>Ga0208920_1000004_pt1 | contig 468822 bp, 457 predicted proteins | sample 19_taG_FD_184094 | JGI IMG/M metagenome (GOLD analysis project Ga0208920, IMG submission 184094) | Marine viral communities from the Subarctic Pacific Ocean - 19_ETSP_OMZ_AT15317 metaG (SPAdes) (version 2) | ecosystem: Environmental > Aquatic > Marine > Oceanic | place: Pacific Ocean...
AGGACATATCGTGCCTGTTGACCCTCAGAGTTATCTACTGATACCCCAAGTTTTACTGAGGCTGTCGGCAGACAAGGTGCCTGTAACGGGAACACAACGGGGAAACCCAAGCTGCCCCTGGGCACCAACTTTTATCATAACCTGCTGATATCCCTATGTTTCTTTGAGAAACTGCGCGGGCGTAGGACATGGTGCGTCCGTACCAACCTTGCTCGCCTTATGAAGGAGCAACCTGTTGACCGATACCGTTAAGAACGTCAGCATCACGCTGGATTACGAGGTGCAAAACCTCGACACTCTGTTCGAAGCCGCCAAGAATGCCTTGGAGGAACTCAGAGCCAAGACGATTGCTGAGCACGGCGAGAGCGAAGACAGGCGATACGCCCAACCATTGGACCAACTGATCCAGACCGAGCTTTACGATACAGCTACACGGGTGTTGCAGCCCAGCCTGTGCGTTGAGGTTATCTTGGACAAATTAATATACGACGTGCCTGGCACTCAGCTAGCAGGGACCACATCCGGTCCAATCGCATAAGCCCCAACAAACAGGTACACGAGGGGCGGCTAAGTCATAACGACCCACACTGCCCCTCACACCAATTTCCGCATCCATTTCGCGAGAACCTCAAGGGGGTAACCCCTTCCGTAGGCATGCCCAACGCCATCAGTTTGCCACCCCCCGAGCTGATCTACGATGTCTGGAGGACACTCAACGGCGCGGAGACGGTCTCTTAGTGAGTGGCGGAAACTATGCATGGTACACCCAGTCGGCACCATCGGCTTCAACCACTTATTTAATGCGGCGCTGGCTGAGTTAGCATTCGTTAGCTGGCCTCTGTTGTACCTTGGGAAGGCGTGAACTTGGCCCGCTGCGTGAAAGTGGATACGCTGAGCCGCCCATAGCGCCTTACCGACAAGGGGAATTTCCCGGGAGCTACCAGCCGTTTTGAGGCGTCTCCAGGAGTGCTCTCGGATGATGACTTTCTTACAGTCACCTTCCACCACCAGATCGGTCAAAGCTAGCCCTGTCGCTTCAGCTAAGCGCATACCTGTGTCGGAAACCAACGCCACAAGCCAACGTAGATCGTCATCCAGTGAAACGCACTCCGCCTGCACAGTGTCGATTACTTCTCCCACTAGCGGCTCACGCTCTTGCACCCCAGCCTGACGGTCGAAGTATACCCCGCTGAAAGGGTTGTTGAACGACACCCCTGCCTCGCTTGCTGCGAAGTTAGTGACGGAACGGACGGTGCCGAAGATGCGGGTGATACTGCTCCCCGACAGCCCGCGCTTGATCAGCGCATCCCGGAAGGCATTGGCGTCCTTCTTCGTATAGCCTCGAAGGTCTTTATCTCCCGCGACGTCGATCACGTACCCACAGGAACGCTCTGCAGCCCTGTGAAAGGTCACAGGACGCCCATGACCCTTTTGTTTAAGATAGATAGACACGGCCTCGGATAGAAGCACAACGTCGCCTATCGCCACCTCTGGCGCTGCCTGGGCGGAACTCGAGGTCATCCGCAAGCGGTGCTTACCGGGCAGCTCCGCATCCTTGCAACGGAGGTAGTACCAGTATTCGTCGAGTTGATCAGCCGCCCGCCTAGCCCGAGCTGTAGCGACCTGCGCAGACCTCGTTCTCAAAGAATATGAAATTTTTCGTGTGTCGTAATGCCTCAAGAGGTCCGTTGGGACACGTCTCTCGAAATAGAAGATGCCGTTCTTTGTGAACGAGAAAGGCACCAAATTGTCATACACCATGTCCTACGCCCGCGCAGTTTCTCAAAGAAACATAGGGATATCAGCAGGTTATGATAAAAGTTGGTGCCCAGGGGCGGAATCGAACCACCGACACGAGGATTTTCAATCCACTGCTCTACCCCTGAGCTACCCGGGCACCGGAGACCACCGTAGTGGTCGGGTGTGCGGGTTCTAGGAGTTTGCGGCGGGGGTGTCCAGAGGGTTTTGCCATGTTTGGCAAAGGTTTTTTCGGAAAATTCTAATGCGGCTTGTCGGGGGCGTTCAAAGCGGCCTCGGTGGCTTCGATTGCGGCCTCGATATCCTCGGGGTCGCGGCTGGGGGTCGCGTAGCTGCCGTTCAGCCACTTGGCCAGATCCACGTCAGCGCAGCGCCCGGAACAGAAGGGGCGATACTTGGGAGAGGTTTCACGGTCGCAGATCGGGCAGGTCACTTCAGCACCTCGGCCAAAGGCATACGGGCGCGTTTGCGTTGCAGTTCGTAGTGGCCCAGCGGGGTCCAGCCGACCAGCGTCGTTTCCACGTCATCGGCGCGGAAGGCCTGGCGCAATGCGGTCTCGAACGGTCGGCGATCTTTTTTGGGCATGGGCGCAAGGTCAAGCGTGATCTGCCCGCCCAACCCGCGCAGACGCAGGGCACGGGGCAAGGCGCGGGCACAGGCCATATTCGCTTTGATCCCGGCAGCAAGGGACACGTCCGCACCGGTATTCACATCAACGGCCACCAACGCACGGGTGGGTTCCACAAACATAAAGGCACCGCCGTCAAGCGCGACGCGCGGCTGCGAGAGGCTGTCGACAGTGTCCAACACGCCACGGGTTTCAAAACCACCGGGGTCGGTCACGACGTCGGCGGGCTCGACCCAGTCGCGCCAAGCCAGAATATGCGGACCATCGCCCTCGGACAGAACCTCCATGTCGGTGGATGGGTCGTCCAATACCTTGTCCGCCAGCGCCAGCATCGCGTCGATATCATCGGCGATGTCATCGGCATCCGCGCCAGCGCAAGAGGACCGGAGAATCAGGCCATGTGCGGCCCCGTCGGACGCTTCATGCGCAATTTCGAGCAGCCGGTCGCGTTCTTCCTCGTCGCGGATACTGCGCGAGATATTGGTGCCGGGTGCGCCCGGCGTCACGATGGCATAGCGGCTTTTGAACAGCAGCTTCTGGGTGACGGGAACGGCCTTGCCGGGTTCAGCATAGCCGGACACCTGCACAAGAATGGGTTGCCCCGGTGCGAGCCCCTTGATCTGGCGCAGAAAAGCAGAGCCGTCGGGCGTTTTCAAAAACATCCCCCCCTGCCCCTTGACCGGACGATCCGCGATGGCGCGGTAGATCGTGCCGGGGCGCGGGCCGTCGCTGTCGATCAGAAGATCATCCAGCTTGCCGTCCACGATCAGCGCGGCGGCTTCGATGTCGCCAAAATGGTCCAGAACGATCGTACGGCCCTTCATGAGGTCTCTCCTGCGAAAACATATCCTGCAGCACGCAGCAGGTTTGCGGTTTCGGCCAGTGGCAGGCCGACAATGCCGGTGAATGATCCGCTGATCCACGGGATAAGGGCTCCAGCCGGCCCCTGAATACCATAGCCGCCAGCTTTGCCCTGCCAGTCACCGGTTGCCAGATAGGCTGTGATCTCGGTGTCTGACAGTCGTTTCATGCGGACGGTGCTGACCACATCGCGCTGCCACAGCTTGTCTCCGCGCTTGACCGCGACGGCCGTGATAACCTTGTGGCGACGTCCCGACATGAGGCGCAGGAAACGGATCGTCTCTGCTTCATCCGCAGGCTTGCCCAGGATTCGTCGCCCCACCGCAACGGTGGTATCGGCACATAGCACGATATCATCGGCCCCCGCCTGCACGGCGGCGGCTTTTTCACGGGCCATACGCGCACAATAGGGGCGCGGCAGCTCGGCGGTATGGGGGGTTTCGTCGACATCGGGCGCGCGGATATCGTCAGGCACAACGCCGATTTGCGCCAGCAATTCCTTGCGGCGCGGACTTCCTGATCCGAGGATAAAACTCATATGCGATCCTAGATCGCTGCCCGAAAACCACTAGGTGATTCTCGGAAAAGCGTATTATTTAAAGCGGTAATTGATCCGGCCTTTGCTCAGATCATAGGGGGTCATTTCCACCTGTACCTTATCGCCAGCCAGAACACGGATGCGGTTCTTGCGCATCTTTCCTGCCGTATGTGCGATGATCTCATGGCCGTTTTCAAGCTCGACCCGGAACGTCGCGTTCGGCAGAAGTTCTTTCACGATACCGGGGAATTCGAGCGTGTCTTCCTTGGCCATGGTCTCTCCTTGAACACTTTGCCCTGCAATTTCAGGACGCAGGCTTAAATGGGCGCAATTTTCCCTTTTTTCAAGGGGTATTCACATCAAAGGCACGTTTATGGCCGTTGCGTCACGCCCGAACTGATCCTCCCAGTGGTTTCGGTTCAAAACCACCCCGTCTGCACGCACGTGGCTGATCTGGGCGATGTCGACCTCGGCGAAGGTCCAGCCGGGCACGTTGATCTCGGCGGCGGCAAGGACTCCGGTGGATGGAAAGCCCACATCCGGCGGGCAGAAGATGCCGCCTGCCCCGTAAGATGTGCCAAGCGCTTCGGACCAATCCGCAGGGCCGATGCAGGATGACATGGCCGTAACGCATTGATTTTCAAGTGCCCGCGCCATGGATCCGATGCGGACACGCCAGTAGCCTGCCAGCGCCTCGGTCACGCTCGGCACGGCGATGATGTCACAATCGGCAAGGGCACGGCCCAGCAGGGGAAACTCGCTGTCATAGCAGATGAGGATGCTGATCTTGCCCAATGTGGTCTCGAAGATGCGCAGAGGCTCCCCGCCGACCACGCCCCAGACCTCACGTTCGAATCGGGTCATGATCTGCTTGTCCTGCACCCCGACTTGACCTGAAGGGGTGATCAGACGTGCGCGGTTCACCGGACGAGCGGCGGCAGGCGTCACCGCGGGCCCCGATGCCGCAACGATATGCACGCCATATTCCGCCGCCAGTTTTAGATGCGCCGCATCCGCATCCGCCAACCGGTCAGAGACTGCAAAGAGCGACGCCTCAAGATTGCCCGCCACGTCAAGGCCGGCGAGCGTCGCCAACTCCATCGCGCCATATTCTGGAAAAACCAACAGCTCTGCCCCGCTCGCGGCCGCCGTTGCGACCCAGCCTGCAAGCTTGTCTTCATATTGCGCCCAGCTGGTCAGGACATCCAGCGGGTATGCGGCGGTTGCGATTTTCATGAGGCCTCCGGTGCGTGATTTCCCTTATGGTGCGCCGCGCGCGGCCAAGCTTCAAGTACCGCCACCCCACCCCAGGGCTCATTTCACTTTTGTGAAACTATGGGCGCATGATCCGCGACAAGCTTGCCAATTTATCGGGCATGCTTCACAAAATTGGAAAGAACGAAGGGGGCGAGCACCATGATCAAAAAGGGCATCACCCTGCGCGGTATAGAGGTGTTCGAGGCTTTGGCCAGCCGTGGATCGGTCGCACAGGCCGCCGCACTGACAGGGTTAAGCCAACCCGCCGTGAGCCAGCAGATCAGCAACCTCGAAGCCGCCATGGGAGCCGCCCTGATCGACCACAGCACGCGCCCCATGCGCCTGACCGCGGCGGGCGAAAGCTTTCTGCGTCACAGCGGCGCGGCGCTGACCCATATCCGGCTCGCGCAATCCGAGCTGACGGTCATGGATCTTGCCAACCTCAGCGACCTGAGCCTTGGCGTGATCGACGACTTTGACAACGATGTCACCCCGCGTCTGGCGACCCTACTGGCCGACAGTATGGCGGGCTGTCGCTTTCGCATGGTGACCGACGGCAGCAAGGGGCTGATCCAGTCGGTGCAGGACAAATCGCTTCATATCGCCATTGCGGCCACCAGTGGGGATGCCAAAAGCGGGCTGATCGAGATTCCGCTGGCCCGCGATCCCTTTGTTATCGTCACCCCGGCAAGCTTTGACGGCGACAGCGCCGCGCTGATGACGGGGCGTTCCGCCCTGCCCTTCGTTAAGTACGCGGCGGACCAGTTGATCGCCGACCAGATCACCAACCACCTGACGCGCAGCAATATCACCCTGCCTTCGCAATTCGAGATCGGCAGCCATCTCGCCCTGATGGCGATGGTGGCACGGGGCATCGGCTGGGCCATCACGACGCCCTTCGGCTATTGCCGCGCAGAGCGGTTTCACCGGCAGCTAGCGGTACACCCGCTCCCCACGCCCGGATTAACGCGACAGATCTCGCTGTTTGCGGGGTCAGACTGGACGGGGCCGGTGCCGCAGAATATTGCCGACACGATGCGGCAACTGCTTCGGTCCCACATGATCGCCCCGACGGTGGCGCAGTTGCCGTGGCTTTCTTCCAGCTTCGAGGCGTTAGAGGGCTGACCGCTTGCGCAAAAGCTGCGCGGCTGGTTCACTTGTCGCGTAAAACAAAGGGGCTGACATGAGCAAAATCGTCATTCTGACCGGCGCGGGCATTTCTGCGGAAAGCGGCATTGATACCTTCCGCGCCGAAGACGGGCTTTGGGCGCAGCACCGGGTCGAGGACGTCGCCACCCCCGAAGGCTTTGCCCGCGACCCGCAGCTGGTCGTCGATTTCTATAACGGTCGCCGCAAACAGGCGGCAGAGGTATCACCGAACGCGGCGCATCAAGCGCTGGCCAGACTGCAGGCGAATTATGCCGGACAGGTGGTGATTGTGACGCAGAATGTCGATGATCTGCACGAACAGGGCGGCGCGCGGGTGATCCATATGCACGGCGCGCTGAATTCAGCGCTCTGCGCTGCCTGCGACCACCGTTGGCCCGCGCCTATGGTCATGGCCGTCGGTGATCCCTGCCCCGCCTGCAATGCCGCAGCCGCGCGGCCCGACATCGTGTGGTTCGGCGAAATGCCTTATGACATGGACGAGATTTTTGACCATCTGGCCGAGGCCGATATCTTTGCAGCCATCGGCACCTCTGGCAACGTCTACCCCGCCGCCGGTTTCGTGGCAGAGGCGCGGCGCAACGGGGCCCATACGGTAGAGCTGAACCTCGAACGTTCTGCCGTGGGGAACCAGTTCGCCGAACACCGCACCGGTCCGGCGACACGTGTGGTCACCGATTGGGTGGAGCAACTCTTGGCCACCCCACCCCAGCAACGGCCCGCGTTTTAACACAGATCGGGCCGCTACCATTCATGGGGGCGAAAAGGCTCAGTCTTTCGGCATCTCGTGACCGGTGTGATCCATATCACCGTGGTCATGCTTCATCTTGCCATGGTTCGGCTTGCGGTCCTGATCGACCATCACCTCGATCTCGACCGCACCGGCTTTTTCGAACTCAAGTGTGACGGGCACCATCGCGCCCTGCTCCAGCGGGCCTTTCAGGCCCATGAACATCAGGTGATCGCCGCCGCGTTTGAAGGCGTGCATGTCATCCGCCGCAATGGCCACGCCGCCTTCGATCTCGCCCATCCGCATGACGCCATTGTCGTCAGAGGTGTGGGTATGCAATTCGACCTTGTCAGCCACGTCGGAGGACGCCCCGATCAAACGGTCATCCGCGCCAGAGTGGTTCATCACCACCATAAACGCCGCACCGGAGGTGGATTTCGCGGTCGAGCTGCGGATGTAGGCGTCATCCACCATGATGCCTTCGGCAGCGAGAGGGGCGGAAAAGAGAAACAATGCGCAGACAGCGCGGGTCAGCAAAGCAGGTGTCATTGATATATCCTGTCGTCATATTCAAAATGTCTGTGAAGGGTGTGGATCAGACAGCGACAGGCGGGGCCCTTGGGTCGTGGCGCGTTTTACGTCGCGGCACATCGGCTGTCAGGACATGCACCGCCGGCGCGACAAAGGTCACGATCCGCATCGGTGCGGCCGCCAGAACCACCGCGCCTGCCATTGCAACGTTAAGTGCCGAATCGGGGCAGATATGCGGGGCCGAGGTCGGCTTGCCCTGCGCATCCACATAAATCGCCACAGGGCCCGCACCGGTGCACAGCACCATCTGCCCCGTCGCCGCAGAGGCCCCGCGCGCGACGGCCATGCTTTGACCCGTGAGGGCCAGCATCAACGCCAGAACCAAAGCTGAAAGGGAACGCAGGGTCATGGGCCGCACCCTAGACGAAGCGCTTGAAAAAGCACCAGCCCAAAACGACGCAGCCCCGGCCAAGGGCCAGGGCTACAACATCGTAACGATTGGAAAGTCTTACGACAGCGCTTCGGCTGTGGCGCTGGACTTTGCAATTGCTTTCTTAACTTTCAACGCGTTGACGGACAGTTCAGTGTCCTTTGCCTTCGCCATGAACTTGTCCAAACCACCGCGGTGGTCAACAGTGCGCAAAGCAGCTGCCGAGATGCGGAACTTGAAACCGCGGCCCAGTGCTTCGGACTGCAGGGTGACATCGTTCAGGTTTGGCAAGAACCGACGACGTGTACGGTTCTTGGCGTGGCTTACGTTGTTGCCCGTCATCGGGCCTTTTCCGGTCAATTCGCAAACGCGCGACATGGGTCTATCCTTTTGCTGCGGGGCATTTCCGGCGATCCGGTGCAATACCCATATGGGCCGCGCTACGGCAAACCCTGAAATTGGTTTGCTGGCTTTAGGCGGAATCGCGAGCGGGGTCAACCCAAGCCTGCGCGGCAACACACGCTTTTCCTTTTGCATCCGTCGAAAAGATTTGTCATCTGTCGCATATGAATATTCATTCCCGTGCCCTTCTTGTCCATCTGTTCACTGCGACGGGTGCGATTTTCGCCATGCTGGCCATGCTTGCTGCCGCCGACGAACGCTGGGATATGATGTTTCTCTGGCTGGTTGTCGCCTTCTTTGTCGACGGGATCGACGGGCCGCTGGCGCGTAAATACGACGTAAAGACCAATGCGCCGGAATTCGACGGCGTGCTGCTTGATCTGATCATCGATTATCTCACCTATGTGTTTATTCCGGCCTTCGCGCTATTCCATTCCGGCCTCATGGACGGGTGGAGCGGTTGGGTCATGATCATCATCGTCACCTTCGCCAGCGCCATGTATTTCTGCGACACACGCATGAAAACCAAGGATAACTCCTTCTGGGGCTTCCCCGGATGCTGGAACATGCTGGTACTGGTGCTCTTTGCCCTGTCGCCGCCATGGTGGGTGTCGCTGGTGCTTGTCACGGTCTTGGCCATTACCATGTTCGCCCCGCTGAAATTCGTGCATCCCGTCCGGACAGAGCGTTGGCGCATGGTCACCCTGCCCATGGCATTGGGCTGGACGTTCTTTGCCGGCTGGGCCGCATGGGTCGATTTCCACCCGCAAAGCTGGGCGCATTGGGGCCTGATCATCACCAGCGTCTATCTGATGTTTGCCGGTGTCGCGCAGCAATATCTTTACGACCGCGAAACCTGATACAGGCGCGCGGGGCCAAGGCTACGGCACAAGACCGCTAAACTAGATAAGCAGTCCCGCCGCCCCTTCGTGGCGTAGCAGGGCGACCTTGGTCTCTACCCCGCCAGCACCCGAGTATCCGGTCAGCCCCTTGGCCCCCATCACACGGTGGCAGGGCACGATGACCGGGACAGGATTCTGCCCGCAGGCCTGCCCCACCACTTGCGCCGGGATCGCCAACTTGGTCGCGATGTCACCGTAGGTCACTGTATCGCCAAAGGGGATCGCCGACATCTCGGCGCAGACTGCTTGCAACGTGGCACTTCCGCCAATGCGCAGTGGCAAAGTGAAATGTGTCAGCCGCCCCGCATCATAGGCACGCAGCTGCGCCTCGGCCTCATCCAGCAGTGCGCATTTGTCTTGATGAAGGGTATCCTGCCCCCAATGCAGGTGGGTAATCGCGCCCGCATCCTCGGTCACGACCAAGGTGCCAAAGCGCGTGGGGATGCAGCGCCGCTTCACCCGAGTTTCCGGATCAAGCGGCGCGGCGTCATCTTAGGACACAGCCTCGTCACACCGGGCACAAACGCCCGCGTGAGCGTGGGTGCCGACATCCGGCAGCACCTTCCAGCAGCGTGCGCATTTCTCGCCCGAAGCTTTCTCGAACACCACGGCCACGCCGTCGGTCTCTGGCATACGGAACGCCTCTGCCGGGGCGTCATCGCCGGTGATGGCGATCTGCGAGGTGATGCAAACGTCTTCGAACGCAACGCTTTCAAGCGCCGCCCGCTGAGCGTCATCGGCAACAAACACCATAGGTGCGGCCTCAAGCGAGGCCCCGATGACTTTCTCGACCCGCTGCACTTCCAAAGCCGAGGTCACAACCCGCCGCGCGGCACGCACCTTGGCCCATTTCGCCGCCAGATCAGAATCCAGCCACGCCTTGGGCGTTTCAGGGATATCCGTCAGGTGAACCGAGCTTTCGTCGCCGGGGAAGCGCTCAAGCCAGACTTCCTCCATGGTGAACACCAGCACAGGGGCCAGCCATGTCGTCAGACGGTGGAACAGGATATCCAGCACCGTGCGCGCAGCACGGCGGCGCAGCGTGTCGCCGTCGCAATACAGCGCATCCTTACGCACGTCGAAATAGAACGCGGACAGATCAACGGTGGCAAAGGTGAACACCGCTTGGAACACGCCTTGGAAGTCGTAGCGCGCATAGCCTTCGCGCACGATCTGATCCAGCTCTGCCACACGGTGCAGCACCCAGCGTTCAAGCTCTGGCATATCTGCAGGTTCGGTCCGGTCGGCATCGGTAAAGTCCGACAGCGCGCCCAGCATATAGCGCATGGTGTTGCGCAGACGGCGGTAGCTGTCGGCAGTGCCTTTCAGGATTTCCGGCCCGATCCGTTGGTCCGCGGTATAATCGGTCTGCGCCACCCACAGACGCAGGATATCCGCGCCATATTGCTGCACGACCTTTTCGGGAACGATGGTGTTGCCGATGGATTTGGACATCTTCATGCCCTTCTCATCCAGCGTGAACCCATGCGTCACCACGTTACGATAAGGCGCGCGGCCTGTGGTGCCCACGGATTGCAGCAGCGACGAATGGAACCAACCGCGGTGCTGGTCCGTGCCTTCCATATAGACATCCGCGATACCGTCTTCCGAGCCATCCTCGCGGTCGCGCAGCACAAACGCATGGGTCGAACCGGAATCGAACCACACGTCCAGAATGTCGAATACTTGGGTATAGTCGTCGGGGTTCACGATGCCGCCAAGGAACCGCTCTTTTGCGCCATCTTCGTACCAGACATCCGCACCGTCAGCCTCGAACGCCTCGACGATGCGCTGGTTGACCTCTGGGTTACGCAGCAAGAAGTCTTCATCCGTTGGCAGCGCGCCATTCTTGGTAAAGCAGGTCAGCGGCACACCCCAGGCCCGTTGACGCGACAGCACCCAGTCGGGGCGTGCCTCCATCATCGAGTGCAGACGGTTGCGGCCCTTTTTGGGCACCCAGTTGACGTTGTCGATCTCGGTCAGGGCGCGTTCACGGATGGTCTTGCCGAATGTGTCCTGCCCGTCACCAACGGGCCGGTCGATCGCGGCGAACCACTGCGGCGTGTTGCGGTAGATGACCGGAGCCTTGGAGCGCCAGGAATGCGGGTAGCTATGCTTGATCTTGCCGCGCGCCAGCAGCCCGCCGACCTCGACCAGCTTGTTGATCACGGCCGTGTTGGCGTCGCCTTCCTTGCCGTTGGGTTTGAGGATCTTCTTGCCGCCAAAGAACGGCAGATCGGCGCGGAAAGACCCGTCTTCGACCACGTTATAGGTGATCACCTGATCCAGCATCCCCAGACCGCGGTAGAGTTCATATTCCTCAAGACCATGCGACGGCGCACAATGGACAAAGCCCGTGCCTTCAGTGTCGGTCACGAAATCAGCGGCGCGGAAGTCGCGCAGATCGTCCCATTCGCCATTGCTGCCTTCGGCCCCCGCCAGCGGGTGCTGCAGCTTAATCTTTGCCAGCTCGTCCTGCGTCACATCCCGCAAACGGCGCACCATGGTGTCGTTCAGACGCGCACGCCCGAACACATCCATCGCCATGCTGTCCGACAGCAGATAGCGATCACCGATGGTGACCCAGGATTCCTCGGGGCGGCCGGTGACTTCGTACAGACCGTATGAGATATCTTCGCCATAGACGACGGCCTTGTTGGACGGCATGGTCCAGGGCGTCGTGGTCCAGATCACGACGTGAGCGCCGTCAAGGGTGGCGTCATCCGTGCCAACAACCTTGAACTTCACCCAGATCGTAAAGCTTTCCTTGTCGTGGTATTCCACCTCGGCCTCGGCCAGCGCGGTCTTTTCGACCGGCGACCACATCACGGGTTTGGAGCCTTGATAGAGCGTGCCGTTCATCAGGAACTTCATGAATTCTTCGGCGATCACACGTTCCGCGTGGAAATCCATCGTCAGATAGGGATCGGCCCAGTTGCCGGTGATGCCCAGACGTTTGAATTCCTCGCGCTGCACATCAACCCAGCCGGCGGCGAACTTGCGGCATTCAGCGCGGAAATCGTTGATCGGCACATCGTCCTTGTCGCGGCCCTTCTGGCGGTACTGTTCCTCGATCTTCCATTCGATGGGCAGACCGTGGCAATCCCAACCGGGGATATAGCGCGCGTCAAAGCCCATCATCTGGTGCGACCGCACGATCATGTCCTTGATCGTCTTGTTCAGCGCGTGGCCGATATGCAGGTTGCCATTCGCATAGGGCGGGCCGTCGTGCAGCGTAAAGGGCTTGCGCCCCTGCTTTTCGCGCAGGCGGTCATAGACGCCGATCTTTTCCCACCGCTCCAGCCATTCGGGTTCGCGTTTGGGCAGGCCCGCGCGCATCGGGAAATCGGTTTTTGGCAGGTTCAGCGTGGATTTATAGTCAAGCGTTTCGGGGGTGTCGGCGCACATGGCGGGCGTCCTTTGGCAACGGTATTTCGGAATGGTGAATGTTCGGATGCGGTGCGAAAAACTCAAGCACCTCTGCCCGGCGTCTCGTCAATCAGAGCGCCGGGAAAATAATTCGAATAATGATCGCGGAGTTCCGGGTCATATGCAGCCTTATAGGCCGCAGCAGATCGACCGACAAGCCCCCTCGCCCCGGCATCTAGCTGCCCTTGGAAAACAGCCCCGACAGCGCGCGTTTGATGATGCTGCGCACCTTGGGGCGGCGCGTTTCCGAGAACGGCATGGGGCGACAAACCTCCATCGCGGCGACGCCAACGCGGGCCGTCAACGCACCGTTCACCAGCCCTTCGCCAAAGCGGCGCGACAGTTTCGCCAGCATCGTTCCGCCAAGGATCGGCTCCAGCATGTCGTCGCCCACAGCCACGGCCCCTGTCGCCACCAGATGCGACAGCACCACCCGCGTCAAACGCCACGAGCCAAAGAAGCCCGAGCGCCCGCCGTAGATCTCGGCGACGCGGCGGATCATGCGCAGGTTGCTGGTCATCGCCGCGACCACATCGGCCAGCGCCAAGGGCACCAGCGCCGTCACCGTCGCGACCTGACGGGCTGCCGCCTCGACCTCGCGGCTGGCGGCAATGTCGAGCGGGCCTAACAGCTCTGCCTCGGTCAGGGCCAGCAAGGTCTGCGCATCCAACTGATCGCCGCGCAGCTCTGCCAGACGGTCGCGGCCCCAACGGGTATCCTCGCGCCCCTGATACAGGCCGACCAGCCGGTCGGTCACAGCCCGCGCGGCTTTCAGATCATTCTGCGCCAGCGCCTCACCCACATCGTGATGCAAGCCGTCAAGCCGCGCCAGACGGCTAAAGGCCGCCAATTCACGCAGACAGAGCAACACCAGAACCAACAGCACCGCACCAATAAGCACGGTCATCGCCATCCCCAACAGCGGATAGCTCGCCAGCAGCCCCATGATAAAGTTCCACGCGGCAATCGACACCAGCGCGCCGATCAGCGTGGTCAGCAACCACCAGAACAGACGCACCAGCTTTGACGGCTTGCGCGCGGCCAGCCGTGCCGCGATCTGCATCGCCTGCCCTTGCGGCGCGGGCGCACCTACGTCGGGCACCGGCGGCGCATCCGATACCGAAGGCCGCGCGGTTGTGTCTTCTTCAAGATCAAATAGCACCGGACCCTTGGCCATCACGCCGCCCCTTTCATCCACTCAAACCGCACATCGGGCAGCCCGAAATCATTGCCTGCCCCGTCGCTGCGCGCCACCTCTATAAAGCCCGCGGCACGGTAGAACCGCGACGCACGCAGGTTCGCCTCGAAACTCCACAGCGCGAGCCGGTCGCTTTGCGCCTTGGCCCCGTTCAGCAAACGCTGCGCGATGCCTTTGCCTTGGGCCTTGGGGTGCAGATACAGCCCGTGAATCTCGGCCGCACGCCGTGCCAGAAAGCCCACAACATGCCCCTCGGTCCGCGCCACCTGCACCCAGCCCACGTCGATCATGTCGCCCAGTGTGCCGATCTCTTCTGCGCGGCTGTGGGCCTGAGGCAGCCAATCGTGATCTGCATTGGCGCAAGCCATCACCTCTGACAGGCGACCGGCATCCAGCACCCGCGCGGGTGCGATGGTCACATCATCACTGGTCACAGACGATCCCCGATCAGGAATTCCGCCGCGCGGTCCAGACGGATATGTGGCGGCCCGTCACCGGGGCGCAGGTTCAGCCGAGCAGGCGCGAAACGCATGATCTGATAATCCTGATCCAGCCATTTTTCCGCCCCCGCCCGCGCCGGACTTAGAAGATGGGCCGGGTCTTTGGGCAGTTCACCGGGATAGAACGCGGCCTCTTTGCCGGTATCCAGCAGGCTGCCGCGCACGACCTCTAGGGTTTCGCCGTTGTGCGTCATCGTGGCTTCGGTGGTGGCACGCAAAGACGCCAGCGACATGGCCGATGTCTGAGCCCCCGCAAAGCGCGCGCGATCGCGGGCATCCCGTGTCAGCGCCTCCATAATCGCGGTGAGGCTGGCGTGCTGACTGTGGTGCAAATGGTCTGCCTTGGTCGCGGCAAAGAGGATTTTCTCGACCCGTTTGCCGCGCAAAAGCTGCGTCAGAAATCCGTTGCGTCCGGGTTTGAAGCTGCCAAGGATATCGCTCATGGCAGCGCGCAAATCTTCGACCGCACGGGGGCCCTGATTGATCGCGCCAAGCGCATCCACCAGCACGACCTGCCGGTCGATCCGCGCAAAGTGATCGCGAAAGAACGGTTTGACTACCTGCCGCTTATACGCCTCGAACCGCCGCGCCATCTCGCGTAGCAGTGACCCGCGCGGCCCCTCGCCGCCCGGCAGCGGCGCAAAAGTCAGCACCGGCGATCCGGCCAGATCACCGGGCAGCAGGAACCGCCCCGGTGTGCAGTCGGAATAGCCATTCGCACGTGCCGTTTGCAGATACTCGGCAAAGCTGGCGGCCAGCGCTTGGGCCACGGGTTCGTCCAACGCCGCCTCGGGGTCGGTCGCCTCCACCAGCGCGCGGTAGCCCGCGGCCTCTTCGCGGTTGGCGATCCGCGCCAGCACCTGCGCCGACCACGTGGCATAATCCACATCCATCAGCGCCAGGTCCAGCAGCCATTCGCCTGGGTAATCCACGATATCCAGATGCACCGTGCGCGGCCCCTGAAACCCCGCAAGCAAGCCGTTTGGCCGCACCCGCAAGGACAGGCGCAGTTCCGATATGGCGCGGGTGCTGTCGGGCCAATGCGGCGTGGGCCCCGTCAGCGCAGCAAGGTGGTTTTCATACTCGAACCGCGGCACGGTATCGTCGGGCTGCGGCTGCAAGAACGCCGCCTCGATCCGCCCTTCGGAAGCAGCAAGCAGCCCCGGCATCCGCCCGCGGTCCAGCAGGTTCGCCACAAGCGAGGTGATAAAGACGGTCTTGCCGGAGCGCGCCAAACCGGTCACGCCCAGACGGATCACAGGCTCGAAAAACGTCTCGGACACGCCGTCCTGCACATTTTCCACCTGCCGCCAAATGCCATCGGCAATTCTTGAGAGTACCAAAGCCCGTGCCCGCCTTCACCTGTCGTTACGCTCTAACATAGGCACGCGGGTCAGGGATTGCCAGATGGGCACCCTCAGGGTAAACGCCCGCCATGCAACGCTATGCCCTGAAAATCGAATACCACGGCGCACCTTTTGTCGGCTGGCAACGCCAGATCGACCTTGCGTCGGTCCAAGGCGCGATAGAGGACGCTTTGGCCAAGATCGAACCGCGCGCCCATAACATCGCCGCCGCAGGGCGCACCGACGCCGGTGTCCACGCGCTGGCGCAGGTCGCCCATTGCGATATGGAACGTGACTGGACCCCGTTCCGCCTGTCCGAGGCGATCAACTATCATCTGAAACCACTCCCCATTGCGATCGTCGATTGCGTCGCGGTGGATGATGACTTTCACGCCCGCTTTTCCGCGCTCGAACGCCGGTATCTGTTTCGTGTGCTGGTACGTCGTCCTCCGGCGACACATCAGGCGGGGCTGGTCTGGCAGGTCAAGAAGCCGCTGGACATCGACCGCATGCGCGAGGCCGCGACCCATCTGATCGGCGAGCATGATTTCACCACCTTCCGCTCGACCATCTGTCAGGCGCAAACGCCGGTCAAAACGCTGGACCGCGTGGATATGACAGAGCATCCCGTCGGCGGCGGTGTCGAGGTGCAGTTCGACGTGCGCGCGCGGTCGTTCCTGCACAATCAGGTGCGCAGCATCGTGGGCACGCTTGAACGCGTCGGGGCCGGATCATTCGCGCCCGACGATGTGAAACACATGCTCGCTGCGCGGGACCGTCAAGCCTGCGGCCCCGTCGCCCCGCCGCAGGGTCTGTATCTGTCGCATGTCACCTACGAGACAGACCCTTTCGCGCAATCGCCCCTGCGCCGCGGTTAAACCAGCGCCCTAGTCGCGCCGGATCGCGTTCCACGTCCCGTGGTGCGCCCCCGCGATATCGCCGCGTTCAAACCCATGCGCGCCGAAAAAGTCGCGCTGCGCCTGAATCAAATTCGCGGACCCGCGTGCGGTTCGGATGCTGTCATACCACGCCAGTGACGCGCTTAGCGCGGGCATGGGCACGCCCAGGCTCACCCCGGCGGCGACGGTCTTGCGCAGGCCAGCAAGGTGATCGCCCAGCATATCGCGGATGGCGGGGGCGAGGATCAAGGCCCCCTCGGGCAATCCTGCGTGGAACGCATCGGCCAGATCGTCCAGCAAGGCTGACCGGATGATACAGCCCGCGCGCCAGATCTCTGCAATGCGGGCCATATCCAGCTGCCAGCCAAATTCGTCAGAGGCGGCGGACAACACACGGAACCCCTGCGCGTGACCCAGAATGCGCGCGGCCAGCAGCGCCGATTTCATCTCATCCTCGGTGGGCAGCGTGCCGCCGGTCACCGCATCCGGCAAGAGCGGCGCCGCCGCGACCCGCAAGGCTTTCTCGCTGGACCAGCCACGGGCGCCGACGGCCGCCTCGATCGTGCTGGCCGACTGGCCAAGCTTCAGCGCCTCGATCAGGGTCCAGCGGCCCGTGCCTTTCTGACCCGCCTTATCAAGGATCAAATCCACCATTGGCGTCCCGCTCTCGGCATCCACGGTTTGCAGCGCGGCGGCAGACACCTCGATCAGGTAAGAGCTGAGCGGCCCTTTCTGCCAGCTTTCAAACAGCGCCCCGATCTGCGGTGCCGTTTGCCCACCGGCGTCGCGCAGCAGCCCGTAGACTTCGGCGATCATCTGCATGTCGGCATATTCGATCCCGTTGTGCACGGTCTTGACGAAATGCCCCGCCCCGTCCGGCCCCAGATGATCTACGCAAGGCGCGCCCTGAAACTTGGCCGCAATCGCGCTGAGCATGGGGCGCAGCTGGGTCCAGCTGTGATCGGTACCACCCACCATCATAGACGGGCCGAGGCGCGCACCCTCTTCGCCGCCCGACACGCCCATGCCGACGAAATGCCGCCCCGTACCGTCAAAGGCGGCGGCGCGGCGTCGGGTGTCGTGGAAATCGGCGTTGCCGCCATCAATGATGGTGTCGCCCTCATCCAGCAGCGGCATCACGGCGTCGATCATCGCATCCATCGGTGCGCCCGACGGGATCATGAACAAGATGCTGCGCGGCTGCGCGATACTGTCGACAAAATCCTCAAGCGTCGCGTGGCCCGAGAGGTGACCCGCCAGCGGTCCGGCCTCCTCCAGAAAGGGCGCGATCCAATCGGCTTCGCGGTTGCTGACCGCCACACGGAACCCCTGCTCGGCCAGATTAAGCGCCAGCGCACTGCCCATCGTCCCCAGACCATAAACGCCAATATCTGCGGTCTTTAAATCTGCGGCCATCGCGCTAAATCTCCTATAAGGTCCATCAAACAGTGGGATGCACACCGCCGCTGCACAAGGGTTTGCGGGGGTGAAATTGATTCTCGTCTCTTTTTCAGCTACGATGACCGGATAAAAGCAAGAACAACGAAGTTACAGGTTAACGTTTTAATTATGATACATGAACTCAAACGCGCGTGGGAGGGTATGATCCTCCCCATCTGGCGCCGCCCCAAACGTATTCAGGTCGCCGCATTGTGCTACCGTGAAACCCCCGAAGGTAAAGAAGTCCTGATGATCACCAGCCGTGACACCGGCCGGTGGATCGTGCCGAAAGGCTGGCCGATTGACGGACTGGACGGTGCCGGTGCCGCCCTGCGCGAAGCATGGGAAGAGGCAGGCGTGTCCAAGGCCGATATCGAAAGCGAGCCGATCGGGTATTATGACTATGACAAGGGTCTGTCCGAAGGGATGACCACGCCCGTCATCGCACAGGTCTACCTGACCCGCGTCCGTCACATCGAGGATGAATACCCCGAGGTTGACATGCGCACCCGCCGCTGGATGCCCCCAAAGGAAGCCGCCGAACTGGTGGCGGAGCCCGATTTGCGCGAAATCCTTCTGAACCTCTAGTCGCCACGCCCGATAGCCCCCCGTGCGGCCTTGCGAAACCGTTTTCACTGTGCCACGAGCGCATGGTTTTAGAAAATGAGGCAGCAATGACCGACGGACCCAAAGGCCAACAGTGGAAAACACTGGATTCTGACCTGAACCGCATCTCGCGGGTGGAACAGGCCGCGACCTATGTGGCGCGGCCTATGGTCGGATTTGGCATTGCCCTTGCCTTCATCGTATTGGCCGCGCTGGTCGCCGGTCTGTTCTTTGGCGCGCAGCCTTCCAACTATGTGGTGATCGCTGCTGCGGCCTTCGGGGCCTATATGGCGGTGAACATCGGGGCCAATGACGTTGCCAACAATATGGGCCCCGCCGTCGGGGCCAAGGCGCTGAGCATGGGCGGTGCGATCATCATCGCTGCCATTTGCGAAAGTGCCGGTGCCCTTCTGGCTGGCGGCGACGTGGTATCGACCATCTCGAAAGGGATCATCGACCCCGCGTCGGTCGCGGATTCCCAAGTGTTCATCTGGGCCATGATGGCCGCGCTGATCTCGTCGGCACTATGGGTCAATCTGGCCACATGGGTGGGCGCGCCGGTATCGACCACACACTCGGTCGTGGGCGGCGTCATGGGGGCCGGCATCGCGGCTGCGGGAATGGCGGCAGTGAACTGGCCTTCAATGAGTATGATCGCCCTCAGCTGGATCATCTCGCCGGTCTTGGGCGGCGCTGTCGCGGCGATGTTCCTTGCGCTGATCAAGTCGCAAATCCTCTACCAAGAGGACAAGATCGCAGCTTCGCGTCGCTGGGTGCCGATCCTGATTGGCGTCATGTCCGGTGTCTTTGCCACCTATCTGGCGCTCAAGGGGCTCAAGAAGATCGTCGAGATCAACATGGGCTCGGCCCTGCTGATCGGTTTGGCCTGTGGCGCTTTGGCCTATGCCATTTCCTACCCCGTCATCCGCCGCGCGTCGGTCGGGATGGAAAACCGCAACAAATCCGTCAAAGTGTTGTTCGGCCTGCCGCTGGTCTTTTCCGCAGCGCTGCTCAGCTTTGCCCATGGGGCCAATGATGTCGCCAACGCGGTTGGGCCCCTTGCCGCGATCGTCCACGCCTCGGAGTTCGGCGGGTTCGAGGCCAAAGTCTCTATCCCTATGTGGGTGATGGTGATCGGGGCCTTCGGCATTTCCTTCGGGCTGTTCCTTTTCGGGCCGAAACTGATCCGCATGGTGGGCAGCCAGATCACCAAGCTGAACCCGATGCGCGCCTATTGCGTCGCCCTCTCTGCGGCGATCACCGTGATCATCGCCTCGTGGCTGGGCCTGCCCGTCAGCTCTACCCATATCGCTGTGGGGGGCGTTTTTGGCGTTGGCTTCTACCGCGAATGGCATATGGAGCGCCGCCTGCGTCGCCCCGGTGCCAAAGCCGGTCAGGTCAAACGCATCGCTGTAGAGGAACGCCGCCGCCGAAAACTCGTGCGCCGGTCGCACTTCATGACCATCGTCGCGGCATGGGTCATCACCGTCCCCGCGGCAGCAACCATGTCAGCGATGATCTTTCTGGGGCTGAACGCGCTGGTCAACTAAGCACTGAGGCGCATGGCCTTGCCGCCTAGCGCAGGTCCGAGGGATCCATATCGGGCAACCCCGGACCGCGCGCCTGCGCCTCTTTCACCAGATCAGAGACCCGCTGACACAGCGGCGTGGCGATGCCTTCCTGCGCCCCCATCGCGATGATCCGCCCCTGAAGCGCGTCGATCTCGGTCGGTTTACCCGCTTCCAGGTCATAGGACATCGAGGTTCGCGCCATCGGGTCAATCGTCAGCATCTTGGCCGCGACACGTGAGAACAGCGGCGTCGGCAGGCGCAGCACCCAAGGGATCAGCTGTGCGGGCAGTGGCGTAGAGGATGCAGGGTGGATACCATGAGCCTTCAGCACGGCAAGCGCCTCGGCCATCTGGGCGGCCATCACGCGCCGCCAGCGCCGGTCAAGCAGTTGTTGCTGCAAGGTCAGCCCTGACAGGGCGTTCAGCGCGTTGTTCAGGTTCAGCAACAGCTTGCCCCATTGAACGCCGATGATCGCCCCCGTCCCCGTCACCTGCAACCCCGGCACCGACAGATAGCCCGCCAGTGGCATCCGGCCCGTTTCGACGAAAATATCCCCGCTGGTCGCGCGGTGATACCGCCCGTCGCCATGGGGGACGACATTGAAAGGCACCATGCCCCCGCGTACATCATGCAGCGGCAAGGCCTCGCGCAGGATCTCGGCCGCGTCGAGGCCGTTTTGCAGGCTGACAATGGTCGAAAGCGCAGGCGTGTGCTGCGCCACCAGCCGCGCGATGTCGGCGGTATCGTCGGTCTTGACCGTGACCAGCACGATCCCCGCCTCGGCAAGACAGGCAGGGTCCTGAGAGAGGGTCAGGCTTGCGGCAGGCACCTGTTGGTCGAGCCCGTCAAAACCCGTCAGCCGCAGGCCATGCTTGCGGATCTGCTCTGCCACGCGGGGGCGTACCAACAGCGTGACATCCCGACCGTGGGCGGCAAGCATGCCACCCACAAAGCAGCCGATCGCCCCCGCACCCGCGACAACGATGGGCCGCCGGTCGCTCATTTCCCCAAGCACCAGCGCATGACCGACTTTTGCGCGTGCAGCCGGTTTTCAGCCTCGTCAAAAATGACCGAGCTTGGGCCGTCCATAACGGAGCTTGTCACCTCGTCATCGCGGTGCGCGGGCAAACAGTGCATAAACAGCGCGTCAGGCTTTGCCTTGGCCATCAGCGCGTCATTCACCTGATAGCCGCGCAGCTGGTTGTGCCGACGTTCGCGCGCCGATTGCGGATCATGCATCGACACCCATGTGTCTGTCACGACCAGATCCGCGCCCTCTACCGCTTTGTTTGGGTCACGTTCGGTGGTGTAAAGACCATTCAGCGCGGCCTCGGGGTCCAGTGTCTGCGGGCCGGTAAACACAAGTTCGAAATCAAAGGCTTTGGCTGCATGGGCGAAGCTGGCAAAGACGTTGTTGCCGTCACCGGACCAGACCACCTTTTTGCCCTTGATCGGGCCGCTATGCTCTTCAAAGGTCATGATATCGGCCATGATCTGGCAGGGGTGGGTGCGGTTGGTCAGCCCGTTGATCACCGGGACAGAGGCATATTCCGCCATCTCCAGCAGGGTCGCCTCTTCGAAGGTGCGGATCATGATCAGATCGACATAGCGGCTGAGCACCCGTGCCGTGTCGGCGATGGTCTCTCCGTGGCCGAGTTGCATATCTGCGCCAGACAGCACCATCGTCTGCCCGCCCATCTGACGCACGCCCACGTCAAAGCTGACCCGCGTCCGTGTCGAGGGCTTTTCAAAGATCAGCGCGACCATGTGATCCTTGAGCGGCTGTTCATCATCCGGCGCACCACGGGGGCGGCCCAGACGGGACGATTTCATCGTGGCGGCATTGTCGATGATGCTGCGCAGGTCAGCCGGATCGGTTTGGTGAATGTCGAGAAAATGTTTCATGGGGTATTCTTTTATTTTAGGGAGTTGGGGGGCCAGCCCCCCGGCCCCCCGGAGTTTATAGGGCAAAATGAAGGTCAGCTGGCAGCAAGGCTGCTGGCCGCTTGATCAAGGCGGGAGACGGCCTCGGCGATGTCTTCATCGGTGATATTGAGAGGGGGCAGCAGGCGGATTACGTTATCCGCCGCCGGTACTGTGATGACCTCGTGACGGTACCCTGCGGCGACGACATCGCTGTTGGTGGCTTTGCATTTCAGCCCCAGCATCAGCCCGCTGCCGCGCACGCTTTCGAACACGTCGGGGTGGCTGGCGACCAATCCTTCAAGCTTTTGGCGCATCAGGCCGGCCTTGCGGTTCACATCCTCAAGAAAAGCGTCTGTGCCGATGATATTGACCACAGCATTGCCCACGGCACAGCCCAGCGGGTTGCCGCCATAGGTCGACCCGTGGGTGCCCGCCGTCATGCCAGAGGCCGCATTTTCTGTAGCCAGCACGGCGCCCAGGGGGAAACCGCCGCCGATGCCTTTGGCAACCATCATGATGTCGGGGGTGACGCCGGCCCATTCATGGGCGAACATCTTGCCGGTGCGGCCCACGCCGCATTGCACCTCGTCAAAGATCAGCAGCAGCCCGTGTGTTTCGCACAGCGCGCGCATCTGTTTGAGGTCCGCATCCGGCACGGGACGGATGCCGCCTTCGCCCTGCACCGGTTCGATCATGATGGCGGCTGTGGTATCGGTGATCGCCGCGCCAAGCGCCTCCATATCGCCAAATTCGATATGTTTGAAACCGGGGAGCAGCGGGCCGAAGCCCTTGGTCATTTTCTCGGACCCTGCCGCCGCGATCCCGGCAGATGACCGCCCGTGGAACGAGCCCGAGAAGGTGATGATCTCGGTCCGGTCGGGCTGGCCCTTGTCGTAGAAATACTTGCGCGCCATCTTGACCGCCAGTTCGCATGCCTCGGTGCCGGAGTTGGTGAAGAACACCGTATCGGCAAAGCTGAGCGCGACCAGCCGGTCGGCCAGTTCCTGTTGCTGGGGGATCTCGTAGAGGTTCGAGGTATGCCAAAGCTGCCCCGCCTGTTCGGTCAGCGCCGCCACCAGCGCGGGGTGCGCATGGCCAAGCGCGTTCACCGCAATGCCTGCGCCCAGATCCAGAAATCGGCGGCCGTCCTGTTCAATCAACCATGACCCTTCGCCTTTGACAAAGCTCAGGGGGGCGCGTGAATAGGTCGGCAGAACAGATGGGATCATCAGGATCATCCTTATGGGTTGGCCGCATCAAAGGCACAAAAGGCCATGTGTGACGGAGAGGGTCAATAAGATTTGAAGGGGTGCGACGCAATTTATGTCGCAAAAGATCAATGCCGTGCCCCTCGTGTCAGGGGCCGGTGTCGCCAATTAGCCTTGGCGTCGTCGCAAAGAGGATGTCGAACGGTTGATCATGCCGTTTGCATAAGCAGCTTTTCGCGGCTTGCAAAGCAAAAATTGGCGCGCGATCGCCGCAATCTGTCGCACGAACGGTGCCGTCGCTGCTTTGCTGTGGTTTTAAGGGAGCGTTTGCCCCCGCTGCCGCCCCAATCGCCCGTTCGCGCCTTGCACCCAAGCTGTCAGTGATTAGTATAGGGGCTTGAGATTTTTCCACGGCGGTCCTGAGAAGGGCCGCTTGTTAGCTAAGGACGCCAAATGTCTTGGACCGATGACCGCGTAGAGATCCTGAAGAAAATGTGGGGCGAGGGCCAATCCGCAAGCCAGATTGCAAAGGAGTTGGGCGGTGTGACCCGCAATGCCGTGATCGGCAAGGTGCATCGTCTGGGGCTGTCCAACCGGACCGCAACCGCAGCGCCCGCCGCCGCCCCTGCTGCGGCTGCCAAACCGGAAGCCAAGGCCAAGCCTGCCGCGAAACCCGCCGCGGCCGCCAAGCCCAAGGCTGAACCCGCCCCCGAAGCCGCAGAGCCGGAACCGGCGGAGGCCGCGCCAGCGCCCCGCCCCAACCTGCCCGCGCGCGCCAAGATCATTCCCGCCGGTCAGCCGCTGCCGCCGCAGCCCTCCGCGAACGAGATCAGCCCGGAAGCGCTTGCCAAGGTGAGCGAGGTCGAGAAAAAGTCGAAGAAGATCGGCCTGATGGACCTGACAGAGCGGACCTGCAAATGGCCCGTCGGTGACCCTGCAACGGATGATTTCTGGTTCTGCGGTCTGCCCGTACAGCAGGGCAAGCCCTATTGCGAGGCACACGTCGGCGTCGCCTTCCAACCGATGAGCGCGCGGCGCGACCGCCGCCGCTAAGCTGCCAGTCAGCCACTGCGGACATCAGAGTAACGAAAGGCCAGACAGCGATGTCTGGCCTTTTTTCGCATCAACGCGTCGGCGCATTGGGTGGATCATCCCTGCCCGGCTCTGCCGGATTATCGCAGAACACCGCGATCTTGTTGCCTTGGGGGTCACGCAGGTAGCTGACGTAGAAGCGCGGACCATAGGTGGCGCGAAACCCCGGCTGGCCCTCATCGCTGCCGCCCGCGGCCAGCGCTGCGGCGTGTAACACGCGCACCTCCGCCTGGCTGGTTGCTTCGAACGCGATCATCGACCCGTTGCCAGCAGAAGCCGGCGCACCATCGAAGGTCGGTTTGACGTAGAAATCCGGCAAGGCCGCGGGCTGCCCCGAAGCCTGTGGCAACACAAAGCTCAAGCCCTCGGGACCTTCGGTCAACGCATAGCCCAAGGCTGGCAGGAAAGCCGTATAGAAGCGTTTGGCACGTGCAAGGTCGTCTGCCCCGACGGTGACATAGGCGATCATAGCCCCCTACCCCGCTGCGGTCTTGCCCCGACGGTCCCCGCGCAACTGCGCATAAAGCACATGGGTCCGCCAGCGCCCGTCGATTTGCAGATAGCTTTGCGCGACGCCTTCGTACTTGAAACCGGTCTTTTCCAGCAACCCGCGCGAGGCGATGTTCTCGGGCAGGCAGGCGGCCTCGACGCGGCTGATGTCCAGACGGGTGAAGGCGTGGTGCACCGTCGCCTCGATCGCTTCGCGCATATAGCCACGGCGGGCGAATTGTTCACCGGTCCAATACCCCAAGGTGCCCGCCTGTGCCGGGCCGCGACGGATGTTATCCAGCGTGATCGCCCCGATCAGCATGTTATCCTTGCGGCGGATCAGGAACAGCGGCAGCGCCGTCCCCGCAGAGACCGACCGGTTGGCCCAGTAGACCCGATTGGTAAACGCTTTGCGCGACAGGTGGTCCGGTGCCCAGGACGGCTCCCACGGGGTGAGGTAGGTGATGCTGTCCGACCGCAGGGTGGCCCAGGGCCGGAAGTCAGCATGCACCGGTGGCCGCAACGTCAGCCTTTCGGTTTCAATGGCAAGCTTTCGTTTCAGCAGTTGCATCAGGCAGCGCGACGCTCCTGAAGTTCTTCCAATGTGGGGGCGCCGTCAACGGGTCCATAAAGCGCCAATGCCGCAGGGGCGCTGGCGGCGATATTCTGGGCAAAGTCGCGCACGTCGCCTGTGGTGACAGCGTCAATCTGCGCGATGGTCTCTTCCAGCGGGGGGACGCGGTCCCAGATCTGGATCAGACGCGCCAGACGTTCCGCGCGGTTCGACGGGCTTTCCAGCCCCATCAGCAGCCCAGCCTTCATCTGCGCCCGTGCCCTTGCAACCTCGGCCGGGGACATGTCGGAGGCGGCGCGCTTCATCTCGTCAATGGTGATGCCCGCCAGTTCGGGCAGCTGTTCGCCGCTGGTCCCTGCATAGATCGTCATCATGCCCGTATCGGCATAGGCCCCTGCCTGCGCAAAGATCGTATAGCACAGACCGCGGTTCTCGCGGACCTCTTGGAACAGGCGGCTCGACATGCCGCCCCCCAGGGCAGAGGCATAGATCTGCGCGACGTAGATATCATCGGCGCGGTAGCCGGGCGCTTCGAACCCGAGCGCGAAATGCGCTTGCTCAAGCGGTTTTAACTGGCGCACTTCACCGCCGCTGAATTTGGCAGCATCCACGTCGAAGAGAGGCTTGGGGGGCATGTCGCCGAACAGCTGTTCAGCAAGGCGCACGATTTCGTCATGGTCCACCGCCCCTGCGGCGGCGAGGATCATCTGGTCGGGGCCGTAGTGCTGGCTGATAAAGCCCGACAGGTCTTCGCGGCTGAAATTCGATACGCGTTCGGACGGGCCCAGAATGGTGCGCCCGATGGGTTGGTTGGGGTATGCCTTTTCCTGCAACCAGTCAAAGATCACATCATCCGGCGTATCCAGCGCCTGACCGATCTCTTGCAGGATCACGCCGCGCTCTACCTCGATCTCGCCATTATCAAGGACGGGATTGCGCAAGATATCCGCGATCACATCCAGCCCCAGCGACACGTCATTTTCCAACACGCGCACGTAATAGGCCGTTACCTCGCGCGAGGTATAGGCGTTGATATAGCCACCCACATCCTCGATCGCTTCGGCGATTTGCAACGACGTGCGCTTGGCCGTGCCCTTGAACGCCATATGCTCAAGGAAATGCGCGATACCGTTTTGCGTGGCCGTCTCATGCCGCGCGCCCGCCGAAACCCAGACCCCGATAGATGCCGATGCAAGCCCCGGCATATGTTCGGTTACGATACGAAAGCCGTTGGACAGGCGGTGTTGTTGCAAGCTCACTGAGCGATGCCCCCTTTAATGATATCCTTGAGCGCCTCAAGGTCGTTCGGCACGCGGGTCACGCGTTCTTCGCGGTCGAACAGATCGGCCATGTGGTCAGGCAGCGGCGGGCGCTGGCCTGTGGCGGCTTCGACCGCGTCGGGGAACTTGGCCGGATGCGCAGTGGCCAGTGTGATCATCGGCGTCGCCGGATCACGCAAGGCCGCCCCCACGCGGACCCCGATGGCAGAATGCGGGCACAGCAGTTCGTTTGTGTCGGCGTAGAAGGCCTTGATCGTCTCGCTGGTTTCCTCTTCGGACACGCGGCCGGATTTATAGGTGTTTTGCAGATCGCGCAGGGCATTGTCGCCCACGTCAAACCCACCCTTCGCCAGATCGCCCATCAGCGCATTGATCGCGTCGCTGTCTTGGCCGTAGGCGAAATACAAGGCGCGTTCAAAGTTGGAGCTGACCTGAATATCCATCGACGGGCTGATAGAGGCATGAACCTCGCCCTTGTGGTAGCCGCCTGTGGTCAGGCAGCGGTGCAGGATGTCATTCTGGTTCGTCGCAACCACCAGATCGGCAATCGGCAGGCCCATTTCGCGCGCGATATAGCCCGCGAAGATGTCGCCGAAGTTGCCCGTGGGCACGGTAAAGCTGACCTTGCGGTCCAGCGCGCCCATAGCGAGCCCTGCGGTGAAGTAATAGACCACCTGCGCCAGCACGCGGCCCCAGTTGATGCTATTGACCCCTGCCAGTTGCACCCCGTCACGGAAAGCGTGGTCGTTGAACATGTCTTTCAGGCGCGCCTGACAGTCGTCGAAATCACCGTCCAGCGCCAGCGCGTGCACGTTGTTTTCCGATGGTGTGGTCATCTGTCGGCGCTGCACTTCGGACACGCGGCCGTGGGGAAAGAGGATGAAGACATCGACGTTATCCAGCCCGCGGAAGGCTTCGATCGCGGCTGATCCGGTATCGCCCGAGGTCGCACCGACAATGGTCACCCGTTCACCCTTGCGCGACAGAACGGCCTGGAACATGTGGCCGATCAACTGCATGGCAAAGTCTTTGAACGCCAGCGTGGGACCGTGGAACAGTTCAAGCAGGAAGTGCCCCTGTTCAAGCTGCACCAGCGGCGCGCGCACCTTGTGGTTGAAGCCCGCATAGGCCTTGGCGATCAGCGCCTTGAATTCATCGTCGCTGAATGTGTCGCCGACAAAGGGTTTCATCACACGAAAGGCGACATCCTCGTAGGACATCGTGGCCATCTCGCGCAGCTCATCGGTGCCTAGCGTCGGGATCGTTTCGGGCACATACAGGCCGCCGTCACGGGCGAGGCCGGTCAGCAGCGCCTCTTCGAACGACAAAACGGGGGCGGAACCACGGGTGGAGACATAACGCATAAGGGTCAGCTTTCGGTTTTGGGCGCGCGGCGGCGGCGCAAGAAGAACAGGCTCATCCCAAGCCAGATCGCGGCAAGAGAGAACCAAGTGATGGCATATTGCAAGTGGTCGTTGGGAATACGGGCGGTATCGACGGCCAACGGGCTGATCCCCGCTGGCTGAGGCGTGCTGCTGCGCGCAACCAGAAGAACGGGTTCGGTGCCAAGCGTTTGCGCCATATCCGGCACATCGCGGGCGAACCAGATGTTGCCCTTCAGGTCGGCCTCGGGGGTGAAGCTATCGGTTTCGCGCGGCCATTGCAGATTGCCCGTCACCGTCGCGGGGCCCAACGCGCGGGGGGCGTCCTTGTCCGTCGTCCGGACAAAGCCGCGGTCGACCATGATGCGGCGGCCATCCTCTAGCGCGAAAGGCGCGATAACGCGGTAGCCTGCGCCGACGTCTTTCTGGGACACAAGCACATGCACCTCGCCTGCGTGATAGGAACCGGTCACCGCGACGGGCAAATAGGCGTCATCCTCGGCGTTGACGGTAGGGGGCAGGTCGACGGGGGCGGCGGCGATGCGGGTGTTGATGTCGGCGATGATCGCCTCTTTCCACGCCAGCCGCTGGATCTGCCAAACGCCCAGCCAGATCAGGATAGCAGCCCCGCCAAGGCCGACAATCAGCAGGAATAGCGTACGACGCATAAAGCTCTCTTGAGGTTGGCACCCGTGGACGGGTGGCGGCAATGCAAAGGCGCGCAAGGTCCCCCTCGCGCGCCTGTTGCTTTTAGTGATTGCGGCCCGGTTTGCAAGCCGACTGCGGGCTTAGATGCCCCACATGTAGACGGCGAAGAAGAGGAACAGCCAGACCACATCAACAAAGTGCCAGTACCAGGCAGCGGCTTCGAAGCCTACGTGCTGCTCTTGGGTAAAGTGGCCTTTCATCGCGCGGAACAGGCAGACCGCAAGGAAGATCGTGCCGATCACAACGTGGAAACCGTGAAAGCCTGTCGCCATGAAGAAGCTGGAGAAGAACAGGTCTCCGCCGAAGGTCCAGTCGTCATGGGCCAGCAGCTCATAGTATTCATAGGCTTGGAACGCGGTGAACAGCATGCCCAGAACGATCGCGATGGACAGGCCGGCGATCAGGTCTTTGCGGTTGTTTTCATGTACCAGCGCGTGGTGTGCCCATGTGACAGCGCAGCCCGACAGCAGCAGGATCAGCGTGTTGATCAGCGGCAGGTGGAAGGCGTCAACGGGAATGATATCCGGCTGCACATATGTGGAGCCCGGGAATTCATCCATCGGGTACAGGGCTTCTTTGAAGAAGGTCCAGAACCACGCCACAAAGAACATCACTTCGGACATGATGAACAGGATGAAGCCATAGCGCAGACCGATGCGCACGACGTTGGTGTGATCGCCGACGTGGCTTTCAGCAACAACCTCGGACCACCATCCGAACATGCAGTACAGAACGGCAACCAGACCACCCAAGAAGACGAAGGGGGTTACATCGTGCATCCAGAAGACACCACCAACCAGCATGACACAGCCGGCGATGGAGCTGAGCAATGGCCATGTGGACGGCGGCAGAATGTGATAGTCATGGTTCTTTTCATGGGCCATTGGTTCAGTCCCTCACCTTTTTCTTAATTCAGGTTTGTCTCGCTGTCCTGATCGGGGGCTTCATAGTCCTCGGGCAGGTCAATTTCATAGAACGTATAAGACAGTGTGATCGTATGTACATACTTGCCATCACGGTCTTCGACGATTTCGGGGTCAACAAAGAAGCTGACGGGCATTTGAACACGCTCACCGGGGGCGAGCACCTGTTCAGTAAAGCAGAAACATTCGATCTTTTCAAAGAAGGCCCCGGCGGCATAGGGCGTCACGTTGTAGGACGCCTGCCCCGCGACGGGGTGATCGGTTGGGTTATAGGCCTCGTAGAACGCCAGCCCGGTCTCGCCGATGCGCAGTTCCATCTCGTTGACGACGGGTTTGAATTCCCACGGCATGTCTTCGTTCAAGCTGCCGTCGAAACGCACCTTGATCGTCTGGTCCAGCACCTCGCCCTCGGCTCCGGCGACCTGCCCCGGCGTTCCGCCAAAGCCGGTGACCCGGCAGAACCAGTCGTAGAACGGCACCGATGCCCAGGCCAGCCCCCCCATCAGGATGACGACAGAGACGGTTTGCACCACAGTCTTCGCGGGTCCGGACAGGGCCATCAGTTGCTCTCCTGTGTTTGAAGCTCACCACCGGGCAGATCGTTGAAATCGATATTGGTGATTTTGACAAAGGTCAGCGCCATGACCAGCACGACGAAGGCGGCCAGCAGCAGACCGACGCCAAGGTTGCGCCCGCGGCGGCGTGTGTGAATCTCGTGTTCAGCGCGAATGCCCATTACCAGCCTCCCAAGCCGTAGCCCCGCAGGGTGGCCTCAAGCAAAATGGCACCGAAGTGCAGGAAGAGATACCATAGCGACAGGCGGAAGAACTTGCGTTCAACGCGGAAATCATCGGCTTCGCTGTCGTCTTCATCACGCTGCCAGATGCGGAAGGCCCCGATCAGGAACAACAGGTTCAGCACACCCGCGGTCGCCAGATAGATTGGCCCGCCGATCGAGGTGAAGCCGGTGCCGACCGCCAGAATGACGAGCAAAACAGTATAGGCCAGAATGTGACGACGGGTGGAGCGGCGGCCGTGGGTCACGGTCAGCATCGGCACCTTCGCGTCGTCATAGTCATTGCGCATGAACAGCGCCAAGGCCCAGAAGTGCGGCGGGGTCCACATGAAAATCAGCGCGAACATCAGCCATGCCTCGACCGAAAAGCTGCCGGTGGCGATGATCCAGCCGATCACGGGCGGGAACGCCCCCGCAGCACCGCCGATGACGATGTTCTGCGGCGTCGCACGCTTAAGCCACATGGAATAGAAAACGGCGTAGAAGAGGATCGTGAACAGCAGCATGCCCGCGGCCAGCAGGTTGGCCGCCAGCCCCAGCATGACGACAGACATGCCCGACAGCGCCACACCGATCGCCAGCGCTTCGCCCGGCTGGACGCGCCCCGACGGGATCGGGCGGCCTTGGGTCCGGCGCATGATCGCGTCGATGTCTGCGTCCCACCACATGTTCAGCGCGCCCGAGGCCCCTGCCCCGATGGCGACAAACAGGATCGAGGCAAAGCCGATCACGGGGTGCACAGACTCGGGCGCGGCGAGCATGCCAACAAGTGCGGTAAATACCACCAACTGCATGACGCGCGGCTTCATCAGGGCGAAATAATCGCCGAACTGCGCCTCATACTCGCCCGCAGGTGTCGTGCTGGTATCTGTCATGCGATCTCTCATACAAAAGGAACCCGGGGCGCGCCTCGCGCACCCCGCATCAGCAATTGTGCCTTACTTGGACGCAACGGTCAGAGTCTGCGGGATGCCCGCATACTCTTCTTTCGCGTTGCCAAGCCACTGGGCATAGGCCTCTTCCGAGACGACTTTCACAGTGATCGGCATATAGGCGTGGGCGTTGCCGCACAGCTCGGAACACTGACCGAAGTACACGCCTTCTTTCTCGGCGGTGAACCATGTTTCCGCCAGACGGCCGGGCACGGCGTCCTGTTTCACACCGAAGGCAGGCATCGCCCAAGAGTGGATCACGTCGGAACCGGTGACCTGAACAACGATGGTCTGACCGACAGGGATCACAACGGCGGTATCGGTCGCCAGCAGGAACTGCTGTTCGGTATAGCCGGCTGCTTCAAGCTGCGCGATCACTTCAGGTGTTTTGCGGTTTTCGCCGCCAACAGCCGGTGCACCGATCATATAGCTGTCAAAGCCAAAGCCCTCGTCGACATATTCATAGGACCAATACCACTGGTTGCCGGTCGCTTTGATGGTCAGGTCGGCCTGCGGGATTTCCTGCTGACGGAACAGGATCGGCAGCGAATAGGCCCCGATCAGCACCAGAATCACGATCGGTGCGACGGTCCAGAGGATTTCAACCGGCGTGTGGTGTGTGAAGGACGCGGCAACGGGGTTGCGCTTGCGGTTATAGCGGATCGCCACCCAAAGGATCAGACCGGTCACGAAGATGGTGATCAAGGTGATGATGATCAGGATCAGGTGGTCCAGATCGTGGATGTCTTGCGCGACGCGGGTCACGGCTGGCTGAAAGCCCATCTTGCCGTCTACCGGCTCACCAATGATTTCCAGCCCGTCGATGCGAAGGTTTTCCTGCGCCATTGCTGGCACGGCGGAAAAAGCGGCCATGAGACCCGAAAAAGAGAGAAGATGTTTCATATGTCGTCCTGATCTTGTGACCATTGATAAGCGAATCCCAGCAGCACCCCGCAATTGGAGGCAGCTGTCCCGTTGTAATCTGTACGCTTACAATCATATTCTAACTTCAAGATAAAGACTTCTGCTTGCGTCAAACGGACGCGAAGCGATTTTTATGACACGATTCAGGGAACATTTTTATGAGCCAGCCGCCTTTCAACCCCTTTGAGGCGCAGCTTGACCGTGACGCCGCGCTGTCCATCCTTCGCGACGCTGTGGCAGGTGCCGACGACGGGGAACTGTTTTTCGAACGCCGGCGGTCTGAAGGGTTGGTGTTTGACGACGGGCGGCTGAAAACGGCCAGCTACGATGCCTCCGAAGGCTTTGGCTTGCGGGCGGTGCGGGGCGATGTCTCTGGCTATGCCCACTCGACCGAGATCACCGAAGCCGCCCTGCGCCGCGCAAGCGAGACAGCACGGCTGGCCGTGGGTGCGGGGGGCGGCACATGGGCGGATGCGCCAGCCGCGACCAATCAAAAGCTCTATACTGACGAAGATCCGATCGCGGGCGCGGCCTTTCCCGTCAAGGTCGACACCCTGCGCGAGATCGACGATTTCGCCCGCAGCCTTGATGCGCGTGTCGTGCAGGTTTCTGCCTCTATCTCTGCCTCTATCCAGGAGGTCGAGATTCTGCGCCCCGAAGGGGCATCCGTCCGCGATGTGCGCCCGATGACGCGGGTGAACGTATCGGTCATTGTCGAACAGGATGGCCGCCGCGAAAGCGGGACCGCCGGTGGCGGCGGGCGTGTCAGGCTGGACGGGCTGCTGGACCCTGCCGACTGGCAGGCCAAAACGCGCGAAGCCCTGCGCATCGCCTGCGTCAACCTGCGTGCCGTGCCCGCGCCTGCGGGCGTCATGGATGTTGTGCTTGGCCCCGGCTGGCCCGGAATCTTGCTGCACGAGGCCATCGGTCATGGATTGGAAGGAGATTTCAACCGCAAGGGCTCAAGCGCCTTTGCCGGCCTCATGGGCCAACGCATCGCCGCCAAAGGCGTGACGGTGCTGGATGATGGCACCCTGCCCGACCGGCGCGGGTCTATCTCTGTTGATGACGAGGGCACGCCCTCGGCCAAGAATGTGCTGATCGAGGACGGTGTGCTGGTAGGCTATATGCAGGACCGGCAGAACGCCCGGCTGATGGGCGTGGCCCCGACCGGCAATGGCCGCCGCGAATCCTATGCCCACACCCCGATGCCGCGCATGACCAACACCTATATGCTGGGCGGTGACGTGGCCCCCGGTGATATCGTTGCGGACCTCAAGGACGGTATCTATGCGGTCGGTTTTGGCGGCGGGCAGGTGGATATCACCAACGGCAAATTCGTTTTCTCCTGCACCGAAGCTTACCGTGTGCGCAATGGCGTGGTCGGCGACCCCGTCAAAGGGGCCACGCTGATCGGAGACGGGGCCACAGCGCTGCAACAGATCCGCGCCATCGGCAATGATCCCACGCTGGATCCGGGCATGGGCAACTGCGGCAAGGCGGGCCAATGGGTGCCCGTGGGCGTTGGACAGCCCACATTGATGATCGGCGGCCTGACCGTCGGCGGTGCCGCTGCCGCCTAAGTGAAAACGGATTACCGGAATGCACTTAGGTGCTCCGGTGATCCGATACCGGATCGCACACCGAAGAAGATTAGTAGTTCGGATTAAACCTTCGCCGTTCACGTTTCGTTAAGCAGCTTTGCCTAAAGCTGGTGAGGCAACGGACGGAGACGCGGGATGACTGACAGGAACAACACTCCTTCCTCTTCCACGCCCCCCTTGGTCCCACCCACCCTGGAAGACGACAGCTTTGCGCGGCTTCGTCTGTTGCGCTCGCGCCGTGTCGGCGTTGTCACCTATTACCGCATGCTGCGCGACTACGGCACCGCGCGTGCCGCGCTTGAGGCGTTGCCCGACGTCGCCCGCGCCGCAGGTGTGAAAGATTATCGCATCTGCCCCGAGAATGTCGTGCACGCAGAGCTGCGCGCGGCAAAGGCCGTGAATGCGCGCTTGATTGCCCATGATTGCGCAGCCTACCCCCCTCATCTGGCAGAGCTTGACGACGCTCCCCCGTTTCTATGGGCAATCGGAGATATCGAGCTGCTGCACCGCCCCTTGGTGTCGATTGTGGGCGCGCGAAACGCCTCATCGCTCGGGACACGCATGGCCCGCGCCTTGGCATCCGGCTTGGGGGAGGCGGGGTTTACGGTCGTCTCGGGATTGGCGCGGGGGATTGATGCCGCGGCACATCTGGCGACGCTCGACACCGGCACAATCGCGGTTCAAGCGGGGGGCGTCGATGTGATCTATCCGGTAGAGAATACGACGCTTGCCCAAGATATCGCAGCCCAAGGGCTGCGCATTTCGGAACAACCGATGGGGCTGCAACCGATGGCGCGGCATTTCCCCAGCCGCAACAGGATCATCGCAGGGCTAAGCCGCGCAACGGTCGTGGTCGAAGCGGCGGCGAAATCCGGCAGCCTGATTACCGCCCGTGACGCGCTGGATCAGGGGCGAGAGGTGCTTGCCGTGCCCGGCCATCCCTTCGATGCCCGTGCCGCGGGCTGCAACATGCTGATCCGTGACGGGGCGGCGCTGGTGCGCAATGCCGCAGATGTGATTGATCAACTGGGACCGGCAAAGGCTGCCGCCGCCAGCCCGCCCATTTCCACAGCAGCCGCCCCCGCGCCGCAGCGCGACATTGCAGCGCTGCACACCGATATATTGTCACGCCTTGGCCCCAGCCCCGTTGCCGAAGACCAGCTGCTGCGCGATCTGGCGGTCGCACCGGGGATCGCCACACCTGTTCTGGTGGAGCTTGAGTTGAACGGGCATATCCTGCGCCATGCAGGCGGGCTGGTATCCCGCGCGGACTGAGCGTGACGCGGCCGCAGATCGGGGGCCAGCCCCCGCTTTGGAGAACCTCCAAAGCGCCCCCGGGATTTAGACCATCTGGAAGCCGGAACCGCGGCCGGATTGCACCGTGAAACACCCCCGAAAAGGCGCTTTATAACCCGTGTATCAAAGGGCGCGCGCTGTTCTGCGGATTGACAAACTTCGCTTCACGCCACATGTCACAGCATAAGCCACGCGAATTAATTTGATCCAAGGTGCCGAATTTTATGCCAGTTGTCGTCGTCGAATCACCTGCCAAAGCTAAAACGATCAACTCGTATCTCGGCAGTGATTACACCGTACTTGCGTCCTACGGCCACGTCCGCGATCTGCCGCCCAAAGACGGATCGGTCGACCCGGAAAACGGGTTCGACATGACTTGGGAAGTCGCCGCCGCAAGCAAGAAACACGTCAAAGCCATCGCTGATGCGCTGAAAGACGACAACGCATTGATCCTCGCGACTGACCCTGATCGCGAAGGCGAAGCGATTAGCTGGCACCTGCAAGAGGCGCTGACCAAACGCAAGTCGATCAAGAAGGACACACCCGTCAGCCGCGTGGTGTTCAACCAGATCACCAAAAAGGCCGTAACCGAAGCGATGGCGAACCCGCGCCAGGTCGATATGCCACTGGTCGAGGCCTATCTGGCACGGCGCGCGCTGGATTATCTGGTGGGCTTTAACCTGTCGCCCGTCCTGTGGCGCAAATTGCCCGGTGCAAAGTCGGCGGGGCGGGTACAGTCGGTCACCTTGCGGCTGATCGTCGAGCGCGAGATGGAGATCGAGGCCTTCCGCAACCGCGAATACTGGAGCGTCAAGGCGCTGGTCGCCACGCCGCGCGGGCAAGAGTTCGAGGCCCGTCTGGTGACGCTTGCCGGTAAGAAGCTGGACCGTTTTGATCTTGGCAATGAAACGCAAGCCGAGATGGCGGTGCAGGCGATCACCAGCCGTGATCTGACGGTTACCAGCGTCGAAGCGAAACCCGCGAGCCGCAACCCCTCGGCCCCGTTCATGACCTCGACCCTGCAGCAGGAAGCCAGCCGCAAGTTCGGCATGGGCGCACGCCAGACCATGAGCACAGCGCAGCGGCTCTATGAAGCCGGTCACATCACCTATATGCGGACCGACGGCATCGACATGGCCCCCGAAGCGATCACGATGGCACGGGACGCTATCTCGGACCGGTTCGGGGCGGAGTATGTCCCGTCCGAGCCGCGCATTTACAAGAACAAGGCCAAGAACGCGCAAGAGGCGCACGAATGTGTGCGCCCCACCGACATGACCAAAGATGCCGACGCGCTGAAACTGACCGAACCGGATCAACGCAAGCTTTACGACCTGATCTGGAAGCGCACGCTGGCCTGCCAGATGGAAAGCGCGCGTCTGGAACGCACCACGGTAGAGATCGGCAGCAAGGACGAACAGGTCGGGCTGCGCGCCACCGGTCAGGTGGTGAAATTCGACGGCTTCCTGCGCGTCTACGAAGAAGGCCGCGACGATGTCGTGGACGAGGATGACAAGCGCCTGCCGCAGATCACCCAAGGCGACAAGATGGACAAACGCGCCGTCACGCCAGAGCAGCACTTTACCCAGCCGCCCCCCCGCTACACCGAAGCGACATTGGTCAAGCGCATGGAAGAGCTGGGAATCGGGCGCCCGTCGACCTATGCCAGCGTTGTCACCACCATTCAGGATCGCGAATACGTTCGCAAGGAAGGCAACCGTCTGTTCCCCGAGGACAAGGGCCGTTTGGTGACGGCCTTCCTCGAGAATTACTTCCGCAAATATGTGGGCTATGATTTCACCGCCGATCTGGAAAACCAGCTTGATAAGGTGAGCGCGGCGGATGCCGACTATAAGGATGTGCTGGGCAGGTTCTGGCAGGATTTTTCGGCTGCGATTGCCGAAACCGCCGATTTGCGCATCACCGAGGTGCTGGAGAAGATCAACGAGGTACTCGAGCCGCATCTCTTCCCGCCCAATGAGGATGGCAGCGATCCGCGCCTGTGCCCCAACTGCGAGATCGGGCGTTTGTCCATGCGCACCGCACGGTCCGGCGGCGCGTTTATCGGTTGTTCGAACTACCCTGAATGCCGCTATACCCGCCCCTTCGGCCCGCCCGACCCCGAGGCAGAAGCCTCGGCTATTCCGCCCGATGGCAAACTGCTGGGCGAGGATATGGGCGACGAGATTCGCGTGTTCAAAGGGCGCTTCGGCCCTTATGTGCAGCGCGGCCCCGTCACCGAAGAGAACAAAAAACCGCCGCGTCAATCGGTGCCCAAGGACTGGCCCGCCGAAGAGCTGGAGCTGGAACGCGCTGTCATGCTGCTGTCGCTGCCGCGTGAGATCGGCCCGCACCCAGAAGATGGGGTGATGGTCTGGGCAAATATCGGGCGCTACGGTCCCTATATCAAACACGCCGACAGCACGTCGAACCGTGGCGGGACCAATGCGAACCTCGAAAGTCTGGACGAGGTGTTCACCGTTGGCATGAACCGCGCCGTGCAATTGCTGGCCGAGAAAGTCGCCAGCCGTGGCGGGCGTGGCAAAGCGGCAAAACCGATCCGCGAGATGGGCGAACACCCTGATCTGGGCGGCGAGGTCAACATCATGGAAGGCAAATACGGGCCTTATGTGAAGTGGGAAAAAGTCAACGCCACCATCCCCAAAGAGGTCGAGCCTGCCGATCTGACCATGGAACGTGCGGTTGAGCTGATTGAGGAAAAGCTGGCGAAATCCCCTGCCAAGCGCAAAGCCGCAACCAAGAAGCCCGCAGCAAAGAAAACCGCTGCGAAAAAGGCTCCGGCCAAGAAAACGGCTGCCAAGAAGGCTCCCGCAAAGAAACCAGCGGCCAAAAAGGCACCCGCAAAATCGGCCGCTGCACCGGAAGAGTGAGAGCGCAACTCACATATTCATGAAATGACATATATGTGAGTTGCCCCGCCCTGCCCTTGCTGCTTTTACCTGTGACAATCGCCACGGTAGAAGGACATAAAGATGGCAGAGCAGACATTCTCAAGACGCGGGTTGATCCTGACAGCGGGCGCGGCGCTTTTCACGCCGGCCCTATTGCGTGCACAGACGCCGGTGCCAGAGATCGCGGCACCGGTACGTCATAACACCAATGGATTTTCCAGCCAGAACTGGCAGGACCACTTTGATACATTGGGCAAAGCCGCGATCGTGGCTGATACCTCTTCCCGCGCGCTGCACTATTGGGGCGGCGATGGCGAGACCTACAAGATTTACCCGACCTCCGTGCCCCGCAGCGACGAGCTGACCAAACGCGGCTACACCCGCATTGTGCGCAAACGTGTCGGGCCCGACTGGACACCGACCCCCAGCATGATCGAACGCGACCCCGATCTGAAGTATATGCCGCCCGGTCCGGACAACCCGCTTGGCACCCATGCGATGTACCTCAGCTGGCCCGCCTATCTGATCCACGGCACCCATGACACGCGCAAGATCGGGCGGCAAAGCTCTGACGGGTGCATCGGGCTTTACAACCACATGATCGAGGCGCTGTACCAGATTGCCCCCATCGGCACGCAGGTACGCATCGTCTGACCTCGCTGCGGGCTGCACTGACCCCGCGACGACAGCTGCCCACCCGATGCAGGGTGGGCGCGCATTCCCCCGAATTTTCCGGCAAGCTTCACTGGTACCGCTGACATTAGCGTCGGCGGTTTGACACGTTCGTTACGCCGCGTCATAGAAGTCGTATAACGATAATACGACAGGGCCGTGAGCCTCTCTTGAAAGGAGCCGGAATGAAGAAAATCTATGGAAGCGCTGCCGAGGCGCTGGAAGGCGTGCTGCACGATGGCATGCTGATCGCAGCGGGGGGCTTTGGCCTTTGCGGTATTCCCGAACTGCTGCTGAACGCGATCCGGGACGCGGGCACCAAGGATTTGACCTTTGCCTCGAACAATGCGGGCGTAGATGATTTCGGCATCGGTATCTTGTTGCAGACCAAGCAGGTCAAGAAAATGATCAGCTCTTACGTCGGCGAGAACAAGGAATTCATGCGCCAGTATCTCGGCGGCGAGCTTGAGCTGGAATTCAACCCGCAAGGCACCTTGGCCGAACGTATGCGTGCGGGTGGTGCGGGCATTCCCGGTTTCTATACCAAAACCGGCGTTGGCACCGTGATCGCCGAAGGCAAAGAGCACAAGGATTTCGACGGCGAGACCTATATCCTTGAGCGCGGCATCGTTGCGGATCTGGCGATTGTCAAAGCGTGGAAAGCGGATGACACTGGCAACCTCGTGTTCCGCAAGACTGCGCGCAACTTCAACCCGCCAGCGGCCATGTGTGGCAAGATCTGCATCGCCGAGGTCGAAGAGATCGTTCCCCGTGGCAGCCTTGGCGGCGACGCGATCCACCTGCCCGGCATCTATGTGCACCGCATCATTCAGGGTGATCACGAGAAACGCATCGAACAGCGCACAGTGAGGACGGCATAATGGCTTGGGATCGCAATCAAATGGCGGCACGCGCCGCGCAGGAACTGCAAGACGGTTGGTATGTGAACCTTGGCATCGGGATTCCGACGCTGGTATCCAACTACATCCCCGAGGGGATGGATGTGACCTTGCAGTCGGAAAACGGCATGTTGGGCATGGGGGCTTTCCCCATCGACGGCGAGGAAGACGCCGACCTGATCAACGCGGGCAAGCAGACCATCACCGAGCTGGACCGCACCTCGTATTTCGACAGCTCGACCTCCTTCGGGATGATCCGCGGCGGCAAGATCGCCATGGCCATTCTGGGCGCGATGGAAGTGGCTGAAAACGGCGACCTCGCCAACTGGATGATCCCCGGCAAGCTGGTCAAAGGCATGGGCGGCGCAATGGATCTGGTCGCGGGTGTGGGCCGCGTTGTGGTGGTCATGGACCACGCCAGCAAGCATGGCGACAGCAAGGTGCTGAAAGAATGCACCCTGCCGCTGACCGGCAAGAACGTCGTTGACCGCATCATCACCAATCTAGGTGTGCTGGATGTCGTTGAAGGCGGGCTGAAGATCGTTGAATGCGCCGATGGCGTCACGGAAGACGAACTGCGCGCCGCGACCGAAGCGACAATCGTCTAATCCGCTGACAGGATGAACGACAAGGGGCGCAGCCAGCGATGGCCGCGCCCCTTTTTACATCCACCCCGAACTGGTGTCAGTTCATCGCCGCAAAGACACATCCGTCCGAGATCAGCTCGGGCGGGGTCTGGCACAGGCCCTTGGCGACCTGAAAAGCGGCCAGCACCTTGGGCACATAGTCACGGGTTTCGGCAAAAGGCGGCACGCCCGCGTGCTTGTGCACGGACCCTTCGCCCGCGTTATAGCCGGCCAGCACCAAGATCGGATCGCGGTCAAATTCGCCCATCAACCAATCAAGGTATTTTACGCCGCCCGCGATATTCTGCGTCGGGACCATACTATCGGTCACCCCAAAGCGCGTCGCTGTATCAGGCATCAGCTGCATCAACCCCTGCGCCCCCGCCCCGCTGATGGCATCGGGCCGTCCTGCGGATTCAACCGTGATCACCGCGAGCACAAGCGCAGGTGATACCTGCGTCCCGATGGTAGAGCGGAGGATGTCGATCCCATTGGCCTTGGCGATCTCTTGCATCTGTTGCATGCGTGGCGCGGGGATTTTGCTGCTGGCGGTTGCCAGCGTGATCATCGCGGCCTCCAGCCGGCCCGGGCCAGATTTCTCGACCGCCGGAGAGACACGATCCCAGAACCAATCATATTGCCCCGGCGACGCTGGCACGATGGCACCGGAGTCGGTTGCGACAACCTCGGGGACGTCGTCGGCCTTGGGTTCGATAAAGACATTGATCCGATTGGTACTGCCCGGCTTGGGCGGCTTCACACGTTTTGCCTCGAACTTCGGAAATGGCTTGGGCGCGTCTGCCCAGACAGCCGAGGCCGCCAGCATCCCCACCATCAAAGATACGGTCATTCGTCGAAACATCGCTGCCTGCACTGATTATTTAATGCTCTTTTTCAGCAATCTCGCACGGAAACCCTCTCCAAACCAACCAAACATGGCAGGGAACATGGCGATTTCGCCATAATTGATGCAATCCTGCCCCGCTTCCCATCAAGGATAACAAAAAATGAAGATGGAAAATCTTTTCGTATCAGCGGGCTACAATAATTCTGCCAAAAACCGGCTCTGAAAAACGAAATGTCACAATTGCCGCCAAATTCGTGCCCCATTCACAAGGCTATATAGGCTCATACCAAGTCAGCCAGATGCGGAATTGAGAGAGAAGCATCGAAACGGACGACAGGGTTGAGATTGAAAACTTTATGATCCTTGGAGGGACATACCATGATGAACTTTATCAAGAACTTCAAAAACGACGAATCCGGCGCTGTAACTGTTGACTGGGTCGTTCTGACCGCCGCCGTTGTTGGCCTGGCCGTCGCAGCTTACTCCTCGATCGAAACAGGCGCTTCCAACCTGACATCGAAAACCAACTCCTACATGGGGACACAAAACCCTGGCAGCATCGGCGGCTAAGCGTTCGTCACACCACGAAATTTCGCTGGCCGCATTCTGCTCGACAGAATGCGGCCAGTTTTTTTAGACCTTCATCACGCAAGGCAAAACAATGCTCTCGAAGCTTATCAAATTCTGGCGAAGCCCAAGCGGTGCGGTCACAGTTGACTGGGTTGTTTTATGCGCAGCGGTGGTATCTCTGGCGGTTCTCATTGTCGTCAGCATGACCGCCGGAACTGTGGATCTAGCAGACAGGGTGATGACCCAGACGCCGGGCGACATCTAACCCAATCCACCACTATAATGACCCAGCTTGGCCGCGGATTATCCATAGTCTGAACACAATCACCGCCTATCCATTGGTATAAGTTTCGCGCCGCGTCTTGGGACCGGCACACACTCAAGAGAGGTAAGTAACATGCGGATGGTTTTTGGACTGGTCCTGCTCGCCGGTATCGCCTTGGCAGGTGGTGCTGTGTATCTGGCAAAGGGCCGCATCGGACAATATCAAGCAGCACACCAACAGGCCCAAGAGGCTCTGGCGCAGATCGTGCCAACGGTTGGTGTATATGTGGCCAACGGGCCGCTGAAATACGGGCAGCGCCTGACCCGCGAAGATGTGCGGCAGGTAAAATGGCCCGAGGATGCGATCCCCGAAGGCACGTTTATAGAAGAAGCAGCGCTTTTCCCCGAAAACAGCGATGACCTGCGTGTCGTGCTGCGTGCGATGGAAAAAGACGAAGCCATTATGGCGGTGAAGGTGACCGAACCCGGTGCCGATACCGGCCTCACCTCGCAGCTGGAACGGGGCAGCCGTGCTTTCGCGATCCGCGTCGATGTATCAAGCGGCGTCTCGGGCTTCCTGCGCCCCGGTGACCGTGTCGATGTCTACTGGACCGGCCGCATCAACCGAGGTGGCAACGATCGCGCCGATACCGGAGACGTGACCAAGCTGATCGAGGCAGGCGTCAAGATCATCGCGATCGACCAAAGCGCCGGCGGCGAACGCAGCGAAGCGGCCATTGCGAATACTGTGACTGTTGCCGTTCAGCCCTATCAAGTTGCCGCATTGGCACAGGCTCAATCGACTGGTGACCTATCCCTCTCGCTCGTCGGGGCAGAGGATGACACCGTCGCCGGTGAGATCGAAGTCGACCAACGCCGCCTGCTCGGCCTGACAGAAGAAACGGTCAAAGTCGAAACAACTACAGAAAAAGTCTGCACCATCCGGACCCGTCGTGGTGCCGAAGTGGTCGAAATCCCGATCCCCTGCACCAACTGATCTGCTTGTCAGGCAGGGCAAATACGGACCTCAACACCGCCGCGCATCACTTTGCGCGGCGTTTTGCCATTTAGGATATGTTGCTGTTAATCCACATATACCCGCCCCCCCCTGTCATTGATTCTTGCAAAAAAACGCAAAGGACCGCACAGTGTCGCAAACGGCGGGCGCAAAGACCCTATTTTGAGGCGTGATCACAAAGGCAGGTCACATGAAAATCGATAAGTTTATTAAAGCAGCCCTATTGGGACTGACCATTGGCGCGATGCCATTTGCATTGACGGCTCCGATCGACGCGCAGGCCAACACGCTCCGCGTGGTCAAGAAGGGCACCAACCGTGTGTTGGAAGTCCCGATGAACCGCGCGGTTGTGGTTGAAAGCGATATCCCCTTTGCCGAGCTTAGCATCGCCAATCCGGGGATCGCAGATATCTCATCCCTCTCCGATCGCACCATCTATGTGCTGGGCAAATCCCCTGGCCTGACCACGCTGACCCTGCTGGATGCGGCCGGTCAGTTGATCACCAACGTGGATGTGCGCGTCGCGGCGGATGTCTCTGAATTCAAGGAACGCCTACGGCAGATCCTGCCCGGCGAAAAGATCGAAGTGCGCACAGCCAACGACGGTATCGTCCTGTCGGGCATCGTGTCGTCGACCCAACGCCTGCAGCGCGCCCTTGATCTGGCCGAACGCTACGCGCCGGAACGCGTCTCCAACCTGATGAGCGTCGGCGGCATCCAGCAGGTGATGATGAAAGTCCGCTTTGCCGAGATGAGCCGATCTGTCTCCAAATCCTTAAGCGCGTCGCTCGCGTTGAACGGGTTGGTGGGCAATGATCTTGCGATCAACGGCGGGACCAATACGACAAATACATCAGGCGCGATTGCAAACTCTCTTGGCGGCACGACACCTGCGTCCAACAGCAACGCAGGCGCGGTACTGTTCGGCTTTAACGCAGGGTCCACCCAAGTCGGCCTGCTGCTTGAAGCCCTAGAGCAGAAGGGCGCCGTACGCTTCCTTGCCGAACCAAACCTCGTCGCGCTGTCCGGGCAAGAGGCGACGTTCCTTGCCGGTGGCGAATACCCCGTGCCTGTCGCCCAGACCGGCGACCAGATTTCGGTGCAGTACAAACCCTTCGGCGTAGAGATGAGCTTTATCCCCCGTGTCGTGGATAAAGACCTGATCAATCTCGAACTGAAAGCCGCTGTGTCGGCGATTGATGCCAGCAACAGCGTGTCCTTGGGCAATGGTTTCGACATCTCGGCCTTCACCCGCCGCGAAACCTCGACCACAGTTGAAATGCGCGACGGCGAAAGTTTTGCGATCGCGGGTCTGCTGACCGACGATTTCACCGATAACTCCAGCCAGCTACCCTGGATCGGCGATGTGCCTGTATTGGGCGCGTTGTTCCGCAGCGCGAACTATCAGCGCAGCCAGTCCGAACTGGTGATCATTATCACGGCCCATCTTGTGACCCCCACCCGCGGCGAGGCTTTGGCCCTGCCCACCGACCGGATCAAACCGCCCACGGAAAGCGAATTGTTCCTGTCAGGTCGCACGTCCAAAGGCAGCACAGCGCCCACCAAAGGGGCGGCGGGCGAGGTTGCCAAACAGGACTTTAGCGGGTCATATGGCTATGTATTGGATTGATCAGATGACTTCAGCGATCCCTTCGACAGGTAAAATCACCGGGTTATGCGCCGCTTTGGCGATGACCGTAGCAGGCTGCGTCAGCAGCCCTGATCCGGTCTATACCCAGTTCCACCGCGAAGCAGGATCCCTGACCGATCTGGGCACCTTTGGAAACGCCACGCTGAACAACCGTTTGGTGATGACAGGCGAACGCCAGTACACCTTCGATCTGGCCAACCGCTTTGCCGGCGAAGTCGAATCCACGGTGACCTTTGCCTTTAACTCGGCCCAGCTGGACGGGGCCGCGCAGGCCGTGCTGCGGCGCCAAGCGGGATGGATCCGCCAGTTCCCCGAGGTCCGCTTCCGCGTGTATGGCCATACCGATGCCGTCGGCTCGAACAGCTACAACAAGGCGTTGGGCCTGCGCCGTGCACAATCCGTTGTTGCGTTTCTGTCAACGCAGGGCATCAGCCGCAGCCGTCTTGAGGCCGTTGTTTCCTTTGGCGAAACACAGCCGTTGATCGTGACACAGGGCCGCGAACGGGCAAACCGTCGCACCGTGACCGAAGTCAGCGGCTTTGTCGGGCGACATCCCACCGTACTGGACGGCAAATACGCGCAGATCATCTATCGCGATTACGTTGCCAGCGCCGTGCCACCGACTCAGCTGTCGGGCGGCGCAACATCGACCGGCACCACGACGGAATAACCGGATAAAAGATACCTCCAGAAGGGCCTGATCGTCGCTGACGGTCGGGCCTTTTGCGTTTCAATCCGGCAAATCACTGCGGATCGTTTCAAAAGACCAAACAATAGAAACTATTTAGCCCCAATCTTGCCCAACTTGGCAGGGATATTCACTGCAATAGGACAGTTGCGCCTGGCCACCGTGGTCTGACGCAGGGGACTGCAAGGCAAAGAACAGGGCGACGCCCGATTAGCCCTTGCCGCGCCCCAAAGAGAAGAAGGGGAAGTTTAGGTATGAGCAGCAGTATGCCACAGATTGACGCACCACAGATCATCGCCTGCACTGTCAGCCGTGATGTACAGAACTTTGACCTGCTGATCGAGGATATGGAATCAGCTTTGGGCGAAGCCTGGGGTGATCTCGGCTTTTCTGAAAGCCTCGCTTTTTTCAGCCAGCCCGAAGCGGCGACGCTCGAGCTGATTGCACTGGCGCTTGATTCCGAGGACGAAGAGAACCTGCCGATGATGTCCGAAATCATCTCGCAGGCGAAATCGCGTCATATCAAGGTGATCCTGATCGCCGAAGACATGTCGCCGGCCTCGCTCCATTCTCTATTGCGTCAAGGTGCGGATGAATTCGTACCCTACCCGCTGCCCGAAGGCGAATTGGCGGCGACCATCGAACGTCTGCGCGCAGGGCCCGAGCCCAAAGCCGAACACATCGAGGCAGGCCCCAAGCTGAAACCCGGTGCCGATAAAGACGGCGCGGTGATCGTGGTACATGGTTTGGCCGGTGGCACCGGTGCGACCAGCATGGCCGTTAATCTGGCGTGGGAACTGGCGACGTCCGACAAAAAGAACCCGCCAAAGGTCTGCCTGCTGGATTTCGATCTGCAGTTCGGGGCCGTGGCGACCTATCTGGACCTGCCGCGCCGCGAAGTCGTCTATGACATGCTGATCGAGACAGACGAGATGGACGAGGAAAGCTTTGGTCAGGCCCTGCTGACCTATGAAGACACGCTTCAGGTCCTGACCGCCCCCGCCGATATGCTGCCGCTTGATCTGATCACCTCGGAAGATGTGACGCGGATTCTGGATATGGCGCGCAACCAGTTCGACTACGTTGTTGTCGATATGCCGTCGACGCTGGTGCAATGGACCGAAACCGTGCTGAGCAATGCGCATGTCTATTTTGCCATGCTCGAACTGGATATGCGCTGCGCCCAAAACGCCTTGCGTTTCAAACGCGCGCTGCAATCCGAAGAGCTGCCGGTCGAAAAGCTGCGCTATGTCATGAATCGCGCGCCGAAATTTACCGACCTTAACGCCAAAGCGCGGGTCAAACGGATGGCAGAAAGCCTTGGTATTTCCATCGACGTGCAACTGCCTGATGGCGGCAAGCAGGTGACGCAGGCCAACGACCACGGTCTGCCGCTCGCCAATACCGCCGCCAAGAACCCGCTACGCCGCGAGATCGCAAAGCTCGCGTCTTCTATCCACGACCTCAAGGCTGACGAAGCCAAAGCCGCCTGATCCGGCCCAAGCGCCAGATAATTTAGAAAGAGTATTCAGATGTTCTCGAAGTATAAAAAGCCAGGTGACGTTGCCGTAGCCACACCCGCCCCAAAGGCGAAGGCTCCCGCGCCCCAGCAACAGCCAGAGGAAGCGGTCGCGCCCAAACCCGCCAGCATGCGCCGCGTGGCCCAAGCCGCAACCGTCGCCCCGCAGGATCGCGACGTGAAGCGCAAGCAACGCATGAGCGACATCAAGCTCGAACTGCACCGTGCCCTGCTTGAGAACCTGAACCTCGCCGCCCTTGAACACGCCTCGGAACAGGATCTGCGCAGCGAGATCAACGAAATCTCGACCGAGATTCTGGCCGAGAAATCCATCGTATTGAACCGCGAAGACCGCGTTCAACTGAACTCCGAACTGTATGACGAGGTGACCGGCCTCGGCCCGCTGGAAACGCTGCTGAAAGACGACAGCGTCAACGATATTCTGGTTAACGGCCCGCAACAGATCTTTGTGGAACGCGCGGGTAAACTGCAGCTGACCGACGTGACCTTCAAAGACGAAAAGCACCTGCTGCGGATCATCGACAAGATCGTTTCCGCCGTTGGCCGTCGCGTCGATGAAAGCAACCCTTATGTCGATGCGCGCTTGAAAGACGGCTCGCGTTTCAACGCTATGGTCCCGCCGATTGCCGTGGACGGCAGCCTTGTCTCCATTCGTAAGTTTAAGAAAGACAAACTGGGCATTGATGATCTGGTAAGCTTTGGGGCCTTCTCGGAAGAGATGGCAGCCTATCTGCAAGCCGCCGTCGCCACCCGTCTGAATATCATCGTCTCGGGCGGTACAGGTTCTGGTAAAACCACCACGCTGAACGCGCTGTCATCGTTTATTGCCAACGATGAACGTATCCTGACCATCGAAGACACCGCCGAACTGCAACTGCAACAGACCCATGTGGGCCGCATGGAAAGCCGCCCGCCCAACGTTGAAGGCAAGGGCGAGGTATCCCCGCGCGACTGTCTGAAAAACGCCCTGCGGATGCGTCCTGACCGGATCATCGTCGGCGAGACGCGCGGCGAGGAAGTGATCGACATGCTGCAGGCGATGAACACCGGCCACGACGGGTCGATGACCACGATCCACGCCAACTCTGCCCGCGATGGTGTCAGCCGTCTGGAAAACATGATCGCCATGGCCGGTATCGAAATGCCGCTGAAAGCGGTCCGCAGCCAGATCTCGTCGGCTGTGAACCTGATCGTACAAGCGTCGCGCTTGCAGGACGGGTCGCGCCGCATGACGTCGATCACCGAAATCACCGGCATGGAGGGCGACGTGATCTCTATGCAGGAAATCTTCCGCTTTCAGCGCGTCGGCCTGACGCCCGAAAACAAGATCATCGGCCACTTCACCGGCACCGGCGTGCGCAGCCACTTCTCTGAACGTTTCAAGATGTGGGGCTATGACCTGCCATCGTCGATCTATGAACCCGTTGTGGTCAAGTAAGGATTATCAATCATGAGTGCAGAACCCATTATCTATGGCCTGATCTTCGTCGGTGTCCTTGTGCTGGTCGAAGGGCTGTATCTGGTCGCTTTCGGTAAATCCATCAGCCTCAACAGCAAGGTCAACCGCCGGCTTGAAATGCTGGAAAAAGGGGCCCGCCGCGAAGAGGTTCTGGACAAGCTGCGCAAGGAAATGCAGCAGCACATGGATAATAAATCCATTCCGGTCTATTCCCTGCTCGCCGAGAAAGCACAAAAAGCCGCGATCGCCTTTGCGCCAAAACAGCTGATCATGATCATGGCCGGCCTTTCGGTCGTCGCCTTTCTGGGGCTGACCATCGGCACCAATACCGAAGTGCCTGTACGCATCCTGATCTCTGTCGGGATCGGTGTCGGGGCCGTATTCTTCTGGATCTCGTCCAAAGCGAAAAAGCGCATGGACATGATCGAAGAGCAGCTGCCTGACGCGGTGGAACTGATGGTGCGGTCGCTGCGCGTGGGCCACCCTTTCACCAGCGCGATCTCTATCGTGTCCAAGGAAATCCAGGACCCGCTGGCGTCGGAATTCGGCGTGATCGCCGATGAAACCGCCTATGGCCGCGACATTGGCGAGGCGCTCAAGGATATGGCCGAACGGCTTGATATGCAGGATTTGCGCTTCCTCGCGGTGGCTGTGACCATCCAGCAGCAATCGGGGGGTAACCTTGCCGAAATCCTTGCGGGGTTGGCCAAGGTCATCCGCGCCCGCTTCCGCCTGTTCCGTCGCGTGCGCGCCATCACCGCCGAGGCGAAATGGTCCGGCAAGTTCCTGTCCGCTTTCCCGATCCTCGCGCTCATCGTGATCAAACTCGGTGACCCGCATTACTATGACGAAGTCATGACCCACCCGCTGTTCATCCCCGGCTGTATCGCGGTTGTCCTGTTCCTGTCGCTTAACCTCATCGTCATGCGCAAGCTAACCGATATCAAAGTCTAAGGGGGCCTCACTGTGAATTTCCTCAACTCACTCGACACCGCACTTGGTCCCATGGGCTGGATCGCCATTCTGGGCGCATTGGGCCTGACCATGGTGGGCGCAACGCTTGTCATGATCCTGCGCCAGCCCGAAGACCCTTTGGCCAAGCTCAAAAGTAGCCAGACCGAGGCTGCCGATGCAGGCAAGCAACAGCGCCTGCGCCAGTCGGACCGCAACGAGAAGCTGCAAAAATTCGCCAAGTTCCTTGAACCCGAAGACGTGGAAGAGCTAAGCGCCAAGGCGCTGCTGTTGCGTCAGGCGGGCTATAGCTCGCGCGATGCGGTACGGTTCTTTCACTTTGCCCAGATGGCGCTTGGTATTGCCGGGCTGGTGATCGGCACCGTCTACATCAACTTCCTTGGCGGCGGCGAAGGCATGACCACCAACAAGATGATGCTGTATACCGTGGGCCCCGGCGGCATCGGATATTTCCTGCCGCGCTATTGGGTGACCCGCCGCGTCGCCGAGCGGAAAGAGGAAATCACACGCGGTTTTCCCGATGCGCTGGACATGATGCTCGTCTGCGTCGAAGCCGGCCAGTCGCTTGATCAATGTATCGTCCGTGTGGCCCGCGAATTGCGCGCCTCCTACCCTGCGCTGGCGGAAGAGTTCGAAATCGTCGCCTATGAGATGAAGGCCGGTAAAGACAAGGTCAGCGTGCTGAACGCCATGGGCGAACGCTGCGGTGTGCAAGATGTGTCGTCCTTTGTGACGGTGCTGGTACAATCCGCCGCCTTCGGCACATCCATCGCCGACGCGCTGCGGGTCTATGCCGCCGAGATGCGCGACAAACGCGTGATGCGCGCCGAAGAGGCCGCAAACAAGTTGCCAACCAAGATGACACTTGCCACAATGATGCTGACCGTTCCTCCGCTGCTGATCATTCTGGTCGCGCCATCGGTGATGAACATTACCAAACTAGGTCAGTAAGGCTCTGCATGATCCACATTCCCAAGCGCGCGTTACCCTTCAGGCTCGCGCTTTGTATGACCCTGATCGCCGGATTGGCCGCTTGCTCTGCAGGCGGTCTTTCCGCGTTTGGGGGCAAGCGCGCCAGCCCTGACAACCCCTTTGCCCCCGGTGTCAACACCCGCAAGGACGCCGAAGACGGGGTAGAGGTCGCCCACCGTCTTATGCGCGCGGGCGAATACGAACTGGCCATCCGCGCCTTCAACCGCGCGGCGCTCGCCTCCCAGTTGGACGCGGAAATCCTGTCGGGACTGGGCAGCGCCAACCTTGGGCTGGGGCGATTGGGTCAGGCGGAGAAGCTGCTGCGCGACGCTGTAGAAAAGGACGAAACCCACCCCGAGGTCTGGAATAATCTCGGCGTTGTGTTGATGGAACGCGGCAAACTCGCCGAAGCCCAGCTGACCTTTCGCAAGGCCTATGCGCTCGATAATGGCGAAAGTGACGCAATCCGTGACAATTTGCGCTTAGCACTCGCAAAATCGGAAAACTCTGTTACGATCCCGGATCAAGAAGACAGTTATAAATTGGTGCGGCGCGGCTCGGGCGACTATCTGGTTCGGCCAGCATCATAACGAGGCAGAGCAGTAAAAGGACGCAAAAATGCGCCACCCTATCCTATTGGCCGCCTGCATTGCAGGCGTCGTCGCAGTAGCAGGCTGCGGCAAGAAATCCGGCGAGGATACCGTCACCCGCGCCTTCCAGGACGTGAACGTCGTGGATGAAAGCAACCTCAACGATGTGATGCTGACAGTGGCCGACCCGAACGAGGCGGTCAGCTATTTCACCCGCACCGCGCAGGAAAACCCCGACCGCATCGACATCCAGCGCAGCTTGGGCAAATCCCTGATCCGCGCCAAACGCAACCAAGAGGCCGCATCGGTCTGGGGCAAAGTTGCCGCTTCCAAGGATGCCACCGCCGACGACAAGGTTGACTACGCCGATGCGCTGATCCGCGCGGGCGATTGGGCCAAAGCGGAAAAGACGCTGGATTCCGTCCCGCCCACCCATGAAACCTACAACCGCTACCGGCTTGAGGCGATCGTCGCTGACAGCAAACAGGAATGGGACAAGGCCGACAGTTTTTACGAGATCGCCATTGGTCTGACCACCAAGCCCGGTTCGGTCATGAACAACTGGGGCTACTCCAAACTGACGCGCGGCGACTATCAGGCTGCCGAACGCCTTTTCGGCGAGGCTGTGAAACAGGATTCAACGCTCTTTACCGCCAAGAACAACCTGATCCTCGCCCGTGGCGCGCAACGTGAATACAGCCTCCCCCCGATCGAGATGGACCAGACCGAGCGCGCGCAACTGTTGCACACCCTCGCCCTCTCCGCGATCAAGAAGGGCGACGTTGAAACCGGCAAAGGGCTGCTGCGCGACGCCATCAGCACCCACCCGCAGCACTTCGAGGCCGCCGTCCGGTCGCTGCGCGCGCTGGAAAACGCAGGCTAACGCGTGGAGATCACCAGCTCCGCAGCGCTGTGGTTCCTGCCCTTCGCGCTGCCCCTTTGTGCCTATACGATCTACACCGATCTGGCCTTTATGCGGATCACCAATGTCACGGTGATCGCATTGGCCGCCGTGTTTGTGCTGATCGGCCCGATTGCCCTGCCCTTTGACAGCTACCTCTGGCACCTGCTGGCGATGGTGGTGGCGCTTGTTGTGGGCATCTTCATGAACGCAGGCGGGCTGATGGGCGCGGGGGATGCGAAATTCATCGCCGCCGCCACACCCTTTATCGCGCTCGGGGATGTGCGCTTTGTCATGGCGCTGTTCATGGCGACGCTGGTTGCCGCCTATATCATTCACCGCGCCGCCAAATATTCTCCCCTGCGCAAGCTTGCCCCGCAATGGGTCAGCTGGCACGAAGCCAAGAAATTCCCCATGGGCCTCGCCCTTGGAACTGTGCTTGCCGCATATTTAATGCTCGGTGCCTACTTCGGGGCCTGATTTCGCCATATTCAACCGCTACGCCTTGGGGCACGCCCGTGTCCCCATGAAAGAAGCCTTCATGAATATGCAAACCAGCGCCGTCATGGCCCCCCCTCCGCCGCGCACCATCCAAGAGATGAAGCTGCCCGTGGTGATGATGCGCGACATCATGATCAAGACAATGTTCCGCAAGAATGTCACCATGGTCAGCGAGCTCGCAGCGGCGATCTGCCTGCCGCTTCAGGTCACGCAGGAGCTGGTGGATCTGTCGCGCGAACAACGCCTTCTCGAAGCGACGGGCACGCTCAACGCGAATAACGGCAACGAAATGGGCTACCAGCTGACCGATCTGGGCAAGGCCCGCGCGCTGGATGCCTTGGCGCAATCGGAATACTTCGGCCCGATGCCCGTGCCGCTTGATGTCTACCGCGAACAGATCAAACGCCAGTCCGTGCGCAACATGCAAATCACCCGCGCAAAACTCGAAGCCGCCATGGGCCATCTGGTGCTCCCGTCCGAGCTGATCGGCAACCTTGGCCCAGCCGTGACGGCCGGTCGCTCCATCCTGATGTACGGCCCCCCCGGCAATGGTAAATCAAGCATCTCCAACGGGATTCGCGACGCGCTTGGTGACCGGATCTATGTCCCCCGTGCGATTGAATACGCCGGTCAGGTGATCACGGTCTATGACCCCATCGTACACACCGCCATTTCCGAGGAAAAACAAGACCCGAAATCCCTGCGCCGCGTGACGCGCTTTGACACCCGCTATGTCAAATGCGAACGCCCCACGGTGATCACCGGGGGCGAGCTGACGCTCGATATGCTTGATCTGGTCTACAACCCCACCGCACGGACCTATCAAGCCCCGCTGCAGCTGAAATCCACCGGCGGCATCTTCATCGTCGACGACCTTGGCCGACAGGCAGAATCGCCACAGGCGCTGGTCAACCGCTGGATCGTTCCACTGGAAGAAAACAAGGACATCCTCGCCCTGCAATCCGGCGAGAAGTTCGAAGTTCCCTTCGACACGCTGGTGGTCTTCTCCACCAACTTCCACCCCAATGAGATCTTCGACCAGGCCGCCCTGCGCCGGATCTTCTTCAAGATCAAGATCGACGGGCCCAATCAGGAAAACTTCCTCAAGATCTTCGCCATGGTCGCCAAGAAAAGAAACATCAAACTGGACGAGGCGACGCTGATCCATTTGCTGAAGACAAAATACCCCACGATCAACAATGTGTTCGCCAACTATCAGCCGATCTTCCTGATCGACCAGATGATTTCCATCTGCGATTTCGAAGGTATCCCGCACCAGATGCGCCCTGATCTGATTGACCGTGCTTGGGCCAATATGTTCGTCGAGGATGAAACCATCGTCAGGTAGCACCGCGCTCGACATCGGCGCGGGCATCCGCTTCATTTTGCCAGATAAACTCCGGGGGTGTGGGGGCTGGCCCCCGCGTGCAAACAGCCTATCTTGCACCCCATGCAGACCCTGCCCCCCAAGTTCTCCGACTGGTTCGCCACCAAAGGCTGGTCCATCCACCCCCACCAGCAAGACATGCTGGACCGCGCCGACGCGCCTGCGCTGCTGTTGATCGCGCCGACGGGGGGCGGCAAGACGCTGTCGGGTTTTCTGCCCACGCTGGTCGATCTGGCCGAGGGCGATCACGACGGCATGAACACGCTCTATATCTCGCCGCTCAAGGCGCTGGCCGCGGATATCAAGCGCAACCTCACCACCCCGGTGACGGAAATGAGCCTCCCCATCCGGATCGAGGACCGCACCGGCGACACCTCGCAAACGCGCAAACGCCGGCAACGCGCCGACCCGCCTCATATCCTGCTGACCACCCCCGAAAGCCTTGCGCTGCTGACCTCCTACGAGGATGCACCGCGCATGTTCAAAGGGCTCAAACGTGTCGTGATCGACGAGATCCACGCGCTGGCCGACAGCAAGCGGGGCGACCAGCTGATGCTGGCGCTGGCGCGGCTGCAACGTCTGTGCCCGGGGCTGAAACGGGTGGGCCTGTCCGCCACCGTCGAAGATCCCGCAGCCATCGCGCATTTTATGGCGCGTCACCCTGACCCCTGCCCGATCCTGCTGGCCGATCCCGGCCCGCCGCCCGACATCCGGATGCTGCGCACCGACGCGGCCCCGCCGTGGTCTGGCAATGGGGCGGCCTATGCGATTCCGGCGGTGCTCGACCAGATACGCCAGCATAAAACCACCGTGATCTTCCACAATACCCGCGCTCAGGCCGAGATTTTCTTTCACAATCTCTGGCTTGCCAACGAAGATAGCCTGCCCATCGGCATCCACCACGGGTCGCTCGATCGGCAGCAACGCGAACGGGTCGAAGCCGCGATGGTGCGCGGTGATCTGCGCGCGATTGTCTGCACCGGCAGCCTCGATCTGGGGATCGACTGGGGCGATGTCGATCTCGTGATCCAGATCGGTGCGCCGAAGAATGTCAAACGGCTGGTCCAGCGCATCGGGCGGGCCAACCACCGCTATAACGCGCCCTCCAAAGCGCTGCTGGTGCCTGCAAACCGGTTCGAGGTGGTCGAATGTGTCGCCGCCCTCGACGCCGTATTGGCAGGCGATCTTGACGGCGACCCACGCGGCCCCGGCCCTCGCGATGTGTTGTGCCAGCATATCCTGATCACCGCCTGCGCCGGCCCCTTCGACGCCGATGCGCTCTATGCCGAGGTGACCTCGGCCGGGGCCTATGCCAGCCTCAGCCGCGCCGCCTTTGACGCCTGCCTCGATTTCTGTGCCACAGGCGGCTACGCCCTGCGCGCCTACGACAGATGGCAACGTCTGATGTGCACAAACGGCAAATGGCACCTGCGCGACCCCCGCAGCAGCCAGCGCATCCGCATGAACATCGGTACCATTCAGGATACGGACACGCTGAAGGTCCGCATGAAACGCAACCGCGGCGGTGCCCCTTTGGGCGAAATCGAGGAAGGTTTCGCCGCCTCGCTCAGCGCGGGCGACACCTTCCTGATCGGCGGCCAGATCGTCAAATACGAGGGGCTGCGGGAAATGACCGTAGAGGTCAGCCGCTCCGCCGCCAAGAAACCACGCGTCGCTACGTTCATGGGCACCAAATTCGCCACCTCGACCCAGCTCTCCGCCCGCGTGCAATGCATGTTCACCCAAGACAGCTGGCCCGAGCTGCCGCGCCACACGGCCGAATGGCTGACCCTGCAACGCGAGGTCAGCCAACTGCCGCAGCCGGGCCGACTGCTGATCGAAAGCTTCCCCCATGAGGGCCGCGCCCAAACGGTCTTCTACGGCTTTGCCGGTCGCAACGCGCAGCAAACGCTCGGGCTGCTGCTGACAAAACGGATGGAGGAACTGGGCCTCAACCCCCTGGGCTTCGTCGCCACCGATTATGCCACCCTGATCTGGGGGCTGGATCCGGTCGACGACCCCGCCCCGCTCGTTGATGCCACAGCCCTGCATGACGGGTTGGACCATTGGCTGGCCAGCAATGCGGTGATGAAACGCACGTTCCGCGCCGCCGCCACCATCGCAGGGCTGATCGAACGGAACACTCCCCAAGCCCGTAAGTCTGGCCGGCAGGCGACCTTCAGCTCTGATATCCTGTATGACACCTTGCAGAAATACGAACCCGATCACCTCCTGCTCGATATCACCCGCGAAGAGGCCCTGCGCGGACTGGTCGACTTTGGCCGGATCGAGGAAATGCTGCATCGTATCAAGGGCCGGATTGACCACCGTATCCTCGACCGTGTCAGCCCGCTGTCCGCACCGCTGTTTCTGGAAATGGGTCGCGTGCCGGTCAAGGGGCAGGCAGAAGAACGTCTGCTGGCCGAGGAATCCGCGCGGTTGATGGAAGCCTCCGGCCTCGCACAGATCACACCCGCGCCGGATAACATCCCCCTCAAACGGCGCTAGACGTGGCAATCGCTGCGCAGCTGAGTATTTTTGAAAGGGTGAATTAACTTTCGCTTAGGTATTTTGCCCCATGATCACCCCGCGGTACAGGCTGGAGAGCCGATGACCGCAAAGGGTGAAGACGCCCCCACACCCCTCGGGATCAGGCGGGGGCGTCTTCCGCTTCACCCTTTTTCAAATACTCCTGCGCCCCGCCATAGGCGCGTCCATCGGCCAGCGCCCCTTGCGCCCGCGGGCAAACTTGGTGATGAACGCAGCATGAACATCGGGTATGAATTCGACTTTTGCGGCGCGCGGCTGACGGCGCTTGGCTCTGGCGCTTTGTGGTGGGCAGATCACGGGCTGCTCTGCGTGTCCGACCTGCATCTTGGCAAAGCCGAACGGATTGCGCGACGCGGCGGCACGGCGCTTCCCCCTTACGAGACGATGGACACGTTGACCCGGCTTGCGGCGGCGCTTGACCGTGTGCCCGCGCGCGTTGTGATGTGTCTGGGCGACAGTTTCGACGATCTGCACGCGGCCCACGCTCTGCCCGAGCCTGCGCGGCTGACGCTGGCGCGGCTGCAGGCAGGGCGGCAGTGGCTGTGGGTAGAGGGCAACCACGACCCCGGTCCCGTCGAACTGGGGGGGGAGCATCTGGCCGAGCTTGTGATCGGCCCCTTGCAGTTCCAGCATATCGCGCAGGCAGGCGCGCAAGCCGAGGTTTCGGGGCATTATCACCCCAAGGCACGGCTGCGGCTGCGCGGGCGGTCGGTGACGCGTCCGGCCTTCCTCTATGACGACCGACGGCTGATCATGCCTGCCTTTGGCACCTATACCGGTGGCTTGTACAGTGACGCGCCGGTGCTACAGGCATTGATGGGTCCGCAGGCGTGCGCCATACTTACCGGACCGCAGCCCACCGCGATCCCCATGCCGCGCTAGTCGCAGCCACGGGGCCGGCTATCCATGTTGAAAGAGCCCCTATGACCCCTCAAGAAATCGCCCGCATCCGCGACAGCTTTGCCGCGCAATCGATGATGCAGACCCTCGGCGCTGAACTCAGCGATGTATCGCAGGGGCTCATCCGGATCGAGGCACCGATCCTGCCCGGCACGCGCCAGCAGCAGGGGTTTGGCCACGCGGGGCTGACGTTCTCTATCGGGGACAGCGCTGCGGGCTATGCCGCGCTGACGACACTGCCCTTAGATACCGAGGTCGTCACCGCAGAGATCAAGATCAACCTGCTGGCCCCCGCCCGCGGAGACCGGCTGATCGCGATTGGCAAGGTGGTGAAACCGGGCAAGCGGCTTTGTGTGGTCACGGCCGAGGTCTTTGCCCAAACCGGCGACCAGCAGGTGCTGATCGCCTTGCTTCAGGGCACGATGGTGCCGGTTCCGGCAACCGCCGCTTAGGCGGTCAGCCCTTCGGGTTCGGGCAGGTCATGGGCACGGCAACAGGCCGTGACTGTATTGGCCAACAGGCAGGCGATCGTCATCGGGCCCACGCCCCCCGGCACCGGGGTGATCGCACCGGCCACCTTGGCGCAGCTGTCAAAGTCGACATCACCCACCAGACGGGTCTTGCCCTCACCCCGCTCTGGCGCGTCGAGACGGTTGATGCCCACGTCGATGATTGTGGCCCCCGGTTTGATCCAGTCGTCCGGCACCATCTCGGGGCGGCCCACGGCGGCGATCACGATATCAGCGCGGCGCACAACAGCGGCAAGGTCTTTGGTCCGCGAATGGGCGATGGTCACGGTGCAGCTGTCGTTGAGCAGAAGCTGGGCCATCGGTTTGCCCACGATATTGCTGCGCCCGATCACGACTGCATCCATCCCCGACAGGGTGCCGTGGTGGTCGCGCAGCATCATCAGACAGCCAAGCGGCGTGCAAGGCACCATGGATTTCTGCCCCGTGCCCAACAGACCGACGTTCGAGATATGAAACCCGTCGACATCCTTGGCCGGATCAATCGCGCTGATCACAAGGTCTTCGTTCAGGTGATCGGGCAAGGGGAGCTGTACGAGGATACCGTGGATCGTGTCATCGTTGTTCAGCGTCTCGATCAGGGTCAGAAGCTCCGCCTCTGATGTGGTGTCTGCCAGCCGGTGTTCGACCGATTTCATGCCCACTTCCTTGGTCATCTTGCCCTTGGATTTGACATAGACCTCGGAGGCAGGATCGGCCCCGACAAGCACCACAGCCAGCCCCGGCGTGATCCCGTGATCGTCCTTCAGCCGCGTGACATGCTGGGCGACCTGCCCCCGCACCTGTGCTGCAAATGCCTTGCCGTCAATGATCGTCGCTGTCATGGGGACCGTCCTTTGTCTGTTGTGGCGCTGCTATCACCTGCCACAGCAGGCGAAGGCGCGAAGGGGCGACCCTCCGCGCCCTGTTCATACGCGCTTAGAACAGACCTTCAACATCGCCGATGTCATTGAGACGAATATTTTCGGCAGAAGGCACCCGCGGCAGGCCCGGCATGGTCATAATCTCACCGCAGATGGCCACGACAAAGCCCGCGCCGGCAGACAGGCGCACCTCGCGCACGGGGATGGTAAAGCCGGTTGGCGCGCCGCGGGCTTCGGGATCGGTGGTAAAGCTGTATTGCGTTTTGGCCATACAGACCGGCAGATCGCCATATCCCTGCTCTTCCCAGTCTTTCAACTGGTTGAGGATCTTCTGATCCATCACCGCCCCATCCGCGCGATAGATCTTTGTGGCGATGGTGTTGATCTTATCGGCCAGCGGCATCGCGTCGGGGTAGAGCGTGGCGAAATCCGCCTGGTCCTTATCAATCGTCTCGACCACTTTCTCGGCAAGTTCGGCAGAGCCAGCGCTGCCCAATTCCCAGTGGCGGGACAGCACGGCCTCGGCCCCTTGCGAGGCGACATAGTCTTTGACCGCTTGCACCTCTGCGTCGGTGTCGGTGACGAAATGGTTGATCGCGACGACGACGGGCACGCCAAAGGATTTCAGGTTCTCGATGTGGCGGCCAAGGTTGGGGCAACCGGCCTGCACGGCGTCGACGTTTTCAGCGCCCAGATCGGCCTTGGCCACGCCGCCGTTCATCTTCATCGCGCGCACCGTGGCCACGACCACGACGCAGGACGGTGCCAACCCCGCCTTGCGGCATTTGATGTTCAGGAACTTCTCTGCCCCCAGATCGGCACCAAAGCCCGCTTCGGTCACCACATAATCCGCCAGCTTCAGCGCGGTGGTGGTCGCGATGACAGAGTTGCAGCCATGCGCGATATTGGCGAAAGGCCCGCCGTGGACGAAAGCGGGGTTGTTTTCCAGCGTCTGCACAAGGTTCGGCTGCATCGCGTCTTTCAACAGCACGGTCATCGCTCCATCCGCTTTGATATCGCGCGCATAGATCGGTTTACGCTCGCGGGTATAGGCGACGATCATGTCACCAAGGCGCTTTTGCAGGTCGTTCAGGTCTTTGGCCAAACACAAGATCGCCATGACTTCGGACGCGACGGTGATGTCGAACCCTGCCTCGCGGGGGAAACCGTTCGACACACCGCCCAAGGACGCCGTGATCTGGCGCAGGGCGCGGTCGTTCATGTCGACGACGCGGCGCCAGACGACGCGCCGCAGGTCGATCTCCAGCGCGTTGCCCCAATAGATGTGGTTGTCGATCATCGCGCTGAGCAGATTGTGCGCCGAGGTGATGGCGTGGAAGTCACCGGTGAAATGCAGGTTCATCTCTTCCATCGGGACGATCTGGGCATAGCCGCCCCCCGCGGCCCCGCCCTTCATGCCGAAATTCGGACCAAGAGACGCCTCGCGGATACAGACGGCTGCGTTTTTGCCGATGCGGTTCAACCCGTCGCCCAGACCAACGGTGGTCGTGGTTTTCCCCTCGCCCGCGGGGGTGGGGTTGATCGCGGTGACGAGGATCAGCTTGCCATCGGGACGGTCCTGCACCGAGTTGATGAACTTTTGCGACACCTTCGCCTTGTCATGGCCGTAGGGCAGCAGATCATCGCTGCTGATGCCCAGCTTTTGCCCGATCTCCTGAATGGGGCGTTTGCTGGCTTCGCGTGCGATTTGGATGTCGGATTTAAAGGTCATATGTCCTCCCTGATGCGCCGTCGGCGTTCTGTGTTTCTTATGTCCTCAATACGCCTGTGAGGGCATGGGCAGAGGGGGCAATTCCGACATATCCGGCGCTTGATGCGGCGATCCGGAGGGTGTGTCGCTGATTTGAGCATGGCGGGTCGCTGTGACCCCGCGCCCCATTGGGTCTAGCCGTGCTGCCACGCTGGCTGGTCGGGGATGAACAGGCGCAGCGTATCCCCGACGCGCAATAGCCCCTCGCGTTCGATCCAGGCGGTCACGCCGCGACGGTTCTCGGCCGCGGCCTTGAACTTGGGACCGTGGCCGGGGCTGTCTTGTTCGATCTCGCGACCGGGCAATACGCAGGGGCGGTTTTCGGTATCAATCGTGATCGTCGCACCCGAGGCAGCCTGCAGCCGCGCATTGGGCGGCACATGGGTGAAATCGGGGATGCCCTTGATCACCATCGACGTGCCAAGGTGCACGGGGTCCAGTGCCTCCATCCCCATGTCGGCCGCGATCAGGGCCATTTCTTCCGCAGACAGGATCGACAGCTGGCGCACGTTCCGGATCTCGGTACCCTTGGGATAGAGGTTCGTGACCCGCACACAGGACGCGCGGGTCAGCCCCGCGTGCACGTCATCCTCGAAACCGGCGTAGCTGGCGAAAGCTTCGCTCCGTGGTTCGGCGCGGATGCCCTTGACCAGCTTGGGCACTACACCAAGCCATGTGATCGTTGCGGTAAACTCGGTTTCTTTCATCGTCGGCATGACCGGCATCCTTTCGCGCTGCGTTGTCCGTAACCTGCGCAAAGCCGCGACAAAAGAAAAGGCCCCGCGAGTGCAGGGCCTTTTCTTTCGTATTCTGGTGATCAATGCCTAGGCGTCAGACGCTTGGCTCTGGCTCCATCCCGCTTGGCGGAGGCGTCTTCTTGCCTTTGGCCTTGGGGATCGCGGTCAGGCTTGGTTTGTCCATGCCGCTGGTGTCGTCGCCGTCTGGGTCTTGGGGCGGTTTGCCTTCCATGACGCGCTTGATCTCCTCACCGGTGAGGGTCTCGTATTCCAGCAGACCTTGGGCCAGACGTTCGAATTCTTCCTCGTGATCGGTGATCATTTTATAGGCGCGGTCGTAGCCTTCGTCGATGATGCGCTTCACTTCGGATTCGATCAGCTCTTTCGTGGCCGCAGAAACGCTGAACCCGCCGGCACCGCCGTTGGCTTGGTAACCCGCCGCCGCTTCCGAATAGTCGATGTTCCCGACCTTGTCGGACATGCCCATGCGCATCACCATGCCACGTGCCAACTGGCTGGCCTGCATGATATCGCCCATCGGGCCCGACGACACGGTTTCAGCGCCATACTTGAAGATCTCAGCCGCTTTGCCCGCCATCGTCATGGCGATCTTTTGCTCGGCTTCGTCCTTGAACATTTGCAGTTTGTCCATTTCGGGCAGGCTCATCACCATACCCAAGGCGCCGCCGCGCGGAATGATCGTGGCCTTATAGACAGGGTCGCATTTCGGCAGCTTGATCCCGACGATGGCGTGACCGGCTTCGTGGTAGGCGGTCTTTTCCTTCTGGTCCTGCGTCAACACCATCGACCGGCGCTCGGCACCCATCATGATCTTGTCTTTCGCGGCCTCGAAATCCATCATTGCGACAAAGCGACGGCCCACGCGTGCGGCGGTCAGCGCGGCCTCGTTCACGAGGTTCGCCAGATCCGCCCCCGAGAAACCGGGCGTACCGCGCGCGATAATGCGCAGGTCTACGTCAGGGCCAAGCGGCGTCTTGCGTGCATGCACCCCAAGGATCTTCTCGCGGCCTTTGATGTCAGGGTTGCCTACGGTGACCTGACGGTCAAAGCGGCCCGGACGCAGCAAGGCAGGGTCCAGCACGTCTTTGCGGTTGGTCGCGGCGATGATGATCACGCCTTCGTTCGCCTCAAAGCCGTCCATCTCGACCAGCAGCTGGTTCAAGGTCTGTTCACGCTCGTCATTGCCACCACCGTAGCCCGCGCCACGGGACCGGCCTACGGCGTCGATCTCATCGATGAACACGATGCAGGGCGCATTTTTCTTGGCCTGTTCGAACATGTCGCGCACGCGGCTGGCACCCACACCCACGAACATCTCGACGAAGTCGGAGCCCGAAATGGTAAAGAACGGCACACCCGCCTCGCCAGCAATCGCCCGCGCCAGCAGGGTCTTACCGGTACCGGGAGGGCCCTCAAGCAGTGCGCCTTTGGGGATCTTGCCGCCCAAACGGCTGAACTTTTGCGGGTTGCGCAGGAATTCGACGATCTCTTCCAGCTCTTCCTTTGCCTCGTCGATGCCCGCTACGTCGTCAAACGTCACACGACCGTGTTTTTCGGTCAGCATCTTGGCCTTGGACTTGCCGAACCCCATCGCCCCGCCTTTGCCACCGCCCTGCATGCGGTTCATGAAATAGATCCACACACCGATCAGCAGAAGGATGGGCAACAGCGACATCAGGAAGGTCTGGAAACCGGATTGCTGCTGGGGTTCAGCGCGCACAGGGATGTCCTTGGACATCAGCAGGCTGGTGACCTCGGCGTCTTCGGGCCGGATCGTGACATAGTCACTGCCATCGGCACGACGGAAACGAACCTGTTCACCATCAAGCGTGACGTTGCGCACGTCCCCTGCTTCGACAGCGGTCACAAATTCGGAATAGCTGATTTCACGGCTTTGCAGCCCGCCAGTCGAGCCGCTGAACAGATTGAACAGCGCCAAAACCAAAAGCATCAATACAACCCAAAAGGCGAGATTGCGCATATTACCCAAAGGAAAGTCTCCTACATCCGGGGGACGGCACCAAACACAGCGCCCAATGCGTGTAAGATAGACACGATCGGCGCATGTTCAATGCGTCATATGTGCGGCGAAAAAGGCATCTTCGCCGCGTTCGAGCACTGCTTGCCAGTTTTGCGACCGACCGACAAGGGGGGCAGCGACCAGTTCCGCGCCCTGCCACACCGCCGGAGAGGCCAGCAAGACACCGCGCGGCACGCCCAAATCGCGCCAATCAGCAAAGCTGCGCAGCCCCTCAGCGCCCAAGGCACGGATCATGGTTTGCGTGTCGGGCGCGGGCGCATCGCCGCAAGGTTCCAGACGCCAGCGGCCGTCCCAGAGCGCATCCACGGGCGCATCAACCGCCCTTACTGCCTGCAACTCTCTGTAAATCCAAAGTTTATCGCGCTTCAACCGCAGCTCGCACCCCTGCACGGTCGCGGCACCGGCATCATCAAGCGCCGTCAGCACCTCTGCCACGGCACTGCTGCGTGGGGCGTAGGTGGCCCCGTTGATCCAGGCGATCGTATGGGTCAGCAATCGGCGGCGTGTCTCTGTCGGGAGGTCACACAGCGCCTGCCAATCCATCGCCACGGCACCGCATTGAACGTGAGCATGGGCGCGTGCGGCGGCAAACATCTGCGCGTCGAGCGCGGTACGGGCATCGGCAAGGTGGCGCGAGACATCGGCAAGTGCGGCAGAATCAACGCCTAGATCGGTCAGCACCGCCAGCGCCTTGCGGATGCGCACCCGCGCAAAGCTGTCATCCTCGTTGCTGGGGTCATCGACCCAAGTCACCCCGCAACGCGTCAGATGCGCGCGCAGGTCGGCGCGTCGGGCGTTGAGCAAGGGCCTGTGCCAACGCATGCCATGTCGGTCAAAAACCGCAGGCATGGCGGATAGCCCGTCGACCCCTGCCCGGCGCCCCAGACGCATCACGAAAGTCTCTGCCAGATCGTCGGCGGTATGCCCGATGCAGACAGCGTCAATGCCCTGCCCCCGTGCCCAATCCGCCAACAACCGGTAACGCGCCTTGCGGGCCTCGTTTTGCAAATTGCCGCTGTGGTCCCAGCCCGTCCACCTCAACGTATCATGCGGAACGCCAAGCGCGCGACACTGGGCGGCGACCATCGCGGCTTCGCGGGCGGCCTCGGGTCGCAGGCCGTGATCGACGGTCGCTGCGTGCAGCGCGATCCCGCGGCTGCGGGCATAGTCGTTCAGTAGATGTAAAAGCGCGACAGAGTCGCCGCCCCCCGACACCGCCACACCCAATACGGGCGGCGGCGCGGGGTCAAAGCTGGCGGCGATGCTCTGCGCCAGCGGGTCGGTCATCGGATCACTGGCAGGCAAGCACGCTGCGTTCGGATTGGGCTTGCGCGACGAAGGGGCTTGTGGGGAAGCGCGATGCGACTTCGCCCAAGGTCACGCAGGCTTCTTGGGTTTGGCCCAAGGCCCCCAAAGAGCTGCCAAGCTGGTACAGTGCTTCTGCTGCGACAGGCCCCGCGGGATCGGCGCTAAAGCTTGCCAGATAGGCGCGTGCCGCTTCGCGGGTATCGCCCAGACCGTCCAGCGCGTCGCCGCGCCGCAGGTCGGCTTCGGGGCCTAGCGGTCCGCCCGGATAGGTCTGATTGAAGGTCGCAAACTGGTCTGCGGCGCTGCGAAAGTCACCGTCAGCGAGCGCCGCCTTCGCCCGCTCGAAGTCTGTTTTTTCACCCACCGCAAGTTCTGCGGTATTGGTGGGGGTAGAAGTATTGGCCAACGGGTCCGCTGGTGCGGGCACGGGCGTGGCGGGTGCCATGGTCGCGGGCATCTCGCCCCCGCCAAGGGTAGAAGTCTGGCCGAGGCTGCCCACATCGCCGCCTTCAAGCTCCACGAGCCGGAATTCCAGATCACCGATCCGGTTGGTCCCATCGGTGACCACGCGGTTGATCCGGTTTTCCAGCTCTTCGGTTTTAGAGGTCAGGCGCTGCAGTTCACTTTCCATTGCATTGACGCGCTCAAGCACCGACCCACCGGTCACGGCAACGCTCGCGCCGCCCGTGGTGGACAGTTCCCGGCGCAGCTTTTGTACCTCGACGTTCAGCACCGTCAGTTCCTGACGCACATCCGCCAAAGTCTGCGCATCCTGCGCCTGCGCCGCGACCGGCCCGAAGGCCAGTCCAAGCGCTACAATCAAAGCAAACCGCATATTGAAATCCTAACCTAACGTAGACGACTTAGCTGGTCAGACCGCCCGCAAGTACGGTCACGGCCCGACGGTTCTTGGCATAGCATGCCTCGCTCGAACAGACTTCGATCGGGCGTTCCTTACCATAGCTTACAACGCGAAGACGGCTGGCGGCGATCCCGCGCGAGATCAAATATTCGCGCGCGGCATTGGCACGGCGTGCGCCAAGCGCAAGGTTGTATTCCCGTGTGCCCTGCTCGTCCGCGTGGCCTTCGATCACGGCTTGGTAATCGGTATTGGTGTTCAACCAGGCTGCCTGACCGTCCAGCGTGGCTTGGCCTTCGGGGGTCAGGTTGGATTGGTCGACCAGGAACAGCACGCGGTCACCGACGGCTTGCTGGAAATATGCCGTAGAAGCCGGGTCGTTCGCGCTGCCGGGGATAATGCCCCCGTTCAGGCCTGCGCCATTCGCGGCACCGTTATTCATGCCGTCCGCGCCAAAGCGGTCAGGGTTGGTACAAGCCGATACGGCCAGGGCTGCGATCAATAGAGTTGCGGTGAGAATGCGGTTCATGGACTGTGCCTTTTTGACGATAGTATTTTAATGTGTCTGTTGTGACGGTGTTACCATAGTGCCTTGGTATTGGGAAACACCAAGGCACTATGGCTGTTGTTTACTTCTGAAGCGGCGACCAAGACGGATCCGATCCGCCCTCTTGGGTGCGCACAGGCTTGAGGTTCCGGCCCGAGATATCGACCGAATACAGCGACGACGCCCCGCCTGCCCCTTGGGTTTCCCGCGCGAACATGATGACGCGGCCGTTGGGGGCCCATGTGGGGCCTTCATCCAGGAACGACGCGGTCAGCAGACGTTCTTCCGACCCGTCCAGCCGCATCACGCCGATGTGGAACCGGCCCTTGTTCTGCTTGGTAAAGGCCACCAGATCGCCGCGCGGCGACCAGACCGGCGTGCCATAGCGCCCTTCGCCAAACGAGATCCGCGTCGCCTCGCCGCCGGTCGCTGGCATGATATAGAGCTGCTGCGATCCCGAACGGTCGCTTTCGAAAACGATCCGGCTACCATCCGGCGAATAGCTGGGCGCGGTTTCAATCGCAGGCGTGTTGGTTAGCCGTGTCGACTGGCCGGTGTTGATATCCATCGTGTAGATATCCGTGTTCCCACCTTGGGTCAGCGAATAGACAACCGTATTGCCGGACGGAGAGAACCGCGGCGCAAAGCTCATGGTGCCTTCGGCGCTTTCCAGCACGCGACGCTGCACCGACCCGATGTCAAGCACATAGATCCGCGGGAAGCCGCTTTCGTAGCTGGTGTAGAGAATACGATCCCCCGAGGGCGAGAACCGCGGTGCCAGCACGATCGACGAGCTGTCGGTCAGATAGCGCACATTGGCCCCATCGTAATCCATCACAGCCAGCCGTTTCGCGCGGTCGTCCTTGGGCCCCGTCTCGGAGACATAGACGACGCGGCTGTCGAAATAGCCCCCTTCGCCCGTGATACGCGAATAGACGGCATCCGCCACCTTATGCGCCATGCGACGCCAGCCGTCGACCGTGCCCGAAAACTGCAAGCCCGACCCCAGTTCAGCGCCCGAAAACACGTCATACAGACGGAACTTCACGTTCAACGTATTGCCCGAGACACTGACGGCACCGGTGATCAGCGCCTGCGCGTTGATCGCCTTCCAGTCAGCATATTGGATCGGCGCGTTAAAATCGCTTACGGTCGAGATATAGGCGCTCGCCGGTACTTCGCGGAACAGACCAGAACCGACAAGATCTTCGGACACGACCCGCGCCAGATCAACGGCCATCTGCCCCGCATCCCCACTTTCGGGCTGAAAGCTGGGCACGGCAAAGGGCAAGGGTTCAATCACACCTTCGGTAATCTCGATCCGCAATGGTCCATCCTGCGCCTGCGCGACCGAGGCAACACCGCCGATAAGCGCGAGACAGAGGCTCAGAATTCGTACAATCATTTGATGCGCATCCTTTCAGGATTAAAGGTCATCTCAATATTCTGCCATTGACCGAATTTTTCTACAGGAAGCTGATACCCGCGCGCGCCGCAGCGGATAATTGCCCGCCGTGCGGCCTCGAACGCCTGATTGGCAGCCCCCTGTGATCCGCCCGAACTGCTGGTCATCTTGATCGAATTGGTCTGTGGCGTGCCATCTTGGTTCATTGCGACACTCACCACTACAGTAGTGCGCAATGCCTCGGAGGAAAGGGACCCCACGTTCCAGCACGACGATACCGCCACGCGCAGCGATTCTTTCTCGCCAGCCGACAATGGCGGGCCAGAGGGTGCCGCCGGCGTTGCAGGCGCGTCGGTCTCTCCCATGGCTTCGGCGAGCGCGGCTGCCACGGCGTCCTTATCCGTTGTCGGTTCGGGCGTCGGCTTGGGAGCCTCTGGCTTGGGTGTTTCCGGCTTCGGTGTGGCAGGCTTTGGCGCTTCGGGTTTCGGCGTCTCCACGGGTGCCTCTGCCACTTGCGGTGCAGGAGGTGTGGGCCGGTGGGCCGGAGGGCGTGCGGATTGGGTCGGCGACGCTTTGGGCGCTTCCGTTGCTTCGGTCACAATCTGCGTCGTCGCCTCTTCGGGGGCGGTGGCTTCCTGTGCCTCTTCCACGACCTTTTCTGCCGGCGCATCCGGTGTCGCGGCCTCGCGCAGCACATCATCGGTGCGCGCCTCGGGATCCGGGGCCTCTACGGGTTCGGGGGCCACACGCTCTACAGGGCGCGGCACGGCGACGGGTGCTTCCTCTGGCGTCAGAACGGCGACATCGGCAGGCGGCTCGGGCAGCTCGGGGGCCTGATCGCTCACGTCCTCCGAGGGGGGCGGTGCGATGGGTTCAGGCTCTGGCACAGGCTCCGGTTCCGGGGCGGGCTCGGGCTCCGGCGCAGGCTCGGGGGTCGGTTCTGGTTCGGGGGCAGGTTCCGGTTCAGGGGCAGGCTCGGGCTGCGCTGCGGCCTCCGCCTGCGCCGATTGCGCTGCGGCGACCATCTCGTCATATTGCGCGGCAGAGATGACCGACACCTCCTGCATCTCCACAGGGTCGCTGTGCGAGGTAAAGATATTCCCCAGCAATAGCCAGCCGATGAGCCCCAAGTGACCCGCGCCAGAGATGTAATGCCCCTTGTGCATGGTTACCCGCCTGACGCGCCTGTGCCGTCCAACTTCGGCCCGCCGGTTTCAGTCACCAGACCAATGTTGCTAAAGCCACCTGCGTTCAGCGCCCCCATGACTTCCATAATCGAGGCATAGGGCACAGCCCCATCCGCACGCAGGAACACGCGGTCGCTCGCACGCTCCGCCGAAATGGCACGCAGCTTGGCAACCAGATCATCACGCCCGGTTTCTGTCTTCTGGATCTGCACGGACCCGTCCGCCAGAACGGTCACGGTCAACGGCTCCTCCTGCTCGGACGGCAGGGCGGTGGCCGCTGTTTTGGGCAGCTCGACCGGCACGCCAACGGTCAGCAAAGGTGCCGCGACCATAAAGATGATCAAGAGCACCAGCATCACGTCAACGAACGGCGTGATGTTGATCTCTGCCATCGGCTGCGCACGGCCGCGACGGCGGCCACGGCCACCCCCGCCCTGCTTTTTCATCACCCCACCTGCCATGGCTCAGCTATCCAGCTGACGGCTGAGGATGGTGGCGAATTCATCAGCAAAGGCTTCGTAGCCGCCCAAAATACGGTCTGAGTCCGCGCTCAGCTTGTTATAGAAGATAACCGCGGGAATAGCCGCCAGAAGGCCGATGCCCGTGGCCAAAAGCGCCTCGGCAATACCGGGGGCGACGACGACAAGGCTGGTGTTTTGCTGGGCCGCGATCTCGATGAAAGAGTTCATGATCCCGAACACGGTCCCGAACAAACCGATAAATGGCGCGGTGGACCCGGTGGTCGCCAGCACGGGCAAGCCCTTTTGCAGACGCTCTGCCTCTTTGGCAATCGCCACATCCATGCTGCGGTCGATCCGCGCGGTGGCACCGGGGATCAGCCCGCCATCCTCGCGATGCGACCGACGCCATTCCGTCATACCGGCGGCAAAAATCTTTTCTGCGGCCCCATCCGGATCCGGCCCGATCGTGTCATACAACCCGTCCAACGGCTCGCCCGACCAGAATGCTTGGTCAAACCGCTCTGCCTCGGCTTTGGCATGGCGGTACTGGATCATCTTCTGAATGATGATCGACCACGACCAGAATGACGCGACGATCAGCATGATCATCACGAGTTTTACGGTAATCGTTGCGCGGAGAAATAGACCCAAGAGCGAGAAATCAATCTCGCTTGCCGCCGCCAGCGTTTCTGCTTCCATCGGTTCTGCTCTTTTTGTTGCGCCCAAAAGGGGCTTCATCTGCCTCAACGGCCCTGTTTTCCAAGGCGCTATTTGGCACAAGCTTAGCCGAGTGCAATATCTATTGCTAGGATTATGGGGCCAATCCGCCTGCTAGACGGGGATTGAGCGAAGTTTCGCTGGCAATCGGCAGGGTTTGCCTGACGCCGCGATACAAACAATCGTAACCACCGCCCGGAACAGGACCGTATCGCCGCGTTTGACCTCTTGCTGCATCACCATGCGAGCTGGCGTGATCGACGTGGCCCATGTCTCTACATCAAGCATATCGTCGAATACCGCAGGCTGAATGTAGTCCGCCTCTACCCGCCGCACGGCAAAGACCACGCCTTCGGCCTTCATGGCAAGCTGATCAATTCCCATCTCGCGCACCCAGTCACTGCGCGCCCGTTCGATATAGCGCAGGTAATTCGCGTAATAGACGATCCCCGCCATATCGGTGTCTTCATAGTAAACGCGGATCGGCAGATGGTGGGTCATTGCGCCGCCCCCACCCGCGCGAACAAGCGCAGTGCATGAGACGGGTCCTGCGCTGCCACGGGCATCACGGGGTCATAGGCCGCACGCAACAGTGCCGCCACCTCAGGCTTCAGGATCGTCGCCCCCTCGTGCAGTGCTAGTGGCGACACCTCGCGGAACGCAGTATCAGACCACAGCAAGAAAGACTGCACGATCTGCCCCAGTGCCAAGGCCTGCGCGGGCATCGCGCTCAGCTGCTCGTCCATGCGCAGAAAGACGAAACATGCCTTGATGGCGCCTGTCTCGTCAAAGCGGAACAGACGATACTGATTGGCCCCCGCCGCATCCAGCTTTTCCACCAACGGGGCAAGATCAGGCACCAGACGGTCCAGATCGGGCACCTCCAACAGCTCTGCCCAATCCTTGAAAAAGAACATCATCAGATTGCTGCCAAGCTCGGGGTCGGTCTCTGACATGCTGTGCCCCGCCAACTGACAGACCGCCTCGATCGCGCTTTTGACCACGGTCAGCGTCGCATCATCCACGCCAAAGACGACAGGCGCCAACGGGCGGCCCCAGCGGGCAAAGGCATAGCTGTCGTCGCTTCGGGTAAACAGCGCTTCGATCTCTTGTGGTGTCATCTCAACTTCCAAATGGTCTTAAATCCTCGCCGAAGGCTTCCCCGCCCTCAGCCAAACAAATCGCTTTGGGGTTTGGGCGGTGCCATCCCCAGATGCGACCAGGCTTTCTGCGCCAGCATCCGTCCCCGCGGCGTGCGCTGGATCAACCCTTGTTGCAGCAGGTAGGGCTCGATCACCTCTTCCAGCGCATCACGGGATTCAGACAGCGCCGCCGACATGGTTTCGATCCCGACCGGGCCGCCCTGATAATTCTCGGCGATCAGACGCAGATAGCGGCGGTCGGCCCCGTCCAGCCCCAGCTTGTCGACGCCAAGACGGGTCAGCGCCATATCCGCCAGCGCGCGGGTCACGCGGCCGTCGCCTTCGACAACGGCGAAATCCACAACGCGTCGCAGCAGACGGCCCGCGATACGCGGGGTGCCACGGGCGCGCTTGGCGATCTCGCGTGCGCCCCCCTCATCGGCGGGGGCTCCCAGCTTGCGGGCATTGCGATCGACGATGATGAACAACTCATCCTCGGTATAGAACTGCAAACGCGTCGGGATGCCGAAACGGTCGCGCAGCGGCGTGGTCAACAGCCCCATGCGCGTTGTCGCGCCAACCAGCGTGAAGGGCTGCAGCTCGATGCGCACGGTGCGCGCGGCGGGGCCTTCGCCGATCACGAGGTCCAGTTCAAAGTCTTCCAACGCGGGATACAGCACCTCTTCCACGGCTGGATTCAGACGGTGGATTTCATCGATGAACAACACATCGCGGGCTTCGAGGTTGGTCAGGATGGCCGCCAGATCGCCCGCCTTTGCCAGCACAGGGCCAGAGGTCATGCGGAACCCGACCCCCAGCTCGCGTGCCATGATCTGCGCCAGCGTGGTCTTCCCCAATCCGGGCGGGCCGTGGAACAGCGTGTGGTCCATCGCCTCGCCCCGCTGCTTGGCGGATTGGATGAACACCTTGAGGTTGGCCCGCGCCTCGGCCTGACCGACGAATTCATCCAGCATCTGCGGGCGCAGGGCGCGGTCTATATCACCGGGCTGCGGGTCCGGCCGCAAAGTTGGGTCACTGTCGATCATCAAATATCCAAGCAAGGTTCATACGGACGGCCACGCGGCTATGCGCATCCTATCCTTTGGGGGCAAGCAGTTTCAACGCCGCGCGGATCAGCTGCGGCGTATCGGCCTCTGGCATCTCTCCGGCGGCTTGCGCCACGGCCCCTGCCGCATCGCCCGGACCATAGCCAAGGTTGCCAAGCGCCGACAGCGCCTCTGCCTGCGCGGACTGGTTCGGCGGGGCCACGGGGCGGCGTTTGGGGGCAGCGGTTTCGATCACCTCTGCTGCGGCTTCGACCTCGCCATGCGCCTCGGCCAGCGAACCGGTCATCGCCATCACCCCCGGTGCCTTATCCTTGAGGTCCAGCACCACGCGCTGCGCGATCTTGGGGCCGACGCCCTTGGCCACTTTGACCGCGTTCCAGTCCCCAAGCGCGATGGCGCGGCTGACACCATCTGGCCCAAGCGCGCCCAAAATGGCCAGCGAGGCCTTGGCCCCCACCCCCTGAACAGAGGTCAGCAGCCGGTGCCATTCCTTTTCCGCCAAAGTCTGAAAGCCGAAAAGCTGCATCAGGTCTTCGCGCACCACCAGATCGGTGAAAAGCGCCACCACCTCGCCCACGCCGGGCAGCGCGGCCATCGTCCGGTCAGAGCAATAGACCAGATAACCGACACCACGCACGTCAATCAGCAGATGATCCGGCGCGCGATAATCAATACGTCCTGTGATCTTGCCAATCATGCGCTTGCCCTTGCGACGGCCTGCGCCAAGGTCGAGGCCCCCCCGTGATGCGCGTGACAGATGGCGATCGCCAAGGCATCCGCGGCATCGGGGCCGGCAATCTCTGCCCCCGGCAATTGCATGCGTACCATATGAAGCACCTGCCCCTTATCCGCGTGGCCGACGCCAACGACCGTTTTCTTGACCGTATTGGGCGCATATTCACCCACCGCCAGCCCCGCCTGCGCAGGCACCAGCATCGCGATCCCGCGCGCTTGCCCCAGCTTGAGCGTCCCGGCACCATCCTTGTTCACAAAAGTCTGTTCCACCGCCGCGGCATCGGGTCGATAGGTCACCATGATGCGCGTCAACTGCGCATGGAGCGACAAAAGACGCGTAGCAAGATCGGCCCCCTCGGACTGACAAATGCCGTTCGCCACATGCGTGATGCGGCTGCCGGCCACGTCGATGACGCCCCAGCCCATATTGCGCAAGCCCGGATCAATGCCGATTACCCGTATCATATGCCCATTATCCTCAAGAATTTTCTTTTTCCAAGGCAGTAGCACGAAACGCGAACATCCACCAAGGTTTTTGCACCGCGCCACACAAAAGTCACAATTCAATCTGGAAGCTGAATTTCGAGGCGGGTTGCGACGCTCAAGCCACCGAAAACGACCCCCGCGTCAGTGGCGGCAAACCCCTTATGAATAGGCGCTAAACCGCCAAATGCTGCTATGCAGCAAACGCAGAACACACATGCGCCGGTGGGTGTTGTGAAGTGTTTTCATTCTGCCTAATTGCACAGCGCACCGCCGGATTATCCGGCTTTTCTTTATTCAAGGATGGCTCCAATGGCTGTTTACTATAATACCCCAACCACCTACGGCACCGCCGCAGCTGTTAACCGCTTTTTCGCGCATCTTGGCGACGTTGTCGGCAGCATCATCAAATGGAACGACGCACGTGTCACACGCAACGCCCTGTCCGCGCTGTCCGACCGTGAACTCGACGATATCGGTCTGGTCCGTGGCGACATCGAACGCGTCGCAATGAACCACTTCATCCGCTAAGGGTCGATGTTTCATAGCGCCCAAGGGGCTGCCAACCCAAAGCACAAGCCACGCACATCTGAATGATCTGCGTGGCTTCATTTATTCTACGACAGTGAAATATGACGGTGCAGGCCACCGTCCCGCAGCGTCCCTATCCGCGAAAGACCGGCCCCAGCTTACGGGCAAGCGTTTGCGTCACCGGATCGACCTGCAAAACCCAAGCCCCCGCCTGTTCGATCACGGTGCCCTGCGCCAAACTGTCCAGCCTGCTGTCATAGGCCGTGGGGCCGATCGCCGCCAGAACGAACCCTTTGAAGCAGACGAACAGGGCCACCAACGCGACCAGTAATTTGGTCGGCACCCGCAGGCCGCGCCGCGCCGGCCGCGCGACAACCAGCCCGTCGGCACGGATGGTGGTGTAATAGCCCCGCGTGAGCTTGACGTTCTTACTCTCTAAACTCTTTACGCGTGTCCCAAATTGTTGACGAGCATCAACCATGGCAGCCTCTAGTCGCTAAAGGCCCCCACCTCTCGCAAGATCATAATAAAGCAAGAATGTGTCAAATTCTCTGCATTTCGACCTTGTTCGTGGCGAAAAGTGACAAAGATTATGGCATTTTCTGGACAGTCAACGTGGTCCAGTCACCAATCACCTCTCGGTTGACAAGATTGATGCCGGATTGCGCATAAACCTCGATCACGTCATCCGCCTGTTCGTTTAAAATACCAGATAGAATCGCATAGCCCTCGGGGGCCAGCGCCTCGGCCATATCGGGGGCAAGTGCGACCAACGGCCCTTTCAGGATGTTGGCGAATACCAGATCGAAGGGCGCGCGCGATGCCAGTTCGGGATGGTCAAACCCCGCTGCCTCGACGCAGATCAAACGGTCGGCCAGATTATTCGCGGCCGCATTGGCGCGGGCCACGTCGACGGCAACCTCGTCGATGTCGCTGGCCAACACGGGGTTCGGCCAGATGCGCGCCGCCGCCATCGCCAGCACCGCTGTACCGCAGCCGATATCTGCCACGTTCTGCCCGACCATGCCGCCGCTCGCCAAACGGTCCAACGCGCGCAAGCAGCCCAATGTGGTGCCGTGGTGCCCGGTGCCAAAGGCCATTGCCGCCTCGATCAACAACGGTTCGCAGTCTTCGGGCACCTTGTCCGCGTCATGGCTGCCGTAAACAAAGAACCGCCCCGCCTCGACCGGCGACAGTTCGCGGCGCACATGGGCGACCCAATCGGTTTCCGGCAGCTCTGACACGACAAATTCCTTCGCCCCCATAGAGGCCGCCAGCACCGCCAGCGCTGTCTCATCCGGGCGTTCCTCGAAATAGCCACCGACTTCCCACAGGCCCGAGCCGTCTTCCATCTCGAAAACGCCGACACCGGTGGGTTCGGGCACCAGCCGCTCCATCGCCTCGCCCAAAGCATAGGCGGGCTTGCGTCCTTCAAGGGTCGTCAAAGCTGTGAATGTTGGCATGGGAAACTCCGTCAGGATCGCCGATATCGCCGCGCGACATCCGGCTATGTCAGGGGGTGCTACTCGGCCGGGGCCGGCAGCGGATTGGAAAAGATCGTCTCGTGGCCCGGCACGGGATGGCGCGGGATCATCAGCGACAGCAACAGCGACACCAGCGCCATCCCCGCCGCAAGGAAAAACACCGCCGCGGGCGAGATCAGCCACAGCAGCCCCAGCCCCACAGGCAGGAACACCGCCGCGATGTGATTGATGGTAAAGGCCACCGCCGCTGTCGGCGCAATGTCGGCGGGGTCGGCGATCTTCTGGAAATAGGTCTTGAGCGCGAGCGCCAGCGCAAAGAACATGTGATCCAGCACATAAAGCGTCGCGGCCACCACCACGCCCCAGCCCAGATAGTAGACGCCGCCATAGGCCAGAAACACGATGATCAGCCCGATGTATTCAAAGCTCAGCGTGCGGCGTTCGCCAAAGAAGCCGACTGCACGGCCCATCAGCGGGGCAAAGATCATATTGGCGATCAGGTTGATCAGATAGAGCAGGGTGATTTCATGCACATCAAACCCAAAGCGTTCGACCATCATGAAGCCCGCAAAAACGACAAATATCTGCCGCCGCGCGCCTGACATGAATTGCAGCGCGTAATACAGCCAGTACCGCTTGCGCAGCACCATCTTCTTGACCTGCGGTGTCGGGGCCTCGAACTGCGGATAGGCCAGCAACGCGACCAGCGCGATCACCGCCGTCACCCCGCCGCCAATCAGATAGACGATGTTATAGGACAGCGACAAGGTATCCCACAGCGCCATGATCGCCAGATAGGCCACCAGCGTCGCCGCCGACCCCGCCGCCATCAGCCAGCCGATCATGCGCGGCGCGTCCTCGATCTTGAGCCACTGCAGCTGCAGCGACTGGTTCACCGTCTCGTAATAGTGAAACCCGATAGAGCTGAGCATTGTGATCGTCAGGATACCGCCCATCGACGGGAACCACGCGGTCATCGCCGTCGCCACCCCCAGCAGCACCAGTGATACCAACCCCAATACCTGTTCGCGCACGAATAGGATAATCGCGATCACGCCGACCGCCAGAAAACCCGGTATCTCGCGCACCGTATGCAGCAACCCGATGTCCGATCCGTCAAACCCGGCGACCTCGATCACAAAGTTGTTCAGCAGCGCCGACCATGTGTTGAAGGCAATGGGCATCGCCAGCGCCATCAGGAACAGCAGCGCCACAGGGCGGCGCCAAAACGGTTGATGCTTGGCATCTTCAAGGGTCACATATTGGGTCATGGGCAATTCCTTACCCCCGTTCCCGCCCCTTGACGAGATCAAATCACCCGCCTCACGCGCATGCTCCGCGCAACCGCAGCTTCCAAATGGCCCAAAATCCTCGCCGAAGGCCCTTGCCACGCAGGGGCAAGCGCGTCTCACCGCTAATAAAAACTCTGCGGGTCGATATCCACGGCGATGCGCACATCATTCTTCAACCGCAGCTGTGCGACCCATTTCGCCAATGCCTCTTGCAGAGGCGCGGCCTTTTCGGCCTTGACCAGCAGCCGCACGCGATGGCGCCCGCGCACCCGTGCGATTGGCGCGGGCGCGGGCCCATAGACCTGCGCGCCGACGGCCCGCAGCGGCGCATCCTGCCGCGCCAGCTGGTTGCCCGCATCAAACAGCGCGGCCACATCGGGGCCGCTCAGGATGATGCCCGCCATCCGGCCATAGGGTGGCACGCCGGCGTGGCGGCGCTCTCCGGCTTCGGCTTTCCAAAACCCCTCCTCGTCCCCTGCCAGAATGGCGCGGATCACGGGGTGATCCGGCTGAAAGGTCTGCAACAGCGCGGTGCCCGGAGCCTCCGCCCGTCCGGCGCGCCCTGCCACCTGCCGCATCAACTGATAGGTTCGTTCTGCCGCGCGCAGGTCCGATCCCATCAGCCCCAGATCCGCGTCGATGACCCCCACCAGCGTGAGGTTGGGAAAATTGTGCCCCTTCGCAACCAGCTGCGTACCGATGATGATATCCGCCGCCCCATCAGCAATCCCCGCGATCTCGGCCTTGAGCGCGCGGGCCGAACCGTACATGTCCGAGCTCAGCGTCGCGACCCGCGCCTCGGGCCAAAGGGCGGCGGCTTCTTCGCCCAGACGTTCCACCCCCGGCCCTACGGCGGCCAGCTTGCCTTCGACCTCGCACGAGGGGCAGACCTCGGGCATGGGCTTGCTTTCGCCGCATTGGTGGCAGACCAGCCGTTTGAGGTAGCGGTGTTCGACCATCCGCGCATCGCAGTGATCGCAGCCGATCTGATGCCCGCAGGCGCGGCACAGGGTCACCGGCGCATAGCCGCGGCGGTTGATGAACAGCATCGCCTGTTCGCCCCGTTCCAGCCGCTTGTCGACCTCGGCCTTCAACGTGGGCGACACCCATTTATCGCTCGGCAGGCCTTCGCTGCGCATGTCGATCGCGCCCATTGCCGGCATCACCGCCGGCCCAAAGCGCGATGTCAGCTCGACCCGCGTATACTTGCCCGCCTCGGCGTTGGCCCAGCTTTCCAACGACGGTGTCGCAGAGGCCAGAACCACCTGCGCCCCGCAGATCGACGCCCGCAGCACGGCCATGTCACGGGCGTTATACAGCACGCCTTCTTCCTGCTTGTAGGAGGTGTCATGTTCCTCGTCGACGACGATCAGACCAAGGTTCTGGAACGGCAGAAACAGCGCCGACCGCGCACCGATCACCACCTGAGCCTGTCCCTGCCCGACCATTTTCCAGATGCGACGCCGCTCTGTCATCGTGGCACCCGAATGCCATTCCGCAGGCTTCGCGCCAAACCGCGCCTGCACACGGTGCAAGAACTGTTCGGTCAGCGCGATTTCCGGCAGCAGCACCAAAGCCTGCCTGCCGGATTTCAGCGCGGCGGCGACGGCCTCCAGATAGACTTCGGTCTTGCCCGATCCGGTCACGCCCCGCAGCAAGGTGGTGCCATATGTGCCCGAGGCCACCCCCGCCGCCAGTAGTGCCGAGGCCGAGGCCTGATCCTCCGTCAGCTCTTTGCTGGGCAAGCTGGGGTCCATGCGCATGAAGGGCAGATCGCGCGGGCTGTCCTGTTCCAGCACTGCGCCCTGGGTCACCAGCCCCTTGATCACCGACGCCGTCACCCCCGACATCTCGGCCAGTTCCTTGAGCGTGAACGAAAGGTCGCCATACTCCGCCAGCGTTCCCAACACGCGACGCCGCGCGTCGGTCATCCGGTCAGGCTCCCCCTCGCCGCGCCGGTAAATCTTGCGCATCGACGGCGGGTCGCCCAACCCCGGCGCACGCGTCGCCAGCCGCAGCATCGCGGGCATCGGCGTCAGCGTATAGGCGGCGGCACGGGTCAGAAAACTGCGCAGTTCTTCGCGCATGGGGGCCGCATCGAGCACGCGGATCACCGACCGTATCCTGGACAGATCGTAATCCCCCTGCCCAGCGCCCCAGACAACACCGATCACCTTGCGCGGACCCAAAGGCACTTCGACGAAGGCCCCCATATGGCAGCCGCCTTCGGGCGCTTTGTAATCCAGCGCACGGCCCAGCGGCTGGGTGGTCATCACGGCCACCAGCTCATTTGCATGAAAAAATTCTGGCGGTTTCACCAATCGCTCCGGAACGGGGTTACGGGAATTAGGGTTCCAGCTTGGCGGATGATGCGCTAAAGCCCTAGGCGACAGACATAGCCATTCCTGCTGCCTATTCCAACCTGAAGGACGTAACATGAAATTCTTCGTAGATACCGCCGAAATCGATGCCATCGCCGAGCTGAACGATCTGGGCATGGTAGACGGGGTAACAACAAACCCGTCGCTGATCCTGAAATCCGGCCGCAACATTCTGGAAGTCACGAAAGAGATCTGTGATCTGGTCGACGGCCCTGTCTCTGCCGAAGTTGTCGCGACCAAAGCGGACGACATGATCGCCGAAGGCCGCAAACTGGCCGAGATCGCGGAAAACATCACCGTGAAGCTGCCCCTGACATGGGACGGACTGAAAGCCTGTAAGGTGCTGTCGGACGAGGGCAAGATGGTCAACGTCACGCTCTGCTTCTCGGCGAACCAGGCATTGATCGCCGCCAAGGCCGGTGCCACCTTCATCTCGCCATTCATCGGGCGTCTGGATGACATCAACCTTGACGGTATGGACCTGATCCAGGACATCCGCACGATCTATGACAACTACGGGTTCGAGACTGAAATCCTTGCCGCGTCGATCCGTACCGTGAACCACGTGCTGGACGCTGCGCGTATCGGTGCCGATGTCATGACCGCCCCGCCAGAAGTGATCAAGAAACTGGCCGCGCACCCGCTGACCGACAAGGGGCTCGAGACCTTCATGGCCGATTGGGCAAAGACAGGTCAGAACATCCTCTGATCCCGCCTTTAGGCGACGACAAAGGGGCACGCGCGTCGCAGGCTGCGCGTGCCCACCACGATCTGCATGTGCCCGTCGCCGGCCCGTGCCCTCGCAGAAAACCGCAGCAGCCTCGCCCTGCCTCTGCCCCGTCCATGCGCGGCGAGCGGGCGGTTTGACGCCGAAAAACCAGCCATACGCCAAAAGAAAAAAGCAGATTTAGCCTGACGCGCATGCTATGTCAGTGCCAAATATAAAAAGAGACCCGCATGAGCAGTAACCATAAGATCGAAGATTCCCTTCGGGAAGCGATTATTTCACAGCCCGACGTCATCCTTGACGACAACGACGTGATGCAGGCCCTGATCGCCGCGAATGAACGCGCGATGGGGGGCAATATTGTCGATCTGCGCGGCATCGCCATGGACCGGCTGGAAACCCGCCTGGACCGGCTTGAGGACACGCATCGCAACGTAATCGCCGCGGCCTATGAAAACCTTGCGGGGACCAACCAGATCCACCGCGCGATCCTGCGCATGCTTGACCCTGTAGACTTCGAACCCTTCCTCAAGGATCTCGGGGGCGAGGTTGCCGATATCCTGCGGGTCGACGCTGTGCGGCTGGTGCTGGAATCTGCCGAGAATGACGATGATCCCGCGATCAAACGCTTGGGCGATGTGCTGAACGTCGCCGAACCGGGGTTTATTGACGACTACCTGTCGCACGGGCGCGGCGGCACGGTGCGTCAGGTGACCCTGCGCGGTGTGCAGCACAGCCCCGAACATATCTACGGCGGCGCGGCGGATTGGATCCGGTCGGAAGCCTGCCTGAAACTGAACTTTGGCGCGGGCCGTTTGCCGGGCCTGCTGATCCTTGGCTCCGAAGACCCGCATATGTTCAGCCCGCAACAGGGCACCGATCTGCTGGGCTTCTTCGCTGGCGTGTTCGAGCGGACGATGCGCCGCTGGCTGTCTTGAGCGGGGCAAACGCGCTTTTGATCAGCCCCGCCGCGCGGGACGCCCTGCAAAGCTGGCTGGACCATCAACGCGCCCTGAAAGGGGCTGCCGAGAACACGATCACCGCCTATCAGGGGGATCTGGTCGATTTCCTTGCGTTTATGACGCTGCACAAGGGCGACAGCCAAGGCTTGGGCGCGCTGTCAAAGATCACCATCTCGGACATGCGCGCCTGGATGGCGCAGACCCGCAGCGGGGATGTCGGGCCACGGTCGATGGCGCGCAAGCTGTCGGCGGTCAAGGCGTTCTATCGCTGGCTGGCAGAGCGCGAGGGGTTCGAGCCTACCGCCGTGCTGTCGACCAGATCGCCGAAGTTTCCCAAAAAGCTGCCCCGCCCCTTGGCGATTGATGCCGCTCAGGCGATGATCGACAGCGTGGAAATGCAGTCGCGTCACGCCTGGGTCGCCGCGCGGGATGTGGCGGTTCTGACCCTGCTGTGGGGGTGCGGGCTGCGGATATCCGAAGCGCTTGGCCTCAAGGGAGCCGACGCGCCCCTGCCCGAGGTGCTGCGTATCATCGGCAAGGGCGGTAAGGAACGGGTGGTGCCCGTGCTCCCTGCGGCGCGCGATGCCGTGGATGCCTATCTGCGCGTCTGCCCCTTTGGGAAGGAACGGGATGCGCCGCTGTTTCGCGCAGTGCGCGGCGGGCCTTTGGCGGCGCGGGCGATATCGCAGGTCATGGCGGATGCACGGATGCAGCTTGGCCTGCCTGCCAGCGCCACACCCCACGCACTGCGCCACAGCTTTGCCACGCATCTGCTGGATGCGGGGGGCGATCTGCGTGCGATCCAAGAGCTTTTGGGCCATGCCTCGCTCTCGACCACACAGGCCTATACGGCTGTCGATACCGCGCGTCTGATGGATGTCTATAACCGCGCCCACCCCAAGGCGGGCGGCGGCAGTTAACGGTCCAGCTGGGTGACGAAATCCTGCGCGGCTTTGGTGGGGTCCGCCAGCCCCTGTGCCACGCGATCGCTAAGCTCGGTCAACGCGGCCTTGGCCTTGGGCTTTTCCAACTGCGCAAGCAACGCCTGCTTTACCGCCTGTTCAAACCAGTAGCGGGCTTGTGCGGCACGGGCATGTTGCCAGAACCCTTCGGCGCGGCGCCATTCGGTCAGCGCCTCTACCTCGGCCCATGCCTCGTCCAGCCCGTTTTCCTCCAGCGCTGACACCATCATCGCCTTGGGAAACCCCTTGGGGTCTTGTGGCCGTTTGCGCAGCAACCGCAGGGCACCGGCGTAATCGGCACAGGTCCGCGACGCGGCGGGTTTCAGATCCCCATCGGCTTTGTTGATCACGATGATATCCGCCATCTCCATAATGCCGCGCTTGACGCCTTGCAGCTCGTCCCCGCCCGCAGGCGCCAGCAACAGCATGAAAACATCGGACATCTCTGCCACTACCGTCTCTGACTGGCCGACGCCGACCGTTTCGATCAGCACCACGTCAAAACCTGCGGCCTCGCACAGGGTCACCGCCTCGCGGGTGCGGCGGGCCACGCCGCCCAGATGCGTCTGGCTGGGCGACGGGCGGATGAAAGCATCGCGTTCGCGCGACAAGAGGTCCATCCGCGTCTTATCCCCCAAGATCGACCCGCCCGAACGCGAAGAGGACGGATCAATCGCCAGCACCGCGACCTTGAGCCCGCGCCCGATCAGCATCATGCCGAAGCTTTCGATAAAGGTGGATTTCCCCACCCCCGGCGTCCCCGACAACCCGATCCGCAGCGCTTCGCGCCCCTTGGGCAGCGCGGCAAGCAGCTCTGTCGCCTGCGCACGGTGATCCTCGCGACCGGATTCGATCAAGGTGATCCCCCGCGCCAGCGCGCGGCGCTCCCCTGCTGCGATACCCTTTGCCAGATCGTCGATGTTCATAGGTCCTGCCCCTCACGCCTTTGGCCCATGTTTCGATCCCGGCGGCGCAAATGTCCAGACCGCAGGCCGGGTCTTGGCCCCGCGCCGGGTTTCGCCCATAACCACGCTTATGGCTTTTACCCTTCCCATTGATGACGTGATGCCGCAGGTGATCGACGCGCTGCGCGGTCAGGGCCGCGTTGTGCTGCAAGCGCCCCCCGGTGCGGGCAAGACCACGCGCGTGCCGCTGGCGATGCTGGACGCGGGGCTGACCAGCGGCCGCATCCTGATGCTGGAACCGCGCCGCCTTGCCGCGCGTGCAGCTGCCGAACGCATGGCTGCGACCTTGGGCGAAGAACCGGGGCAAACCGTGGGCTTTCGCGTCCGCGGTGCCAGCGCCGTCAGCAAATCCACCCGTATCGAGGTCGTGACCGAGGGCATTCTGACCCGCATGCTGCAAGACGACCCCGACCTGCCCGGTGTCGGCGCGGTGATCTTTGACGAATTCCACGAAAGATCCCTGAACGCGGATCTGGGCCTCGCGCTTTGCCTAGAGGTGGCCGAAGCGCTGCGCGATGACCTGTTGATCGTCGCCATGTCCGCCACGCTGGACGCCGCCCCCGTCGCCGCGCTGATGCAGGCACCGGTGGTCACCTCCGAAGGGCGCAGCTTTCCGGTGACGCCCCATTGGCTGGACCGGCCCGTAGGCAAGCAACGGTTCGAGCAGGCAGTCGCCGATCTGGTGTTGCACGCGCTGGATACCGCCCCCGGATCGGCGCTGGTGTTCCTGCCCGGCGAAGGTGAAATCCGGCGGGTCGAAAGCGCGCTGGCGGGACGGCTGCCCGCCGATTGCACGCTCGCCCCGCTGTTCGGAGCGATGGACTTCAAAGCGCAGCGCGCTGCGATTGCACCGGCCAAAACAGGCCGCAAGGTCGTGCTCGCGACTTCTATCGCGGAAACCTCGCTGACCATCGAAGGGGTGCAGATCGTGGTGGACGGGGGCCGCGCGCGTCGGGCGCAGTTCGATCCGTCCTCTGGCATGTCGCGGCTGATCACCGACCGCGTAACCCGCGCCGAAGCGACGCAGCGCGCGGGCCGTGCGGGGCGTGTGTCGGAAGGGGCCGCGTTCAAACTCTGGACCCGCGGCGAGGAAGGCGCGCTGGCCGCCTACCCCCCCGCCGAGATCGAGGCCGGCGATTTATGCGCCTTCGCGTTAGAGCTCGCGGTCTGGGGGGCGCAGGCCGATGACCTTAAGTTCGTGACCCCGCCCCATGCAGGCCGTCTGGCCGAAGCACAGGCCGTGCTGCACATGCTGGGGGCGCTGGATGCGACGGGTCGGATCACAGAGCATGGCCGCAGCTTGGCGAAGATGCCGCTGCATCCCCGTCTGGCGCATATGGTCGCCAAAGGCGGGCGCAACGCCCCGACGCTGGCCGCGATCCTGTCGGAGCGCGACCCCTTGCGCGGCGGCTCTGTCGATCTGGCGCTGCGGCTTGACGCGGTCGCGGGCAAGCGCGTCCCGGCCGAGGTCAACCATGCGGCCCTTTCACGCATCAAGCAAGACGCCAAACGGCTGGCCAGAGGGCAAACCGGTGACGGCCCCAATACGCTGGGGGTGCTGGCGGCCCTTGCCTACCCCGACAGGGTGGCACTGCGGCGCAAGGGCGACGCGCCGCGATACGTTATGTCGGGCGGCAAAGGCGCGATCCTGTCCGAGAGCGATCCGCTGGCGGGGGAACGTTTGCTGGTGGCGACCGATCTTGACGGTGACCCGCGAGAAGCACGCATTCGCCAAGCTGTGCGCCTCTCCGACAGCGACCTGCGGGGAAACTTCGCGGATCAGATCGGATGGCATAAACTCTGCGTCTGGTCCCGCCGCGAGGGCCGCGTGCTGGCGCGGCAGCAGGAACGTTTTGGTGCATTAGTGCTGGACGACAGGGCGTGGTCCGACGCCCCTGCCGAAGACATCGCGCAGGCCATGCTCGACGGGGTGCGGCAGCTGGGACTGATGCCCGGCAAAACGGCGGCGCTGTTTCTGGCGCGGGCGCGGCTGATGGGCGATGATTTCCCCGATTTCAGCGAGGATCACCTGCTTGAGACCTTGGAGGATTGGTTGCCCGGTCATCTGACAGGTGTCCGCAGCACCGCCGACTGGAAGGCGTTTGACCTGCTGCCTGCCCTGACCGCGCGGCTGAGCTGGGACGACCAGCAAGCGCTTGATCGTGCCGCGCCTGCGCATTTCACCACGCCGCTGGGGCGCAAGATCGCGATTGATTATAGCGAAACGCAGCCCCAGATCGCCCTGCGTCTGCAAGAGGTCTTTGGCACCACCCGTCACCCCATGATCGCAGGGCAGCCCTTGCAGATCACGCTGCTGTCCCCCGCGCAGCGACCCGTGCAGGTGACCACCGATCTGCCGGGGTTTTGGGCTGGGTCCTATGCCGATGTGCGCAAGGACATGCGCGCCCGCTATCCGCGCCACCCTTGGCCCGAAGACCCGACGCAGGCCGATCCGACGCTACGGGCCAAACCCCGCGGCACCTGAGGCCCCGCGATGTCGCGCGGCGTACCCTGCGAGTACCAGTAATCCGCCCGCAATCGCCCAGTTCTTGACAAAGATCGACATCTGCCACGGGTCATCAGGGATGAAGTGGAAGATGCTCGTTGCCATGCAATAAAGCGCGAGTGCTGCGCTCATGGGGGCGAGCCAGAGACCGAAGATCAGGCTGATCGCCGCCACCCCGTTGAACAGCATCGCGGGCCAGACGAGGAACACGGGCAATCCGCGATCCGACAGCAAACCCTGCGCCGCTGCAGGATCGACCAGCTTTTGTACGAATCCCGCGACGAAAAGGGCCGCCAAAAGCAGGCGGCCCGTGTAAATCGCAATCCTCTCAACCCGCTGCATCAGGCGGCGGCGGGCGTAAAGGTCATCGCCAAACCGTTAATACAGTGGCGTTTGCCCGTGGGTGCAGGACCATCATCAAACACATGGCCCAGATGGCCGCCGCAGCGGTCGCAATGCACCTCGGTCCGCGTAGTAAAGAACCCCTTGTCCGGCATCGTTTCGACAGCATCGTCCAGCGGGGCGAAGAAGCTTGGCCAGCCGGTGCCACTTTTGAACTTGGTCTCGGAGCTATAAAGCGCCTGATCACAACCCTTGCAATGGAACACGCCTTTGCGGACCTCATCGTTCAGCGGGCTGGTAAATGCGCGTTCGGTATCCCCCTCGCGCAGGACGGCATATGCGTCATCGCCCAGCTGCGCGCGCCATTCGGCAGGGGTGCGGCTGACTTCAAAGTCGCCCTGTGCCACGGTTCCGGCCTGCGCCGCCGCGCCTACGCCAAACGGCAAGGCCGCCATCGTCATCGTTGTGCATTTCAGGAAATTCCGGCGTTTCATAATGACCCCTTAAGGTTGCGGTACTGCGGATAGGTTGGATGTCTGTTGAAAGGGCCGCCGGACGTCGCGCGTGGCGCTGACATCCGGCGGTACTCGTTACAAGGCACGCGAGGTGCCGATACTGGATAAACCCGTTGGCGGAATGCATGGTTCCACGCCAACAAACTCGTTACCAAACCGCGCCAAAAACACGGCACGGTCCCTCAGCGACATGGGCTTGCAACCAGTGTCGGCCTGAGTTGTGGAAATACACGGAAGTAGAAAACGAGAAGTTTCACCGAAAACGCAAAAAACCAAAGTTTTTATTAAACTTTCTCAAATACCGTTAAGAAACAACAACTTAGCCCACATGAAAGCGGACGAAGTCTTTGTTTGAATAGTCAGCGACCCCGATAAAACCCGGATTACAGTTCAGACATAGCCCCTGCGGCCAGGACATCGCCCGTAGGCGCCCCCGTGGGCGAGCCGCCGACGGGTTCATCCGAAATCGCCAGCGTGATCTGTGCCGCCTGGCTGCGCAGCTCTGCCGGAACAAGAATCCGCGTCGTCTCGCTGTCAGGTAGAACGCCCAAGGAAACCGGAGCCTGATCGGGCAGGATCGCCCAAAGTTCTAGCACACGCCCCTCGTTCGCGGCGCCCGAAACGCGGCGCAGCGCGATCTCGTGCTTGATCGGTTCGACCACGGCCAACACTTGCAACGGGCTGGTGTCGCTGACCAGCTGTGCGGCCAGAACGGTCGGTTGATCGCCGCCCGGACGTGTGTTGATCTCAAGCAGTTGCACACCAAGGTAGCCCGCAAACAGCAGCGATGCCATCGCCACCCCTTGCCAGACCCACAAACGTTGCAGGATCGACACCCGCTGTTTCGGGAAGACCTGCGCCATCAGCTTTTTCTTCACGCGCGCGGGCGGCGAGACGGGGTCGATCCCGTCGGTCATTGCGGTCAGGCGTTCCTGCCAGAACACAACGCGGTCCGCGAAATCACGTTCAGTCGCGACACGGCGACGCGCGGCGATCATATCGTCGTCAGACGACAGGCCCAGCACCATTTCGGCGGCCAGAAGATCATCATCATGGGGTGTTTCAGGCGTTTGGGTCATTGGCTCATACACTCCCGCAGGGCGATCAGGCCACGGCGCAGCCAGGTTCGCATCGTATTCAGCGGCACGCCAAAGCGTTCAGCCAGATCGGAATAGGTCTCGCCATCCAGATAGGCACCCCGAATGGCTTTGCCACGGTCTTCTTCCAGCGTATCAAGACAGCCCGACAGGCGCGACGCCTCTGACGAGGCAACGGCGTATTGTTCGGGCGTGGGACCGGGGGAGACAAGTTCAAAACCGGGCGTATTCACGTCCTGATGGCCTTTTTTGCGGGCCCGCAGACGGTCGATAGAGGTATTTCGCGCAATGGTGATCAGCCACGTCATCGGGCTCAGGCCATTGGCATTATACTTATCGGCATTGTTCCAGATTTTGACGAAACTGTCTTGCATGGCGTCCTCTGCTGCGGCGCGTTTGTTCAACACACGCAGACAAACCCCGAAAAGTTTCGCAGAAACACGATCATAGAGCTGGTCAAACGCCGCGCGGTCTTTCAACGCGACACGGGCAATCAAGTTTTCGATTTCTTGTCGGTCCATTTGCACGGGCCTTTTCTCCACCTGAACGGGTTTCCAGCGTTACACCGAAACCTACGGCACTCACTACATTTGTCCAGCAAAGCGTTGTCATTGGACGGTTTTGTGTAACCCAGGCGCATCGCGTTGGCCAATGGGTAATATATCGGGCGGCAAGCGGGCGCGGAAATGGCCCCCCGCGTTCACAAGCTATGGACGGGGGCCGGTGTTGCGCGTTTAGTCGTGGCAGGGCTGCCCTGTTGTACACCGCTGCACGGCATCCCGTCTGTCAGGCCCCTATGTGGCCCATATGTGGAAGGAGTATCGCGATGCCGCAGCCCAATCACAGCACCTATGACGTTGTCATCATCGGTGGCGCGATCTTTGGATCGTCGGTCGCATGGTGGCTGACCCAGATGGCCGGTTTTGACGGCAAGGTTCTGGTGGTGGAACGTGACCCCACCTATGAATACGCCGCCACCAGCCATACCAACAGTTGCATCCGCCAGCAGTTCAGCTCGGCCATTAACGTGAAGGTGTCGCAGTTCGGGGCCGAGTTTATCAAGAACTTCCGCCGGTTTATGGGCGATGATCCAGAGGTGCCGCATCTGGCGCTGCAAAGCTTTGGCTATCTCTACCTCGCGGACACGCCCGAGTTTGCGCAGACGCTGCAACAGAACCAGCAGATACAGGTGGCACTGGGGGCGGGCACGCAGCACATGACTGCCGCCGAAGTCGCCGCCGCCTACCCGTTCTATCAGCTTGATGACATCATTGCCGCCAATCACAACCGTGTGGATGAAGGATATTTCGACGGCGGCACCATGTTTGACTGGTTCAAGCGCATGGCTCGCCGCAACGGAGTGGAATACCTGCACGACGAAGTGACCGCGATGACCAAAGCCGCCGATGGCACATCCGTCACCCATGTCACGCTGAAATCCGGCGCAACGGTGGCCTGCGGGACGGTGGTCAACGCCTCTGGCCCGCGGGCGGCCGCGACGGCGGGCATGGCCGGCATCACCCTCCCGGTCGAGCCGCGCAAACGCTATACCTTTGTGTTCGATGCCGCGAAACCGCTGGACCGCGATCTGCCGCTGACAATCGACCCGTCCGGCGTGCATTTCAGGACCGAAGGGAAATACTACATGGCGGGCTGCCCCCCGCGCGAAGATCCTGCGGTCGCCTATGACGACTTTGCCTTTGACCACAGCCTGTGGGAGGACAAGGTGTGGCCCGCCATCGCCACCCGCGTCCCGCAGTTCGATCAGGTCAAGGTGATCAACGAATGGGTCGGGCACTACGATTACAACACGCTGGACCAGAACGCGATTGTCGGCCCGCACAGTGTGGTCGAGAATTTTCTGTGCCTGAACGGATTCTCCGGTCACGGGCTGCAACAGGCACCCGCCCTTGGCCGTGGCATCGCTGAATGGATCACCTATGGCGCATACCGCACGTTGGACCTAAGCCCCTACGCCTACCGCCGGATCGAGGAAAACCAATCGCTGATTGAAAAGGCGGTGATTTGATCCCCCTGCCCCGATGACATACCCATGCCAGGCAACACCCCTTTGTGCGGGCGCGCAGCCTTGCTTGGCCTCGCAAAACGATAGTGGAAGGAAAACGACATGATGAAGAAACTGGTTCTGACGGGGGCCGCAGGGCGGCTTGGGTCCTACCTGCGTGAACCCCTGTCCAAGATGTGCCAAGAACTGGTCAGCACCGACATCGTCGATGACATCGGCAAGCTCTACGAAGGCGAAAGCTACGCCAAGGCCGATGTCGCCGTCTATGACCAGATCGCGCCGCTGCTGGAGGGTGCCGATATGGTTGTCCACTTCGGCGCCATCGTCGACGAAAAACCTTTCGAGGAACTGCTGGGGCCGAATTTCGTCGGATCCTACAACGTGTGGGAAGCTGCCTATCAGCACGGGCTTCAACGGGTCGTTTATGCTTCGTCCATCCACGCTGTGGGCATGCACAAGAAATCCGACTTCATCGGCATCGACGCGCCCCACAAGCCCGATACATTCTACGGCCTCGCCAAATGCTTTAGCGAAGACCTTGCGTCCATGTATTGGGACAAACGCGGGCTAGAGGCCGTGTGCCTGCGCATCCTCAGCTGCGCGCAGGTCAACAACACCCGCGCCTTGGGATCGTGGTTGTCCTATGACGATCTGATCCAGCTGGTCACCCGCGCCATCGATACGCCATCGGTCGGCTTCAGCGTGGTCTACGGCGTGTCCAATAACGACCGCGCGCCGGTGGACAATGCCAAAGCGTCCTTTCTCGGCTATCGCCCGAAAGACAACGCAGAGCAGTTCGCCGAGAAGATCCTTGCCGAAGCACCACCGGTCAATCTGAAAGACCCCGGCCAAATGCACCACGGTGGACCCTTTGCCGCGGTAGACCTCGGCGAAAGCGGCGTGGCGTCGATGAACATCGTCAACGACAAGAAAACCACCTGATGCCTTGAGGGCGGGGCGGGGCTTCACCCCCGCCCCCATGTTTCACGTGACGCGATGTTTGGGATGGCGCCCGTCTTGCCAGCAGGCGCGACAGGTGCGCCCGCGGCTCACAATTCGATGCGGATATCGTGGATCCACAGTTTTGGCGGCCGCGAGAGCACAAAGACCACCACATCAGCCAGATCGTCGGGCTCGGTAAAGATATGGTTGGGCACATCCTCCCCCGCCTTGCTGAACATCCCCGTGTTTGTCCCCGACTGGTAAACTCCGCCCACGCGCACGCCGGTGTTTTCCTCGTCCGCTTTCAGCACCTCGGTAAAGCCACGCACCCCGTATTTCGTGGCGGTATAGACAGATTGCCCGGCCTGCGCGACGACGCCGGACTTGGAGACGACATTCAGAATGATCGCCTCGTCATTCGCGCGCAGGGCCGGAATGGCGGCTTGCGTGATCTGCATCAAGCCCGTCAGATTGGTCTGCACGGTCGCCTGCAAAAGCTGCGGCGGGATCTCATCCAGCGGGCCGGTTTTGTGCCAGATGCCCGCATTGTTAATCAGAATATCCAGCCCGCCAAATGCGGCTGTCACCTGCTCTACCGCCCCGCTGATCGCATCCGGGTTCTGGATATCACACGCAATGCCGATCGCTTCGCTGGCACCAGCGGCGACGCATTCAGCCTCTACCGCAGCCAGACGGTCAGCATCGCGCCCCAGAATGGCCAGACGCGTCCCTAATGCCGCGAGTTTAAGGCAAATATGCCGCCCGATACCATCACTGCCACCAGTGACGATGATACGTTTGTTCTTTAATTCCATGATCCGCTCCTGAGTATTACACCCCCTCTACCCCACCTCCTTTCCTCGCGAAAGCATGGGCGCAAGGTTTGCAAAAGGCGGGTGGCGGCGAAACTGTCGGAGGGGAAAGCCAAGCGCAACGTCGCGCCCCATCTCGGGCCGCGCAACACCTGATCAAGTATGTAGCTAAATGTCTAGGTGTATGGCGGAGACGAAGGGATTCGAACCCTCGAGACCCTTCCGGGCCTACTCCCTTAGCAGGGGAGCGCCTTCGACCACTCGGCCACGTCTCCGTCGACGCGTATATCCAAGAAAACGCATGGGGCACAAGCGGTAATCTCAGAAAATACCGGGAATGTCGGGATCGCGGGGATCGCGGAGGATATCGGGGGCGGGATACGGCTTGCGGCGCTATGCGCGCGGCGCTGGCCGGGGGCATCCGTGGGCCGAGGGGGGAGGCGGGCAGAGCCGTGGGGCGATGGGAGCGGGAGGGGCCGCTCGCGCGCCAGATCGGCGGGCCGCCTGGAAAGCGGCCCGCAGGATCGGATCAGGTGTTGAACAGGAAGTGCAGCACGTCGCCGTCTTTGACGGTGTAACTTTTGCCCTCGGCGCGCATCTTGCCGGCTTCCTTGGCGGGGCCTTCACCGCCCAAGGCCACGAAATCGTCATAGGCGATGGTTTCGGCGCGGATGAAGCCTTTTTCAAAATCACCGTGGATCACGCCTGCGGCTTTCGGCGCAGAGGTGCCAGCCTTGATCGTCCAGGCGCGGGCCTCTTTCGGGCCGACGGTGAAGTATGTCTCGAGGTGCAGCAGCTCGTAGCCCGCGCGGATCAACCGATCAAGCCCGGCTTCCTCTAGCCCCATCTCGTCCAGGAACATGCTGGCCTCTTCGGGCTCCAGCTGGCTGATTTCTTCCTCGATCTGGGCAGAGATCACGACGTGGCTATTGCCCTGCGCCGCAGCCATTTCCGCGACTTTGGCAGAAAGGGCATTGCCCTCGGCCGCTTCGGATTCACCGACGTTGCAGACATAAAGCACCGGCTTGGTCGTCAGCAATTGCAGCATGCGCCAGGCTTTTGCATCATCCGCGTCAACCTCGACGGTGCGCGCGGGTTTGCCGTTTTCGATGGCTTCTTGCGCGGCGGCCAGCAGGCGGTCCTGCTGCGCTGCGTCCTTGTCGTTGCCCTTGATCTTGCGGACCAGCCCGGCACGGCGTTTTTCGATGCTTTCCAGATCGGCAAGCATCAGTTCTGTATCAATGGTCTCGGCGTCGGCCACAGGGTCCACGCGCCCTTCGACGTGGGTCACATCGCCGTCTTCAAAGCAGCGCAGCACATGGGCGATCGCGTCCGTCTCGCGGATATTGGCCAGGAACTGGTTGCCGAGGCCTTCGCCTTTGGACGCGCCTTTGACCAAGCCTGCGATGTCCACAAAGGTCATCCGCGTCGGGATAATCTGCTTGGAGCCCGCAATCGCGGCGAGTTTATCCAGGCGCGAATCCGGCACCGCGACTTCACCGACGTTCGGTTCGATTGTGCAGAACGGAAAATTGGCCGCCTGCGCTGCCGCTGTTTTGGTCAGCGCGTTGAAGAGGGTCGACTTGCCGACATTCGGCAGACCCACGATTCCCATCTTAAAGCCCATGACAAGCATCCTTTATAAGTTGGCGTTGTCCTAGGGATTTGGCCGCCTTTGCGCAAGTCTTAGCGCAGGCGTCGGTCCTCGTGCGTCTGGTAAATCAGGATCCATGCGAGCACGATGAACATCGGATGGGTCAACCCGCCCGAAAAGATCACGGCCGGAATCCAGATCAGGAAGACGATAATCGCCGTGAAGATCCGTCCTGTCAGCAGGATGGAAAGCGGCGGCAACAGCAGGGCGAGTACATAATTCATGCGATAAATGTAGGCACCGGCGGCGGGATTTAAAGGACTATGTTATGCACACCTGCATAAATCCAACGCCCTTGGCACCTGTTTTTCGGAAAATCGCCCAAGCCCACCGGCGGAGTTGGATTGATTTCCCGTGATATATTCGGCATTGCAGCAGGGTAACGTAAAAAGGCCGCCCTCATGACACGTATCGACGCCAAATTCGCTGACCTCAAATCCCAAGGCAAGAAAGCCTTTGTCGCCTATGTGATGGCGGGTGATCCCGACTTTGACACGTCGCTCGAGGTGGTGCGCGGCCTGCCTGGCGCGGGCGTCGATATTATCGAACTGGGGCTGCCGTTTACCGATCCGATGGCCGATGGCTCTGCCATTCAGTTGGCGGGACAGCGCGCGCTTGAAGGCGGGATGACGCTGGACAAGACGCTGGCGCTTGCCGCGGCGTTCCGCGAACAGGATGACACGACGCCGATCGTGCTGATGGGCTATTACAACCCGATCTATTCCAAAGGCGTGGATAACTTCCTTGAGGCGGCCAAGAAGGCCGGCGTGGACGGGCTGATCGTCGTGGACCTGCCACCGGAAGAAGACGCCGAACTGTGCCTGCCCGCGCAAGCCGCCGGTATGAACTTCATCCGCCTTGCGACCCCTACGACCGATGACAAACGCCTGCCGCGGGTCGTGCAGAACACCTCGGGCTTTGTGTATTACGTGTCGATCACCGGCATCACCGGCTCTGCCGAAGCGGATGCGGGCGATGTCGCCCCCGAGGTTGAGCGCATCCAGAACGCCAGCGGCCTGCCCGTGATTGTCGGGTTCGGTGTGAACACCCCCGCCAAGGCCGAAGCCATTGCAAGCGTTGCTGATGGGGTTGTTGTCGGCTCTGCCATCGTGTCGAAAATCGCAGATGGGCTGCCTGTCGAAGACGTGCTGAGCTTTGTCAAAACCCTGTCGGATGGTGCGCATCGGGCCTGAGCGCCCCGCCCGACGCCCGATGTCGTGGCGTAAAGCAATTGATTTCAACGGGCCGTATTGGTTAGATCATCTGACCAATACATAGGAACTTGCCACCATGCCCGTGATCACCACCATCGACGACCTCAAGCGCCTGCATGAACGCCGCGTGCCGCGGATGTTCTATGACTACGCGGAATCGGGCAGCTGGACAGAGCAGACCTTTCGCGAGAACACGACCGATTTTGAACAGATCCGCCTGCGCCAGCGCGTCGCCGTGGATATGAGCGGGCGCAGCACCAAGACGCAGATGATCGGGCAGGATGTGGCGATGCCTGTGGCGCTGGCCCCAGTCGGGCTGACCGGCATGCAGCACGCCGACGGAGAGATCAAAGCCGCCCGCGCCGCCGAAGCCTTTGGCGTGCCCTTCACCCTGTCGACCATGTCCATCAATTCGATCGAGGATGTGGCAGAGGCGACGACGAAACCCTTCTGGTTCCAGCTTTATACCATGCGCGACGATGACTATGTCGCGCGACTGATCCAGCGCGCCAAGGATGCGAAATGCTCGGCCCTTGTCATCACGCTTGATCTGCAAATCCTCGGCCAGCGCCACAAGGATCTGAAGAACGGCCTCTCTGCCCCGCCTAAGCTGACCGCCAAAACGCTCGCCAATCTGGCAACCAAATGGAGCTGGGGCATCGGCATGATGGGGGCCAAGCGGCGCAGCTTCGGCAATATCGTGGGCCATGTGCACGGCGTCGACGACACCGCCAACCTCGGCGCATGGACGGCAGAGCAATTCGACCCCACCCTCGACTGGGGCAAGATCGCCAAGCTGAAAGAGCAATGGGGCGGCAAGGTCATCCTCAAGGGTATTCTTGACGCCGACGATGCGCGGATGGCGCTGAAAGTCGGGGCGGATGCGATCATCGTCAGCAACCACGGCGGGCGCCAGCTGGACGGGGCGATCAGCTCTATCCGGGCACTGCCGTCGATCCTGGAGGCCGTGGGCGACCAGATCGAAGTCCATCTGGACAGTGGAATCAGGTCCGGTCAGGACGTGCTCAAGGCGATGGCGATGGGGGCCAAAGGCACCTATATCGGGCGCGCCTTCATCTACGGGCTTGGCGCGATGGGTCAGGCCGGGGTTACCTCGGCGCTGGAGGTCATCCACAAGGAGCTCGACCTGTCCATGGCGCTTTGCGGTGAAACCTCTGTCGCGGGTTTAGGCAAGCATAACCTGCTTATTCCAAAAGGTTTTGAAGGCGACTGGCAGCCCTGAGCCTGCGCCTTCTTCGCAAAATGCGCCCGCCTTGGCTGATATGTCAGGGCGGGCGGAAACCCTGCGCGCAGCCCCTGCCCCACCCCGCGTAGGTCGCAAACCAAAGCCAACTTGCGCAAAAGCGGCGTTTTAGTCTTTCCCAAACGCCCAAACCCGTCTATACGCGCGGCTTCACGCGGACATACAGCCTTGGAGGATGTCCGCCCTAAACATATTGGAGATTACAATGGCTGGAGAGATTCCTGATCTTGAAGCTTTCGAACGCACGGGGACAGGCAAGGGCGCCGCTCGTCAGGCACGCCGCGACGGCATGGTTCCTGGTATCGTATTCGGTGGTGACCTTGATCCGCTGCCGATTAACCTGGACTTTAACAAGCTGCTGACCAAACTGCGCGCAGGCCGCTTCAAGGCGACCCTGTTCAACCTCAAGGTTGAAGGCCAAGAAGACGTCCGCGTCATCTGCCGCGACGTTCAGCGTCACGTTGTTAAAGACCTGCCAACGCACGTCGACCTGATGCGTTTGAAGCGCACCACCAAAATCAACCTCTTCATCCAGGTTGAAGTCGAAGGCGAAGAAGTCAGCCCCGGCCTGAAAAAAGGTGGCGTTCTGACGCTGGTACGTCCCGAAGTTGAACTGGTTGTGACCGCAGGCGATATCCCTGATCACATCACAATCGACGTTTCCGAACTGGAAATCGGCGACAGTCTCACCATCTCGAGCGTGAAGCTGCCAAACGGCACCAAGCCGGTCATCGACCGTGACTTCGTGATCGCGCAGATTTCCGCGCCTTCCGGTCTGGCCAGCCAGGACGATGATGAAGACGAAGATGTTGCAGCAGACGAAGTGCCCGCAACAGAAGTCAAAGAAGACTGATACCGATATATCCGTCGCGCCTGCGGGTGCGGATGGGTCGAGACGGGGTCGCCATGGGCGGCCCCGTTTTTCGTTGGGGCGTTATTTCGTTTGGCCCCGCGGTCTGCTATCCTTGGCCAAACAAACGTTTTTATCCATCTAAAGGGGTCCGCATGAAACTGATCGTAGGGCTTGGCAATCCGGGTGCCAAATACGCGGGCAACCGGCATAACATCGGCTTTATGGCGCTGGACCGCATCGCGCAGGACCACGGCTTTGCCGCATGGAAGACCAAGCACAACGGGCTAACGGTCGAAGGGCGTTTTGGCGCAGACCGCGTGGTCTTGCTCAAGCCCGAGACATTCATGAACAACTCTGGTCAGTCGGTGCAATCCGCCATGCGGTTTCACAAGCTTGAATCGGCAGATGTGATCGTTCTGCACGACGAAATCGACCTCGCCCCCGGCAAGGTCAAATGCAAGACCGGCGGCGGGCATGCGGGGCACAATGGCTTGCGGTCGATCCATGCGCATATCGGTCCCGACTATGACCGTGTGCGCCTTGGCGTAGGCCATCCGGGGCATAAGGACGCCGTACCGGGCTATGTCCTGCGCGACTTTGCCAAGGCAGAGCAAGACTGGCTGGACGACGTATTGCGCGGGATCAGCGACGGTGCTGCGGATCTGGCGCGCGGCGATACGGCCAAGTTCATGAACGCCGTGGCCTTGCGTGTTGCCCCGCCACGATCCGGCACGGGCACCAAGAAACCCGCGGGCACTGCGGCCAAAGCTCAAGCCGCTGCGCCAAAGCCCGCTCAGCCGGCCCCAACGCAGCCCAAGGCAGAGCCTGCCTCCCAGATCGACGATCGTAGCGCCATGCAAAAGCTGCTGGACCGGTTCAAGTGACACTGCAAGAAGCCTTTGAAGAGCAAGCCGGGCATTGCATCGCACTTGGGTCTCCCTTCATGGGCCAGTTGATGGGCGTGCTAGCGCGGGACTGGCCCGCCGACACAGCCCTTGGCCGTAAATTTGCGGCGCTCGAAGGGGATATCGGCCCGTCGGGCGCGTCCCTTCCCCTGCGCATCGCGGGCGGGCTGCATGCGCTGGTGCTGAAACGCAAAGCGCCTGCGCTGATGGCCGTTTACCCCCCGCACAAGGCGAGCGACCAAGCCCTGTCAGAGGCCGTGCGCGACGCGATCACCACGCATGAAGCCTTCTTGCTTGATTGGACCGACAGCGCACCGCAAACGAACGAGGTCCGCCGCTCTGCTGCGTTGATCGCGGGGGCCCGCGTCGCGGCGCAGCATTTCAACCTGCCGATCCGCCTGTCCGAACTTGGGGCCAGCGGCGGGCTCAACCTGATGTGGGACCACTTCGTGCTCGAGATCGAGGGGCATCGCTTCGGGTCGAATATGTCAACGATCCTGCTGTCGCCTGACTGGACAGGCAAACTGCCACCGGCGATCAACCCGCAGGTCGAAAAACGTCGCGGCGTTGATCTGAACCCGCTGGACCCGACGCGGCCCGACCACCTGTTGCGGCTGATGTCCTATATCTGGGCGGACCAACCCGAACGCCTGACACTGACGCGGACCGCGGCCTCTGTCATGACGGCGCAGGTGCAACGCGGCGATGCGATTGACTGGCTGGCGCGCACCCTGCCCCAATCCCCCGAAGGGTGTCTGCACCTGATCCAGCACACCGTCGCGTGGCAGTATTTTCCCAAAGAGGCGCAGGCCCGTGGCCAAGCGTTGATCGAGGCTGCTGGAAAACGCGCCACGCGCAACCGCCCGCTGGCATGGCTGTCGATGGAGCAGGACGGATCCGGCCTCAAGGGGGCGGCGCTGACGCTCAGGCTCTGGCCCGGTGACATCACCCTGCCCTTGGCGCGGGTCGATTTCCACGGTCGCTGGATCGATTGGACCTACACCGGCTGACGCCAAGTTTATCTGGCACCACCGCAGCCTTCGTGCTTGGGTATCCCCGCATATCAGGGAGGATTTCATGCGCACATTCGGGAAATGGCTGGGCCGTATTTTACTGGCTCTAGTGGTGGCTGTGGTCGTTGTCGGCCTGTGGAAACGCGAAGAGATCACGCGGCTGCTGGCGGTGAACTCGCTCTTTGCCGAAGACAAGATCGTGCATAACTTCAGCCATATGGACGAGGCCTTCCTGTCCAAGCCTCTGTCGCGCGGTGATGGCCCCACGGCAGAGCTTTCTTATGGACCCGAATACGCCCCCTCGGCCCCGGTCAACGACTGGATCGAAGCGCGGGATGTGACGGCATTGGTTGTGCTGAAAGATGGTCAGATTGTCTATGAGAACTACTTTAAAGGCACCCAGCCCGATGATCTGCGGATCAGCTGGTCTGTCGCCAAAAGCTACCTTTCCGCGCTTGTGGGTATCCTACTGGACGAAGGGGCGATTGCATCGCTTGACGACCCCGTCACGACCTATGCGCCCAAGCTGAAAGGCACCGCATATGACGGGGCGACGCTGCGCAACGTGCTTAACATGGCCAGCGGGGTTACCTTTGACGAAGATTACCTCGACCCGGATTCCGACATCAACAAGATGGGCCGCGCCCTCGCCCTTGGCGGAGAGCTGGACGATTTCACCGCAAGCCTGAAAGATACGTTCACCACGCCCGGCAGCCAATGGCAGTATGTGTCGATCGACACCCATGTCATCGGCATGGTCGTTCGGGGGGCAACAGGCCGGTCCGTCACCGATCTTTTGTCGGAAAAAGTCATCACCCCCATGGGTCTTGAGCATGCGCCCTATTACGTGACGGACGGCGCGGGTGTCGCCTTTGTCTTGGGCGGGTTGAACCTGACGACCCGCGATTACGCGCGCATGGGGCAGATGTTCCTGCAAAACGGTCGCTACAACGGTCAGCAGATTGTACCGGCAGACTGGGTCGCCGCCTCTACCGCGCCATCCGCCCCGACGGCAGAGGGGCAGATCGGCTACGGCTATCAGTGGTGGATTCCCCAAGGTGCGACAGAGGGTGAATTCATGGCCCGCGGTGTGTATGGTCAGTATATCTACATCAACCGCGCTGACGGGGTGGTGATCGCGACCAATGCCGCCGACCGCAAGTTCCGCGAGGCCGGGGTCAGCGATCAGAACATCGCCATCTTCCGCCAGATCAGCGCAGCCTTGGGGGGCACATGACACCTGACGAAAGCATCAATATCCTTGGCGGCCCGCTGGCCGTCTGTGGCAGCGACCCCGTCACGGGCTTTTTCCGCGACGGGTCGTGCAACACCTGTGCCGCCGATCAGGGCAGCCACACGGTCTGCGCGATCATGACGGCCGAATTCCTGGCCTATTCCAAATATGTCGGCAACGACCTCAGCACACCGCGCCCCGAATTCGGCTTTGCCGGACTGTCGGCGGGCGATCCGTGGTGTCTTTGTGCGGGGCGTTTCTTGCAAGCGGCGGACGAGGGCTGCGCGCCAAAGGTGCATCTTGAGGCAACCCATCAGCGCGCGTTGGATATCGTGCCGCTGAACATCCTGCAGGCCCATGCCCTGCGCCCGAACGGCGGGGAAGACTGATGCTGCGCCTGACTGCTGCCCTGACTACTGCCTTGACCGCAGTGCTCTGCGCCGCCCCAGCCATCGCCCAAGACGCCCTGCGCCCGCAAGAGCAGCTCCGCCTCGACCGGTTCGAGGCCACGGCGGGCGATGCCCTGCTGCAAGCGTTCCAAAGCGGCAGCGCGGATGATCTGGCCGCTCTGTCGCGCGCCTTGTCCGGCACACCGCAGGTTGCCTTTGACGAGGGGCTGGCAGGCGATTGGTCCTGCCGCACGATGAAACTGGGCGGCCTGCCCGCGCTGGTGGTCTATAGCCCGTTCAAATGCCGCCTGACCTTTCAGGGCAACGGGTATCTGTTCGAAAAGCTCAGCGGGTCGCAGCGCACCACGGGGGTCATCACGCTGCGAGACGGGCGTGCGGTCTATGCTGGCGTCGGCTATGTCGCGGGAGAGGTGCCGCCCGCTTACGACGCCCTGCCACCCGGTTTTGCCGGTGATGGCACGATGCAGCCCGATGTCGCGGTGTTCGAACGTGTCAGCAACCAGCGGGCGCGGCTGATGTTTCCTGCGCCGGTGGTCGAAAGCGACTTTGATATCCTAGAGCTGACCCGATAGGGCCAGCGCCAAAAGAAAAGGGGGCGATGCGCCGCCCCCTTCGTGATCGTCAGTGTCTAGACTTTCGTCTGATCCTCAGACCTTCATGTCAAAACCAAGCGCCTTGGCGACGGTGAAAATGTCTTTGTCGCCGCGCCCACACATGTTCATGCAGATGATGTGATCCTTGGGTAGCTCTGGTGCGATCTTCATCACATGCGCCAGCGCGTGGCTGGGTTCGAGCGCGGGAATGATTCCTTCAAGCGCGCAGCTCAGTTGGAACGCCTCAAGCGCCTCTTTATCGGTGATCGACACATATTGCGCGCGGCCAATGTCGTGCAGCCAGGAATGTTCGGGCCCGATCCCGGGGTAATCCAGACCCGCCGAGATAGAGAAGCCTTCGAGGATCTGACCGTCGTCGTCCTGCAACAGATAGGTACGGTTACCGTGGAGCACGCCGGGGCGGCCACCAGTCAATGATGCGCAATGCTCCATCTTTTCGTTCACCCCCTTGCCGCCGGCTTCGACGCCGATGATATTGACGTCTTTGTCATCAAGGAACGGATAGAACAGCCCCATCGCGTTCGACCCGCCACCGATCGCGGCGACCAGCGTGTCGGGCAGACGGCCTTCGGCGGCGTCCATCTGTTCGCGCACTTCCTTGCCGATGATCGCCTGAAAGTCGCGGACCATCGCCGGATAGGGGTGCGGCCCTGCGACCGTGCCGATGCAATAGAATGTGTCGCGCACATTGGTGACCCAATCGCGCAACGCGTCGTTCATCGCATCTTTCAGCGTCCCACGGCCCGAGGTTACGGGGATCACTTCGGCGCCCAGCAGACGCATGCGGAAGACGTTGGGGGCCTGCCGTTCAACATCATGCGCGCCCATATAGACAACGCATTGCAGACCGAACTTGGCACAGACGGTGGCCGTGGCCACACCGTGCTGGCCCGCACCGGTTTCCGCGATGATCCGTTTCTTGCCCATGCGCCGCGCCAGAATGATCTGGCCCAACACGTTGTTGATCTTATGCGCGCCGGTGTGGTTCAGCTCGTCGCGCTTCATGTAAACCTTGGCACCGCCCAGATGTTCGGTCAGACGCTCTGCGAAATACAGCGGGCTGGGGCGACCGACATAGTGGGTCCACAGGTCGTCCATCTCGGCCCAAAAGCTGTCGTCCGTCTTGGCCTTTTCATATTCCGCTTCCAGTTCGAGGATCAGCGGCATCAGGGTTTCCGACACAAACCGCCCCCCGAAATCGCCAAAGCGGCCATTCTCGTCAGGTCCGGTCATGAAAGAGTTGAAAAGATCGTTGTCCATGGAGGTGCTCCTTGCGCTTGGCGACCAGCCTTAACGCCCCCGCCGCGACAGGTAAAGACGGGGCGGGGGCGGCGAAGGGCCCGTACCGCCCCTCGCCCGTAAAACGCCACGGAAAATTGCGATTTTCCAAACCGGGGTTTTGGAAATACACCGCCCGTGTGGCGCGCCGCTAGTCAAAGAGCTTGAACAGCCCGCGCCGCAGCTCGTCCTCTACCTTTTGTTTCACCGCATCCTCGACCGATTGCCCGTCCTGCCGCGATACGCCCAGTTCCTCCTCCAGCTTTTCGTTCAGCTTTTGGCGGGCCTGTTCCTTTTCCTTGGCAAAGTTCATGTCCAGCGCCGCCTGCAAATCCGGCTTGATCTGCGGTGCGGCCCACGGCCCGAAGATGCGCACCGGAATGGCCAGCCCCCGATCGCCGTTCACCCGCAGTGCCTTGGGCGTGACGGTATAATCAAGCGTCTGCGCCCCCAGCCCCACCTGCCCCGTGCCCGTGGCGGTAAAGTTCGGCAGCTGCATCAACAGGTCGTCGTTGCGCAGCACGCCTTGATCCATGTCGAATGTCGCGGCAAGGGAATCGAAGACCGTCGTGCCACCCTCGACGTCGAAATTGCCCATCAGCGCATCAAGGTCGATCCCCTCGATATGACCACGTCCGACATTCACCGCGCCCGATCCGCTAAGCGACCGCATGATCGCGTCCAGCGATGCGCCGGACCCGAGGAAAGATACCTCTGCATCGCCCGTACCGTGGAACCGGCCCAGCCCTGCGGTCTGTTGCAGCAAAGGCTGCATGGCGATGGAGGTCGCGTTCAGCGCCCCGCCCACCGACAGGCCGTTGCGGTTGTTGACCACGAACTCGCCATTGATCACACCGGCATAGGCCCTGATCTCGCGCAGCTCGGCGGCCAGACGCGATCGGTCGTTACGCAGCAAGACGCGCGTCGCGCCCAAGCTCAGCGTGCCCAGATCAATGCTATCTGCCCGCAGCGCGACCTCGCCGTTGAAGGCGGAAAGCGCGGAGGCATCAATCGGTGCTTTCGACCACCCTGTCGGGGACGCAGGCGCGGGGCTGCTGGACGCGGGCGCGGTGCCATTGGGGGCGCTGCCTGCAAAGCCGGTCAGGTCCAGCGCGCCGACGTTGATCTGCGCGTTCACATTGGGCGTGCCGTTCAGCGTGATATCCGCCGCGCCGGTCAGGGCGTTCCCGCCCAGATCGGCCACCACCTCGCGCAGGGCCAAGCGCCGGTCGGGCGTCAGGGTCAGATCAAGGTTGATATCCGCCGTCTTTCCCAAGCCCTGCGGCAATGCGATGTCCCCCACCCCGAGCGCTGCCAGAAAACGCCCCGTGTCCGACGTCTTGAGCCAGAGATCCCCCGCGACAGCGCCAGCCAGCCCCGCCCGTCCGGTCAGCGAGACGCCGCCGCCTTTGGTGTCCACACGGGCACGCAGCGGGCGGATATCGCCGTTCAGGAATTGGTCAAACCGGTTGATCGTCGCCTCGATCGACACGCGATCGGCCGCGGGGCGCAGGGCGGCCTTGATCACCGCATCGCCCGCCCGTTCGGGCCAGTCGAGCGACAGGTCCACACCGTCAAATCGCACCAGATCGCTGCCCTCGGCATCATAGATCAACGTGGCGTCGGTGATATTGAGCCGCTGAATCGTCAGCGGGCGCGGGCTGCGCGCAGGCGCGGTCGGAGCGGTCTCGATGGCTGCCTCGCCGCCGCCGTCGCTGAACTGCCAGCTGGCGCGCCCGTCGCGGCGCTGCTCCAGCCGGATGGTGGGGCTTTGGGCTTCAATGTTGGTGATCTTGATCTCGCCCCGGATCAGCGCCATCGCATCAACCCCGATGGCGGCATTGGCGGCCGAGAGCATCGCCCCATCCTTGGCCCAATCGGCATTCCCGACTTCTAGCCCGCCTGCGGTCACCCCCAGCACCGGCCAGAAGGTCAGCCCCACATCGCCCGTGATCGTGACCTCGCGCCCTGTCAGGTTGCGCAGCTGGTCCGCCGCGATTCGCGCAATACGGTCGGCGGGCAGCAAGAACAGCGACCCCACCGCGACCACCAAAATCAGCAGCAGTATGCCAATTGCCCGAATAATCCACTTCATCGCCCGTCTCCTTGCCTGATGCGGGGCCTTTCCCAGACCCTTTGCATGGCTTATAGCGCAGTTCATGAGCACAAACCCACCAAATCTACGCCCCGATCTTGCGCCAAAGGCCCAGATCAGCAATCCGTCCCGCCCCGGCCAGCCGACCATCGGCATGGTATCGCTCGGCTGCCCCAAGGCGCTGGTCGACAGCGAACGGATTTTGACGCGCCTGCGCGCCGAAGGCTACGGCGTGTCGCCGGACTACGCCGGGGCGGATGCGGTGATTGTGAACACCTGCGGGTTCCTTGATTCCGCCAAGGCCGAAAGCCTTGACGCGATTGGCGAGGCGCTGAACGAAAATGGCAAGGTGATCGTGACCGGCTGCCTCGGGGCCGAGCCGGATTATATCCGCGAACATCACCCGCGTATTCTGGCCGTCACCGGCCCGCACCAATATGAACAGGTGCTGGACGCGGTGCATGGGGCCGTGCCGCCCTCGCCCGATCCGTTTATCGATCTGCTGCCCGCGCAGGCCGTCAGCCTGACGCCGCGCCACTACAGCTATCTGAAGATCTCGGAAGGCTGTAACCACAAGTGCAAGTTCTGCATCATCCCCGACATGCGCGGCCGCCTGCAATCGCGCCCCGCCCATGCGATCCTGCGCGAGGCTGAAAAGCTGGTGCAGAACGGCGTGAACGAGCTGCTGGTGATCTCTCAGGATACCTCGGCCTACGGCGTCGATATCAAACATGCCGAAGACCGTGGCCACCGCGCGCATATCACCGATCTGGCCCGTGATCTGGGGTCGCTCGGGGCGTGGGTACGGCTGCATTACGTCTACCCCTACCCCCATGTGCGCAACCTGATCCCGCTGATGGCTGAAGGTCTGGTGCTGCCCTATCTGGATATTCCCTTCCAGCACGCGCATCCCGACGTGCTGAAACGCATGGCCCGCCCTGCGGCGGCGGCAAAGACGCTGGATGAAATTGCCGCATGGCGTGACACCTGCCCCGACATCACCCTGCGGTCGACATTCATCGTTGGCTACCCCGGAGAGACAGAGGCGGAGTTCCAGACTCTGCTGGATTGGCTCGACGAGGCGCAGCTGGATCGGGTGGGCTGCTTTCAGTACGAAAACGTTGACGGGGCGCGGTCGAACGCCCTGCCGGATCACGTGCCGGACGAGGTCAAACAGGACCGCTGGAACCGCTTTATGGAGAAGGCACAAGCCATCTCGGCCGCCAAGCTGGAAGCCAAAGTCGGTCGCCGCATGGATGTGATCATCGACGAGATCGACGACGAGGCCGCCACCTGCCGCACAAAGGCAGACGCGCCAGAGATCGACGGCAATCTGTTCATCGACGAAGGCTTCGAAAACCTGAGCGTTGGCCAGATCGTGACCGTCGAAGTCGAAGAAGCCGGCGAATACGATCTTTGGGGGCGCGTGGTCTAGGCCACCGCCATCCCCCTTCTCAACCGTGGAACAATCCGAGCGCCCTAGCGTTCCTATTCGCGCAGGCAGGTCCGATTGCAGGCGCAGCCCATGTAGTGGAAATAGTAAATCCGCACCCTACATATAGACATATGATGGCGTATCAGAGGTGAAACCCTTGAAAAGCGCACGCGATGTTCTATATATGTTCTAACCAGAACAAGGGGGCCTATACGATGTCCTACCAACCGCAGTTTCCCGGCATGTTCGATCCCGACCACGGGGCCGTACCTGCTCATGCAGAAGTTTCAGCCCGCGACGCGCGCGCCGCTTTGCCGCCGACGGAGAAGCAGATGCACTATGCTACCTCGCTTAGCCTCAAGACCGGCGCGCCTGTTCCAAAGCGGGCGTTGACCGACCGCGCCGCGCTGTCTGAATGGATCGACGCCCATAAGCCCAAGCCGGTGGACGGGCCGTTTTCGCAGTATCCTTCGTCAAAGCAGGTCGCTTTTGCCGAACGCATCGCCCGTCTGAAGCGCCGCGATATCCCGCAGGAATGTTTCCGCGACAAGACGATGATGTCGCGCTGGATCGACGGCAATAAACCCCGTTGATCCGGACGCGCGCCGCGCGTCGGCACAACCTCCTATACGAATGGATAGGCCGAGATACCAAAGCGCCATGCATTAGACGAAATCTGACATGGGAATGTTGCAAACGGGTGCTAGATTTGACCTATGGCTTATCCGCACCCAACCGCTGACACTCTCGCCGATGGCACGATCCACGTGTTGGGTCTGGGATTTGCGATACCGGCAACAATCCTGCTGACGACCTATGCTGCAAGCCAGGGGGAGCAGCTTACACCGACGCTGGTTTATGCGGCCTGCTTTGTCCTGTCGCTTCTGGCGTCGGCAATTTACCACCTTTTGCCGTTTGATCGTACCCGTGCCCTGCTGGGGCGGATTGACCATGCGGCGATCTACTTCAAGATCGCGGGCACCTACACACCGTTTGTTGTGCTCATCGGAACGGGGTTCGCCTATGGCATCCTCGCCGTGGTCTGGGCGCTGGCCATTATCGGCGCGGTCGCCAAACTGTCTTTCTGGAGCACGGAGTCTAAAGCGTCGCTGTATCTCTATCTTGGCATGGGGTGGCTGTCTGTGCTGCTGGTCTGGCCGATGTGGCAAAACCTGCCTACCACGGCGCTGACGCTGATTGGCATCGGCGGGTTGATCTATACGCTGGGGACGATCGTCTTTGCACACCCCGGCATGCGCTTCCAGAATGCGATCTGGCACAGCTTTGTGCTTGCCGCCTCTATCTGCTTTTTCGCCGCCATCTCTATCAGCTTGTAAGCCTGTGTCAGGTCGCATCCAGATAGGCGCGCACGCAGGATTGCACGTGGCGGAACCGGTCACCGCCCAGATGTTTCCCGCCATACCAGCGCGTGACCACGATCAGGTGATCCTCCAGACCCTCACGCTCTAGCATGCGGATGATCACCATCCCCGCACCGGATTCCCCATCATCGCCTTTCAGCGGGCCGCCGTCTGACAGCAGCACCGCCCAGGTGTTGTGGGTTGCCTTGGCATAAGATTTATCGCGCTTGAGCTCTTTCAGCGCAGCATCGACAGCGGCGCGATCGGACGCGGGGCAGCCTGACACGGCATATTTCGACCCGCGGTCCCTCAGTATCTGGCCAAGCTGCTTCATGCGGTGCCGTTACAGCCCCGCCGCGGTCCGCCGTACGGTATCCAGACGCGATGCATTGGGCGGGTGCGTGCCCAGGAAACGGTCACCGGGGTCAGGAATACGGGTAAAGAACTCGGCCCCCCGCAGCGGGTTATACCCTGCGCGTGCGGTGATAATGGTGCCCAAGGCGTCTGCCTCAAGCTCGAAGTCTTTGGAATAGGTCCGCGCGCCCACCTGCGCCCCAAGACGCTGTGCCGATTCGACCGCTGTGGCATCGCCCCCGCTCAGCGTGGCGAGACCGGCAAAGATCACCGCACCGGCGACCGCGTTCTGCTGTTGGCGTGCAATATGCCCTTCGATGTGGTGGGCAGCTTCGTGCCCCATGACAAAGGCAAGCTCGTCCTCGTTACGCGCATCCGCGATCAGGGCGAGCGTGAAGGCGATGACCGGACGCCCGGCCTTATCCTCGGTTTGGTAGGCGTTGGCAGGCTGGCCGGGGCGGTCGTCGACCACGATGTTGAAATCGCAATTCACCTGCGAGGTCCGCACGCGACATTCCCGTTCAGCGACAGGTTCGACCGTTTGCAACACGCGGATAAAGCTGCGGGCGGATTCATTGGCGGAAAAACTAGCGGGTTGCCCTTGCTCGGGTTGGGTGGAGACAGGCCCCGACATGGTCGTCGGTTCGCAGGCAGCCATAAATGCCGCAGCGGCCAGAGCAAGACAGTATCTCAACATCACGTAACGCATCCTCAAAAGGGCAACGAATAGATCTGCCACCGTTTTAACGCGGCGGCGCGGATTTGAACAGACGGCGCAGTGCTGCTCTTGCATTGGACCACCGAAAGAATACTGTGCCTTCATGTTTACGATTGAACACGAATTCGATGCCAGTGTGATCACTCTGATCGACGAAGGCAAAGCACCCTTGCGTGAAGATGTGACGGTGCAGGCCTTTGCCAGCGTTATCACATTCGAGCAATGGGACCCGCGCACCAACTCTGTCTGCAAGATCAGCCTCTCGCCCGAACAGCTGCACGATCTGACAGCCGCGCTGAACCTGCCCGAGGGCATCTACCGCACCGCGCCCAAGCGGTAACCAAAGGACACGCAATGGCCACTGGCACACATATCAAGACATTTTACGAAGGCAGTTGGCACGAGGGTGACATCTCTGTCATCAAGGCCGCGGACCACGGTGCATGGCTGGGCACGACCGTATTTGACGGGGCGCGGCTGTTCGACGGTCTTAGCCCCGATCTGGAGGCGCATTGCACGCGGATCAACCGGTCGGCCAAGGCGCTGATGATCACCCCCACGGTCGAGACCGCCGATATGGTCGAGATGGTACGCGAGGGTCTGAAAAGCTACCCCAAGGACGCCGCCGTCTATATCCGCCCGATGTATTGGGCGCTGGCGGGCGACGAGCTGGGGATCGTGCCGTTAAAGGACGCGACCGGCTTTGCCATCAGCCTAGAACAGATCCCTATGGCGGCACCCGATGCGGCCACGACGCTGACACGGACCCGTTTCCGGCGTCCCGTGCTCGAAGACAATGTCGTCAACGCCAAGGCGGGCTGCCTTTATCCCAACAACGCCCGCATGATGGTTGAAGCCCGCGCCAAGGGCTTTGGCAACGCGCTGGTCGCCGACGCCATGGGCAATGTCGCCGAATCGGCCTCTGCCAATGTGTTCATGGTAAAGGATGGCGAGGTGTTCACCCCGATCCCCAATGGCACGTTTCTGGCCGGTATCACCCGCGCGCGGCATATGTCGAACATGCGCGCCGACGGGATCAAGGTGCACGAAACAGTGCTCAGCTTTGATGACTTCCATGCCGCGGACGAGGTCTTTTTGTCCGGCAACATGATGAAGGTCACGCCGGTCAAAGCGTTTGACGACACGCAGTACCAGATCGGCCCCATGACCCGCCGCGTGCGCGAGATGTATTGGGATTGGGCGGCCTCTGACCGTGGCTGACCCCGCCCCCCGCCGTTCAACAGGAGGATGCTATGCGTAAATTTATGGTTGTGCTGGATGACAGCCGCGAATGCCTGAACGCCATGCGATTTGCCGCGATGCGGGCGTCCAACTCTGGCGGCGGGGTGGTGGTGCTGTCGGTCATCCCGCCTGACGAATTCAACCACTGGATCGGTGTGGCCGAGGTCATGCGCGAAGAAGCCCGCGAAAGGATCGAGGTGCATTTCGAGGTCTTCGCCAAATGGATGCGCGACCGGCTGAACGTGGAGCCCGCGCTGGTTATTCGCGAAGGTGTGATCGTGGACGAGATCATCAACCAGCTGGCCGATGACCCCGAAGTCGGCGTGCTGGTGCTTGGCGCGGGCACCGACAAGAAATCTGGCCCCGGCCCCTTGGTGACCCAGCTTTCCCGCAACGCAGGCTCGCTGCCGGTGCCGATCACCATCGTTCCCGGTGACATGAGCAAAGAACGGCTCGAGATGATCACCTGAGGCGGCACCGCAGGCCGCCTCAAACTTAGAATCGTTCCAAACCTTGACTTGCGCGCGCTCAGGTCGCATATCTGCATCAACCCTTTCAGGAGCATGTGATGTTTATTCAGACCGAATCCACGCCCAACCCCGCAACGTTGAAATTCCTGCCCGGTCAGACCGTGCTGGAGATGGGCACCGCCGATTTCCCCGCCCCCGAAGCCGCCAGCGCCTCGCCTTTGGCCACGCGTCTGTTCGCTGTCGAAGGCGTGACCGGCGTGTTCTTCGGCACCGATTTCGTGACCATCACCAAGGCCGACGGGATCGAATGGGACCACCTGAAACCCGCCCTGCTTGGCGCGATTATGGAGCATTTTCAATCCGGTCAGCCAGTGATGGAAACCGGCCATGACCACGCGTCGGGCCATGCGGAGCATACGGGCGAAGACGGTGCGATCGTCGGCCAGATCAAGGAATTGCTGGACAGCCGCGTGCGCCCTGCCGTGGCACAGGACGGCGGCGACATCACCTTCCACGGGTTCGAGCGCGGCGTTGTCTATCTGCACATGCAAGGGGCCTGCGCGGGCTGCCCATCGTCCACATTGACGTTGAAAATGGGCATCGAGAACCTGCTGCGCCACTACATCCCCGAAGTAACCGAGGTACGCCCGGTTGCCTAAGACGCCTCTTCTCCTGGCGTTTGATACATCGGCCGCACATTGTGCGGCCGCTTTGCTGTCGGGCGACCAGATCATCGCCAGCGTCGAGGAACCGATGAACAAGGGTCAGGGCGAACGGCTGCTTGGCCTATGTGCCGAGGTGCTGGCCAGCGCAGATGTGGCCTATAGCGATCTGACAGCGATTGGCGTCGGCATCGGGCCGGGGAACTTCACCGGGATCCGCATCGCGGTCTCGGCCGCGCGCGGGCTGGCGCTTGGCCTTGGGGTGCCTGCGATAGGTGTTTCGCATCTTCAGGCGCTGGCCTTCGGGCATGATGGCGTTGTCATCAGCAGCATCGATGCGCGGCAGGACAAGCTGTTCGTGCAGGTGTTCGGCACGATGGATGACCGCGACCCTGTGATGTGTGGGCTGGATGATCTGCCTTCGGTGCCCTCGCGCGCCGATCCCGTCTGTGTGGGGCATCAGGCCGATATGATCGCAGCACTTTGTAACGGCACCGCCTTGCCCTCTCGTATGCCCGTGGCAGAGGCAACGGCACGCATTGCCGCCACGAAGCTTGGCACCCGGACCCCGCGCCCTGCCCCGCTGTATCTGCGCCCCGCCGATGCCGCCCCGGCCCGCGACACACCGCCCGCGATCTTTTCATGACGCCGCAGGATATGGCGCGGATTCACGCCGCCGCTTTTGTGCACGACCGTGCGTGGACGGCGCAAGAGATCGCCGATCTGCTGGCCTCCCCCTTTGTGACGTATCTGGCGGAACCGCAGGGCTTTGCCCTGACCCGCCTCATCGCGGGAGAGGCAGAGCTGCTGACCCTCGCCGTTGATCCCGCAGCCCAACGTCAGGGTATTGGCCGCCGCTTGCTGCAACGCTGGATGGACGGGCTTGAAACGCAGGCCGGCACCGCCTTTCTAGAGGTCGCCGCCGACAATACCGCTGCCATCGCGCTTTACACGTCCGCAGGGTTTCGCCAGACGGCCACACGTCGCGGGTATTATCAGCGTAAAGATGCGCCATCCGTTGATGCATTGATCCTTTCGCGTCAGTTTACGCACGGTTAATAGGCAATATCATCCCCAAGCGCTTGAGAATCCGGTTGACCCTACCCATGGGCTACGCAGTATCGTACATCTGATCGACGGAACCGGGCGCAAGCGCGGAACTGCGACCGGACAAAGGCTTCGCGCTTGCGCCCCAACACAATAAACCGGGAGACACTCCATGACCCTTATGACCAAATTCCTCGGCGCTGCTGCGGCCACGGCTCTTAGTGCCGGTGCGGCTCTGGCCGAACCCGCCCTAATCTTCGACCTTGGCGGCAAATTCGACAAATCCTTCAACGAAGCCGCCTTTGCTGGCGCGCAACGCTGGGCCGAAGAGACCGGTGAAAGCTTCCGCGAGATCGAACTGCAGTCCGAAGCACAGCGTGAACAGGCGCTGCGCCGTTTCGCCGAAGCGGGCTCCAACCCTATCGTGATGACCGGCTTTGCCTTTGGTGATGCGCTTGGTCAGGTTGCAGGCGATTACCCTGATACCGATTTTGTCATCATCGACATGGTTGTCGACGCACCCAACGTCCGTTCCGTTGTCTTTAACGAACACGAAGGGTCCTATCTGGTCGGCATGATGGCGGCGATGGCCTCCGAATCCAACACTGTCGGCTTTATCGGCGGCATGGACATCCCCCTGATCCGCAAATTCGCCTGCGGCTACGCCCAAGGTGTTCTGGCCGTGAACCCCGACGCGACCGTGATCTCGAACATGACCGGTTCGACCCCTGCCGCATGGAACGACCCCGTAAAAGGGTCCGAACTGACCAAAGCGCAGATCAGCCAGGGTGCTGATGTTGTCTATGCAGCCGCGGGCGGCACAGGCGTTGGCGTTCTGCAAACCGCAGCGGACGAAGACATCCTGTCGATCGGCGTGGACAGCAACCAGAACCACCTGCACCCGGGCAAAGTCCTGACCTCGATGATCAAACGCGTGGACAACGCTGTGTTTGACGCGATGTCCGATGGCCCCGGCATGGAAAAAGGCTTTAACGTCATGGGCGTTGGCAACGAAGGCGTGGGCGTCGCGATTGACGAACACAACAAGGCACTGGTTACCGCGGAAATGCAGGCCGCTGTGGATGAAGCAGCAGCCAAGATCGCAGACGGGTCGCTCGAGGTACATGACTACATGTCCGACGACAGCTGCCCGAGCCTGAGCTTCTAAGCGTGAGCACTGCAACACATACGGAGCGGCAGGAAACTGCCGCTCCGGCGATCGAGCTGAAAGGCATCTCCAAGGCCTTTGGTCCGGTACAGGCCAATAAAGACATCTCTATCCGCGTCATGCCCGGCACGATCCATGGGATCATCGGGGAAAACGGCGCGGGCAAATCGACGCTGATGTCGATCCTTTACGGATTCTACAAAGCCGATAAAGGCGACATCTTTATCGCCGGTAAAAAGACCGACATCCCTGACAGCCAGGCCGCGATTGCCGCAGGCATCGGGATGGTGTTCCAGCACTTCAAACTGGTTGAAAATTTCACGGTCCTGGAAAACATCATTCTGGGTGCCGAAGACGGGCGGCTGTTGAAACCGTCGCTGGCCAAGGCGCGCAAATCGCTGATGAAGCTGGCCGATGACTACGGCCTGAAGGTGGACCCCGACGCGCTAGTGCAAGACATCGGCGTCGGCATGCAGCAACGGGTGGAAATCCTCAAGGCGCTGTATCGTCAGGCCGATATCCTCATTCTGGATGAGCCCACCGGCGTACTGACCCCAGCCGAGGCGGACCAGCTGTTCCGCATCCTCGGGCGTCTGCGCTCCGAGGGGAAGACGATCATCCTGATCACCCACAAGCTGCGCGAGATCATGGAGACGACGGACACCGTATCGGTCATGCGCCGCGGCGAGATGACCGCCACCGTCAAGACCGCCGAAACCTCACCCGCCGAACTGGCGGAGCTGATGGTCGGCCGCAAGGTGTTGCTGCGTGTCGACAAGAAACCCGCGGCCCCCGGCCCGGTCATTCTGGATGTCGAAGGGCTGCGCGTCGTTGATGATAAGGGGGTCGAGCGTCTGCGCGGCATCGATCTGCAAGTCCGCGCGGGCGAAATCCTTGGCGTTGCGGGGGTGGCCGGCAATGGCCAGTCCGAACTGCTTGAGGTTCTGGGCGGATACCAGACCGGCAAGGGCAGCGTGCGCGTCAATGGCACAGCACTGGACCTGACCGGCAATAAATCCGACGGCCAATCCCGCCGCAACCACGGCATCGCTCACGTCCCCGAAGACCGCCAGCGCGAAGGTCTGATCATGGATTATCAGGCGTGGGAAAACACCGCCTTCGGCTATCACAAAGACCCTGCCTACCGCAGCGGCATGTTGATGGATAACGCCGCGATCAAGGCCGACACCGTTGAAAAGATGGAACGTTTCGACGTGCGTCCGCCAAACCCCAAACTGGCGGCCAAGAACTTTTCCGGCGGGAACCAGCAAAAGATCGTTCTGGCGCGCGAGATCGAACGCAACCCCGACCTGCTGCTGATCGGACAGCCGACCCGTGGCGTGGATATCGGCGCGATCGAATTCATCCACGAACAGATCGTCGCCCTGCGCGATCAGGGCAAGGCGATCCTGCTGGTCTCGGTCGAGCTGGAAGAGATTCTCGCACTCAGCGACCGGGTGGCTGTCATGTTCGACGGTCAGGTCATGGGCATCCGCGACGCCAGCCAGACCGATGAAAAGGAACTGGGCTTGCTGATGGCGGGCATCACCGATACCGATGCGCCCCATTCCATCGAAGAGATCGAAGACAATCTGGCCCATGCGGGCGGCGATCCGCATAAGGAAGTGTAACATGGACGTAATGCCAAAATGGGCCGAGGTCGTCCTCGTGCCTTTGATTTCGCTATTGCTGGCAGCGATCCTGTCGGCGCTGGTCATTCTGGGCATCGGGGAAGACCCCGTTGCGGCCGTCAAACTGATGGTGTCCGGCGCTTTGGGCAGCACCTATGGCTGGGGCTATACGCTGTATTACGCCACGAACTTCATGTTCACCGGCCTTTGCGTTGCCATCGCCTTTCACGCGCGGCTGTTCAATATCGGTGGTGAAGGCCAGGCGATGCTGGGCGGTTTGGGCGTGGCGCTGGCCTGTCTGTATATCCCGTGGCCCCATTGGTCGCTGGCCCTGATCGGTGCAGCTGCGATGGCTGCCGTGTTCGGTGCCGCCTGGGCCGCGATTCCCGCGTTCCTGCAGGCCAAACGGGGCAGCCATATCGTGATCACCACGATCATGTTCAACTTTATCGCGGCGGCGGTGCTGAACTATATTCTGGTCAATATGCTGCGCCCCCAAGGCAGCATGGACCCCGCAACGGCGCGCTTTCCTGACGCGACCAAGCTGCCGACGCTGCATGATATCCTTGCCCCGCTGGGGATCGAGTTTTCCAAGGCCGCGCCCGCCAATATCTCGCTTCTGGTGGCGGTTGCGGCCTGTATCTTCCTGTGGGTGCTGATCTGGCGCACGCGGCTGGGGTATGAGATCCGCGCCTATGGCCATTCGGAATCGGCTGCGAAATACGCCGGCATCTCTCCGTTCAAGATTACGATGATCGCGATGATCATCTCGGGTGGTTTGGCGGGCATGATGGCGATCAACAACGTCATGGGCGAAGCCGAACGGCTGGTGCTGAACGCGACCGAAGGCGCGGGCTTTATCGGGATCGCTGTGGCGCTGATGGGGCGCAGCCATCCTCTGGGCGTTTTCCTTGCCGCGATCCTGTTCGGGTTCCTCTATCAGGGTGGTGCTGAACTGGCGCTCTGGACCTCGATCCCGCGCGAGCTGATCGTCGTCATTCAGGCGCTGGTGATCCTCTTTACCGGAGCGCTGGATAACATGGTGCGTATGCCGCTCGAGAAAATCTTTCTGGCGCTGCGCGCCGCACGGGCCCCCAAGCCCGAACGCAAACCGGTGGAGCCTGCTGAATAATGGATTATATCACGCTTATCCAACTGTTCGACAGCACCGTGCGCCTTGCCACACCGCTGCTGCTGGCCTGCCTTGCCGGTCTGTTTTCCGAACGCGCCGGTATTTTTGACATCGGCCTTGATGGCAAGATGCTGGCGGCGGCGTTCTTTTCGGCGGCCGTGGCGTCGCTGACGGGGAACGTCTGGCTGGGGCTGCTGGCCGGCATCGCCGCGTCGATGGCGCTGAGCCTGCTGCACGGGCTTGCCTCCATCACCTTCCGCGGCAACCAGCTGATTTCCGGCGTCGCGATCAACTTTCTTGCCGCCGGTCTGACGGTGCTGATCGCGCAAGACTGGTTCCAGCAAGGCGGGCGCACGCCATCGCTGATCGGCGGGGCGCGGTTCAATCCGATCACCCTGCCCTTTGCCGATGACATTGCCCAGACCCCGATCATCGGCCCGCTCTATGCCGAGCTGATCTCGGGTCATTCGATCCTTGTCTACCTCGCGTTCCTCGCGGTCCCTGCGACATGGTGGCTGCTGTATCGGACACGCTTTGGCCTGCGTCTGCGCGCTGTGGGCGAAAACCCCGCGGCGGTGGATACCGCAGGGGTTTCCGTCATCGGGCTGCGCTATGCCGCGGTGCTGATCTGTGGCGTGCTTTGCGGTATTGCCGGTGCCTACCTCAGCACGGCGCTGCAGGCCGGCTTCATCAAGGATATGTCCGCAGGCCGTGGCTATATCGCGCTGGCGGCACTGATCTTTGCCAAGTGGCGCCCGTGGTACGCGCTGTGGGCCACGCTGCTGTTCGGCCTGTTCGGCGCGCTGGAAACCCGCCCCGACGTGATCGAGGCATTGGTGAACTTCAAGGTTCAGGGCCAGTTGCTGGCCGCCCTGCCCTATGTGATGACCGTGATCATCCTCGCGGGCTTTGTCGGCAAGGCGATCCCGCCCCGTGCCGGCGGCGAGCCCTACGTCAAAGAGCGTTAACGCTCCCCGCGCCGTCGCAAATTGCGGCGGCGCAGCATCCACGATTGATTTCAACCTTTGGATCGGTCTAACTGCTTCTATGCAAATTTACCTGCCCATTGCCGAGCTGTCGGTCAACGCGTTCCTCCTTTTGGGGTTGGGCGGTATCGTGGGCGTTCTATCCGGCATGTTCGGCGTCGGGGGCGGATTTCTGATCACACCGCTGCTGTTCTTTATCGGCATTCCCCCTGCGGTGGCTGTGGCGACCGGCGCGAACCAGATCGTTGCCTCCTCCTTCTCGGCGCTGCTGGTGCATCTGAAACGCAAGACGGTGGATCTGCGCATGGGCAGCGTGCTGCTGGCGGGCGGGCTGGTCGGGGCCGCGGCGGGCGTCACCATCTTCAACTACCTCAAATCGCTGGGTCAGGTCGATCTGCTGGTCAACCTGTGCTATGTCGTTTTCCTTGGCATCATCGGTGGGCTGATGCTGATTGAATCACTGAACGCGATGTACAAGACCCGCAGCGGCAAACGCCCCCCGCGCAAGAAACACACGTGGATCCAGAAGCTGCCGTTCAAGATGCGCTTTCGGGTCACGGGGCTTTATATCTCGGTCATCCCACCGCTGCTGGTCGGGGCTTTTGTCGGGCTTTTGGCCGCGATCATGGGCGTGGGCGGCGGCTTTATCATGGTGCCGGCGATGATCTATCTGCTGGGGATGCCGACCAAGGTGGTTGTGGGGACCTCGCTGTTCCAGATCATCTTTGTCGCCGCGTTTACCACGATGCTACACGCCACCACCAACTATACCGTCGACATCGTACTGGCCGTGCTGCTGCTGATCGGCGGGGTGATCGGCGCGCAGTTCGGGACCAGCCTTGGCACCAAGCTCAAGGCGGAACAGCTGCGGATCCTGCTTGCACTTCTGGTGCTGGTCGTCTGCGGCAAGCTGGCGCTGGAACTGTTGCTGCAACCGGCAGAGCTTTATTCCGTCGGGTTCACATCATGATCCGTCTGCGTGCCCTTTTGGTGGCAGCGCTGGCCTGCCTGTCTTTCTCCGCCACCGCGGACGAGGCGATTGTGCTGGGCCTGAACCAAAGCGAAGTCTCTATCTCCACCAATTTCAACGGGTCCGAGATCATCATCTTCGGGGCCGTCAAACGCGAGACCCCGATCCCCGAAGGCCCCGAGCTTGAGGTCGTGGTGACCGTGTCCGGCCCGTCGGCCCCGGTCACGGTGCGGCGCAAGGAAAAGACCTTTGGCATCTGGGTGAACACCGCCGCCGTCGAGGTCGACCGTGCCCCCAGCTTCTATGCCGTCGCCACCAGTGGCCCCTTGCAGGACGTGCTGAACCGCACCGAGGACCTGCGCTATAAGATCTCTGTCCCGCGGGCGATCCGGTCGGTCGGTGCGCCGATGAATATCGAGGATTCCGCCGCCTTCTCGGACGCGTTGGTGCGCATCCGCAGCAAGGCGAACCAGTATCAACTGGACGAGCAAGGCGTGACCGTGGACGAACAGACCCTGTTCCGCGCGACGGTGCAACTGCCCGCCTCCTTGATCGAGGGCGATTACAACACCCGCATTTTCCTGACCCGCGGCGGGTCCGTCGTGGCGCAATACGGGACGTTGATCGACGTGCGCAAGGTCGGGCTGGAACGCTGGCTGTTCAACCTGTCGCGCGAAAATGCGCTGGTCTACGGGCTGCTGTCGCTGGCCATCGCTATCGCGGCGGGCTGGGGGGCCTCTAGCCTTTTTGCGGCGCTGCGCCGCTAGGCGGGATCATCCGTCTGTGTCTCAAGGCTCAGCGGGGCAGCAGGGGCCGCGCGCAGATCATCCACCCGCAGCATTCCGGAAGGTTTTGACAGGCGGTTGCGCACGACCCAGATTAACCGCTCTTGCGCGCGGGTGATCGCCACATAGGCCAGCCGCTTCCACAGCGGCTGCCCCGCCTCTGACCGGCCCATCCGCGCCGCTGCATAAAGGTCGGGCGCAAAGACCTGCACAGTGTCCCACTGGCTGCCCTGCGCCTTATGGATCGTCACCGCCGCCCCATGCAAAAACGTCGCCCCCATGCGCGCGGCAAAGGGAATAAAAGGTTCTTCCTCGTCCGGTTTTTCGATCTTCACGATCGACGCGGCAGAGATTTGCGGGTCTTCCGCGCCCATCACATGCAGGCGGCTAAAGCCCGGCTTGCGCCCTGCCCCCAGATAAACGACCTGCGCGCCCTTGATCAGGCCGCGCGCTTCAAGGTCGAGCCGTTTCTTGCGGTGTTTCAACGGCAGCTCGATCCCGTCGCAGATCAGCGGCTCCCCCTCCAGCAGCGCGTCTTCGGGCGCGCCATAGACCGACCGGAATGCGTTGATCAGCCGGATGCGCGTGGCATTGCGCCAGACCAGCACGGGCGACCGCGCCATCAAGTCCACTTCTACCCGCTGGCCCCAGACGACACGGTCGTCCTTCTTTGACGCGTCTTCGACCATACGCTCGAACTGTTCAAAGCTCAGGTCAGGGTCGGCAAGCGCATGGGCCAGATCAAGGATCGGGTTGTCGGCCTGCTGCCGGTGAATTCGGCTAAGATTCAGCACCCGTTCCTTGGGCAGCTTTTCAAACACCATCGTGCCCGACTGCCCCACCGGAGCCAACTGCGCCGGATCGCCAAACAGCAGCAACGTCGGGAAGATCTCTTTCAGATCCTCCAACTGTTTGTCGTCCAGCATCGAACTTTCATCGACAAACCCGATATCCAGCGGTTCCTCGCGACGCTTCCATCCAGTGATGAAATCGCTGCCGCGCAGACCCGCAGCGGCCAAGGCACCGGGAATGGATTTGTTGTTCTCGTAGAACGCGAAGGCGCGATCCAGCGAGACTTCGTTCATCCCCTCGATCACCGGGCGTTCACCGCTGCCCGCCAGCCATTCCGCGATGCGTTCGTATTCGGGGTCATAGACCGGCGTATAGAGAATGCGGTGGATCGTCGTCGCGGGCACACCGCGCAGCCGCAGGACTGATGCCGCCTTGTTCGTGGGGGCCAGAATGGCAAGGGTGCGCTTGTCTTTCTTCTTGCGCTCGTAATCGCCCGAAACGATGTCGACGCCGGCATTTTCCAGCGCCTTGTACAATTCTGCCAGCAGCAGTGTTTTGCCCGACCCCGCCTTGCCGGTCACCGCTAGCACTTGGTCCGCCCCGCCCGCAGGGGGCATCAGCAGATTGTCATCCAGATCGATGCCCGCATGGCGCAACATCTCGGTCACGCTGTCAAAGGCAGCCGCCTGATCGGCGGAATAGGTAAGGGCAGGTACTGTCATGGCGCGACCCTAATTCAGCGCGGCACCGGGGGCCAGATGGCATCGCCGCTATTCGCGCAATCAGCCCGTGCCAAACCGCCGCGTGATGCCGGATACGACAACACCCGCGCACCGATGGATTGGTGCGCGGGTGTCTGGTCAGCCGGTTGTCAGCACCCCCTGAACGGGGGCCACCGACTTATTTTTTCGCGTCCAGCGCGTCTTCGAGCGTGCGCAGGCCGGTCTTGGGCGATTGCACCAGTACCGACATGTTGCCCGGCTTATGCTCGTTCGCCATCATCTTCATGTGCGCGTCGGGCAGATCGGCCCAGGTGAACACTTCGGACATGCACGGATCAAGACGGCGCTCCACCATCAGTTTGTTGGCGGCGGACGCCTGCTTGAGGTGGGCAAAGTGGCTGCCCTGCAAACGCTTCTGGTGCATCCACATATAGCGCACGTCGAACGTCAGGTTGAAACCCGAAGTCCCCGCGCAGATCACGACCATGCCGCCCTTTTTGCAGACGAAGGTGGACACTGGGAACGTCGCCTCGCCGGGGTGTTCAAACACCATGTCGACGTTCACGCCCTTGCCTGTAATCTCCCAAATCGCGGCACCGAACTTGCGCGCATCTTTGAACCAAGCCGCATATTCGGGCGTGTTCACTGTGGGCATCTGGCCCCAGCAGTTGAAGTCCTTCCGGTTCAGAACGCCCTTGGCGCCCAGATCCATGACAAAGTCACGCTTGGATTCATCCGAGATCACACCAATCGCATTCGCGCCAGCGGTGTTGATCAGCTGGATCGCATAGGACCCCAGACCGCCCGAGGCGCCCCAGACCAGCACGTTCTGGCCCGGTTTCAGGTCATGAGGCTCGTGGCCGAACAGCATCCGGTAGGCCGTGGCCAGCGTCAGCGTGTAGCAAGCGGCCTCTTCCCATGTCAGGTGCTTGGGGCGTGGCATCAGCTGCTGCGCCTGCACATTGGTGAACTGGGCGAAGGATCCGTCGGGGGTCTCGTAGCCCCAGATACGCTGGCTGGGGGAATACATCGGATCGCCGCCGTTGCACTCTTCGTCGTCGCCGTCATCCTGGTTGCAATGGATCACGACTTCGTCGCCGACCTTCCAGCGTTTTACCTTGTCGCCGACCGCCCAGACGATGCCCGACGCGTCAGAGCCCGCAATGTGGAAGGGCTGCTTGTGGCCGTCGAAGGGGCTGATGGGTTTGCCCAAGGCAGCCCAGACACCGTTATAGTTCACACCCGCCGCCATCACGAGGACAAGCACCTCGTGACTGTCGAGCGTCGGCACGTCCACGACCTCTTCGAGCATCGCGGTATTGGGGTTCCCGTGGCGTTCCTTGCGGATGGTCCATGCGTACATCTGCTTTGGAACGTAGCCCATCGGCGGGATTTCCCCGATCTCGTAAAGGTCTTTTTCCGGTGCGTCGTATTGCGCGATATTCGTGTCCAAGGCCATGTCGGTCTCCACAGTCAGAATAGGTTTGTGCCGCAGTGCAGAATCGCGGCGTCTACTGGTGGAATATGATCCTTCGCGCAACAATGCAACACCATTTGACCTGTAATTGTAATTTTATGACTTTGCAGCCGCAGCAATTTCGGCAGGAGTTTTGCTTGTGTGACCTATCTGTCAAAGAAATGGGCGATAGAGTTGGCGTAGAACCGCAAGGCGGGGCGTTGCCCGTCGGCGGGGGCATAGCCACGATCCGACGCCGTGATCATCCCGCGCTGCACCAGATGATCGCGTGCTCTGGCGACATTGGCGGCGAAGTCCTGCGCCTCGACCGCAGCCGCGTCAGAGGCCCGCGCGGCCATGCCTTGCATTTCCTGTTCCAGCGCGACGCCATCCAGCGGTTTTTCCGCCAGCAACAGCACCCGCGCCAGCAAGGGCACGAACAACAGTGGCATCTCGTGTTCGATCCGCCCCATCAGATCCTGCGCCAGCCCGTCCACATTCGGCGCGTCACCATAGTCGCGCAAATGTACCGGCGTGCCGAACACGACCACCGCCTCGCCGAAGCGCAGGAATTTGCCGCGCAGACGCAGCCAGATCTTGCGAACAATGAATTTCAAAATGACCGAGATTTGCGCATCGAAGCGGCGCGTGCCTGCCGCGTCCGCAGCAATCAACACGCGGTCTTCCAGCACGCGGTCATAGTTGATCGCCACCGGTACAAAGACGACATCGCGGTCTTTCAACTCTGCCTCAAGCACATAGCCAAGCAGCCCCATCTTGGGCGGCATCAACTTGCCGTTCAGGCTCAGCCCGCCCTCGGGGAAGATCGCCTGGGTCACCCCGCCTTCGGTCGCCATCTGCACATAGCGGGCCAAGACCTTGCGATACAGCGCGCCGCGCGATTTGCGCCGGATGAAATACGCCCCCATCGACCGGATCAACCGGCTGAGCGGCCAGACACGCGCCCATTCCCCCACGGCATAGCTGAGCGCCGACGCCTCCCCCGCGAGGTAGGTCACCAGCACGTAGTCCATGTTGCTGCGGTGGTTCATCACAAAGATGACCGTGGCGTCTGACGGGATACCTTCGATCACCGCGTCGTTGCGCGATCCGGTGCGCACATCATACAGCGCATTCGCCAGAAACCGCGCCAGCCGGATGCCAAAGCTGAAATAGGCAAAGGCGCTAAAACTCGGGACGATCTCGCGGGCATAGCGGCGCGCCTGTTCGGAGGCGACGTTTTCGGGGATACCTTCCGCGCGGGCGTGATCCACAATCGCCTGACTGATCTGCGGGTCATAGATCAACCGCTGGATCATATCGTGCCGCCGCGCCAGCTTGAACGGTTCAATCGGGCGGGTCAGCCGCGTGTTCAGCTGCGCGACAGCCTTCTCCAGCCGTCTGCGAAAGAACCACCGGACCGAGGGCAACAAAAAATGGCTAAGCGCGGTCACAGCCGCGAACAGCAGGATCACCGCGAAAAGCCAGACGGGAAGTTCAATCGTTTGCGTCATCGCCCAACCCTTGCAGGACCCGCGCTGTCTGGGCAACATAAAACAGTCGACCACACATAGGGCACCCCTAGGCAAGGCACACGCGACCGTAACGCAGCGGCTTTCGCCCATGCCGCAATGCAGCGAATTGACAGAGCCTGATTATTTCACGTATCAATCGATCAGCGCAAGAATATTACCCATTCGATTCACGAAAGGCCGCCCCATGTCGCAACCGCAAAAAGACCGCCCCTGGCTGATCCGCACCTACGCCGGACACTCCACCGCCGAGGCATCCAATGCGCTGTACCGCGCGAACCTTTTGAAAGGGCAGACCGGCCTGTCGGTCGCCTTCGACCTGCCCACCCAGACCGGATATGACAGCGATCACATCCTGTCGCGCGGCGAAGTCGGCAAAGTGGGCGTGCCCGTGGCGCATCTGGGCGATATGCGCAGCCTGTTCAAGGATATCCCGCTTGAGCAGATGAACACCTCGATGACGATCAACGCCACGGCGCCGTGGCTGCTGGCGCTGTATATTGCTGTGGCCGAGGAACAGGGCGCGGATGTGTCCAAGCTGCAAGGCACCGTGCAGAACGACCTGATCAAGGAATACCTGTCGCGTGGCACCTATATCTGCCCGCCTGCCCCATCGCTCAAGATGATCGCGGATGTGGCCGAGTATTGCTATACTAACGTGCCCAAATGGAACCCGATGAACGTCTGTTCCTACCACCTGCAAGAGGCCGGTGCTACGCCCGAGCAAGAGCTGGCCTTTGCCCTTGCCACCGCCACCGCCGTATTGGACGCCCTGCGTCCCCGCGTCCCCGAAGAGGACTTCCCCATGCTGGTGGGGCGGATCTCTTTCTTTGTGAACGCGGGCATCCGCTTTGTCACCGAGATGTGCAAGATGCGTGCCTTTGGCGACCTGTGGGACGAAATCTGCCGCGACCGCTATGGCGTTGAAGACCCGAAATACCGCCGCTTCCGCTATGGGGTGCAGGTGAACTCCCTCGGGCTGACCGAACAGCAGCCCGAAAATAACGTCTACCGCATCCTGATCGAGATGCTGGCAGTGACCCTGTCAAAGAACGCCCGCGCCCGCGCCGTGCAGCTGCCCGCGTGGAACGAAGCGCTTGGCCTGCCGCGCCCGTGGGACCAGCAATGGTCGATGCGGATGCAGCAGATCATGGCCTACGAGACCGACCTGCTGGAGTTTGACGACCTGTTCGATGGCAACCCCGCCGTGGACCGCAAGGTCGAAGCCCTGAAAGAGGGCGCACGGGCCGAGCTGGCGAACCTTGATGATATGGGCGGCGCGATTTCGGCGATTGACTATATGAAGTCCCGTCTGGTCGAAAGCAACGCCGACCGTCTGGGCCGGATCGAGGCCGGCGAGACCATCGTCGTGGGCGTGAATAAATGGCAACAGGGCGAACCCTCGCCGCTGATGACGGGCGATGGCGGCATCATGGTCGTGGACCCGGCAGTCGAGGCCGACCAGATCAACCGTCTGAACGCATGGCGCGACAGCCGTGATCAGGCCGCCGTGGACAAGGCGCTGGCCGATCTGCGCGCCGCCGCTGCCGAAGGGCGCAATGTAATGGAGCCGTCGATCGCCGCCGCCAAGGCGGGGGTTACCACCGGCGAATGGGCCGAACAGATGCGCAGCGTGCACGGCGAATACCGTGGGCCAACAGGCGTTGCTTCGGGCCGGTCAAACAAGACCGAGGGGCTGGACGACCTACGCGACGCCGTGGACGCCGTCAGCACCCGTCTGGGTCGACGGCTGAGTTTCCTTGTCGGGAAACCGGGTTTGGACGGGCATTCGAACGGCGCGGAACAGATCGCCGTCCGCGCCCGCGATTGCGGCATGGAAATTGCCTATGAGGGTATTCGCCTGACGCCGTCGGAAATTGTTTCCGCCGCCGCTGAAGGAGAACATCACGTTGTCGGGCTTTCGATTCTTTCGGGATCACATATTCCATTGGTCGAGGATTTAATGAAACAAATGCGCGCCGCCGGATTGCATCACATTCCCGTAATCGTGGGTGGTATTATTCCAGAAGAAGACGCCAAAAGATTGCGCTCTATGGGAGTCGCTCGTGTTTACACGCCGAAAGACTTTGAATTGAATACAATTATGGCAGACATCGTCACACTCGCCGATCCCGAAACTGTGGCCGCCGAATAAAAAGCGGCCAATTCAAAAACTCTTTGTTTGTTCATTCTTTTGGCGTAAAGCATTAATTGGCTTTTCGACAAAGGAATGAGCGAGAATGAGTATTGATCTAAGCACAATGTCCCACAAACAGCTGGAACAGCATTTGGAAGACGTGAAGATGGCGATTAAAAACGCATATGAACGCGACCGCGTAGAAGCCCGCAAAGCCGCTGAAAAAGCAGCCGCCGAATACGGGTTCTCGCTGGATGAAGTATCCGGCGGTGCGAAAAAGGGCAAAGCCGCGAAAGCTGCCGCGAAATACGCCAACCCCGAAGACCCCAGCCAGACATGGACCGGCAAGGGCCGCCAGCCCAACTGGTTCCGCGACCTGATCGCCAGCGGCACCGATCCGGAAACGTTGGAACTGTAAATCGGCCTGACCTGCGCACCGCGTGCGATTATTGCGTCCCCTCGGCGCATCCTCTTGGCTTTGGAAATATAAAGAGCATCCCATGACAATCCATATTGGCGCAAAACCCGGCGATATTGCCGAAACAGTCCTTATGCCCGGCGACCCGTATCGCGCGAAATGGGCTGCGGAAACATTCCTTAAAGATGCAAAACTCGTAAATGAAGTGCGCGGCATGCTGGGTTTCACCGGCACATGGAATGGCAACCGCGTCACTATTCAAGGCTCTGGCATGGGGATGCCCTCGCTGTCGATTTATGCCAATGAATTGATTTCCGAATACAACGCGCAAACCCTTATTCGGATTGGATCTTGTGGCGGGATGCAGCCGCAGGTTGGTATTCGCGATGTCATTATTGCCATGACCGCCACGACAATTACCTCGCCTTCTTCCGGTATCTTCCGCGAGATGAATTACGCCCCCTGCGCCGATTGGTCCCTGCTGCGTGCTGCCGTGGACGCGGCAGAGGCGAAAGGCACGAAAACCCATGTCGGGGGGATCTATTCTTCGGATGTCTTTTATGCCGAACGCCCCGATCTGGACGAGCAGATGACCCGCCACGGCATTCTGGGTGTCGAGATGGAAGCGGCAGAGCTTTATAGCCTCGCCGCGCGTCACAAACGCCGTGCGCTGGCGGTGCTGACGGTCAGCGACCACCTGCAAACCGGCGAAGCGCTGCCCGCGGAAGAGCGCGAGAAATCCTTTGGCGATATGGTAGAAATCGCGCTTCAGGCGGCTTTCCCCAATAACTGATGCGCGATGATCCCCCGTCGGACGCTCCGCGGGGGATTTATATCCATTTGGAAGCATGGCCGGGCGCTATCCCGATCCCTTAGCTCCCGTGGCTGCGGTTGTAGCCGTTGGGGGACGGGCTTTGCCATCCCTCAAGCGCGCCTTTGGCGGGGGCGAACACCTCTACCAGCAGCGGATAGCAGGCGGCAACGTCCGAGGAGTGTTTGGCAGAACAATCCCCCCCCGGACAGGCGCTGAGCGCGCCGAGCAGATCGATCTCGGCGAAAAACTCAAGGTAGTCGCCGGGGCGCACGGGGCTGGCCTTCATGAAATACTGGCCGGTGTCGCGGGTAAAGCCGGTGCACATAAAGACGTTCAGCACATCATGCACGAAAGGCTCTGCTTCGGCATAGGAGATGCCCTGATGATCCGCCAAGGCCCGGATCAGGTTGGAGTGGCAGCAATGGTGGTATTGCCCGCCCGACAACAGTTGGTTGGTATAGGGATCACAGCGCGTGCCAATCACATCATGCACCGAGCCGCCGAAGGCATCCATGCCGTACCAGTCGAGCGTATCATGGGTCAGCGTCGCCATAGGGCGCAGCGTGGGAAAGCTGCTCCACATGCGCTGTCCGGTGGTGATATGCGTGCCATGCAGTGCGCGGGTTTTGCCGGAGTAGAACCGTTCGGACAGATCGTTTTGCGCCCAGAGGTTCAGGTCACCGACCTGTGGCCCCTCGACCGAGGTGATCCGAAAGAAATGTCCCGCAGGCACGGTAAAGCAGCTTGCGTCACGAGGGGCGACGGTGACCTCGTCCACTTTGGTCAGCGCTTCGCGCGCGCGTCCGTACAGCGCCATGTCAGGCACGGGCAGCGTTTCGACGGGATAGCAGATTACGGGCGCAACAGCGCGGCGGGCGTCGGCATCATGGGGCGGTGTCATAGCGGAAACTCCTGACGGTTGGGTCCGATCCTGAGGCCATCGCGCACGGCGTCAGAGAGGCCGGCCGCCGACATTGGCCTTACAGTCGCGGGGGGCCGATTGGGTGGCGGTATAGGCCTCTGCTCCGCAGGCGACACAGTGGTAGAACTGCAGGCTGCCTTTGTCGCGGGTACTGTCCTTGCGCCAGCGGCATCCACGCACCGCTTTATCACGGTAGGCAACATAGGCGACGATCGCAAAAGCGATGGCAAAGGCAATCAGGATCATAGGGGGCACATGTCACGCCCCCCGCGCCAATGGGCAGCGGGAGGCGCAGGTTGCGATGGGATCAAACGGTGCGTTCGACCATCATCTTCTTGATATTGGCGATGGCTGCGGCAGGGTTCAGGCCCTTGGGGCAGGTCTTGGCGCAGTTCATGATGGTGTGGCAGCGGTACAGTTTGAACGGGTCTTCCAGATCGTCCAGACGTTCGCCTGTGGCTTCATCGCGGCTGTCGATGATCCAGCGGTAGGCGTGCAGCAATGCGGCTGGCCCGAGGTAGCGGTCGCCGTTCCACCAGTAGCTGGGGCAGGATGTCGAGCAGCAGGCGCACATGATGCACTCATAAAGCCCGTCAAGCTTGGCACGGTCGTCGATCGACTGTTTCCATTCTTTCGCGGGCTCTGCCGTCTTGGTTTCAAGCCACGGCTGGATGGAGGCGTGCTGCGCGTAGAAATGCGTGAGGTCGGGGATCAGATCCTTGACCACGGGCATGTGTGGCAGCGGATAGATCTTCACCGCGCCTTTCACCTCGTCCACGCCATAAGTACAGGCCAGCGTGTTGATCCCGTCGATGTTCATCGCGCAGGATCCGCAGATGCCTTCGCGGCAGGACCGGCGGAAGGTCAGAGTCGGGTCGATCTCGTTCTTGATCTTGATCAGCGCGTCCAGAATCATCGGGCCGCAGGTGTCCATATCGACGAAATACGTGTCGATGGCCGGGTTCTTGCCGTCATCCGGATTCCAGCGATAGACCTGAAACTGCCGCAGGTTCTTGGCACCTTCGGGTTTGGGCCATGTTTTACCGGTCGTCATCCGGGAGTTCTTGGGGAGCGTGAGTTGAACCATATCGCTTCTCCTGGTCTGTCGGGCAGTTGCCCAGTTCGTTACAATTCTGGCGCTTACGTCTTTCGGATGTAAAGCGCATTTCCCTCGGCGCGCAGGGTTTGACGGTACCCGGCGGCCAGTATCTCTGCACAAAGGTCGCCGTCCCACTGATCCGCATGGCGGACCTCTATCAAGATCGCATCCGGCAGCCAGCCGCCGGATTTGCCCTGCGCGAGGATGGGGTTCAGCACGACCTCCTCGGCCCCTTCGACATCGATCTTGAGGATCGTGCCGTCATGGTGCCGTGCGGCGTGTGTAAAGGCGGACAGGGGCCGTGTGGGCACCAGCACGCCGCCGTTCTGTTGCTTGCCCTCGATCGGGAGCAGCGATGCCTGACCGTAATTGTGCCCGCGGAAGTTCAGCATCGCCTCGCCCTCGCGGTCGGACAGCGCGCAGCCTTCGATACGCACACGGTCGGTCAGATTGTTCAGCGCGATGTTCATGCCAAGCCGGCCAATCATCAGCGGGTTGGGTTCGAATGCCACAACGCGCGACCCGTCGCCCGCGGCCATCGCCAGAGGGATCGAATAGGCCCCGCAGTTGGCACCGATGTCAAAGACCAGCATGTTGCGGTCTTCCACCAGTTCGACCAAAGCCACCAGCGATTTGATCTCGGGCGGGTATTCGTTCAGCCAAAGGCAGGTTTCAGTATAGTTATCGCGCGGGTCCACCACCATGCGGATGTCAGCGAACTCCACCTCAGTGGGGCCAAGCTGCGACTTGATGCGGGTGCGTTCGCTGGTGTCCCCGTCACGGAATTGCGCGCGCAGATCGGCCATATGGCCTGCATCCTTGCCCTGCGTATCCGGCGTGACGTTCGGGTGACCCATTAGCCCAGCAACCCCGGGACGCTGCCAGCGGAACGCGACAGGCATTGCACGGTTTCGGGGCGTGACAGTACGGCGCGCACGGTGGCGACGGTGGTGTCATCCACGCCGATCACGGCGGATTTGGCGAAGACGCGCACCTGAGCCGCATCGGCATTGTCGACGATACAATCGGTGAAGGGCGTGATCAGCTGCTTGGGCACCTGCGGAAAGCGCGTGGCAAGGGTTTCGGTGATGACCCCCTTGGTGCCTTCGCGGGCGATGCTGTCGACCTGCTGCGTTGCTTGCGCACAAGCGGACGCGGCCAAAATCATGGTCATAGCGATAAACTGTTTCATGTCGCCTGCCCTCCGCCTGCAGGACGAGGGCATGGCCCCCGGTTTGGTCCCCTGCCCCCAAAAGCGGAGGCAGGGTTTCAGATCAATAGACCCGTGCTTTGGGTGCGATCTTTTTCATGTCGATCCCGCCTTCGGATTCCTCGGTCAGCGGATCAAGGTGCACACCACGGTAGCTGAGCGTTGCCGCGTTCCCGTCGAAATACGCGAGGCTGTGCTTGCGCCAGTTCTCGTCATCGCGATCAGGGTAATCTTCGTGGGCATGCGCCCCGCGGCTTTCCTTGCGGGCGGCAGCGGCGGTGATGGTGGCCACGGCGTTCGGCATCAGGTTGGTCAGCTCAAGCGTTTCCATCAGGTCAGAGTTCCAGACCAGCGATGTGTCGGTCACGTGCAGATCAGCGATCTTGCCGGCGACTTCATCCATCTTGACCTTGCCTTCGTTCAGCGTCTTGTCGGTACGGAAAACCGCAGCATCGGCCTGCATGGTTTTCTGCATCTCAAGCCGCAGCTCGGCGGTCGGGATCTGGCCCTTGGCATAGCGCAGGCTGTCGAAGCGTTCAAAGGCGGCATCGACCGATTTCTGGTTCGGCGTCGGTACGGGGGCCTCAGCATCAACGACTTCTTTCGCGCGGATCGCGGCGGCACGGCCAAAGACCACAAGATCGATCAGAGAGTTCGAGCCCAAGCGGTTCGCCCCGTGTACCGAGGCACAGCCCGCTTCGCCCACGGCCATCAGGCCCGGTGCCACGCGGTCCGGCGCGTCTTCGGTCGGTGCCAGCACTTCGCCCCAATAGTTGGTGGGGATACCGCCCATGTTGTAGTGTACGGTCGGCAGAACCGGGATCGGCTCCTTGGTCAGGTCCACACCGGCAAAGATGCGCGCGGATTCAGAGATACCGGGCAGACGCAGATCCAACGTTTCCTTGGGCAGGTGGTTCAGGTGCAGGTGGATGTGGTCCTTGTTCTCGCCCACACCGCGGCCTTCACGGATTTCCATCGTCATACAGCGCGAAACAACGTCACGGCTGGCAAGGTCTTTGTAGGTGGGGGCATACCGCTCCATAAAGCGTTCGCCTTCGGAGTTGGTCAGATACCCGCCTTCGCCACGCGCGCCTTCGGTGATCAGACAGCCCGCGCCATAGATGCCGGTGGGGTGGAATTGCACGAATTCCATATCCTGCAAGGGCAGGCCCGCACGCGCCGCCATACCGCCGCCGTCGCCGGTGCAGGTATGCGCCGATGTCGCCGAGAAATAGGCACGGCCATAGCCACCTGTCGCCAGAACAACCATCTTGGCGCTGAACAGGTGCATGGTGCCGTCGTCCAGCTTCCAGCAAAGCACGCCTTGGCAGACACCATCATCCGACATGATCAGATCAATGGCGAAATACTCGATATAGAATTCCGCATTATGCTTCAGCGACTGACCATAAAGCGTGTGCAGGATCGCGTGGCCGGTCCGGTCGGCGGCGGCACAGGTCCGCTGCACGGGGGGGCCTTCGCCAAATTCGGTGGTGTGGCCGCCGAAGGGACGCTGGTAGATCTTGCCCGCTTCGGTCCGCGAGAAAGGCACACCGTAGTGTTCAAGCTCGTACACCGCTTTTGGGGCTTCGCGTGCGAGGTATTCCATCGCATCGGTGTCACCCAGCCAGTCAGAGCCCTTGACCGTGTCATACATATGCCACTGCCAGTTATCGGGGCCCATGTTGGACAGCGACGCCGCGATACCGCCCTGCGCCGCAACCGTGTGCGAACGGGTCGGGAAAACTTTGGTCACGCAGGCTGTTTTCAGCCCTTGCTCTGCCATGCCAAGTGTCGCACGCAGGCCAGCGCCGCCAGCCCCCACGACAACGACATCATATTCATGCGTTTCATATTCATATGCAGCCATGTCTCGGTCTCCGGTATAGCGTAGGCGTGTGTTAAAGCGCGATGCGGGCGATGGCGAAAACGCCAACCGCGGCCGCACCATAGCTGAGGCAGGTCATCAGGATGATCGCAACTTTCTGCGACAGCCCGTGGACGTAATCCTCGATCAGCACTTGGACACCGTCGTTAAAATGTTTGAAGCCAACGATCAGCGTCAGGGCGGCGACGATCGCGGGGAAAGGCCTGCTGTAGTAGGCGATGATCTCTTCGTAGGTGCCCCCAAGGGCGGACCCGAAGGTAAAGACGAAAAGCGGGATCAGGATCAGCAGCGCAACAGAGCTGACTTTCATCGCCCAGAAATGTGCGGTGCCCGATTTGGCCGAACCCATGCCCATAGCGCGTTTGCGGTCTGTCAAATAAGCCATGTGTCTATCCCTCAGATGATCAGCGCGGTGATGATGGTCAAAACGACTGAACCGATCAGCGCGGCCCTGCCCAGCTTTTCAGCCGTCGGGATATCCAGCGCATAGCCGTTGTCCCAGATCAGGTGCCGGATACCGGCCAGCGTGTGATACCACAGCCCCAGCAGCGACAGGAACATGACCAGATCACCGAACCAGCTGGTGATGAAACCGTTCGCGATATCGAAATATTCCGCCGACGTTGCTGCCGCCAGGAACCACCAGACGATCAGCAGCGCGGCGACCAGCATCGCGTTGCCGGTGATCCGCGTCAGGATCGACGTCATGGAGGTCAGTTGCGGGCGATAGATCGTCAGGTGGGGTGACAGCGGGCGGTTGCCCCGGTTCACATCTGCCATGATGGATTCCTTTTCTCGTCAGGTTGCGGTCATAGATAACGGTATTTTTGGGACTGTCACGTCCAGAGGCGTGAATTTGAAGCGGTTTATTGGCGCAGTTGCCCAAACCCTTCGGTTAGCGCCGGACATTTCCGAAATTTGTGATCACTAATTTTCCAGCTGTGATCACAAGAGCCAAAGCCAACCAAATTCATCGGGCTTTTCGGCAGCCGTTTGGGCGAAAACTCAGCCCCAAGTGTTCGTTTGCGCGCCGCATGATGCGTATGTCTTCAACTTGCGACGCGGCAGATTTGGCTACCTGCGGAGACTGATCTGAGCGTGGGGAGCAAGCGGCTTTGGCTTCATCCCGCGGGCTCGTCCAATAGCAAAGTGCAGGCGCAGCGGGCGGGGTTTACCGTGATCTCGACCACGTCCGCCCGCTGCACCCTAGCGTATTACTTCAGCGATTCATCGATGCCTTTGCACGCATCGACCAAGCCTTTAACGGCGTTCACAGAGTTGTCGAACATGGACTGTTCGTCCTTGTTCATCGCAATCTCGACTACACGTTCGACGCCACCAGCACCGATCACGGTGGGCACGCCGACATAGAAGCCGTCCAGACCATAGGCACCGTCAACATAGGCGGCGCATGGCAGAACGCGTTTTTGGTCTTTCAGATAGGCTTCGGCCATTTCGATTGCCGATGTCGCAGGCGCGTAGAACGCCGAACCGGTTTTCAGCAGGCCAACGATTTCGGCACCGCCATCACGGGTCCGCTGAACGATCGCGTCCAGCTTATCCTGTGTGGTCCAGCCCATTTTCACCAGATCAGGCAGTGGGATACCCGCAACGGTGGAATAGCGCGTCAGGGGCACCATTGTATCGCCGTGGCCGCCCAGAACGAAGGCAGTGACGTCTTTCATGGAGACGTTGAATTCAGTCGCGAGGAAGTGACGGAAGCGTGCCGAATCAAGTACACCAGCCATACCGCAAACCTTGTGGTGAGGCAGACCGGAGAATTCGCGCAGCGCCCAAACCATCGCGTCCAGCGGGTTGGTGATGCAGATAACGAATGCGTCTGGTGCGTGGGCAGCAATGCCTTCGCCAACGGACTTCATGACCTTCAGGTTGATTCCCAGCAGGTCATCACGGCTCATGCCGGGCTTACGCGCGACACCGGCAGTCACGATGCATACGTCTGCGCCAGCGATTTCAGAGTAGTCGTTCGCGCCGGTCATGGTCGCGTCGAATTTGGCGGATGGGCCCGATTCTGCGATATCGAGGGCCTTACCCTGCGGGATACCTTCGGCGATGTCGAACAGGACAACGTCGCCCAGTTCCTTGATTGCTGCGAGATGGGCAAGCGTGCCCCCGATTTGCCCTGCGCCGATAAGCGCGATCTTGGGTCTGGCCATGTGGTATACTCCGACAGGGTTACATTTCGCTTCGGGATACCGAAATGAAGCGCACCGTGCAAGTTGCGCTTGGTCCGGCATCACGTCACATCACGCAGAGCCATAAAAAACGGGACCGTTCCTTTCGAAACGATCCCGTCTTGGTCAGCTTTTCAGCAAGCTATTGCCGAATTTGACTGAGCGTTACGCTTAGCCTTGGTATTCGGGCTGTGCTTCCAGCGCTTCTTCGCTGCTGTCGATGTAGATGCGGAAGTCGTCGCCTTCAGCGTTCTTCATGATCTGCAGTTCGTCCCATGTAACGGCTACTGGCTTTTCGCCAATGCCCAGGAAACCACCGACGTTGATTACAACTTGGCCAACTTCGCCGTTGTCACCCATAACAAGGGCACCGATTTCACCGACGGTCTCGTCGTTGGCACCGTAAACATAGGACCCTTCAAGGTCTTCTGCTGTCAGCGCGGCAACTTCATCAGCTGTGGCGTTGGCATAGCCTTCACGCTCAACCGCTGGGGCTGTCAGCATGGGGCGTTCCACGTCTTGCTCAAGTTCGTTTGCCCCTTCGGCCATTTCGGTGGTCGCTTCATCAACGGCCTGCTCTGTTTCAGCGGCTGCTTCTTCGGCTTCCATTTCAGCTTCGTTTGCCAGTGCTTCGGCATCCGCTTCCATTTCGGTCTCTGTGTCGACCTCAGTTTCGGCGTTCATGTCGGTCGCTGCCATGTCTGTGTCAGCGTTCATGTCGGCGTTGGCGTCCATGTTTGCTTCGGTTTCCATGTCGGCGTTGGCGTCCATGTTTGCTTCGGTTTCCATGTCAGCTTCGTCGTCCATACGCTCGAACGCTGGGGCTTTTTCAAGCATCTCTTTGCTTGTGTTCACCACGAGGAAACGGTCGTCGCTGTCACCTTCTTCGGTCACGATGCGAATCTCGTCCATGTTCACGCTTACGTCACGCTCACCCATGCCGAGGAAGCCGCCGATGCCGAGGATTACGGCCTTAACGTTGCCTTCGGAATCCAGCAGGACGTCGTTGATTTCGCCGATGTCGTCCCATTCCTTTTCGCCGTCAGCGGCGATGGTGGAGTTTGCTTCAACTTCTGTCTCGGAATTGTAGATACGCATGCCGATCAGGTCGGACGCGAAGAAGTCAGTTTCTTGCGCTGTCACGGTACCAAAACCAGCTGCATGTGCATCTGCAAATGCGGGACCAGTCAAGCTCAGGATGATTGCGGTTGTGCCAAGAATACGTTTCATTGTTGATACTCCTTTAGAAGTTCCGGGTGATAATCACTCGGTTGTGATATCAACGATGATGTGGCGATTGCGTTCCGGCGATCCGCGTCTTTTTTCGCCGCTTTTATAATCTATGACATATCAAACGGGGCCCACCTCCTTAGTTTGTTGATCCTGCGGCGGGTGCGAAATTTTCGCGGAAATCTTGTGGCATCCGTCACAACCTGCGGTTCGCGTTGCCGCCGCGACATCCTGCGTCAGCGCCACCACCGCCGCCGCGGCAGTTGCCAGCCCGATCAGGTTAAACAGTTTCACCATTCTACACCTCTTACACTTACACACGCACCAAGACGCCTTTCCTTCTGGCAGCAAAACCTGAAGGCCGCGTTAAAGCCGCAAATTATCTGACGCTGCGCTGCGGCGCGTTTGCGCTTGAAGTTTTCGTCTAAAAATGCAGACCTGCACGCAACATTATTTCTTGGAGAGTCGCAAATGTCGAAAATCACCCGCCCCCTGCGTTCCGTTCTGTATATCCCCGGCTCCAAGGACCGCGCGTTAGACAAAGCCCGCGGGCTGCCGGCCGATGCGATTATCTTTGACCTCGAAGACGCCGTGATCCCGGAAGAGAAAACCGCTGCACGTGAAACACTCGCCACGGCGCTGAAAGACGGCGGCTATGGCAGCCGGTATAAGGTGATCCGCATCAACGGGCTGGACACCGAATGGGGTGCCGACGATGCCCGCGCCGCGGCGAAGATGGACTGCGACGCCATTTTGCTGCCCAAAGTCGGCAGCCCCGCCGATCTGGATGCACTGGCCGAAATCACCGGCGACATCCCGCTTTGGGCGATGATGGAAACCCCCGGTGCGATGCTGAATGCCGCCGCGATTGGCGCGCATCCCAAGCTGCAATGTATGGTGATGGGCACCAACGACCTGAACAAGGACCTGCAAACCCGCGTGCGCGCCGACCGCCTGCCCCTGATGACCGGGCTTGGCCTATGCGTACTGGCAGCCAAGGCCAACGGCATCGCGATTGTCGATGGCGTTTACAATGCGTTCAAGGATGACGAAGGCCACCGCGTTGAATGTGACCAAGGCCGCGACATGGGCTTTGACGGCAAGACCTTGATCCACCCCGCGCAGCTGGACGTCGCGAACGAGGCATTCTCCCCCTCCGAGGCCGAAGCCGATCTGGCGCGCCGCCAGATCGAGGCGTTTGACGAAATGCAGGCGACAGGTCAGGGTGTGGCCGTTGTGGACGGGCGCATCGTTGAAAACCTGCATGTCGCCACCGCACGCGAAACATTGGCAAAGCTGGACGCGATCGCGGCCCTGCAAACGGAGTAAACCTGATGATGGCACTTTTGATCCTTGGTCTGATCTTATGGGTCGGTGCCCATTATTTCCGTCGCTTCATGCCGGACCAGCGCGCGGCTATGGGCCGACGGGGCAAAGGCATCATCGCCGTCGCCATCGTGGCGGCGCTGGTCATGATCATTATCGGATACCGCGGGGCCGCGTTTATCCCCGTCTGGACGCCCCCGCCCTTCCTGACGCATCTGAACAACCTGCTGATGGTGCTGGCATTCTGGGTCTACGGGTCCAGTGCGGCCAAAGGGGCCAAGGCCTGGCCCGCCTATAAAACCCGCCACCCGCAGCTGATGGCCGTTAAAATCTGGGCAGTCGCGCATTTGCTGGTGAACGGGGATCTCGCATCTATCCTGCTGTTTGGCTCTATGCTGGCTTGGGCGGTCGGTTCCGTGATCCTGATCAACCGCGCGGAACCCAACTGGACCCCCCCTGCCCCCGCGGGCAAGGCCACCTATATCCGCCTTGCGGTGATCACGCTGGTGATGCTGGTCGTTGTGACCGCGATCCATACCCTGCTTGGCGTCTCTCCCTTTTCCTGAGTTACTGAAAGAACCCCCATGAAACTCTATCGTTTCCTGTCCGAAGAGGACACTTCCGCCTTTTGCCACAAGGTCACCGACGCGCTGAACAAGGGGTGGGAGCTTTACGGCACGCCCACGCAGACATGGGATGCCAAGGCAAATGTCATGCGTTGCGGTCAGGCCGTGACCAAGGAGGTCGAAGGCACCTATACGCCCGACACCAAACTGGGGGCGCATTGATGGCACAGGCAAAGACCAACAAGGGCCGTTTCTTCGAGGACTATAAAGTAGGCGAGACGCTGCATCATGCTGTGCCCCGCACGGTCAAGGATGGTGAACGCGCGCTGTACCACGCGCTGTATCCCGCACGTCATGCGCTTTATTCCTCTGACCAGTTTGCCCAAAGCTGCGGCCTGCCTGCCAGCCCGCTGGACGATATGATCACCTTTCACATCGTCTTTGGGAAAACCGTGCCGGATGTATCGCTGAACGCGGTCGCCAATCTTGGCTATGCGCAGGGGCGTTGGCTGGCGCCGGTCTGGCCTGGCGATACGCTGCGGTCTGAATCCGAGGTGATCGGGCTCAAGCAGAACTCGAACGGGAAAACCGGGGTCGTCTATGTACGCACCACCGGCTTCAACCAGAACGACACCAAGGTACTGGAGTATGTCCGCTGGGTGATGGTGCGCAAACGTGATGTCGATGCCCCCGCCCCCGAAACGGTCGTGCCCGATCTTCCCAAGGCGCTGACGGTTGAAGATCTGTCGATTCCCGAAACGCTCGACTTCAGCAATTATGACTTTACCCTCGCGGGCGAGGCGCATCGCTGGGGCGATTATACCGTGGGTGAGATGATCGACCACGTGGATGGCGTCACCGTCGAAGAGGCGGAGCATATGATGGCCACCCGCCTGTGGCAGAACACGGCAAAGGTGCACTTTGACACCTCCGCCCGCCCCGATGGGTCGCGGCTGATCTATGGCGGGCACGTGATCTCTATGGCGCGGGCGCTGTCGTTCAACGGGCTGGCCAATGCACAGATGATCGTGGGGCTGAACGGCGGGGCGCATGCGAACCCCTGCCTGTCCGGCGACACAATCCGCGCCTGGACCGAGGTTCTGGACAAAGCCGATACCGACAAACCCGGCGTCGGCGCATTGCGCTTGCGCTTGGTCGCCACCAAAGGCGGAGAGCCGTTCAAGCTGAAGGGCGAAGACGGTAAATACCTGCCCGATGTCCTGCTCGACCTCGATTACTGGGCCCTGATTCCCAAGTAAGACGACCCCTTGACGACGGCCGACCGGTCGCAAAACAAACAACTATATGTCGCGTTCGGCCCTTAAAACGTGGGGTTTCCGAGCGCGACAGCTGCTGCGTCGGCAACATTCCGCAGATTTTCCACCGTTAGCGCTATTTTGTGATCACACGCGAAATTCGTGTGATCACAAATGTCGCTTTTATCTGGAAAACCCTGTATTTCTCCGAAAAACTGTTTACCGAGTATCAAGACTCAATCGTATACCGCGATTAGACTGGAACAAAGACGGGACCGTTTTTTATGAACATCCACGAATATCAGGCAAAAGCCCTTTTGCGTAGCTACGGCGCGCCAGTATCCGACGGCCGGGTCGTGCTGAAAGCTGAAGAAGCGAAAACAGCCGCAGGCGAGATGGACGGACCTCTTTGGGTCGTCAAGGCGCAGATCCACGCAGGTGGCCGCGGCAAGGGTTCTTTCAAAGAAGCCGACGCTGGCGACAAAGGCGGTGTACGCCTGACCAAATCGGTTGAAGAAGCCGCCGAGGAAGCCAAGAAAATGCTGGGCCGCACCCTGGTCACGCATCAGACCGGCCCCGCGGGCAAACAGGTCAACCGGATCTATATCGAAGACGGTTCGGGCATCGAAACCGAATTGTACCTCGCGCTGCTGGTGGATCGCCAGACCTCGCGCATCGGGTTCGTCTGCTCTACCGAGGGCGGCATGGACATCGAAGAAGTGGCCGAGTCCACCCCCGAGAAAATCATCAGCTTCTCTGTTGACCCCGCCGCGGGCTTCCAGCCCTACCACGGCCGCCGCGTTGCTTTCGCCCTGGGGCTGGAAGGCAAGCAGGTCAAACAATGTGTGACCCTGATGGGCCAGCTGTTCAAAGCCTTCGTCGAAAAAGACATGGAAATGCTGGAAATCAACCCGCTGATCGTCACCGACGCCGGCGACCTGAAAGTGCTGGACGCCAAAGTCAGCTTTGACGGCAACGCGATGTACCGCCACGGCGATATTGCCGATCTGCGCGACACCACCGAAGAAGACCCCAAAGAGCTCGAGGCGTCCAAGTACGACTTGAACTACATCGCTCTGGACGGTGAAATCGGCTGCATGGTGAACGGTGCCGGTCTGGCGATGGCCACAATGGACATCATCAAGCTTTACGGTGCCGAGCCCGCGAACTTCCTTGATGTTGGTGGTGGTGCCACCAAAGAGAAAGTGACCGAAGCGTTCAAGATCATCACCTCCGACCCGCAGGTCAAAGGTATTCTGGTCAACATCTTCGGCGGCATCATGCGCTGTGACGTCATCGCCGAAGGCGTGGTCGCAGCCGTGAAGGAAGTCGGCCTGCAGGTTCCGCTGGTTGTCCGTCTGGAAGGCACAAACGTTGAAGAAGGCAAAGCCATCATCAACAACTCCGGCCTGGACGTGATCGCTGCGGACGACCTGAAAGATGGCGCGCAAAAGATCGTGAAAGCGGTCAAAGGCTAAAACTGGCTGGAAAGCTTGGATGATGCATCGTCTCGCCTTTTGTTTTTCCATTGCCGCGCTGGCTGTCCCTTTCGGGGCGGCCAGTAACGCTATGGCACAGACAACGCGCGCGGCGGACATCGCCCAGGCCTTTGCAGACCATTGTTTCAGCCCGCGTCTGACCGCACGGACAGCGCAGGCACAGCTTGGCAGCATAGGGGCACGGGTCGATTTCTATGATCTGCGTCCCTTTACCTCGGCACCACAGTCTCCGGTGACGGGCGCGGCAGCAACGGCGGGCACAGACCGTCGCTGCGAAGTGTCCTTTGACGGGGCGGCACCGCAGGTTGCGCGACAGGGGATCGCCACCGGATTGGCACAGGAAAACCTGACCGATCTGGTAGATGTCCCCGCGGGGTTTCCCATCACGACGGGGGCCACCTATCGCGCCGCCGTCATGCTGAACCCCAACCGCATGGCTGTGGTACAATCGGGGGTACGCAACGGGGCGCAGGGGGTTGAAACCTTTGCCCGCGTCGAACGCCTGATCCCGCTGAACGAGGCAAGCCAATGACCGCGTCCGCGCAAAACACCGTCACCGGTGGCAAGGCCATCGTCTTTGGGATGACCGTTCTGGTCTTCGCAATGATGGCTGTCGTCGCACAGCTGCCCATGCCGATGCAGGATTCCCTGCTGGCCGAAGGCGGCCCGTTCGAGACACTGTCGGTCGTTGGCTATGGACTATGCATCTTGCTGATGTTCGTGCTGTGGCCCGCGGCTTCGGCGGCGCGTCGGTGGTACTTTGCGGTGTTCATGGCCCTGTTCGCGGCCCGCGAACTGGACCTTGATAAAAAGCCGTTCACCGAAGGCCTGCTGAAAGCGCGGCAATTTTCCAGCGATGGCGTCAGCCTGATGGAAAAGGGCGTTGCCGGCGTCATCCTGGTGGCGATCATCGCAACCGGTCTGATCCTGTTGCGCCGCGAGACATGGGGCTTCATCCGTGGGGTCGCCAAAGGCGCGGCACCGCAGCTTGCTGTCTTGATCGGGCTGCTGTTCATCATCGTCTACAAGCTGACCGACGGGCTGGCGCGCAAGCTGGAACCCTTTGGCATCACGCTAGGCCAGGATCAGATCGATCTGGCCTACGTCATCGAGGAAGTCGGCGAACTGGGCATCCCGCTGATGTTCGCTGTTGCAATCTATCTGACATACCGACTGCCGCGCCTTGCGGCGGCGGCACCTTCCACCGCGCCCTGAGACCGGCGCCACCTGAATTGAACTTGAGAAGAAAGCACATAACATGGCCGTACTCGTAAACGAAAACACCAAAGTGATCTGCCAGGGCCTCACCGGCTCGCAGGGCACGTTCCACACCGAACAGGCCATCGCCTATGGCACCAAAATGGTCGGCGGTGTGACCCCCGGCAAAGGCGGCCAGACGCATCTTGACCTGCCCGTGTTCAACTCTGTCCACGAAGCCCGTCACGTCACCGAAGCCAACGCCACCGTCATCTACGTGCCGCCCCCCTTCGCCGCGGATTCCATCCTCGAGGCGATCGACGCCGAGATGGAGCTGATCATCTGCATCACCGAAGGCATCCCGGTTCTGGACATGATGCGCGTCAAGCGCGCGCTCGAAGGGTCCAAATCCCGCCTGATCGGGCCGAACTGCCCCGGCGTGATCACGCCTGACGCCTGCAAAATCGGCATCATGCCCGGCCACATCCACAAGCGCGGCACCTGCGGGGTTGTCTCGCGCTCGGGCACGCTTACGTACGAAGCTGTGAAACAGACATCCGATCTTGGCCTCGGCCAATCCTCTGCGGTTGGTATCGGCGGCGACCCCATCAAAGGGTCCGAGCATATCGATATCCTCGAGATGTTCCTGGCCGATCCAGAAACACAGTCGATCATCATGATTGGTGAAATCGGCGGTTCTGCCGAAGAAGAAGCGGCACAATTCCTGGCCGACGAGAAGAAAAAAGGCCGTTGGAAGCCCACAGCCGGTTTCATCGCGGGCCGCACAGCCCCTCCCGGCCGTCGTATGGGCCACGCCGGTGCGATCGTCGCAGGCGGCAAAGGTGACGCGGAATCCAAGATCGCAGCTATGAAAGAAGCAGGCATCGTTGTTGCGGATAGCCCCGCAACGCTGGGTGAAGCTGTTCAAGAAGCTATCAACAAAGGCTAACGCCAGATGGTGGGGCCTGACTTTTCAGGCCCCGCCGCTCTTACTTAATCGTCGCGCTCTCATCAGAGGTATCGCCATGACAGACCAACCCAAAAACGACCAGTTCCACGATACCTCCTTTCTCGAGGGGCAGAACGGCGAATACCTAGAGGCAATGTATGCCCGCTATGCCAGCGATCCCAATGCGGTTGATGGCGCATGGCAGGCGTTCTTCGAAGCGATGGACGATGACCACGCCGATGTTCAGGCAGAGGCCGCAGGCCCATCCTGGGCGCGCAGCGATTGGCCCCCCGTCCCGCAGGACGATCTGACCTCTGCATTGACCGGCCAGTGGCCCGTCCCGACCGAAGCGAAAGCCGCCGGTCAGAAGATTACCGAAAAAGCCTCCTCCAAGGGGATCGAACTGTCTGACGCGCAGGTGCAACGTGCCGTGCTCGACAGTATCCGCGCGTTGATGCTGATCCGCGCCTACCGTATCCGTGGCCACCTTGCCGCCGATCTTGACCCGCTTGGCATGCGCGACAGCGACACCCATCCTGAACTGGACCCGGCCGCCTATGGCTTCGGGCCCAAGGACATGGATCGCCCGATCTTTATCGACAATGTGCTTGGCCTTGAGATCGCGACGATGAAACAGATCGTCGATATCGTCAAAAGCACCTACTGCGGCACCTTCGCGCTGCAATATATGCACATCTCTGATCCCGAACAGGCCGCGTGGCTGAAAGAGCGGATCGAGGGCTACGGCAAGGAAATTCAGTTCACCCGCAATGGCCGCAAAGCCATCCTGAACAAGCTGGTAGAGGCCGAAGGCTTCGAGAAATTCCTGCACGTCAAATACATGGGCACCAAGCGGTTCGGCCTTGATGGCGGCGAAAGCCTGATCCCCGCGATGGAGCAGATCATCAAGCGCGGCGGTCAGCTGGGCATTCAGGACATCGTGATCGGCATGCCGCACCGTGGCCGTCTGTCGGTGCTGGCAAACGTCATGCAGAAACCCTACCGCGCGATCTTCAACGAGTTTCAGGGCGGCAGCTTTAAACCCGATGACGTCGACGGCTCCGGCGATGTGAAATACCACCTCGGCGCGTCCTCCGACCGTGAATTCGACGGCAACACCGTCCACCTGTCGCTGACCGCCAACCCGTCCCACCTTGAAGCGGTGAACCCCGTTGTTCTGGGCAAGGTCCGCGCCAAGCAGGACCAGCTGAACGACAAGGAACGCACCTCCGTGATGCCGATCCTGCTGCACGGGGATGCGGCTTTCGCCGGTCAGGGTGTCGTGGCCGAATGCTTCGCCCTCTCGGGCCTGCGCGGGCACCGTACCGGCGGGACCATGCATATCGTGGTGAACAACCAGATCGGTTTCACCACAGCGCCGCACTTCAGCCGCTCCAGCCCCTATCCGACCGATAACGCGTTGGTCGTCGAGGCTCCGATCTTCCACGTCAACGGCGACGACCCCGAAGCGGTCGTGCACGCGGCCCGCGTGGCGACGGAATTCCGTCAGAAGTTCAAGAAAGACGTGGTCATCGACCTGATCTGCTACCGCCGCTTTGGTCACAACGAAGGCGACGAGCCGATGTTCACCAATCCGGTGATGTACAAGAAGATCAAAAAGCAAAAGACCACGCTGACGCTCTATACCGAGCGGCTGGTGAAAGACGGCCTGATCCCCGAGGGCGAGATCGAGGATATGAAAGCCGCCTTTCAGGAAAAGATGAACACCGAATTCGAGGCCGGCAAAGAATACCGCCCCAACAAGGCCGATTGGCTGGATGGCAAGTGGTCGCACCTCGATAAGGCCAAGGAAAAGAAATACCAGCGTGGCAAGACAGCCATCGCCGCCGAAACCATGGCGGATGTGGGCAAGGCGCTGACCGCCGCACCCGACGGCTTCCCGCTGCATAAAACCGTGGCGCGCCTGCTGGACGCCAAGGCCGAGATGTTCAAATCCGGCGAAGGCTTCGACTGGGCCACAGCCGAGGCGCTGGCCTTTGGCTCGCTCTTGACCGAAGGGTACAAGGTCCGCCTGTCCGGTCAGGACTCCGCCCGCGGCACCTTCTCGCAGCGTCACTCGGCCCTGATCAATCAGGAAAACGAAGACCGCTACTACCCGCTGAACCACATCCGCGAAGGTCAGGCAGAATACGAAGTCATCGACTCCATGCTGTCGGAATACGCGGTTCTGGGCTTTGAATACGGCTACTCGCTGGCGGAACCCAACGCGCTGACCCTGTGGGAAGCGCAGTTCGGCGACTTTGCCAACGGCGCGCAGATCATGTTCGACCAGTTCATTTCCTCGGGCGAAAGCAAATGGCTGCGCATGTCCGGCCTCGTCTGCCTGATGCCCCATGGCTATGAAGGGCAAGGGCCCGAACACTCCTCCGCGCGTCTGGAACGCTTCCTGACCATGTGCGGCGGCGACAACTGGATCGTGGCGAACTGCACCACGCCCGCGAACTACTTCCACCTGCTGCGCCGCCAGCTGCACCGCAGCTACCGCAAGCCGCTGATGCTGATGACGCCGAAATCCCTGCTGCGCCACAAGCTGGCCGTCAGCAAGGCCGAGGAATTCACCACCGGCTCCTCTTTCCACCGCGTCCTCTGGGACGATGCGGAACAGGGCAACTCGGACACCACATTGGCGGCGGACGACAAGATCAAGCGCGTCGTCATGTGTTCGGGCAAGGTCTATTACGACCTGCTGGAAGAACGCGACGCCCGTGGCATCGACGACATCTACCTGCTGCGTTTCGAACAATTCTATCCGTTCCCCGCGCAATCCGCTGTGAAAGAGCTGGAACGCTTTAAGAATGCAGAAATGGTATGGTGTCAGGAAGAGCCCAAGAACCAAGGGGCATGGTCCTTCATCGAACCCAATATCGAATGGGTTCTGGGCCGTATCGACGCCACCCACACCCGTCCGACCTATGTCGGTCGCGCCACCTCGGCCTCGCCTGCGACCGGCCTTGCCTCCCAACACAAAGCACAACAAGCAGCCCTCGTTGACGAAGCGCTGACCATCGAAGGAAAATAACCATGACAAGCGAAGTACGCGTCCCTACCTTGGGTGAATCCGTAACCGAAGCGACCGTGGCAACATGGTTCAAAAAGCCCGGCGATAGCGTCGCAGTCGACGAAATGCTCTGCGAGCTGGAAACCGATAAGGTCACCGTCGAAGTGCCCTCCCCCGTGGCGGGCACTCTGGCCGATATCGTCGCCGCCGAAGGCGAAACCGTCGGCGTTGACGCGCTGCTGGCCAATATCTCCGAAGGGGATGCGGCCCCGGCGAAATCCGAAGCCCCCAAGGCGGTCGATGCTGGTGCCGAAGACGTGAAACCCCGCGACGCTGCCGATGATGTCGACGTCATGGTCCCCACCTTGGGCGAATCCGTGTCCGAGGCGACCGTCAGCACGTGGTTCAAGACCGTCGGTGACCACGTCGAAGCCGATGAAATGCTGTGCGAGTTGGAAACCGACAAGGTCAGCGTCGAAGTGCCCGCGCCGACATCGGGCACGCTGACCCAGATCATCGCCGAAGAAGGCAGCACGGTCGAGGCCAACGGCAAGCTCGCCGTGATCAGCCAGGGCGAAGGCGGCAGCGCAAGCAAACCCGCCGATGATACCGCTGAACCCAAAGCGGGCGGTCAGGTCCCTGCCCCCGGCAACGCGCCCTCGGGCGATGTCGAAGACGCGCCTTCCGCCAAGAAAGCCATGGCCGAAGCCGGCATCAGCCGCGATCAGGTCACCGGCACAGGCCGTGACGGACGCGTGATGAAGGAAGACGTGGCCAAGGCCGTTGCCGCTGGCAAGAACGCGGCAAAACCTGCCGCAGCCGCGCCACGCGCCCCATCGGCCCCCCAGGACGCCGCCCGCGAGGAACGCGTCAAGATGACCCGTCTGCGCCAGACCATTGCGAAACGTCTGAAAGACAGCCAGAACACCGCTGCCATGCTGACGACCTATAACGAGGTCGACATGACAGAGATCATGGCCCTGCGGAACGAATACAAAGACCTGTTCCTGAAAAAACACGGCGTTAAACTCGGCTTCATGTCCTTCTTCACCAAGGCCTGTATCCACGCCCTGAACGAAGTACCCGAAGTGAATGCCGAAATCGACGGCACCGATGTGGTCTACAAGAACTACGTCAACATGGGCATCGCCGCCGGCACACCCACCGGTCTGGTCGTGCCCGTGGTCAAGGACGCGCAAGCGATGTCCTTTGCCGACATCGAAAAGGAAATCGGTGAACTGGGGGCCAAGGCCCGCGACGGCAAACTCTCCATGGCGGAAATGCAGGGCGGCACGTTCACTATCTCTAACGGTGGTGTCTATGGCTCGCTGATGTCCTCGCCGATCCTGAACCCGCCACAATCGGGTATCCTCGGGATGCACAAGATCCAGGACCGCCCCATGGCGATCAATGGTCAGGTCGTGATCCGTCCGATGATGTATCTGGCGCTCAGCTATGACCACCGCATCGTGGACGGCAAAGGTGCCGTGACCTTCCTCGTCCGCGTGAAAGAAGCGCTCGAAGACCCACGCCGCCTGCTGATGGACCTGTAACCCACCACACCCACCGCCCAGAAAGGACAAATGATGACAGAGACCACGATACTCGCCGCCTATGGCCTGCTCGTTATGCTGACAATCTTGCTTCAGGTTCTGGGCGGTGCGCAACAACTCAGCCTGGGCTATCTGCTCTCGTCGCGCGACGAGGACCGGTCGATGACCGGCATGACGGCCCGGCTTAAACGCGCATTGGACAACTCCATCGTGGCAATGGCGCTCTTTGCCCCGGCGGTGCTGATCCTCGAAATGCTGGACCGCACCAATGCCACGTCCCTGCTGGCCGCGCAGGTCTTCCTCATCGCGCGGATCATCTATCTGCCGGTCTATGCGCTTGGCGTCCCTGCGATCCGGACCCTCGCATGGCTGGCGGGCTTTGCCGCCACCGCCATTCTCTATTTCCTCGCGCTATAGCGGACCGCCAAGATGACACCCGAACTCACCGTTCTGACCCTCGCGGCGCTGCTTCAGGTCGTGACCTTTGTCGCCTATGCGATCCCTGCCAACCGCGAGGTCGGCCCCGGCTACACCATGTCCGCGCGCGACCGAGAACCGTCGAAATCGCTCTCTGACAGGACCGCCCGTCTGGGCCGCGCCTTCAACAATATGTTCGAAGCGCTGGCGCTTTTCGCCGTCGCCGTCGTGGTGCTGCAAATGTCCGGCCAGAACACGACCTACACCGCCATTCTCGCATGGATCTTCCTCGCGGCCCGCGTCGCCTATGTGCCCGCCTATGCGCTTGGCCTGCGTCCCGGACGCTCGCTGATCTGGGCCGTGGGCCTGAGCGCTACGGTGCTGATGCTGCTGGCCGCGCTGTTTTGATCTTCCAAATGGTATAGATCCCGGGGGCGTGCGCTTGCGCACGGGGGCAACGCCCCCTAGCCTTGACCGCAACACGCCCCGCCCCTGCATGCCTGAACGCCACACTTTCTACTCTACCCCAATTCCCGACCACCAAGGAGACCTTCCATGTCCAGCTACGATGTCATCATCATCGGCTCCGGCCCCGGCGGCTATGTATCCGCCATCCGCTGCGCCCAACTGGGCCTCAAAACCGCCTGTGTCGAGGGCCGCGATACGTTGGGCGGCACCTGCCTGAACGTCGGCTGTATCCCGTCCAAGGCGCTGCTGCATGCCACGCATATGCTGCACGAAGCCGAACACAACTTTGCCGATATGGGCCTCAAGGGCAAAAGCCCTTCGGTCGATTGGGCGCAGATGCAGACCTACAAACAGAACACGATCGACACCAACACCAAGGGGATCGAGTTCCTGTTCAAGAAGAACAAGATTGACTGGATCAAAGGCTGGGCCACCATCCCCGAAGCTGGCAAGGTCAAGGTCGGTGACGAGGTTCACGAGGCCAAGAACATCATCATCGCCACAGGGTCCGAACCCTCTGCCCTTCCCGGTGTCGAGGTTGACGAAAAGGTCGTCGTCACCTCCACCGGCGCGCTGTCGCTGAACAAAATCCCGAAAAAGCTGGTCGTGATCGGCGCGGGCGTCATCGGGCTCGAACTCGGCTCTGTCTACGCGCGTCTGGGGGCCGAGGTGACGGTTGTCGAATATCTCGATGCGATCACCCCCGGCATGGATGGCGAAGTCCAGAAGAACTTTATGCGCATCCTGAAAAAGCAGGGCGTCAACTTTGTCATGGGCGCCGCCGTACAAGGCACCGAAGCCTCCAAGACCAAAGCCAAGGTGACCTACAAGCTGCGCAAGGATGACAGCGAACACACGCTTGACGCCGATGTTGTTCTTGTCTCCACAGGCCGCAAGCCGTTCCACGACGGTCTGGGCCTTGAAGGTCTGGGCGTCGAGCTGACCAAACGCGGCCAGATCGCGGTAAGCGACACCTGGGAAACCTCGGTCAAAGGCATCTACGCCATCGGCGACGTCATTGAAGGCCCGATGCTGGCGCATAAGGCCGAAGACGAAGGCATGGCCGCAGCAGAGGTCGTGGCGGGCAAACATGGCCACGTGAACTATGGCGTGATCCCCGGCGTGATCTACACCCACCCCGAGGTTGCCAATGTCGGTGCCACCGAAGAGCAGCTGAAAGAAGCAGGCCGCGCCTATAAGGTCGGCAAATTCAGCTTTATGGGCAACGCCCGTGCCAAGGCCGTCTTCGCGGGCGAAGGCTTCGTCAAGCTGATCGCCGACAAGGAAACCGACCGCATCCTCGGCGCGCATATCATCGGCCCCGGTGCCGGCGATCTGATCCACGAGGTCTGCGTTGCGATGGAATTCGGTGCCTCTGCCGAGGATCTGGCGATGACCTGCCACGCGCACCCGACCTACTCCGAAGCGGTCCGCGAAGCGGCGCTGGCCTGTGGCGACGGCCCGATCCACATGTAAGGCAGCCGCCTGTATTGAAACGACAAAGGGTGGACCGTTTGGCCCACCCTTTTTTGTTTTCTAACCGTTGTGTTCTAACCGCGTGGTATCGATCGGTAGGGGCAGCGTCTATCTCGGTTGAGGGGCTTTGAACCCCGCTTCGGCCAAGAGCGCGTCCGACCGTGTCTCGACCGTTTCCTCGAGCCGTTTCATGAAGGCGGCCCGCTCCAACCCCGGCGCGATGGGGGTCAGGAACTCGACCACTGCCACACCCGGACGCCGGTACAGCCCGCGCCGTGGCCAGAAGTAACCCGCGTTGGTGGCGACGGGGACGCAGGGCTGGCCCATCTGCTCGTAAAGTGCGGCAGTGCCTGCCTTATAGGGTACAGACAGCCCGGGCGCGACGCGTGTGCCTTGTGAATAGATGACAAGCTGGCCCGGTTCGGCCTCGCCCGCTTTGACATCGGCCAGCATCTTGGAAATCGCCGCGCCACGTTTGCCACGGTTCACCGCGACCATCTGCATGCGCTTGGCATATTGCCCGATCACCGGCGTCATCAGGATCTCGCGTTTCATGATAAATTTCGCGCGCGGCAGAATGTGAAAGATCATCAGGATATCAAGGAAAGACTGGTGTTTGGCGGCAACCAACACGGCCCCGTCCGGCACGTCGCCCCGCACCTCGCACCGCAACCCGACGATGACCTTCGCCATCCACATGGTCCCCGCCGCATAGGCCTTGCACGCGGCATAGGCCCCCCGCCTCGAGAACATCGCCCAAGGCGCGTAAAGCAGCCCCAAAAGCGGCATATAGACCGTGGCCAGCACGATGAAGGTCAACGATCGTATCCACTGCAACATTATGCGAGTTCCTTTAATGTACGGCGCGCGGCCGCCCCTGTCGCCGCAAAGGCGACGCCACCGGACAGAAACGGGATCACCAGCGGCACAACCCAGTGCCAGCCCTGAAAGCCCAAACCCGTCAGAAAGCCCCCCGCGTCAGCGGTGCTTGGCAACAGCAGTATCGCCAGCAGCCCGACCCCCGTGCCCGCCGCAGCGCCGGTCAGCGCACGCAGGGTGAAACGCCGGATAAAAGCCTGCGCGATATAGCTGTCGGTCGCGCCCACCAGACGCAAGACGGCAATGACCTGAGCGTTGGCCGACAGCGCCGCATTGGCGGCAAGTGTCACCATCGCGGCCAGCGTCGCGATGATCAGGATCATGGAGACCCAGCCCAGAAGCTTCAGCCGCGACGCGGCCTTGACCAGCGGCGCGCGCCAGCGGCTGTGATTGTCCAGAACCGCCCCCGGCACCTCTGCCGCGAGGCGCAGGCGCAGGCCATCGGCGTCCATGCCCTCGTCCTCTTCGATGATCTCGATCAGGCGGGGCACCGGCAGGGCATCAATGGCCAGTTCTGGACCGAACCAGGGGGCCAGCAGGGATTGCTGCTCTTCATCCGTGAGGGCGCGGGCTGTGGCGACGCCTTTGGTCGTCTCGAGGATGCGCAAGGCGGCCTCGGTCTGGGCACTGCGCTGATCGATGGGGGCCACAACACGGATCGTCGCGGTACGTGCCAACTCTTGCCCCCAGATATTCGCCAACCGTCCCGAGGCCAGCGACAGCGCCAGCGCAAAGACCGCCAGAAACGCCATCGTTCCCGCGGCAAACAGGGTCAACTGCGCGGTAAACCCCGACGGCGGCACCACACGGTCCGCCTGACGGTCGCCGTTCCACAGCGCGGTCAGCGCAATGCGCAGCATCTTCATAGATCCGCCCCCGCCAACTGGATGCGCCGGTTGGCGATGCGCAAGACGCGCGCCTGCACCTGCGCCTTGGTGGCACGGATCAGCCCCAGATCGTGGGTCGCGATCAACACGGTCTTGCCCATCCGGTTCAGCTCTACCAGCAGGCGCAGCAGACGCTGCGACATTTCCCAGTCAACGTTGCCGGTGGGTTCATCCGCAAGCACCACATCTGGCGACATGATCACCGCACGGGCCAGCGCCGCGCGCTGGCGTTCACCGCCCGACAGCTCTGGCGGCAGGGCATCGGCGCGGCTGCTGAGCCCGACCCACGACAGCAGCTCTTGCAGGTCGTCGCCGCCGGTTTCCGCATGACGGCCCGACACGGTCAGCGGCAAACCGATGTTTTCCGCAACCGGCAAATGGTTCAGGAATTGGCAATCCTGGTGCACCACGCCCACACGTCGCCGGATCATCGCGATATCATCGCGGTCCATCGCACGCACGTCCTTGCCAAACAACGACACATGCCCCGCCGTGGGCAGCAGCGCGCCATAGCAGAGCTTCATCAAAGTGGTCTTGCCAGAGCCGGACGGACCCGTCAGAAAATGGAACGACCCCGGCGCCAACTTGACCGAGATATCGGACAAAAGCTCGCCCCCGCCATAGCTGTAGGCCACGTTTTCAAACTCGATCACACGCATATCCCGCTTGGTTTGAACTGTTGTGCCCCAGCACCGCTTGGGTTTCAATGCACCCCGGCGCAGCCATTGCATGAAGATTGCACTTTTCCTACGGTTTTCTAGGACATAAGGTTGATCTGACGTGAAAACGAAGAGGTTTCCAATGGTTCGGGGCGCAACATGAGACTGATCTGTCCCAATTGCGATGCGCAGTACGAGGTCCCGGACGAGGTGATGCCCTCTTCCGGTCGCGATGTGCAATGTTCGAACTGTGGCCAGACCTGGTTCCAGCACCACCCCGATTTCCCCCCTCTCGATGAAGAGGACGACGGCAGGATCAGCACGGTTTCCGCCGCTCTGTCCGCGCGCGAGGATGCGGATGACGGCGTCGCGCGCGAAGGCGATGCAGATACGCCCGCCCCGGCAAGCACACCCGAGCCCGACGAAGACGCAGCGGAAGACCCCGACGCGGGCGAATCCGCGCATCCCGCCCCGCCACCGCGCAAGCAGCTTGACCCTTCGGTCGCCGATATTCTCCGGCAAGAGGCCGAGGCGGAACAAGAAGCCCGCCGTCGCCGTCAGGCTCAGACCCTTGAAAGCCAGCCCGATCTGGGGCTTGAAGAAGCAGACCAACCCAGCGAAAGCGACCGTGCGCAGCAGGCCAAGGCCCGCATGTCGCGTCTGCGCGGCGAAGAGCAGCACAGCGCTGCCGAGACCACAGCCGCCGCTGCGGCCGTTGCATCGCGCCGCGAATTGCTGCCCGATATCGAAGAGATCAACTCCACCCTGCGCACCGGATCAGAACGGCGCGTGATCCCGAACACGGGCGCAGACGCCGGGCGCGATACCCATGCGGACCCGAAACAGCGTAGCGGGTTCAGCCGCGGGTTCGTGCTGATTGTCGCGCTCGCCTCTGTGCTGGTGCTGCTATACGTCTTTTCGCCGCAAATCTCGGAAGCGGTGCCCGCGCTGCGCCCCTATCTTGCGCTTTACGTCGCGCAGGTGGACAGCGCGCGCCAATGGCTGGACGAGATGTTGCAATCAACGTTGCAATGGCTGGATGCACGGGCGTCGCAGTCGGGCAGCTAAAACGGATCGGGCCCGTCCTTTTGGCGGCCCCGTCCTTGCGTCATCAATCCTATCAGAAGCGGTCCAGCAGACGGCGCAGGTAGTCGCGTTCGACCTCTGGCCGCGTCGCCTCGCCCGAGCGGCGGCGGATCTCGTCCAGCAGTTCACGCGCGCGGCCATAGGCGTCATTATCCAGCGCCAGATCACCCTCTGACCCCTGCGCGCCATTCGCCCCCTGTTCGCGCCCTAAAGGGTCCGTGTTCTCGGCACGGCGGTTGCCCTGCGCGGTGCCTTGTCCGGGTTCGGACGCTTGCTGGTCCTGTTCCATCGCCTCGCCCAAGGCGCGCATCCCCTCGCGCAGCGCTTCCATCGCCTGCGACTGGTTATCGATCGCTTCGGCCAGATCGTCGCGGCGCAAAGCCTCTTCGGCACCGTCCATCGCGCGGCCGGCACGGTCCAGCGCATCGCGCGCGGCGTCACCTTCGGGGGTGCCACCACCGGGCAGACGCCCTTCCTGACGGCGCAGTTCATCGCGCAGCGCTTGCTGACGGTCAGCGATCGATCCCTGTCCCTGCCCCGGTTCGCCCTGGCCGTTGTTCTGGCCCGGCTGCTGCCCCGGTTGGCCGGGCTGGTTGCCCTCCTGTTGCGGGCCGGGTTGCTGGCCCTGGTCCTGCCCCTGTTGCTGGCCATCATCGGCATTGGGGTTGAACCTGTCCTGCAAATCGCGGAACGCCTGATCGCTTAGCTCTTGCTGCTCACGCAGGCTATCGGCCAGCCCCTCCATCGCCTGTTCACCCTCGGATTGCCCACCTTCGCCCGGCTGGCCTTGGGTAACACGCATGTTCTCCATCATCTCTTGCAGCTCGCGCAACGCCTGTTCCGCCTCGGCCATGCGGCCCTGCTCCATCAGCTCCTGAATCCGGTCCATCATGCGTTGCAGGTCATCCTGCGTCATCTGCATGGTCTCGCCCTGCTGGCCTTGCTGCTGGTCGCCGTTCTCACCTTCTTGCGCCTGCTGGCGTTGCAACTGGCGCATATAGTCGTCGGTGGCGCGGCGCAGCTCTTCCATCAGCTCTGCGATCTCGGCGTCCGAGGCACCGTTCTTCATCGCCTCTTGCAAACGCTCCTGTGCGCGGCGCATCCGGTCCAGCGCATCGGCCAGCACGCCTTCCTCCAGCTCAATCGCCAAGTCCCACAGATCATCCGCGATCTCGGTCTGCACCTCGTCGGACAAACCATAGCGGGCGCGAATTTCGATCCGTTCAATCAGCCGCCGCAAGCGCAGCGCCGCCGTGTCAGAGCGGAACACATCCTCCGGACGATAGGACACCGCCCGCAAGACCTGCGCGAGGGTGTCGGCGTTGCCCTTGGCCCACAGCAGATCGCGCCGTTGTTCAATAACGGCCGCCGCCAGCGGATCGAAAAAGCGTCGTCCCGGCAGGGTCATCCGCGTCGGCGGGGTGGTCGCCTGTTGTTCCGACGCATCCAGCACGCTCAGCGTGACGGTGACCGGCAGGTTGGCCCACGGATGTTTGGAAAAATCGTCGATCAGGTTCTCCTCGAAATCACGGCGGTCCCCGGCAATGGGCAGTGACAGCGGCACGATCATCTCGGCCCGCGGATCAGGGTCAATCGCCAGGCCATAGCGGCGGTCCACAGCGGCCAGATCCAGATCGATCCGCGCTTCGCCCGCTTCAACGCCATAGTCGTCCCGCGCCACAAAGGGCAGTTGCATCTCGCCAAGGGCGGTCACCTCGGGCGGGCCTGCAATCTCGACCTGCGGCTTGGCGTCAGGCAGCATCGTCACGTCCCACGCGCGCCCGTTCGGTCCGTCGATGGTGATTTGTCCGCTTTGGCTGACCTTGAAATCCTGCACGATGGTGGGGGCGTCCCCCTCTGGACGGGGCTGGCCCGAGACGGTCTCGGAAACCGACAGCGCCCCCACTTCGCCATACATGCGCAGGGTGATCAGCGTGCCCGCAGGCAGGTTCAACGGCCCTTCGGCAAGATCAGACAAATACAGCGTCGGCTTGCCGGTATAGCGCGGCGGCTCCGCCCAGCCTTCCCAGACCGGACCGGAGGCCAAAGCCCCCCCGCCCGCCGTCAAACCCGCAACCGACCCGATGCGCAGCACCGACCCAAAGACCAGCGCCGTAACGAAAGCCAGCAGCGCGACATAGCGCAGGGCAAAGGGATCACGGCGCGCCATGCGCAAGTCCGCAGGTACCGCCTGCGCAGCGGCAGCACGGGCGGCCATGCGGCGCTGATGCGCCTGCCACACCGCAGCAGAGGCATCATCCCCCGTGCCGATCGCCTGCACATCCATCAGCGCCTGAATGGGGCGTCCGGGCAGGCTGGCATCTAGGCGGGTCAGCGCCTCTATCCGGCGGGGGATGCGTAAATGGCGCAGCGCATAGACCAGCGCCCCGACAGCGGCCAGCGTCACTGCAACGACAGCGCCCGTCACGACGGACATCGACACGGTATCGTGCAGCCCCAGCATCAGCACCGCCAAAACAGCCAGCACCAAGGCGATCAGCGGCCAGAACGCCTGCACCAACACCTCGGCCCAGATACCGGCCCAGGTCAGACGCAGGGGCCAACGGATCGACTTGAGACCCTGCTCGGGCGAGTGGTCGTCATCCTTGGCGGTGAAAAACGTCATGCGGGCCCTGCTTTCAAAAGCCGGACACGCAAGGCGCGGTCACAGCCATTCAGGAATGGTATCGCGATTTATCATTTCGTCAAAGGTCGGGCGTCGGCGGATAACCGCAAATTGATCGCCATGGACCAGCACCTCGGGGATCAGCGCACGAGAGTTGTATTCGCTGGCCATTACCGCGCCATAGGCACCGGCACTGCGGAAGGCCACCAGATCGCCCGCCGCCAGCTTTGGCATCATGCGCTGCTTGGCAAAGGTATCACCGGATTCGCAGACCGGCCCCACGATGTCATAGGGCTGCTGCTCGGCCCCTGCTTTGGCTTCGACGACGGGGATGATATCGTGATGGGCTTCGTACATGGCGGGGCGGATCAGGTCGTTCATCGCACCGTCGATGATCAGGAAATCGCGGCCCTCGCCGGATTTGACATAGATCACCTCGCTCACCATGAGGCCGGCGTTGCCCGCGATCAGGCGGCCCGGCTCGATCTCGATCTCGCAGCCCAGGTGGCCAAGCGTCTTTTGCACCATCGCGCCGTAATCCGTGGGCAGCGGCGGGGCGGCATTGCTACGCTCGTACGGGATTCCCAGCCCACCGCCCAAATCCAGACGACGGATGGTGTGCCCGTCGGCGCGCAGCTGCTCTGTCAGCTCCGCAACCTTCTGGTACGCCAGTTCGAACGGCGTCAGATCGGTCAGCTGGCTGCCGATGTGCACGTCGATGCCCACGACCTCTAGGCCCGGCATCGCGGCGGCCATGCGATAGACCTCGCGCGCGCGGGCGATGGGGATACCGAATTTATTCTCGGACTTGCCCGTCGCGATCTTGGCATGGGTTTTGGCGTCGACATCGGGGTTCACGCGGATGGTGATCGGCGCGACCTTGTCCATCGACCGTGCGACGGCGTCCAGCACCTCCATCTCGGGTTCGGATTCGACGTTGAACTGGCGGATGCCGCCCTCAAGCGCGAGCCGGATTTCCGACACGGTCTTGCCCACGCCCGAGAACACGATCTTGTCGCCGGGCACGCCTGCCGCCTTGGCACGCAGGTATTCCCCCGCCGACACCACATCCATGCCCGCCCCCGCCTGCGCGAGCGTTTTCAGAACCGCTTGGTTCGAGTTCGCTTTCATCGCGTAGCAGACCAGATGATCCATCCCGTCCAGCGCATCGTCAAATGCCTTGAAATGGCGTAACAGCGTGGCGGTCGAATAGACGTAAAAGGGCGTGCCGACCGCGGCTGCGATCTCGGAGATGGCGACATCCTCGGCGAACAGCGCGCCATCGCGGTACAGGAAATGATCCATAGTTTCAGGCTCCTAAGCTTTTCCCGCCGAAAGCTGCCGGCGATCGTTTACGGGCGGCGGACCGCAGGGAAAGGCATCGCGGCAGACCACAGCTTACCCCAATACCAAAGGCGGCGGGAATGGCAATCAGCGCCACCCGCCCCGCCGATCAGAATGTCTTGGAAACGCCCACATCCACATGCCCCGAGATATGCACACCGGGTTCATAGTTGCTGCGATGCTTGCGGGTGGCGGTATCCGTCGCGGGGGTATAGGCGCGGCTGTCATGGGCAGACGGCGCATGGCGTTGCGCGCTGTCACAGCCCGCCAGTACCGCCAGTGCAACCACGGCCAGCACCGCCGCGCGGATCACAGCGCCGCCCCCAGACCCAGCCGGAACGGGCCGCGGCCAAGGGTGACGCCAGTGCCCACCGACATGCCTGACGACGACAGCGTCACCGTGCTATTGACCTGCGGCGGCACGGGTTCCCCGTCCACACCACAGGCGGCGAGAGTCAGCAACAAGGCAATAGCAGCAACGGGTTTCATCCGATGATCCCTTTCCAGCGGGCCACCTGCGCGCGCACCTGTGCGGGCGCGGTGCCCCCGTAAGACATACGCGAATTGACGGAATTTTCCACGCCCAAAACGTCAAAGACATCTGCCGTGATGTCGCCATGGGCCGATTGCATCTGCTCCAGCGTCAGGTCCGGCAGGTCGCAGCCGTTCTGTTCGGCCAATGCCACCAGCGATCCGGTGATGTGATGCGCATCGCGGAACGGCAGCCCCAGCACGCGGACCAGCCAATCGGCCAGATCGGTCGCGGTGGAAAAGCCCGATCCCGCCGCTGCAGCAAGGCTTTCGCGGTTCGCGGACATATCCTTGACCATGCCTTCCATCGCGGCCAGCGCCAGCATCAGGTTGTCAGCGGCGTCAAAGACCTGTTCCTTGTCTTCCTGCATGTCCTTGGAATAGGCCAGCGGCAGCCCCTTCATCACCATCATCAGGGCCACATTGGCCCCCATGATCCGGCCGATCTTGGCGCGGATCAACTCTGCCGCGTCGGGGTTCTTTTTCTGCGGCATGATGCTCGACCCGGTCGAGAAACGGTCCGACAGGGTCACAAAACGGAACTGCGCCGAGGACCAGATCACCAGCTCTTCGGCGAAACGGCTCAGGTGCATGGCGCAGATCGACGCAGCGCTCAGGAATTCAAGCGCGAAGTCACGGTCGCTGACCGCATCCAGCGAATTGGCGGCCGGACGGTCAAAGCCAAGCGCCTGTGCGGTCATGTCGCGGTCGATCGGAAAGGACGTGCCAGCAAGCGCAGCCGCGCCCAAAGGCGATTCATTCATCCGTGCCCGTGCGTCGCGCATCCGGCTCAGATCGCGGCCAAACATCTCGACATAGGCCATCATGTGGTGGCCCCAGGTGACCGGCTGCGCGGTCTGCAAATGGGTGAAACCGGGCATGACCCAATCGGCTCCGGCCTTTGCCTGACCCAGCAACGCCTTGATCAACGCCAACAATCCGCTTTCGGCGGCGTCGAACTGGTCGCGGGTCCACAGTTTGAAATCGGTCGCGACCTGATCGTTGCGCGACCGGCCCGTGTGCAGACGGCCTGCGGGTTCGCCGATCACCTCTTTCAGGCGGGCCTCCACGTTCATGTGGATGTCTTCCAGCGCGGTCGAATAGGCAAATGTCCCGCCCTCGATCTCTGACAACACCGTGAGCAACCCTTTCCGAATGGCGTCGGCATCGCTATCACTAATGATGTCTTGTGCAGCCAACATGGCAGCATGGGCACGCGACCCGGCAATGTCCTGGGCGGCCATACGCTGGTCAAACGAGATCGAGGCGTTGATCGCCTCCATGATCGCGTCTGGTCCGGCGGCAAAACGGCCACCCCACATTTTGTTCGAAGTCGTATCGGTCATCAGGCAACCCCTCGGAGGGAAAATGAAAAAGATTATGCTCGCGCTCGTTTATACGGCCCTTGCCCTTGGTGCAAACCCCAGCTTTGGGCAAAGCGCCGACATCAAGCCCCTGCGCGACGGTGATATGAAGAAACTGGTCGTGCACGATTCCCCCGTTGCCACCTCCTCTGTCGCGTTCCAGCTTGAGGATGACGGCGGCGAGACGACGCTTGAGGCGTGGCAGGGCAAATATGTGCTGATCAACTTCTGGGCCACGTGGTGCGCGCCCTGCCGCAAGGAAATGCCGCAGCTGAACGCGCTGCAAAAGGAATTCGGCGGCGATGATTTCGAAGTGCTGACCATCGCCACGGGCCGCAACACGCCCGACGGGATCAAACGGTTCTTTGCGGATGCGGGCGTCGATAGCCTGCCACGCCACCAAGACCCGAAACAGGCGCTGGCCAGTCAGATGGGCATTTTCGGCCTGCCGATCACCGTGATCATGGACCCCGAGGGACGTGAAATCGCACGCTTGCGCGGTGATGCGGATTGGTCGAGCGACAGCGCAAAAGCCATCGTGCAGGCATTGATCGCGGGCAAGGCAGACAGCTAGGCCCGCCCCAAGAAAGCAGGCGATCCGGCGGCGTCAGGCGGCGTGCGCGAGGATCGCCGCTTCGGACATCGACAGATTACGCCGCGCATAGCCGCCATAGGTATGCGGATCAAAGGCGATCTGTGGAAACTGGTCCAGCAGCCGCGCGCGGTCGGTCGCGTCCAATGTCTCTAGCGCGGCAGAGGCAGGGTGAAAGCTTTCCGTCTCTACGCCATTGGCCCAAAGCACCTCGTGGAAATCGAGCAGGAGGTGGATATAGGTCACCTCGCGCGCATGGGCATCGATGGTGACACTGCGCCCGTTCACCAGATCCCGCGCGGTGACAAGCACCTCGTCTGTGTTGAACAAGTCATGGGCGACGCGCCCCTTTACCAGCATCCGGTGGCTGGGCGACACCAGCAAATCCGCGTCAGGCTGCGCAGCCCCCAAAGCACCGGCGCGAAACAGGATGGGGCGCAGCTGCGGCATCGCGAACAATCGCGCCCCGCTCATCCGGCGGCTACCGATCCAGCGCACAGGTTGCAGGCCGTTGTCTTTCGTCTGGACGTGATCGCCCTCGCGCAGTTGTTCGATCCGGCGCGCGCCATCGGCGGTGCGGATCATCGTGCCGGGGGTAAAGCAGATGACGCCGCTGCTGTATTGCGCCGCCCGATCCGCCGCGGCGGTATTCAATGTATGCGCGACGACCCACAGATCGGTATTGCGCGGCGGCAGCGCGTCAAGGAACATCAGCAGCGGCTGGCTGCCCTGACCGACCTCGATCACTGTCACCAGATAGGTCTGCGCGCCGTCGGTAACGGTAAAGCTGTTGTCCATCAACGGGGTGTCGCGGTCACTGGCGAAAGACCGGTGCGGCGGCGTGGTGCCGTCCAGGGCGGCCCCGACCAAACGATGCACCATCCGCGCAGCCCGTCTGCGCAGATCCCCTGCCTCGTCCGCCTGATCCAGCCGCAACACGTCATTCGGCCCGTCAACGCGAATTGAATCGCCCCGCCATGCCCAGGCTGCCCCCACCTTGAGGGATTGCACCGGTGCGGCGTCCAGCCCGTCTATTTCTGTCTGCGACCAGCTTATGACAAACGTGCCTCGAAAGCCCGTTTTGACCACTGTTCGTGCCTCGTCGTATTATTATTGCCCCAAGGCTATCAAAACCGTTCCCCGCTGGAAAGAACGAATCACCCTATGCACGGGGCCTGCGCGTCAGAAGTCGATCTTGATGCGTACAGAGCCGACAAGCTGGTGATCGGGCTGCGTCTCGTATTCCTTGCCCAGCCACGTCAGACCATAGAACGCCGAGGCCCGCTTGCCCTGCCAATGCACCCCGGCACGCACACGATCGCGGCGCGGGGTCAGGTCATAGCCACGATCCGATGGCAGGAACACGCTGTCGCTGACGCGCGCGATATCGGCCCCAACGACAAAGCCAAAGCCCGTGGCCTCGCGGTGCTGCACCACGCGGTAACGCTGGCCGGTGGTGCTGTCGCGCACCAACATTTCCCCGCGTGTGATGTCGCCAAAGGTCAGGTCAAAGCCCGCGCGAACGAATGTCTCTATCCCCGCCTGCCCTTCGACAAAGGGGCGCAGGCTTGTCCGCGCGCCAATCGGAAAGCTGCGCCCGATCTCGACCAGAACCGTGGGGTGAAAGCCGTTTTCGATCTGGTTATCCAACACCCGATCAGAGGGCGAGGTCGCGTCGATGATGTCGTGAATACCCCGTTGCAGATCATCCAGATGGGTCTGCGGACCGGTGGCATAGATCGCCGCCCCGACCGAATATTCCACAGCATCGCGTTCGAAATGGGTGTGCATTCCGACGGACAGGGCACCGGCCCAGGGGCGCGATCCGGCTTGCGGGCGACGCAGGTTCGCGGGTGCCAGTACCTCTACCCCCAAACGCAGCTCGATCAACTGCCCAAAGCGGTCCGGCAAGCGCCCCGTCCACTGCGGCCCCCAGACGCGGGACGACACATAGGAGCCCGTGCGCTCGCGGTCGCGAAACTCTCCGATGGAATCATTAGAAATCAGACGGCCATAGCCAAGGCGTTCCCGCTCTGTCGCCTGCGCACCCACGGGCAAAAGCAAAAGCGCGGCCAATACCGGCACAAGAAATCGCAGCATCGTCACTCCTATCGCAATGGCTGTAAGGGTCGGCACCCGTTGCCCCTTTGCTACCGCGCCCTGCCGCGTCGCGCTATCCTTGGTACATTTTTCTTAGGCGGGCGTGTCGTTGGCGCACAGACGGATTGCGCGATACCGACAATTCGCTAACATAACGACAGTGAAAACCAGCCTTGAGGCACTGATGTCAGACCCAAAATCGCACCCGTCCCGCCGTATCGTTTCGTCCCGTCACCTTGCCGAGGGCGAAGGATGGGAAGCGTCCGAGCTCGAATACGGGATGATCATCGCCTACAACGCCTTCTCGCGCTGGATGTCGCGCTGCATGGCGGCGGCGGGCAATGCCGACCTGACCCCGCTGGAAATTCTGGTGCTGCACAACACCAACCACCGCGACCGTGAAAAACGGCTGACGGACATCTGCTTTCTGCTGAACATCGAAGATACGCATACGGTGAACTACGCGCTGCGCAAACTGCTGAAATCCGGCCTGCTAGAGGCCGAGAAACGCGGAAAAGAGGTGTTCTATCGCACCTCCGCCAGCGGGGCCGAGCTGATAGAGACCTACCGCGCGGTGCGCAACACCTGCCTGATCGACAGCATGGGGCGCACCGATATCAAAGGCGACGACCTGCGCGAGATCGCGGCGCAGCTACGCGCGATCTCGGGTCAGTATGATCAGGCCAGTCGCGCGGCGGCGTCGCTTTAGCCGCGGCTGCCTAGGGTGCTGGCGGCGCGGGCCAGTTCGGTGATCGCCGCCCAATCGCCTTTGCGCATCAGATTGTCCGGCGCGACCCAGCTGCCGCCCGCGCACACCACGTTGGGCAGCGACAAGTAGCTTTCCGCATTGGCAGGGCTCACGCCGCCCGTGGGGCAGAACCGTACCTGAGGCAGCGGCGAGGACAGCGATTTCAGGAAGGGTGCCCCACCCGCAGCTTCAGCGGGGAAGAACTTGAGCATATCATAGCCGCGTTCATAAAGACGCATCGCCTCTGACGCGGTGGCAGCACCGGGCAACATCGGCAGGCCCAGATCTTCGGCCGCTTGCAGCAGTTTATCCGTGGCACCCGGCGACACCCCAAAGGTCGCGCCCGCATCCACCGCACGTTTGACATCATCGGGGGTGAGCAACGTGCCCGCCCCGACAACGCCGCCTTCGACTTTTGCCATCTCGGCAATGACCTCAAGCGCGGCATCAGTGCGCAGCGTCACCTCTAGCGCGGGCAATCCGCCTGCAACCAAAGCTTCGGCCAGGGGGCGGGCGTGCAGTGCGTCATGCACCACCAGGACCGGCACGATGGGGGCACGTTTACAGATGGCATAGGCAGCGGCGCTGGCGTCTTGCGGGGTCATCGGATCATCCTCTGGTCAGGTTCAAATGCTGCTGGCGCCGGTATCAGCCGCGCCAACAGTGTTGCGGAAAGTGGCAAACAGCTCGCGCCCCTGCCCGTATTCATTGCCCGACAGATCAGCCGTGGCAACCGGGCGATCCATCGCGCCGGGGGTCAGGACCGTCAGCTGCCCGTCGCGGGCGTCGACGCGCACGATATCACCGTCTTGCAAACGTGCAATCGGCCCGCCGTCCACCGCTTCGGGACACACGTGGATCGCGCTCAATACCTTGCCCGAAGCACCGGACATACGCCCGTCGGTGACCAGCGCCACCTTCAGCCCCCGCGCCTGCAGGTTCGCCAGCACCGGCGTCAGGCTGTGCAATTCGGGCATGCCGTTGGCCTTGGGCCCCTGAAAACGCACGACGACGATGACATCCTCGTTGAACTCACCATTGCGATAAGCGTCTTTCACGCTTTCCTGGTCATGGAACACGCGGATCGGGGCTTCGACGATGTGATGCTCCGGCTTCACGGCAGAGACTTTGGTGACCGCATTGCCAAGGTTCCCCGCCAGACGTTTCAACCCGCCGGTGGGCTGAAAGGGGTCGCCAATGGGGCGCACGATCTTTTCGTTCAGCGTCTCGGTCGGGCCTGCGACCCATTCGACGGCGCCATCCTTGAGCTTGGGGTCTTGGGTATAGCGCGACAGCCCGTCGCCCGCGATGGTCTTGACCTCGTCATGCAGCAAGCCGCCCGCCATGAGCTGACCGATCATAAAGCCCAAGCCCCCCGCCGCGTGGAAGTGGTTCACATCGGCCAAGCCGTTCGGATAGACCCGCGCCAGCAGCGGCGTGACATCGGCAAGGTCCGAGAAATCCTGCCAGTCCAGCACGATCCCACCAGCCCGCGCCATCGCGACAAGGTGGATCAGCAGGTTGGTCGACCCGCCCGTCGCATGCAGGCCGACGATGCCGTTCACATAGGCTTTTTCGTCCAGCACATCGCAAACGGGTGTGTATTCATTGCCCAGATGGCTAATCGCCAGCGCCCGCTGCGTACCCGCAACGGTCAGCGCATCACGCAGGGGCGTATTGGGGTTCACAAAGGACGCGCCGGGCAGGTGCAGGCCCATGAACTCCATCAACATCTGGTTGGTGTTGGCGGTGCCATAGAAGGTGCAGGTGCCCGGCCCGTGGTAGGCCGCCATCTCTGACGCCATCAGCTCTTCGCGCGTGGCCTCGCCTGCGGCGAATTTCTGGCGCACGATCGCTTTCTCGTCGTTGGAGATACCCGAGGTCATCGGCCCCGCAGGCAGGAACACCGCCGGCAGATGCCCGAAAGCCTGCGCCGCGATCACCAGACCGGGCACGATCTTGTCACAGACCCCCAGATAGATCGCGGAATCGAAAGTGTTGTGGCTTAGCCCGACGCCCGCCGCCATGGCGATGATGTCACGCGAAAACAGGCTCAGCTCCATCCCCGGGGTGCCTTGGGTCACACCGTCACACATGGCAGGCACGCCGCCTGCAACCTGTGCCGTCCCACCCGCCGCACGCGCGGTGTCGCGGATCAGGGTCGGAAAGCGTTCAAACGGCTGGTGCGCCGAGAGCATGTCATTATAAGTCGTGATAATCCCGATATTGCCCGCCGATTGCGTCGCTAGCGCGGCTTGGTCCTGCCCCGCACCGGCATAGGCATGCGCCTGCCCGCTGCACGAAAGATGCGCCCGCGCCGGCCCTTCCTCGGCGGCGCGGCGCATCCGCGCCAGATAGGCCCCCCGGCTTGGCGCGCTGCGTTCGATGATCCGGTCGGTGACACGGGCTACGGTATCGTTCAACATCATGCTTTCCTTCGTGACGTGGGTGGGCCTAAGGGCCTTCCTACAAAGACGTGAGTATGTTAGCGCTAACTTATCACGCGCATGTGCCATTTGCAAACCCGTTGCGACCATGGGTAAAACGAATGGCGAAAATTGTCTTTCCCCGCCAAAACAGGTGCCCTAAACAATTCGGATGACACAAATAGACCCTCCTTTCCTGATCGGCGTTGACGGAGGCGGCACCGGTTGCCGCGCCGCTGTTGCCACCCCCGATGGCCGTATCCTTGCCGAAGGCAAAGGCGGGCGGGCGAATGTCAGCACAGATTGCGCCACCGCAATCGACAGCGTGCTCACCGCGACGCGCAACGCGATAGAGAGCGCCGGTCTGGATGTCGCCGACATGCCCCGTGCCGTGGCTCATCTGGGGCTTGCGGGATACACGGGGCCGGAAATGGGCCCGCGCGTGCAGGCGGGTCTGCCTTTTGCCAAATCCGTCGTGACCGAAGACACCACCACCACCATCGTCGGCGCCGTCGGAGAGCAGGACTGCCACCTGATCGCCCTTGGCACCGGCACCATCGTGGGCCGCCAAAAGGCCGGCGTGCAGACCTGTATCGGCGGCTGGTGTTATCAGGTCTCGGATCAGGCATCGGGCGCGTGGCTGGGGCATGGCGTGCTAGAGCAGACCTTGCTCGTCGTCGACGGGATCACCCCCGCCAGCCCCCTGTCGCAGCAGATTCTGGATAAATTCGGCGGTGGCGCGGGCATCGTGCAGTTCAGCCTCAAGGCGCGGCCCGGCGATTTCGCCACCCTTGCCCCCGATGTGGTACAGGCCGCCGCGGCGGGCGACAGCATCGGACAGGCGCTGATGGCAAGCGGGGCCGATTACCTGACCCGCGCCCTGATCGCTCTAGACCACCAACCCGGCGGCCCGCTGTGCCTGACCGGCGGCGTCGGCCCCCATTACGCCGCCTATCTGCCCGACACGCAGACTGCCCATCTGGTCGAAACCAAAGGTCGCGCACTCGACGGGGCCGTCGCACTGGCCCTGCGCGCCGCGCGGGCATGACCGCCCCCCTCACCGCCTATACCGGCGCGCGCATTTTTGACGGGCACGACCTGCTGACCGGTCACGCGCTTGTGGTGCACCCCGACGGCATCCCACGCATCACACCCCTGACCGCGCTGCCGACGGGGGCCAAGACCCGGAGGCTTAACGGGGGCATCCTCTCCCCCGGGTTTGTGGATCTGCAAGTGAACGGCGGGGGCGGCGTGATGCTCAATAGCGCGCCCGATCTGGACACGCTGCGTACGATGGCCGCCGCGCACCGACGGCTTGGCACCCGCGCATTTCTTCCCACGTTGATCACCGACACCCCCGCCCATAGCCGCGCTGCCATCGCCGCCGTGGCAGAGGCGTTGCACCTGGGCATGCCCGGTATTGCGGGGCTCCACCTTGAAGGGCCGCATCTGAGCGTTGCCCGCAAAGGTGCACATGACGCCAGCCTGATCCGCCCCCTATCTAACGAAGATATGGCGATGCTGACAGATGCCGTGGCCCGGATCCCGAACCTGATGATGACCCTCGCCCCCGAAAACGCTACCCCCGATCAGATCGCGGCGCTGACGCAAGCGGGCGTGCTGGTGTCGCTGGGCCATAGCGATTGCGACTATGACACCGCCATGCGCGCCTTCGACGCCGGTGCCCGCATGGCGACGCATCTGTTCAACGCCATGAGCCAGGCCAACGCGCGCAGCCCGGGGCTGGTGGGGGCGGCACTTGATCATCCGCGCGTGGCATCCGGCCTGATTGCCGACGGGGTGCATGTCCATCCGGCCATGATCCGCGCCGCACTTGCCGCCAACCGCGGCGCGGCAGAGGTGTTTCTGGTGACCGACGCCATGGCGACTGGCGGCTCTGATATCACCAGCTTCACCCTGAACGACCGCGAGATCCTGCGTCGCGACGGACGGTTGACGCTGGCAGACGGAACGCTGGCCGGCGCCGACCTGACCCTGCTGCAAGCCGTGCGCTATATGTACAACACCGTGGGCGAGCCGTTAGAGCGGGCGCTGGCCCGTGCCACAGTAATCCCTGCGCAACTGCTTGCGCACCCCCCCGAAGCGGACAGCGTCGATGCGATGATCTGGATCAACGACGACCTGTCAGAACTGCACTGGCTGACCGAGCTGTAACCCTCGCCACCCCATGCTCACGAAAAAGGCGGCCCGGATCTCTCCGCGCCGCCTTACATTTTTTCACGTCAGTCACGCGTCGCGCAACGCCCCGATGATCTGGTCGAACGCCTCACGCGCCTTGGCGCGCATTTCGTCGTCCGTGGCATCCTGAATAGGATGCGGCACCAGCACATAGCGCGCGCCCTCCATGCCTAAGGCCTTGCGCTGCGTTTCAGCGGCTTGGCCAAACACGCTTGAAGCGATGGAAACAGACGGGATCCCCTGGATTTCAAACCAGACTGTATCGTGCATACTGCACGTGGTACATGATCCTCAGTCCGCCAGCCCTTCGACCAGAAAGTCGCATTCATCGCGGATCTGGTGGCGTAGCGTGTCGGGGCACGGCTTGGCGAAAGTCGGCTTGGTATAATGCCGGATCTCAACGCCGGGTGCGTTTTCGGTCAACAACCTGTCCAGTTCATCCAGCAGGATATTGCCGCGCGGCTTGCTGATGTTCAGCAGCCCGACAACCCCCTGCACCGAACCGGACCGTTCGCTGATCTGACGCGCGACGGGGACACGTTCGTCCGTCGGGTCAAGAATTATTGTCATTCACGTCCTCCTCTGCTGTGAAAGCTAGCCTAGATCGATCTTTCTGGAAACGGAAATCGACCCCACCTCCCCCGTGGCCCACCCGTGGAACGCGGACGAGAATTTGCCCGCATCGCCACCAGCCACGACGATATGGATATATTCCTTGCTCGCAAATTTAGGGGCCAACTGCGCCAGTTTTTCCGGCCCCATGCGTTCCGCGTCCGCCACGGGGATACCCGCGCCCGAATGGTCATCCTGCACCATCTCCGACAAGGGGCGCGCCGTGACCTCTTGGATACGGTCGCGCAGCCTGTCCTTGGAGTAGGGGCCATCGACGGTCAGCGTGTGGATATGCTCGGGGCAGACCACCAGCAGCGCGTCAATCGGCAGGTTGTGCATCTTCGGCAGGAACACCCCTTCAAGCCCCTGCCCCAACGACCCCGCGATCTGGTCCGGCCTGCGCGAGGTCTGGTCCACCAGATGCACCGGCCCGCCCGTCATGGCAAAGACGGTCACGACCGAATCTTCCGCCTTGAACCCGCGTTCTACATGCAGCGGCTCCCACGGCGAGGCCGCCTCGTTCTCCGCAAAGCACATGGTGTATTTCATCGGATTGCCCAGAACAGACCGTTCGACCCCGCCCGTGGTCGCCCCGCCGACATTGCGGATGATCAGCCGCAGCGCACGCCCGATGGTGGCATTGGCACGGTTCCCCGCGCCCAAAGCGCCCAAGCCGCCGTTCAGCCCGATCTTGTCCACGATCGGCCCGTTCACGACCATGACCGTCGCCGCGCCCATCGTCGTGGCGGTGACCCCGTGGACGTTGAAGTCATCCGTGCAGACGGCTTCGACGGCTGCGATCACCACGGGCAGATATTCAGGCTTACACCCCGCCATCACCGCATTGATCGCGATCTTTTCGACCGTGGCGATGCCCATATTCGGCGGCACTGTGGCGATGACATCCTGCGGATCACGATGCGTCCCTTCCAACATGCGGATCACCCGTTCGGGCGTCGGCGGCACCAAGGGCAACCCGTCCGAGAACCCCTGATCGAACATGAATTCCGCCATATCATCGCCGCTGGCGACCTCTACCTTGCGGGCGCGCAGACGGCTGCCTTCGGCCTCTGCCCGCAGCGCGTCGTAGACCTCGGGGTCAAAGTGTTTCGACCCGCATCCCGGACGCCAGGCGGGCAGGCTGTCCCAATCGATCTGCGCCGCAGCCTTGCCCGTCGCACGGGCCATCTGGTCGGACAATGCCTGCCAGTCATCGCGCACGAAGCCTTCGAAGTGGGTCACGACAGCGCCGCTTTCATCAATCCAGTAGAGCGCGGGCACGATCTCGAAATCCCAGTCGAACGAGGTCTTGCAGCCCGCATCCTCAAGCACCGGCATGGTCAGCCCGTGGCGCTGCGCAAAATCGGCGTTTTTCTCGCCGGATTGCCCCGGCACCAGAAACCGCACCGCATCGCCATAGGCCTGCGACAGCGCCTGCAGCACCGGCCCCGCGATATTGCAGGTCTCGCAATCCTCTTTCACGAAACAGACCAGCGCAGGGCCCGTGCCGTCAAAATGATGGGCCGCGCCTTGCAGATCCTTCAGGGTAAATTCCGGTTTCCGATCACTCATGTCGCCCCCTCCCAAGTATGCCGCTGCATACTGTGGGGGATCGTCAGGCATGTCCAGACAGCTTGGCGGAGACGGATGGGAATCGAACCCACCACACGCCGTATCGACGCGTCCATGGTTTTGAAGACCAGGGAAGCCACCAGACTCCGGTCGTCTCCGCGTTGCCACACCGTAACCCTGCCGCAGGGCAAGCGAAAGCCTAATGCGCCTGCGGCGCGATCTGCCGCGTGTCACCATCGCGCAGCGTCATACCAAGCGCATCCAGATGCTCAAGCAGTGGCACGATGAACTTGCGGCTGGTGCCCAAGGCGGTGCGCGCTGCGCTGGTGGTAAAGGCCGTGGGCGGGGGGAAGCTTGCCGCAAGGCTCCGCTGCGCTTGGCCGATGGTCGCCTCGTGAAACACGACCTGCTGTTTCAGCGCGATATTCGCCAAGGACACCAACCGCCCCTGCGCCACCATCAGCGCGATCAGATCCGCGTCATCAGGCGCATCGAACTGCCGCACATCCGGGGGGGAGGTGCCGCCTGCGCGCATCCTCTCTTCGATCTCGGTCAGGCGGGCAAACTGTTGCGAAGCAAGCGCTGCAAAGGGGTCATGCCGTGCGAGACTGACCAAACCGTCGCGCAAAACAACCTCTCCACGCCTGTGCAACTCAGCTTGGGCGAAAGGCTCCAAACCCCGCAGCGGCGTCACCCGTTGTAGCATCGAAAGCGCCGCCCCCTGCTTGATGGGGTGGTCAGCGTGAAAGCGCCGCAAAGCCGCCACCACCGCCGTCTGTACCGTGGCGAGGTCGTCGGCCAGCGCGATATGTTCCGGCGATAGCCGCACAACGCCCGTGGGCAGCGCAGCCGTCGCATCGCAGCGCGCCAACCGGACTAGATCAGACCACAGCGCCACCCCGCGCCCCTGCGCACAAAGCGCTGCGGCAAGGGCGGTACCATCCTGCTGATGTGCCGCCTGCATCACCGCCAACCGCCGTCTGTCGCCCGCCCCGACTGCCGTGGCCTGCGGGTCAAGGATCACCGCGCCCGCCAGCGTCGCCGCAGGGGAAAGCTGACGCAACACCGCCGCCTGCCCCGCGAACCCCACCACGGGGCGTTTAAAGCGCAGCTGCCCCAGCCCCGCGTCCCCCGGCGCGATCTGGCCACCGTCCATCAGCCGCAGGGTCGCGACCTCATGCGCCGTGCCCCACAGCACGCGCAAATCCTGCATATGTTTGACCGGTCGCGGTGTCGTGTCAGAAACGGTCAACCACACATCCATACAATGCGTCGCCCCCTGCCCGCCCGTACAGATCACATCGCCGCGGGCAATATCCTCTAGCGCGATACCGCGCAGGTTCACCGCGACCCGCTCTCCCGCCGCGACCCTCTCCCGCGCCGCGCCGCGTGCTTGCAGGCCACGTACCACCGTGGCCGCACCGCTTGGCTGCACGGTCAACGCTTCGCCAACCGCCAACGCGCCGCCAAGCAGCGTGCCCGTCACCACCGTTCCGCGTCCCGCCAGTGTGAACGCGCGGTCCACCGGCAGGAACGCCCCCATCGGCGCGGCCCGCGCGGGCAAAGCGTTGAACCGCCGCGCCAAGACCTGCCGCAGATGGTCCGTCCCGCCAGCGGTCGTGGCCGAACAGGGCACCAGTTCGGCCACGGTAACGCCTTGCGCGGCAAGGGTATCCGCAATTTCCGCCAGACGGGCGGGCAATGCTGCCTCGGGGGTCAAATCCACTTTGGTCACCGCGACCACCGCCACGGGCACCTGCAACAGTCTTGCGATCTGCACATGCTCGCGCGTTTGCGCGGCGATGCCCTCCACGGCCGAGACGACCAGCATCGCGCCCTGCGCGCCGCTCGCACCCGACACCATGGTGCGGATGAAATCCTCGTGCCCCGGCGCGTCAATCAGGTCGAGCGTCCCACCCGCCATCTCGCAATGGGCAAAGCCCAGCGCGATCGACAGGCCACGGGCTTTTTCCTCGGCCAGCCGGTCCGTCTCCATCCCCGTGAGGGAGCGCACCAGCGCCGTCTTGCCATGATCCACATGGCCGATCACGATCACGCAGGCCGATGTCATGTGGCGGCGATCGCGCCCAGCGCCGCGACGATATCGGGCAGCTCGTCATCCGTTACCGTGCGCATGTCCAGCCACAGCTTGCCCTGATGGAGACGCCCGACAATGGGCACCACCCCGGCCCGCAAACGATCCGCAAGGGTTTCGGCAGACAGCGCGGCAGAGGCCACGACGACGCTGCAACTGTCCAGATCCTGCTGCGGCAGCGACCCGCCGCCGACATAGGCGGCTGACGCCATCACCTCAACATCCACCCCCTTCACCGCAGCGAGGGAACCCGCGAGCCTTTGCGCTCGCGCCTCTACCTCTGCCAAAGGCTGCGAGAGCGCGCGCAAGACCGGCACCCGCGCCAGCGGATCATGGGGCGGCAGGTAAAGACGCAAGGTCGCCTCGAGCGCGGCAAGCGACAGCTTGTCGATGCGCAAAGCCCGCAGCAACGGGTGCTTGCGCAGCCCCGCGATAATATCCGCCCGTCCCGCGATGATCCCCGCCTGCGGCCCACCAAGCAGCTTGTCGCCCGAGAACATAACCAGATCGACACCCGCCTTGAGGATATCCGCCACCACGGGTTCGTCGCGCAGCCCAAAGGGGGCAAGGTCAATCAGCACGCCGCTGCCCAAATCTTCCATCAGGATCAGATCCCGCTCCGCCGCCAGTTGCGCCAAATCATTGCGTGACGGGGCAGAGGTGAAGCCCACAATGCGAAAGTTGCTGGTGTGGCTTTTCAACAGAACCGCCGTATCCCCGTCCACCGCATCGGCATAATCACTAAGCCGCGTTTTATTGGTGGCACCGACCTCTTTCAGCTCTGCGCCGCTTTGCGCGATCACATCGGGCAGACGGAAAGACCCGCCAATCTCGATCAGCTCCCCGCGCGAGGCGATCACCTTGCGCCCTGCCGCAGTGCCCATCAGCGCCAAGACCACCGCCGCGGCGCAGTTATTCACGATCAGCGCCGCCTCTGCGCCCGTCAACTGGCAGATCAGCGCCTCGGCATGGTCATAGCGCGACCCGCGCTTGCCGGTTTTCAGGTTCAGCTCAAGGTTTGAAGGCCGCGCAGCGATCTGGTCCATCGCCCGCAGCGCCTCGGGGGCAAGACGGGCGCGGCCCAGATTGGTGTGGATGATGATACCCGTGGCATTGATAACAGGGCGCAGGTTCGGCTGGCGGCCTGCCTTTATCCGGTCGACAAGGCTATGGGCAAAGGGTTCACTGGCGAAATCGGGCAAATCGACCACCCCGCCGCCCCGAATATCACGGCGCAGCTGGTCGAGCGTTTCGCGCAGGGCGCGACGCACCTCGTCGTGGCTGTAAGTCGCAACCAAAGACGCCACATGCGGTTGCTGCAACAGCGTATCGATCTGTGGCAAATGTCTAAGCTGGCTGTTCACGCGTCACGCCCCCCGATGGCTGAACGCGCAGTGTAATCGCGCGTGCCACAGGGGCAAGCCGGAACGCAGGCCAAACGCGGGCGACAAAAAGGCCTGCCTAGCGGGTTACGCCGCCAGCGCTTCCTTCACCGCAATGTCGGCCATCTGCAAAATCGCCTCGCGGCTATCGGCGACGGCGATAAAGCGGCCGTTGTGGCAGAACTTTGCCCCTTTGACGCCTGATGCTTCCTCAAGCGCGGCGTCTTTTTGACCCGCCCAAGCCACCGGAAGATCAGCGCGGTTCTCGAACGTATCATCCCCCGACCGGATCGTTGTCAGCGTCCATTCCTCGCCGCGCGGGTGGATGACGAACAGCAGATGATCCGCCCCCGCCTTCACCACGGCCCCGCGAAACGGCATGCCCATGGGCAGGTCCAGCACATGGCCCTCGCCCGCGGCATCAATGGCGGTCATGACCATCGCTTCGGCGCGGAACTTGGCGGCTTTGCGACGGATCGACGCTTCGACAAAGGCGCGCGCAATGGGCAAGGCGGCGGCAAAGGCGCGGTCGTCCACGCCTTCCTCGCGGTCATCGAAGACGGGTTTCAGGCTTTCCAACAGCGCGGGCAAGGTCAGACCGGCAAACAGTGGCCCCGCCTCTGACGCGTTGACGGCACCATTGTCCAGCAGGTCGATCGGCAGAACAAACCCGCGATCGAAACTGTCGTGGATGGCATTCACATCCGCCTCGGGCACGTCGAGCGCGCGCAGATAATCATGCCCGTAATGCGCCCAGATCAGCCCGAAAGAGCTATAGGGCTGCCCGTCTTCACGCAGCGGATTGGGACGTTGATGGTGATCGAAAATCCCTGCTTCGGCATCAAAGTCACCGCCCACGTCGTAGATGATGCGCCCCTCGGCCGGTGTGATCAGCGCCTTGTCGCGGCTGCGCAGCACCGTGGCGTCTGGAAACAGCCGCGTCAGGATGACAGAGGATAGGAGTTCATCCGCATGAAAACCGCCTGAGTGGGTCACGAGTTGGGTGATCGTCATGTTTCTGTACCTTTGCGCATCTGTTCAGCAGGTCGAAATGAAAACGGGCGACCGTGCGAGGGGCCGCCCTGTGAATATGTATCGCTCACACCGCCCGTCACGGGCCTAGCATAAGAAAACGTAGAAAGAGTTAATGCGTCCAAGCCCCGCGGCGCCCTGTGGCGAAATTCTCGCCATAGCCGCCGGCGCGGACATTTGCGCGGCGTTTGTTGGGGTCTTGCACCAGCGCGTCGATGTTGTGATCGCGGGCGTATTCCACCGCTTCTTCCTTGGTGGCGAACTGCAAACGCACCTGCGTTTGCGTGTCCTTCGACGAGGTCCAGCCCATCAACGGGTCAATCTCGCGCGCGTGCTCTGGGTCGAATTCCAGCAACCAGACACGGGTTTTGGCCGTGCCAGAGGACATGGCAGTTCGGGAAGGCTGATAAATACGCGCGCGCATAGCTGAATCTCCGCTGTGATCAGGCGGATTATCAGCCAAATACGGCCAAGGATCAAGGCATCACAGTGATTTGTGCCGAATTCGCGTTACATATGCTGCGGCGCAGCATAGACTGACCTTATGCAATCGGAGCACCTCTCATGAACCCCCTGACCCTGATGACGCTCAATGCCAACCTCGCCAAGCTGATGATCGACACCCAAGCCGTTATGACGCTTAGGCTTTTGGGGATGGCCGGTGCCCTTCCCCAGACCCGCGGAGAGAACGCCCGCATGGTGAATGAGAAAGGCCCCGCCATGGCCAAAGCCTATCAGGCGGCCACCAAAGCCGCCTTTGCCGGGGGCACGCCCGACCAGATTTTCTCGGCCGCGATGGTCCCGGTCAGCAAAAAGGTCCGCGCCAACCGCAAGCGACTGACCAAATAAGCCTGCGACGAAAGCGACATATGCGCGTCGCGCAAGGCTGTGCCCCTTGAACCCGCGCGAAAACATGACACCTTAGGGAACACCCCCAAAGGACGATGTTATGGCCTACGCCCACTCTGACAGTCTGCCCGAGCGCAAAGACGCCTATCTTGCCAATCCCGCGCCCAACGTGCGCGAGCGCCCTAAGCTCGAGGGCGGCAAGAAGTTCAAACTGGCGACCGAATTCGAACCCGCAGGCGACCAGCCCACGGCGATCAGGGAACTGTCCGAAGGGGTGCTGTCGGGCGAACGTGATCAGGTGCTTTTGGGGGCCACGGGGACGGGCAAGACGTTCACGATGGCCAAGGTGATCGAGGAAACGCAGCGCCCCGCGATCATCCTCGCGCCGAACAAGACGCTGGCGGCGCAGCTTTACGGCGAATTCAAAGGGTTCTTCCCCGACAACGCGGTGGAATATTTCGTCTCATACTACGACTACTACCAGCCCGAAGCCTATGTCGCGCGGTCCGATACCTTCATCGAGAAGGAAAGCCAGATCAACGAACAGATCGACCGGATGCGCCACTCTGCCACGCGGGCGCTGCTGGAACGCGATGACGTGATCATCATCGCGTCGGTGTCGTGCATCTACGGGATCGGCTCGGTCGAGACCTATGGCGCGATGACGCAGGACCTCAAGACCGGCAACAACTATGACCAACGCCAAGTGATCGCGGACCTGATCGCGCAGGCGTATAAACGCAATGACGCCGCCTTCCAGCGCGGCACTTTCCGCGTGCGCGGCGACAGCCTTGAAATCTTTCCGGCCCACCTTGAGGACCGCGCATGGCGTCTGTCCTTCTTCGGCGAAGAGCTGGAAAGCATTACCGAATTCGACCCGCTCACCGGTGAGAAGACCGGCACTTTCGACCAGATCCGCGTCTATGCGAACAGCCACTATGTGACGCCGAAACCAACGATGAACCAAGCGGTGATCGGCATCAAGAAAGAGCTGCGGATGCGGCTGGACCAGCTTGTCGCCGAAGGAAAACTGCTGGAAGCGCAACGGCTTGAACAGCGCTGCAACTTCGACATCGAGATGCTTGAAGCCACAGGCGTCTGCAACGGGATCGAGAATTATTCGCGCTATCTCACGGGCCGCGCCCCCGGAGAGCCGCCCCCCACGCTGTTCGAATTCATCCCCGACAACGCGATTGTCTTTGCAGATGAAAGCCACGTCTCCGTGCCGCAGATCGGCGGGATGTACAAAGGCGACTACCGACGCAAATTCACGCTGGCCGAACATGGGTTCCGCCTGCCCTCTTGCATGGACAACCGCCCCCTTAAGTTCGAGGAATGGGATGCCATGCGCCCACAGTCGGTCTTTGTCTCGGCCACGCCCGCCGCGTGGGAAATCGAACAATCCGGCGGTGTCTTTACTGAACAGATCATTCGCCCCACCGGCTTGATCGACCCCAAAATCGAAATCCGTCCTGTCGAAATGCAGGTCGACGATCTGCTGGACGAGGTGCGCAAAGTCGCCGCCGACGGCTATCGCACGCTCTGCACCGTGCTGACCAAACGCATGGCCGAAGACCTGACCGAATACATGCACGAACAGGGCATCCGCGTGCGCTATATGCACTCCGACATCGACACGATCGAACGCATCGAAATTCTGCGCGACCTGCGGCTTGGTGCCTTCGACGTGCTGATCGGGATCAACCTGCTGCGCGAAGGCTTGGACATTCCCGAATGTGGGCTGGTGGCGATTCTCGATGCGGATAAGGAAGGGTTCCTGCGCTCGGAGACCTCGCTGATCCAGACCATCGGGCGGGCCGCGCGGAACGCCGAAGGCCGCGTGATCATGTACGCCGACCGGATCACCGGCTCGATGGAGCGTGCGATTGGCGAAACCGACCGCCGTCGCGCCAAGCAGCTGGCCTATAACGAAGAACACGGGATCACGCCGACAACGGTCAAGAAGAATGTCGATGATATCCTCGCCGGTCTCTACAAAGGCGATGTGGACATGAGCCGCGTCACGGCCAAGATCGACAACCCGCTCGCGGGCGGCAACCTGCAAACCGTGCTCGACGGGCTACGCACCGATATGCGCAAAGCGGCCGAGAACCTCGAATTCGAGGAAGCCGCACGCCTGCGCGACGAGGTCAAACGGCTCGAATCCGTCGATCTGGCCATCGCCGACGATCCGATGGCGCGTCAGTACGCTGTCGAAAAAGCCGTCGACGACGCGCAAAAGGCGTCGGGCCGATCAACCGGCGGTCGCGGCGGGATGCGCGGTGGCAAATCCCGCTACGGCGGCAAAAAACGCTAGTCGGCGCGTCTAGTCATCCACCTCGTCCGGCAACCCGTCATGGTCGGTCGAGGCCATCTCCTCCAGCTCGTCTTCTGACATGCTGTCGTACATATCTTTCGACGCGCCTTGCAGATCCTTGACCTTGGTCTCGCCCCGCTTGGCAGACAGGGCTGCACCGGCGGCGCGTTGTTGGGCTTTCGATTGGGCTTTCATCGCTGTCTCCTGTCAGTTGGATGTAGCGGCACAACCCGTCCACCCGCCCGCAGTTCCCCTGCTACGGCTTGGCGCATAATTATTTTCATGCGCCCGTTGCAAGGTGATTGCTTTGCACCCGCACCCACCCCACATTCGGAGTCTGCGCTTTATCCGGAGGATCCCAAATGCGCCTGATCGCCCTTGCTACACTGGGCCTGACCGCCCTCTCTGCCCCTGCCTTTGCCGATGAGACAACCGGCACGATCCTTGCCTATGACCGCCTTGCCAATATCATCGTCCTGCAAGACAAATCATCCTGGACGCTGGATGCCAAAACCCTTGTCCCGTCCGATCTGATGGCCGGCGATAAGGTCACGCTGACCTTCGCCTCCGACGGCGATAACGGTGCGAAACCCGCGACCAAACTGACCCGCAACTAAGCCTTATCCCATAACAAAAGCGCCCCCTGACCAAATCAGAGGGCGCTTTCTGCGTTCAAACCATCAAACGATATCAGTCACCTGCGGGCGGAGTAACCTCAACGCCGGGGACGGTGATCGTTTTCTCTTCGGTGGTCACTTCAACGTCCGGAACTTCAACGTCGACCTCTTCTTCAGTCACGGAAACCGAACCGGTCTGTGCGTCAAACTCGGGCAGGTTGCCGCCTTCGACGGACACATCAACATCCGGCAGCGAGCCTTCTTCAGTCTGATCGATATCGATGAAAAAGATCGCGAATGCGATGACCAGAATTGCGGCAAGGCCTGCGATTACTGCTGTAGAGGTCTTCATAGTATTTCCTTCCAAATTCACTTGCCGTTCTAGGCGATGCAAGGGCAACTCGGCGAAGCGGGAAATGGTTCCAGTAACATTTTCGGGAACATCTGGGCCGAACGGGAAGTTGTGACCCCAGACAGTAATGCAGATTACAACCCAGGAGCTTTACAATGGAATTCGGCCTTCTCGGACTCATTATCCTGATCGCAGACATCTACGCGATCTATCAAATCTTCACCTCCGGCGCTTCGGGGCTTGCGAAAATCCTCTGGATTCTCGGCGTCCTGATCTTCCCGGTCGTCGGCTTTATCGTATGGCTGATCGCTGGCCCACGCGGCGGCAGCGTCAACGTCTAAGCGACGCACACAGGATTTGACAAAGGCCCGTAGCATTGCTGCGGGCCTTTTCGCATGCCGCCCCAAAGGTCTGTAAGTAATTTGTTAAGCATGACGCGCCAAGCTACCCGCCGAAAGGGTATCCCATGCGCTACTGGCCGATCCTTCTGCTTGGCTTACTGCAGCTCCCCACCCCTGCACAGGGCGGCGCGTGGCTGCGCGAAAAGGGCACGGGATTTACGTCCACCACGGTAAACGTCACACGCAACTACGACATCTCGGAAAGCACCTTCATGGAATATGGCGTGCGCGACGACCTGACCCTGGGGGCAGAGGTCGGATTTCTCGCCAGTTCCATCGGCCTGCAATCGGGATTTGCGTCGGTTTTCCTGCGCCGCCCCTTAGGCCGTCGCGACCGCCCTAACGTCTGGTCGGCAGAGCTGGGGTTCGGCGCGGCATGGGTGGGGGATGCGGTCTATCCCAATGTCAAAGCGGGGCTGTCTTGGGGCCGCGGCTATACGCTGGGGCAGAAACACGGCTGGGTGACCATCGACAGCTCCCTCGCGTGGGACATCTACCTGCAAGAGCATCTCGCCAAAGTCGACGGCACCATAGGCATCAACTTCGGCGACCGGTTTTCGGGAATGCTGCAAATCTACTATGCTTCGACCTCTGCCGCCAGCGCCACCTCTATCGCGCCCTCTATCGTCATGCGCCCGCTGAAAAGCCGCCCCGATATCCGCTTCCAGATCGGGGCAGAGACGTTGTTCAACGACACCTCCAACCCCGCGCTAAAACTCTCGCTCTGGCGCGAGTTCTAGCGTTTATCCATGCGCGCCTGCATAAAAATCGACCCTTTGACGCTGGTGCTCCAGACCAGATGCAGCAGATCACGATCCGCCCCCTGATCCGTCAGCACATAGGGCACGCTGTATTGCGCCACATTCGATCCGTTGCGCACCGGCCCGTCCATCGTGATGCTATCCACCGCAATCGCCCACCCGCCGAACGGAAAGCGGTCGGCAATATCCACCACCCAGGTCTTGGCCAGACTGGCTTCGGTATGTTCAACCTGCACCGGGTTCGATACCGGATTATGGATGCCGTGGAACGAGTTGCCGGTCATTTCGATATTGCGCATGCGCGAGAAATCCATATCGGCAAAGCTGGTATCGATCCGTTCGACCCGATCAATGAACCCGTTGATGCTGCGGAAGCGGTTGTCGTTGATTGTCAGCCCATTGATCACATGACCCGCCCCATGGGGCTTGATCACGATATAGCTGAACCACGGGGCCACCTCGCCCGACAGAAAGATATTACCGCTGATCGACAGGGAGCTGAAAGAATATTCGCTGCTGTAGTCCGGCGCGGGGTCTTGTTCGTTGGTCCATTCGACAAAGCAATTGTCGATATAATTCCCGCTGACCACGCTCGCCGTGTGCTGCGCCGCAAGGATCAACCCGGCAGAGCGGACGCCGTTCTTGACCGTATCCCCCTGAAAGAAGTGGTTCCCCGTGACGATATTATTCTGCCCCGCCAGCAGCGCAAAATGCCGAAAGCGCGTGGCGCGGTTGTCGCGAATCTTGACGTCATTGGCGTTGCAGTTGATCGCGATCGTGGTCCGGTCCGGCACGTCCAGGGCATCCTCGGCGGATAGAAACTGGCAACGGTCCACGAACATCCCCTGACAGCCCCCCCCGATCGACGTGATCCCCCGATCCTTCGGGCGCGAGATAAAGCAGTCCCGCACATGGAAAATCGTCCCTGATGGCGCAAGGTTGATGGCGCTGGCCACGTTGTTGCACTGGAATTCGATGTCATCCAGAACGAATTTGCTCAGCTGGCTGTAGTTGCTGAAATCCAGCAGATACTGGAACCGCGTAAAGGTAAAATTTTGCGTCCCCGCCGCATCATACAAGGGTGCATTCAGGGTAATCTCTTGCGTGGCGACGTTCTTGGCGCGCACATAAATCTCGCGCCCGACGCCATTGCCCGTGATCAGCGCCCCCACAGGCACATTCGCCACATTCACCACATTTGTCAGCTTGCGCGCATCCGAGGGCGAATAGCTGGCCTGCGAGGTCACCGTGACCGTATCCCAATCGCCATTCGTGGCCGCTTCAAACTGGCCGTTGCGGATCACCCGCCGCGTGGCATAGCTGCTGCGTTCGGGCGTCGCAGCCTGCATATCGATCGGGCCGGTCACGTTCACCTTGCGCCCGCCCAGATCGAGCGATTCATGATCCGCATTGTTCAGCAGCGCCTGAAACGCCTTGCGAAAGGCGATCTCTTCATTCCCAAACGCTTCGATATAGTTCGGCAGATCAAAGTTGCGCCGCAGCAGCAGGATCGCGCTGGCGGGCATGATCACCGTCCCTTCAAACCGCGTCGGCGCGTCAAAGGTCACGTCCCCGTTCAGCAGATACGTCCCGCGCGGGATCAACACGCTGCGCCCCTGCGCATCCGCATTCGCCGCCACAAAGGCCGCCGTATCATCGGTGCTGCCATCCCCCACCGCGCCATAGTCCCGCACATCCACCTGTGCCAGCATGTCGCGCAGGAAAACGCCCGTCACATCCTCGATCTGCAAATCATCAATGCGAACGACCCCGCCATTCTGCCCCGTGAGGTCCAGCCCGAAATGCCCATAGACCGGCGCATTGCCCCAGACCATATCGACCCCGCCGCGCAGCCCCGACCCGACAATCGCGCTGACCTCGACCACCTCGCCATAGCTGGTCAGCGTCACCGCCGGACCGGCCTCGACCAGCCCGCCCGCGCGGCTGCCATTGCCAAGCGCCGGATACCCCGCGATCCGCACCGACGGTAGATTCCCACTGATCGCCTTCACCCGCGCCGAGATCCGCAGGTAACACCCCGGCAAAAGTGGCGTTTGCCCCATATATCGCAGCTTTTGCGTGGATTGCGTTTTTATCAGCTCAAGCGCCCCGCCAAAGTCCTGATCCGCAGGGATAAACGCCGCATTTATGGCATTGGCATAGGTATCAGACCCCGCCGTGCCATCCCCGCTTGAATACACATCCAAGCCTTGCGCAAATGCCGCAGGTGTCAGCAGCAGACCGTCCGTGATTGCCTTGTTCATCGTCATCCCCTTCGTCGGGTTGCGATGTCGCCCCCCATGAATTGCAAAACTCCGGCGCTTGGCCGGCAGGGGGAAAGATTTATGCACAAAGGGTTAACCACGCCTAACCGCAGCGTACGCCGCAAACGGTCACATGAGCGTGCCAAAGATGTCGCGCCTGTCAGGCAGAAACGCTTGGCGCATCCAGCAGTTGAACGGCGGCAATACGCCAGCCCTCGGGCGTCTCAACCATCTGATAATCCAGCAAATAGGTAAATCCTTTCAGGTCCGTGACCTGCACCTTCTGCCACTGCGCACCGGCGATCTCGCGCAGGTCCAGAAACCGCACCTCGGCATGTTTCCAGACCATCGGATAGCCCGTGGTCACCATACGTTTAAAGTTCTCGGTAGATTGAAACATCATCTGCAGATTGGGGCTCGCATATGCGAAGGCACCCTCGAAATCATCTGCTTTGAAAGCGTCGAACTGGCCTGTGATCGTGCTTTCGATATCCGCCTGCTGCGCCATGGCACCAAGCGCCGTCGCAAAGGTCAAAACCATCCCGAAAAAGGCCGAAAGAACCGCGCCACGCATGAGAATGCTCCCTATGATGTGTTGAACTTAACCTAAGCCACGCACACCATAGGGCAATAGTTTCACGCCGTGGTCAGCTTGCCCGCCAGCGCGTCGTCGATCAGGGCGACCGTTTCATCCACGCCATACAGCGCGATGAACCCACCGAAACGCGGCCCTTGGCTCGCGCCCAGCAACACTTCGTACAGCGCGGTGAACCAGTCGCGCAGCGGGTCGAAACGCTCTTTCCCGACGGCAAAAACCATCGTCTGCAATGCCTCGGCATCCAGCCCGCCATCCCATGTTTTCAGCTGGTCCCGCAGGTCTTCCAGGGCTTCCCGCTCCAGCTCGGAAGGGGCGCGGAACACTTTGGCGGGCTTCACGAAATCATTGTAATAGCGCACCGCATGCTCGGCCGCCGCATCCATACCGGGGTTGCCTTCGGGCGTCGCATCCGGCGCATACCGCTGGATAAAGCCCCACAGTTGCGACTTGTCCTCGGCCGAGGAGACCGACGCGAGGTTCAGCAACATCGAGAAGGGCACAACCATATCCGACTTAGGCACATCGCCCCCGTGGATATGCCAAACGGGGTTGTTCAGCTTGCCCTTGTCGTCCTGCGTCTCATAGGCGCGCAGCTGCTGGTGGTATTCGTCGACCGCCTTGGGGATCACGTCGAAATACATGCGCTTGGCCGTCTTGGGCTTGAGATACATGAAATACGACAGCGATTCCGCGCTGGCATAGGTCAACCATTCGTCGATGGTCAGACCATTGCCCGACGACTTGGAGATCTTGTGCCCGTCCTGATCAAGGAACAGCTCATAGGTGAAATGCTCGGGCGGGCGGTTGCCCAGAATACGGCAGATCTTGTCGTAGATCGGCGTGTTGGTGCTGTGATCCTTGCCGTACATCTCAAAGTCGACATCAAGGGCGGCCCAACGGGCACCAAAGTCAGGCTTCCACTGCAACTTCACATTGCCGCCGGTCAGCGGCAGGGTCATTTCGGTGCCATCTTCATCGTCGAAGGTGATCGTGCCTTCCTTGGCGTTGACCGCTTTCATCGGCACATACATTACCCGCCCTGTTTCAGGGTGGATCGGCAGGAAGATCGAATAGGTCTGCCGACGCTCCTCGCGCAGCGACTTGAGCATCACTTCCATGATCTCGTCATACTTCTCGGCGGCGCGCAAAAGCACCTCGTCGAACTTGCCTGAGCCGTAGAATTCCGTGGCCGAGATAAACTCGTACTCGAACCCGAAGGTATCCAGAAAACGCCGCAGCATGGCGTTGTTATGCGCGCCAAAGCTGTCGTATTTGCCGAAAGGATCGGGCACCGATGTCAGCGGGCGCTGCAGATGTTCTTCCAATGCGGCGGGGTCGGGCACGTTACCCGGCACTTTGCGCATGCCGTCCAGATCGTCCGAAAAGCACACCAGCCGCGTCGGAATGTCGCTGATCTGCTCAAATGCGCGGCGGATCATCGTCGTGCGCGCAACTTCGCCGAAGGTCCCGATATGCGGCAGACCCGACGGGCCATAGCCGGTCTCGAACAAGACGTATCCCTTCTCGGGGGCCTTGTTTGCATAGCGTTTCAACACCCGACGTGCTTCCTCGAACGGCCACGCTTTACTGGTTAGGGCTGCTTCACGCATCTGCGACATGTCATCAATTCCATCATTTTCACCCCGCACCCAATGCGCGCAGGCAGCCCGTACCTATTGCGTCCCCGTAGGCCCGTCAATAATCTGCAGATCAACGGAATGACCGAACGGAAATGCGCATGAATGACGACACCTCCCTCACCCTCAGCGCGCAGGATTGCCTTGTCGCCGTGATGATCGCGGTTTCCGCATCAGACGAGGACATCCGCACCACCGAATTGCTCAAGATCCAGACGGCTGTAAACATGCTCCCCGTCTTTTCAGGCTATGATGTGGACCGCATCAGCTCTGTCAGCTCGATGGTGTTTGACCTGTTCGAACAGGAAGACGGGCTGGATGCCCTGTTCGGCCTGATCAAGGGCGCGCTGCCCGACCGGCTGAACGAAACGGCCTATGCGCTGGCCTGCGATGTGGCCGCCGCCGACGGCACGTTGGACGAAGCCGAATTACGTCTGCTGGAAGAAATCCGCTACGAGCTTGACCTCGACCGCCTGCACGCCGCCGCCATCGAACGCGGTGCCCGCGCCCGTCACGTCAAATAGGCCGCGTCACCGCGATCAAAGGGACGCCGAATCCGCAGCCACATGGAACGCCCCCCAGCGTTCGATCAGCCCTTGCTGCAACCGTTTGGAGCGCCCGTTCCACGCCCGCCCCCCCTCGGGGCGTTCGCGTTGCGCGCGGGTCAGCGTGGCGCGACGTGGCATATCGGCGGTGAACACGGCAAAGGCCATCACCCGCCCGCCCGGTGCCGTCAGATACCCTGCCAAGGCCGAGACAAAGTTCAACGTGCCGGTCTTCGCCTCCACTTTGATCGGGTGATCCTGCACGGGCCGCCCCTTTGAATCGCGCAGGGAAATCGACTTGAGCAACGGTTTCAATGTGCCCGATCCATAGACCCGTACCAGCGCCGTCACCATATCCTGCGCGGTCACGCGGCTGTCTTCGCCCAGCCCCGAATGGTCCACCAGCGCGGGTGCATCCATGCCCAGATTGGCCTTGGCCCACACGTTCATCTCTGCCGCGGACGCGCGCAGTGACGCGGGCGTGCCCGTGCGGTAAACCGTGGCGGACAGCCCCGCCATCTCTGCGATCAAGTTATTGGAATACTTCAACATATCGCGCAGGATATCGCGCAGCGGAGCGCTGGAACGGGTCACCAGCACCTCGCCCTCGGGCAAGCTGGTGATCAACGCCATGTCGCGCAGACGGATGCCCTGTGCCCCCGCCAATGTCTTAAAGATATCGCCCGCATACAGCCCCGGCTTGCGCACCGGCAGCCAGCGCGACCCCCCATTGCCCAAGGCGCTTTTCGCGACGCTCCAGTCATCGCGGGTGCCTGCGTCACGATAGGCAAAGACCGGCGCACTGCGGTCGCTGATCTCCATCGCGGCCATCGCCACGTCAGGGCGATAAGACCCCGACCGCCCGTCCATCAGCACCGAATAGCTGCCGTTCTCGCGCTTCCATTCAAAGTGGACGCGGTTAAAGTTCAGCGCCAGCCCCGACACAGCGGGGTTATAGCCCACATGATCCGGCTGATCCGCATCAATCAACGGGAAGACCGGCAGGCTGCGTTCGTAAATTTTCAACCCGCCTTTGACGCCGATAATGCCCGCCGCCTTGAGGTCATCGGCCATTTTGGCCAGCCCGTCCGTATCCAGCGTCGGATCGCCCCCGCCCACAAGGATCAGATCGCCCTGCACTTCGCCGTCCACAATGCCGCCAGTCGCCATGATGCGCGTCTGGAACTGATGCGCCGCGCCCAAGGTATCCAGCGCGTAAAGCGCGGTAATCGCCTTGGTCACGCTCGCCGGGGGCATCCCGTCAAGCGGGCCGTTCTGTTCCAGCACCGCACCGGTTTCCGCATCCGCCAGACTAAAGGTCACAGCCCCGTTCAACCGCGCCTTGTCGATCAGCTCTTGCGCCGAGGGGATCGCCTGCCGGAACAAATCGTCCCCGCGCAGAACAGGGCGCAGCGATTCAGTTGGCGGTGCCGCAAAGGCCGCCGGAGCCACAACAGCCGCCGCAGCGGTACTCAGAAACAAACGACGGGATAAAACAGTTTTCATGGGGCGACTTAAACCTGACAGGACAGAGCGACACAAGCGCTTGCAAATCACATTTTCATGGGCGGGGGCCCATGCTAACTGACAAGACATGCAACGCGTTATTTTGATCATGTTTGTCGCCATGTCACTGATTCCCGCAGGCGACAGCGCGGGCAAGATCCTGACCTCACAGCTTGGCGTGGCCCCCGTTTTTGTGGCGTGGTCGCGGTTTGCCATAGGGGCGCTGCTGCTGGTGCCCTTCGCCCCGCCGCAAACGCGCGCCCTGTTCGGCAACTGGCGCATCTGGGTCCGTGCCGCCATCCTGTGCGGCAGCATCACCTGCATCCAGACAGCACTGGTGACCGAGGACGTGGCCAATGTCTTTGCCGCTTTCTTTATCGGTCCGCTGCTCAGCTATGTGCTGGCCGCGCTCTTCCTGCGCGAGGCGATATCGCTTCAACGCAGCGCGTTGATCGTGGCAGGGTTTCTGGGGGTGCTGGTCGTGGTCCGACCGGGGCTTGAACCCAGTGCGGGGCTGCTTTGGGCGCTGACCGCGGGGACGCTTTATGGCGTGTTCCTGACGATGTCGCGCTGGCTATCGCATCTGGCCCCGCCCCTTGCGCTGACCTTCAGCCAGTTGGTGATCAGCGGGCTGCTGCTTTTGCCGCTGGGGCTGGTCTATTTCCCGCCGCTGACCGGCCCCGTCCTGGGGCTAAGCCTCGCAAGCGCGCTTTGTTCGATGTTGGGCAACCTGCTGATGTTATACGCCTATCGCATGGCCCCTGCGACCAAGGTCGCACCGCTGGTGTATCTGCAACTGCTGTCCGCCGTGGGGCTGGGGTGGCTGGTGTTCGGCGCATGGCCCGACGCCCTGACATGGGCCGGCATGGCGATGATCCTAGGGGCGGGTATCGCCTCTGCCAGATTGCGCTGACCATTTGCCCGCGGCCCGGATCGCGCTTGAACTGACATCGACCATCGGGACGTTCACGAAACACCACGCGGGGGCCGGTGCCTGCCCCAAGAGCTGGCTTTGCCGCCCCGAAATCCGGTAGGGTGCATAAAGCGTCGCGGCGTGGCTCATCCGTGCTGATATGCGCTGGCCGGGCCGGGCAAGCACCCCTAGGGGCACTGTCTCCATGATCTGCCGCCAGTCCTGCCACAGGTGGAACTGCGCCAGATTATCCGCCCCCATCAGCCAGACGAAGCGCACACCGGGATAGCGGGCCCGCAGCGCGGCAAGGGTTTGCGCGGTGTAGCGGGTGCCGAGATGGGCCTCGATATCCGTGACCTCGACCCGCGGGTGCTGCATCACCTCGCGCGCGCGGGCCAGACGGGACGCCATCGGGGCCGGCCCATGTGTCTTGAGCGGATTGCCCGGGCTGACCATCCACCACACCCGATCCAGCCCGAAACGCTTGATCGCCTCGCGGGTGATATGGGCGTGACCCTCGTGCGCCGGATCGAACGACCCGCCAAGCAGCCCGATCACCTGCCCCGGGGGCGCATATGGAAATGGATAACCCAACGAAAACGGCCCCCGATATACATCAGGGGCCGAAAGAAGGGCAGCCACGCCCCTTTGTCAATCGCGTTATCCGTGCGTTAATCGACGAACTTCTTGATCTCGCCGGATTTCAACCGCGCGAAATAGCTCTTCATCTCGCGTTTCACGATCGGCATCAGGAAGTACAGCGCCGTGATGTTCACAACCGCCATCGCAAAGATCATCGCATCAGAGAAGTCGATAACCGCGCCCAGATTGGCCGCCGCCCCCACGATGATGAAAAGGCAGAAGATCACCTTGAACACGATCTCTTTGGTTTTGCCTTCACCGAACAGATAGGTCCACGCTTTCAGCCCGTAGTAGGACCAGCTGATCATGGTGGAGAAGGCAAACAGGATCACCGCCAGCGCCAGCACATAAGGGAACCAGCTGAATCCGGTCGCAAAGGCAGCCGATGTGAGCTGAACGCCGCTTGACCCGTCGATGGTCTGGATCGCGGTGCCTGCGTCATTCAGGATGAAGCGGCCCGTTTCGGGGTCCATCACCAGCACGCCAGAGATGGTGATCACCAGCGCGGTCATCGTACAGATAACAACGGTATCGATGAAGGGCTCCAACAGGGATACGACGCCTTCGGTCACCGGCTCTTTGGTGCGCACGGCAGAGTGTGCGATCGCCGCCGAGCCGACACCCGCCTCGTTCGAGAACGCCGCCCGTTTAAAGCCCTGGATCAGCGCGCCAACCAGACCGCCTGCAACGCCCAGACCACTGAACGCACCTTCAAAAATCTGGCCAAAGGCCCAACCGATCTTGTCGTATTCAACGATCAGGATGATCAGCGCGGCACCAACATAGATCACGCCCATCAACGGCACGATTTTCTCGGTGACATTGGCGATGGATTTGATCCCGCCGACAATGACCGCAAAGACCACTGCGGCAAAGACGATGCCCGTGATCCAGCCAGGGTAGTCTCCGATGATACCGGACAGCTGTGCATGGGCCTGATTGGCCTGGAACATATTCCCGCCGCCCAAGGCACCACCGATGGTAAAGATCGAAAAGATCACCGCCAGCACCCCGCCCAAAGGCAGGCCGCGCTCCTTAAAGCCCTTTGTCATATAGTACATCGGACCACCGGAAACGGTGCCATCGGCGTATTCATTGCGGTATTTCACACCCAGCGTACATTCGGTGAACTTGGAGGCCATGCCCAGCAAACCGGCCAGGATCATCCAGAAGGTCGCCCCCGGACCGCCGATGCCCACGGCCACCGCGACGCCCGCGATGTTGCCCAGACCGACAGTCCCCGACAGCGCCGTTGCAAGCGCCTGAAAGTGGCTCACCTCGCCCGCGTCATCGGGATCGGAATAATCGCCTTTGACCAGCGAGATCGCATGCCAGAACGCTTTGACCTGAATGAAGCCGAAATACAGCGTAAATACCGTCGCCGCGACCACCAGCCACAGCACGATCCACGGGAAGTTGGTGCCGGGTAGCGACATGAAGATCAGATTGACGAACCAGCCTGTCGAACCCGCGAAGATATCATTGATGCGTTGATCCATGCCGACGGTTTCTTGTGCCGCGGCAACCATGGGCAAAGCAGAGACAGCAGCAGCCCCCGCACCCGTTGTCAGAAATTTTTTCATGATATGACCTTTCAAGGAATGATCGTCAGAGGCACGCGGGACGCCACAGCCAAGCGGCCGGTAACGCCGCCGAACATACGCTCTTTCAGGCCGCGCAGACCGACACGGCCCACCACGATCTGCTGTGCGCCGTGCTTCTTGGCCAGATCGTCCAGAATATCGGCCACGTCGCCATGCTTCACGATGCCCTGAACGGTGACGCCGTCTTCGCTGACCTTCTTGACCGCCGGATCGACGATACGTTCGCGGGCCAGTGCCAGTTCCTCTTCGCGCCGCTTGTGGCGCTGGTCATTCTCTTCCGAGGTCTGGAAGCTGAATGGAGACCATTCAATCACGTAAACGAGCTTGAGCTCGCAATCGCCAATCAATTTGGCCTGTTTCGTTGCGAAATCCAAAGCGCGCGCCCCGGCTTCCCCCCCGTCCAGTCCAACAACAATAGTGGATGCTGTCATGTATTTGTCCCTTTGTGTATGACGCGGTCTTTTTGCGGCCGCGTTGTACCGGGGCGCTGAACGCACCCGGATTAGGCGAATATAAACGAGGTCCAAAATTTTTTTCGACTGAATTTCGCGTAAAATTCGGTCATTCGTCCCCAGTTCACCGTTCGATAACGGTAAAAAGGGATAGTTATCGGAAAAACAGCCTTTGCCGCCCGCGCGATCCGCGCTTTGTGCGTAACGCCCCTGCGCCCTGTGAATCGCCCGGTAACGGACGGGGTTCAAAACCGCGGCACAGGCCTTATATATTGAATGTTTGCTCTTGCCCGCCTGTGGCGATATTGCACGTTCCAAACCGTATTCAGCTTATCCGAGGATTCTCAATGGCCGCCTATCAATATGTCTATCACATGTCCGGTGTCTCAAAGACCTACCCGGGCGGCAAAAAGTGTTTCGACAACATTAACCTGAACTTCCTGCCCGGTGTGAAAATCGGTGTGGTCGGCGTCAACGGCGCGGGTAAATCCACGCTGATGAAGATCATGGCCGGTAAGGACAAGGATTACTCGGGCGAAGCATGGGTCGCTGAAGGGGCCAAGGTCGGCTACCTGGAACAGGAACCCTATCTGGACCCCGCCCTGACCGTGCGCGAAAATGTCATGCTGGGCGTGAAAGCCAAGAAGGACATTCTGGACCGCTACAACGAACTGGCGATGAACTATTCCGACGAGACAGCCGACGAAATGGCCGCCTTGCAGGATCAGATCGACGCGGAGAACCTCTGGGATCTCGACAGCCAGATCGACGTCTCGATGGAAGCCCTGCGCTGCCCGCCCGACGATGCCGATGTGACCAAACTGTCCGGTGGTGAAGCCCGCCGCGTGGCGCTGTGCAAGCTGCTGCTTGAAGCGCCCGAAATGCTGCTGCTTGACGAACCGACCAACCACCTGGACGCGGAAACCATCGCCTGGCTGCAACAGCACCTGATCGACTATAAGGGCACGATCCTGATCGTCACCCACGACCGGTATTTCCTGGATAACATCACCAGCTGGATCCTCGAGCTCGACCGCGGCAATGGCATCCCCTACGAGGGGAACTATTCCAGCTGGATCGACCAGAAAGCCAAACGGCTTGAACAGGAAGCCCGCGAGGACAAGTCCAAGCAAAAGACACTGTCGCGCGAATTGGAATGGATGCGTCAGGGGGCCAAGGCCCGTCAGGCGAAATCCAAAGCGCGGATCAAGTCGTATAACGAAATGGCCGACAGCTCGGAGCGCGAGCGCCTGACGCGCGCCCAGATCGTTATCCCCAACGGCCCCCGTCTGGGCAACAAAGTGCTTGAGGTCGAGGGCCTGTCCAAAGCCATGGGCGACAAGCTGTTGATCGAAAAGCTGGACTTCTCTCTGCCGCCGGGCGGGATCGTCGGCGTCATCGGCCCCAACGGCGCGGGTAAATCAACCCTGTTCAAGATGATCACCGGCCATGAACAACCCGATACCGGCACGATCGAACTCGGAAATACCGTTGATCTGTCCTATGTTGACCAGTCGCGCGATGACCTGAACCCTGATGACAATGTTTGGCAGGCCATTTCGGGCGGGGCCGAGATCATCAAGCTTGGCGATGCCGAAGTGAACTCGCGTGCCTATTGCGGCGCTTTCAACTTCAAGGGCGGCGACCAGCAGAAGAAAGTCGGCCTGCTGTCGGGCGGTGAACGCAACCGTGTGCATATGGCACGTCTGCTGAAAGAAGGCGGCAACGTGCTGCTGCTCGATGAACCGACCAACGATCTGGACGTTGAAACCCTGCGCGCGCTCGAAGACGCGCTGGTCGATTTCGCGGGCTGCGCCGTGGTCATCTCGCACGACCGTTTCTTCCTTGACCGGATCTGTACGCACATCCTCGCCTTTGAAGGCGACGCGCATGTTGAATGGTTCGAGGGCGGCTTCTCTGACTACGAAGAGGACAAGAAGCGTCGTCTGGGCGAAGACGCCATGGAGCCCAAGCGTATGAAGCACAAGAAATTCTCGCGCTGATCTCGGCGAAAGTTCTAAGAAAAAAGGCCCCCGCAGGAAACTGCGGGGGCCTTTTTATGTGGTGGTCAACGCGCCGCAGCGACGCGGCACGGGTTTCCCGTTACAGCCCGTCGGCCAGTTCCGTATAGCCATCGGTGCGGTCGGTGCTGGTGCTGTCGGGCACGGTTTCACGGCCCAGAAAATCGCGCAGCGTATTGCAGGCAGACAGCCCCGACCACAGCCGCTGGTTCGACACCAGCTTCACCGTGACATCGGCGCTGAAATCACCGCCGATACGTGCGGCCGTGCCATCGTGGGACAGGATGTCTTCGATGTCTTTCTGTATCTCTTCGGGCTTGATCCGGTGGCGGCCCATCACGGTGCCCACGATGATCCCCTCGCCCGCATAGCCCATAAAGCATTTCTCATGGGCCAGCGCCGCGACCGTGGCCTGCGCGACCAAGCCCATCTGGCGACAGAACTCAGCCGGGCTTGCGGCCTCGAAGATATTGCGGATCTGCGGGAGTTTGACCGCGAAAAGGCTCATGGCATAGCAGCCTTCGGGCAGACGCAACATGTGGTTTTCGAACCCGTGCAGATCATCGACGCCGACAACGTTCAGATCAAAGCTTTCCTCGACCCGTACCTTCATCAGGCCCGACAGCTCCGCCAGCGTATGCGCGGCCTCGCGTTCACGCCGCAGACTGTCGCTGAGCATGCCCGCCATGTTGATACGCGCGCCCAATTCGATCCCGTTCAAGGGCTTAAAGATGAAATCCGTCGCCCCGGCGCGGAAGGCGGTGTCCATCAGGTCATGTTTCCGGCTGCCGGTGATCATGATGATCGGCGCACTTTTATAGGCCTGCATATTGCGGATGTCGTCACATAGGGTGATCCCGTCAACGCCGGGCAGCATGATATCCAGCAAGAAGCAGTCAAAGCTTGCCCCGTGTTCGTCGATCTTGGCCAACCCATCCTCGGCCGAGTCTGCACAGACCAGATCGAACCCCAGCGACGGCGTCAGACAGTCGCGCAACAGGTCAAGAATGGTGGGATCGTCATCTACGGCTAGGATTTTCATACGGTGGCTCACTCGTTGTCGTGTCGGCAGAAGGGGGACTGGTTAAATTCTCTTATGGCTCGGAGCAAAATCGCAGATGAATCTGGCAGCAGTTAGGCAATTTCGGCCAATCCGTTAACCCTTTGCCCCGCTGCCTCTGCCAATGCACGTTAGGGTTTCGCCTTGCCCCTCCGAAGAATACGGCGCAAATGTGCCGGAATCAGCAAGGATCGGCCTGTTTTTCAAGGCCCATTGACAGCCCCTTGCGCGAATCCCCACGACCTGCCATATCCGAATGGCTAACGTTATTCTTTTTCGACCAACTGTCTCCCTCATACGGCGTTCAGACTTCGATCCAGACCGACAACGCCAAGCCATCGCACGACGCGGATGGCATACTAGAGGAGACTACGGATATGGCCACTGGCACCGTAAAATGGTTCAACACAACAAAAGGCTTCGGCTTTATCGCACCCGATGGCGGCAGCAAAGATGTATTCGTACACATCTCCGCTGTTGAGCGCGCAGGCCTGACCGGTCTGGCCGACAACCAGAAAGTGACATTCGACATCGAAGCTGGCCGTGACGGCCGCGAATCCGCGTCGAACATCGCACTGGCATAAGCCATGCAGGGCCTTAGGCCCGCAGGATGAATTTGCCGGCTGACCCTCACGGGACAGCCGGTTTTTTTATGTCCTCAGGGTTGCCAAACACAACCCAAGGGGCAAAATACCGGCATCACATCCTAAAGGAGCCCCCCATGCGCCGCCGTCAGTTTATCGCAGGTTCTTTGGCCGCCCTCGCCTTTCCCCACGCGCTGTTTGCCGCGGGTGCCGCCTATGACCCCACGCCGCAAATGGTGTCGATCAAACCACGATATGCCGTGGGCGAGCTGCTGATCCTGCCCCGCAGCCACTACCTGTATCTGGTGACCGCCCCCGGTCAGGCCATGCGATACGGCGTGGGCGTCGGCAAGGCGGGGCTGGAGTTTACCGGCACCGCGACGATCGACGTCAAAAAGGAATGGCCCACCTGGCGCCCCACGGACGAGATGATCGAACGGGAGCCCAAGACCTATGCGCGGTTCATCGGCAATACCGACGCGCAACCCGGTGGCCCGTCCAATCCGCTGGGGGCGCGCGCGCTCTATCTGTTCCAGAATGGCCGCGATACATATTTCCGCATCCACGGCACCACCCAACCCAGCAGCATTGGGCGCTCTGTCTCGAACGGGTGTATCCGCATGCTGAACGAACACGTCAAAGACCTGTACCAACGTGTGCCCATCGGCACCAAGGTCACGGTGCTGTAACGCCGCTGGCTTTATTCATCACGCAAAAGGGGCTGGCATCGCTGCCAGCCCCTTCGCATTTCTGCACTGTGTCGGGGACGTGTCCCCTTAGTTCAGCGCGCCTTAGTTCAAGGCTTTGTCGGTGATCGCATGGGTCCATGCGCCCGACGGCTCTACCGTGATGACGGGGTCCGACCCACCGGACAGCAGCGATTGCACGGTCCGCTCGTAATCCGCCTCGTCCAGCGCGCCGTTGCTGCCTGCGGTCAGCTTGGCCACTTCGCCCATCATGCGTTTCTGATGCTCTTCGGTTTGCGCACCGGAGGCATCGTTGTCCAACACGATTTCCGCCGCTTCATCTGGGTTTTCCTCGGCGTATTTCCAGCCCTTCATAGAGGCCCGCACAAAGCGCACCATCTTGTCCTCGAACGCCGGATCGGCAAGGTTCTCTTCCAGCGCGTAAAGCCCGTCTTCCAATGTGGCAACGCCCTGCTCTTCGTATTTGAATACGTTCAGATCATCCGGCGTCAGACCTGCGTCGATCACCTGCCAGTATTCATTATAGGTCATGGTCGACACGCAGGCGGCCTGATTTTGCAGCAGCGGATCCACGTTAAAGCCTTGTTTCAGCACGGTCACACCATCCTCACCGCCTTCGGTGGGCAGCTCAAGCTTGCTCATCCAGCTGAGAAAGGGGAATTCGTTGCCAAAGAACCAGACGCCCAACGTCTTGCCCTTGAAGTCATCCGTGGTCTCGATCCCGGCATCCTTGCGGCAGGTCAGCATCATGCCCGAGGATTTGAACGGCTGCGCGATGTTCACCATCGGCAGGCCCTTCTCGCGCGCGGCCAAAGCGGCGGGCATCCATTCAACGGCGACATCGGCACCACCACCGGCCAGCACCTGTGTCGGCGCAATGTCCGGGCCGCCCGGCTTGATCGTGACGTTCAGGTCTTCTTCGTCATAGAACCCTTTGTCCTGCGCCACATAATAGCCCGCGAACTGCGCCTGCGTGACCCACTTCAGCTGAAGCGTCACATCATCCGCCGCTTGGGCCATGGTCCCCATCAGGCCCACAGCGGCCCCGGCGACATATGTTGATAGTTTTTTCATTTTTATATCTCCCTCTTGGTTGGTTGGTCGTCTTGGTTAGTTCCGCGTTAGTTCCGCTGGCTCGGGTGCCAAAAGGTCACCCGCCGTTCAAACAATGACATCGCGCCGTAGAATGCGGACCCGGCAATCGCCGCGACAACAATCTCGGCCCAGACCAGATCAAGCGCAAGCTGGCCCACCGAGGTAGAGATCCGAAACCCCATCCCCCGCACAGGAGAGCCGAAAAATTCAGCAACAATCGCCCCGATCAGGGCAAGGGTCGTGCCGATCTTCAGCCCATTGAACACGAAAGGCATCGCGGCAGGCAAGCGCAGCTTGAACAGCGTCGCCCAATAGCTGGCCGCATAGGTCCGCATCAGATCGCGTTGCATGGCGTCGGTGGCTTGCAAGCCCTGCACCGTGTTCACCAGCATCGGAAAGAACACCATGACCACGACCACGGCGGCCTTGGACTGCCAGTCAAAGCCGAACCACATCACCAGAATCGGGGCCATCCCGATCACGGGCAGCGCGGCCACAAAGTTCCCTACCGGCAAAAGCCCCCGTTGCAAGAAGGGGAAACGGTCAATCGCAACGGCGATCAAAAAGGCCGCACCACAGCCCAGCACATAGCCCGACAACGCGCCCTTCAGCACGGTCTGCACGAAATCCACCCAAAGGATATCAAGCGATGACACCAGCCGCAGGGCAATCAGCGACGGCGCAGGCAGCAAGACCTGCGAAATCTCGAGCCCGCGCACAATGCCTTCCCAGACAGCGATCAGCGTCGCGCCAAAAACCAAGGGCGCTGCAAGAGACACCCAGCGGGCCGGCCGCAATCGCGCCAACCGGATGTTGACCCACATGCCAAAGGCCCAGGCCACTGCGGCAAAAACCAGCCAGATCATCGCGCCATCCCCATCCGTTTCAATGTCACACGCTGGATCAAGCCGATGATCCCCACCAGCAACGCGGCCAGAGCCGCCGCCATGATCAACGCGCTCCAGATCTGGATCGTCTGGCCATAGTAGCTGCCAGCCAACAACCGCGCCCCCAGACCCGCAACGGCACCCGTTGGCAGCTCACCAATGATGGCCCCCACCAGTGACGCAGCCATCGCGATCTTGAGCGAAGTAAAGAAATACGGCATCGACGCAGGCAACCGCAGCTTCCAGAAGGTCTGGCCCGCACTCGCATGCCAGGTGCGCATCTGGTCCAACTGCATCTGGTCAGGGCTGCGCAGCCCTTTCACCATGCCGACAACGACGGGGAAGAACGACAGATACATGCTGATCATCGCTTTCGGCAGCAGCCCCGACACGCCCACGGCGTTCAGCACCACAATGATCATCGGCGCAATCGCCAGAATGGGAATGGTCTGGCTGGCGATCACCCAAGGCATCACCGACATATCCATCACCCGGTTGAACACGATCCCCACCGCCAGCAAGACGCCCAGCAAGGTGCCCATGCCAAAGCCCAGCAGGGTCGCGCTGAGCGTGATCCAGGAATGATAGACCAAGGACCGCTTCGACGTGACTTTCTTCATCACGGTCGTGTCCCAGATCTCTGACGCGACCTGATGCGGCGCGGGCAGTTTGGGCTTTTTCTGCGCCCAAGTATCCGCAACCAAAGACGTGGCGGTCACCGTCTCGCCCGACCGTGTGGCCTTGTCATAGGTCCAGTCCGAATTCAGCCAGACCGCCGCCGCATACCACAGCGCAAACAAGACCCCGACTACAGTCAGGACAGGCAAGAAGCTCGACCTCATCGCGCGCCCCCCTGCTTCCAGATGGTCCGAAAATCCTCCCCGAAGGGCCGGGTGGCAGCGGGCGCGCGGTCAATCATCCGCATGCCCCGCCCGCAATCCTTCCCGCACCCGATGCGCGATCTCCAGAAACTCGGGCGTTTCGCGAATGTCCAAGGGGCGCTCTTTCGGCAAAGGGCTGTCGATGACATCCGCAATCCGCCCCGGACGCGGGCTCATTACCACGATCTTGGTGCTCAGATACACCGCCTCCGGGATCGAGTGGGTGACAAAGGCAATCGTCTTTTGTGTGCGCGCCCACAGGCGCAACAGCTGTTCATTCAAATGGTCGCGCACGATCTCGTCCAGCGCGCCAAAGGGTTCATCCATCAGCAAGATATCCGCATCAAACGCTAGCGCCCGCGCGATCGAGGCCCGTTGCTGCATGCCCCCCGACAGCTGCCAAGGGAACTTGCGCTCGAACCCTGCCAGCTCCACCAGTTCCAACACTTGGCGAACCCGCGCCGCCTGATCCGCCTTGGAATACCCCATGATTTCAAGCGGCAGCCGGATATTGCCGCCAATCGTCCGCCAGGGATAAAGCCCCGCCGCCTGAAACACATAGCCATAGGCCCGCGCCCGCCGGGCCTCGGCAGCACTGACGCCATTCACCGTGATCTCGCCCCCCGTGGGCTGCTCAAGGTCGGCCATACAGCGCAGGAACGTCGTCTTGCCGCAGCCCGACGGCCCGATAAAGCTGACGAAATCGCCTTTCTCGATATCAAGCGACACGTCTTTCAGCGCATGCACAGGGCCGTCGTTGGTTTCAAATGTCAGGGATAGGTTCTGGGCCGAGATCACGGGCGCGGTGCTCATAAGCTGCGTCCCTCTTCTGCCGTACAACGTGCTCGCATCTATGCTGGCCTCTTTCTTCTTCAGGGCAGCGCGGCGCAACCGCCGCGCTGCGTTGATAGTCCCGCGTTCAGATCCCCGCAGGGATGTTCAGCGGATCGCGTTTGATCAGTTTCGGCGCAGTCAACTCTTTCCACTTGCTCAGCGCAAGGTTGGCCGATGGGAAAGCAGGCCGCGGCACAAAGCGCCCGCGTCCGGGGTTGGGCTGCGAGTTCTGCCCCCAGGCCCAGATCACCTCGCCACGGCTCAGGGTATAGCGCGCCTGTGCCTTGACCTCGAAGCCTTCAAAGACGTTGTAATCCAGAATGGAGTGGTGGTTCGCCGTCGAAATCGTCTTGCTGATCTTGGGATCCCACACCACGATATCCGCGTCGGCCCCTTCGACAATCGCGCCCTTGCGCGGATAGATATTCAGGATCTTCGCCACATTGGTCGAGGTGGCAGCGACGAATTCATTGGGCGTCAGACGGCCCGTCTCCACCCCTTCGGTCCAGAGCACCGCCAGACGTTCCTCCAACCCGTTGGACCCGTTGGGGATGATGCGGAAATCATCGCGGCCCGCGCGTTTCTGCTCGGTCGAAAACGCAGCGTGATCCGTGGCAACCACCTGCAACGACCCCGACTGCAAGCCCGCCCATAGACTGTCCTGATGGTCCTTGGACCGGAAGGGCGGCGACATGACACGGCGTGCGGCATGGTCCCAATCTTTGTTGAAATACTCGCTCTCGTCCAGGGTCAGGAACTGGATCAGCGGCTCGCCATAGACCCGCATCCCCTTTTGCCGCGCACGGCGGATCGCTTCGTGGGTCTGCTCGCAAGAGACATGCACGATGTAAAGCGGCACACCGGCGGCATCGGCAATGGTGATCGCGCGGTTGGCGGCCTCGCCCTCCAGTTCGGGCGGGCGGGAATAGGCATGCCCCTCCGGCCCCGTGATCCCCTGATTGAAATACTTCTCCTGCAAGGCCGCGACCAGATCGCCGTTCTCGGCATGGACCATCGGCAGCGCCCCCAGTTCGGCACAGCGCTGGAAGGATGCGAACATCTCGTCATCCTCGACCATCAAGGCCCCTTTGTAGGCCATAAAGTGTTTGAACGAATTCACCCCCATGTCGACGGCGTCTTTCATCTCGTCAAAGACATTCTCGTTCCAGCCGGTGATCGCCATGTGATAGCCGACATCCGAACAGATCTGCGGCGCGGATTTGCGGTGCCATTCATTGATCGCGTTCTTGATCGACCCGTCCGCCCCCGGCAGACAGAAATCGACGATCATCGTGGTCCCGCCCACGGCCGCAGCCCAGGTGCCTGTCTCGAATGTCTCGGCCGCTGTGGTGCCCATAAAGGGCATCTCAAGATGGGTATGGGGATCGATCCCGCCGGGGATGACATAGGCCCCTTCGGCGTCGATATATTCGTCGCCCACCAGATCCTCGCCGATCTGTTTGATGATCTCGCCCTCGATCAACACGTCTGCTTTCCAGGTGCGATCTGCCGTGCAGACCATGCCGCCCTTGATAACCTTGCTCATCTGTCCTCTCCCCTATCTGTCTTCCAAATGGTCCAAATCCCGGGGGTCTGGGGGCTGGCCCCCAGGGCGCGCCCGCTCAGGCCCCCGACGGGTTCAGCCCACAATCTCTGCCGTTTCCAGCACCGCATGCAGCAAAACATCGGCACCGGCCTTGGCCCATTCCTTGGTGATCTCTTCGGCCTCGTTATGGCTCAGCCCATCCACGCAGGGGCACATGACCATCGCGGTCGGGGCCACCCCGTTGATCCAGCAGGCATCGTGACCCGCCCCCGAGATGACGTCCATATGACTATACCCCAACCGCTCTGCCGCGGAACGGATGGCCGAGACGCAGCCTTCGTCAAAGGCGACGGGATCAAAGCCACCGACCTTTTCAAAAGCGACCTCTAGCCCCATGTCATCGGCGATCTTCTGACCCTCGACGCGCAGGCGCTTTTCCATATCCTCGATCACGCTCAGATCGGGCGACCGGAAATCGACGGTAAAGATCACCTGCCCCGGGATCACATTGCGCGAGTTCGGGTAAACCTCGATATGCCCCGCGGCACCAACCGCATGCGGCGCGTGGGACCATGCGATCTGGTCCACCGCTTCAAGCATACGCGCCATGCCAAGGCCTGCGTTCTTGCGCATCGGCATCGGCGTTGATCCGGTATGCGCATCCTTGCCGGTCACAGTGACTTGGGTCCACGACAGCCCCTGTCCGTGGGTCACGACGCCAATGTCCTTGCCTTCGGCCTCCAGGATCGGGCCCTGTTCGATGTGCAGCTCGAAAAACGCATGCATCTTGCGCGCGCCGACCTCTTCGTCGCCCTGCCAGCCGATCCGCTTGAGCTCGTCGCCAAAGCGCAAGCCCTCGGCGTCGGTCTTGGCATAGGCCCATTCCTGCGTGTGGATGCCGGCAAAAACGCCAGACGACAGCATCGCGGGAGCATAGCGGGTGCCCTCTTCGTTGGTCCAGTTGGTCACGACCACGGGGTGTTTCGTCTTGATCCCCAGATCGTTCATCGTGCGCAGCAATTCCAGCCCGCCCAGCACACCCAGCACGCCGTCATACTTGCCGCCCGTGGGCTGCGTATCCAGATGCGACCCGACGTAGACGGGCAGCGCATCGGGGTCGGTGCCATCGCGCTGCGCGAACATGTTGCCCATCGTATCAAGGCCCATGGTGCAGCCCGCCTCCTCGCACCATTTCTGGAACAGGGCACGACCTTCGGCGTCTTCGTCGGTCAGCGTCTGGCGGTTGTTGCCCCCCGCCACACCGGGGCCGATCTTGGCCATCTCCATCAGACTGTCCCACAAACGATCCGGGTTGATCTTCAGGTTTTCACCGGGCGCGGCCATAGCGGTTTCCTTTGCGTTTTCTACCTTGTGCAAGGCGTAAATTTTTACCATTTGGTAAATCCACGATTGCGGCTAGGGTTAAGTCTGTCAAGAAATGCTTTCCCTCGGGGCCACCCGTCCGAAGTGGGGTGCCGCATTTTCAGGCACTTACACCGAAAGGGGACGCGCCATGCCCGAGACAACCGCCAAGAAAAAGCCCAGCCGAATCCAAAGGCGCAACCGCCGTGTGATCCTGGATGCGGCGCTTGATGTGTTTTCGACCTATGGGTTTCGCGGTGCCACGCTGGATCAGATCGCCAGCGAGGCAGGGCTGAGCAAACCGAATATATTGTATTATTTCAGCGGGAAGGAAGAAATCCACACCACCCTGCTGAGCCAGTTGATGGAGACATGGCTCGACCCGCTGGTCGAGTTGGACGCCGACGGTGACCCGCGCACAGAGCTGTTGGATTATGTGCAGCGCAAACTGGATATGGCGCGGGATCTGCCCCGTGAAAGCCGCTTGTTTGCTGGTGAAATTTTACGCGGTGCGCCCCATATGGAGCCGCGTTTGCAAAGCGATCTGAAACCGCTGTTCGACGAGAAATGCGCCGTTATTTCCGATTGGATGGCGGCGGGAAAGATCGCGCGAATGGACCCGCGCCATCTGATTTTCTCGATCTGGTCGACCACGCAACACTATGCCGATTTCGCGCCGCAAGTCGCGCTGCTGCTGGACGGCGATGCCGATCAGCACCAGCAGGCGTCGGACCATCTGCGACTGATGTTCTCGACGTTGTTGACCCCCGCCGCGCCTCAACAGTAGCGGCGGGGGCAAGGGTCACTCGGCCGCCGTTGCCGACGGGTTGTTGGGATGCGTCGTCCAATTGGCGTAATTCGGATCGACGGGCTTGCCCGTGCGCGGGTCCGTGGTGCCGGGGGCCAGCTCCACCATCGAGATACAATCCTCGACCGGGCAAACGTTGACGCAGAGGTTGCACGCGACGCATTCGTCGTCGATCACGCTGAAGGTGCGATCTTCGGACATGGCAATCGCCTGATGCGAGGTGTCTTCGCAGGCGGCAAAGCAGCGCCCGCAGGAGATACACAGATCCTGATCGATCTTGGCCTTGGCGACATAGTTCAGGTTCAGCTGGTTCCAGTCGGTCACATTCGGCACCGCACGGCGCACCAGTTGATCGACCGAAGTCATCCCCTTGTCGTCCATATATTCCGACAGGCCCGAGATCATCTCTTGCACAACCTTGAAACCATAGGTCATCGCCGCCGTGCAGACCTGCACATTGCCCGCGCCAAGGGCCAGAAACTCTGCCGCGTCGCGCCATGTGGTCACGCCGCCGATGCCGCTGATCGGCATATCCGCCGTCTCGGGGTTGCGCGCGATTTCCGCCACCATGTTCAAGGCAATCGGTTTTACCGCCGGCCCGCAATAGCCGCCGTGGGTGCCTTTCCCGTCGATCATCGGTTCAGGCGCGAACAGGTCCAGATCGACCGAGGTGATGGAGTTGATCGTGTTGATCAGGCTCACCGCATCCGCGCCGCCACGTTTCGCGGCCTCGGCGGGGTAGAGCACATTCGTGATGTTCGGCGTCAGCTTCACGATCACCGGCATGCGCGTGTATTGCTTGCACCAGCGGGTGACCATTTCAATATATTCCGGCACCTGTCCCACAGCCGATCCCATGCCGCGTTCCGCCATGCCATGCGGGCAGCCGAAGTTCAGCTCGATCCCGTCGGCACCGGTTTCCTCCACATGCGGCAGGATCGCTTTCCACGCCTCCTCCTCGCACGGGACCATGATTGACGCGATCAGCGCGCGGTCAGGGTAATCCCGTTTCACCGCTTTCATCTCGCGCAGGTTCACCTCCAGCGGGCGATCGGTGATCAGCTCGATGTTATTGAGCCCCAGCAGCCGCCGGTCTGCGCCCCAGATCGCGCCGTAGCGCGGGCCGTTGACATTGACGACGGGCGGGCCCTCCATGCCGAGGGTCTTCCACACGACACCGCCCCAGCCTGCCTCGTAGGCGCGGCGGACGTTGTATTCCTTGTCCGTGGGTGGCGCGGATGCCAGCCAGAACGGGTTGGGGCTTTTGATGCCCACGAAGTCGCTTCTTAGATCAGCCATTTGCGTTCTCCTGTAGGGGCTTAGCCCATCAATACCATGTGAATGTCCATCGCCGCGTCGCGCCCTTCGGCGACAGCGGTCACGGTCAGGTCGTCGCCGCCGCTCGCACAATCACCACCGGCCCAGACCCCGTCGACACTGGTGCGTCCGGTGCCATCCACCTTGATCTTGCGCGCCTCCAGCGTGGGCAGCGCGTCACCTTGAAGGGTCTGGCCGATGGCCTTGAACACTTGATCCGCAGCGAGGCGCAGGGTCTGACCCGTGCCATTCATCTGGTCGTCGACATATTCGAATTCGATCTCGCGCACCGCACCGTTGCCGATCACGGCGACCGGCGTGGCATGGGTCACGATCCGCACGCCCTTAGAGGCGGCAAGATCCTGTTCGAACACGCTGGCGTTCATCCGGTCGCGCCCGCGACGATAGACCAGCGTCACATTGAGCGCGCCCAGCAGTTTCGCCTGAATGGCGGCATCGATCGCGGTCATCCCGCCGCCGATCACCACCACGTCACGACCGATCGGGACCGCAGCCACATCGCTCGCTTGACGCAGGTGAGAGATGAAGTCGACCGCATCCAGCACGCCGGTCTTATCCTCGCCCTCGGCCCCCAAGGCGTTCACACCGCCAAGGCCCATACCAAGGAACACGGCGTCATAGTCGGCCCGCAAACTGTCCAGTGTCATCGCCGCCCCAAGGGCTGCGTTGTTCTGCACGGTGATGCCGCCGATCTTGAGCAGCCAGTCCACCTCTGCCTGCGCGAAGCCGTCGGGCGTCTTGTAGGTGGCGATCCCGTATTCGTTCAGACCGCCGGGCTTGGGCCGCGCGTCAAAGACGGTGACATCATGCCCCATCATCGCCAAACGGTGCGCACAAGACAGCCCCGCCGGTCCTGCACCGACCACGGCCACGCGCTTGCCCGTCAAAGCCGCGCGTTCAAACGGATGTGCGCCCTGTGCTTGCAGATGGTCGGTGGCATAGCGCTGAAGCTCGCCGATCTTGACCGGCTTGCCCTCGGCCACTTCGCGCACGCAGGCCTGTTCACAAAGCTGTTCGGTAGGACAAACGCGGGCGCACATACCACCCATGATATTCTGGCTCAGGATCGTTTTGGCGGCGGCATCCGGTGTGCCCGTGGCGATCTGCCGGATGAAGAGCGGAATATCGATATCCGTCGGGCAGGCCGTGATGCACGGCGCGTCGTGACAGAAGTAGCATCGGTCCGCCGCGACAAGCGCTTCGTGCACATCCAGTGGCGGGTGCAAATCGGAAAACTGCGCGGCATAGGCGTCGGCGTCCAGCCGTCCGGCAGCCACCCCCGGTTCAAAGATTTTCTGCGACATTTTTTTATCCCTGCTGTCACTATTTATGCTGAAACGCTCCCACGGAATGATTTTTTTATCAACTGGTAAAATTATTTCATAACTGTGAAATTTCTTGCGCAAATGCCCGCCGGTTACGCGTTCCAGGGCAAAAACTCTTGATTTTGTCCTATTTGGCGCCAAAGTCAGAGGTGCGACGCGAAAGACTTTCGACCCCTCAGCCCTCCGGCGCTGGTGCGATCAAGTTCTGACCGAGCCACGCTGCCGCATAATGTGGGCAGGACAAACACGAGGAGAAACGGGGCATGGCGACTGGCACCGTAAAATGGTTCAATACCACAAAGGGATACGGCTTTATCGCGCCTGATGGTGGCGGCAAAGATATCTTTGTTCACATCTCGGCGGTTGAACGCGCTGGCCTGACCGGGCTTGCCGACAACCAGAAGGTGACATTCGACGTAGAAGCGGGCCGTGATGGCCGCGAAAGCGCCGCGAATATCGCATTGGCCTAACCGGCCCAAAACCGGTTCATAATATTTTTGACGACGGGCGCTTCGGTGCCCGTTTTTTGTGCAAAACTACTCGTTTTCGTTGATCTGATCGATCAGCGTCAGCACTTTCGGGCCCAAAGCATCAACGATTCTCGTGACGCCTTGCGCGTTCGGATGCACCCCGTCGGCCTGGAAAAACCCGCGCGCCTGCGCCAGATCTGGCGTCTCGCCATTGTCGGACAGGCCGTCAAAGAAGCTGCCCATCAGGCTCGCGTCATATTGCGCGGCCAGATCGGGATAGATGCTGTCAAAGGCGGTTTTATAGTCGGGGCCAAAGTTGCCCGGCGCGGTCATGCCGACCAGCAGCACCTCTACCTCGGCGTCTTGGGCGGCCTTCATGATTCCATCCAGATTGGCGCGGCTGACCGCGGGGTCGATCCCGCGCAACAGGTCATTCCCGCCAAGGGTCACGATCATGCCATCGACCTCGGGCGTCATGGTCCAGGCGACCCGCGCCAACCCGCCAGCGGTCGTGTCACCAGACACGCCTGCGTTGATCACCGTCACATCCGCACCGTTCTGATCCAGCCAGTTTTGCAACTGTGGCACGAACCCGTCCTCGGCGGGCAGGCCGTAGCCCTGCGTCAGACTGTCGCCCAATGCTGCAATAACAAGCGGTTCCGCCAGTGCGGGGCCTGATAATACCAGAACAAGTGCCGTCGTAACCTTGCGCATCATGGTCGAACCTCCATATCCAACAGGGACCGTATTTCAAAAGGCAGCCCTATGACCGACCCGGTGTTCCAGCTTCAAGATGCATCCCTGAAACTGAATGGCAACGCCGGAAAGGTCGACATCCTACATGGGATCACCCTGGACGTCGCACAAGGAGAGACGGTCGCCTTTACCGGCCCGTCGGGGTCGGGCAAGTCGTCGTTGCTGATGGTCATGGGCGGGCTGGAGCGTGCGACCGGCGGATCGGTGCGCGCCTTGGGCGAAGACCTGAGCACCCTGTCCGAAGATGGGCTGGCCAAATTTCGCCGCGGGCGGATGGGCATCGTGTTCCAGTCCTTCCACCTCATCCCCACCATGACCGCGCTGGAAAACGTCGCCACCCCGCTGGAACTGAACGGCGTCGCTGACGCCTTTGACCGGGCCGAGGCGGAATTGCACGCGGTGGGTCTGGGGCACCGGCTCAACCACTATCCCGCACAGATGTCGGGCGGCGAACAGCAGCGGGTTGCATTGGCCCGCGCCTCTGCCCCGCGTCCGGCGATCCTTTTGGCGGATGAGCCGACAGGAAACCTCGACAGTACCAATGGTGCCGCGATCATGGAGCTGTTGTTTGATCTGCGCGAAAAACATGGCGCGACCTTGGTGTTGGTGACCCACGCCGATGAATTGGCCGCGCGCTGTGATCGGATCGTCACCCTGACCGACGGGCGGATCGTCAGCGGGACGGGCGCATGAGCCTGCGTCTGGCCGGCCGCTTTGCCCGCCGCGAGATGCGCGGGGGGCTGCGGGGGTTCCGTCTGTTTCTGGCCTGCCTCGCCCTTGGCGTCGCGGCAATCGCTGCCGTCGGCTCTGTCCGCTCTGCGATCGAGGGCGGCTTGCAGCGCGAAGGTGCGGCCCTGCTTGGTGGCGCGGCAGAGATTGATTTCACCTATCGTTTCGCCACCGATGCCGAACGCGACTGGATCGAGAGCCAAGCCAGCGCTGTCTCCGAGGTTGTCGAGTTCCGGTCCATGGCTGTCGCGGGTGACGGGACCGCCGCTGACCGTGCGCTGACGCAGGTGAAAGCGGTCGATGATCTTTATCCGCTGGTGGGCGAGATGGTGCTGGAACCGGCGATGCCGCTTGAACAGGCGCTCGGGCTGGAAAACGGCCTGTCCGGCGCGGTGATGGAGCGCGCCTTGTCCGACCGTCTAGGCCTGTCCCCCGGCGACACCTTCAAGCTTGGCGTCAAGGAATTCCGCCTCTCCGCCCTGATCGTGCGCGAACCCGACAGCGCCGCCAGCGGCTTTGCGCTTGGCCCGCGCACGCTGCTTCGGACCGAGGCGCTGGACGGGGCCGGCCTGCTGGCGGAAGGGACGCTGTTCAACTCCAAATACCGGATGCTGCTGCCTGCCGATACCGACCTTGATCAACTGCGCTCTGCCGCCCGTGCGCGGTTCGAAAACAGCGGGATGCGCTGGACCGATGCGCGCAACGGGGCACCGGGGGTGTCGCGCTTTGTCGAACGGTTGACGGCGTTTCTGATCCTTGTGGGCCTATCCGGTCTGGCTGTGGGCGGTGTGGGCGTATCGGCTGCGGTGCGATCTTACCTCACCGGCAAGACCGAAGTCATCGCCGTGCTTCGCGCGCTAGGGGCAGACCGCGCGACGATCTTCCAGACATATTTCATGCAGATCGGTGCCCTATCGCTTCTGGGGGTCGCCATCGGCGTGGTACTTGGGGCCGTGGCCCCGCTGGTCTTTGCGCCGCTGATCTCTGCGCGACTGCCGATCCCTGCGGCCTTTGCCATCTATCCCGCACCACTGGCCGAGGCAGCGATTTACGGGTTGCTGACCGCCTTTGCCTTCACGCTGTGGCCGCTGGCCCGCAGCGAGAATATCCGCGCAGCAACCCTGTTTCGCGACGCATGGGACGGGGCCGCGCGTTTTCCGGCACCGCGCTATGTGGCGATTATCGGGATGACCGTGGCGCTGCTGGTCGCGCTGGCGGGGTGGTTCAATGGCAGTTGGTGGCTGACGCTCTGGACATTGGGCGGCATCGCAGGCGCGCTCGGGATCCTCACGCTGGCGGCACTGCTGGTGCGGTTCCTCGCACAACGCGCCGCGGTTCTGGCACGCGGGCGCCCGCGGCTGCGTTGGGCCTTGGCCGCGATTGGCGGCAGTGGCGAAGGTGCCGGGGCCGTGGTGCTCTCGCTGGGGCTCGGCCTGTCGGTGCTGGCCGCCGTGGGGCAGATCGACGGCAACCTGCGGCAGGCGATCTCGGGCAATCTGCCCGATGTGGCCCCGTCGTATTTCTTTGTCGACATCCAGAAAGACCAGATCGACGGCTATACCAAACGGCTGACCGATGACCCTGCCGTGCGCCGCATCGACAGCGCGCCAATGCTTCGCGGCGTCGTGACACAGATCAACGGCAGGCCCGCCAAAGAGGTCGCGGGCGATCACTGGGTGGTGCGCGGCGACCGCGGGCTGACCTATGCCGAGACCCCCGATGACGACACGGTGATCACCGCGGGCGAATGGTGGGCGCCTGACTATGACGGCCCGCCGCTCATTAGCTTTGCCGCCGAAGAGGCCGAGGAGATCGGGCTAGAGCTTGGCGATACGTTGACCATCAACGTGCTGGGGCGCGACATCACCGGCACCATCGCCAGCTTCCAAGAGGTCGACTTCTCGACCGCGGGGATCGGGTTTATCCTGACCATGAACCCCGCCGCCCTGACAGGCGCGCCGCATACCTATATCTCGACCGTCTACGCCGATGCAGAGGCCGAGGCACCGATCCTGCGTGATCTGGCCACCGCCTACCCCAACATCACCGCGATCCGCGTGCGTGATGCGATCGACCGCGTGGCGGCGGTGCTTAGCGGGTTGGCAGCGGCGACATCCTACGGCGCGGCGGCTACTCTTCTGACCGGCTTTCTGGTATTGATCGGGGCAGCCGCCGCCGGAGCGGATGCCCGTCGCTATGAAGCCGCCTTGCTGAAAACGCTGGGGGCCTCGCGCCGCAGCATCGCCGCCAGCTTTCTGATGCGTGCCGCTCTGCTGGGGCTCTTCGCCGGTGCCGTTGCCCTGCTGGCAGGTATTTTGGGCGGATGGGCCGTGAGCCGCTTTGTGATGGACACCAGCTTTGCTGTGGTATGGCCTTCGGCGCTGTTGATCGTCACTGGGGGCGCGCTGGCGTCGATCCTTGCCTCGCTTGGCTTTGCGATCAAAGCCTTGAACGCCAGACCCGCAGAGGTGCTGCGCGCCCGCGAATAGATGGAACCGATAGACCGAAAGAGGGATACAACAATGACGCAGACCACCCAGACACTGCCCGCCCCCCTGCCACCCGTTCTGACGGCAGCCCAGCAAACGCATGTGGTGAATGTCCTGCGCCGTGCCGCACGGGCCGAGGTGCTGCCGCGTTTTCGCAACCTCTCCCCCGCTGACATCGACACCAAATCCGGCCCCCATGATCTGGTCACCGCTGCCGATCTGGCGGCCGAGGCAATGATCACCCGCGCCCTCGCCACGGCCTATCCGGATGCGCTGATCATCGGCGAAGAGGCGGTATCGGCCGACCCCGCCCTGCAGGACAAGATCGCCAACGCCCCGCTGGCCTTTATCCTTGATCCCATCGACGGCACATCGAATTTCGCCCACGGGCTGTCCACCTTCGGCATGATCCTTGCGGTCACGCGCTTTGGCAAACCGGCCTTCGGCGTCATCTATGACCCGGTCAATGACGACTGGGTGATCAGCGATGACACCAGCACCCCGCGCTTTGAACGCGCCCTTGGGCAGTCGCGCCCGCTGCGGGTCAGCATGGGCAAACAGATTGAGGACCTCAGCGGTTTCGTCCCGCTGGGGAACTTCAGCAAAGAGCTGCGGGTCAAAGTCGCGGCCACCCTGCCCAGCTTTGCCAAGGTAAACTCGCTTCGTTGCTCGGCGCATGAATACCGTACTGTCGCCCAAGGGCACGCCGATTTCGTGCTCAGCGGGACGCTGCACCCTTGGGACCACGCTGCCGGCGCGTTGATCTGCGCCCAAGCCGGTGCCCATGTCGAGATGCTGTCGGGCGGGCCCTATGACGCGACGCTGCGCACAGGGCATATTCTGGTGGCACCGGACAAAACGACATGGAACCGCCTGCGCAAGGTCTTTGCCTTCCTCGCCGACGATTGATCCCCCAATGCAAAACGGGCGCGAGGTTTCCCCCGCGCCCGTTCGATCACATATATAGGGAACAGCTTACTCAGCCGCCTCTGCGTATTCCTCCATCGGGGGGCAAGTGCAGATCAGGTTGCGGTCACCATGCACGTTGTCGACACGGTTGACCGGAGGCCAGTATTTGTCGATGCGGAACGCGCCGGGGGGGAAGCAGCCCTGCTCGCGCGTGTAGGGACGATCCCAGTCACCGACCAGATCCTCGACCGTGTGCGGCGCGTTCTTTAGCGCGTTGTTCTCGCGCGGCATATCGCCATTTTCAATCGCGCGGATCTCGTCACGGATCGCGAGCATCGCATCGCAGAAACGGTCCAGCTCGGCCTTGGTTTCCGACTCCGTCGGTTCCACCATCAGCGTGCCCGCGACAGGGAAGCTCATCGTTGGCGCATGGAAGCCGGCGTCGATCAGACGTTTCGCAATGTCATCCACCGTCACGCCTGCGCTGTCCTCGAACGGGCGCACGTCAAAGATACATTCATGGGCAACGCGCCCTGTCGGCCCCTTGTACAGCACCTCGAACGCCCCTTCGAGCCGCTTGGCAATGTAGTTGGCGTTCAGGATCGCCACCCGCGTCGCCTGCGTCAGCCCGTCACCGCCCATCATCAAGCAATACGACCACGAGATCGGCAGCAACGATGGCGATCCGTAGGGCGCCGCCGAAACAGCGCCTTCACCGCCGTTCGGATGGCCGGGCACATGGGGGATGAGATGTGATTTCACGCCAATCGGCCCCATGCCGGGGCCACCGCCCCCATGCGGGATGCAGAAGGTCTTGTGCAGGTTCAGGTGGCTGACATCACCGCCCACATCGCCCGGACGCGCCAGACCGACCATCGCGTTCATATTCGCCCCGTCGATATAGACCTGCCCACCGTGATCATGGGTGATCTTGGTCACCTCGGTCACGGTTTCCTCGAATACGCCGTGGGTCGAGGGATAGGTGATCATGCAACCGGCAAGGTTCTCGCTGTGCTTTTCCGCCTTGGCGCGGAAGTCGTCCAGATCGATGTCACCATTGGCCGCCGTCTTGATCACGACCACCTTCCAGCCGACCATATTGGCGCTGGCGGGGTTGGTGCCATGGGCCGACATGGGGATCAGGCAGATGTTGCGATGCCCCTGCCCATTGGCACGGTGATAGGACGCAATCGCCAGCAGGCCCGCATATTCGCCCTGCGCGCCGGAATTCGGCTGCATGGAAATCGCATCATACCCGGTGATGTCACAAAGCTTGGCCGACAGGTCGTCGATCATATGCTTGTAACCAAGCGCCTGATCCTGCGGCACAAACGGGTGGATCATCGAGAACTCGCGCCAGCTAACGGGCATCATCTCCGCAGCCGAGTTCAGCTTCATCGTGCACGACCCCAGCGGGATCATCGCGCGGTCCAGCGCCAGATCACGGTCGGCCAGACGGCGCATGTAGCGCATCATCTCGGTCTCGGCGCGGTTCATGTGGAAGATCGGATGGGTGAGATAGGCGCTTTCACGTAGCATATCATCGGGGAAACGATACTGCGCCTCGAATTTCTCGTCGCTGCGGCGGATGCCAAAGGCGCGCCAGACGGCTTCGATCGTCTCGGGCACTGTACGTTCGTCCAGCGTGATGCCGACACGTGTTTCACCGACGCGGCGCAGGTTGATGCCTTCGTCCACTGCGGATTTCATGACTGCGGCCTGCAAGGGGCCGACATCAACCGTCACCGTGTCGAAGAAGGATTTGGGATCGACCTTAAAGCCGGCCTCCTCCAGCCCGTTCGCCAGGCGCACCGCCTTGCGATGGATGCGCTGCGCGATGGCCTTCAGCCCCTCGGGCCCGTGGAACACCGCATACATGGACGCCATCACCGCCAGCAAAGCCTGCGCCGTGCACACGTTAGAGGTCGCCTTTTCGCGGCGGATGTGCTGCTCGCGGGTCTGCAGGGACAGACGGTAGGCGCGGTTGCCATGCGCATCGATTGACACGCCCACAATCCGCCCCGGCATTGCGCGCTTATAGGCATCCTTGCATGCCATATAGGCCGCATGCGGACCGCCATAGCCTTCGGGCACGCCAAACCGCTGGGTGGATCCGACAGCGATATCGGCCCCCATGGCACCGGGCTCTTTCAACAGCGTCAGCGCCATCGGATCGGCCGAGACGACGCCCAAGGCACCGGCCTCATGCAGCGCGGCCATATGGTCGGTAAAGTCGCGCACATGGCCGTAGGTGCCAGGGTACTGGAACAGCGCGCCAAAGACAGCGCTCGCGTCCATCTTGTCAGGGTCGCCGATGATCACCTCGATATCCAGCGGGGCTGCGCGGGTCTGGATCACGGCGATGTTCTGGGGGTGGCAATCGCGGTCGACAAAGAACGCCTTGGCCTTCGATTTCGACAGGCGCATCGCCATGGTCATCGCCTCGGCACAGGCGGTAGCCTCGTCCAGCAGCGACGCGTTGGCGACGTCGAGCCCGGTCAGATCACTGATCATTGTCTGGAAATTCAACAACGCCTCAAGACGCCCCTGACTGATCTCGGGCTGATAGGGCGTATAGGCCGTGTACCAGGCGGGGTTCTCGAAAATATTGCGCTGGATCGCGGGCGGCGTCACCGTCCCGTGATACCCCTGCCCAATCAACGAGGTCAGGACCTTGTTCTTACCGGCAACAACACGCATATGCTCCAGCACTTCGCGCTCTGACATGGGCTTGCCGAAATCCAGCGGCTCTTTCTGGCGGATCTGCGCGGGCATCGTGTCATCGATCAACGCGGCAAGGCTCTGTGCGCCGACGGTTTTCAACATATCCGACATCTCTGCCGGGGACGGCCCGATATGTCTGCGATTGGCAAAATCATACGGCAAATATTCGGTCGGTTTGAAAACCATGGCGCGGGGCCCCTCTTCCAAATGGTATAAAAATCCCCGCCGGAGGCTCCGACGGGGGCAGCGGGATTTACCCGATGAACTTCTGATAGGCGGCTTCGTCCATGAACTCGTCCATCTGGCTTGGATCGGACGCCTTCATCTTGAAGAACCACGCATCGCCCTGCGGATCGTCATTCACCATCGCGGGGTTGTCGGACAGCGTGCTGTTGACCTCGATGATCTCTCCATCGATCGGTGCCAGAATGTCGGACGCGGCCTTGACGGATTCGATCACGACGACCTCGTCGTCCTTGCTGACGGTCGTGCCTTCGTCGGGCAGTTCGACAAACACCACGTCGCCCAGCTGTTCGGCGGCGTGGATGGTGATGCCAACGACGATCTCGTCGCCTTCAACCCGCAGCCATTCGTGCTCTTCGGTAAACTTCATTCTTTCATCCTTCGCTAGATTATCTTTTAAAATTCGCCGCAACAAAGGGCAGCTTGGCCACAGTCACCGGCAGACGCTTGCCACGGACTTCGCCCCACAGCATCGTATCAATACCCGCCTGCGCCTCACTGACATAGCCCATTGCGACAGGCCCGCCTACCGTCGGCCCGAAACTGCCCGAGGTGACCTCGCCCACCTGCGTGCCCCCTGTCGCCGCGTCAAACAGCGGTGTCCCGTCGCGCATCGGCGCACGGCCTTCGGGGGCCAGACCGACACGCTTGCGGCCGACACCATCGTCAAACGCCGCTTGAACGGCATCGGCACCGGGGTAGCCGCCCGCGCGTTCACCACCGGCACGGCGCGCTTTCTGGATCGCCCAGGTCAGGCTGGCCTCGACCGGATTGGTGCCTGCGTCGATGTCATTGCCATAAAGACACAAGCCCGCCTCAAGCCGCAGCGAATCCCGCGCGCCCAGACCGATGGGTTCCACACCCTCGATCTCCAGCAACCGGCGGACCAGCGCTTCGGCGTGGGCCTCCGGCACCGAAATCTCGAAGCCATCCTCGCCGGTATAGCCCGACCGCGAGGCCCAGACCTCTACCCCGTTAAGCGTCAATGTGCCGAAATCCATGAACCGCATTTTGTCCGCAGCGGCATCAAGCGATGCCACAGCCGCCCCCGCCGCAGGGCCCTGCACAGCCACCAGCGCGCGGTCGGTGATCGGGGTCACGGTGATCTCTGGCTCTAACGCGGCTTTCATGCGTGCGATATCGGCATCCTTGCAGGCGGCGTTGACCACGACGAACAGGTCATCACCACGGCGCGCGAACATCAGGTCATCCTCGATCCCGCCGGCGCCATTGGTGAAGAACCCGTAGCGCTGCCGCCCGTCTTCCAGCCCCAGCACATTCATCGGCACCAATGTCTCGAGCGCCAGCGCCACGGCGTCCCACGACGGGCCGGTCACCATCACCTGCCCCATGTGGCTGACATCAAAAACGCCCGCTGCGGCGCGGGTGTGCAGGTGCTCTTTCATCACGCCCATCGGATACTGCACAGGCATGGAATAGCCCGCAAAGGGCACCATCTTGCCCCCCAGTTCCAGATGAAGATCGTATAGCGGTGTCTGTTGCAAATCGCTCATGGTCACGCGGCCTTTCCCAATCCAGAAGGCCATCGACCATACTGGCACCCAGCAGACCGCGGGAATGCAGCCTGTCAAATGCCCCCTCTGTCCTTTCGCCTGAGATCGTTATCCCTTCGGCGGACGCTGTCGCGTCACTCTCCAGAGTTGTTAGGTCCCGTTGCGGTCCTTTGGCCTGAGAGTTTCCGGGGCGGTTGCTCCTTCGGCACCGGCTTGCGCCGGTTCTCCCGTAACGGTGTGGGCAAGTGCTATGCCGGAACGCGGCGCTGCGTCAAGCAAAGTTGACAGGGCGGCGCGAAAACTTTCATCCGGTGCCGCGATATTGGGCAGCACGCCGGGTTCTGCGTGTGCAAGATGTGGACATCATCGCGCAGCGGCGCCAAAACACCCGCATGACACCATATTTCTTCGGCTACGGCAGCCTCGTAAACCGCAATACCCACGCCTATCCAGACGCCCGCCCGGCGCAGCTTCGCGGCTGGCACCGGCTTTGGGTGCGCATCGAAGGTGCCGCGCATGTGTTCCTGAGCGTGCTGCCCGAAGAGGGCACCGTGATCGACGGGTTGATCGCGGCGGTGCCCGGTGCCGACTGGGTGGCGCTTGATACGCGCGAAACCAACTATGATCGCATCGGGTCGAACGGGGCGGTGGTGCATGACATCATACCGGCCCCCGATATGGCGCATTATTCCGTGCCCACAGACACCCATGTGACATCGGGCGACCATACCATCTTGCTCAGCTATCTTGATGTGGTGGTGCAGGGGTTCCTGCGCGAATATGGCATCGACGGGGTGCAGCGTTTCTTTGACACGACGCGGGGCTGGGATACGCCGATCCTGAACGACCGCGCCGCGCCGAAATACCCGCGCGCGCAAGAGCTTACCGCGCAGGAAACCGCGCTGGTCGACCAGCATCTGGCCCGCCTATCGGCGCAGGTGCAGTAGCGACATCAACCGCCCGTCGCGGGCGAAAGCTTCGGGCTTGGCGCGTTTGCGCTGTCCGCCTTGCGCGATCATCCGCCGCGCGAGCACCCAGGCCAGCGCCCCGAAGAGCACCCCCGCCGCCGCCTGCCCGATCAGCACACCGGGGCCCCCGAACAGCAGGCTGCCAACCCAGACCAGCGGGATCATCCCCAGCGTGTTGCGGCCCCAGTTGGTCACGGTCGAATAATAGGGGTGGCCCATATTGTTGAACGCCGCATTCGACACGAACAACACGCCGTTGAAAAAGAACGCCAGGGATAGCGGCCCGCAGAACAGATAGATCAACGTCAAGGTGATCCCCTGCGCATCAAACATCGCCGCCAGCGGCGCGCGGAAGGCAAACAGCGCGGCCGAGATGACGACGATCACCAAAGCAGCAAAGCTGACCCCCGCGGCATAGGTCCGCTTGACCCGCCCCAGATCGCCCGCGCCAAAGTTCTGCCCGATGATCGGCCCTACTGCCCCTGACAGGGCAAAGATCACGGCAAAGGCGACGGGCATCATGCGGCTGACAATCGCCATGCCTGCGACAGCATCCTCGCCATAGGCCGCCATTGCACGGGTCACATAGGCCTGCCCCACCGGCGTGGCGACCTGCGTCAGAATGGCGGGCACCGCGATAGACAACACGGGCATCAGATCGCGCCATAGCCCCGCGGGGCGCGGCATCGCGATCCCGCCATAGTGGCGCACAATCGGCATCAGAGCGGTATAGGCAATCACCACCCGCGCCACGAAAGACGCCCAAGCCGCACCGGTCAGGCCCAGATCAAAGGTAAAGATCAGGATCGGATCGAGAATGGCATTCACGATGCCCCCCGCGATCGTCGCCATCATCGCCCGCCGCGCATCCCCATGAGCCCGCAGGATCGCGCTGCCCATCATACCGACCATCAGAAATGGCACCGACGGCACGACGATCTGCAGGAAATCTACCGCCAGCGCCGCCGTCTCACCGCCAGCGCCCACCCAGCCGACCAGCACATCCAGCGACAGGAACACACAAAGCGCAAAGATCACGCCAAAGACCGCGCCATAGCACAGCGCATGGGTCGTCCTCTCTGTCGCGAGCTGCGCGTTGTCCTGCCCCAAGGCCCGCGCGACCAAGGCCCCCGCCGCGATGCCCAACCCGATTCCGAAGGAGGTGGTGAAAAACAGGATCGCACCGGCATAGCCGATGGCCGCCGCCAGCTCTGCCTTGCCCAACATAGAGATGAAAATCATGTCGACGAAATCGACAAGAAACACCGCCACCAGCCCGACAGAGGCCAGCAAAGACATATTGGCGACATGCCCGAACAGATTGCCCGACAAAAATTTGGCGCGCCCATCAACCATGATGGACGCGCCCTATGTCAGCCGACAGCGGCTTCATTTTGCCAGATAAACTCTCGCCGAAGGCTCCCGAACTTGCGCCCGTGAACCCGGCCCGTTTCACCCGCGTGCCTTCACGACTTGCAGCAATGGCAGCACCGCCGCCATGTCGGGGCCGTGGGGTTTGCCAGTCAGCGCCAGACGCAGCGGCATGAACAGCCCCTTGCCCTTGCGGCCGGTCTGCTCTTTCACGGCGGCCGTCCATGTGCCCCAGGTGCTTTCGTCAAACTCGCCCTCGGGCAGAAGCGCCAAGGCTTCGGCGACGAATTCTTTATCCTCGTCCGCGATCACAGGCTCTGCGCCTTCGCTGAACATCTGCCACCAGCCTTTCAGATCGTGCAGCGTGGTGATGTTTTCGCGGGTGACCTGCCAGAACAGCGCGGCCTTATCCTCGGGCACACCGAGGGCTGCGATGTCGCTTGCAACGGCCTCAAGCGGCAGGGTCTGCAGATAGCGGCCGGTCATGGGGAACAGGTCCTCGACGTCGAATTTGGTCGGCGCTGAGCCGAAGCGTTCGATGTCGAAACCGTCGATCAGGCTCTCCATATCGGTGCGCAGTTCAATCGGGTCCGAAGAGCCCAGGCGCGCCATTGTCGACAGAAGCGCAAAAGGATGCACACCGCGCTCGCGCAGGTCGCGCAGGGCCAGCACGCCCAGACGTTTCGACAGCGCCTCGCCCTGCGGACCGGTGAGCAGCGAATGGTGCGCAAAGGTCGGCACGGTGCCGCCAAGCGCTTGCATGATCTGGATTTGTGTCGCCGTGTTTGTCACATGGTCGGACCCGCGCACGACATTGGTCACACCCATTTCCGTGTCATCGACCACGGACGCCAGAGTATACAAAATCTGCCCGTCGCCGCGGATCAACACGGGGTCGGACACCGAGGCCGCATCGATCGAGATATCGCCCAGGATACCGTCTTTCCACTCGATCCGTTCCTGATCCAGCTTGAAACGCCACACGCCGGGGCCGCGTTCGTCGCGCAGCTTGGCTTTTTCGGCGTCCGACAGGTTCAACGCGGCGCGGTCATAGACCGGCGGCTTTCCCATGTTCAGCTGTTTCTTGCGCTTGAGGTCCAGCTCGGTCGGGGTTTCCCAAGCTTCATAGAAACGTCCGATCTTGCGCAACTCGTCCGCGGCGGCGTGGTATTTGTCCAACCGTTCGGACTGACGCTCAACGCGGTCCCAATGCAGGCCCAGCCATGTCAGGTCTTCTTTCAGACCGTCGACGTATTCTTCCTTGCTGCGCACCGGATCGGTGTCGTCGATCCGCAGGATGAACTCTCCGCCGTTCTTGCGGGCGATCAGATAGTTCATCAGCGCCGTGCGCAGGTTGCCTACGTGGATATAGCCGGTCGGGGACGGGGCGAAGCGGGTGATGGTCATTGGGTTCTCCTGATTGGCCGCTGGCTTGTCACAGCGCGGCACCATTGTCTAGATAACGTGCAGCGTCGCCCGCGCGGTCAACTGGGGTCGCGCCAGCGGTTCACGATGGGATAGCGGCGGTCCAACCAGAACGCGCCCTTGGTCAAACGCGGACCGGGGGCGGACTGGAACCGTTTGTATTCACTGATATAGAGCAGGTGTTCGACCTTTTTGGCAACCTCGCGGTCAAAGCCCGCTGCCACGCAATCGGCGATGGACCCGTCATCATCCACAAGGATCGTCAGCATCGCGTCCAGATCGGGATAGTCGGGCAGGCTGTCGCTGTCTTTTTGATCCTCGCGCAGCTCGGCCGAGGGCGGCTTGTCGATGATGCGCGGCGCGATCACTTCTCCTTCTGGGCCCTTCATCCAGTCGCGGTGGTTCTCGTTGCGCCATCGGCAGCTGTCGAAGACGCGGGTTTTATACATATCCTTGATGGGGTTATAGCCCCCCGCCATGTCGCCATAGATCGTGGCATAGCCCACCGCCACCTCTGACTTGTTGCCCGTGGTCAACAGCATCTCGCCGAACTTGTTGCTGACCGCCATCAAGAGCAAACCGCGCAGGCGCGACTGGATGTTTTCCTCGGTCAGGTCTGGGGTGGTGCCGTCAAACAGCGGGGCCAGCGTGTCGGTGATCGCGGCACGGCCCTGCGCGATCGGCACATAGTCGTAGCGGCAGCCAAGCGCCTTGGCGACGGATTCAGCATCATCCAGCGAGGCTTGGGAGGTATATTCGGAGGGCAGCATCACACAGCGCACATTATCGGCGCCAAGCGCATCCACAGCGATCGTCGCCACAATCGCCGAATCGATCCCGCCCGACAGACCCAACAACACTTTCTTGAACCCGGTCTTGCCCATGTAGTCGCGCAAGCCCTGCACCATCACGCGGTAATCCTGCTCAAGGTCCGACGGCATATGCGCCTTCTCGCCCTCGACCACGCGCCAGCCTTCGGGGGTCTGTTCAAGATCGATATGCGCGATCTGCGCGTCAAAGGCGGGCATCTGGAACGCCAGCTTGCCGCCGGGGTTCAGCGCAAAGCTCGCCCCGTCAAAGACCTGATCATCCTGACCGCCCACCATATTGAGGTAGATCAGCGGCAGTTCAGTTTCGACCACGCGGGCGACCATATGGTTCAACCGCGTCTCGAATTTGCCGCGGTAATAGGGCGACCCGTTGGGCACCAGCAGGAACTCCGCCCCGGTTTCGGCCAGCGTTTCGGCCACATCGGGGTGCCACGCGTCTTCGCAGATCGGGCTGCCGATGCGGGTATCGCCAACGGCGTACGGCCCACCCAAAGGCGCGCTGTCGAAAATGCGCACCTCGTCGAACACGGTCTCGTTCGGCAGGTTGTGCTTGAAGACACGGCTGGCGATCTTGCCGTTTCTGAGGATCAGATAGGCGTTATAGAGCTTGGCCCCTTCGACCCAAGGCGCACCGATGGCCAGCGCGGGCCCGTCGGCACAATCAGCCGCCAGCGCTTCGAGGTGGGTCATCACATCCAGCTGGAACGCCTGCTTCATCACCAGATCTTGCGCGTTATACCCGGCCAGGAACATCTCGGGCAAAGCAACCAGATCGGCGCCTGCCTCTTTGCCCTGCGCCCAGGCCTCCCGCGCGAGGTCTGCGTTTCCGGCCAGATCCCCGACGGTGGGGTTCAACTGGCCAAGCGTGATGCGAAAACGCGATGTCATAGGGCGGTCCTTCGATAATCTACGCAAGTGATGTAGCAGATCACGCGCCAAGTGAAAGGCCAAGGCGCACCGCCGGGTAAAAGACGATTGCCCCCTTGCAGGCCATTGAATAGGCTAAGCGTTAACAAACTCGCCCGCCGCTCTTGGCCGCACTCTCTTTTGAAAGTTGCTGTATGACGAAATTGACCCTGACCCCGCTGATCCTTTGCCTTGGGCTGCTGCCCTTCCCCGCGCTTGCGCAGGACGGCGAGGTTCAAAGCAAGCAATACGACGATGGCGGCGTCTATGAGGGGACGTTCAAGGACGGCGTACAGCACGGGACCGGCACCTATACGCTGCCCAACGGCTATGAATACGAAGGTGCCTGGGTGGACGGAGAGATCAAGGGCAAAGGCGTCGCGCGTTTCCCCAACGGGTCCGTCTACGAGGGCAACTTTGAAAAGGGCAAACCGGACGGTTTCGGCAAGATCACCTTTGCCGATGGCGGCACCTATGAGGGCGAATGGGAGGCCGGTGCGATCACCGGTCAGGGCATCGCGCTTTATGCCAATGGGGTGCGCTACGAAGGGTCGTTCCGCAATGCGAACCACCACGGCAAGGGCGTCATGCAATCCCCCGGCGGGTACGAGTATCAGGGCGACTGGGTCGATGGCGTCAAGCAGGGCGTGGGCAAGATCACCTATCCCGATGGCGCGCTCTATGACGGTGACATCGCCGATGGCGAACGCAATGGCACGGGCACGCTGACCATGCCCGACGGGCTGACCTATACCGGCCAGTGGAAAGATGGGCAGATCGACGGCACCGGCACGCTGACCCAACCCAATGGCGATGTCTACGAAGGCGATCTGGTCGCCGGTCAGCGCCAGGGCACGGGCAAGGTGACCTATGCCAATGGCGACACCTACGAGGGCGGCTTCGAGGACGACCGCCGCGAGGGTCAGGGCACGTTCACCGGCACAGATGGCTATGTCTACACCGGATCATGGGTTGCCGGGCAGATCGAAGGCACAGGCAAGGTGACCTACCCTGATGGCTCTGTCTACGAGGGCAGTTTCCGCGATGATCTGGCCGATGGGGAGGGTAAGATCACCTATCCCGACGGATCAACCTACGAAGGGTCATGGGTCGCGGGCGTGATCGAAGGCGAAGGCCGCGCGACCTACCCCAATGGCATCGTCTACGAGGGCGGGTTCAAGAACGCGCGCAATGACGGTCAGGGCGTGATGACCTATGCCGACGGCTATAAGTATGACGGCAGCTGGAAAGACGGCCAACGCAACGGCACGGGCACCGCGACCTATCCCGATGGCACCGTCTATACCGGCGGATTTGTCGACGGGCTACGCGACGGCACCGGCAAGATCACCATGCCCGACGGGTTCACCTATGACGGCCAGTGGTCCGGCGGAGAGATCGAAGGCACCGGCACCGCCACCTACCCCAACGGCGACATCTACGAAGGCGCGTTCGAGGGCGGCAAACGTCAGGGTCAGGGCACCATGCGCTATAAATCGGGCGAGGAAGTCTCGGGCCAGTGGGTCAACGGCGCGCTGCAAGAAGCAGGCACAGCCCCTGCCGAAGATGCTGGTGCGGCACCCACGCCCGACGCCACGGATGAGGCCCCGGCAGAGGCCGAAACTCCGTCAGAGGCACCCGCCGACAGTACGGACGAGGCTGAAAGCAACGACGGCTAGATCACCTCGCCCGCGTCCAGACGGGCGAGCAAGGCATCGCCTTCGGCCAGAACTGTCTTGCGTTTGTCGGCGTCCATCCGGTCCCACGTGCGGTACATATTGCCCATGCGCGGATTGTTCGAGAACCGGTCGCGATGGCGGTCCAGAAAGTGCCAGTAAAGCAGGTTGAACGGGCAAGCGGTGTCACCCGTCTTTGCGCTGACTGAATAGTGGCAGCTTTTGCAGTGATCCGACATGCGGTTGATATAGGCCCCGGACGAGACATAGGGCTTGGACGCGATGACGCCGCCGTCGGCGAATTGGCTCATGCCGATGGTATTGGGGGCCTCTACCCATTCAAAGGCATCGGCATAGACCGCCAGATACCATTCATGCACCTGCGCCGGATCAACCCCCGCCAATAGGGCAAAGTTGCCCGTCACCATCAGCCGCTGGATATGATGCGCATAGGCTTGGGTTCTTGTCTGCCCCACGGCCTTGGCCACACAGTTCATCCGCGTTTCGCCACCCCAGTAGAACCACGGCAGGTCGCGGTCGTGCCCCAGAATATTGCGGGCGGTATAGTCCGGCCCTTCAAGGAAATAGATGCCCCGCACATATTCGCGCCAGCCGATGATCTGCCGGATGAACCCTTCGGCGGCGTTGATCGGGGCGTGTCCTGCGGCATAGGCGTCGGCGGCGGCCTCGCAAATCTCGGTCACGTTCAGCAACCCGATGTTGAGGTAGGGCGACAGGATCGCGTGATACAGGAATTCATTCTCGTTCAGCATCGCGTCTTGATAGTCCCCAAACCGCGGCAGGGCATTCGTGATGAAATGGTCCAGCGCCTGCAGCGCCTCGGCGCGGGTGGTGGCGAACCAGAAAGGCTCTAACGCGCCGAAGTTATCGCCGAAACGCGCTTGAACCAGCTCCAGCACTTCGCGCGTCGTGGCATCGGGGTCGAACCGCAGAGGGCCATCTACGGTGACATCCTCGGGCGCCGCCTTACGGTTGTCGTGGTCAAAGTTCCACTTGCCGCCAGCGGGTTGGTCCCCTTCCATCAGCAGGCCGGTCTTGCGGCGCATCTCGCGGTAGAAATATTCCATCCGCAGCGCTTTGCGGCCTTCGGCCCATGCCTCGAATTCGGCATGAGTGGCAAGAAAGCGGTCGTCGGGCAGCAGGTGCACCTTCAGCGGGGCGTATTTCAGCTTGTCGATCAAGCGCCACTCCCCCGGCTCTGTCGCCAGCACCTCGCTTGCCCCCGTCTGCGCTGCGCGGCGCAGCAATTCCCCCACGATAGAACCCGCGTTATCCGTATCGTCCAGTTGCGTATAAGCGACCGTCCAGCCGTCCTGTTCCAACGCATGGGCAAACTTGCGCATCGCGGCAAAGATCAGGGCGATTTTCTTGGGGTGATGCCGGACATAGGCCGCCTCGTCCGCGACCTCGGCCATCACGACCGTATCGCGTGCCTTATCCGCCTGCGCCAAAGCGCTGAGCGTTTCTGTCAGTTGGTCGCCCAGAACCAGCACCAAGCGCCCTACCATGGCACCGGCTTTCCGGCCCAGTCAAAGAACTGGCCTGTGTCCGCAGGCGTCAACCCGTCGATCACAGCCAGCAGATTTTCCGCCGCCTCCGACGGTGCGACAGCGGGATGGCGGGCAAGGTATTTCGCGGTAAAGGCGGTCTTGACCGTGCCGGGGTGCAGGGCGACGCAGATGCTGTTCTTGTGACTGCGCGTCAGTTCGATCGCGGCGGTGTGCACGATCTGGTTCACCGCCGCCTTGGCGCTGCGGTAGCTGATCCAGCCGCCGATGCGGTTGTCGCCGATCGACCCCACCCGCGCCGAGAATACGGCAAAGACACAAGGCGCGTCCCGCCGCAGCAGGTCGCCCGCGTGGCGCAATACCAGTGCAGGGCCCACGGCATTCAGCGCGAATTGGTCCAACATCGCCTTTTGGCTGATGGATTTGATCGTCTTTTCCGGTGCGGCGCCGTCAATCTCAAGCGCGCCTGTGGCCACCAGCACCACATCAAACGGCCCGTTCAGCGCGGTCAAGTGCTGGTCCACACTGCATTCGTCCGTGATGTCGAACCCGTCCACCGACCGTGACAGCCGCGTGACCGCATCGCCACGCCCCTCGTAAGCGGCGGCCAAGGCGGCACCCACACCGCCCGACGCCCCGATGATCAAAACCTGTTTCATGCAAGGGGAGGTAGCGGAAAACAGCCCCCCTTCAAGCGCGGAAAAAAGGGCGCAGAAAAACCCTTCCCATTTGCGAATGCACGGGTATAACTTGTCGCCATGACACACGCCGATCATATTGCGATCCTGCCGCGCCGCTGCGCGACTTTCCTGCGTGCCAACCTACTGCTGCTAATCCGCCTCTGAGCGTGCCATCCGGCGCGCCCGCTCAGAGGGATGTGCCGCGCGCCACGGATTTATACAGCAGAATGAAAGAACCCAAACAATGACAGATACCACACAACAAGACCGCGTCTTGATTTTCGACACGACATTGCGCGACGGCGAACAATCCCCCGGCGCCACCATGACCCACGCCGAAAAGATAGAGATCGCGGGCCTGCTGGACGAGATGGGCGTCGACATTATCGAGGCCGGTTTCCCCATCGCCTCCGAAGGGGATTTCGCCGCCGTCAGCGAAATCGCGAAACTGTCGAAGAACTCGGTCATCTGCGGCTTGGCCCGCGCACAATTCGGCGACATTGATCGTTGCTACGAGGCGATCAAACACGCGGCCCAGCCCCGCATCCACACATTTATCGGCACCTCGCCGCTGCACCGCGCCATTCCGAACCTCACGATGGACGAAATGGCTGACCGCATCCACGAAACGGTGACCCACGCGCGCAACCTGTGCGACAATGTGCAGTGGTCGCCGATGGACGCCACGCGGACCGAGCTTGATTACCTCTACCGTGTCGTCGAAATCGCGATCAAGGCGGGGGCGACCACGATCAACATCCCCGATACCGTCGGCTATACCGCGCCGCGCGAAAGCGCCGATCTGATCCGCAAGCTCTTGGAAAACGTGCCCGGCGCGGACGAAATCGTCTTTGCCACGCATTGTCACAACGACCTTGGCATGGCGACCGCCAACAGCCTTGCCGCCGTCGAAGCGGGCGCGCGCCAGATCGAATGTACGATCAACGGCTTGGGCGAACGCGCGGGCAACACCGCGTTGGAAGAGGTCGTGATGGCGCTGAAAGTGCGCAATGACATCATGCCGTTCCAGACCAAGATCGACAGCACCAAGATCATGAATATCTCGCGTCGTGTTGCCGCTGTTTCGGGCTTCGCCGTGCAGTTCAACAAGGCCATCGTCGGCAAGAACGCCTTTGCGCATGAAAGCGGCATCCATCAGGACGGCATGCTCAAGAACGCCGAAACATTCGAGATCATGCGCCCCGAAGACGTGGGCCTGACCGAGACCAACATCGTGATGGGCAAACACTCAGGCCGTGCGGCGTTACGCTCGAAGCTGGAAAACCTCGGCTATGAATTGGGGGATAACCAGCTCAAGGATGTGTTTGTCCGTTTCAAGGAACTGGCCGACCGCAAGAAAGAGATCTACGACGACGATCTCATCGCCTTGATGCGCACCGCCACCGATCCTGAAAGCGACCGCATTGTGCTGGGTAGCATGACCGTCGTCTGTGGCACCGAAGGCCCGCAGAAGGCAGAGATGTCGCTGACGGTGGATGGTGCGGAAACCTCTACCTCGCAAACCGGTGACGGGCCTGTGGATGCCGCGTTCAACTGCATCAAGGCACTGGTCGATCACAGCGCACGCTTGCAATTGTATCAGGTGCACGCCGTGACCGAAGGCACCGACGCGCAGGCCACCGTTTCTGTCCGGCTTGAGGAAGACGGGCGCATCGTGACCGGTCAATCGGCGGACACAGACACCGTGGTTGCATCGGTCCGCGCCTATATCCATGCGCTCAACCGTCTGTTGGTGCGCCGCGAGAAGGGCGGCACCGACAAGCGCGAGATCAGCTATAAAGACGTGGTGGGCTAACCCGCCCGCTCTTCCCCCGCGAACGCAAAAAGGCCCCCGAAGTCGGGGGCCTTTTCTGTATCTCGTGTTCTGTCAGCGCAGATTAGAAATCTGTCAGACCCGCAAAAGTACCGGTTGCGCTTGAAAAGATGTTACCCAGCGAACGACGCTTGGAGGTACGGCGACCCAATTCATAGTTCACGCCGAAAGTCAGCTGGTCCACGTCCTCGCCACTGTCAAAGTCCAGACGGCCCAAGGCCAGCTCTACGTTCGCACCGGGGGTGAATTCATACTGACCGCCGATGGTGATCGACCGGACGTCTTCGGGCCCCAGATCCAGGAACCCGACAGAACCGATGGCAGAGAAGCCGTTGGCGAATTCATAGCCGCCTGCGACAGCGACAACGCTCAGATCATCCAGCTTCAGCAGGTCTGCCTGTACGTTGTATTGCGCGACATCATAATCGGCATAGGCGGCGTAAAGCGTCTCGTCTTCGATGTGAACGAGGTCCAGACCGACGGTGCCGGTGGGGGTGACATCCCAAGCGGCGAAGATGCTGAAGGTCATGTCGTCCAGATCGGAGGAATCACCGATCGCGGCACCAAAGGTATGCGCGCCGGACTGATACGACCCGAACAGGCTGGTGACATCCGCGTCGAAACCTTCGATGTCAAAACGCGAATAGTCGAGACCGATGTTAAAGCCGTTGGCCAGAGCGTATTCAACGCCCACTGTGCCCAGATCGATATCGACGCCCTCGATAGAGATGTTCGACAGCTCTCCCGAGAAGATGAAGTTGTCGTAGCGGTATTCGATGCCGCCGCCAAAGGATTTCACGTCGATCGTGCCTGCGCCGTCAACGTCGAAGTCGTGGAATTTCGCGAAAGCCGTGCCATAGGTCAGTTCGGCAGCAGCTGCGGTTGCGGTCACGCTCAGAAGCGAGGCGACAAAAATATTACGGATCATGCTGGTTCCTTCGCACAATTTACGGTTGCTCGTACCATGGCTCTTAGGCGCAGCGGAATCCGCCCGCAACACCCAAGCGAAACCGCCGTTACGATCCGTTTACTTGTGGTATTTTTGACCCGCCTGAACCGGTGCCCGACGCCCCTTAGCGATAGGGGTCCTTGGGGCTGCGATCGTCTGACAGCGACCGTTGCGAGCGTTCGACGATCATCACTGTGGCATCGGCCAGATGCTGGCGTTCGATATGGTGATCTCCGCGTGCGACGCGCAGCTTATGCGCCTCTAGCATCACTTCCGCGTGGGACGATCCGCGCGGCGGGATGAAGGTGTAGCAGGCCAGTTCGATCAGGAACCCCAGCGGATCCTTGAAGTAGATCGAATGCATGAACCCGCGATCCTTCACGCCCGAATTGCCGATCCCCCGCTCCTTGAGCCGGTCAAGCACTTGATCAAACATGGCGCGATCGACCTCGAACGCGAGGTGGTGCACGCAGCCCGCATCCGTCGGCGTGCGACTGTAGACGGGTTTGCGGTTTTCATTGGTAAAGATGGTGATCAACCGGCCGTCGCCGGGATCGAAATACAGGTGCCCTTCGTCGGGATCGTCCAGATTTGGCTGGTCGAAGATGAACGGCATGCCCAGCAGACCCTCCCAGAAGTCGATACTGGTCTGACGGTCCGCGCCCATCAGCGTAATGTGATGCACACCAATAACTTGAATCTTCTGCATTTCTCTCTCCCTCTATTGTCCGGCTTGCCGCAAACCATAGCGCGGTGGCGGCATCATGCCACCACAAAGGTCAACCCCCCTTTCGTCTTTGACCTCATCGGCCTATAAGCCGTTTAGCCCGTGACTTGTCAGAGTCGACGGGCCAAAATGAATTTTTGCAAGGTCCTGCTGCCCATGTCCGTTTTTGATCAATTCCGTGGTTTGTTCTCGTCCGATATGGCCATCGACCTCGGGACCGCGAACACCTTGGTTTATGTCAAAGGCAAGGGCATCGTCCTGTCCGAACCTTCGGTTGTCGCCTATCACGTCAAGGACGGCGTCAAAAAGGTGCTGGCCGTGGGCGAAGACGCAAAGTTGATGCTGGGCCGGACCCCCGGCAGCATCGAAGCGATCCGCCCCATGCGCGAGGGCGTGATTGCCGACTTTGACACCGCCGAAGAGATGATCAAGCATTTCATCCGCAAGGTGCACAAACGGTCTACCTTCTCGAAGCCCAAGATCATCGTCTGCGTGCCGCATGGGGCGACGCCTGTTGAAAAACGCGCGATCCGGCAATCGGTGCTGTCTGCGGGCGCACGCCGCGCCGGCCTGATTGCCGAACCGATTGCAGCGGCCATCGGGGCGGGCATGCCGATCACCGATCCGACCGGGAACATGGTTGTCGATATAGGTGGTGGCACAACCGAGGTCGCGGTGCTGTCCTTGGGCGATATCGTCTATGCACGCTCTGTCCGCGTGGGCGGCGACCGTATGGACGAGGCGATCATCAGCTACCTGCGTCGCCAGCAGAACCTGCTGATCGGTGAAACAACCGCCGAGCGGGTGAAAACCTCTATCGGGACCGCACGGATGCCCGACGACGGGCGCGGCACCTCGATGCAGATCCGCGGGCGCGACCTGCTGAATGGTGTCCCCAAAGAGATCGAAGTGACCCAGGCGCAGATCGCCGAAGCGTTGGCCGAGCCTGTGCAGCAGATCTGCGAGGCGGTGATGACCGCGCTGGAAACCACCCCGCCCGATCTGGCGGCTGACATCGTGGACCGTGGCGTCATGCTGACCGGTGGCGGTGCCTTGCTGGGCGATCTGGATCTGGCGCTGCGCGAACAGACCGGGCTGGCCATTTCCGTGGCGGATGAACCGTTGAACTGCGTGGCCTTGGGCACCGGCAAAGCGCTGGAGTATGAAAAGCAGCTGCGCCACGCCATCGACTACGACAGCTAATCAGCGCAGCTATAACAGCCCGTGATGCGGCAGGACGGCGCTGCCCTCGCGGTGGGAAACGTATAACGCATGGCCATCGACCGATCCTCTTCGAACGATTTTGGGCGCCCGCTGCGCCGCTTGCTGCTGGCCGTCATCCTGCTGGTGCTGGCGGGCATCTTTCTGCTGTGGCGGATCGACAGCCCCCGTGTTGAACGGTTTCGCGCGCAGATCACCGACCGGATCGTCCCCAATCTGGATTGGGCGATGGCCCCTGTTACCGGCACGGTGAACCTGTTCCGCGATTTCCAAAGCTATCAACGTCTGACCGTGCAGAACCAAGAACTGCGGTCCGAGCTGCGCAAGATGCAGACCTGGAAAGAGGCCGCGCTACAGCTTGAACAGGAAAACGCCCGTTTGCTGGACCTGAACAAGGTGCGGCTTGATCCGCGTTTGACCCATATTACCGGTGTGGTGCAGGCAGACTCCGGTTCGCCCTTCCGCCAATCTGTGCTGCTGAACGTCGGGGCCCGTGACGGCATTGTCGATGGCTGGGCCACGGTGGACGGCATCGGGCTGGTAGGGCGTATTTCCGGCGTGGGCGAAAACACCGCGCGCGTCATTCTGGTGACCGATACCTCTAGCCGCATACCGGCGGTGATCCAGCCGTCGGGACAACGAGCAATTATTGCGGGCGACAACTCCGCCGCGCCACCGATTGACTTTCTCGAGAACCCCGACCTCGTGCGTCCCGGTGATCGGGTCAGCAGCTCTGGCGATGGCGGCGTGTTTCCTGCGGGTATCCTGATCGGTCAGGTCGCCGCCGACCCCGGCGGGCGGCTGCGCGTGCGTCTTGCGGCGGATTTCGAGCGGCTCGAATTCCTGCGCGTGCTGCGCCACCATGGCTCCGAAAAAGTGAACGAGGATGCGGCCGTGGTGCGGGATGACGCCACGGGCATGATCGCGCCCCTGCCCTTTGATCCTGCGACCGAATGATGGACGAACTGTCGCCCCTGCGATTGTGGCTGATGCGCGCGGCGTTTCTGGCGCTGACGGTGGTGCTGCTGTTCTTCCATCTGCTGCCGCTTGATACCCAGCCGATCGCGCTGTTCGCGCCCGAGCTGTCGCCCCCACTGGCCACCATCGACCCCGCAGAGGCGCGTCTGCGGGCCCTGCTGGACCAAGGCAGCGACCGCATCTGGATCGCCCCCGACCTGCTGATCGCCTTTGCGCTGGCGTGGTCTGTGCGGCGGCCCGACTATGTCCCCGCCCTACTGCTTGCCGTTGCGTTCCTGCTGACGGACCTGTTGCTGCAACGCCCGCCCGGCCTCTGGGCGCTGCTGGCGTTGCTGGCATGCGAGAATATGAAAACCCGTGGCCGCACCCTGCGCGACAGCACCTTTGGCGCGGAATGGCTGGCGGTCTCCGTATGGCTGATCGCTATTTTGATGCTGAACCGGATCGTGCTATCGTTGCTGCTGGTCCCACCGCCACAATGGTCGCTGAGCTTGTTTGAACTGGCCGTCACGATCCTGACCTATCCGGCTGTGGTGTTTGTGACCCATGCGCTGATGGGCGTGCGCAAATCCGCCCCCGGCGATCTGGACAGTATGGGCAACCGCTCATGAGGAGACCAAGATGAGACGCAGCAGGGCCGATAGCGAAGCCAGCCATTCCAAGCTCAGCCGCCGCGCTGTTTTGCTGGGCAGCGCGCAGCTGCTGTTCATGGGCGGTCTGGCCGCGCGGATGAATTACTTGCAGGTCGATCAGGCTGACCAGTTCCGCCTGCTGGCCGAAGAGAACCGGATCAACATCCGGTTGATCCCGCCTGCACGAGGCGAAATCTTTGACCGCAACGGCGTGCGGCTGGCGCAAAACGTGCCGTCGTACCGGATCGTGATCGTGCGCGAGGATGCCGATGATGTGGATGCGGTGATGGACCGGCTGGGCAAGGTCATCGACCTTGATCCCGAAATGCGCGACCGCGCGATGGCCGAGATCAAACGCTCCGCCCCGTTCCTGCCGGTGACCGTCGCCGATGATGTCACATGGGACGAGGTAAGCCGCGTGTCGGTCAACGCCCCCGCCCTGCCCGGTGTCAGCCCCGAGGTCGGCCTGACCCGTGTCTATCCCCGTGGGTCGGACTTTGCGCATATCGTCGGCCGTGTGGGCCGCGTGAGCCAAGCCGATCTGGATGCGCTGGAAAACCCCGATGCGGTGCTGCGCATCCCCCGATTCCAGATCGGCAAGATCAACGTAGAGGCCCGACAGGAATCCCTGTTGCGCGGCTCTGCCGGCACCAAACAGGTCGAGGTCAACGCCACCGGCCGTGTGATGCGCGAACTGGCCCGCCGCGAAGGGCAATCGGGGGCGGATCTGCAGCTCACCATCGACTCCAAGCTGCAGAACTTTGTGCAGGCCCGTCTGGGAAGTGAAAGCGCCGCCGTCGTGATCATGGATTGCGAGAACGGCGATCTGGTCGCCAATGCCTCTTCGCCCAGCTACGACCCGAACCTGTTCATCGGGGGGATATCCTCGGCCGATTATAACCCGCTGCTGCAATCGGAATACCGCCCGCTGGTCAACAAGACCGTGCAGGGCACCTACCCGCCCGGATCGACCTACAAGATGGTCGTGGCCATGGCCGCCCTCGAAGAGGGCATCGTCGGCCCCGAAGAAACCGTCTATTGCCCCGGCCACCTAGAGGTCGGCGGTCGCCGTTTCCACTGCTGGAAACGCGCAGGTCACGGCTGGATCGACCTCGAGAACTCGCTCAAGCAATCCTGCGACGTCTATTACTATGATCTGGCGATGAAAGTCGGGATCGAGAAAATCTCGGCCATGGCAAACCGCTTTGGTCTGGGCTGGAAACACGACCTGCCGCTGTCCTCGGTCGCCGCCGGTCTGGCCCCCACGAAAGAGTGGAAGCAAGCGACCAAGGGCGATTCATGGGTGATCGGCGACACGGTCAATGCCTCTATCGGGCAAGGCTTCACCCTCAGTTCGCCGCTGCAACTGGCGGTGATGACCGCGCGGATCGCCACCAACCGTGCCGTGGTCCCGCGGCTGATCAAATCCATCGACGGTGTCGAACAACCCAGCGGCGCGGGCGAGCCTTTGGGCATGAACGAAAACAACATGCGGCAGGTGCGCAAGGGCATGTATTCGGTGGTAAACGACCGACGCGGCACCGGCTACCGGTCGCGCGTCATCGCCGAGGGTGTGCGCATGGCCGGCAAAAGCGGCACCAGCCAGGTGCGCAACATCACCGCAGCTGAACGCGCGCGCGGGGTCAGCCGCAACGAGGACCTGCCCTGGGAGCGCCGCGACCACGCGCTGTTTGTCGCCTTCGCCCCCTATGACAAGCCACGCTATGCGGTATCGGTGCTGGTGGAACACGGCGGCGGCGGATCGACCGCAGCGGCCCCCATCGCCCGCGATGTCATACTGCAAGCGATCTATGGCGGCGAACCGCCGCTAGAGGCCTACCCCACCGCCGACCGCGGCCGCATCGCCGAGCAGCAAAAAGCCCTGCGCGCGATCCAGCCCCAAGCGGACTTCAGCGGGAAAGACCAAGCATGAGCTACCTTGAATATACGGTCAAACATGTCCCCACGGGCTTTGCCAAGATCCTGCACCTGAACTGGCCGCTGACCATCCTGCTGGCCGCTGTTTCGGGGGTGGGGTTCCTGATGCTCTACTCCGTGGCCGGTGGCAGCTTTACCCCCTGGGCCGAACCGCAGATGAAACGCTTTGCCCTTGGCATCGCGCTGATGATCGCCGCGGGGATGGTGCCGATCTGGCTTTGGCGAAACCTTGCAGGCGTGGCCTATTTCGGGACCGTAATCCTGCTGATCGGGGTAGAGCTTTTCGGCGCTGTCGGTATGGGCGCGCAGCGCTGGATCGAGATCGGATCATTTCGCCTGCAACCCTCCGAGCTGATGAAGATCACGCTGGTGATGATGCTGGCCGCCTATTACGACTGGCTCCCGCCCAAGAAAACCTCGCGCCCGCTTTGGGTGCTGCTGCCGGTGCTGCTGATCCTCATCCCCACGGCACTGGTGCTGAAACAGCCCGACCTGGGCACCGCGATCCTGCTGATGGCAGCGGGCGGCGGGCTGATGTTTCTGGCCGGTGTGCACTGGGGCTATTTCGCCGTGGTCATCACCGGCGCCGTCGGACTGGTGACGGCGGTGTTCCAGTCCCGCGGCACGCCATGGCAGCTGATCAAGGATTACCAGTTCCGGCGCATTGACACATTTATCGATCCCAGCACCGACCCGTTGGGCGCGGGGTATCACATCACGCAATCCAAGATCGCGCTCGGCTCCGGCGGCTGGACGGGGCGCGGGTTCATGCAAGGCACCCAGTCGCGCCTGAACTTCCTGCCCGAAAAACACACCGACTTCATCTTTACCACCCTGGCCGAAGAGTTCGGCTTTGTCGGCGGGTTCTCCCTGCTGGGTCTCTATGCGCTGATCATCGTCTTCTGCGTCGCGGCAGCGCTGATCAACAAAGACCGCTTCTCGTCGCTGCTGACCCTCGGCATCGCGCTGAACTTCTTTTTGTTCTTCGCGGTAAACATGTCGATGGTGATGGGGCTGGCACCCGTTGTCGGTGTCCCCTTGCCGCTGGTCAGCTATGGCGGGTCGGCGATGCTGGTGTTGCTGCTGGCCTTTGGCCTTGTACAATCGGCCCATGTCCACCGCCCCAGATAGGAAGCCCATGCCTCTCAATATCCTTTTCGCCGCGCGCCCCGAACGCTGGGTGACGTATGAAACGCCGCTGCGCCAAGCGCTTGATGCCGCGGGGATCGCGGCTCACCTATCAACGGATATCGCCCCGCAAGACGTGGACTACATCGTCTATGCCCCCAACAGCCCCTTGCAGGATTTCACGCCCTACACGCGGGCCAAGGCGGTGCTGAACCTCTGGGCGGGGGTGGAAAACATCACCAATAACGCGACGCTGAAGATCCCTCTGGCGCGGATGGTGGACCCGGGGCTGACCAAGGGGATGGTGGAATGGGTCACGGGCCATGTGATGCGCTATCATCTGGGGCTGGACACGGACATTCGCAAAACGGACACCGATTGGACCCCGCGCACCCCACCGCTGGCACAGGAACGACAGGTCACCATTCTGGGGCTGGGGGCCTTGGGCGCGGCGGTGGCGGAAACCCTGGTCTATCTGGGGTTCAACGTCACCGGCTGGTCGCGCAGCCCCAAGGACATCGCGGGCGTCACCTGCCTGCATGGGGACGCCGGGCGCGCAGACGCCCTGCACCGTGCCGAGATCGCGGTGCTGTTGCTGCCCAACACGCCCGATACCGAAAACACGCTGAATGCCGAGACGCTGGCGCAAATGCCCGCTGGTGCCTGTATCATCAACCCGGGCCGCGGCGCGCTGATCGATGACGACGCGCTGCTGGCAGCGCTCGACAGCGGCCAGATCGCCCATGCCACGCTGGATGTGTTCCGTGTCGAGCCCTTGCCCGCAGACCACCCCTATTGGGCGCATCCCAACGTCACCGTCACGCCCCACATCGCCGCTGAAACCCGCGCGACAACCGCTGCACAGGCCATCGTCGAAAACATCCGCCGCGGTGAAGCAGGCGAGGATTTCCTGCATCTGGTGGATCGCGCCAAAGGTTACTGACCCGTCCCGTATCGAGGGCGGGATTTGAGTTTATTTGGCAAAATGAAGCTGCAGCCGCGCGCCCCTTCATTTTGCCTCAAACTCTCGCCGAAGGCAGGCCTGCCGCGGGCGCTCAGCCTGCTGTCAGGCCGCGCCCCTTCAGCAAAGCCTCTACCCCCGGCAACCGGCCACGGAACGCCTTGTACAGTTCCGCCGCGTCCTGACTGCCGCCGGTGGACAGGATGTGCTGCTCTAGCGCGGCGGCGCGATCGGGATCAAAGGCGCTACCGGCCTCTTCAAAGGCGGCGAAGGCGTCTGCGTCCATCACCTCGGACCACATGTAGCTATAGTAGCCGCTGGAATAGCCGTCGCCGGAAAAGACATGGGCAAACTGCGGCGTGGCGTGGCGCATGGTGATTGCCGGCGGCATGCCCAGATCGGCCAACACCTGCGCCTGTTTCTCCATCGGATCGGCAGGTGCCGCACCGTCGTGGAATTCGAGGTCGACCAGCGCAGAGGCGACATATTCGACCGTCGCGAACCCCATGTCGAAATTCGCGGCCCCCAGCACCTTTTCCAACATCTCGGGCGGCATGGGGTCGCCTGTTTTGGCATGGGTGGCAAATTGGCTGAGCACGTCGGGCACTTCGAGCCAATGTTCGAACAACTGGCTGGGCAGTTCGACAAAATCACGCGCGACCGATGTGCCGCTCACGGATTCGTAGGTCACGTCTGACAGCATCTGGTGCAGCGCATGGCCAAATTCGTGAAACAGCGTGCGTGCATCGTCATAGGACAGCAGCGCAGGCGCGGCTTTGGCAAAGTTGCACACGTTGATCACGACGGGCGACTGCAAGTCGGGGAATTTCGCCTGAGACCGCATGGCGCTGCACCACGCGCCCGACCGTTTCGATCCGCGTGCAAAGTAGTCACCGATGAACACGGCCACATGTTCGCCGTTGCGGGTCACTTCCCACGCGCGACAATCGGGGTGATAGAGCGGCACGTCGAGGGGCTTGAATTCGAGAGCGAACAATCGCGTGGCGCAGTCGAAGGCCGCGTCGATCATCAGGTCCAGCTGGAAATACGGTTTCAACGCGGCTTCATCCAGATCATGCTCTGCCACGCGCCGTTTCTGCGCATAGTAGCGCCAGTCCCACGGGGCCAGATCGGCGTTCACGCCATCGTCATGCATCATACGGGTCAGTACCTCGGCGTCCGCCTGCGCTTGGCGTTTTGCCGGGGTCCAGACATCCATCAGCAGCTGGCGCACCGCTTTGGGCGTTTTCGCCATCTCTGTTTCCAGCTTGTAAGCGGCGAAATTGTCATAGCCCAGAAGCTTGGCCCGTTCCTCGCGCAGGGCGAGGATCTCGGCAGCGATGGCGCGGTTATCGGTCGCGCCGCCATTGGCCCCGCGGGACTGCCAGGCGAGAAACGCCTTTTCGCGCAGATCGCGGCGCGGCGAGAATTGCAGGAACGGTGTGATCAAGGACCGCGAAAGGGTAATGACCGGCCCGCCTGCCTCTTTCTCCTCGCCCGCCGCACGGGCGGCATCGATGACAAAGTCGGGCAGCCCTTCCAGATCGGATTCCTCCAACGGCATGAACCAGCTGCGTTCATCCGCCAGCAGGTTCTGGGTGAACTGCGTCCCCAGCACCGCCAGCCGGTTCTTGATCTTTTTCATCCGCGCATCATCCGCACCCTCCAGCGCCGCGCCTGCGCGCACAAAGCCGCGGTGGGTCAGCATCAGCACCCGTGCCTGTTCGGGCGTCAGATCGAAGCTGTCGCGATTTTCCCAGACGGAGGCCACGCGCGCAAACAGCGCCTTGTTGCTTGAGATGTCAGAGAAATGCGCAGACAGCAGCGGCGAGAATTTGCGCTGCAGGTCTTCGCGCGTGGGGTTGCTGTCGGCCCCTGCGACGGTGAAGAACACGCCCAACACGCGGTCCAGCTGGCTGCCTGCTTCCTCGAGCGCCTCGATCGTGTTGGAAAACGTCGGATCATATTCGCAGTCGGCGATGGCGTCGATCTCCATCCGGTGCGTCTGCAGGGCCTCGTCCAGCGCGGGGGCGAAATCATCGTCGGAAATCTTGTCGAAAGGGGCGATCTGAAACGGGGTGTCCCAATCCTGTAGCAAAGGGTTTGTCATGGCGGTCTCCTTTACGGATCAAGCTATGCACTGCGGCGGGGCAATACAATCGCAATACCCGCGCACCAAGCCGCCATGGCGGGTCGTCTAGTCGCCCGCGTTCCCGCAGATCGGACAGTCGTCCCGTTTGGAGACGCCGATCACGCGGTTCTCGCCGTAAAGCGCATCATACATCAGCATTTGCCCACGCAGCGGGGCACCGGCACCGGTGATCAGCTTGATCGCCTCGGATGCCATCATCGCGCCGATCACGCCGGGCAAGGGGCCGATCACCCCGGCCTGCGCACAGCTGGGGGCAAGATGGGCCGCCGGGGCCTGCGGGAAAATGCACTGGTAGCACGGCGCGCCCTTGGAGGGGTCAAAGATGCTCAGCTGCCCTTCCCATTGCGACAGCGCCCCCGAGATCAGCGGCAAACCGGCGGCGACACAGGTGCGGTTCACCAGATAGCGCGTGTCGAAATTATCCGTGCCGTCCAGCACCAGATCGTAGTCGGCGAAAAGCTCTGCCGCGATGTCTTCCGTCAGGCGGCGGTGATAGGGGCGCACGGTGACAAAGGGGTTCTGCGCCTCCATCTCGGCCTGCGCTGAAAAGACCTTGGGCGTGCCGATGGCGCTGTCCTTGTGGATCACTTGCCGTTGCAGATTGGCATTCTCGACCACGTCGTCGTCGATCACACCAATCGTGCCGACACCGGCCGCCGTCAGGTATTGCAGCACCGGCGCGCCAAGCCCACCCGCGCCAATGACCAGCACCCGCGCCTGCTTCAGCGCCTTCTGCCCCGGTCCGCCGACCTCGCGCAGCACGATGTGGCGGGCATAGCGATTCAGCTCCGTTTCAGAGAATGTGCCAGTTTGCGCGGCGGGCGTCGGTGCGGCCACCGGTTCGGCGCGGGCACGCAGGCGGTTCAACACCCAGCTATAGCCAAAGATCAGCAGCAGAAATCCCGTCAGCAGCAGCCACGGGGCTGCCGAGCCACCCGTCGCCACGCGCAAGGGGTGCGCTTGGGGCAGCAAGAGGTTCAACCCGATCACCAGACCAAACAGCATGCCCAACACCACGGCGCGTCGTTCGCGCGGCTGGCCGAACGCGGCCCCCGCGCCCCAGATCAACGCGGCCAGTCCCAGCACCAACAGCATCAGACGCCTCCGCCTGTGACATGGGGATGTGGTTGCATGAATGATTGGCGCATAAGGCCCCCGCTTTGTTTCCGGGTGTTCAGACCCTAAAGCGGCAACCTAAGCATTTTTCCGCCGACACCAACCCCAAAGCTACGCCCTGCCCGCCAGAGCGCCGCAAACGTCGCGCCGCTGCATCAGGTCAAAAGACGCGCTGCCCTTCGACCCATGTCTCGCGCAGGATCGGCAAGCCCTCGAGCCGCGCAAACCGGATCACATCGCCGCGTGCGCCGACCTCTATCGTGCCGCGGTCCGTCAGCCCGACGCTTTGTGCAGGCGCGTGGGTGACCGTCGCCAGCCCGCGCGCCAGATCCCCCCACAGATCCCCCAGTTGCAATGCCGCGATCAACAGGCCCGCGGGCACGTAGTCGGACGACAGGATATCCAGCCGGTCCGCCTTCGCCAGATCAAGGGCGGCGACATTGCCCGAATGCGACCCGCCGCGAATGACGTTGGGCGCGCCCATGATGGTCGCGATCCCATTGGCATGACAGCTATGCGCCGCCTCGATCGTGGTGGGAAACTCGGCAAGCCGGACGCCGTAGCGGTGGCTCGTCTCGACCTGCTCTGCGGTGGTGTCGTCGTGGCTGGCAAGCGCTGCGCCATATCGGGTGGCTGCCGCAACGGTCGCGGCCTCGTGGGTTTTGCCATATTGCTTTTGCACATCGTACAGAGTGTCCACATGACGCTGGAAGGCGGCGGCATCAAAGCTGTGTTTGCCGCGCACGTAAGCCTCGAATTTCGACAGATCGCGGAACTGTCGCTGACCCGGCGTGTGGTCCATCATCGAGACGATGCCAACGCGATCCTCTGGGCCGAATTCTGCCAGCTCTTCGGCCAACGTTTCCGAACAGATCTCGGCCCGCAGGTGGATGTGGTGGCTGATCCGCAGGGCTCCGGCGGCGCGCATCGCCAGAATGGTATCGACCATGCCGCGCGCATATCTCTGGTACTGGTGCTCGGCCGAGATCATCGACCCGACGCGGATCGCATCGAACACGGTGGTGATGCCGGTGCCCGCCAGTTCACGGTCATGGGCGAGGATGGCCGCGCGGTGCGGCCAGTCGACCTTGGGGCGCGGCGACATATGCCGTTCCAGATTATCGGTGTGCAATTCGACCAGACCGGGCGCGATGTAGTCGCCCTGCATGTCCTGCGCGCCTTTGGGCACGGCGGTGCCGAAATCGATGTCGGTGATCACCCCATCTGCGATGCGGAGCGTTCCGGTCTCGACGCGATCCCGCAGGATCAGGCGGGCGTTGGCGAAAATTGTCTCTTGGGTCATGGCATTTTCTTCTGATTGGACTGGCCAGCGTCGCAGGCTGTCTGGGAAAGGTGCTGGCGTATCGTGGCAATGGTCTGCGCCAAGGGGCCGCTGTTGTCGATCACCTGATGGGGCATACCGAGGGGCATGGCGAAATCCGCACGGGCCAGGCGGCGCTCTATCTCGGCGGCATCCTCGCGGTTGCGCGCCGTCAGACGGGCGGAGAGGATGTCATGATCCGCTCGCAGCAAGATCACGCAAAACCGCGCAAAGAGGGCCTGTGCCTGTGGCAGGACGGCCCGCGACAGGTTCACCAGCACATCACGCCCCTGCGCCACCTCTAGCGCGACGGACTGCGGGATGCCGTAGTGCCAACCATGCGCATGCCAGCTGAGGATAAACGCACCGTCATCCTCTGCCTTCCTGAAGGCACGCTCCGACACGCCGTCGAACGCTTCTCCGCCAAGGGTTGCGGGCCGCGAGATCACGCGCCGCGCAAGGCAAAGCGTCGGGTCCGCCGCGGCCAGCCCCTCCATCACGCTGTCTTTCCCCACACCAGAAGGCCCGACGACTGCAATGAACCGCCCCGTCATGCGGCCAGCCCCGGGGTGAACCGGGTCACGTCAAACTGCCGGTCGCAAATTTCGTCGCGCGCGGCGTGGTCGTGGAAAATCCCGATGATGGCAGCGCCACGCGCCTTCGCCTCGGCGATCATCTTTAGCACGGTGGCGCGGTTCACGGGATCAAGGCTGGCGGTCGGTTCATCCAGCAATAGCGCGGGATAGGGATAGGCAAAACCGCGTGCGATATTGACGCGCTGCTGCTCTCCGCCCGAGAAGGTCGTGGGGCTCAGCTGCCACAGACGTTCGGGTATATTCAGTCTCTGCAAAAGGGTTTTCGCCTGCGCTTCGGCACTGGCGCGATCAGATCCGGTGGCCATCAGCGGCTCTGCCACCACGTCCAGCGTCGATACCCGTGGCACAACCCGCAGGAACTGGCTGACATAGCCCAATGTGGTGCGGCGCAGCTGGATCACCTGCCTTGGTGCCGCGGTCACGACATCCAGATCGCCCACCATAATGCGCCCCGACTGGGTCAGGTAATTGCCGTAAATCATCCGCATCAGGGTCGATTTACCTGCGCCTGAGGCCCCGACCAAAGCAATACACTCCCCCTGTGCCACCGACAGCGACGCCCCCGCCATAACAGAGATTTCGGCAGCCCCCTGATTGTGCAACACAAAAGATTTCGACACGTTTTCAACAGTAATCATCGGGTTCATACCTGTAGGACAGAGGAAACAAGAAGCTGCGTATAGGCATGCTGCGGATCGTCGAGCACCTGATCGGTCAGCCCGCTTTCGATCACATGGCCGTCTTTCATGACCATCAGCCGGTCGGCCAGCAAACGCACCACAGCCAGATCATGGGTGACGATTATGGCGCTCAGCCCCATCTCGCGCACGAGACCCCGCAGCAGATCCAGCAACCGCGCCTGCACGCTGACATCCAGACCCCCCGTGGGTTCATCCATGAACACCAACCGCGGGCCTGTCACCAGATTGCGCGCGATCTGCAAGCGCTGTTGCATCCCGCCAGAGAACGCCGTGGGCCGGTCATCAATCCGGTCGGCGCTGATCTCGACGCGGCCCAGCCAGTCGATCGCCTTGTCGCGGATGTCGCCATAATGGCGCGCGTTCACAGCCATCAGCCGCTCGCCCACATTGCCGCCTGCGCTGACATTCATGCGCAAGCCGTCGCGGGCGTGCTGATGCACAAAGGCCCAGTCGGTGCGCGACAACATGCGGCGTTCAGGCTCGTTCATCATGACCGTATCGCGCAGGCCCTCGGCGCGGGTGTCGAAACGGACGGCCCCGGCGTCGGGCTGCAAATGCCCTGCCAGACAGTTCAGAAGCGTCGACTTGCCCGACCCGCTTTCCCCGACGATGCCCATCACCTCGCCCGGATAAAGATCAAACGACACGTCGGTGCAGCCGATCCGCGCGCCATACATCTTGGCGATGCCTTCCACTTGCAACAAAGGGGTCATGCCGCGTCCTCCGCCAAGGGGGCGCCCTGCGCCCCCAAATGCCCCGCCGCACGCCGCGCGCCGCAGTAATCCGTATCCGAACACATGAACATCCGCCCGCCGGCGTCATCCATGATCAACTCGTCCAGATAGCTGTCCGTCGCGCCGCATAGGTCACAGGCATGATCCGCCTTGCTCGGCTCGAACGGATAATCGTCAAAGTCCAGACTGACCACCTGCGTATAGGGCGGCACCGCATAGATGCGCTGTTCGCGGCCTGCGCCGAACAGTTGGATACCGGCCATCTCGAGCTTGGGGTTATCGAACTTGGGGATCGGGGACGGGTCCATGACATAGCGCCCCTCGACCTTCACCGGATAGGCATAGGCCGTGGCAATCGCGCCGTGCTGGCTGATGTCTTCGTAAAGTTTCACGTGCATCAATCCGTATTCCTCAAGGCTGTGCATCTTGCGTGTCTCGACCTCTGACGGTTCAAGAAACCGCAGGGGTTCGGGGATCGGCACCTGATAGACAAGGATCTGGTCTTCGCGCAGGGGTGTTTCGGGGATGCGGTGACGGGTCTGGATAACGCTGGCCTCTGTGGTGGCCTCGGTCACGGCGACACCCGCCGTTTTCTCGAAAAACCGCCTGATAGAGACTGCATTGGTCGTATCATCGGCGCCCTGATCGATCACCTTGAACCGGTCCTCGGGCGTCAGTACCGCTGCCGAAACCTGCACACCGCCCGTGCCCCAGCCGTAGGGCATCGGCATCTCGCGGCTGGCAAAAGGCACCTGATACCCCGGGATCGCCAATCCTTTCAGTATAGCGCGGCGGATCATGCGTTTGGTCTGCTCGTCCAGATAGGCGAAGTTATAGTCGCTCATGACGCCACCCCTTCCTTCATTTTGCCCTTTAAACTCCCCCCGGAGGGGCCCACCCCCTCGGTCTGTCCCGCCGCCTGCTCTGATGCCTGTGCCTCGCGGCGCAGTTTGCGGATCAGCTCCAGTTCGGATTGGAAGTCGACGTAGTGGGGCAGTTTGATATGCTCCAGAAACCCCGTCGCCTGGATGTTGTCGGCGTGATACAGCACGAATTCCTCGTCCTGCGCGGGGGCACCTAGGTTATCCTCGCCCAGTTCTTTCCAGCGCAACGCGCGGTCGACCAGCGCCATAGAGATCGCCTTGCGCTCGGTCATCCCGAAGACCAGCCCGTAGCCGCGCGTGAATTGCGGCGGTTCGGTTTTCGAGCCTTTGAACTGGTTGACGGTTTCGCATTCGGTCAGGGTGATCTCGCCGATGTCGATGGCAAAGCCGAGCTCGGGGATTTCCATCTCGACCGCGACCGCACCGATGCGCAGCTCTGCCACAAAGGCGTGGTTGCGCGCATAGCCCCGTTGGGTGGAGTAGGCCATGCCAAGGATAAACCCCTCATCCCCACGTGTTAGAGCCTGCAAACGCAGGGCACGGCTCGCCGGAAGCTCCAGCGGGCTGCGGGTCAGATCGTCCGGTGTGTCCGCCCCAGCGGGTTCCGACTGGATCAGATCTTCGCGGTCAAGGAACCCCATGATATGCGGCGTTTCGCCTGCATTAGGCTCTGTTTGCGGCATCTCGCCAAACTCGCCATCGGCGGCGAGTTTGAAGTCCAGCAGACGGTGGGTGTAGTCAAATGTCGGTCCCAGCACTTGCCCACCGGGTGCATCCTTGAATGTGGCAGACACGCGGCGGTCGCAGGCCATGGTGGCCGTATCCACCGGGTTAGAGCCGCCAAAACGCGGCAGCGTGGTACGGTAGGCGCGGATCAGAAAGATCGCTTCTATCAGATCACCACGCGATTGTTTGATCGCCAGCGCGGCGAGGTCGGGATCATACAGCGACCCTTCCGCCATCACCCGATTAACGGCGAGCGTCATCTGCTCGCGGATCTGGTCTACCCCCAGTTCCGCCACATCACGGTCCCCGCGCCGTTCCTCAGCCAGCCAGGCATGGGCGTTGTCGATGGCGCGTTCGCCCCCTTTGACAGCAACATACATCAGCGGACCCTCGTCGTGCGCGGCAGCGCGGCAAGCCGGTTTGCGCAGGTGAAAATGAAATCCAGCCCCAGCGGGAACAGCGCGGCGTTGCGTTGGAACGCGGCAGTATCCGGCAGCGACAGGTTGGCGGTATCCTTGATGCCCGGCCCGCTTAGGGTCGCACCCAGAGACGTAAGGTCAGGCATCTCGACAACCACCGTCGCCGAGCGGTCGGGATATTCGGCAGTGCCGATGGCAAATTCGGAGAGCGGGAGATCATCCCAAGCCCCGACGGCAAACATCGCCTGTGCGGGTGGCACAAAGGGCGCGCCGGTCTGAAAGGTGATCCAATCGCGCACATCCTGGGTGTCACAAGCGGTGCCGAGATAGATTGGCGTATCGGGATCACATAGCGTCAGGATCGCGGTGCCCGCGGCCGCGCCAAGCGGGGCGGGCGGCGTGGCCCCAGAGACGTCACAGATCGTCCCCGGGCGCGCCATCGCGGTCATCAGCCCGCGAAAGGCGCAGGCGGCGTCGATCGGGGCGTCGGTAAAGCCGCCCTCCAAAGCATGGGTCTGCATCAGTCTTCCCCTCGTACCATCGTAAAGAAATCCACCTTGGTCGCCGCCGCCTTGGCCGCGCGGGTGGCCTTGGCCGTGTCACGCCCCTTGCGCAGGGGCGCGAGGATCGCGGCCTCTACCTGCGTCACCGCGTCGGTTTGCATCAGCGCGTCAATCAGCGCCGTCTGCAGCGCGTGGTCCTTGCTGCGGCCCTGCACATAGCCGTGACCCACCGTACCGCAGCCCAGTTTGACTGACGCACGGGTGACGGACATTTCGCCAAGGTTGAACGCGGCACCGACGGCCCCTGCCCGACCGCGCACCATTACGCCGCCGATTTCCGGCGCGCGCAGAATGCTGTGATCAGGGTGGGTGCCATAGGCAGCCCAAAGGCGCGCGACCTCGGCGGCGGGGGATTTGGCAAGCAGACCCAACCATGCCTTACGAGGCGCATGAGGGTCGATTTCTGAGTTCATCATATTCATCTAGACACCTTTTCGAGTTGTCTATACAACTAGACAAATACTACCTGTGACGCCGAGCAGCGCCAAGCCCTCCTTTTGCGAAATATTTGTGACATGCCCCAACGCACCCCGATCTGGACCGCCATCGCCCATAGCCTGCGCAGCGACATCGCAGCCGGTGTCTATGGCCCCGACGACAAGCTGCCGACCGAAAGCGCGCTGGCGGCGCGGTTCGGGGTGAACCGGCATACGGTGCGGCACGCGATCAAGGCGCTGGCGGGCGAAGGGCTGGTGTTGCCGCGGCGCGGTGCGGGGGTGTTCGTGACCTCGACCCCCACCGATTACCCCATCGGCCGCCGCGTGCGGTTTCACCAGAACCTGTCGGCGCAGGGGCGGATGCCAAGCAAGGAGTTCCTGACTTTGGAAACCCGCACAGCGCGCCCCGAAGAAAGCGACGCACTTGCGCTGGCGCAGAACGCACAGGTGCAGGTCTGCGAGGGGCTGTCCTTTGCCGACGGTCAGGTGATCGCGCTGTTTCGCAGCGTCTTCTCTGCCGCGCGCTTCCCCGACATGCTGGCGCATCTTGAACAGGCGCAATCGGTGACGGCGGCGCTGCGGCTCGGGGGCGTGACGGATTATACCCGCGCATCAACCCGCATCAACGCCAAGCTCGCCAGCGCCACCCAGGCGCTGCATCTGCGCGTGGCCGAGGGCGCGCCGATCTTGCGCACGATCAACCTGAATGTGGATGATCAAGGTCAACCGCTGGAATACGGGCGCACGTGGTTCGCAGGGGACAAAGTGACCCTGACACTGGCAGATACCTGAAATCCCGAGGCGCTATTCGTACCGCTCCAGAAACGCCTCGGCTGAAAGCGTGCGGAAATCATCCAGCGCGCGGTGCAAGGCGTCATGGGGCCAGTCCCACCATGCCAACGCCATCATCCGGTCAGCGATGCCCGCGCTGAACCGCGCCCGCAGCGGCACCGCTGGAATACCCGCGACGATCATATAGGGGGCGACATCCTTGGTCACGATGGCCCCACCCGCAACAACCGCGCCGTGGCCGATCGTTACCTCTGGCCGCACCTGTGCGCCATTGCCAAGCCATGTGTCATGACCAAGGGTAACGCGCCGGCTGCGACGGTGAGCGAACCAAGCGTCATCGTCAGCCGCGCCGTCAAAGTAGTCGCCCGCGCGGTAGTGAAAGTGATGCAGGCTGGCTTTTTCCATCGGGTGGTCTGTGGCCCCGATCCGCACATAGGCCGCGATGTTCGAGAATTTGCCCACGGTGGTGTTGGCAATGTCGGCGTAGCGGTCGCAATAGCTGTAATCGCCAAGCTGGCTGTGGGCGATCCGCGACCCGCGCCCGACCTCTGTATAGGCTCCGAATGTGGCATCTTTGATCTCGCAGTCGGGGTGGATGAAGGGGCTGTCGGCAGTCAGGCGCGGCATCAGTGACCGCCCTCGTCACCGTTGATCAGCTTGCGGCGCAGCCAGCCCGAGAAACTGTCCATCGCCATGACCATGAGCACGATCAGCACGATATAATAGGTCACCTCTTCCCAGTCCTTCTGGGTGGCAATCGCTTGCGTCAGCAGCAGACCGATGCCGCCGCCGGTGATCGCCCCGATGATCGTCGCGGAGCGGGTGTTGGATTCAAGGAAATAGAGGACCTGGCTCAGCAGCACGGGCACGATCTGCGGCAGCACCCCAAAGCGGTAACGTTGCAGCGGCTTGGCCCCGGTAGAGGCGATACCTTCGATCTGTTTGCCGTCCACATTCTCCAGCGCTTCCGAGAACATCTTGCCGAAAGACCCCGTATCGGTCAGCAGGATCGCCAAGGCACCGGTCAGCGGCCCCGGCCCGAAGGCGCGCGACAGGACGATGGTCCAGATCAGCCCGTCGACACCGCGCAGGAAATCGAACATCCGCCGTGCGGCAAAGCGCAAGGACCGCAGCGGGGTAAAGTTCTTGGCCGCAAGAAACCCCAGCGGCAGGGCGATGATCGCCGCGCCGAATGTGCCCAGAAAGGCCATCAGCAAGGTCTCGTACAGCGCCCAGGCCACATCACTGTGCCGCCACATGCGGTTGGTCCAGAAGTCATGGAAGATCGCGCCCGCTTCACCGCTAAACGCGCGGCCCATCAGCGCGACCGGGCCCAGCCCGTGATAGGGACTGTCGAGCGTGAAAAAGAACAGCTCCCACCCGTAGTCGTATTTGAACACCTCGGTGCGGTTGCGGGTGATCGTCAGCCGCCCTGCCTCCGTGTTGATCATCACGCGGTTTTTGGACGCGCTGATATAGTCAGGCACATCGCCGGGCGGGAATGTCGCCTGAACGCCGCGCTGCCCCGGCTCGGCCACGACCGTGCCATAGCCCGGGATGTCATAGCTGACCTGCGGGCCAAAGGTCACGATATGCCCGCCCCCCAGATCCGCGACAGGGCGATCCCCCAACGTGACCCAATCGGGGGCCGTGCCGGCTTCATATGCGCCCTTACGCTCGCCTTCGATCGCGACGGAAAACGCGCCGTCGCGGTTGTCCTGCGTGACATGGGTCTTGTAGCTATAGGCATCGGCCACCAGCGTGCGGGCATTGCCTACGTTAATCCGATCCCCCAGCCCCGGAATATCGAAGGCAAAGAAGATATAGACGAAATAGGCCAGAACGATCACGGGCAACGCCAGCGCAGCCATCCGCTTGCGCGAGAAATGGACCATCGTCTGGGTGTGAAGGGCGGTCGCGGTCATAGGGTCACCTTTGCGCTCGGCAGGCCGTGGGTCAGACGGTTACGGAAAACGGAAGAAAGCTGGTCGACGATCACAATCGTCAGGAACAGCAGCAGGAAGATGGCGGCGGCCTCGTCGAATTTGCCCTGCCCCCAGCTCATGGTGTTGCGCAGGTCATAGCCGATGCCCCCTGCCCCGACGAAGCCAAGGATCGCAGAGGCGCGGATATTGATCTCGAACCGCAGGAGCGCATAGCTGATGTAGTTCGGGGCCACCTGCGGGATCACGCCAAGCCACATGCGCTGGCTCCACCCCGCCCCGACAGAGGCAAGCCCCTCTACCGGTTTGAGCGATGCGTTTTCATTCACTTCCGAGAACAATTTGCCCAAGGCACCGATGGTATGCAGCGCGATGGCGATCATCGCAGGCACCGGCCCGCCCCCCAGCAGAAAGATAAGCACCAGCGCGATGACAATCTCGGGTATGGCACGCAGCAGATCCAGTACGCGGCGCAAAGGGCCCACGAGCCACGGCACTGGGGCCAACCCGCGCGTGACCATCAGTGACAAGAACAGCCCGACCATCGCCCCCAGCAGGGTCGAGGCAGCGGCAATATTCACCGTCTCGATCAGCGACGGCAGGTATTTCGCCATATAGCCGGGCAGCAGGTGCCCGCGTTCTATCGCTTCGCCGATCACATCGGCGGGGAAATCCAGAATATTCGGCAAGCCGTCCCAGAACCCGCCCGCATTGCGGTTGCCTGCGGTGTTAAATCCACCCACCAGCAGCGCTACGAAAAGGATCAGCAGCACCAGATTCATCCAGCGCTTTGATCGGGCCAGTGCCAGATAGTTTTCCTGAATCCCTGCCAGATCAGGGTCGGTTTGCGATGTCGCGGTCATGGGAAGCCCTTACGTAAAAATGCTGGCCCCGATGCGGATCGGAGCCAGCGACAGTGCTTAAATCACTTGGATCAATTCGATTTTGCCTTGCGGGCTTCGATGATCGACACATAGGCGTCATGGGTAATCGGGTCGAACCCAAGGCTGTCGCCCGCCGCCACGCCATAGGCGCAGTCGGGGTCGTTCTCGTACAGGTTGTCGACCAGCGCGGTCATCTTGTCTTTGACGTCCTGAGGCAGGCTGGTGCGCAGCACGACGGGGCCTTCAGGGATCGGCTTGGAGCGCCAGATTTCCACCAGATCGTTCATATCGACCAGGCCTGCGTCCACGGCCTTGCGCAGCGCGCCGGAGTTGTAGCCGTCTTCCCAGTTGCCCTGACCATCAGCCCAGGTCACGCCTGCGTCGATGTCGCCATTATTGACCGCAACGATGGTCTGCTCGTGACCGCCAGTGAACTTGACCTCGCCAAAATACGCGCCGGAGTCCATGGTGATCTCTTCGCCCATCTGGGGGATCTCGATGGACGGGATCAGATAGCCCGAGGTGGAGTTCGGGTCACCGAAACCAAAGACCTTGCCCTTGACGTCTTCAAGCTTGGTGATGCCGCTGTCGGCGCGGGCAAACCCGATGGAGTGGTAGCCATAGGACCCGTCCACGTTGATTTTCACCAGCACGGGCTCGACCGCTTCGGCGTCTTGCAGATACACTGCCGCATAGGCGGAAGCACCCAACCATGCCATGTCCAGCGTGCCACCCAGCAGACCCTGGATAACGCCGTTATAATCGGCAGGGGCGAACAGCTTGGTCGGGACGCCCAAGGCATCTTCGGTCATGGCGCGCATACATTCGTTCGAATTCATCCGGTCCTGCGCGTTCTCGCCGCCCAGAATACCGATGCGGAATTCGGAAATGGCTTCGGTTTGGGCCACAGCACCCGTCGCAAGGGCGGTCGTCGCGAAAGCAGCAGCAAGTAGTTTGTTCATCGGTCGTCTCTCTTTTTGCAGATAGGCCCCCGAGGATCGGAGGCTGGGGATGAAAAGATAATTGGGGTTATTGCGCCGCCACCGTTTCGGGACGGGCGGACAGCGTTTCGATCTGGGTCGATGTCGTCGCTTCGGAAAAGCTGGCATCCGCCCCGTAAATGTCGCGCGCCACACCGGTGGTCAGCTGCGCGGGCGTGCCGTCAAACACGATGCGCCCCTGCCGCATGCCGATCACGCGGTCGCAATAGCGACGTGCGGTGTCCAGCGTGTGCAGGTTCGCGATCACCATGCGCCCGTCCTGTTCGTGGATATCCCGCAGCGCCTGCATCACCAGCTGCGCGTTCATCGGATCAAGCGAGGCGATGGGTTCATCGGCCAGAATAATCGTGGGGTCCTGCATCAGCGCGCGCGCGATGGCGACACGTTGCTGCTGCCCGCCCGACAGAGCCTCGGCGCGCTTGGGAGCGTGCTCGGCAATGCCCAGACGGTCCAGAATATCGATGGCGCGGATGATGTCGCCTTCGGGGTAGAGGTTGAACATCGTCGCCAATGTCGACCGGCGGTTCAACGTGCCGTGCAGCACGTTCGACACCACATCCAGACGCGGCACCAGATTGAACTGCTGAAAGATCATCGCGCAATGGGATTGCCAGTCGCGTTTCTCGGCCCCGCGCAGCTTGGTGATGTCGCGCCCGTTGACCAGAATCTCGCCGGAACTGGCAGGGGTCAGACAGTTCATCATCCGCAGCAGCGTCGACTTACCGGCACCGGAACTGCCAATGATGCCAATCATCATCGGGCGGTCGACGGAAAAGCTCGCTGCGTGAACGGCTGTATTCGCGCCAAATGTTTTTGTGACGGCTTGAAGCTGAAGCATTCGGTTCCCCTTTTTTCGGGGAACCTAGGGCGGCATTAATTCACATTCGTTTCAGCTTTATGAAAGTTTCACGACAGCGGAACCTTTCACGATCCTCGTCTATTTCAGGCCGGTTGAGCCGAATCCGCCGTCGCCGCGCGTGGTATCGGACAAGGCATCGACCTCGACACAGACGTATTGTTGAACCTGCGCAATAACAGCCTGTGCGATCCTATCCCCGTGCCGGATAACGAAAGGCGCATCCCCTACATAGTACAGCCCGACCATCACCACGCCGCGGTAATCCTCATCCACCGTGCCGGGCGCATTGGGAATCAGAAACCCGTGCTTCAACGCCAGGCCCGACCGTGGCCGAATCTGCATCTCTGTCCCGCGCGGCAGCTCGACCGAGAACCCGATAGAGATCAGACTGATCTGCCCTTTTACAAATTCCATCGGCCCGTCTGGCAGAAAGGCCCGCAAATCCATACCCGCCGCCCCGGCAGTGGCATAGGACGGCAGCGGCAGATCATCATTGCCGCTGACCCGTTTGAATTTGATCTCGCTCATCATCCGCTCCACCGCACGCGCGCTTTCCAAATGGTTTTAAATCCTCGCCGAAGGCAAGAAAACTCTAGCTCAACGCCTCTGCAATGCGCGCGGCCAACTGCTGTGCCACCTGATCCTTGCCCATGCGCGGCCAGCTTTCGGCACCCGCATCCGTGATCAGGGTCACAGCATTTTCCGCCCCGCCCATAATGCCTGTCGCCGGTGAGACATCATTCGCAACGATCCAGTCGCAGCCTTTGCGCAGACGTTTCGCCGTGGCGTTTTCAACGACGTCATTCGTCTCCGCAGCAAAGCCCACGACCAGCTTGGGCCGCCGTGCACCCGCCGCGCTGACGGTTTTCAGAATATCGGGATTTTCCGCAAAGCTCAGTACCGGCAGCCCGTCTTTCGATTTCTTGAGCTTTCGATCACTGGCACTGGCCATGCGCCAATCCGCCACCGCCGCGGCGAATACGCCTGCGTCGACGGGCAAGGCGGCCTCTACCGCCTCCTGCATCTGCTGCGCCGTTTGCACGCGGATCACCTCTACCCCGTCGGGCGGGGGCACGTCGGCAGGGCCAGTGACAAAGATCACCTGAGCCCCCAACGCCGCCAACGCGCGCGCGATCGCGGTGCCCTGCGCGCCCGAGGACCGGTTCGCGATATAGCGGACAGGATCAATCGGCTCATGCGTCGGGCCGGAGGTCACCAGAATACGTCGCCCCTTTAGCGGACCATCGGCCAGCTGCACCTCGACCGCCGCGACGATCTCAAGCGGTTCGGACATGCGCCCGGGGCCGAATTCCCCGCAGGCCATATCGCCATCATTCGGGCCGACCACATGGATGCCATCACCGCGCAGGGTCGCAAGGTTGCGTTGCGTCGCGGGGTGGTCCCACATGCGCACGTTCATCGCCGGCGCAATCAGCACCGGCGTATCTGTCGCCAACAATAGGGTAGAGGCCAGATCATTCGCCACACCGCTCGCCATCTTGGCCATCAGATCCGCCGTGGCAGGGGCCACCACAACCAGATCCGCGACACGGCTTAGCTGGATATGCCCCATCTCGGCCTCGTCGCCCAGATCGAACAAGTCGCGATACAGCTTCTGCCCCGCCAACGCCGAAACGGACAAAGGCGTTACAAACTCTTCGCCCGCGCGGGTCAGCACGGGCGTCACAGTGGCCCCGCGTTCGCGCAGGCGGCGGATCAGATCAAGGGATTTGAAAGCGGCAATGCCGCCCCCGATTATCAGCAGAATATGTTTGCCAGCCAGCATGATCGCCCCCGTCGTCGGTGTTCGTCCCGACCATAGGGGGGCGGTTCATTTTCCGCCAGCCCGTTCCTGCGGCAGCGCGCGCAGACCGCGGAATCATATCTGGGGGCTCACATCAGGAAGTGGCGCACTTCGGAGGATTGTGTCTCAAGCGTTTTGCGCATTTTGCCAAAGGCCGCGGCCTCTAGCTGGCGCACGCGTTCTTTCGACAGGCTCAGCTCGGCACCCAGACTTTCAAGCGTCCGCGGCTGATCGCGCAGCTTGCGTTCGCGCACAATGAATTGTTCGCGTTCGTTCAGGGCCTGCATCGCCGACAACAGCCAGCTGCGCAGTGTCAGCGTGTCGTGGCTTTCCTCGACACGTTCGGCGGCCTGCGCACTGTCATCGACCAGCGCGTCGATCCACTCGCGCCCCTCATCCTCTGCCGATTGCGTCGCGTTCAACGAGAAGTCAGAGCCGGACAAGCGCCCCTCCATCATCTCGACGTCATGCATCGGCACGCCAATCTCGGTTGAGATCATCTGACGCAGCTGATGCTTGTCCAGGGTCTCGCCCGCGGCTTGGGCCTCGCGCTCAAGGCGTGCCTGTACACGGCGCATGTTGAAGAACAGCGATTTCTGAGAGGACGTAGAGCCGGTGCGCACCATCGACCAGTTGCGCATGACGTGATCCTGAATGCTCGCCTTGATCCACCAGACGGCATAGGTAGAAAAGCGCACCCCGCGGTCGGGGTCGAACTTGTCGGCAGCTTTCATCAGGCCCAATCCGGCCTCCTGGATCAGATCATTCATCGACGCGCCATAGCGCTTGAACTTACCCGCCATCGAGATAGCTAGACGCATATAAGCTGTGATCAGCCGGTGCAGCGCTTCCTCGTCGCGTTCGTCCCGCCAGGCATAGGCAAGCTTCAGTTCTGTCTCCGCATCTAAAAGCTCTGCCTTCATTGCGGTGCGGGTCAAAGAAAATTCACGTGATTGCGCCAGCGTCATGATGTCCATCCCTACTATTGAGGCACATCTGTCTGCGCCTTTTCATCTAAACGCGGAAAACCGCCAGTTGGTTCACGCGGAATCAAAAAAGAATCGGCTTTTTTCCGCGCAGCTTGCTTTGACTTTGTGACAATGACGCTAAATAAATCGCAAACCACTGGGCGAATAAGGCGCGCTGATCATGACTATCTGGCATTGGGTGCGCCACGGCCCGACCCACGAGAAAAACTTTGTCGGCTGGCGCGATGTCCCTGCCGATCTGTCCGATGTCGCACAGCTCGGTCGGCTCAACGCGCATCTCCCGCAGAGGGCCGTGATGGTATCCTCGGACCTCATCCGCGCTTCTGCCACCGCCGATACGCTGGCCTCTGCCAGTCGCCTGCGCCTGCCCCATGATCGCGACCTGCGCGAGCTTGATTTCGGGCTGTGGGACGGAATGCACGCCCGCGATGTATCGCAAAGCCACCCCGAGCTCAGCCGCGCCTATTGGACCACCCCGGGTGACATCGCCGCTCCCGAAGGCGAAAGCTGGAACGACGCGGCCCGCCGGATCAACGCCGCCGTTGACCGGATCACACAGGCCCATCCGAACACAGATATCATCGCCGTGGCGCATTTCGGCGTGATCCTGACACAGGTCCAACGCGCGCTTGGCGTGGATGCCCATGCCGCGATGGCCCATAAGATCGACAACCTATCGGTCACGGATATCCACATCACCCCGCAGGGGTGGGACATCGGCACCATCAACCATCAGGTCTGACGGCCCCGCCCCTACCTTCATTTTGCCAATTAAACTCAAATCCCGCGCTTTCCACGCCCGTTAACGCTTATTAAACACCCCCGCCCTACCCCTGAGGTATCGCAAGACATCAGGGGTAGAATGGTCGCACGGGCATATACGGTCGCATTCCAGGGCATCGACGCGCGCATCGTCGAGGTGCAATGCGCGCTCTCTGCTGGCATGCCCGCCTTTTCAATCGTGGGCCTGCCCGACAAAGCGGTGTCAGAAGCACGCGAAAGGGTCCGCGCCGCGCTTGGTGCGATGGCCATCGCCCTGCCCAGCAAACGGATCACGATCAACCTCAGCCCTGCCGACCTGCCCAAAGAAGGCAGCCATTTCGACCTGCCGATCGCGCTGGCCCTGCTGGGGGCGATCGATATCCTGCCGAATGATGTCATCCAAAGCACCGTCGCCTTGGGCGAACTGTCGCTGGACGGGAGCCTGATCCCCGTGATCGGCGCGCTGCCTGCGGCGATGGCTGCGGCGGAAAACGGGCGTAGCCTGCTTTGTCCCGCTGCCTCTGGTGCCGAAGCGGCTTGGGTCGGCAATGCGCAGGTGATCGCGGCCCCCAGCCTCGGTGCGGTGGTGCGGCATTATACCGGCCAAACCCCGCTGCCGCCTGCCACACCGGGCGAAGTCTCGCAAAGCCCCAGCCAGCATGACCTGCGTGATGTCAAAGGTCAGGAACGCGCCAAACGCGCCTTGGAAATCGCGGCCGCGGGACGTCATCACCTGATGTTTGTCGGCACGCCCGGCTCGGGTAAGTCCATGCTGGCGGCGCGTTTGCCCTCCATCCTCCCCCCGCTGACCCCACAAGAGGCGCTCAGCACCTCTATGATCCATTCGCTTGCCGGGCTTCTGGATGACGGCGGCATCTCTCGTCTGCGTCCGTTCCGCGAACCGCACCACACGGCGTCTATGGCGGCGATCATTGGCGGCGGGCGGCTGGCCAAACCGGGGGAGGTCAGCCTTGCCCATAACGGCGTGCTGTTCATGGATGAATTCCCCGAATTCCCGCGCACCGTGCTGGAAACCCTGCGCCAACCCGTCGAGACGGGCGAGGTGATGATCGCCCGCGCCAATGCACATGTGAAATACCCGTGCAAATTCATGCTTGTCGCCGCAGCCAACCCCTGCAAGTGCGGCTATCTCAGCGATCCGTCCCGCGCATGCAGCAAGGCCCCCGCTTGCGGTGAGGACTATATGAATCGCGTCTCGGGCCCGCTGCGCGACCGCTTCGACCTGCGCATAGATGTGCCGCCCGTGGGCTATACCGACCTCGACCTGCCCCCCAGTGCGGAAGGCTCGGCGGAAGTCGCCCAAAGGGTGCAAGCCGCGCGCCGCCGCCAGCACGACCGCTTTGCCGACCATCCCACAGCGGCCCTGAACGCAGATGCAGAAGGGGACCTGCTGGAACAGATCGCCGCCCCGGATACGGAGGCCCGGCAGCTGCTGTCCCGTGCGGCAGAGCGGTTTCACCTATCGGCACGTGGGTATCACAGGGTATTGCGTGTGGCGCGCACCATCGCGGATCTGGACGGGGCCGGCGACGTGCGCAAACCGCATCTGGCCGAAGCGCTCAGCTTTCGGTTGCCGTCGGTGGCACTTGCGTGATCCAGCGCGCCAATGCGTCCAACGTGACCCGCGCTTCGGGCAGGGTATTGTGGAAGATCGGCCAGACGTGGGGCAGGTCATGCTCCTCTTCCAACGACGCGCTAACACCTTGATCCCGCAAATGCGCTGCCATCCGGCGCGCGTCATCGCGTAGAATCTCTGTGGACCCGACGGTGATCCAGACTGGCGGTACCCCCGGATAGCTCGCAAGCAAGGGGCTTATATCGGGATCTCGGGGGTCTGCACCTGCCAGATACATCTCTGCCATAAAACCGGCCTGCGCGGCGGGCAACACGGCCTCTCGTGCCGCATTCTCGCGGAAGCTGGCCCCCTCGTGCAGAAAATCGGTCAGCGGTGAAAAGGCAAAAAGCGCGCGCGGCATGGGGCCACTGCCTGCACAAAGCCGGCTAAGCAGATTGAACGCCAGCGCGCCGCCCGCGCTATCGCCGCCGACAATGATATTCTGCGCCAACACACCGCTGTCGAGCAACGCCTGATAGGCCGCGGCGACATCTTCGATTGCGGCGGGAAACGGCGCTTCGGGGGCAAGACGGTAGTAGGGCAACACCGCCACAGCCCCCAGACGCTGCGCCAAGGCCCCCAGCATCGCGCCGTGGGTATCGGGGCTGCCAAACACGAAACCGCCCCCATGAATATAAAAGATCACCAGATCAGAGTGTGTTTGCGCAGGGGTCACCCGCAGAACCTCGCCCGCGCCAACCAAACGGCTGCGGGTGATCTGGGTGCCGCGCGGTGCGCGAAACAGCAGCCGCGCGGTTTTCGCGAAATCACGACGTATCTTGTGCACATCGCGCGTGCGCGCCAGCTTGCGCTTCTCTACCAAACGTAAATAGCCGTTCAGCAGAGGGCGCAGCAGGCTCATGCGCGCTTACGCTCGATCGCTTCCCATATCTTGGCCGCGATATTGGTGCCGTCGAAGCGTTCCAGTTCTTGTATACCCGTGGGAGAGGTCACGTTGATCTCTGTCAGATAGTCGCCAATGACATCGATGCCGACGAAAATCTGTCCTTTCTCGCGTAGCAACGGGCCGATGGCGGCGCAAATTTCAAGGTCACGCTCTGTCAGGCCGACCTTCTCGGGGCGGCCGCCCACATGCATGTTCGACCGGGTTTCCCCCTCTGCCGGGACGCGGTTGATGGCCCCGACGGGTTCGCCATCCACGAGAATCACCCGTTTATCGCCCTTGGACACAGCCGGCAGGAATTTCTGTACGATCAACGGCTCGCGCGAGAAACCGGTGAACAGTTCGTGCAAAGAGCTGAGGTTGCGATCATTCGTGTCCAGACGGAAGACACCCGCGCCCCCGTTACCGTATAGCGGCTTGAGGATGACATCCTTGTGTTTCGCCTTGAACGCTTTGATCGTGTCCAGATCCCGGGCGATTGTGGTCGGCGGGGTCAGCTGCGGGAAATCGAGCACCAGCAGTTTTTCGGGGTAGTTCCGCACCCAGAACGGGTCATTCACCACCAGCGTTGTCTTTTTCAGACGGTCCAGCAAATGGGTCGAGGTGATGTAATGCATGTCGAACGGCGGATCCTGCCGCAGCCAGACCACGTCGAAATCCGCCAGATCAACCTCGCGTTCAGGCCCCAAGGTGGCGTGATCGCCCTGTACACGCTGCACGGTCAGATCATGACCCCGCGCGGTTATGCGCCCCTCTTGATAGGCGAGGTGATCGGGGGTGTAGTAGAAAAGCGCGTGCCCGCGCGCCTGTGCTTCCTCGGCCAGGCGAAAGCTGCTGTCCGCGTTGATGTTCACGTCCCCGATCGGGTCCATCTGAAAGGCGATTTTCATAAGGGGTCTCCCTGTTGTTCCTTTCTAGATGGCGCAGCAGGGCGTGGGGTGCAATGGGTCAGTCGTGCCCGAAGGCGTTTTCAAGGATACGCAGGTCACCGGTTTGATCGACCAACGCCACGTCAAACCGCACATCCGTCAGCGCGCCTTTGGGTTCGCCGCCAATGAATTCTTCGGCGGATCGATAGATACGGCGCATCTGTTTCCGGTTCAGGCGCTGCAGGGCGCTGTCATGGCTTTTGCTTTTCTTGACTTCGACGAAGACGATCCCGTCGCCGTCGCGCATGATCAGATCAATTTCGCCCGCCTTACCGCGCCACCGTTCATGTGCCAGATCAAAGCCGCGTCGGCGGTAGTCATCCGAGACCTGCAGTTCGGCCGCACGACCTGCGTGATAGGAAACAGCCCCTTGAACGGATTTCGCCAATGTCGTCAGTGTGTCGGTCATCTTAGGTTTCTTTCCCCAGTTCCAATGCCGCCTGATACACCTGTCGCCGCGGCACATCATATGCCTGCGCCACCATATCGACGGCATCGCGCATCGAATTCGTTTCCAATGCGTTCGCAAGGTCAGAAGTTAGATCACTTTCGCTAACAGCCGGTAAACGCCCGCGATCGATCAGCACAACAATCTCGCCCTTCGGGGCTTTACCGCTGTAGCGTTCGGTCAACTCATCTAGGGTACCGCGCTGAATTTCCTCGAACTTCTTGGTCAGCTCGCGACAGACAGCCGCCGGACGTTCCCCGCCCAGCGCCTGTGCGGCATCGCGCAGCATCGCCCCCACCCGCTTGGGTGATTCGTAGAAAACCAGCGTGCCTTGCACCTCTTTCAACTTTTGCAGCGCCGTGAGCCGTGCGCCTTTCGCATTGGGCAGGAACCCTGCGAAAAAGAAGGCATCCGTCGGCAGCCCTGCCAAAGCCAGCGCGGTCAGCACCGCCGAGGGGCCCGGGGCGCAGGTCAGCATGAGCCCTGCCTCGCCCACACCGCGGGATAGTTCGAACCCCGGATCCGCGATCAGCGGCATGCCAGCCTCAGAGGCATAGGCGACGGATTGCCCATCGCGGATCGCGGCGACAAGCTTGTCCTGCACGCCACTGCCCGAATGGTCGTGCAGCGCCACAATCTGCCGCCCGTTGAGAGGCACCCCATGGATATCCATCAACTTACGCAGGCTCCGCGTGTCTTCCGCCGCCAGCACATCAGCCGAGGCCAGCACGTCGAGCGCCCGCAAGGTTATGTCGCGGGCAGAGCCGATCGGCACCCCGACAAAGTAAAGCCCCGCCGCAAGGGGAATCTTTTGGTAATTCAAGCTGGACCCGCCTTTCGCACCCTCTATGATCAGTGCATATGTCCCCGGGGCCATCGCCGCCGACCTGCCACCAATGGAGTGACACCGTTATGATCGCTGTTTTCAACATCCTTCGCAAGCCACTGCGGCTTTTGATCCTGCCACTGATCGCATTGGCGCTTGCCGCCTGTGAACCTGTGGCGATGACCAATATGAACGGGTCCAAGGGCCCCAAAGTCGACTCGAGCAAACCTATTCCGGTGGCCTTGCTGATCCCACGCGGCGGATCGGCGGCAGATAACTTGCTGGCGCAAGAGCTTGAGAACGCCGCGCGTCTGGCGATCCGCGATCTGGGCGGCGTGCAGATTGACCTGCGGGTCTATGGCACGGGCGGCAATGCTGGCACTGCCGGCACCGCGGCGGCGCAGGCCGTCACCGACGGGGCGCAGATCATTCTGGGGCCGCTTTATGGCGAGGCCGCAAATGCGGCGGGCAACGCGGTTGCCGCGCAGGGCGTGAATGTCCTGTCCTTCTCGAACAACCCCAGCATCGCGGGCGGCAATGTCTTTGTGCTGGGTCAGAACTTTAACGACACCTCCAACCGTCTGGTCCGCTACGCCAAGAGCAACGGAAAAGACAAGATCCTCGTACTGCACGGTCAGGATCTGGCCGGCCAGCTGGGCCGCGATGCCATCCTCAAGGCGATTGCCGCAAACGGGGCGACCTCTGCCGGTACGGTTGATTACGCGCTGAGCCAAGAAGCCGTAATGTCTGCCGTGCCGCGCGTGAAAGCTGCCGTAGAAAGCAACGGGGCGAATGCGATCTTCCTGACAACATCCTCGGCCAGTGCCCTGCCGCTCTTCGCACAGATGCTGCCAGAGGCAGGGATCAGCGGGGCCACCACGCAGTACATCGGTCTGACCCGCTGGGACATCCCGCCCCAAACGCTGGCCCTGCCCGGTGTGCAAGGTGGCTGGTTCGCCCTGCCCGATCCCGGTGCGACAACCGCATTTTCGCAGCGCTATGCCGCAGCCTATGGCGACACACCCGGCCCGATCGCTGGTCTGGCCTTTGACGGGATCGCCGCCGTGGGGGCCTTGGTGAAATCCGGCAAATCCGACGCGTTGTCCGCGGCACGTCTGACCCAAGGCGCGGGCTTCCGCGGGGCGAGCGGCGTGTTCCGCCTCAAGGCGGACGGCACCGCCGAACGCGGCCTTGCCATTGCCACGATCCGCAATCAGCAGGTCGTCATCATCAGCCCTGCCCCCCAAGCCTTTGGCGGGGCCGGTTTCTAAGGGACCGCCTTTTGTGAAACCCCTTGTTGCACCAGCAGAATCAGGTGAGGCCACCGCGCGTCACCTGATCAGCACCCCCAAACGCATCTTTGACGAAGCGGCTGTTTCCGCCGCGCTCAAGGACGTGCTGGACGGTTTGACCGATCCGGCAGAGATTCAGGCCGCCGCCGTCGCCGTCCTGCAAGACGCGCAAAAGAACGGGCGCGCCGAAATCGCCCGCGCCTTTGCGGCGTCACCGTTCAACGCGCGCCCCATGACGTCGGCCTATTGCTACCTCACCGATCAGCTTGTCCGCACGACCCTGCAGATCGCCGGACAACGGCTCCACCCGGTTGAAACGCTTGGCCCGAACGACCGGCTCGCCGTGATCGGCGTCGGCGGGTATGGCCGCGGAGAGATGGCCCCCTATTCCGATGTGGACCTGCTGTTCCTCATCCCCCAGACGCCCAGCCAGCGCACTGAAAACCTGATCGAATCCATGCTGTACATGCTATGGGATCTCAAGTTGAAGGTCGGCCATTCCACCCGCACCATCCGCGACTGCGTGACCCTTGGCCGCGAGGATTTTACGATCCAGACAGCCCTGCTGGAGCACCGCTTTATCGCCGCCGATGTGGCTTTGGCGCAGGATTTGGATGAAACGCTCAAGACCGATCTTTTTGCAGGCACCGGTCGCAGCTTTATCGAAGCCAAGCTGGAGGAACGCGACGCGCGGCACCGCAAGCAGGGTCTACGTTATGTGGTGGAACCCAATGTCAAAGAGGCCAAGGGCGGCTTGCGCGATCTGCAATCGTTGTTCTGGATCGCCAAACATATCTACAGCGTCGAACATGCCGCCGATCTTGTCGACCGCGGCGTGTTTCTGGAGGAAGAATTCAAGACCTTCGTCGCGGCCGAGAATTTTCTTTGGGCGGTACGCGGGCACCTGCACCTCATTTCAGGACGCGCGACCGAACAGTTGACCTTTGACATGCAGGTCGCCGTGGCCGAGGCGATGGGATACCGCGACACGCGGGGCCGCCGCGGGGTCGAGGTGTTCATGCAGGCCTATTTCCGCCATGCCACCGAAGTGGGCGAACTGACGCGCATCTTCCTCACCAAGCTCGAAGCCTTGCACGTCAAGGCGGAACCGCTGCTTGAACGCATCTTTCGCCGTCGCCCCAAGCTGCGCGACGGCTATGAGGTCGTGGGCGGGCGGCTGGCCGTCACCGATGGCAAGGCGTTTATCAGCGACAAGCTGAACCTACTGCGCATCTTCGAAGAGGCATTGCGCACCGGCATGTTGATCCATCCCGATGCGATGCGTCTGGTCAAAGCGAACCTCGCCCTGATCGACGACGACATGCGCAACACGCCCGAAGCGCGGCGGATATTCCTTGATCTGATGCTGAAGCACGGCAACCCCGAACGCGGCCTGCGCCGGATGAACGAACTGGGCGTGCTGTCGGCCTTCATCCCCGAGTTTGAGCCCATCGTGGCGATGATGCAGTTCAACATGTATCACAGCTATACGGTGGACGAGCATACGATCCAGTGCATCACAAACCTTGCCCTGATCGAGAAGGGCGAGCTGGAAGAAGACCTGCCCGTCGCCTCGTCGATCCTGCAACGTGGGGTGAACCGCAAGGTGCTATATGTGGCTCTCTTGCTGCATGATATCGCCAAGGGCCGCCCCGAAGACCATTCGATCCTCGGGGCCCAAATGGCCCGCAAGATCGCGCCCCGTCTGGGCCTCAACAAGGCCGAGGTCGACACGGTCGAATGGCTGGTCCGCTACCACCTGTTGATGTCGGATATGGCGCAAAAACGCGATATTTCCGATCCGCGCACCGTGCGGGACTTTGCCAAGGCTGTGCAGACCGTCAAACGGCTTGATCTGCTGTGTGTGCTGACCGTCTGCGATATCCGCGGCGTCGGCCCGAACACATGGAACAACTGGAAAGCCGTGCTGATCCGCGGGCTCTACCGGCAAACCAAACGCGCGCTTGAAACCGGGCTCGAAGACCTCAACCGCGAGAACCGCGGCGCGGGGGCCAAAAAGGCCCTGCGTGCGGCCCTTGCCCATTGGCCGCGCAAGGATCTTCAGGCCGAGACCGCACGCCACTACCCGCCCTATTGGCAGGGGCTTCATACGGCATCGCAGGTGGTATTCGCCGAACAGCTCCGCGATATTCAGGACGGTGAAATCCGCATTGACCTGCACCCTGACGATGACCGCGACGCCACCCGCGCCTGCTTTGTCATGGCAGACCACCCGGGCATCTTTGCACGGCTCGCCGGTGCGCTGGCGCTGGTCGGGGCCAATGTCGTCGATGCCCGCAGCTATACCACCAAGGATGGCTGGGTGACCGATGCGTTCTGGATCCAGGACGCCGAGGGCAACCCCTACGACGTCTCGCGCCTGCCACGGCTGCGGCAGATGATCTCCAAGACGCTCAAGGGTGAAATTCTGGCCCGCGACGCGCTGAAATCCCGCGACAAGGTGAAAAAGCGCGAGAAAGTGTTCAAGGTGCCCACGCATATCACCTTTGATAACGAAGGCTCCGAAATCTACACGATTATCGAGGTGGATACCCGCGACCGCCCCGGCCTGCTCTATGACCTCACGCGGTCGCTGTCTGAATCCAACGTCTATATCGCCAATGCGGTGATCGCGACCTATGGCGAACAGGTGGTCGATACCTTCTACGTCAAGGATATGTTCGGGCTGAAATACTATACCGAAAGCAAGCAGAAGACGCTCGAGAAACGGTTGCGCGCGGCGATCATCGACGGTGTTGCGCGGGCACAGGACTGACATCGGCGCTTTCGCGCGGGCATGACGGCTGTGTTCGCATTTCCCTGATTGCGCAGTACGGCGCCAACAGCTAGGCCATTTGCACCGCAGTTACGGGGCAGCACCACCATGAAACCTATCCGCCTTATGTCCGGCTTCTTCACCGTCGGGATCTGGACCCTCCTCAGCAGGGTCATGGGGTTCGTGCGTGATGTGATGATCGCGGGCTACCTTGGCTCCGGCCCCGCAGCCGAAGCGTTTCTGGTCGCCTTTTCCCTGCCCAACATGTTCCGCCGCTTCTTTGCCGAGGGGGCGTTCAACATGGCCTTTGTGCCGATGTTCTCGAAAAAGCTCGAAAGCGGCGATGATCCGGAAAAATTCGCGGAGGATGCTTTCGTCGGTATGGCGTTCATCCTGACGCTGTTCACCATCATCGGGATCGTCGCGATGCCGGGGCTGGTGCTGCTGATGGCCTCGGGCTTTGCGGGGGACGAACGGTTCGATCTGGCGGTCGAATACGGGCGGCTGGCCTTCCCCTATATCCTGTTCATCTCCCTCGCCGCACTTGTATCGGGCGTGCTGAACGCCACGGGCCGCTTCATGGCGGCGGCGGCAGCCCCTGTGGTGCTGAACGTCATCTTCATCCTCGCCGTCCTGATCGGGGCCGCCTTTGGCCGCGACGGATCAGAGGCGATCGGCATGGGCATCGACAAGGCGCTTGGCCTGCAGATCGGCGACACGCTGGCGCTGTCTGTCCCGCTGGCGGGGATCGCGCAACTGGCGCTGGTCTGGTGGGCCGCGAAACGCGCAGGCTTCACACTGACCTTCGGCCGTCGCCCCCGCCTGACGCCCGAGCTGAAACGCCTCGCCATCATCGCCGCCCCTGCGGCCTTGGCAGGCGGGGTCATGCAGATCAACCTGCTGGTAGGCCGTCAGGTCGCCAGCTTCTACGAAGGGGCCGTGGCCTGGCTCAATTACGCAGACCGCCTCTACCAACTGCCCTTGGGCGTGGTGGGGATCGCGATTGGCGTGGTGCTGCTGCCCGACCTGTCTCGACGGCTCAAGGCCGGAGACGAACAGGGATCGCACACCCAGATCAGCCGCGCCGCCGAGGTGTCGCTGGCGTTGACCATCCCCTCAGCGGTTGCGTTGATGGTGATCCCCTTCACGCTGGCCACGGTGCTGTTCCAACGCGGGGCCACAACCACAGATGACGCCGCGGCCATCGCCATTGCGGTGGCGATCTACGGGCTCGGCCTGCCGGCCTTCGTGCTGCAAAAGATCCTGCAACCGCTTTACTACGCGCGTGAAGACACCCGTCGCCCCTTCTACTTTGCCGTGGTGGCAATGGTGGTGAACGTGGTACTGGCCGTCGGCCTCAGCCCCGTGATCGGCTGGATTGCCCCTGCCATCGCGACGACATTGGCGGGATGGGCGATGTTTGCCTTGCTGGCCTATGGCGCACGTGGCTTCGGGTTGGCCGCGAAATTCGATGCGCGTTTTCACAAACGCATCTGGCGCATCATGGCGGCGGCGGCGGTCATGGGCGGAGCGCTCTGGATCGGCAACCTGGCCCTGCAACCCCTGCTCGCCGAAGCTTGGTGGCGCGGGGTCGCCCTGGTGATCCTCATTGCCCTGGCGGCCGTCAGCTACTTCGGCACCGGCCAGCTCATCGGTGCGTTCAAACTGGCCGAATTCAAACGCGCCCTAAAACGCGGCTAACCCGACCCGCGTCCAAATGGCATTAAATCCCGGGGGTCAGGGGGCTGGCCCCCTGCCCGTCACGCCTGCCTGTCCCGCCTGCAAGCCTCACCGATGCCGAATACGCTCCCGCAGCCTGCCCCATTCGCCCGGCGCAAAAACAAAGCTCAGCGCGAAACCACAGGCAAAGCCCAAAAGCTCCGCCACCCACTGGGTGCCCGCGTCAAAGAACACGCCCCAGATCAGTTGCAACGCCATCAGCACGGCAATCAGGGAAAACGCGCGGTACTGCTGTTCCCCTTGCCCCGCCAGCTTGCGCCACATGACAAAGGAATAGCCGCCGATCAGCCCATAAACCGACGGGTAGGCACCGACCAGCCAGACCGGATCATCCAGCACCAGCGCATAGACCACCGCGCCGAAAATACCCGACACAAAGAAGATCGCCAGAAACGCCACCTGCCCCATCGCCTCCGCAACCATCTTGCCAAGCGCCAGCAACAGCACGCAGGCAAAGATCGCATGGGTGAACCCCAGATGGATAAAACTATAGCTCACCACCCGCGACAGGTCGCGCAGGGGGAACTGCATGTTGGCGACCATCCAGTCAAAGACATCGCCCGAGAACCCGAAGTCGCGGATCAAGGCCAGACGCCAGCCCACAGCAGCAGGACCGCCGATGATCCCGGCCTCGGCCAGCGACAGCACGACCTCTATTCCCGCCAGCGCCAGAAAAAGCAGCGTGACGGTTGCGGGCATCGGGTTCACGGGGGGGTGAAAATCTGGGTCTTCCATAGGGCCTCCTTGACGGGCATGGTGCGCATGGGTAAGCCCATCTGGCCGTAGTTTCCAGCCTTATCGGAGCATCCAATGACCGACACCCCTTTCACCCCGCGTGTGTTTTCCGGCATCCAGCCGTCGGGCGATTTGCATCTTGGAAACTACCTGGGCGCGCTCAAACGTTTCGCCGATGCGCAGGACAAGGGGGTACAGTCGATCTACTGCATGGTCGATCTGCACGCGATCACCGTCTGGCAGGACCCTGCGGACCTCAAGCGCAGCACGCGCGAGCTTTGTGCCGGTTTCATCGCTTCAGGCATCGACCCCGATAAATCCATCCTGATCAACCAAAGCCAGGTACCCGAACACGCGCAACTGGCCTGGGTCTTCAACTGCGTGGCGCGTATGGGCTGGATGGGCCGCATGACCCAGTGGAAGGACAAGGCCGGCAAGAACGCCGAAGCTGCCTCGCTGGGGCTCTTTGCCTATCCCGCGCTGATGGCCGCCGACATCCTGATCTATCACGCGACCCATGTGCCCGTGGGCGAGGACCAGAAACAGCACCTTGAACTGACCCGCGACATCGCGGCCAAGTTCAACCATGACTACGGCGTCGATTTCTTCCCGTTGACCGAACCGGTGATCGAAGGGGCTGCGACCCGCGTCATGTCCCTGCGCGACGGGTCCAAGAAGATGTCGAAATCCGACCCTTCCGATGCCAGCCGTATCAACCTGACCGACGATGCCGACACCATCGCCAAGAAAATCCGCAAGGCCAAGACCGACGCCGATGCGCTCCCCTCCGAAGTGGACGGCCTCAAGGACCGGCCAGAGGCGCGCAATCTGGTCAATATCTTCGCCGCGCTGAACGACCAGACCGTTGAACAGGTTCTGGCCGATGTGGGCGGCCAGCAGTTCGGCACCTTCAAACCCAAACTGGCTGAACTCGCCGTCGCCAAAATGGCCCCGATCAGCACCCGCATGGCAGAGCTGATGGCCGACGAGGCAGAGATCGACCGCATTCTGGCCCACGGTGCCACCCAAGCGCGCGAGATCACCGCGCCGATCCTCAAGAAAACCTACGAGATTGTGGGCATGGTGGGCTAAACCAGCCCGCCCCTTCACCCTTTCCCAAATACTCACTCCACAGGTCCCCCGCAGCACCACGGCTGCGGGCCTTGCCCCCATGGACAATCCTTTAGCGTTTTGCCAGCCTTCGCCCGAACCACGAAGGGGATAGACGATGACCACCGGTTTTTTCATGGACGAACGCTGCTTTTGGCACGCAGGTGGCAACTATGCCTTTACCATGCCCGTGGGCGGCTTGGTGCAGCCGCTGGCCGCGGGCGGCCTGCCGGAAAACCCCGAGACCAAACGCCGCCTGCGCAATCTGATGGAGGTCACCGGCCTGATGGCCGAGCTCGACGTGCGCAGCGCGGCACCTGCATCGCGCGACGATCTGCTGCGGGTCCATCCGGCTGCCTATCTCGACGACTTCAAGCGCCTTTCCGACGCGGGCGGTGGAGAGTTGGGGCTGCGCACCCCCTTCGCCGCGGGCGGGTTCGAGATTGCGGCGCTGTCCGCGGGCCTCTCCATCGCCGCGGTAGAGGCCGTCGCCAAAGGTGACCTCGACAATGCCTATGCGCTCAGCCGTCCACCGGGGCACCATGCGCTGCCTGATTTTCCCAACGGCTTCTGCCTGCTCGCCAATATCGCCATCGCGATCGAGGCAGCAAAGGCCAAGGGGCTGGTACGCCGCGTTGCCGTGCTGGACTGGGATGTGCATCACGGCAATGGCACCGAGGCGATCTTTTATGACCGCGACGACGTGCTGACGATCTCGCTCCATCAAGAAGGGAATTACCCGCTTGATACCGGCGCGCTGGCGGATCGGGGCGACGGCGCGGGAGCCGGTTACAATATCAACCTGCCGATGCACGCGGGGTCGGGGCATACGGCCTATCTGCATGCGCTCGATCGTGTGGTGCTCCCCGCGCTCGACGCGTATCAGCCCGATATGATCATCGTCGCCTGCGGTTTCGATGCCTCTATCGTGGACCCGCTGGCGCGCATGCAGGCCACAGCGGAAACCTTTGCCGAGATGACACAGCGGATCAAAGCCGCGGCGCAAAAACTTTGCGGCGGCAAGCTGGTGCTCGTCCATGAAGGCGGCTATTCAGAGGCCTATGTTCCCTTCTGTGGCCACGCCACCATCGCAGCCCTCGCAGACAGTGACATCACAGCGCCAGATCCCCATGCGAAGAACTTTCGCATTCGCCAGCCAAGCCCCGCATTCGACGCTTTCCTGCGCGCGTCCATTGACGACATGGCGCAAGAGCTGAACCTATAAGAGAGACCCCGATGCCGACACCCAATCCCGACGCGCTGCATTTCCTGCAAACCCGCCGTTCGCGCCCCGCCAAAACCCTGACCACACCGGTCCCCGACCGCGACACGCTGACCGAGCTGTTGACCGTGGCCTCGCGCGCACCGGATCACGGGATGCTGGAGCCGTGGCGTTTTATCGTGATCGAAAAGCCTGCGATGGCGCGTCTGGCCGACATCGCCGAGGCACGCGGCACCGCCCTGGCGCTCGACGCCGAGCAGATCCAGAAGGGCCGCGGGCAATTTGATCAGGGCGATCTGGCGGTTGTGGTGGTCGAGGTGCAGAAACCCTCGCCCAAGATCCCGCCGTTGGAACAGACCTATGCCGTGGGAGGGGTCTGCCTTTCGCTGGTCAATGCCGCGCTCGCCTCTGGCTGGGGCGCGAACTGGCTAAGCGGTTGGGTCAGCCACGACCGCGCCTTCATGACCGAGGCTTTCGACCTCGCGGAACATGAACGCATCGCCGGCATCATCCATATCGGCACCGAAACCTCCGCCCCGCCAGAGCGCGGGCGCCCCGACATCACGGCGATCACCACATGGCAATAGCACAGATTTTTCGCGCCTTCGGGCTAGCCGTTGGACAGGTCGGCGATCCAAGCTTTCGCCGCGTGCTGCTGCTGGGTGTCGGCTTGGCGTTGCTGCTGCTGGTCGGTGCGTCTGCGGGCTTTGTCTGGCTGATCGACTGGCTGACCGGAGAGGACAACTGGCTGCCCGTTCTGGGCGAGGTTTCGTGGCTTGACGATCTGTTCAGCTGGGGGGCAGCGCTGCTGTTGATGGTGCTGTCGGTGTTCTTGATGGTGCCCGTCGCCTCGGCCATCACGTCGATGTTTCTGGATGATGTGGCCGACGCGGTAGAGGCCGAACACTACCCCCATCTGCCCCCCGCCACGCCTGTGCCCTTTGGTGATGCGCTGCGCGATACGGTGAACTTCATGGGGGTGCTGATCGGCGTGAACGTCGTGGCGTTGGTGCTGTACCTGATGTTCGCCCCCTTCGCGCCGCTGATCTTCTGGAGCGTGAACGGTTTCTTGTTGGGGCGCGAGTATTTCACGCTTGCCGCGATCCGGCGGGTAGGCCGGACCGAGGCAAAGCGTCTGCGCGGGAAACATGGCCTTACAATCTGGGCCGCCGGCGTGTTGATGGCGATTCCCCTGTCGGTGCCGCTGCTGAATCTGGTGATTCCGATCCTAGGGGCGGCGACCTTTACCCATTTGTTCCACCAATTGGTGTCGGTGCCCCGTGGAGCCACTGCTCCACATCCGCCACGGTGAACCAGCCCGACAGGATGATCCCCGCGATGATCGCCCAAAGCACGATCGACACAGCGGTCGTCCACAGCGCTTTCTTTTTAAGATGGTGATGTTCGGGGGCCCCCGCGTGGGTGCCCTCGACGATCTGGCCCAGATCCCCCTGGGTCTGCACCCGTACTGGAAGCAGGATCATGAATACCATCGACCAGATCACGGTAAACAGAACGATACCTGACATGACAGCCATGGTTACACCTGCTCCAGCTCGACCAGCGCACCGTTAAAGTCTTTGGGGTGCAGGAAAATCACCGGCTTGCCGTGGGCACCGATCTTGGGCTCACCGTTGCCCAGAACACGCGCGCCGCTTTCCTTCAGGCGATCCCGCGCCGCGATGATGTCTTCGACCTCATAGCAGATGTGGTGGATGCCACCGGCGGGGTTCTTTTCCAGAAAACCGTTGATCGGGCTATCGTCCCCCAGCGGGTAAAGCAGTTCGATCTTGGTATTGGGCAGTTCGATAAAGATCACGGTGACGCCGTGGTCGGGTTCGTCCTGCGCGGGGCCAACATTCGCACCCAAAGCGTTGCGGTATTGATCCGCAGCGGCCTCAAGGTCCGGCACGGCGATGGCTACGTGGTTTAGGCGACCGATCATCATTCTTCTCCCTCAAATCAACATTTGACCCGGTTTATGGGCTGCCGCTGCCGCAAGAGCAATGCGTCACGTTAACACCGTATTAGCGAAGCGCGCCTAACCATAGGTCACCCACAAAGCATAACGGAGGAATCATGGATACGCTTGAACATCAGCCCCAAAGCCTGCCCGCCCCCACGGCCGACCGCCCGCTTTTGGGCCTTACGGTTCTGGTGATCGAAGACAGCCGCTTTGCCTGCGAGGCGATGCGCCTGCTCTGTCTCCGCTCTGGCGCGCGGATCAGACGGGCCGACAGCCTGCGCGCGGCGCGGCGGCATTTGCAGGTCTACCGCCCGTCGATCGTGATTGCCGATCTGGGGTTACCAGACGGAAACGGCATTGATCTGATTGCGGAACTGGCACAATCGCAGCCCCGCGTGGATGCGCTACTGGCGATTTCGGGGGACACCCACCTGGCGGCGGATGCGCTGGCCGCAGGGGCAGACCGTTTCATGAGCAAACCGTTGCAGTCTTTGTCACAGTTTCAACAGGTCGTGCTGGCCGCCCTGCCGCAGCATCACCGTCCGCTGGGGCTGTCCGTGCTTGCCGATGAAACGATCACGCCCGACACTATCGCGTTGCAGGATGACATGGCGCATATGGATGACGTTCTGTCCGGCCCCTGTACGCCTCAGACGCTGGAATATGTCGCGCAGTTTCTGACAGGCGTGGCGCGCAGCGCACGGGACGCCGCACTGGAACAGGCGGCGACAGCGCTGGCAGCACGCAGCACCTTGGGCCTGCCGGCGATAGAAGAACAACGGGTGATCCGGTCGGTCCTGCGCCAACGGCTGATGCGGCAAATCGCGATCTAGTCGCGGGTCACGTCAGCGGGTCACTGGACACCCGCACGAGGCTGGTCAGATCGCCCAACCGTTCGCGCTGCTTGCCCTCTGCGTCAAAGTTTGCAGGGGAAAGCCACGCCTCGAAGGCTTCGCGCAGGCCCGGCCATTCGGCGTCAATCGCCGCAAACCATGCCGTATCGCGGTTGCGCCCTTTAACGACAGCCGCCTGCCGGAAGATGCCTTCGTAGCTGAAGCCCAAGCGTTGCGCGGCACGGCGCGACGGCATGTTCAGCGCGTTACACTTCCATTCATACCGACGGTATCCCGCCTCGAATGCCCATTTCATCATCAGATACATGGCATCCGTCGCCGCCCGCGTGCGCTGCAACGCGGGCCCAAAGGTGATTGACCCGACCTCTATCGATCCGGCCTCTGGCGCGATACGCAGATAGCTTGCCACCCCTTCGATATGCCCTGTCTCTAGGTTCTTGATCGCATAGAAGAGCGGGTCGTCTTTGGTTTCGACCTCGCGCACCCAGCGGTGAAACTGGGCAGAGGATGAGAACGGCCCGTCATACATATAATGCCACAGGTGATCCTGACCTTCAAAAGCGCGGAACAGCAGGGCGGCGTGGGCCTCGGCGTTCAGCGGTTCAAGCTGGGCGTAGCGGCCCATCATCACCGTCCGCGGCGGGCGCGGCGGGACGGAGAAATCTGCAACAGGGGCACCAAGTGGGCCGGGGGGCTGGTCATCTTGTTTCATGCGCTTACGTTAAGGCCAAGCGCTGTCAGCGCCAAGACCCGAATGTCATATGACATCACCCAATCTGGAGCGCAGAAAGGTCCTGTTTTTGCCACAAACGCCTGCGAGGCTGATGGCATCCGCAACCACCAACCCACCCACGTCACCCATCCCAAGGGGCACATCATGTTCACCAAACTGCGCCGCATCTACGCCAAGGAAACCAGTTTCGACTGGACCGTCTTTGCGGCAAATGTAGTGGGTGTGGCGATCGTGGCACTGGCTTTTGCCCATGCGCGCGACTTTGGCGCGCAGACCGTGGTAGAGGTTGCGCAAGCCGGTTTCTGAGCCTCGGGCACATGCCATCCCGACATTGACCGCCCCCGCCCGACACCAACGCGGTTCCATCGCGTTCAAACGAAAAAGCCCGCCTTTGGCATATCCAAGGCGGGCTTTTCTATGGGTATGTTGCAGGGCTTAGTCCTGCGGGATGACCCGCAGACCCAGTTCCATCAACTGATCCGACTGTGGTTCGCTTGGCGCGTTCATCATCAGGTCTTCGGCGCGCTGGTTCATCGGGAAGAGGATCACCTCGCGGATGTTCGCCTCTTCCGCCAGCAACATGACGATCCGGTCGATACCGGCCGCACACCCACCGTGGGGCGGGGCACCGTATTGGAACGCGTTCACCATGCCGCCGAACCGCTTTTCGACTTCGTCCTTGCCATAGCCTGCGATTTCGAACGCCTTGAACATGATCTCTGGCTTGTGGTTCCGGATGGCGCCAGACACCAGTTCGTAGCCGTTGCACGCAAGGTCATACTGATAGCCAAGCACCTCAAGCGGATCGCCCATCAGCGCGTCCATCCCACCCTGTGGCATAGAGAACGGGTTGTGTTCAAAGTCGATCTTGCCGGTTTCTTCGTCTTTCTCGTAGATCGGGAAATCGACGATCCAGGCAAAGGCAAAACGGTTTTCGTCCGTAAGACCCAATTCGGCACCGATGACGTTACGGGCACGGCCCGCGACACCTTCGAAGGACTTGGGCTTGCCGCCAAGGAAGAACGCCGCATCGCCCACGTCCAGACCCAATTGCTGGCGGATCGCCTCGGTACGCTCTGGCCCGATGTTCTTGGCCAGCGGACCCGCCGCTTCCATGCCACCTTCGACCTCACCGGCTTTCAGCTTGGCTTGAGCTTCTTTCACCGTGATGCCCAGTTCCTGTGCCACGCTGTCGGCGGTTTTCTCGCGCCAGAAGATATAGCCCATGCCGGGCAGCCCTTCTTTTTGCGCAAAGGCGTTCATGCGGTCGCAGAACTTGCGGCTGCCGCCAGTGGGCGCGGGAATGGCGCGGATTTCGGTGCCTTCCTGTTCCAGCAGTTTCGCGAAGATCGCAAAGCCGGAGTCGCGGAAATGGTCGGACACGACCTGCATCTTGATCGGGTTGCGCAGGTCGGGCTTGTCAGAGCCATACCACAGCGCCGCATCTTTATAAGAGATTTGCGGCCATTCCTGATCCACAGCCTTGCCGCCGCCGAATTCTTCGAAAATGCCGGTCAGCACGGGCTGGATGGTGTCGAACACGTCTTGCTGTTCGACAAAGGACATCTCGAGGTCGAGCTGGTAGAAATCGGTGGGCGACCGGTCAGCGCGCGGATCTTCGTCGCGGAAACACGGCGCGATCTGGAAATACTTGTCAAAGCCGGACACCATCAGCAGCTGTTTGAACTGCTGCGGGGCCTGCGGCAAAGCGTAGAACTTGCCCGGGTGCAGACGCGACGGCACGAGGAAGTCCCGCGCGCCTTCGGGGGAAGACGCGGTGATGATCGGCGTCTGGAATTCTTTGAAGTTCTGGTCCCACATGCGCTTGCGGATCGACGACACAACATCGGACCGCAGCACCATGTTGTCCTGCATTTTTTCGCGACGCAGATCGAGGTAGCGATAGCGTAGGCGGGTTTCCTCGGGATATTCCTGATCGCCAAAAACCTGCAAAGGCAGTTCTTTCGCGGGCCCCAGCACTTCGATGTCGCGCACGAAAACTTCGATCTCGCCGGTGGGGATCTTGGTGTTGACCAGATCGGCGTCGCGGGCCTTTACCTCGCCATCGATGCGGATACACCATTCGGACCGCACCTTTTCCACCTCGGCAAAGACGGGGGAATCAGGGTCGCACAGCACTTGGGTCATGCCGTAATGGTCGCGCAGGTCGATAAACAGGATACCACCGTGGTCGCGCACACGGTGCACCCACCCGGACAGGCGAACCTTGTCGCCAACGTTTTCCTTGCTCAGATCGGCGCATGTATGGCTGCGATATGCGTGCATGACGGGTCCCTTTCGAGGGCTAGAATTGTTCGGGGCAGGTACACCGTTTGGGGCCGCGGAAGTCAAGAGTTTCCCGTAAAAACGGCACAAACCGCGGGTAAAACCCCCGCGTTAAACCATAGGGCTGAAAATAGATGGGCCGCCTGCTCCTCCCAAAGCAGACGGCCCTTCCCGCGCGACGTTGATGATCCTCTTACAGGACCAATACATCAAGCGGCGGAAACCCGTTAAAGCCGACCGAACTGTACGAGCTTGTGTAAGCGCCGCAGTTCTTGATCATGACTTTGTCACCGTCCCTTAGGTCAAGTGGAAGGTCAACCGGATTTTTTTCATAAAGCACATCGGCACTGTCGCAGGACGGGCCAGCAAGCACGCAGGGGCCGACGGGCTTGCCGTCATGCGGGGTCACAAACTGATAGCGGATCGCCTCGCCCTCGGTTTCGGCCAGACCGGAAAAACGCCCGATATCCAGATACACCCAACGGCGCGCCGCCTCTGCCGATTTGCGCGACACCAGCAACACTTCGGCCGCGATATGCCCTGCCTCTGCGACCATGCCGCGGCCCGGCTCTGCCATCAGGACCGGAATCTCGCCAAAGCGTTCTTTGACAGCGGTAACGACTGCGGCGGCATAGCCGCGCGGCGCATCCACCGGATCACCGTGATAGGCAGGAAAACCGCCGCCGATGTTCAGCAGTTGCAGGTCGTGCCCTGCTTCTTTCGCGGCGTGCCACAGCGGGGCGACCTGATCCAGAACGGGGTGCCAGTATTCGGCGCGACGGGTTTGCGACCCGACGTGAAACGACAGACCATAAGGCACGAGACCCACGGATTTGGTGTACTCCAGCAGGCTTGGCAGCAGCGAGCCCGCGCAGCCGAACTTGCGGGTCAGCGGCCAGTCCGCCATGGAATTCTCGACGATCAGACGGATATAGACGCGCGCGCCGGGGGCGTGCTCTGCGATTTTGTCGAGCTCTGCCTCGCAGTCGGCGGCGAACATGGTCACCCCGATGGAATGGGCAAAAGCGATATCAACGCCGCGTTTGATGGTGTTGCCAAAAGAGATTTTCGCAGGATCCGCCCCTTGGGACAGACACAGCTCGATCTCCTGACGCGACGCCGCATCAAAGCCCGAGCCGCGTTCGACCAGCATACGAATGATCTCGGGGGCGGGGTTCGCCTTTACCGCATAGTGGATTCGCGCATCGCCCAGACCGGCTTGCAGCGCGTCATATTGTACACCCACACGGGCGCGGCTGACGACGAGAGTCGGTTTGTCGAAGCTGTTGTTCCAGATGTAATCAGCCGCTTCGTCATAGTTCGATGCTGCGGATGTGTTCACGGTGGCGGTAGCTGTGGCGTTCATGGTCATCTCCAAAGAGCAAGGAAGGGCGGGAGTACCCTAACATGTCGTTTCAAGAGACGTTACCGTCGCTGCATAGGCGCGGGGTCAATCCGCGGACAGACGGACCGGCCAGAGGCGCGTGCGTTGGCGTCTGTAAGCGCGCATTTACGCTGTTTTCAGATTCGCGCAAGTGGCAAAATACTTGATACGACAATTCGTTTTTCAAGGAGGCACGCAAAGCGCTGCGTACCGGTGAGCGGTGACGGATCGGGGCTATTTTTCCCAATCCGTGCCGATGGCTTCGCGGTCCTTTTCGCGTTCTTCGGCTGCCATTTCCCGCACCTCGGCGCGCTCTTCGGCGTCGCTTTGTTCGGGCGTGGAATTCGACTGAGGCTCCCCTGTCAGGGCAAGCGAGAACAGGATCGGGAAGTGGTCGGACCCGATATTGGGCAAGCGCGACATACGGATCAGGCGGAACTCTGCATCATGGAATAGGTGGTCAAGGGGCCAGCGCATGACGGCAATACCCGCGTGAAACGTGTTATAGAACCCACGTCCGACCCGTGGGTCCAGCAATCCCGATAGCCGCTGAAACCGGCGGGTGGTGGTGGACCAGGCAACGTCGTTCAGATCACCTGTCACGATCGCGGGCAGATCGTCCTTGCTGGCTTCGATGCCGACCAACGCGATCTCTCCGTCGCGGCCCTTGGTGTCGTGATAGGGCACGGGCGGTTCGGGGTGTACGATATACAAACGCCACATCCGCCCCGACGGCATCGCGACCTTGGTCCGGATCGACGGCACATCATCAACCAGAAGGTCCCGCACCTGCGTCTCTGACGGCTCCATCTTGGACATCATGACCACGCCATAGGAGTTATCCTTGGGCACTTTCACCCAATGCGGGTACTGGTCTTTCAGCGCGTCATAAAGCGCGTCGACCCAGTCTGGGTCCACCTCAAGCGCGGCGGCGATATCCGGGTCTTCGGTGCGGATCAGGTCGATCAGACGCTGATACTGGCGATTGGATTGTTTCACGTTTGACGCAAGGATGGTGACACGGTTTTCCGCATCGGCGGCCTGTGCCTCGGTTGCATCCACCGATTGGCGCGGCCAGAGCGGCGTGAATTTCAGGATGTAGCCCGTGTGGATCGCCGCAATCACAGCGAGGATCGCCAGCGCCGGGTTGCGATGGTCAGGTTCAAGAAACACCAGCGCCACGGCAGCCAGCGCCACGGTCAACACAAACAGCTGCTCACGGGGGAATGCCATCCCCCGGATCGCGCCGTGCGGTATCTTGCTAAAAGGAAGCACGCTGATCGCAGCAACGAGTGCGACAACGCCCCAAAACAGACCGAGTAATATCGTCGCCAGCATGCATGCCCCCTACGTCAAAAAAAGGGGCGCAGAGCGGTTGCCCTGCACCCCTAGCTCAACACGAGGTTAAGCGGAATTGTTCCGAAGCCGCCAGAAGGGCGGAACCGAATTACTTGTCGTCGTCTTCATCCGTGTCGGAACCGCCCTCTGGCAGCTTGAAGAAACTGTCGGCGTCAGAATAGTCGCCGTGGTCTTTTTCTTCGTCATCCGCAGGGTTGCCGGACAGGGTGAACGTTTCCAGACCTTCGATAGAGGTCGGCATCTTCGGTTCCGTATCCATGCCAAGCGATTGTTCGGTGCTGACCAGACGGCGGCGTTCGTCATCGGTCATCAAGCCACCTTCGGCGGCTTTCTTGGCAGCGGCTTTCTGGACAGCGGCGTCCAGTTCGGACTGTTTGCACAGCCCCAAAGCCACGGGATCGATCGGTTGGATGTTCGCAATGTTCCAGTGCGTCCGCTCGCGGATCGCCTGAATGGTTGGCTTGGTGGTGCCGACCAGCTTGCTGACCTGACCGTCGGAGAGTTCGGGGTGGAACTTGACCAGCCAGTAGATCGATGCGGGGCGGTCCTGACGTTTGGACAGCGGCGTATAGCGCGGGCCGCGACGTTTCTCTTCGCCTTGGGCTGACGCGTTGAACTTGAGCTTGAGCTTGTGCAGCGGGTTCGCCTGCCCTTTTTCGATCTCTTCTTCGGTCAGCTGGTTGTTGGCAATCGGGTCAAAGCCCTTCACGCCTTGCGCCACGTCACCATCCGCGATGCCCTGCACTTCAAGCTCGTGCATTTCCACGAAATCCGCGATCTGTTTGAAGCTCAAGGTTGTGTTGTCCACCAGCCATACGGCAGTGGCGCGGGCCATAATCGGTTTTGCCATGTCGGTCTCTCCTTAAAACGCACTTTCCCCGTCGCCTGAAATAGGCTGTCCTGCGGGGCAGAACGGTTTCCATTGTGGGGGAACTTGAACGCCTTATACTCGGACCGGCAAAATAAGGAAAGACCCCAATGCGATTGCTGATCCTGTGCCTGTGTCTGTTGCTGGCCCCGATGCCCCGCCCCGCGGCGGCCAAGGGCGAAATTGCCGGGGAATTCGACTATTACGTGCTGGCGCTTAGCTGGTCGCCCAACTGGTGTGCGCTGGAAGGCGATGCGCGCGATTCCGCGCAATGCGACGCGCGCCACGATCACGGCTGGATCATGCACGGGCTTTGGCCGCAGCTGCATCGGGGGTTTCCCTCCTACTGCCGCACCGCCGAACGCCCCCCCACCCGTGGCATGACCGCCGCCATGGCTGACATTATGGGAACGCCCGGTCTGGCGTGGCATCAATGGAAGAAACACGGCAGCTGTACCGGCCTGTCTGCCACCGGATATTTCGATCTGTCGCGTCAGGCCTATGATGCCGTGACCCGCCCCGCGGTGTTTCGCAAGATCACGGGCGACATCCGCCTGCCCGCCTCGGTGGTGGAGGAAGCGTTTCTGAAAGCAAACCCGACGATGGAGGCCGATGGCGTTACCGTCACCTGCAAAAGCGGCTACATTCAAGAAGTGCGTCTATGCCTGTCAAAAACGCTGGAGCCGGTGCCTTGCGGGCGCGACGTGATCAAGGATTGCACGCTGGACGACGCACTGTTTACCCCGATCAGATAAACCCGGCACTACGTGCGATCATTGCGGCGTCGGTGCGGTTGCGGGCGTCCAGCTTGCGGCACAGCGTTTTGACGTGCAGCTTGATCGTGACCTCTTGCAACTCTAGGTCGCGGGCGATTTCCTTGTTCGATTTCGCCTCCATCAAGCCGCGTAGAACCTGACGCTCCCGCTCTGACAGGGCCTTTTCAAAGTCGGTTTCTTCGGGATCGTCCTTGCCAGACATAAAGTTGACGGGCGCGTAAATCTCGCCCGCGGCCATAAAGCGGACCGCGTTGACCAGTGATTTCGCAGGCAGTGTCTTGGGCAGGAAACCAATCGCGCCCATGGCCAGCGCCTGTTCCGCGATCAACCGCGTTGCCGTGCCCGAAATCAGACCGACAGGCTTTTCTTCGTTGGCTTTCATGACCTTAGGCAGCGCCTCAAGCCCCTTCATGCCGGGCATCGTATAGTCGAGCAGTACCAGATCAAACGGCCCCTCTGCCTCTATCTTGGCCATCGCTTCGGGCAGGTCGCTTGCTGCAACCGTCTCTGTCCCGCCATCGGCGTCCAGAAACATTGCAATCGTTTCGCGGACCATATCATGGTCGTCCGCAATCAGTATCCGTAATGCCATAAGTTCTTTCCTTCCCTCGCCACCACCTCAATGCTGCTTAAGTAGTCGTAGACCAACTTATGGGCGAATAATAGCACACATGAGGATAGGATAACTGTGTCGAATTTTTGACGGCTATACCTTCGTATAGTAAGAATACCCTTAATCTCAGTCGCTCTCCAAACGGCGTTAACCTAAGGTTGATGTACAAACACAGGGGAAGGATACCGAGTTATGACGTTTCAAGCTTTCACCAAGACAATCACCGCCGCACTGTGCGGTGCCGCATTGGCCACTGCTGTGAGTGCACAAGAAGATGCCGTTCTGACCGTCACGGCAGGCGACATGGAACACACCTATACGATGGAGCAGCTGAAAGAACTGCCGTCGTCCAGCTTCGAGACCGAAACCATCTGGACCGAAGGCGCGCAGACCTTTCAGGGCGTATCGCTCAAGGATCTGATGGACACGCTGGACGTGTCCGAAGGTATGATCGAAGCAACCGCGATCAACGACTATGCGGTCGAAATCCCGATGGAGGATGCGGTGTCCGACGGGCCGATCATCGCCTATGCCAACAACGACAAAGAGATGTCGCGCCGCGGGAAAGGTCCGCTATGGATTGTCTATCCCTATGACAGCGACGTAAAGTACCAGACAGAGACGATCTATAGCCGTTCTATCTGGCAGTTGAACCGGCTGGCGATCAAGTAACCGCAAGGCATGTTTACCATGGCCGATTTGATGCAGCACGGCCCACAGCGCAACAGGGTAAGATACGTTCTTGCCCTGGCGCTGATGGTCGGCATCCTGCTTGCCGGCTACCTGGCGTTCAACGTCTGGGACCGCGTGCGCGCCCTTGGCAGCGCGCAGCAGGATCATGCCGAATGGGTGTTCTCGCAGCTTGAAATCGACTTTCTCAAACTGGATGGTGCCGTTGAACAGGCACGGTCGGGTGCCGAAAATGATCTGGCGAACCTGCGCAAACGGTTCGACATCTTCTACAGCCGCACCGAAGTCGCCGAACGCGTACAGCAAAGCAGCGACCTGACCCGCGAAATCCAGAAGATACAAGCGGTTCTGGACACACAGATCCCCCTGATCGACGGCAGCGATGAGGCGCTCGCCGCCGGTGTGCCCGCCCTGTCGGAAGCGCTGGACACGGTCGAGGATATGCCGCGCAACATCGGGCTTGCCTCTATCTCCTTTGCCGCCAAAGCGGCGGAGGCCGAGCGCAAAGAGATCGCGCAGCTGATCGAGATCTTGCTGGTGATCGTGGTGACCGTGACCATTGCGCTGCTGGGGGCGATCCTCCGGCTGTCGCGCCAGACGATCACGCTCAACCGAGCCTCGCGCGAGGTCGAACGCAACCACTCGCAGCTTGAAACCATGCTACGCGCCTCGCTTGATGCGGTGATGGTGCTGTCGGTAGATGGCGAGATTATCGATTTCAACGGCTCTGCCGAAGAGGTCTTTAGCATCTCGCGCGATCATGCGCTTGGGCGCAGCTACATCGAACTGCTGGTCCCCCCTAAATTGCGCCATCGCCAACGGGATAATCTCGCCCATTTCAACGAGACCGGCAAAACGCGGCTGGCCGAAACCGGTCGTCACGAGACAGAGATGATCGACGGCACCGGCCGCATCTTCCCTGTCGAACTTTCCGTGTCGCTGGCGCGGTCAAACGACGCGCCGGTTTTCGTCACCTATATCCGCGACATCACCGACAAACTGCAAAAAGAGCAAGAGATCATCCGCGCCCGCGACGAGGCACTGGATGCCTATCAGGAAAAATCGCGTTTCTTCGCGATGATGAGCCACGAGATGCGCACGCCGCTGAACGGCATCCTCTCCGCCATCCACTTGCTGCACGACGACAAGCTGGACGCCGAACAGCGCAAATACGTCGAAGCGGCGCTGAAATCCGGTGACATCCTGCTGGGCCATATCGACGACGTGCTAGCCATCGAACGCAGTGAGGCCGAAACCAACGACAACGAGTTGCAAGCCAGTGATATGGTCGCGCTGACCGCCGGCATGGTCAACACAATGACGCCACTGGCCAAGACATCGGACACGCGCCTGCATCTGGATCAAGACGGGCTGACCGACACGCCCATCCTGACAGACCCGCGCGCGGTGCAGCAGATTCTGGTCAACCTCATCAGCAACGCGATCAAATTCAGCCCCGACGACGATATTGTGCTAAGCGCGACCTATGACATGGAAACGGACAATGCGCCGATGCTACATATCGAAGTGGCAGACAATGGCCCCGGTATCCCGCCCGATGACCTCAAGCGGATTTTCGAGGATTACGTATCGCTCGACAGCCGCTACGAGCGGCGCACAGGGGGCACCGGTCTGGGGCTGGGCATCGTGCGGCGGCTGGTGCACCGTCTGGGCGGCACGATCACCTGCGTCTCGGAGGTTGGCAAAGGCGCGCGGTTTATCGTGCGACTGCCAGCAGACTTCGTGCAGACAGAAGCCCCGCAGCCCGTCGCCCAACCCCAGCTTGATACCGAAGACACCCCCGCGATGAACCTACTGGTTGTCGACGATAACGAGATCAACCGCGATCTGCTCAAGGCGATGCTGGGCCGTCTGGGTCACGAGGTCACCCTTGCCAGCAGCGGCCCCGAAGGCATCGATCGTGCGGCCGAACAGAGGTTTGACGCGATCCTGATGGACATTTCGATGCCGGGGATGAGCGGGCTACAGGCCACGCAGGTGATCCTTCAAGGGGGCGGGCCCAATGCCGATACCCCGATCATGGCTGTGACCGCCCACGCCCTGCCCAACGAACGCGCGGCCTTTACCGCGGGCGGGATGACCGGCTTTCTGCAAAAACCCATCAACACGCGCCGTCTGAAAACCGCGCTAAGCGAGCTTGTGATGCCCGCCGCTGACGGTGCCTCTGATGCGGCTGAAGCGACGCACGCCGAACCGCAGCATCCGGTGCTGAACGCCAATCAGGTGAACGAATTGTTCGAACTGCTTGGTCCTGAAAAGCTTGCCGATCGCATTGGCAATCTGCGCCAACGTGTAGAGGGGCAATTGCCGCCTCTAGCCTCTGCCGAGGACCGCGACGATCTGCAACGCAAGACCCACGACCTTGCCGGGTTGTGCGGGATGTTCGGCGCAGAGCGTATGCACGCGCTGCTCGCCACCATCGAGCAGGACTGCAAACAGGGCGACGTAGATAAAGCCCGTGATCAGGTCGCCAAAGTGCCCGCGGCATGGGCCGAAACCCTTGATGCGTGGGAGGCGCGCCTGTCGGCGTAACGCCCCCTGAACGACAAGGGGCGCCCTGTTATCAGAGCGCCCCTTGCCAGATCTCACTGCCCGCCGCTTAGGCGTTGGCGTCGACCTTCAACACGATCTTGCCGATATGGCCGCTTGTCTCCATACGGGCGTGCGCCTCGCTCGCGTCCTCGAACGCGTATTCGCTGTCCATCACCGGTGCGACCTTGCCCGCGTCCAGCAGTGGCCAGACCTTCTCGCGCAGCTCTTCGGCGATCTTGGCCTTGGCCAGATCGCTTTGCGGACGCAGGGTGCTGCCGGTCATCGTCAGACGGCGTGTCATCAGCGTGGCAAAGTTCACCTCTACCTTCGGCCCGCTGAGGAAGGCGATCTGCACAAGACGGCCGTCTTCGGCCAGCGCTTGCAGGTTGCGCGGGATGTAGTCGCCGCCGACCATATCAAGGATCAGGTCTGCCCCGCCCTCGGCTTTCAGCACATCAACGAAATCCGAGTCACGGTAGTTGATCGCGGCCTCGGCCCCGAGTTTGGCGCAGGCGTCGCATTTGCTGTCGGTCCCTGCCGTCGCAAAAACCCGTGCGCCGAATTCGCGCGCCAGCTGGATCGCTGTCGTCCCGATGCCCGACGACCCGCCATGCACCAAGAACCGTTCGCCCGCTTTCAGGCCACCGCGCATGAACACGTTGGACCAGACGGTGAAGAATGTCTCGGGCAGGCAGGCGGCTTCCTTCATGTCCATGCCCTTGGGCACCGGCAGACAATGGGCCGCAGGCGTCGCGACATATTCCGCATAGCCGCCACCGGGCAACAGCGCGCAGACCTTGTCACCGACAGCCAGACCGCTGACGCCTTCACCCACGGCGGACACCACGCCCGAGGCTTCAAGCCCGGGCAGATCGCTGGCAGTGGGGGGCGGCGCATACATGCCCGCACGTTGCAGCGCATCGGGGCGGTTCACACCGGCATAGGCCACTTTGATCACCACTTGCCCGTGAGCCGGCTGCGGCATGGGGCGGTCGGTGGGTTGCAGCACTTCGGGCCCGCCAGCCTTGGTGATCTCTATCGCACGCATGGTTTCTGTCATCGACTACGTCTCCTCCGTAAATCTGTTTTGCCGCACCATAGGCACGGTTTTCGACACACACAATGCGAACTGACAGGCGTCAGGTCGCGGAGGGTCTCACGTCAAAGCCCGCCACGGGCACGCAGGGCCTCGGCCACATGTTCGGCGTCGTCAATCGCCAGCACGGTAAACGGGATGATCATCCGCCAGCCGACCCGCTTGGTGGAGCGCGCGCGCCATGACTGCGCCAGCAACTGGCCCTTTTGCGCCAGAACGGGGGTAAAGCGGATGACGAGGGCGATGCCCAGTTCGATTGCGCGGGTCTGGATACCAAGGCGGCGCAGCGGCGTTGTCAGCCATGTCACCACAGCCACCATCTGTGCCAGCTTGGTCGTCATGGTCACCAGATTCGCCAGCGCCACCGCTGTCATCATCCGCAACGTCACGGTCGCGCCCGCCATGATGTCACGGGTCACGATATGCCAGACCATAATCAGCACAACGAAGGGCAGCAGCACCCGCAAGCGCGCCAGCCCCACCTTGAAAAACCGCCATCCCGGCAGCGCATAAAGCAGCAGGGTCACCGCCAAGGCCGCCGCCTGCAGCGCGGGGTGGGTCAGGCTGAATAGCGCCATCGTCGCCACGCACAGCGCTGCCAGCTTTGCCCCCGCAGGCCAACCGTGGGCGCGGGTCTCAACCGGGGAGGTGAGTGAAATCATCGCTTTCCCCGATCTCTTGCATCTGTGCCACAAAGGCTTGGGTCACCTGAGGCACCGCGCCGTCCTGCACGATCTGACCCTGATCGATCCAGACCATCCGGTCATAGGTCGCCAGATGCGCGGGGTCATGGGTGATGTGCACCAGATGCGCCTCTACTGCGTGCAGCACGCGCGTGAGGTGCATCATCGTCGGGATATCAAGCCCCGCAAAAGGTTCATCGAGGATGATCAGGCGCGGCTGCATGGCAAGGATCGACATCAGACAGACCAGCTGCCGCTGCCCCTGAGATAGCTGATGGATCGCCGCTTTCGCCCAATGGCTGCGGTTAAAGCGGGCAAGGATATCCGCCGTTCTCTCTGCGGCCTCTTTTGCGGTGTGTTTCAGCTGGGTCAGGCCAAAGCTGATCTCTTCTTCCACCGTGGGGAAGATAATCTGGTGATCGGGGTTCTGGAACAGGATGCCGACCTGCCGCAAGGCCGCCTTGCGATCCTTGACCACATCCACCCCGTTGATCCGCAGCTTGCCCGACGACGGGGCCACCAGCCCCGCCAGCACCCGTGCCAGAGATGTCTTGCCGGACCCGTTCCGCCCGACAATACCAATCCGCCGCTCGGATGCCTGCAGTGTCACATCACATAGCACCGAGGTTCCTTCGGGGGTGTAGGAAACCTTGTCCAGATCAATCAGAAACGGGTGCATATGCGTGAGTACCAATAAGCCGCGCCCGCGCCGGATGCGGACGCCGCAGCACCTAGCAGGTCTGGTCTGGCGAGGAAAGCCAGCCTAGGGACGCGGGCTGCCCCAGCTGCCGGGAAGATCGCTACGGTTCAGCCGCGAGGGGGCTTTCACATGGGAAAGCAACCAGTTGGGCCCGGCCATCAACATGCTGAGCGTCGGGCTGCTGTTCACCTGCGCCTTGACCTTTTCGATCTGCATCACATTCTCGATCCGCCGATCAAGGAAGGCCCATGTCTCTGCGTGGCCCTCGCTGGTGTCGCCCAGCCAGAACAGCACGGTCGAGGAATAGACCGCGCTCAGCGTGGCGCGTTTGGTGTACCAGTTCACGTCTTCGGACGTATCCCCCAAGGCCGCCCATATGGCATCCGCCGTCCCCCAGACCAGTTTGGCCCCCTCCGGCGCATATTGTGGCAGGGCAAACAGGGTTGTCCCACGACGCACGGCCTCTTTATCCGTGGCGGCTTCAAGACGGAAGCGGACCATAGCGGCAACCTTGGCCGAGAATTTCATCTCGGTCATGTTTTCGGCCTTCATCCGATCGATCATCTGCTGATCGCCACGCTTGTGATAGGCGACGGCCAGGTCAACGGCACCGCGCGGACAGACAGCACGCGCGACGGTCGGGTCCATGCCGGTATCGCTGACCGCAGCCTTGAACGTCGCCTCTGACCAGCCGTCAAACGCGACATGCATCAGCGCGGCATCCAGCAGCTGTTCTTTCGGTGTCTGGGACGTGTTCGTCATAGCGGCCTCCTGAAGGGGTGATTGGCTTTGCTCTAGACAATATAGGTTTCGGTTGCTATATGGCCAGTTCCTGCAAATCCTTGCAACTTCAAACTAGAAAGGTGGTGAAAACCACATGCAGGTTAGTGTTCGCGATAACAACGTCGATCAAGCGCTGCGCGCCCTGAAGAAAAAACTTCAGCGCGAGGGTGTGTTTCGTGAAATGAAGCTTAAGCAGCATTTCGAGAAACCTTCCGAGAAAAAAGCACGCGAGAAAGCAGAAGCGATCCGCCGTAGCCGCAAACTGGCACGGAAGAAATTGCAGCGCGAAGGCATGATGTAAATCATCCAAGCGACGCATAAGAATACGAACCCCCGTTACCTTTCGGTGCCGGGGGTTTTCTTTTGTCTGCCGCTGCGCGCGTGGTGACGCATGGGTACAGTAGACAGGACCCGGCGGCAGAGCGTATCGCAAAGCGGCCAAAGACAGGACAGACCATGACCCAGCCCACCTACCCCAGCGTTGCCCCGATCCACCGGCGGGCTGATCTGATCGTCCACCTTGTGGGGCTTGCGCTGATTCTGGGGGCTGGCGGCGCGTTGGTGATGAAATCGGCCACATCGCTGCAAACGGCGGTGACGGTCGCGGTGGTGGTCTATGTGCTTTGCGCGCTGGCATCAAACCTTGCATCCTGCGCCTACCACTTCGCGCCATGGCATGACGCGCGCAAACTCATGCGGCGGATTGATCATGCGGCGATCTATCCCAGTATCGCGGGCACGTTTACGCCGTTCTTCGTGCAGGCCGGCACGACATGGACGATCACGCTGCTTTGTGTGTCATGGGGGCTGGCGCTGGTGGCGATGTACAAAAAGATCACCGACCCGCAGGTTCAGGGCAAGTGGTCCACCGCATCCTATCTGGGGCTGGGCGCCATTGGCCTTTGCGCACTGCCGGACCTGACAGGGGTGCCGCTGGCAACACTCTGGTGCATCATCGGCGGGGCATTTGCCTATGTGATCGGCGTCGGCTTTTACGTGCGCCGGGCCATGCGCTTTCGCTATGCGACGTGGCACGCTTGGGTCAATATCGGCGGCATCGCGATGTTCGCGGGCATCTGGATGGCGCTGTTTCCCTCCGCGATTTAACCGACTGGCAGCGCTGTGGTGTTGCACACCGTGCGCAGCGCAAAGCTGGATTGCATCTGCCCCACACCGGGCAACCGCGCCAAATGCTGGCGATGGATGCGGGCGAAATCCTCGGTATTTTCGGCCACGACCTTAAGCAGGTAATCCGCGGCCCCCGCCATCAGGTGACATTCCAGCACATCGGGAATACGCGCGACCGCCTTCTCAAAGGCGTCCAGCACCTCGTCCGCTTGGCCTTGCAGGGTGATCTCGACAAACACCGTCGTGGGGACGCCCATCTTGCGCGGGTTCAGCAGGGCGACGTAATCGCGGATATACCCTTCGGCTTCCAGCCGCTGCACGCGCCGGTGACATGCCGACGGCGACAGATGTACCTTTTCCGACAGGTCAGAGTTCGACATCCGCCCGTTGCGTTGCAGGGCAGTAAGGATGCGGCGATCGATGTCGTCTAGACTCATGTGGCGCAATACTTTCGCGTGAAATGACCAATATGCAGCAGAGTATTCGAAGAGCAAGGGGGATAACGGCCCATAATCCGTGCCCAATTGCGTATCGAGGGGCGTACCGTAATTCAAATGCACCCTCAATAGGATGAACTCATGAAAATCGGTTGCCCCAAAGAAATCAAGCCACAGGAATTCCGCGTCGGCATGACCCCGAATGCCGCTTACGAGGCGGTGAACAAGGGACATGAGGTTGTTATCGAAGCAGGTGCCGGCATCGGCGCTGGTTTTGATGACGCCGCCTATACCGACGCAGGCGCGACGATCCTTGCCACCGCGCAAGAGGTCTTCGACAGCGCCGACATGATCGTCAAGGTCAAAGAACCCCAAGCGGCTGAACGCAAGATGCTGCGCGAAGGGCAGATCCTGTTCACCTATCTGCACCTCGCCCCCGACCCCGAACAGACCAAGGATCTTCTCGCCTCCGGTGCGACTTGTATCGCCTATGAAACCGTCACCGACCGCAATGGTGGCTTGCCGCTGCTTGCGCCAATGTCCGAAGTCGCCGGTCGTCTGGCCCCGCAGGTGGGCGCATGGACGCTGCAAAAAGCCAACGGCGGGCGCGGCGTGCTGATGGGCGGCGTCCCCGGTGTTGGTCCGGCGCGTGTGGTCGTGATCGGCGGCGGTGTTGTCGGCACCCACGCCGCACGGATTGCCGCTGGTATGGGCGCGGATGTCACCGTGCTTGACCGGTCCCTGCCCCGTCTGCGCTATCTGGATGACATCTATGGCGGCGTGTTCAACACCTCTTACGCCTCGGCGGGCAATACGATCGAACTGGCGCGCGAGGCCGACATGATCATCGGTGCCGTCCTGATCCCCGGTGCCGCCGCCCCCAAGCTGATCAGCCGCGCGCAACTGTCCGAGCTCAAGCCCGGCGCGGCGCTGGTGGACGTGGCAATTGACCAAGGCGGCTGCTTTGAAACCTCGAAAGCGACCACCCACCAAGACCCCGTATACGACGTGGACGGCATCATGCACTACTGCGTTGCCAACATGCCCGGTGCCGTGGCGCGGACATCGACCATTGCGCTTGGCAATGCCACGATGCCGTTCATGCTGGCACTGGCGGATAAAGGCTGGAAGCAAGCCTGCGCCGACGATCCCCACCTCAAGGCAGGTCTGAACGTGCACGCAGGTCAACTGACCTACGCCGCCGTGGCCGAAGCGCTCGGGATGGAGGCGATCACCGCAGATCAGGCCATCGCCGGTTAACCACCCCCTACGCACCACGCAAAAGGCCCGCAGTGCACCTGCGGGCCTTTTCGTTTCACGCCGTTGAAACGCTTACTTCTTGGCAAGCTCATCGCGAATTTGCAGCAGCACATCCAACTGGCTGGGGCCAGTCGCCACTTCGGGGGCGACATCATCGGGGCGTTCGGCCAGCGACTTCAGCCGGTTAACGGATTTGACCAGCATGAACACCACAAAAGCGATAATCAGGAAGTTGATGCAGGCCGTGATGAACGCGCCATAGGCAAAGATCGCCGCGCCGGTTTCGCGCGCCGCGTCCAGACCGGTACCCGCAGGCACATCGCCAGACAGCACCACATACATGCTGGTGAAATCAACGCCGCCAAGGACCAGACCGATCACAGGGTTGATCAGATCGCTAACCAGCGAGGTCACAATAGCCGTAAAGGCCGCGCCGATAATGATACCGACTGCCAGGTCCATAACATTGCCCTTGGCAATGAAATCCTTGAATTCTTGAATCATGTCTGTCCCTCGTATGATTGAAAGCCGTGTCCGCTACGTCGCACGACATACTGTGCATGCGTTAGCACAAGTTTTCAAAATAACGATGGGTTTTTGTCGGATAAGCACGGTTTTCCCCCTTACAGAGGCGAAAACCGCGCAATCCGGTGCAAAGCGTGCTTACGCTGGCAGGGTGCCCGTCAGCACATAGCGCAGGATTTGCACGACCTGCGCGGGCTCTTGGGCGACAGCCAAAGCTGCGGCGTCGACCTCTTTCAGCGCGTGCGCGTGGTCGGCCCCATGCAGGATCACCAGCGATTTACCCAGAGCCGCCGCATAGCCTGCATCAAAAGCCGCGTTCCACTGTTTGTACTGATCGCCAAAACGCACGACCACGACATCCGCCTCTTCGATGCCCTTGCGGGTGCGGATCGCGTTCAGCTGTGCGCCCTTGCGGTCGTGCCAGAACTTGTTTTCCTCGGCCCCTAGAATCGCCACACCGCAGTCGTCGCTGGCCGCGTGGTCGGTGACAGGGCCGGTGAACACAACATCCAACCCTGCCGCGCCATCGATGATCTGATCGCGCCAGTCGGTGTGGATTTCACCCGAGAGATAGACATGCAGTGTCATACCGCCTCCGTTCGCTTTAGCCGCGCAGCACGCCGCCACTGGCTTTGGTCACCTTGTCGATCACCTTGGCGCCAACCGCCTCGATATCCGCGTCTTTCAGTGTCTTGTCGCTTGGCTGCATCCGTACCGTGAGGGCGAGCGATTTTTTCCCCTCGCCCAAGGCACCGCCGATGAATTCATCAAAGACGCGCACATCGTCGATCAGGGCCTTATCCGCCCCCATCGCCGCATTGACCAGCGTCAGCGCGTCAACATCGGCGTCCACCACAAAGGCAAAGTCACGTTCCACCGCTTGCAAAGCGCTGGTGTTCAGCGCGGGACGTGTGGCACCGGACTTGCGCGGCAAGGGCACCTCGGCGGGCCAGATGGTGAAGCCCATCGCGGGCCCTTTGACATCCAGTGCCGCCAGTACCCGCGGGTGAATTTCGCCAAAGACGCCAAGCACTTTTTTCGGGCCAAGGCAGATCTGTCCGTGACGCCCGGGGTGGAACCAGTCAGCGCCATTGCGGTTGATCTGCACCTTGGCGGGGGCACCGATGGCGGACAGGGCCGCCTCGATATCCGCCTTGACGTCGAACACATCGACCGGACGCGATGCGCCATGCACATCTTTGGGGCCGGTGCTGCCGGTCAGCAGGCCGCTGATCTGCAGATGCTGATCGCCGGGCTCGCCGCCGGTGAAGACGGGGCCGACCTCGAACAGCGCCATGTCAGGGAAGCCCCGCGCCTGATTGCGGGCCGCGGCCTGCAGCAAGGCGGGCAGCAGCGAGGGGCGCATATGGCTCATGTCATTGCTGATCGGATTTTCCAGACGGGTGTCATCGGTGCCGCCACCAAACAGCGCGGCAGACGCCTGATCGATAAAGCTGTAGGACACACATTCGTTGTAGCCCAAGGCCGCGCAGGCGCGGCGCGCGATGGCCTCGCGGCGCTGCATCGGCGACAGGACGGGCTTGGGCACGCCGGTCGTCAGGCGCGGCAAGGGGCGCCCTTCAAGCTTGGTGAGAGACGCAATCCGCGCGACTTCCTCGACCAGATCGGCTTCGCCCTGCACATCGGGGCGCCAGCTTGGGACATGCGCCATGTCGCCTTCCAGACGGAAGCCAAGCGCCGTCAGCGTCTTGCGCTGCTCGCTTTCCGAGATGGTCATCCCCACCAACGACTGCACGCGCGCCGCGTCCAGCTTGTAGGCGCGAGAATAGTCCGGCACCTTGCCCGCGACGACAACTTCGGACGCCTCACCGCCTGCGATGTCCAGGATCATCCGGGTCGCATGTTCGATGGCATAGGGCGTCCATTCGGGGTCGATCCCCCGTTCAAAGCGATAGCGCGCGTCCGAGTTGATCTTGAGCGCGCGGCCCGTGTAGGCGGTGCGCACCGGATCGAAATAGGCCGCTTCGACAAAGACATTCACCGTGTCCATGGAACAGCCGCTTTCCGCGCCGCCCATCACACCCGCGATGCTTTCGACCTTTTCGGCGTCCGAAATCAGGGTCATGCCTTCGCTGAAGGTATATTCCTTGTCGTCCAGCCCCATCAGGGTCTCGCCGCCCTTGGCGCGGTGGATGCGCAGGCTGTTGCCCGCGACCTTATCCGCGTCGAACACGTGCAAAGGACGGTTGCGGTCATAGGTGAAGAAGTTCGTCACATCGACGAGGAACGAGATTGGGCGCAGGCCAATGGCGCGCAGCTTGTCCTGCAACCATGCCGGCGACGGGCCATTTTTGACGCCGCGGATCACACGACCGTAGAACACCGGACATTGGTCCAGCGTGTCTTCGTCGATCGAAACAGAGATCGGGCACGGGAACTGCCCCTCGACCGCGGGCACATCGCGCTGTTTCAGCGTGCCCAGACCACGGGCCGCCAGATCACGCGCGATCCCGCGCACACCCAAGGCATCGGGTCGGTTGGGGGTGATCGCGATCTCGATCACTGGGTCGACCTTGGCGGGGTCGTTTTCCGCCAGCCAGTCGATAAAACGGTCGCCGACATTGCCCGAGGGCAGCTCGATGATACCGTCATGTTCTTCGGACAGCTCAAGCTCGCGCTCTGACGCCATCATGCCAAAGCTTTCGACGCCACGGATCTTGCCAACGCCAATAGTGGTATCAATGCCCGGCACATAAACGCCCGGTTTCGCCACAACCACAGTGATGCCCTGACGCGCGTTCGGGGCACCGCAGATGATCTGCTGCACGCCTTCGTCGGTATCCACCTGACAGATCTGCAAACGATCTGCGTCGGGGTGCTTTTCTGCCGATTGCACATAGCCCAGCGTAAAATCCGCCAGCTTCGCGCCACGGTCTTCGACGCCTTCGACCTCGAGCCCCAGATCGGTCAGCGCATAGGTAATTTCATCGATCGACGCGGTGGTGTCGAGATGTTCCTTCAGCCAGGACAGTGTGAATTTCATGGCGGTGATCCTCATGCAATGCTTGCGCTAGGGCGTAGCGTTTAATCGGCGCGGTTTCAATGCGGTGCGGCGGCGTTTTGCGCCTAGCCCGGTGTTTTGGGCATCAACCCGTCCAGCTGGTAGCCAAGCCATCCGGTCGGGATGAAATGTCCGCCGGTGTGGATGTCCAGCGTCACACTGCGGTCGCCGGCGCAATTGTCCCACGTGAAATGCGCGAACTCTACCCCCGGGGCGAGGGTCAGCGCGCCGTCCAGCCGGCCCTTGCCGCAGCGGAACGCCTTGCGCCACAGCGCGACGACATTGGTGGTGTCATGGTCAGGGCCGCGCGGCAGGCTCATCCACAGGTCGTTTAGCCCATGCACATGGCGGACCTGACGCGGCGGGTTGGCGCAGGTGCTGGCCTGTTTGATCGTGCCCGACATGGTCATCAGCCCCGCGATCCGGTCGCCGCGCGCGCAGGCATAGCGCCACGCCATCGCCGCCCCGAAACTGAACCCCGAGATATAGATCTGGCTTTGATCCACCGGATAGCGTTTCGCCACATCCGCCAGCACCGCATCGGCAAAGGCGATATCCGCAGGGTCATCCTGCCAAAACCGCCACGCCCGATGCTGCGCCGACGGGGCCACCAGCATCACGCCACGGGGCTTTGTTTCAGACCCGATACGCGGATGGTGGATCACCGTGCGCCCGCGCCGCAGAAAAGCGTGGAAATGCATCATGACAGGCAGGGGCGTCACGCCGTCCCAGTCGTCGGGCATCAGGATGTTGTAGCTGCGGTTGCCGACAGGGCAGACGGTATCCCCGCCGCAGGGCGGGAGGGTTTGGGCGGTGGCAACCATTGGCGCCGCAGACAGCACGCAGGCCAGCATCGCGGCCTGTACAAGTGCTTTTGGCCGCGCGGTCATGGCGTAGAAAAATGCGGAGAGGCTCACGGGTTTCTCTAATCCTCAAACCGATGCGCGAGATCGTCCACATCGCCCATGCGATAAAGCTTGATCTCGCGGATCAGACGCAGGGTTGGTTTGGCAGCAAACAGCAGCGACCCGATCAGGAACAGCCATGTGCCCGGCGTAAGCCAAGCGTCGCTAAAGAACATGACCGACCCGACAATAAAGCAAAAAGCAGCCATGAAATCGACAACCGTATGGGCCAACTCGAACCGTGCATAAAGCCTGCGGTGCGCCTCGGATTGGTCCCGACGTTCATTGCGAAATATTTTCATGGCACCCTGCCCTTGTTCACCGGACAAGCGGCGCGGTGCCCAGCGACGGACACCGCGACGATCGATTAGCGGCTCAAACCACCATGCAGCGTCGGCTGATCCAAGCTTGCAAACCCGTAATGCCGCAGCCAGCGCAGGTCTGAATCAAAGAATGCCCGCAAATCAGGGATGCCGTATTTCAGCATCGCGATGCGGTCGATGCCCATGCCAAAGGCAAAGCCCTGCCAGTCGTTCGGGTCGATCCCGCCTGCTTGCAGCACCTTCGGGTGGACCATGCCGGAGCCCAGCACCTCCATCCAGCCGTCGCCTTCACCGATGCGCAGCTGCCCGTCGACCCAGGAACACTGGATGTCGACCTCTGCCGAAGGCTCGGTGAAGGGGAAATGCGAGGCGCGGAAGCGGGTCTTGATGCCCTCGACCTCGAAAAACGCGCTAAAGAATTCCTCCAGCGTCCATTTCAGGTTCGCCATAGAGATGTCTTTGTCGATCGCCAGACCTTCGACCTGATGGAACATCGGTGTGTGGGTCTGGTCATAGTCGGCACGGTAGACGCCACCGGGGCAGATGATGCGCAGGGGCGCGCCTTCGGCCTCCATCGTGCGGATCTGCACGGGGCTGGTGTGCGTGCGCAGCACGTGGGGCGGACGGTCGTCGCCCTCGGCACGGGCCATATAGAACGTGTCCATCTCGGCGCGTGCGGGGTGATGGCCGGGGATGTTCAGCGCGTCGAAGTTATACCAATCAGTGTCGATGCGCGGCCCTTCGGCGACAGAGAATCCCAGCTCGGCGAAGATCGCGGTCACTTCCTCGGTCACCTGGCTGACGGGGTGGATCGTGCCCTGACGCGTCGCGCGCGTGGGCAGTGTCACGTCCAGCCATTCGCTGCGCAGACGTTCATCAAGGGCCGCATCCCCAAGTGCCGCTTTCTTCGCGGCAATGGCGGAGTTGATCTCGTCCTTGAGCGCGTTCAGCGCGGGGCCGACTGTCTGGCGTTCTTCGGGCGTCATACGGCCCAACTCGCGCATCTTCAGGGCGACTTCGCCCTTTTTACCCACGGCGGCCAGACGGATGTCCTCCAACGCGGCTTCGTCGGCGGCACCAGCGATCTGGCCCAGATATTTCGCTTTCAGGTCGTCCATATCGGCCTCATGTCTTTTGCTCGGGCTGGTGCTAGCAGAATTGGCCCCGAATACAAGCGGCAGGGCCATTTGAAGCGGGTCTTGTGATGCTGAAACCGCGGGCACATAGTGGCGCAAACCATCAAGGGGGTGCCGCGCGTGGCAGAGATTTTACAACCCGACGGCAACCCGTCCCTGCCCCGACCTGTCACACGGCCCTGGCTGGCGCTGCTTGGCCTGACGCTGGGGGTGACGGTCACCAACGGGTTCGCGCGCTTTGCCTACGGGCTGATCCTGCCCGCGATGAAGACCGAGTTGGACTGGACCTATGCGCAGGCGGGCTGGCTGAACACGGCGAATGCCATCGGCTATATCATCGGCGCGGTGCTGACGCTGCTGCTGATCGGGCGCATCGCGCCTGCGCGGTTGTTCGGGTTCGGCATGGTGACCACGACGCTGACGCTGTTGGCGACGGGGTACGAGGCGACGATGGGCTGGCAGACCTTCTGGCGGATCGCGGCGGGGGTGTTCGGGGCGATGTCCTTTTCCACCGCAGGCGTTCTGACCGCGCGGCTGTTTCCCGGCGACGCGCGCCGCAATGCGCTGGCGATCGCGATCCTGTTCGGCGCGGGCGGCGGTATCGGGATCATGCTCGCAGGCGCTTCCCTGCCCCTGATGATAGAGTTCTGGGGCACCGGATCATGGCGCTATGGCTGGTATATCATCGGCGCGATCAGCGTGGCCTGCCTGCCCCTGTCCCTATGGGCCGCGGCGCGTCTGTCGGTCCCTGCACAGCGCAACACGGCGGCCGGCGGCATCAAGCTGCACCTGATCTGGAGAGAGCTTGCAGGCTACGTCGGTTTTGCCATGGGCTATATCGTCTATCTGACGTTCCTGTCTGCGTGGATGACGGATCAACAGGCGCCCGCGCTGCTGATCTCGGCGGTGTGGATCATCATGGGGGTGGCGCTGATCGCCTCGCCCTTCGTCTGGCGCGGGGTATTGGCGCGGCACGCTTCGGGCAAGCCCTTGGCGATGATCCTGACCGGCATCGCAATCGGATCGGCGCTGCCGCTCGTCCTGCCCGCGGGTGGGGCCGTGGTGATTTCAGCCGTGGTGTTCGGGCTTTGCGTCTTCATGGCCCCTGGCGCGATCACCAGCTTTATCCGCCAGAACCTGCCTGCCGAAAGCTGGGCCGCCGCGATGAGCCTGTTCACCGTGGTCTTTGCCATCGCGCAGACCGCAGGCCCCTTCGCCGCCGGTGCCTTGGGCGACCTGACGGGCAATATCGGGTCCAGCCTCCTGGCTGCCGCTGCGATCCTGCTGACAGGGGCCGCTGTGGTGGTGTTTCAAAAACCGCTGCCGCAACAAGACCCCGGTTGAGCACCGCACAAACGAAAAACGCCGCCCCGATGTCAGGGCGGCGTTCTAAAACTTGGGGTCGGCAAAGGGCGCTTACGCGGCCAGTGCGTCTTGTGCTTGCTTCACGATGGCACCGAATGCTTCGGGCTCGTTGATGGCCAGGTCGGACAGAACCTTCCGGTCCACTTCGATACCAGCCAGGGACAGACCATTGATGAAGCGGCTGTATGTCAGTGCTTCGTCGTGGCTGCGCACAGCGGCGTTGATCCGCTGGATCCACAATGCGCGGAAGTTCCGCTTGCGGTTCTTACGGTCGCGCGTGGCGTATTGGTTGGCTTTGTCGACCGCCTGACGGGCGACCTTAAAGGTGTTCTTGCGGCGGCCATAGTAACCTTTGGCTGCTTTGATTACCTTTTTGTGACGGGCGTGGGTAACGACACCACCTTTTGTACGGGACATATCGGCTCTCCTATCTTAGCGGTCGTAGGGCATGAAGCCCTTGATGATCTTGGCGTCGGGTGCAGACAAAGCTGTTGTCCCACGCGCGTCACGGATGAATTTTTTCGTCCGTTTGATCATACCATGCTGTTTGCCAGCCTGACCGCCGATGACCTTGCCGGTCGCCGAGATCTTAAAGCGCTTCTTGGCGCTCGATTTCGTCTTCATCTTGGGCATTTCCGTCTCCTTAACTTGAGTTCGGTAAGTGCGCGACTCGGCATGCCACGAAGGCCGGACGCGCGGAACGAAGCTGGCGTATAGGAGGGACAGGGGCCCAAAGCAAGGGCAAAAGCGCGAAACGCCTGCGCTTACCAGAACTTGTAGCGCGCAATCACATGCAAAACGGCGTCTGGCACGTCTTCCAACGCGTAGCCGCCCGGATGGGTGTTGATGGCATAGACGATCATCCCGCCCGCGATCAGCACCGTCAATGCCGACGCGCGCGGCGCACGGCCATCAGAGAAGGCCGACACGACAGAGGGGATAGAAAGCACAGCAAGGGCAAGACCAATCACCAAAATCAGATCAGTATCCATTATTCCTGCCCTTGCTCGATATATTCTTGTTACCTGACGAGAGGTTATTCTGGATCGGTATTAAAAATCAATCGTTCGTCGCAGGGTGCGACGCGTAGGATATTTGTGCTGCCCTCGACGTTGAAAGGCACACCTGCGGTTACGACGATCATATCTTCCGGCCCGGCATAGCCTTCGTCACGGGCAACGCGTGCGGCGCTGACCACGGCCATCTTGAAGCGTTCCAGCGTGCCGGTCTGAACGCAATTGACGCCCCAAGTGAGCGCCAGACGGCGCGCGGTCTTGACCAGAGGCGTCAACGCGATGATCGGCACCCGCGGGCGTTCACGTGCGGTCAACAGCGCCGTGGTCCCGCTTTGGGTGAAGCAACAGATCGCCTTGATATTCGCGGTTTCCGCAATCTCGCGTGCGGCGGCAACGATACCGTCCGCCACGGTCATGCGATCCACCTTGCGCGACGATTCGATAATCTGGGTGTAGGTCGGATCCTGCTCTACTTCGGTGGCCACGTTATCCATCGTGCGCACCGCCTCGACCGGATAGGCACCGGCCGCGGATTCCGCTGACAACATCACCGCATCGGCCCCTTCATAAATGGCGGTCGCGACATCTGATACCTCGGCCCGGGTGGGGATCGGGCTTTCGATCATCGATTCCAGCATCTGCGTCGCCACGATCACCGGCTTTGCCGCCGCACGGCATTTGCGCACCAGTCGTTTCTGGATCGGCGGCACGTTCTGCACTGGCAGTTCAACCCCCAGATCCCCGCGCGCGACCATGATACCGTCGCTTACCGCCAGGATGTCCTCGAACCGGTCCACCGCCGACGGCTTTTCGATCTTGCTCAGCAATGCGGCACGGCCCTTGGCCAGTTCGCGCGCCTCGGTCACATCTTCGGGGCGCTGCACAAAGCTCAGTGCCAGCCAGTCGACCCCCAGCTCGCACACGAATTCCAGATCGGCGCGGTCTTTTTCCGACAGGGCGGCCAGCGGCAGCACCACATCCGGCACGTTCACGCCCTTGCGGTTAGAGATCACGCCGCCGATCATCACTTCGCACTCCGCGAAATCGGGGCCGCATTCCTTGACCTTCAGACGGATTTTGCCGTCATTGACCAACAGCGATGCGCCCGGCTCAAGCGCCTGGAAAATCTCGGGGTGCGGCAGGCACACGCGGCGGGCATTGCCCTCTGCCTCGTCCAGATCCAGCCGGAAGGATGCGCCCTCGACCAGCAATTCGCTGTCCCCCGAAAAGACACCCACACGCAGCTTTGGCCCCTGAAGATCCGCGAGAATACCGATCGTGGATCCCGTTTCCTCTTCGATCTGGCGGATGATCTGGTGCTTGATCCGGATTTCGTCATGGCTGCCGTGGCTCATGTTCAACCGGAACACATCCGCGCCCGCGTGAAACAGTGCCGATATCGTCTCGTGCGTGTCCGAGGCCGGACCCAAGGTGGCAACTACTTTGACATTCCGCGTGCGTTTCATACTGGTGACGTCCCTTTTCATCTGCGGGCTTTGGCAGCCCCCTGCGCTTATTGCCACGGGTCTAACACGCGCGGCGGTCAGAGTGGATAGTAAATAAGTTAGCGTTAACATGTGTTAGCGTTAACACTTAGCGAAGATCGCCCGCCCCGTCTATGCCCACCACAATATGACAGCACGATGACAGCGGGCGGCGGAAGGCCGTGCCACATTCACGGCCCGCCGCCTTGAACCCGCACCGGCCAACCCATAGCTTGGCCCCACCCCACACGCAGGAGAGCATAATGCCCACACAACAGGAAATCGAACTTCAGGCCGCTGCGTTTCGCCGGCTGCAACAGCACCTGATGCAAGACCGCACGGACGTGCAGAACATCGACATGATGAACCTGGCCGGATTTTGCCGCAACTGCCTGTCGCGCTGGTATCAAGAAGCCGCAAACGAACGCGGGATCGACATGGGCAAGGATGAAGCGCGCGAGCTGTTCTACGGCATGACCATGGACGCATGGAAAGCCAACTATCAAACCGACGCGCAGGACGCGCAGAAAGAGGCGTTCAAGGTCGCCTTCGAACAGAACGTCGGCGAAAAGGGCTGACCGCGCGCAGCCAGCCCCTTGGCAAGGCGGATTAAACCGCCGCCTTGCGCATCTCGTCCAGATAGATCTCGCGCAGCCGCGGCGCGACCTTGCCCGGTGTTCCATCGCCCAGGGCCACGCCGTCGATCTCGACCACGGGCATGACAAAGGCGCTGGCGGATGTGGTAAACGCCTCATCCGCCTGCTGCGCTTCGTGGATGGTAAAGTTACGCTCTTCCACCACCATCTGCGCCTCTTTGGCAAAACGCAGAACCGCAGCGCGGGTGATGCCGTGCAAAATCTCGTTGCTCAGGGCGCGGGTGATGATCTTGTTGCCCATCACGATATAAGCGTTGTTGCTGGTGCCTTCGGTGACAAAGCCGTCCTCGACCATCCAGGCATCATCGCAGCCCGCTTTCTTGGCCATCATCTTGCCCATCGAAGGGTACAGCAGCTGCACCGTCTTGATGTCGCGACGGCCCCAGCGGATGTCTTCGATGCTGATGATCTTGGCACCTTTCTTGGCGGCGGGGCTGTCGGCCAGACCGGGTTTGGACTGGGTAAACAAGACAATCGTCGGCTCTGTTGTCTCGGGATCGGGGAAGGCAAAGTCGCGATCCCCGTCCGACCCGCGGGTGATCTGCAAATAGATCAGCCCCTCGTCGATCTCGTTCACGCGCACCAGCTCGCGGTGGACCTCCAGCAGGTCCTCCTTCGAGATCGGGTTGCGCATCTGTAGCTCGTTCAACGACCGGCTGAGCCGGATGGCATGGCCGTCAAAGTCGATCAGCTTGCCGTCCAGCACGCTGGTGACCTCATAGACCCCGTCCGCCATCAGAAACCCGCGATCAAAGATCGAAACCTTGGCTTCGGTCTCGGGCAGGTATTCGCCGTTCACATATACAGTCCGCATGTCTTATCCCCAAAGCTTGGCCGCAGGCGGATGCACCCCGGCGGCGTCAAATGTCAAAGCGTTGTCGCGGTCTTCGGCCAGAAGCAGCGGGCCGTCAAGGTCCACGACCTTTGCCCCCTGCGCCACCAGCACCGCCGGAGCCATCGCAAGCGACGACCCGACCATGCACCCCACCATGACCTCATAGCCCTGCGCGACAGCCGCATCGCGCAGCGCCAGCGCCTCTGTCAGACCGCCGGTCTTGTCCAGCTTGATGTTGACCACATCGTATTTACCTTTCAGCGCAGCAAGGCTCGCACGGTCATGGCAGCTTTCATCGGCACAGACCGGCACGGGCCGCTCCATCCCGATCAAGGCATTATCATCCCCTGCGGGAAAAGGCTGTTCAACCAATGACACACCCAGCCGCACCAGATGCGGAGCAAGATCGGCATAAACCTCTGCCGACCAGCCCTCATTCGCATCGATGATGATCTGCGCGTCAGGGGCACCGGCGCGCACAGCCTCAAGGCGGGGCATATCATCCGGCGTGCCCAGCTTGATCTTCAACAGCGGGCGATGCGCATGCAAGGCGGCCTGTTCGCGCATCTTTTCGGGGCTATCCAACGACAGGGTAAAGGCCGTGATCTCGGGCCCCGGTCGCGCCAGCCCCGCCAGTTCCCACACAGGTTTACCCGCCTGCTTGGCTTGCAGATCCCACAGGGCACAATCCACTGCATTGCGCGCGGCACCAGCCGGCAGCAGGTCATACAGCGCATCACGCGTCAGCGGCCCGCGCAGCGCTTCGATCTCTGCCGTGACCGACTCCAGCGTCTCGCCATACCGGGCATAGGGCACACATTCGCCCCACCCCGTCACACCGCCATCGGTGATCCGCACCGTGAGCACCTGCGCCTCGGTCCGCGATCCACGCGAAATGGTAAAGACCTGCGCCAGCCGAAAGACATCCCGGCTTACCTCAATACGCATATCCGCTCCTTCATTTTGCCACTTAAACTCTCCCCGAAGGGCCGATCAGAGGGCTGCCAAAGCCTCCGCCAATCTCGCGGCACCTTGGCGGAACGGGTCCACGGCTGGCAAGCCCAAGCGTTGTTCAACCTCGGCCAGATAGGCGTCTGCCTCTGCCTCCGACAGATGCTGGGTATTGATCGAGATACCGACCACCTGACAGCCTGCGTTGGCAACCTTTGCCAGCGTCAGTGCCACGTCGCGCACGTCTTCCAACGTGGGCAGCGTGTAGTCGGGCAGACCGCGCATGGTCTTGCGGGTCGGCTCGTGGCACAGGATCAGAGCATCGGGTTGGCCGCCGTGGATCAGTGCCATGGTGACACCGGAATAGGACACGTGGAACAGGCTGCCCTGCCCTTCGATGATATCCCAGTGATCATCGTCATTGTCGGGGGTCAGATACTCGATCGAGCCGGCCATGAAATCCGCGATCACCGCATCCAAAGGTACGCCTTCGCCGGTGATCAGAATACCGGTCTGGCCCGTCGCGCGGAAGCTGCTTTTCAGCCCCTTCTCTTTCATCGCCGCGTCCAGCGCCAGCGCGGTATACATCTTGCCGACCGAACAATCGGTGCCGACCGCCAGCACGCGCTTGCCGCTGCGTTTGACGCCATTCGCAATCGGGTACTGCACCGACGGGATACGCACGTCATGCAAGCTGCGCCCGTGTTTCTCGGCGGCGGCCACGAGCTCTGGCTCGTTGCGCAGCAGGTTATGCAAGCCGGATGCCAGATCGAAACCGGCCTCCAGCGCGTCGACCAGCACGGCGCGCCATGTGGCGCTGATGGTGCCCCCGCGGTTGGCGACGCCAATCACCAGGGTCTGCGCGCCTGCCTCTTTCGCTTGCGCAAGCGTCATATCGGTCAGACCCAGATCCGCCTTGCACCCGTCCAGCCGCAGCTGACCGACGGCATTTTCAGGACGCCAGTCCTTGATGCCCTGCGCCACTTTAACCGCAAGGTGATCCGGCGCGTCGCCCAGAAAAAGAAGATAAGGTGTTTTGATCATGATCACATGCTCCTGCAATTTGGCTTTGGCTCAGTTTCGCAGCCTTTGGGCGCGATAAGGTTGCAAATGAGTGGTGGGCGCAAGAGATGGCGCAGAAATTTTGCGGGTATCTGCCGATGCGAGCAAGAACTGTGCACAGAATTTCAGCCGCCGATGCTGCAGGTGCGAGATCACCCTTGCAGGGCGCAGCGCAATTTAATACCACCCAAGGCAATCAAGTCGTAACTTTATTACTCAAGGATTCCGCATATGAGCTTTCGCATCCAGCCTACAGCACCTGCACGTCCCAACCGCTGCCAATTGTTCGGCCCCGGTTCGCGCCCGGCAATCTTCGAAAAAATGGCAAGCTCTGACGCCGATGTGATCAACCTTGATCTGGAAGACAGTGTGGCCCCCACGGACAAGGACAGCGCCCGCGCCAATATCATCAAGGCGATCAGCGATGTAGACTGGGGCGACAAAACACTGTCCGTGCGGATCAACGGGCTGGATACACCTTACTGGTACCGCGATGTCGTCGACCTGCTGGAGCAGGCGGGCGAGCGTCTGGACCAGATCATGATCCCCAAGGTCGGCTGCGCCGCTGACGTATATACTGTCGACGCGCTGGTTACGGCGATCGAAACCGCCAAGGGCCGCACCAAGAAAATCTCGTTCGAGGTGATTATCGAATCGGCCGCAGGTATCGCCCACGTCGAAGAGATCGCCGCCGCCAGCCCGCGCCTGCAAGCGATGAGCCTTGGTGCCGCCGACTTTGCCGCCTCTATGGGGATGCAGACGACCGGCATCGGTGGCACGCAAGAAAACTATTACATGCTGCGCGACGGCGCGAAGCATTGGTCTGATCCGTGGCATTGGGCGCAGACCGCCATTGTCGCCGCCTGCCGGACCCACGGCGTGCTGCCGGTCGATGGTCCGTTCGGTGATTTTTCGGACGACGAAGGCTACCGCGCGCAGGCGCGCCGGTCGGCGACCCTGGGCATGGTCGGCAAATGGGCCATCCACCCCAAGCAGATCGCCGTCGCGAACGAGGTGTTCACCCCCTCCGACGAGGCCGTCGCCGAAGCGCGCGAGATTCTGGCCGCGATGGAAACAGCCAAGGCCAACGGCGAAGGCGCGACCGTCTACAAGGGCCGTTTGGTCGATATCGCCAGCATCAAACAGGCCGAAGTCATCGTGCGCCAGTCCGAGATGATCGCCTCGCGCTAACCCCGCGATACTGAACAGCGGCGCGAGGCGACCCTCGCGCCGCGCCACCTCCCCCGCAGCAAAGCGGGCTTGGCATGCCCCGCGGCTTGGGGCATCAAGGCAGCATGACCATCGATGTCCTCTCTGCGCTCGCGCTTTTCGCGCTGATCACCTCTATCACGCCGGGGCCGAACAACCTGATGCTGATGGCATCGGGCGCGAACTTCGGCTTTGCGCGCACGGTCCCGCATATGATGGGCATCACCCTTGGATTTATGGTCATGTTGCTGCTGGTGGGCTTTGGCCTGATCCGCGTGTTTGACGCCTTTCCCGTCATCTATACGGTGCTCAAGATCCTGAGCCTGATCTATCTGATCTACCTAGCCTATAAGATCGCCACCGCCGCCCCGGTGCAAAGCGCAGACCCGAACGCCAAACCGCTGAGCTTTCTGCAAGCGGCGGGGTTTCAATGGGTCAACCCCAAGGCCTGGGCCTTCGGGCTCAGCATCATCACGATCTACGTGCCCTCTGCCGGCATATTGCCGCTGGTGATCACGGCGCTTGTCGTGGCGGTGATGGCGCTGCCGTCGGTCACCCTTTGGACCCTTCTTGGCGGGCAGATGGCCCGTTTTCTAACCAATCCCCGGCGTTTGCGGGTGTTTAACGTGACCATGGCCGCGCTGCTTGTGGCGTCGCTGCTGCCCGCCCTTTGGCCGGCCAGCTGACAGGTCACGTTGCAAAGACCGCAAATCAACGCCATATAGCCCTGAACAAAGCGCGGAGCAGGTGATGACACAGTATCTGGATTTCGAAAAACCACTGGCCGAAGTGGAAGGCAAAGCGGAAGAGCTGCGCGCTCTGGCGCGGTCCTCCGAAGGGATGGACGTGAGCGCCGAAGCCAAAACGCTGGACGAAAAAGCCCACCAAATGCTTGACGATCTGTACAAGTCGTTGACGCCGTGGCGCAAATGTCAGGTGGCACGTCACCCCGACCGGCCCCATTGCAAAGACTATATCGAGGCCCTGTTTACCGAATACACCCCGCTGGCGGGGGACCGGAACTTTGCCGATGATCTTGCGGTCATGGGCGGTCTGGCACGGTTCAACGACACGCCTGTCGTCGTGATCGGCCACGAAAAGGGCAACGACACCAAATCCCGTATCGAACGCAATTTCGGCATGGCCCGCCCCGAAGGCTACCGCAAAGCCGTGCGCCTCATGGAACTGGCCGACAAGTTCGGGCTGCCCGTGATCACGCTGGTGGACACCCCCGGTGCCTACCCCGGTAAAGGCGCGGAAGAGCGTGGCCAATCCGAAGCCATCGCCCGCGCGACCGAGAAATGCTTGCAGATCGGTGTGCCGCTGGTTTCTGTCATCATCGGTGAAGGTGGGTCAGGCGGGGCGGTTGCCTTTGCCACGGCGAACCGCGTCGCCATGCTGGAACATTCCGTCTATTCCGTGATCTCGCCCGAGGGCTGCGCATCGATCCTGTGGAAAGATGCCGAGAAAATGCGCGAGGCCGCCGAAGCGCTGCGCCTGACCGCGCAAGATCTGAAACAGCTGGGCGTCAACGACCGCATCATCCCCGAACCCCGTGGCGGCGCGCATCGGGATCGGAAAGAGGCAATTGCATCGGTGCGCAAGGCGATTGCCGCGATGCTGGATGACCTGTCGGGCAAAGACCCAAAGGCGCTGGTGGCAGATCGTCGCAAGAAATTCCTCGACCTCGGGGCCAAGGGGCTGGCGGCGTAATCTACGCCGCCCGCTGGTGCATCATGTCGCCAGCATCCGCAGACCTTGGGTCACGTCGGTGCGCACTGCCAGCCGCAGACCGGGTTCGTCGCCCGCGCGCAGCGCCGCGATAATCAGCTTGTGAAAATGCGGCGGCTCTGTCCGTCTGAGCCGCCCATAAAGCGCCCGCATCGTCGGGCCCATCTGCAGCCAGACCGTTTCCGCCATCGCCAGCATCGCAGGGGCCTGCGCCCGCAGGTATAGCGTGCGATGAAACTCCAGATTGGTGCGAATATAGCTCACCGCGTCACGGTGGATCACCGCATCCGAGATGGCATTGTTGATCGCCTGCATCCGGTCGATCAGCGCAAGGTGGGCCCGCGGCAGGGCGCGGCTCGCAAGCTCCACCTCGATCAGGGCACGCAGGGCGGCCAGTTCCTCGATCCGTTCGTTGCTCAGCTCCGGCGTCGATATCCGGCCAGAGGCCGACATGGTCAGCGCCCCTTCCGCCGCCAGCCGCCGCACGGCCTCGCGGGCGGGGGTCATCGACACCTCGTATTCCTTCCCGATTCCCCGCAGTGTCAGCGCCTGCCCCGGGGCCAGATCGCCGTGCATGATGCGGGTTCGCAACTGCCGATAGACACGGTCATGGGCCAAAGGATGCGCATCAAGGGGGCGAGGGTTCAGGTTCATATCGCCGTTGTGATCACGAATCGCCGCTGCGTCAATGGCGCAACGCGGGCGCGCCCTATGCCTGCGCGGTAAACTTGAACCGGTGCAGGTCGCTGCCGTGGGTGCGCAGCCAGCCGCGCGCCTCTTGATAGGGGCCGTAAATCCGTTCGACCTCGGCCCAGAAGGCGGGCGAATGGTTCATCTGCGCCAGATGCGCGACCTCGTGGGCGGCGACGTAATCAAGCACGTCGGGCGGCGTCAGGATCAAGCGCCACGAAAACATCAGCCCCCCGTCCGAGGTGCAAGACCCCCACCGCGACCGCGTATCCCGCAAGGTTAGCTTGCTGTACGGCCGCCCCAGCAGCGCACTATAATCGTCGCAGGCCCCGGTCAGCCGGTCCCGTGCGAGCTCTTTCAAATGCGCGGCAAGCCGGGTCGGCACACGTGCCGCCGGGCCGGGCACGGAAATCGTATCGGTCCCCAGCACCACCCGTCTGCCCTGCCCGGCTTCAACGCGCAGCATCCGACCGCCCAAGGGAAACTCTGCCCCGATGCCCACCAGAACATCAGCGCCACGCGCTTCCAGATGTTGCCGAATCCACGCCTCCTTTTCGCGGGCAAAGGCGATTCCCTCTGCCTCTTTCAAGCGTTTCGGCATGGTAAGCGTCACCCGCCCATCCAGCTGCGATATCCGCAATGATATCCGCCGCGCCCGCGCAGAGCGGCGCAGGATCAGCGGGATAGGCGGGTTTCCGGGCAGGACAGGATCAGGCATTTCAGGGTTCCGGGTCGCGATGGGGTGGCGATTGCCTTTGACAGTGCCTATCTCATATGGCACTTGGCCTGAATCATCTATACGCAACAACACTTTCAAAAAGGGGACTTCGATGCCCAATGAAGAATGGGGAACCAAGCGCCTGTGCCCCACAACGGGCAAGCGGTTCTACGACCTGAACAAAGATCCGATCATCAGCCCTTACTCCGGCGAAGTGGTCGAGGTGGATAACTCCAAATCCCGCATGATCGCAGCAGACGCTGAAGATGCCGTCACCGCCAAAGCCAAGAAGGGCGATGTGGATGATGACGAGACATTGGTAGATGACGACGATGTAGATGTGGATCTGGACGACGACATCCTGGACGATGACGACGACGATGATGATACCGTTCCACTCGAAGAAATCGCCGACGTTGCATCCGACGACGAAGATTGATTGAATTTTGCGAGGGCGGGATAGATTTTCCTCTTGATCCCGCCTTCGCGACCGCCTATTCAGCGGCGCATCGGCCTTGAACGGTTGATACACTTCCCGGATCTCTGATCCACGATGGGGCCTTAGCTCAGCTGGGAGAGCGCCTGCATGGCATGCAGGAGGTCAGCGGTTCGATCCCGCTAGGCTCCACCAAACCTTCACCGAACATTCCAGCATATATGGCACGCACCACGCGAGGCTGACTGACGCGCGTCCGCGAAGCGGACACTCTGAGTCAGCGGTTCGATCCCGCTAGGCTCCACCAAACACCACTCTACATTCCAGCACACACGTCACCCACCACGCGGGGCTGACTGACGCGCGCCCGCGAGGCGGGCACTCTGAGTCAGCGGTTCGATCCCGCTAGGCTCCACCAAACACCACTCTACATTCCAGCACACACGTCACCCACCACGCGGGGCTGACTGACGCGCGCCCGCGAGGCGGGCACTCTGAGTCAGCGGTTCGATCCCGCTAGGCTCCACCAAATCCCCCCCTACATTCCAGCATACACGTCACCCACCACGCGGGGCTGACTGACGCGCGCCCGCGAGGCGGACACTCTGAGTCAGCGGTTCGATCCCGCTAGGCTCCACCAAACTTCCCCCCCTACATTCCAGCATAGACGTCGCGCACCACGCGAGGCTGACTGACGCGCGTCAGCGTTTTCGACGCATCGCAAGCCGACCTACGTATACAAAGCCCGCGGTCACGCTGACGGCGGCGCAGACCCATCCGAACGCCACGAGCAGCTTGTGCCGGATTGGGTGGTAGTTGCGGAAATAGGCCCATGTGTCGGCGAAGGGGATGCTTTCGACCCAGTGCTGCACCGCAAGGAATGCGATGATCCCGAGACAAAGCGCGCCTGAGACGCAAAACACCCATATGACCGCTCGGTCCGTCACCTTTCCCATTGCGCACCCTGCCCCTTGAAACGCCGCCCCATCCCAAGCTGTACGGCAAGGAGCAGCCGCGCACAAAATTAAATTGGCCGCACCACTAGACGACCGGTCTATTACTTCTTACCTCCCCCGTATGACAGAGCAAAAGAAATCAGATCAAACGCGGCAAAAGATACTGACCGCCGGACGTGCGCTGATCAGCAAGCACGGGTTTGGCGCTGTCGGGCTGGCGCGCATCCTGAGGGAAAGCGATGTCCCCAAGGGGTCGTTCTATTATTACTTTCCGTCCAAGGATGCCTTTGGTCAGGCCTTGCTGCACGACTATGTCGACGATTATCTGGCGCGCATGGATGCGCTGTGCAGCGGGCCGGGTTCTGCCCGTGACAAGCTGTTGTCCTTCTGGTCGGCGTGGCTTGCCCATGCCCATTCCGAAGGCATCGCCAACCAGTGCCTCGTTGTGAAGCTTGGGGCCGAGGTTGCCGATCTGTCCGACGACATGCGGCGCATCTTGGATGATGGCGTGGCTCAGCTGGTCAGCCGCATTGCGCAGCTGCTGATTGCAGGGGCCGAAGAAGGCTCTGCCCCGCCGGTCGATGATCCGCAGGCAGCAGCGCAGATGCTCTACGCCAAGTTTCTGGGGGCCGCGATCCTGTCGAAACTGTCGCAGGATCAGGTCCCGTTGCAGCAGGCTTTGTCAGAAACCACCGATTTTCTAACCATACGATAAACCAAAGAAAGCGAGACAATCATGAAAGCAGCAGTGCACAACAGCTTTGGCGAACCCATCGACGTCATCGAAGCGACCGATGTCGACACCCCCACCGCAGGGGCGGGCGAGGTTCTGGTCAAGATGACCCTGTCGCCAATCCACAACCACGACCTTTGGACGATCCGCGGGAACTACGGCTACAAGCCCGAGCTTCCCGGCGCGATTGCCGGCAGCGAAGCGCTTGGCACCGTCGAGGCTGTCGGTGAAGGCGTGGACGACGCGATGATCGGCCAGCGTGTGTCGATCGCGGGCGTGCATGGCACCTGGGCTGAATACTTCGTCGCCCCCGCCACGGGTGTTCTGCCCCTGCCCGACGTGATCTCGGACGTTGCTGGCGCACAGTTGATCGCGATGCCCTTCAGCGCCATCTCTCTGCTGGAAACGCTCAAGGCGCAGAAAGGCGACTGGATCGTCCAGACCGCTGCGAACGGGGCCGTCGGCAAGATCATGACCACGCTCGCCAAAAGCCGCGGCATCAACCTGCTGAACCTCGTGCGGCGCGAAGATGCTGTGAAAGAGCTGACGGATCTGGGCATCGACAACGTGCTGTCGACCTCGGAAGCGGGCTGGCAGGATAAAGCGCGCGAGATCATCGGCGAAAAAGGGGCCGCATCCGCGATCGATTCCGTAGGGGGCGATATCTCGGCTGATCTGGTCGATCTGTTGGGACTGGACGGAGAGCTTGTCGTGTTCGGGACCGCGACCGGTGCGCCGATGCCGCTGAACTCTGGCGCGCTGATCATGAAGCACATCACCGTCAAAGGCTTCTGGGGTTCCCGCGTGAGCGGCGACATGGACCCCGAAGAGCGCAAGCGCCTGATCACTGAACTGGTCACGCTGGTCGCCAAAGGCGAATTGGTGTTGGAAGACGGTGGGCAGTTCGGGCTGGATGATCTTTCGGGTGCGCTGAAAGCCTCGCTGACACCGGGCCGCCCCGGCAAGGTGATGATCCGCGGCTAAACGCAGCCGAATACCACAGCACCAAACGGGGCGGCCCTTGATCCGGGGTCAAGGGCCGCCCTGCTTTCATTTCGACACACTATTTTGGCCGGCCGCGATCTTTAGAACGGCAGCCCTGTATAATTCTCTGCCAGATCGCGCCGTGCTGTTTCGCTTTGCGCCAGATGGGCCAGCGACGCCCGCCGCATCTGCGGGGCGAAACTGTCTTCGCCCTCGAACTGATGCAGCATTGTTGTCATCTGCCAGCTGAACCGCATCGCCTTCCAGATCCGCGACAGCGCATGGGCGGAATAACCCTCAACCCCGCTGTGATCCCCTCGCTTCAACGCGGCAATCAGCGCGTCATGCAGATAGAAGACATCGGACACCGCGAGGTTCAGCCCCTTGGCACCGGTGGGCGGTACGATATGCGCGGCGTCCCCCACCAGAAACAGGTTTCCCCACCGCAAAGGCTCGCTCACGAAAGAGCGCAGCGGCGCGATGGATTTCTCGATCGACGGGCCGGTCACGAGCGCCTCTGACACAGGTCGCGGCAAACGTTGCTTCAGCGCCTCCCAGAAGCGGTCATCGCTCCAATCCTCGACCTTTTCGGTCGACGACACCTGAATGTAATAGCGGCTCAGGCTTGCGCTGCGCATGGAGGCAAGGGCGAAGCCCTGCGCCGAACTGGCATAGATCAGTTCATCGTTCACCGGTTTCGTGCGCGACAGAATCCCCAGCCATCCAAAGGGGTAGACCCGTTCAAACTCCCGACGTTTGGTGGCGGGGATCGTCGCGCGGCTGACACCGTGGAACCCATCACAGCCCGCGACGTAAGTGCAGCTGATCTGTTGCCGCTGGCCGTCTTTGGTGAAGGATACCGTGGGCGCATTGCTGTCCGCACCGTCGATCACCACATCCTCGACCTCGTGAATGATCGTAGTGCCCATCCGGTCCTGTGCGTCGTACAGATCGCGGGTGACCTCTGTCTGGCCATAGACCATGACCTTCTTGCCGATCAGCTTGTGGAAATCGATATGCACCATCAGATCGTTGTCGGACAGGTAGCAGCCTTTGTGCGGCAAGCCCTGCTGGTCCATCCGCGCACCGACACCGGCATGGCGCAGCAGATTCATTGTGCCATCCTCAAGCACGCCTGCGCGGATGCGGGACAGCACGTGTTCACGGGTGGTCCTTTCAAGCACGACAGTGCTGACGCCTGCGTCGTTCAGCAATTGCGACAGCAGCAAGCCCGATGGCCCGCCGCCAATAATGACGACTTCGGTTTTCATATAGCTGCTCCCTGCCCGATTTTCGGGTTAACCTATTGTACGGAACGTGCATGATGAATGGATCGTTAGCGCAATTGCTGGTACAATCCGTGCATGACAGAGCTTTCCCCGATCCCCAGCTATGCGCTTTTTGGCGAAACCAAAGGCTTTCCCGATGTTCTCCATTGCGAACGGATTAAGGACCGCGCGCCGGATCACGCGTGGCACATCGCGCCGCATCGGCACGCGCAGCTGGCGCAGGTGCTCTACATCCTTTCGGGGGGTGGCACGGCGAACATCGATGGCGACCGATTTGCCCTGACGCAGGGATCGGTCGTCTTTATCCCGCCCCGCATGGTGCATAGTTTCGACTTCGCTCCCAATACTCAAGGCATGGTGCAATCCTTTCCCATTGCGATCCTGCACAGCATCGGGCCCGTCAATGCCGAGGTCGCACAGGCGCTGACCAAGCCGACGGTTGGTCGCGCCGCGGGCCCGCTGATCGCCCTGATGACCCAGTTGGAAACCGTGGCGGCCCAGACGGGGGCGCCGTTTCGGGCGCAGATTGCCGTGGGGCTGGGGCATGCGGTTCTGGCCAGCATCGCGGCATGGGGTGCCACGCAGAACCGCAGCAACGACGCACCGCAGGATGATCGCTTGTCGCGGCTCGACCAGCTTATCGGCGATCCCGATAGTGCCGGCTGGACAGCCAAGGACTTTGCCAGCACCCTCGGGATCAGCACCGGACATCTGTCGCGCCTGTGTCGCGCGGCAAAGGGGCTGTCCGCCACCGCCTACATCGAAGCCCGCCATGTCGAGGAAGCCTGCCGCATGCTGGCCTTTACACGCCTGTCGGTGGCCGAGGTTGGCTATCGTCTGGGGTTTGCCGATCCGTCCTATTTCTCGCGCCGTTTCCGCACCGTGCAGGGGGTGACCCCATCGCAATACCGCCAGCAATTCGTAACCTGAGATCGCGGCCAAAGGACCACAGGTTGAAAGCTGGGCAAATCCGTGCTCACAAAACTGACAAATGTCAGAATTATTAACCGTTATCGCTAACAGCCGTTTGACCTACCCCAAATGATACGTGAAGGTGACGTTAGGGAGCCTGCGCAACCCGTGCCGCGCAGATAAGAGAAACCGAAGTTTCTGGGAGGAAATAGAATGACAAAAGGCAATATGAACCGTCGCACCATGCTGCGCGGCGCTGCTCTTGGCGCGCTGGCGACACCGGCGCTGGTCGGCAAAGGGATCGCGCAGGGCAAGGTCAACTGGCGCGTGCAAGCGCATTGGCCCAAAGCGTCCAGCTCTTTCACCGACAGCCTTGGCAAACTGGCCGAAGTGCTTGAGACGCGCACCGAAGGCGCGTTCAAGATGGATCTGCTGGGTGCCGGCGAATTCGCCAAAGGCCCCGACATCTACAATATCGTGCGCAAGGGCGTGGTGCCGATGGGGACGGTCAGCCCGTCCTATGTGCAAGATCAGGCGCAGGCCGCGTCCTTCCTGTTCGGCATCCCCGGCACCTTCCGTCAGGCCTGGGAAATGGAACACGCGGTCAAGAACCTTGGCCTTGAGGCGCTGGTGAACGAAGACCTGAACGCCGATGGCGTAATGATGAAGACGGAAAAGGTTCTGCCCGTCGAAATCGTCGTGTCGAAGAAGATCGAATCCGCCGAAGACTTCAAAGGGCTCAAGCTGCGGTCGTCGGGTACGATGCTGGATTACCTGCAATCCGCCGGTGCCGCGCCGCAATACATCCCCGGGTCCGAACTCTATCAATCGCTCAGCTCGGGCGTTGTGGATGGCGCACATTGGGGCGCTGCCGTGGGGGCGAAATCCATGTCCCTCTGGGAGGTCTGCAAATACCACTACAAACCCGCGCTTGGTCAGACCACCGACGCCTTTATCCTGAATATGGAGGCCGTCGACGGGCTGGAGGACGATCTGCGCACTGCCCTGCTCGACACGATGGAGACGCGCTTCTTCCAGCGGTCGGCCGAATACCAGCACGCCGAAGCCATCGCGATTTCTTCGGGCATCGCCGAGAACGATATCGAGGTGTCCGAACTGCCCGACGACGTTCTGGCGATCCTTGCCGATGCCTCGGCCAAGATCCTCGACACAGAGGCGCAGAAAGGCGAACGCGCGGCGAAGGCGGCGGATATCTACAAAACCTTGATGACCGACCTCGGCTACCTCTAGGGGCCTGATCCGGGAGTTAAACCCCGGTGATGCCACAGTGAAAATCAATGTAGCCGCCTGACATGTCCCTGCATTTCGGGCGGCTTCTTTTATGTCTTGAGGGAGAAACGTTTTGTTTAAACTTGCGCGCTTCATCACGCAATTGAACCGCATGATCGGCTATTGGATCAGCTTTTGCGTGCTGATCATCTTTGCCCTGCTGCTGGCCGATGTGGTCATGCGCTATCTGATCGGGCAGCCCGCGATCTGGACTGCCGAGCTGGCGACGCTGATCTTTGGTGTCTATGCGATCATCGGGGGCGGCTACCTGCTGACCGAACGCGGTCACGTGAACGTCGATATCATCTACGGCCAGTTTTCCCCCAAACGCAAAGCCTTGGTGGACATCGTGACATGGCCGCTGTTCCTGATCTTTGTCGGCGTGCTGCTGTGGCAAGGCTACGACATCGCGTCCGAGGCCATCGCGGATATGGAGCGGTCGAACTCAGTCTGGAAGGCCCCGCTGTGGCCGACAAAATCGCTGATCCCCGTCGCCGCCTTGCTGCTGCTGTTGCAGGGCTTCGTACGCCTTTGGGCCGATGTGCGCACCCTGATGGGGCTGCCCAATGATCCCGCGATCTTTGGACAACCGGCCGCCGGCGACACCCAAGCCGCCCAAGCCGCCCAAGCCGCAGGAGGCCAGTCATGAGCGTTGAAATCTTGACCATGCTGTTCTTTGGCGCGCTGCTGTTGTTTGTGATGCTCGGTACGCCGCTGGCCTTTGCCCTTGGGGGGATATCGGTCATCTTCCTCTATGCGGAAATGGGCGATCTGGGGTTCTATCTGCTCGCCTCCAAAATGTGGGAAACGATGCAATCCCCCACGCTGATGGCAATTCCGCTGTTTGTCTTCATGGCGATCCTGCTTGAAAAATCGGGGGTCGCGAATGACCTTTACGATATGATGCACGAATGGTGGGGCGGGCTGCGCGGCGGTCTGGCCATCGGCACGGTGCTGATCTGCGTGATCTTTGCCGCCATGTCGGGCATCTCGGGTGCGGCGGTTGTCACGATGGGGACCATCGCGCTGCCCAAGATGCTGGAACGCGGCTATGACAAGAAGCTCGCGCTCGGGGCGATCAACGCGGGCGGGGGCTGGGGCATCCTGATCCCGCCGTCGATCCTGATGGTGCTGTATTCGCTGCTGACCGAAGTGTCGGTCGGGCGACTGTTCGCGGCCGGTATTGGACCGGGGCTGCTGCTGTTCTTCCTCGTCTCCGTCTATATCGGCGGGCGGTGCTGGATGCAGCCGGAACTGGGCCCCGCCCTCCCGAAAGAGGAACGCGCGAACTGGGGGCAGAAGCTGCGGTCTCTCAAGGCGGTGATCCTGCCGATCCTGATCGTGGTGATCGTGCTGGGGGCCATCTTCGGCGGCTACGCGACGCCGACGGAAGCTGCCGCCATCGGCGTCTTTGGCGCAATGGTCGCCACGGGCGTGAACCGGCAGCTGTCATGGGTCGTGATCCGCGACGCCTCTGTCGCGACGCTGAAACTGACCGCGCTGATCATGTGGATCCTTTTCGCGGCCCACGCCTTCAGCACAGCCTATACCGCGCTTGGGGCACAAAGCCTGATCCAAGACATGATGAACCTTGTGCCCGGTGGGCGTTGGGGGTCGCTGGTATTTATGCTGGCGGTGCTCTTCATCCTTGGCATGGTGCTGGATCCGGTGGGGATCATGCTGATCACCCTGCCTGTGTTCCTGCCCGTTGTGCAGAGTTATGGCTTTGATCCGATCTGGTTCGGCATCCTCTTCATCATCATGATGGAGGTCGGGTATATGACCCCGCCCTTCGGCTTTAACCTCTTTTACCTCAAAGGGGTGGCCCCGCCGGATGTCACAATGGGCGATATCTATGCCTCTGTGACGCCTTACGTGATCGTGACGCTGATCGGGGTCTTGCTGATCATTCTGATCCCCGAGATCGCGACCTATCTGCCCAAGTATTTCTACGGGTAGACCTGTAAACACCTGCTTTGACCCGCGGCACAGCTGCGGGTCAAAGCCCCTGACGGGATATGCTCAAATAATAGGCAGCCGTCGAAATACAGCCTGAAATTGCGCCAAAAATGCCCGTTTCGGATCGCACCCGACGGGAATTACGCTATCCAGATGGGAGTTATTTTCAGCTGGACGAGGCCCCCCATCAACATCGCCGCCCATACCGATCAGGCTCTTGCCGTGCCGATGCAACCCCGCGCCCGCGGGGCGTTGCGCATCAGCAGCAAGACCTATGGCAGCGCGTCCGTGATTGGCGATCTCTACCAGCAAGGCTGCTTCAAGGCGCTGTTTCCACGCGCGGCGGCGGGCGGGCTGACGGGGGTTTTCCTCAATACCTCGGGCGGGATGACGGGCGGCGATGAACTGTCGATCCGCGCCACGGCGGGTGCGGGCAGCCGGCTGACCCTGACCAGCCAAGCGGCCGAGCGCGTCTATCTGGCGCAACCCGGCCCCATGGCGCAGATGACCACGCGGCTGGATGCAAAAGCGGGGGCACGGGTCGATTGGCTGCCGCAGGAAACGATCCTGTTCAACGGCTCCGCCCTGCGCCGCAAGCTTGAGGTGGACCTGACGGGTGATGCCTGTTTCTTCGGCGTAGAGCCGCTGGTCTTTGGCCGCGTCTCCATGGGCGAAACGCTGCGCGACGCGCGCATTGCCGATAACATCACGATCCGCCGCGACGGGCAGCCTATCTTTGCAGATGCCGTGCGTCTGTCCGGCGATATCCACGCACAGCTTGCAGGCACCGCCACGGCGGGCGGCAACTGCGCCATGGCCAGCGTGATCTACGCCGCCCCCGATGCCGAAGCGCTGCTCGACCCTCTGCGCGCGCTGCTGCCTGCCAGCGCCGGTGCCAGCCTGATCCGCGACGGCGTGCTTTATGCGCGGCTCCTCGCGCCCGACAGTTACATCCTGCGCCAGTCTCTGGTGCCGATCATCGCCCGCCTGCACGGCGCGGCCCCTCCTAAAACATGGATGCTTTGACATGCAGCTGACTCCCCGTGAAAAAGACAAACTGCTGATCGCCATGGCGGCCGAAGTCGCGCGCAAGCGCTTGGCCCGTGGCGTCAAGCTGAACCACCCCGAGGCGATTGCCCTGATCACCGACACCGTCGTCGAAGGCGCGCGCGATGGCCGCAGCGTGGCCGAGATGATGCAGGCCGGTGCCCAGGTCATCACCCGCGACGACTGTATGGAAGGCATCGCCGAGATGATCCACGACGTGCAGGTCGAAGCCACCTTCCCCGACGGGACCAAGCTGGTCACCGTGCACAACCCTATCCGCTAGACCCCATTCGCAAGAAAGGCCCCTGCTATGAAACATCTGATGATCCTGCCCGCCGCCCTGATGGCCGGCCCTGCCCTTGCCCACCCCGGTGTGCATATCGCCCCTCACGGGGCCGAATGGATACCTGTCTTCATGGGCCTCGCCGTCATCGCAACCGCCGCGGCCATCGCCCTGCGCGGGCGGGTCAAGGCCCCCCGCAAGGCGCGCAAATGATCCCCGGAGAGGTGCTGTGCGCCGCGGGGGACATCACCCTGAACGCCGATCGCACAGCCATCACCCTGATGGTTGCCAATACCGGTGACCGGCCCGTGCAGGTCGGCAGCCACTACCACTTTGCCGAAACCAACCCCGCGCTCGACTTTGACCGCACCGCCGCGCGTGGTCACCGGCTGGACATCGCCGCCGGTACCGCCGTGCGCTTTGAACCCGGTCAACGCCGCGAGGTGCAGTTGATCCCGCTCGCGGGCGACCGCAAGGTGTACGGGTTTAATCAAAAGATAATGGGAGATTTATGACAATGGCACTAATCAAAGAATTTGCGAACCTAGATATCGCAAAACCGCAAGTGCACGAACCGGTAGAAGCGGCCTTAGGGACCTTTGAAAACGCAGGGGATCTGTTTGTACAGATAAACACCTATGGCAGCGTGGGGAGGAAAATCCCCGGAAAGGTTTCGCAATCTATTCAACTCGATCGAAACGCCGCGCTTAAACTGGTTGAAAGGCTGAAATCTCATTTCGACATTTAGCACGCAAGATCCCGCCGCTACCAGTCTATTGAAAACCAGCTCCACAGCCGCGATCTTCGCAGCGACGAGGAAGACCTATGACCACCACACTCCCCCGCTCTGAATATGCAGCGATGTATGGCCCCACCACGGGTGACCGACTGCGACTGGCCGACACCGATCTGATTATCGAGGTGGAACGCGATCTGACCACCTATGGCGAAGAGGTGAAGTTCGGCGGCGGCAAGGTGATCCGCGACGGGATGGGCCAGTCGCAGGTCACGCGGGCAAACGGTGCGGTGGATACTGTGATTACCAATGCGCTGATCGTGGATCATTCGGGCATCTACAAGGCGGATGTCGCGCTGAAGGACGGGCGCATCGCGGCGATTGGCAAGGCGGGCAACCCCGACACCCAACCCAACGTCGACATCATCATCGGACCGGGGACCGAGGTCATCGCAGGCGAGGGACGCATCCTCACCGCCGGCGGTTTCGACAGCCACATCCACTTTATCGCCCCCCAGCAAATGGAAGACGCGCTGCATTCCGGCGTGACCACCTGCTTTGGCGGCGGCACCGGCCCGGCGCATGGCACGCTCGCCACCACCTGCACCCCCGGCCCGTGGCATATCGGGCGCATGTTGCAGGCGATGGACAGTGTGGTGATGAACATCGGCCTCTCGGGCAAGGGCAATGCCAGCCAACCCGGCGCGCTGGTTGAAATGGTAAACGGCGGGGCCTGTGCGCTGAAGCTGCACGAGGATTGGGGCACCACCCCCGCCGCTATCGACTGCTGCCTGTCGGTCGCCGACGATATGGACGTGCAGGTGATGATCCACACCGACACGCTGAACGAATCCGGCTTTGTCGAACATACGCTCGGCGCAATGAAAGGCCGGACCATCCACGCCTTCCACACCGAGGGCGCAGGCGGCGGCCACGCCCCCGACATCATCAAGATTTGCGGCGAAGAACACGTGCTGCCGTCATCAACCAACCCGACGCGCCCCTTCACGGTGAACACGCTCGAAGAGCATTTGGACATGCTCATGGTCTGTCACCACCTTGATAAATCCATCCCCGAAGACGTCGCCTTTGCCGAAAGCCGGATCAGACGCGAGACGATTGCCGCCGAGGATATCCTGCATGACATCGGTGCATTCTCGATCATCGCCTCTGACAGTCAGGCCATGGGCCGTGTGGGCGAGGTGCTGATCCGCACATGGCAAACCGCTGACAAGATGCGCAAGCAGCGCGGGCGCTTGCCGGAAGAAACCGGCGACAACGACAACTTCCGCGTCAAACGCTATATCGCGAAATACACGATCAACCCCGCCATCGCCCATGGTGTCAGCCGCGAGGTCGGGTCGATCGAGGTCGGCAAGAAGGCCGATCTGGTGCTGTGGAACCCCGCCTTTTTTGGCGTGAAGCCCGAAATGGTATTGATGTCGGGCATGATCGTCGTGGCGCAGATGGGTGATCCGAATGCGTCGATCCCCACACCGCAGCCGGTCTATACCCGCCCGATGTTCGGGGCCTATGGCAGCGCCCTTCAACATTGCGCGGTGACCTTTATTTCGGAAGCCGCGCAATCGAACGGGCTGCGCGACAGCCTTGGCCTGCGTAAACAGACCATCGCCGTGCAAAACACCCGCAATATCGGCAAATCCGATCTGATCCACAACGCGGCCACCCCCAAGGTAGAGGTGAACCCCGAAACCTACGAAGTCCGCGCGGACGGCGAGCTGCTGACCTGCGCGCCCGCTGAGACCGTCCCCATGGCGCAACGCTATTTCATGTTCTGAGGCCCCTAGATGACCGACCTTCCCCCCGCCCATACGATCAAGCGCCACGGCCAGTGGGACCATGCGGATGACAGCTGCGTGCTGACCTATGACGATCGCTTCTTGCGCCGCAAACGCCTGCTGACCAGCCACAATCGCGGGTTCCTCGTGGACCTCGCCCATACGGAATCGCTAAACCACGGCGATGCGTTCGAGCTTGAAGGCGGGCAGATCATCGAGGTCATCGCGGCCAAGGAAGCCTTGCTGGAAATCACCGGCGACGATCTGGTGCGGCTGGCATGGCATATCGGCAACCGGCACTGCCCCTGCCAGCTTGAACCCGCCCGCCTGCTGATCCAGAACGACCACGTGATCCGCGACATGCTGACCAAGCTCGGCGCGACGTTGCGAGATGTGTCCGAACCGTTCATTCCCGAAGGCGGGGCCTATGGCCACGGGCGCACCCACAGCCACGCACATTAGGCCCGCCGGACGATGCAAACCCAAGCCCTGATCACGCTCGCGCAATGGCTGTCGCCCAGCTTTCCCATCGGCGCGTTCAGCTATAGCCACGGGCTGGAAATGGCCGTGCAGGACGGCACCATTCACGATGCGGCCAGCCTTCAGGTGTGGTTGTCGGATATCATCACCTACGGTGCGGGCCGGACCGATGCGATCCTGCTGAACGCTGGCTTTGCGGGTAAGGGGATGGACGAGGTGGATGCGCTGGCGCGCGCGCTGGCACCCTCGTCAGAGCGACTGACCGAGATGACCCAACAGGGCGCGGCCTTTGTGCGGGTGGTCAATGACGTCTGGGGGCATGAGCTTCCCGATCTGACGCTGCCCGTCGCCTTTGGCGCGGCCTGCGCGGCGCAGGGGCTGCCCGTGGAACAAGGCGCGCAGCTGTTCCTGCACGCCTTCGTCAGCGCACTGGTGTCTGCCGCGATCCGCGCGGTGCCCTTGGGGCAAACGGACGGGCAGCGGGTGATCACCGCCCTTGCCCCGCTGTGCCACGACACGGTGACGCTGGCCCTGACCCAAACCATCGACGACATCGGCAGCGCCTGTTTTCTGGCCGATATCGCGTCGATGCGACATGAAACGCTTTACTCAAGGATGTTCCAGACATGACCTCCCCCCATGGACCGCTTCGTATTGGCATTGGTGGCCCCGTTGGCGCGGGCAAGACGACAACGACCGCCGCCCTGTGCCGTGCCATGCGCGACCGCTGGTCGATCGGCGTGATCACCAATGATATCTACACCCAAGAGGACGCCGAAGCGCTCATGCGGCTTCAGGTCTTGCCGCAGGACCGGATCATCGGGGTCGAAACCGGCGGCTGCCCCCATACCGCCATCCGCGAGGATGCCTCGATCAATCTTGCCGCCGTCGCCCGGATGCGCGACCGTCATCCCGATCTGGACTGCGTGCTCATCGAATCCGGTGGCGATAACCTGTCGGCGACCTTCAGCCCCGAACTGGCGGATGTGACGCTTTATGTCATCGACGTGGCTGCGGGCGAAGAGATCCCGCGCAAGGGCGGGCCGGCGATCACCAAGTCGGATATCCTGATCATCAACAAAACCGACCTCGCCCCGCATGTGGGTGCGTCGCTAGAGGTGATGGACCGTGACGCCAAACGGATGCGCGGCGATCTGCCCTATCTCTTTGCCGAGATGAAACACGATAAGGGTGTGGCAGAGCTGCTGGACCTGATTGTCGAAATCGGCGGCCTCCGCCCGGTTCCCGAAAATTAACAATTTGCAATAATAACGGCGGAATTTTGCCCACAAAAATCCTGACGCTTTGTTTTTGGCCGAGAATCGCGGAATGTCTGCCGGACTTTACTGGGACAGTAAGGTGAGTGAAACGGGCAGCAGGACAGATAAATGAGCGTGAAACGCCAGTGGTCATCGAAAGTCGGAATTCCTTTTTTGTGTGTGACCCTGCTGATGACAGCAGCCTGCGCCCGCGGCCCGTCTGAAATTCAGACCATTGGTCAGGCGGGTATCAACCCCGACCTGCACGCCATGGCAATCCGCGAGGTGCGCGTTTTGCAATCCAAAGGGCAGCGCGTCTGGTGCGTGCCCTTCGCACGCAATGCCAGCGGCGTTCAAATCCGCGGCAATGCCAATACGTGGTGGGCGCAAGCCAACGGCCTGTACGAGCGCGGCAAAGAACCCGTCGTCGGGTCGGTCATGGCGTTCAAAGGCACCAGCCGGAACCCTATGGGCCATGTTGCCGTCGTCTCCGAAGTCGTTTCCCCGCGCGAGATCAAGGTCGATCACGCCAATTGGAAGCGCAACAAGATCTCGCTTGGGATGAGCGTGCAAGACGTATCTCCGCTGAACGACTGGTCCGATGTGCGCCTTGAAAGCCAGGCCGGGTCCTACGGCAGCGTCTATCCGATCAACGGGTTCATCTATCCCGATGCGAAATCCGCGCCGTCGAACGAGATGACGCAGCCCCCCGTGTTCGCATTTTCGGCGGCACCGACACAAAGCAACTGACCAATGGGGCCGCAGCGCCCCTCAAGGTTGCAAATCTGCTGACACTGGCGTTGGGTAGGCACATCTAAACATCAGGATGCCCCCAATGACCCAGCAGCAGAATGCCTCTTGGCAGATCACCAAACCCGCGACCCGCAGCCGCAAGGGGATCGTCGCCTCGCAAAGCCGTGTCGCCGCGCAGGTCGGGGCGGATGTCATGGCGCAGGGCGGCAATGCGGTGGATGCGGCAATTGCCACCTCCTTTGCGCTTGGCGCGGCTGAACCCTGGATGAGCGGTATGGGCGGCGGCGGCTTTATGGTCGTGCGCATGGCGGGCGAAAAGACGGCCAAGGTCATCGAATTCGGGATGAAATCCCCCAAGGGGCTTGATGTTGCGGACTACCCTATCGTGGGCGGCAAGGCGGGCGATCTGTTCCCCTGGCCTTCGGTGCTGGAAGACCGCAATGTCTTCGGGGCCAAGGCGATTGCCATTCCCGGTCAGGTCGCGGGCATGGGTCTGGCGCATGAAAGCTTTGCCACGAAACCTTGGGCCGATCTGCTGGCCCCTGCGATCAAGCTTGCCGATGATGGTCTTCCTGTTGACTGGTACACGCAGCTGATCCTTGGTGGTTCGGCCAAAGACCTCGCCCCCTTCCCCGCCTCGGCCGAGACGTTTCTGGACGAAGACGGCTTTCCCAAATCCTCTGGCTGGACCGCCTTGGGCGAGACGAAATGCGACCTTGGCCGTCTTGCCGCGTCGCTGCGCACCGTCGCCAAGGACGGACCGCGCGCGTTTTACGAGGGGCCTTTGGCGCAATCCATCGTGGCCGATCTGCAAGCCGCCGGCGGGCACCATACGGCCGAGGATCTGGCGCAGTATCAGGCGACATTGGTCGACGCGATGCACTATGCCTACCGCGGGCACGAGGTCATCGCCACACCGACCCTGACCGCTGGCCCGACCATGCGCCGCGCCCTTGATCTGATGACCGCGTGGCAGCCCGGCACAGACGCCCCCGACGCCGAGGCGTTCATCGCTTATGACCGTGCCATCCGGCAGGCCAACCAGGAACGCTATGACACGATGGGCGATATCGAACATGAACCCGATCCGTCCTGCACCACACATTTCAGCGTCGTTGACGCGGCGGGCAATATGGTCGCTGCCACCCAAACGCTGCTGTCGATCTTTGGCTCGCGGATGATGCTGCCGCAATCGGGCATCCTGATGAACAATGGCATCATGTGGTTCGACCCTGAACAGGGCAAGCCGAACTCGCTTGGGCCGGACAAACGTTGCCTTGCGAATATGTGCCCCACCCTGCTGGAGCGTGCCGACGGTGCGCAATTCGCGCTTGGGGCATCTGGCGGGCGCAAGATCATGCCCGCTGTGGTCGAACTGACCTCACTGCTGCTGGACTACGGGATGGATCTGGAAACCGCCTTTCATGCGCCGCGCACGGATATGAGCCTTGCCGATGTGACCATCGTGGATCAGGCGCTGCCGCCGCAGGTGATCGCGACGCTGCAAGACACGCTGGACAATGTGGTGACCGCGCCGCGCACGATCTTCCCCTATCACTTCGCTTGCCCCTCTGCTGTCGGGCGCGCAGGCGACGAAAATACCGGCGTGACAGAGGTGATGTCCGCTTGGGGGGATGCCGTCAGCGCCTGAAAGAGCCACGGGCAAGCATAGCTGCCTTGCCCTGCGCATCTGACAAAGAGATGTACATTTGCGTCACAACCGACTAGGGACGGGCGCAACACGTGGCTGGCGTATCCGCTTTTGCCGCGACGCGCGTATTTGTAGCGCGACATTTTCTCAGACAGGACAATCCCTTGATCCAAACCATCGCAGACGCGCTTGCCACCCAAGGCTATGATTCGCTTACCCCCGTCCAAGAGGCGGTTACCAACCCAGATCTGGTCGAGGCCGACCTTCTGGTGTCAGCCCAAACGGGGTCCGGCAAGACAGTGGCCTTTGGTCTGGCCATCGCACCGACCCTTTTGGGCGACGATGAAAAATTCGGACACGCTGGCGCGCCCCTGGCGCTGATCATCGCACCGACGCGCGAATTGGCCATGCAGGTCAGCCGCGAGCTGACGTGGCTTTATGGCAAGGCCGGTGCGGTCGTGACCACCTGCGTTGGCGGCATGGACACACGCACCGAACGTCGTGCGCTGGACCGTGGCGCGCATATCGTCGTCGCGACACCGGGCCGCCTGTGCGACCACATCAAACGCAACAACATCAACCTGTCCGACATCCGTGCCGTAGTGCTGGATGAAGCGGACGAGATGCTTGATCTGGGTTTCCGCGAAGAGCTGGAATTCATCCTCTCCGAAGCGCCGGAAGAGCGCCGCACACTGTTGTTCTCGGCCACCGTGCCTGCGGCGATCGCCAAGCTGGCCAAATCCTACCAGCGTGATGCGCAGCGCGTCGAAACCGTGGGCGAAAAGAAACAACACGCCGACATCGAATACCGTGCGCTGAACGTGCACCCGCGCGACACTGAAAACGCGATCATCAACGTGCTGCGCTTTTACGAGGCGAAAAACGCCATCGTCTTCTGCAACACCCGCGCCGCCGTCGCACGCCTGACCACCCGCTTTACCAACCGCGGCTTTTCGGTCGTGGCGCTGTCCGGCGAGCTCACGCAATCCGAACGCACCAACGCCCTGCAAGCGCTGCGCGACGGGCGCGCGCGCGTCTGTATCGCAACAGATGTTGCCGCACGCGGGATCGACCTGCCCAACCTCGAACTGGTGGTGCATGCCGATCTGCCGTCGAACTCTGACACGTTGCTGCACCGCTCGGGCCGTACCGGTCGTGCCGGTCGAAAGGGTGTGTCCGCGCTGATCGTTCCCGCCAAGATGCGCAGCAAGGCAAACCGTCTGCTGGGCGGCGCCAAGCTGAAGGTCGAATGGGCCAACCCGCCCTCTGCTGAAGAAGTGAACGCCGAAGACGAAAAGCGTTTGCTGGCCGATTCCGCATGGTCTGATCCGATCCCCGATGATGCAGCGGGCTTTGTTGCCAATCTGGTCGAACAGTTCAGCGCCGAGCAACTGGCGACGGCCTTTGTGAACCTGTACCGTGCACGCCAGTCCGCGCCCGAGCAGCTGGCAGAGCCCGGCACCCCTGCCGACGAACGCCCCCGTGGCGACTTTGGCCCGTCGGTCTGGTTCTCGATCTCGATCGGACGCAACGATGACGCCGAACCCCGCACCATCCTGCCGATGATCTGTCGCATGGGCGATCTGACCAAGGATGACGTGGGCGCGATCCGCGTGCAGCCCAGCCATACCTTTGTCGAGATCCTCGCGACCTCGGCAGATAAATTCACCAACGCGCTTGGCCCCGACATGAAGGTCGAAGACGGCGCGGTTGTGACCAAGCTGGACAAGGCCCCCGATCTGTCGCGCGGGCCCAAGCCCGGCGGCCGCGGCCCCAAACCGAACCGTGGCGGCCCCCGTTCTGACAACGGCCCGCGTCCCGATCGTGGCCCACGCCCCGACCGCGCACCCTATGACCCCGACGCACCACGTGCACCGCGCAAACCACGTGCGGCCAGCACCGAAGAAGCATCGGTTACCTACGACAAACCTCGCGGCCCACGCCCCGACAAAGGGTTCGACAAACCGCGCGGCGACAAGCCGAAGTTTGACAAGCCCAAAGCCCCCAAAGGCGAACGCCCGCCCAAGTCGCACAAGACCGAACGGTCTCCGATGAAGCCCGGTGCCACGCCTAAACCCAAGTCTGCGGGCAAGCCCGACAGCTTCGACAAACCCGGCGGCAAGCCCAAAGCCAAAGCCGTCTGGAAAAAGGAAAAGCCAGCGGATCGTGGGGCGGACCGCCCCCGTGGCGACGGCAAACCAGCGGATAAACCGTTCAAGGCCCGCGCCGCTGACCCGTCGAAACGCTTTGTCCCACCGGGCAAAGTGGGTGCGAAACCCAAGGGCGGCAAACCCTCGGGCAAAGCCGGTGGCGGCGATGCAGCCCCCAAACGCGGCAAGTCGAGCTTTCGCCCGAAATAAGCCGCAAGACCTACCCCCGGTCTAAAAACGGGGAAATACAGATCAATCAATCGCTTAGGGGCCGGAATTTTAATCAATTCCGGCCCTTTTTGCGTCTATCTTCCCCGTCCCGCCCCCCTATGTGGCAGGTTTTTCCTTTTCAGAGGGGGAAGTTGCTCCTAACAATCACTGCACATGGGCCGAAACAGACGCGAGGCGCGTTTGCGATGGGGCCTTGAAAACAGGGTGCTTTGCCACCCGCCCCCAATCCCAACCTCGGAAAGGTCACGCACATGGATGGTACATTTAGCGAAAACGATATCTCCCGTGTGGTCGAGGCAGATCGCGCGCACATCTGGCACCACCTCAGCCAGCACAAAGCCTATGAAACCACGGACCCACGGATCATTGTCGAAGGCAAAGGCATGCGTGTCTGGGACCAGAAGGGCAAAGAGCATCTGGACGCGGTGTCCGGTGGTGTCTGGACCGTCAACGTTGGCTATGGCCGTGAAAGCATTGCCAACGCCGTGCGCGACCAGCTGATCAAGCTGAACTATTTCGCGGGGTCTGCCGGGTCTATTCCGGGGTCGCATTTTGCGGAAAAGCTGATCGACAAGATGCCGGGCATGAGCCGCCTGTACTATTGCAACTCCGGCTCCGAGGCGAACGAGAAAGCCTTCAAGATGATCCGCCAGATCGCCCACAAACGCTATGGCGGCAAGAAGCACAAAATCCTGTATCGCGACCGCGACTACCACGGCACGACCATCGCGTGTCTGTCTGCGGGCGGTCAGGAAGAACGCAATGCGCAATACGGCCCCTTCACCGACGGGTTCGTCCGCGTCCCCCACTGTCTGGAGTATCGCAAGTTCGAGCAAGACGGCGCGCCAGAGGATAACTACGGCGTTTGGGCCGCGGACCAGATCGAGAAGATCATCCTCGCCGAAGGGCCCGACACCGTGGGCGGGCTGTGTCTTGAACCCGTCACGGCGGGCGGTGGAGTTATCACGCCTCCGGACGGCTATTGGGAACGGGTGCAAGAGATTTGCCGCAAGTATGACGTGCTGCTGCACATTGACGAAGTCGTCTGCGGCATCGGGCGTACCGGCGAATGGTTCGGCTACCAGCATTTCGGCGTCCAGCCCGATATGGTCACGATGGCCAAGGGTGTGGCCTCGGGCTATGCGGCGATTGCCTGTCTTGTGACGACGGAAGAGGTCTTTAACCTGTTCAAGGACGACGCCAGCGACCCGCTGAACTACTTCCGCGATATCTCTACCTTCGGCGGCTGCACCGCGGGCCCCACCGCCGCGATTGAAAACATGGCGATTATCGAGCGCGAAAACCTGCTGCAAAACACCCGCGACATGGGGCAATACATGCTCGAAGAGCTTGAAGAGCTGTCGGACAAATATGACGTGATCGGTCAGGTGCGCGGCAAGGGTTTGTTCCTTGGCGCAGAGCTGGTCCAAGACCGCAGCACCCGCGTTCCCGTTGTCGAAGCGCAGATTCAGGCGGTCGTCGCAGACTGCATGGCGCAGGGCGTGATCATCGGGGCGACCAACCGGTCGGTGCCGGGCAAGAACAACACGCTCTGCTTCAGCCCTGCATTGATCGCGAAGAAGGACGATATTGATCAGATCATCGCGGCTGTGGATGGGGCAATGGGTCGGGTGTTCGGCAGCAAATAGGCTGCCGCTCCGGCACTTTGTTGCCGATCAGAATAATCTTACTGGAACCAAACCCGTCATATAGCGTTAAGTACTGAAGCTAGTATGGAGTATATCATGAAAAAGCTACTTTTGGTCCTGCCTATGGTTGGCGCACTCGCCGCTTGCGAAACGCAGACTCAATCTTCTGTCACCGGCGCTGCTGCTGGTGCGGCTCTGGGTGCTGTCGTCTCGGGCGACGATGACAAAACCAAAGGCGCCGTTCTGGGTGGCTTGGCTGGCGCTGCTGCAGGTGCATACCTGGGCCGCGGCAAAAACGGCCAGTGTGTCTACCAGAACTCCGCAGGTCAGCGTTACACGGCTGCTTGCCCATAAGCGTTTTCTGCTCCCGAAGGCAGATATTCACATTAGGCCTCGGCGTTTCGCCGGGGCCTTTTTTATGCGCTGACCGATTGGCTGGGTCTTTGAAAAAAAAGGGCGGCTAGATGCCGCCCCGTCTTAACCGTGATTTTACCGCGCGATCAGTCAAGCAGACCCGCGTGCTTCAACCCGTGATCCACGAGCGCTTTGGTGGCATCGGTCAGCGGCACCAGCGGCAGGCGCACCTCGTCCGAGCACAACCCCAGACGCGCCATCGCGTATTTCACCCCCACCAGGCCCGGCTCGGTGAAGATCGCGTTGTGCAGCGGCATCAGCTTGTCCTGGATTTCCAGCGCCGACGCATAGTCCCCCGCAAGGCAGAACGCTTGCATCTGGCTTAGCAGCTTGGGCGCGACATTCGCGGTAACAGAGATACAGCCCACGCCGCCTTGGGCGTTGAACCCGTGCGCTGTGGCGTCCTCGCCCGAGAGCTGGACAAAATCCGGCCCGCACAGCATCCGCTGGTCACAGACCCGCGCCAGATCGCCGGTGGCATCCTTGACACCGATGATGCGCGGCAGTTTGGCCAGCTCCGCCATGGTTTCGGGCAGCATATCAACGACCGAACGGCCGGGGATATTGTAGATGATGATCGGCAGACCGCAGGCCTCATGGATCGCGGTGAAATGCGCGATCAGACCGGCTTGGGTCGGCTTGTTGTAATAGGGCGTGACCACCAGAACCGCATCGGCACCGACGCTTTCGGCGTGTTTGGCCAGACGGATGCTTTCGGTCGTGTTGTTCGAACCGGCACCTGCAACGACGGGGATACGACCCGCGGCGGCTTTGACGACTTCGGCGACAACGGTTTCATGCTCGGCATGGGTCAGGGTGGGCGATTCACCGGTGGTCCCGACAGGCACCAGCCCGTTCGATCCTTCCGCGATGTGCCATTCCACCAGCTTCTTGAGCGTGGCCAAATCCAGCGCGCCGTCCGTGAACGGCGTGACGAGTGCAGGTAGTGAACCTTGTAGCATATGCACGCTCCTATTCTTGCGTTGCTGGGCAAGCGCCCAATTGCTGATAGCGGCAAGTTGAGTTGAAACCCCCGCGCCGCGCCGTATGTTGCAAGGCTGTAGCCTTTGACCAGTAGGAAATGCAAGTGATGAGACGCGCCTTGGCGACGCTGACGATGGTTTTTGCCCTCGCCCTTCCGGCCCATGCCGAAAGGCCGCGTCCGCTGGGATGGGCGATGGACGCCATGCGCGCGGGCAGCTGGGATAATGCCGCCATGATCGCGCGCCGTGACGGGGCCGTTGCGGTAGATGTGATTGAATGGCACCGCCTGCGCGCCGGACGGGGCACCTATGCCGAGGTGACAGATTTCCTTCGCCGCCGCCCTGATTGGCCGGGCGAGGCCTATCTGCGCAGACAGTCCGAAGAGGCCGTGATCCGCGAGGGTGACAAGGCGATACTGGATTTCTTTACCGGTCAGGGCCCGCAGACGCCCGAGGGTGTGCTGGCCCATGCCGCAGCGCTGCTGCGTGCGGATCGTCAGGGCGAGGCACAGGCGCGGCTGGTGCTGGCGTGGCGTACCCTGCCCATGAGCGGGAATGATCAGGCAAAGTTCATTGACGCGCATGGGCCTTTGCTGAAACCGCACCACGCGGCCCGTCTGGACGAGATGCTATGGCAACGGGAACACGCCGAAGCCCGCCAGATGTTCGATCTGGTCAGTGATGCCGACAAGGCGCTGGCCGAAACCCGCATCGCCTTGCAAAATCTGGACGGCGACGTAAACGCCCTGATCGACGCGCTGCCCGCCAGCAAGGCCGGTGATCCGGGGCTACAGGCCGACCGCTTTGAATGGCGCATCCGCAAAGGCTACGGCGACAGCGCCAAGGATCTGATGCTGTCGCAATCGGTCAGCGCTGCGGCCCTTGGTCAGCCCGCCGCATGGGCCAACCGCCGCCGCGCGCTGGCGCGGGATGAAATGCGCAATGGCGATCCGGCGCGGGCCTATCAGATGGCGTCGAAACACTTCCTGTCCGAAGGGTCACATTTCGCGGACCTTGAATGGCTGTCGGGCTATATCGCCCTGCGGTTCCTCAAAGACCCCAAGCTGGCGCTTGGTCACTTTCAGGCCCATGACGGCGCGGTAGAATCCCCCATCAGCCAAGGGCGCGCAGGCTATTGGCAGGGCCGCGCGTATCAAGCCATGGGCGATGCCGAGGGCGCGGCCAAAGCCTATGCCCAAGGTGCGAAGTTCCAATCCTCTTTCTACGGTCTGCTTGCGGCAGAGCGGGGCAATCTGCCGTTCGACACAAGCCTTGCGGGCGCGCCCCCTGAACAGGACTGGCGCACATCGGCGCTGGCACAGGCACCGCTGTTTCAGGCGGGGCTGTTGCTGCAAGCCTCGGGCGAGCTGTCGACCGCCGAACGGTTCTGGACCCATCTGGCAGAGCAGTTGATCACCGAAGACGCTGCCCTTCTGGGACAGGCCGCGATTGACGTGGGCCAGCCGCATCTGGCCGTGATGATCGGCAAACGTGTGGCACAACGGGGCATCACCATCGCCGGCCCCTATTACGCACTGCATGATGCGATCAAGCTGGACCTGAACATGGCCCCCGAGATGGTGTTGGCCATCGCCCGCCGCGAAAGCGAATTCGATCCCGTGGTCCAAAGCCATGTGGGCGCACGCGGTCTGATGCAGCTGATGCCCGCCACGGCCAAGGATGTCGCGAGCGATCTGGAGATCAGCGCGCTGCACACCACCGACCGGCTGACCGCCGACCCCGAATACAATGCTTTGCTAGGGTCCGAATATCTGTCGCAGATGGCGGGCCGGTTTAACGGGAATGTGGTCATGGTCTCTGCCGCGTATAACGCCGGCCCCTCGCGTCCGACGCGCTGGATGGACACCTATGGCGACCCGCGCGAGGGCGACATCGATATCGTCGACTGGATAGAGATGATCCCTTTCCGCGAGACGCAGAACTATGTGATGCGGGTGACCGAAAGCCTGCCCGTTTACCGCGCGCGCATGGGCAAAGACCCCCTGCCCCAACCCTTTACCGAGGAACTAACGGGCACGACCCTTTTGCCGTTCGCGCCAAAAGGTGAATAGCCCCGCCGCGACGATCAGCGCCGCCCCGATGGCGACATTGGGGCGCACGGTTTCGCCAAAGGCGCTGATGCCGATGATCGCGGCAAAGACCAATTGCAAATAGGCAAAGGGCTGCACCGCGCTCGCCTCGGCCACTTCGTAGCAGCGGATCAACAGCCAGTGGCCCGTGACACCGGTGATGCACAGGCATCCCATGATCAGCCAGTCGCTGGCGATCATCGGCTCCCAATACCACAGCCCCGTGGCTGTCATCGCCACTGACCCCGTGACCCCGGTCCAGAAAAAGCTGGTGGCGGTCTTGTCCTTGCGCCCGACATAGCGGGTCAGCAACCCGTAGACCGCGAACATCGCGGCCGCCACCAGCGGGATCACGGCGGCGGGGTCAAAGACGCTCATCCCCGGCTGTAGAATGATCAACACCCCGATAAAACCGACCCCGATCGCCGCCCACCTGCGCCAGCCGACGCTCTCCCCCAGGACAGGGCCGGACAGGGCGGCAACCAGCAGCGGATAACAGGTAAAGACCGCATGGCTTTCCACAAGGCCAAGGATCGTGAAGGCGACGATCATCACGCAGATCTCGGCCGCCAGCAGTAGCCCGCGGAATATCTGGAGCACCGGCTGGCTGGTCCGCGCCGCCGCCCGCAACCCGCCCGCATGGCGTTTCGCCAGCGCGATCACAAAAGCCGCGAAGAACCAGTAGCGGATCATCACCACCATCATCACGTTGTATTCAGAGGCCAGATGCCGCGACAGCCCGTCCTGCACCGCAAACACAAAGGTCGTGATCACCATCAAGGTGATGCCAAGCGGGATATTGTTCGACTGCGCCGCAGCCGCCGCGCGGTTGGTGGCCATGCTCATACGCGCACAGCCCGCGTCATGTGCCGCTTGCGTCCATAACCGGTCGTGCGCTCAACCGCGAAGCCCGCGCTTTCCAGCGCGCGACGGACCGCGCCAGCGGCGGTATAGGTCGCGGCCGTGCCAAACGGTGCCGTGTGCCGTGCTACATCGTGCAGCAGCTCCGGCTCCCACAGCTCGGGGTTTTTGGCGGGGGAAAACCCGTCAAGAAACCACGCATCCGCCAGCCCGTCCCACGCGGGCACCGCACGTCGCGCATCGCCGATCACCACGGTCAGCACCACATCGCCAAAACGCATCTCTCCACCCTCTGGCGACCAGGCGTCCAGCAGCGCGTCACGCTTGCCGTCGAAGTCAGGAAAGGACCGATGCGCTTGGGCCATGTCCTCGGAGGACATCGGGAAGGCTTCGAAGGAGGTGAAATGCAGCGTGCCTTTCGCGCCATGCCGCGCCCACGCATCCCAAGCCACAAGAAAGTTCAGCCCCGTGCCGAACCCCAACTCTCCGATGCGGAACCCGTCACGGAAGCGGTTGGTCAGATCATTCCCGTCGATAAAGACATGCTGCGTTTCCTCTACCCCGTTGTCGAGGCTGAAGTACGGGTCGTCGAACTTGGAGGACACGGGCACACCGCTGTCTTTCCATTCGATATCAGCTGTCTGGTTCTCCATGGGATGGCCTTGTGCTATGGGCGTTGCCGAACACTGCGCAAAAAGGGCAAGGATTGGCAATGGCCGAAATCACGATACGCGGCGCGGGGATATTCGGGCTATCGGCGGCATGGGCCTGCGTGCAACGCGGCGCGGTTGTGCAGGTGATCGACCCGAATGGGCCCGCCGCCGGCAGCAGCGGCGGGATCGTCGGCGCACTGGCCCCACATGTGCCCGAGAATTGGAACGCCAAGAAAGCCTTTCAACGCGACAGCCTGCTGATGGCCGAAGGGTTCTGGCAAGCGGTTGAACAGGCGGGCGGCGGGAACGCGGGCTATGCCCGCAAGGGGCGCCTGCAACCCGTGGCCGATGACGCGGCATTGGCACTGGCACAGCAGCGGGCCGAAACCGCCAAGGCGCTGTGGCAGGGTCAGGCCACATGGTCCGTGATCCGCGCGAGTGACACCCCGTGGCAGCCCGACAGCCCCACCGGCTGGCTGATCCACGACACGCTAAGCGGTCTGATCCACCCCCGCCACGCCTGCGACGCGCTGGTGCGGGCACTGGCGGCCAAAGGCGTGACGGTGCAGGCGGAAGGCGAAGATCGCGGACAGGTTCTGTGGGCGACGGGCGTCGCGGGGCTGGCGCATCTGACCGCCAATCACAGCCGTCTGGTCGGCGCAGGCGTCAAGGGTCAGGCTGCGCTGCTGGACTATGACGCGCGCGGCTTGCCACAGCTTTTCGCGGGCGGTGTGCATATCATCCCGCATAGCGACGGCACCACCGCCATCGGATCAACGACAGAGCGCGCGTATACCTCGCCCACCGAGACGGACGCACAGCTTGATGACGTGATCGCCGCCGCACGCGCTGCGGTGCCCGTGTTGCAAGATGCGCCGGTGATCACCCGCTGGGCCGGGGTGCGCCCGCGCAGCCGCAGCCGTGCCCCGATGCTGGGGCCCTTGCCCGACGCTCCGGGGCAGTTCGTGGCCAATGGCGGGTTCAAGATCGGGTTCGGCATGGCCCCCAAAGTGGCCGAGGTCATGGCCGAGCTGATGCTGGACGGGCGCGATACCATCCCTGATGGGTTCCGCGTCGAAGACAACCTCTAGCGCCGCGGCGGCCCGTCAGCCCCCTAAGGCACCTCTTAAACGTAAAAGGGCCCCGGCAGATGCCGAGGCCCTTTCACGTTCATGTCGCCAAGGCTTAGGCAGCGTTTGGCAGGATCACGATTTCAACGCGGCGGTTTTGCGCTTTGCCCGCTGCGTTCAGGTTGCTTGCCACCGGCTGGCTTTCGCCACGGCCCACGGATTGGATGCGGCTACCGGGAACGCCGTTCGACACCAGCACATTCGCAACGGCGCGCGCACGGCCTTCGGACAGCTGCTGGTTATAAGACGCTTCGCCATCGCTATCGGTGTGACCGACGATTTGCAGCGTGGAGTTGCTGTAGACGTTCACGTTCCGCGCCAGTGCGGCCAGATCGTTTTGCATACCGGCCTGAACCTGCGTGCTGTCTGTCGCGAACAGGATGTCCTGCGGCAGGGTCACGATCAGACGGTCACCTGTGTTGGTGATGATCACGTCGGAATCCAGCTGACGGCGCAGGTCGGCCTCTTGCTTGTCCAGCGAATAGCCATAGCCAGCACCCAATGCACCGCCAGCGACCGCACCGGCCAAGGCACCTTGCGCACGGTTGCCGTCGCCTTTGGACAGCGCACCGATCACAGCACCGGTACCTGCACCGATCAGCGCACCGTTACGTGTGTTGGCGTTCGGGTCGTTGGGGTTGCCACCAATCGGACCGGGTTCACAAGCAGCCAGCGCCAGAACGCTTGTCAGAGCTACAGCAATGGAGGTTTTCGAAAGTGTCATATCTTATTCTGCCTTTAAGTTGTGGCCCCGTTCGGGCGAGGCAATCGTCACATAACGCTTTACACCAGCCTTTGTTCCCGTTGAACCGGCAGCTTCAAACCCATAGGCAGCAACCCGCCGATGACCTCACGCGTCGACGCGGGCGGATTCAAAGGCCAGCATGGCGCGTTTGACCGGCAGCCCCCAGTGATAGCCCCCTAGCCCACCGGATTTGCGCAGGGCGCGATGGCAGGGGATCAACCAGCTGATCGGGTTACGCCCCACCGCCGTGCCCACAGCGCGGACCGCTTTGGGCGTGCCGATGGTCTGGGCGATTTCGGAATAGGTGGTCACATGTCCCGACGGGATCGCCAGCAAAGCCTCCCACACCTTGATCTGGAAGGGCGCGCCGATCAGATACATCTGGGCCTTGTCGGTCCCGTCTCCCTGTAGGCCAAAGGCAATCTGCACCCAGTCGCGCAGCACCGCCGGATCCTCGCGGAATGTCGCACCCGGCCAGCGACGGCACAAATCCTCCATCGCGGCATCGGTGCCCATCTCGGCCGAGAAAGCCAGCCCGCAGATCCCCCGTGGCGTGCCCATAACCAGTGCCGGGCCAAAGGGGCTGTCGAACCACCCCCACGAGATCACAAGCCCGTCGCCCTTGCGGGCGAAATCACCGGGGCTCATGGCTTCCCACCGCAGGAACATGTCGTGCAGACGGCCAGAGCCGGACAGCCCCAGTTCGTGCGCCGTGTCGAGCGTGGTAAAGCGGTCGCGCAGCAGCGATTTGGCGTGATCCAGCATCAGGTATTGCTGATAGCGTTTCGGCGACACCCCCACCCACTGCGAGAAGAGCCGCTGGAAATGCGCCGGGCTCATCCCCATTTCGCCCGCGATCTGATCCAGCGCCAGCGGGTCCGCGGCGGCATCGATCAGTTCAATCGCCCGCCGCATCACACCGTAGTGATAGGCGCTGCCGTCAGCGGTGGCGGCATCTTCGGGGGCGGTGGTTTGGGGCGTGTGCTGTGCATGTGTCATAGGGGCAGACTACGGCAGGCCCCGCCCCCGCGCGACCCGAAACATGCGCCAAATGACGCAGCCCCTGCCGCAGCGACGCCCGTAAAATCCGCCGCGCGCGGCTTGCCCTGAGAGGCGAAACCACGCATACCCTTGGCGCATGGCCAAAACCCTTGATTATCACACGATCCGCGAGATTTTCACCCGCTTTCAGGACGCCGAGGCGGAACCGAAAGGCGAGCTGGATCACACCAACGTCTATACGTTGCTGGTCGCTGTCGCGCTGAGCGCGCAGGCCACGGATGCGGGGGTAAACAAGGCCACCAAATCCCTGTTCGAGATTGTCGAGCACCCGCAGCAGATGCTGGACCTCGGACTGGAGGGGCTGACCGAACACATCAAGACAATCGGCCTGTTCCGCCAGAAGGCCAAGAACGTGATGAAGCTGAGCCAGATTCTGGTGGATGACTATGACGGGGTCGTGCCCAACAGCCGCGCGGCGCTGCAATCGTTACCCGGCGTGGGCCGCAAGACCGCGAATGTTGTGCTGAATATGTGGTGGCACTATCCGGCGCAGGCGGTGGACACGCATATCTTTCGCGTCGGCAATCGCACACGCATCGCCCCCGGCAAAACCGTCGATGCAGTAGAACGCGCGATCGAGGATAATATCCCCGTCGATTTCCAACACCATGCCCACCACTGGATGATCCTGCACGGGCGATACCATTGCAAAGCACGCAAACCCCTATGCAGAACCTGCATCATCCGTGACCTTTGCCCCTATGAGGAAAAAACCGAATGACCCAATACGAAGTGGTTGGCATCGGCAACGCTGTTGTCGATGTGATCTCGCATGCGGATGACGCGTTTCTGCAAGATAACGGCATCGAAAAAGGCATTATGCAGCTGATCGAGCGTGACCGCGCCGAAAATCTGTATGCGACAATGCAAGACCGTCTGCAGACCCCCGGCGGGTCGGTCGCCAATACCATTGCGGGTATCGGCGCGCTTGGCTTGCCCACGGCCTTTATCGGGCGGGTGAATGACGATGATCTGGGGCAGTTCTATGCCAAGGCGATGACAGACATCGGCATTGATTTTGTCAACGCGCCTGTGACCGGGGGCGAGAACCCGACCTCGCGCTGCATGATCTTTGTGACCCCGGATGGGGAACGCTCTTTGAACACCTATCTTGGGATCTCTACGGGGCTTACCTCGGACGACGTTCCGCAGGCGGTGGCCTCCAGCGCCAAGCTGATGTTCCTCGAAGGCTACCTTTTTGACCACGACGCCGGCAAAACCGCCTTCCGCGAAGCGGCGCGCGCGGCGACGGCGGGCGGCGGCATGGCGGGGATCGCGATTTCCGACCCCTTCTGCGTGGAACGCCACCGGGATGACTTCCTCGCGCTGATCGAAAACGATCTGGGTTACGTCATCGGAAACGAAGCCGAGATCCGCGCCCTGTGGGAAACCGACGATCTGGAAGACGCGCTGACCCGCACGGCGGCGATCTGTGACACGGTCGTCTGCACCCGCTCCGGCGACGGCGTGACGCTGATCCGCAAGGGCGAACGCGTCGACGTACCGGTGACCAAGGTGACCCCCGTGGATGCCACAGGCGCCGGCGATCAATTCGCGGCGGGGTTCCTCTATGGCATGGCGACGGGCCGCGACCTTGAAACATGCGGCAAGATGGGCAACATCTGCGCGGCCGAGGTGATCAGCCACATCGGTCCACGCCCGCAGACCTCGATGATGGAGCTGTTCAAGGAAAAAGGGCTGGTCTGATGCTGACCGACGGATATCACGACGTACCGCTTGGCAAGCTGGCGATGGTTGTCACACATCTTGAGATGCGCGAGGCCGCCCCCCTGCGGGATGTCCCCGCCCCGGAGGGCGTGACCTTGCGCGCATTGACCCCGACACTGGACTGGTACCGTGATATCTTTCGGCGGGTCGGACAGGATTGGCTGTGGTTCGGGCGGCTCACAAAAACCGACGCCGAATTGCAGGCGCTGTTGTCGGATGCGGACACGCAGTTTTTCACGCTGACCAAGGAGGGTCGCGACGAGGCGCTGCTCGAGCTTAAGTTCACGGCTGATGGCACGTGCGAGCTGGCCTATTTCGGACTGACCCCCGCGCTGATCGGGTCGGGTGCCGGGCGCTACCTGATGAACCACGCGATCCGCACGGCTTGGGCGCGGCCGATCTCGCGGTTTCATCTACATACCTGCACGCTCGACAGTCCGCAGGCACTGTCCTTTTACATCCGCAGCGGGTTTACCCCGTTCAAGCGGCAGGTCGAGGTCGCGGATGATCCGCGGCTGATCGATCTGCTGGACAAGGACGCAGGGGCGCATGTGCCGACCATCGGCTAGCGCCCCCGTGGCTCACCCCATCCGTTCAGAGGCGTAAGACCCCGGCGAGGCGGGGAAGACCACCGTTTTGTTGCCATTCACAAACACGCGCCGGTGGATATGCGCGTGAATGGCCCGCGCCAATACCTGACTTTCGACATCCCGCCCGAGCGAGACATAGTCTTCGGCGGATTGCGCATGGGTGACGCGCACGATGTCCTGTTCGATGATCGGCCCTTCATCCAGATCGGCGGTCACGTAATGCGATGTCGCCCCGATCAGCTTGACCCCGCGCTGGAACGCTTGCTTATACGGGTTCGCCCCCTTGAAGCTGGGCAGGAAAGAATGGTGGATATTGATGATCCGTCCCGACATCTTCTGGCACATCTCGTCCGACAGGATCTGCATGTAGCGCGCCAGCACGATCAGCTCGGCCCCCGCGTCTTCGACCACAGCCATGATCCGCGCCTCGGCGTCGGCTTTGTTTTCCGGCGTGACCTTGATGCAGTGGAACGGGATGTCGTTGTTCACGACGACCTTTTGATAGTCCATATGGTTGGACACCACCGCGACAATATCGATCGGCAACGCGCCGATACGCCAGCGGTACAGCAAATCGTTCAGACAATGCCCGAAGCGCGAGACCATGATGACGACCTTCATCTTCACCGCCTCGTCGTGGAACTCATAGGCCATGTCAAAGGGCCGCGCCGCATCGGCAAAACCGTCTGACAGGGTCGCCAGATCAACCTCGGCTTCGCTTTCAAAGCTGACGCGCATGAAGAAACCGCCGGTTTCCTTATCGTCGAACTGCGCACTGTCCGAGATGTTGCAGCCTTGATCGGCCAGATAATTCGCAATCGCCGCAACAACCCCGCGCGCAGAGGGGCAGGTCACGGTCAGGGCATATGTCTTCATCGGGATTTTTCCTGTGGCAAAGCGGTCCGACGTCGCGCGCCGATAGCCACCTGTTTCCTATCCGCCCCCGCCCCGTCAAGTTCGCGACGGCCGAAAAAGACACGCGACGCCCGCGCGGTCGGTCAAATCAGCACAATCGGTTTCCGATCATGCACATTGGCCCATATCCGCTACGCAATCAGGCAGAGGGTGAACGCGGGCCGCCCCTTTGTCAGGCGTCGGCGAAATGCTCGACAAAGGCGTTGACCACAGCGGTATAGACCTCGCGCTTGAACGGAACGATGTTGTCGACCAGTTCGCGCACCGGCAACCAGCGCCAGTCCGAGAATTCGGGGTGTTCGGTGTCCAGGTTGATCTCGTCATCCGACCCGTGAAAGCGCAGCAGGAACCATTTCTGCTCTTGCCCGCGGAACCGGCCTTTCCAGATGTTGGGCACCAGTTCGATCGGCAGGTCATAGGGCAACCAGCCCTCGGTCTGTGCCACCACGGTAACAGAGCTTGGCGGGATGCCTGTCTCTTCCTCCAGCTCGCGCAGGGCGGCGACTTCGGCGTGTTCGCCCTTTTCGACGCCGCCTTGCGGCATCTGCCATGCGTCCTGATCCCGGTCCCGACGTTGCCCGACAAACACATGCCCGTCGGCGTTGACCAACATGACCCCGACACAGGGGCGATAGGGCAGTCGGGCGATTTCTTCTGGCGTCATATCGGGGGCCTTTCGCGGCAAGAGAAGTCATACCGGCGTTAGCACGAATCCCGCGCCCATGTATATTGGCTTACGCAGCGTTGTGCGTGACAGAACCGCAGGCTTGGGGTGAACTGCCGCACAGAACGGTCCAGTACCCTACATTCAGCCCTCGAAAGGTTTGCCAAATGTCCGACTATCCGCACCTGCTTGCCCCGCTTGATCTGGGGTTCACGACGTTGAAGAACCGCGTGTTGATGGGATCTATGCACACCGGGCTTGAGGAAACACAGGACTGGAACCGCGTGGCCGAATTCTACGCCACCCGTGCGCGTGGCGATGTGGGGCTGATGGTGACAGGCGGCATCGGGCCGAACCCCGAAGGGTCGGTCGCGCATGGTGCCGCGATGATGCTGTCGCAAAAGGACGTGGACAACCACAGTATCGTTACCGACCGCGTGCACGAGGCAGGCGGCAAGATCGCGATGCAGATCCTGCACGCGGGTCGTTATGCCTTCAGCCCCGATTGCGTTGCCCCCTCGGCGATCAAATCCCCCATTTCGATGTTTGCCCCGAAAGAACTGGACGCGGAAGGCATCGAAAAGCAGATCAGCGATATCGCCGCCTGCGCCCTGCGTGCCAAACAGGCAGGCTATGACGGGGTAGAGGTGATGGGCTCCGAAGGGTATTTCCTGAACCAGTTCCTCGTCACCCACACCAACAAACGGACCGACGAATGGGGCGGGTCGTACGAGAACCGCATGAGACTGCCAGTCGAGGTCGTGCGCCGCGTGCGCGAGGCCGTCGGCCCCGATTTCATCCTCATCTACCGTTTGTCGATGATCGACCTGATCCCCAACGGCTCAACCTTTGAAGAGGTCGTGCAGCTTGCCAAGGCGGTAGAGGCGGCAGGGGCCACGATCATCAACACCGGCATCGGCTGGCACGAGGCGCGCATCCCGACGATCCAGACCTCGGTGCCGCGCGCGGCTTTTGCATGGGTCACGAAAAAGCTGATGGGTCAGGTGAACATCCCGCTGATCACCTCCAACCGGATCAACACGCCCGAGGTCGCCGAAGAGGTGCTGGTGGACGGCTGTGCCGACATGGTGTCGATGGCGCGACCCATGCTGGCCGATGCCGATTTCGTCGCCAAGGCCGCCGCCGGAAAATCGGCCGAGATCGCGCCCTGTATCGCCTGCAACCAAGCCTGTCTGGACCATACCTTTGGCGGCAAAATCTCGAGCTGCCTGGTCAACCCGCGCGCCTGCTACGAGACTGAACTACGCGTCGATCCTGTTGACGCGGCCAAGACAATCGCCGTGGTGGGCGCGGGGCCGGCGGGGCTCTCTGCCGCCATCACCGCAGCAGAGCGCGGCCATAAGGTCACCGTCTTTGACCGCGCAGCCGAAATCGGCGGCCAGTTGAACCTTGCCAAGCAGGTCGCCGGCAAAGAGGAGTTCTGGGGCCTCGTCGACTGGTATCGGGCGATGGTCAAGAAATACGACGTCACCGTGAAGCTGAACACCGAAGTCTCGGCCAATGATCTGGGCGCGTATGACGAGGTGATTATCGCCACCGGCGTTATTCCCCGCGACCCGCAAATCCCCGGTCAGGACGCGGGCAATGTGGTCAGCTATATTGACATCCTGAACGGCACCGTCACCGCTGGTCAGCGTGTCGCTGTCATCGGCGCGGGCGGCATCGGTTTCGATGTGTCTGAACATCTGGTGCATGACGGGGACAGCACCACCACCAACCTGCCCGAATGGATGAAGGAATGGGGCGTCACCGACCCCGCCGATCACCGCTCTGGCCTCGCGCCTGAAGGTCCGCAGCCGCACGCCCCCGCGCGCGAAGTGACCATGCTGCAGCGCAAGACCACCAAGGTCGGCAAGGGCTTGGGCAAGACGACCGGCTGGATCCACCGCGCGTCCCTGACCATGAAGAACGTGCAGATGATCGCGGGCGTCAACTACGAGAAGATCGACGCAGAGGGCCTGCACATCAGCTTTGGCGAAGCGCGTGAAAAGCCGCAGGTGATCGCGGCGGATACGATCGTGCTTTGTGCCGGTCAACTGTCGGACCGGTCGCTAGCCGACGCGCTAGAGGTCAAGGGCATCCCGTGCCATGTTATCGGCGGCGCGGATGTCGCGGCTGAACTGGATGCGAAACGCGCGATTGACCAAGGCACCCGTCTGGCCGCTGCGCTGTAAGGTATGTCGACCAAAATGGGGCAGGCTGTCGTGGCCTGCCCCGTCTTTCGCCCGCGCCACAAGGGCAGCACATCTTGCGCCTCCGCGCCGGTCTGTCAAAATGCCCGGATCAATAGATGTTTCAGGGTGTGGCCATGCCGATTTGCGTTTTCGATATCTTTGCCGATGGCACGACCCAAGTGCCCACCGACACGCATCTTACGGGGCCGGGCATCTACCGCTGGTGGCACTTTGATCTTGCCGACCCGATGCTTGAACCCTGGGTCCGCGAACACTTGCACGAAATCCCCGCCGGATCGCTGATCCAGAAACAGACCCGCCCGCGCTGTGACCGCTTTGAAGGCGGGCTGATCCTGAACCTGCGCGGCATCAATATGAACGAAGGGCAGGATGCCGATGAAATGGTATCGGTGCGGATGTATGTGGATTCCGACCTGCTGATCACCGTGCGCCGCAAGAAGGTCTTTGCCATAGACGCCATCCGCCGCGAGGCCGAAGCGCAAAAGGCCCCTCCCAGCCCTGCCGAGTTCCTCGAAGCGCTCGTGGGTCGCCTGACCCTGCGGGTGCAGGAACACGTTGCAACACTGGATGAACAGGCGGAGTTCTTCGAGGATGACCTGGAGGACAAGAACACCCCGATGCCCCATGAGCTGCCCGAAATCCGGCGCAGCGTGATCCGGCTGCGCCGCTATCTTGACCCCCAACGCGAGGCCCTGGCCAAGCTGGCCGCCTTTGACATCCCGCTGATCCCCGACGAAAGCCAGCTTGAGCTGCGCGAGCAGGCCAACAGCGCGCTGATCGCGGTAGAAGAGCTGGACGAGCTGCGCGACCGGCTGGTGTCGGTTCAGGAAGAGCACGACGCCAATATCGCGCAGCGCCAAGCGCGCCACGGCTATGTGCTGTCGGTCGCCGCGGCGATCTTTCTGCCGCTGGGGTTTCTGACCGGTCTGTTCGGCGTCAACGTTGCCGGGATGCCGGGGGTGGACCATCCTTGGGCGTTTACCATCCTCTGTCTCGGCATGGCGGGGCTGGCGCTGCTTATGTTTCTGGTCCTGAAACTGGTCCGCTGGATTTAGCCACAGCACGGCGCGCCCTGTTTCCCCGCCGCGAACGATCCCTATAAATACCTCTCCACTGTCTCACCGCTGCCGTGATCCTGCCTGATTTGGCCGCCATACCCTTTTCAGACGCAGATGATGAAAGGGGACGGGTATGGACCGCCTGACAGAGATGGAAGCATTCGCCACGGTCGTGGACCAGGGTGGCTTTACCGATGCGGCCAAGAAGATGGGTATCTCCAAATCCGCCGTATCCAAACACGTATCCTCGCTTGAAGCGCGGCTTGGGGCGCGGTTGCTGAACCGCACGACCCGCCGTGTCAGCCCGACAGAGATCGGGCTTGCCTATTACGACCGCGCCCGCCGTGTGCTGAATGACGCGGGCGAAGCCGATGCGCTTGTGACCTCTATGCAATCCGCGCCCTCGGGCCTTTTGCGGATCTCGGTCGCGACTGACTTTGGCGTGAACCATCTGTCACCCGCCCTGTCCGAGTTTCTGGCCGATTTCCCCGATATCACCGTCAACATGGTGCTGAACAACCGCTACGTCGAACTGATCAGCGAAGGTTTCGATATGGCCGTCCGTATCGGTGAGCTGGAAGACAGCACCCTGCGGGCCCGCAAGCTGACCGAGACGACCAAACGCATGATCGCCTCCCCCGCCTATTTCGAGAAATACGGCCGCCCCGAAAAGATCGACGATCTGAACGATCACAAGCTGCTGCATTATTCCAACCAGTCCAGCGGCAATATGTGGAAGCTGACCTCGCCGTCGGGCGAAAAGCGTCAGGTGCGCACCGCTGGCTGGCTGTCGGTGAACGATGGGCAATCGCTGCTGAACGCCGCCATCTCTGGCCTTGGCATCGCCTACCTGCCGAGCTTTCTGTATGCCGACGCGATGGAAAAAGGGCTGGTCGAAGACGCGATCCCCGATCTCCCGCTCGAGACCCAAGGCATCTACGCCGTCTATCCTCCGGGCCGGTTCACCCAGCCCAAGGTGCGCGCCTTCATAGATTTTCTAGCCCATACCTTTGCCGAAAAAGGTCCAACGGACTGGTAACACGAGATCACCAACTGCCCTCGGTGAACTGAGCCCACATGTGGCTGCCCCCGCTCCCTTTTCAGGGATGCGGGGATTTTTCTGTTCGGGGTCAGGGCGCGGGTAAAAGCACGGCCTCGACCCGTCGATTGGCGTCGCGCCCCGCTTTGGTCTGGTTGGACGCGATTGGCGACAGATAGCCCATGCCCTGCGCCTCGATCCTGTCGCCCGCGATGCCATGCGCCGTGATCAGCCGCCGCCGTACCGCCGCCGCGCGGCTTCGCGACAGGGCAATATTGTTTTGCAGCCCGCCGACGCTATCGGTGTGGCCCACCAGAACAATCCGCAGATCGGGCTGGTCTTTCAGCACAGCCGCCAGATTGGCCAGCGCATCAAACTCCCCCTGCCCCAAGGCCGCGGTGCCGGTGCCGAAATCAAGCGCAGCCAGCACCACATGGCCGGTATTCTGCAACGCCGCAGCCATCTCTGACTGGCTTTGCGCGGGGGCATCGGGGGTCAAGGTCCGGGTGTCTTCCGCCACCTCTGGCACCGACGGGCTGGACGCCGGGCCTTGCGCATCCGCCTCAACGATCTGCAGATAGGCAGAGGTATCGGTTGTGCTGACCAGAAGGGTCACAACGGCATCAGGTGATTGCAGCGACCCTTTGACGGCGGTGACAAACTGGTACTGGCGCAGGTCGACATACATGTTCGGCGCGGGCAGTGTCTCGATCGCAAAGCGGAAATCGAAACCGCCGCAGACCTCGGCGCTGCAATCCAGCACGATCCTGTAGCCTGCGTCCTCTAGCTGGGTGCGCAGGGGCCGCATAATCTGTAGGGGCGTGAGGCCCGGAGCCTCTAACCGCCAGGCAGAGCGCGCGATGGACCCTTCGATTTTGACGCTGGCAAAGCCGCCGTTCTCAAAGGCAGAGGTCGGGGCAAGATAGCTGTCAGGGTCGGTATCGCGGGTCACGGTCTGCCGCGCCGCAGCGGGCAGCGACAGATCCAGCGCATGGGCCGTGCCCGCCAGTAAAAGCCAGATCAGCCCGGCACGCCAGATGATCATCTGAATTGCGCGTGGTAAGCGTCGTTCGGTTTCATTTCGGTCGCGCTGGCGACGCGGTTGGTCATATTGAAGAACCCCGTGACCGACGCGATGTCAAAGATGTCGCGGTCGGAAAAGCCCACATCGCGCAGCGCCTGACGGTCCGCCTCGGTGGTTTTGGCGCTGGCGACGGTCAGGTGTTCGGCAAAAGCCAGCATCGCCGTTTGCCGCGCATCCAGATCGGCGACACGCCAGTTCATCACCATCTGTTCCCCAAGGATCGGATTGCCCGACAGTTGCCGTACCGCCGCGCCATGGGCCGTCAGACAATAGTAGCATTTGTTCACGGACGACACGACGACCGCGATCATTTCGCGTTCCAGCTTTGAAAGGTTCGACGCGCCCAGCATCAGGTCGTTGTACATCGCGGTAAAGGCGTTCAGCTTGTCGATGTCAAAGGCATAGGCCTGCAGCACATTCGGCACCATCCCCAGCTTTTCCTGACAGACATCAAAGTATTTCTGCGTGTCCTCGGGCAGCGGATCGACCATCGGCAGGTTCAGGGCAGTGGGGGCATCATGCGCCATGGGGCGGCTCCTTCAGTCAGGGGATTGACGGTAATGATAGTGCCCTACCAGATCAAAGCCCAGACCCTGATACAGGCGGTTCGCGGCCGCGTTCGCCTTTGTGCAAAGAACCGCCACCTGCGTCGCCCCCTGCGCCTGCGCCCAGAAACCGGCGCTGCGCATCAGCCATTTCGCCACACCCTGCCCGCGCTGGTGTTCCAGCACCTCGACCGCATGGACCATGCACACGCCATCGTGCAGCGCGGCAAAGGCGACGCCACCGGGCATCTCGTTCCAGCGGGTCAGGATCGCGGTTTTGGTCGCGGCGCGGTGCATCACGCTGATCCGTTCAGGGCCCACGCCGCCCTTGGCCCAAATCTCTGTCATGATGGCCAGCGGCTCCCAGATCTGGAAAGCGGTCACCCGCGGCATGGGCACATCGGTCAGCTTGCCGACCGGCGCGATATAGACATTCACCGGATCGACGATGTCATACCCGCGCGCGGCCAGTTCTGTATCCAGCGTGTCGTCGCCGTCGCGGATCATGAAGATCGGGCGCTGGTCCATGGCGTGCATCGCGGCCTCGGCCTGTCCGATATCCGCATTGGGTTCGGCCATCGTCGCGGCAGAGACGCGTTTGCCCCCGCCCTGCCCGTCCCGCAAGGTCCAGCCGGTTTCGGTCCAGATTTTCGCGGCGGGCCATGTGTGGTCGATGACCTGATAAAGCTGCGCCAGATCGGTCACGGGAACACCTGCGCGAGCTTTGCCATCGCCGCGTCGACCTCGGCCTGATCATTGCCACGGATCACGATATGCGCGCCGTATTTGCCGTCTTTCTGGAAGGGGTAGGACCCGATAGAGAGGTTGGGATAGCTATGCGCCAACTCTCCCAACGGTCCGGCGATGTCGCCCTCTCCCCGTTCGATGCGATGGGTGGCGCTGATCAGGGGGGCCCCGCCGGTCAGGGTTGGCAGAACGCTGGCGACCATCGCCTCGAACACGGCGGGGACACCGGCCATGACATAGACGTTTTCCAGCTTGAACCCCGGTGCCGCCGACACGGGATTGTCGATCAGCGTGGCATCATCGGGGATACGCGCCATGCGCAGACGGGCGGTGTTCAGTTCTGTCGCGCTTTTGGCGTAGTGGTCGGCCAGAATGCTGCGGGCATCCTCGCGCACGTCGATATTCTTGTTAAAGGCCGCGGCGATGCAATCGGCGGTGATGTCATCATGGGTCGGCCCAATGCCGCCACTGGTGAACACGCTGTCATAGACGCGCGACAGTTCCTGCACGGCAGCAATGATTGTGCCGTTTTCATCCCCCACCACACGGACTTCTTTCAGGTCGATCCCGACGCTGGTCAACTGCCCCGCCAGATGGTGCATGTTTGAATCGCGGGTGCGCCCCGACAGGATCTCATCGCCGATGACGATCATCGCAGCAGTGGGGTTGGGCATGGCTGTCTCCTTGAGGGGCCGTTAATTGAGGTATAGGTCACCCCCCATGCGCTTTCAAACCGAACTTGTCCCCGCCCGCCTGATCCGCCGCTATAAACGGTTTCTGGCCGATTGCCAGCTTGAGGACGGCACCGAGGTGACGGCTCATTGCGCCAACCCCGGGTCGATGATGGGGCTGGCCACACCGGGCATGAAAATCTGGCTTGAGCCGAACGACGACCCCAAACGCAAGCTGAATTACGGCTGGCGGCTGGTTGACCACGAGAACGGGCATTTCACCGGCGTCGATACCGCGCTGCCGAACCGTGCGATCAAGGCCGCGTTAATGGATCGGCAGATCGCCCCGCTCGCGGGCTACACGACCGTGCGGCCCGAAGTGAAATACGGTGAAAACTCGCGCATCGACTTTCTGCTGGCCGAGCCCGGCCTGCCCGACGCCTATGTCGAGGTGAAATCCGCCACCCTGTCGCGCCGCGAGGGGCTGGTCGAATTTCCCGATAGCGTGACCAAACGCGGCGCAAAGCATCTGGGTGAGCTGGCGCAGATGGCACGGGACGGGCACCGCGCCGTGCTGCTTTATCTGGTGCAGCGCACCGACTGCAGCGCCTTTAGCGTGGCGGCCGATATCGATCCCGCCTACGCCGCCGCTTTTGCCGACGCCCATGCCGCAGGGCTGGAAACCCATGTCATCGGCACCCATATCAGCCCCCTTGGGGTTAGCGTTGCGGGCGCAATCGCCCTAATCGACCCGCCTGCACTGGCTCTTGGGGGCCAAGCGGGTTAGACAGCACCAAATTCATATGACGGAGACAGCGGTGATGAACGAACACCGAGGACGCCAGACCAAAGATGGCATTCGCATTTACGACCCCTCGGATTTCGCGGGGATGCACGCGGCGGGCAAGCTGGCGGCGCAAATCCTTGATGACATCGCCGAACATGTGTTTGTCGGACAGACCACCGGTGCCATTGACGGTGTGATCACGCAGATGATCGAAGACGCCGGCGCGAAGTCTGCCACCATCGGGTATAAGGGCTATCAACACGCCAGCTGTATCTCGTTGAACCATGTCGTCTGCCACGGCATCCCCGGTGACAAAAAGCTGAAGGATGGCGACATCCTGAACATCGACGTCACCGTGATTGTCGATGGCTGGTACGGGGATAACTCGCGCATGTATGTCGCGGGCAAGCTGTCGCGCAAGGCAGAGCGGTTGATCAACGTGACCCATGACGCGCTGATGCGCGGGATCGAGGTCGTGAAGCCCGGCAATACCTTTGGCGACATCGGCCACGCGATCCAGACCTTCGCGGAATCCCACCGGATGAGCGTCGTGACAGATTTCTGCGGTCACGGGCTGGGCCGCGTGTTCCACGCACCGCCAAACGTGCTGCACTATGGCCGCCCCGGCACCGGTGCCGTGCTGGAACCCGGCATGTTCTTTACCATTGAACCGATGGTCAATCTGGGCCGCGCAGAGACCAAGGTCTTGGCCGATGACTGGACAGCGGTCACCCGCGACAAATCCCTGTCAGCGCAGTTTGAACACTCTATCGGCGTGACCGAAACCGGATACGAGATCTTTACCGAATCCCCCGCCGGTATGTTCCACCCGACCTATAGCCAGGGCTGATCCTCAGCCCCGGCGCTTGGCCAGCTTCAGCTCGATCACGGCCCACAGCACGCTGCCTGCATAGGCAAAGCAGCAGATCACCAATGTGGCCCAGGGGAAGCTGACCAGGCAGGCGATAAAGCCGGTAAAGAAGATCAGGAAATAGGTCACATTGGCGCGCGAAAAGCTGACCGATTTGAACGACCACGTGGGGATGCGGCTGACCATGACCCAGCCGACCAGCACTATATACAGGCTGGATACAACGTCGGGCAGCGCGGCACCGGGGCCGAAGGCATAGGGCAGATAGATCGGCAGCATCACCAGCATCGCACCTGCGGGCGACGGCACACCGGTGAAATAGCCGCCATCGTCCAGCGGGTCTTTGGTCCGGGAATCAACGTTGAACCGCGCCAGCCGCATGACGCAGCAGATCGCAAAGACCAGCACCGCCAGCCAGCCCGCGCGATAGGAATCCTGCAGCCCCCAGAAATACACCACCAAAGGCGGGGCAACGCCGAAGTTCACAAAGTCCGCAAGACTGTCGAGCTCGGCCCCGATCTTGCTGTTGAAGCCCAGATAGCGCGCGGTGCGCCCGTCCATCCCGTCAAGGATACTCGCCAGCGTGATTAGCGCCACAGCCAGCGCGATATTCCCCTCGGCGGCGAAACGGATTGCGGAAATACCGGCACAGATCGCGGCAATGGTCAGCATGTTGGGCAACAGCTGTAGCAACGAGAATTCGGTTTTCGTTTTATCCGGCGCGACGGGGGGCTGATCGGTCATCTCAGGAAAGCTCTGCCAGCACGGTTTCGCCTGCGACCATCGTCTGGCCAATGCTGACGCGCGGGGTGACCCCCTCGGGCAGGTAGACATCGACGCGCGATCCAAAGCGGATCAGACCAAAGCGTTGACCCGCCTGCGTATGCGCGCCCTTCTTGGTGAAACACACGATACGACGCGCCACCAGACCGGCGATCTGGACGGCGGCGACCTCGCGACCGTCGGCCATCTTGATGCGCAAGCTGTTGCGTTCGTTATCCTCGCTCGCCTTGTCCAGCGACGCGTTGAAAAACTTGCCGGGGCGGTAAGCGATTTCGGTGATCTCGCCCGCGACGGGGGCGCGATTCACGTGGCAGTTAAATACGTTCATAAACACGCTGACCCGTGTCAGCGGCGTGTCGGGCATCCCCAACTCTGCGGGGGGTACGGCAGGTTCGATCAGCGATACGATGCCATCTGCGGGGCTGATAACAAGGTTATCGCCCTTGGGTGTCACCCGTTCAGGGTCACGGAAAAAGTAGTAGCACCAGACGGTTGCGCCGACCCCCAGCCATCCCAGTGGTTCAGCGATGATAAAGAGCACCAGCGTGATCGCGGCAAAGATCGCCACGAACTTGCGCCCCTCGGGGTGCATCGGCTTGATGAAGGTGCTGGTCATGCTCAGGCTCATGGCGGTCTACTTTCCTTTACGTCTTTGTTAGCACATAGGCCGCAGCGCAGCGAATGCAAAGCGGCAACTGTTGATGGCCACTGGGCTAGTCTTGGCGCAGCAGGGTGATCCAGGTGTCGCCATACTTGCGCTTGTCCTCGCGCGTGAACCCTTGTGGCGGATCAAGCGGGGCGTTTTCCTCGCAGACGATCATGGCATCGGGTGTAAGCCAGCCGCCCGCGCGCGCCTTGACCAAGGCGGCCTGGCCCATCCCCTTGCCATAAGGCGGGTCAAGAAAGACCAGATCGAACGGCGCCGCGATCCAACCCCCAAGAGCCGTCGCGTCGGAGCGCATCAGCGTGGTCGCGCCCTCGGCCCGCAGCTTCTTGATGTTCTCGGTGATCAGCTTTTGCCCGACGCGCCCGTTCTCGATGAACACCACCTCGCGCGCACCACGCGACAACGCCTCTAGCCCAAGGGCACCGGTGCCCGCGAACAGGTCAAGCACCCGCGCGCCGTTGATCACATTGTGATGGGTCAGCATCGAAAACAGGCTCTCGCGCACGCGGTCAGAGGTGGGGCGCAAATGCGCATCCGCATCGCCCTTGCCCACGTCGGCCAGTTGGGTGCCACGGTGTTTGCCAGCGATGATCCTCATGACTTCAGCAGCGCCTTCAGGTCTGTGTTCGGGTCTTCGATCAGCGCAGGCGCGGGGGATTTGCCCGCCTCGATCAACCGGCGCCCGATCATGAAGCCGCGCGGATCGTTCATTGCATCCACCGCCAGCAGTTCGTCCCCGCGATAGTACCAGAAGGCCACGCTATCGGCGTCGCTGCGTCGGGTGATCACGCGATCATAGCCCATGTTCAGCCCCGCGATCTGCAGTTTCACGTCATACTGGTCCGACCAGAACCACGGCTTGGCGACATATTCCTTATCCGCACCCATGATGTTTTCCGCGACCAGCTCGGCCTGATCAATGGCGTTCGGCACAGATTCCAACCGGATGCGCCCGCCGCGATAGGGGAAGGACGCGCAATCGCCCGCGGCCCAGACATGCGGCGCAGAGGTGCGCCCGTGGCTGTCGGTCATAATGCCGTTGTCATTCACGATCCCCGCCGCATCGGCCAGCGCGGTCGCCGCCCCGATGCCAACGCCGACGATCACGAAATCCACGTCCAGCGTGGTGCCGTCCGACAGTTCAGCGCCGGTGACATGGGTGTCGCCTGTCAAACGCTCAAGCCCGACGCCTTCGCGGATGGTGACGCCATGCGCCTCGTGCAGCGCGCGGAAAAAGTCAGAGGTCTGCGGGGCCGCGACCCGTTGCAGGATGCGATCGCCCATCTCTACCAGTGTCACCTGCAACCCCAGCTTGGCCGCGACCGAGGCGGCCTCTAGCCCGATATAGCCACCGCCGACGATCAGCACCCGCGCGCCTTTGGTAAAGCGTGGGCCCATCGTATCGACGTCCATCAGGTCGCGCACCACATGCACGCCCTCCAGATCGCCTCCGATATGCGCGGGCAGCCGACGCGGAAAAGATCCGGTGGTCAGCACCAGATCGTCATAGGCCATATCCCCGCCGTTCACCCGCACGGTCTGCGCCGCCGGATCGATGCTGTCGACCGTGGTGCCCAGCATCAGGTCAATCCCGTGGTCGGCGTAAAAACTCTCGGGCCGCAGATAGAGCCGCTCAAGCGCCATGTCGCCCAGCAGATAGGCCTTGGACAAGGGCGGGCGCTGGTAGGGGGGCACGGTTTCGGCCCCGATCAACGTGATCTTACCCTCAAAGCCGGAGTTGCGCAGCTTGGCCACACAGGATGACCCCGCCTGCCCTGCCCCGATCACCACCACATGACCCATCCTTGCCCCTTTCGAAAAAACCGTGTTCCTGCCTGCGTGCAAAGCCTATATCTTCCGTGAAGACAAACGCAATGACACGAAAGGTCACGCATATGACGATTTCCCAAGGCGACACGCTGCCCGATGCAACGCTGGTGCAAATGGGGCCGGACGGCCCGCAGCCTGTGCAGATGGCTGACAAGCTAAAGGGCCGCAAGGTCGTCGTCTTTGCCGTGCCCGGTGCCTATACGCCCACCTGCGATTCCGCCCATGTGCCCAGCTTTGTGCGCACCAAGGACCAGTTCGACGCCAAAGGCGTGGACGAGATCATCTGCGTGTCCTGCAATGACCCCTTTGTTATGGCCGCTTGGGGTGAATCGACAGGCGCGACGGCGGCTGGCATCACCATGCTCGCCGATGCCAACAGCGCCTTTACCAAAGCCATCGGCATGGAATTCTCGGCCGAGCCCGCGGGGCTGATCTCGCGCTCCAAACGCTATGCGATGCTGGTGGATGACGGCAAGGTCACGCTATTCCAGGCCGAGGTACAGCCCGGCGTCTGCGACATGTCGGGCGGCGAGGCGCTGCTGGACAACATGTAATCCGGCACGGCCCTGAAAATGAAAAACGCAGCCGCGGGTGCACCGGGGCTGCGTTTTTCTTGGATAATGCAACGGTTAATGGTGCCTTAGCCCGCTTTGACCTCGCCCATCAATCCATCCATTTTGCGCGCCAGCTTGGCATCAAGCGAGCTTAGGCCGTCCACGTCATGGGTCGTCAGGGTAACGATCACCTTGTTATAAACGTTCTCCCACTCTGGATGGTGGTTCCATTTCTCGGCCCAGATCGCCGCGCGGGTCATCCAGCCGAAAGCATCCGCGAAATCATTGAACTTGAAGGTTTTGACGATCGCATCCCGGTCCTCCACCATAGCCCAGCCTGTGCTGAACAAGGGGGCCAATACGGTTTTGCGCGTCTCTTCGCTTAATCTTTCGCTCATTCCTGTTCCTCAACCTCGACCCTTTTGAATGGGCCGTAATCTGTCAAAATGTCTATCTCTTCGTCAACGGCTGCCCGTTCCTGTACAAGATAGTCTTCAACAGCGCGCATAAAACCCTCGTCCCGCATCCAATGCAGCGACCACGTCGCCTGTGGCAGGTAACCGCGCGCGAGCTTGTGTTCCCCCTGCGCACCTGCCTCGACGGTAGAGAGGCCCAGTTTGATCGCGATATCGATGGCCTGATAATAGCACAATTCAAAGTGCAAGAACGGATGATGTTCGGTGCAGCCCCAATAGCGCCCATAAAGCGCATCGGCACCGATAAAGTTCAGCGCCCCCGCCACCCATGCACCATCCCGCTTGGCCAGCACCAGTGCCATGTCGTCGCGTAGCTGGTCTTGGGCGATGTCAAAGAATGCGCGTGTCAGATAGGGCGTACCCCATTTGCGCGCGCCTGTGTCCTGATAGAATTGCCAGAAGGCATCCCAATGTTCGGGCTGCAGATCGTCACCGGTGAACACCTCTATCTCTCCGCCAAAGGCCTGAGCCTGCTGGCGTTCCTTGCGGATGTTCTTGCGCTTGCGCGAGCTGAGCGTGGCAAGGAACCCGTCGAAGTCCTTAAAGCCCGCGTTGTGCCAGTGGAACTGCTGGCTTTTGCGGGCGAGCAGGCCCAGTTGCTCTGCGGCGCTGGCCTCGTCCTGGGTACAAAAGGTAATGTGCAGGGACGACAGCCCGTTTGAATCGGTCAGCTGGACCGCCCCCTGGATGAGGGCCGCGGTGCCTGTCTCTTCAAACCCCGGACGGGTCAGGAAACGGCGGCCCGTGGCAGGGGTATGGGGCACGGCGATCTGCAGCTTGGGGTAATAGCGCCCGCCCGCCCGTTCAAACGCATGGGCCCAGCTGTGGTCAAAGATGTATTCACCCTGACTGTGTGACTTGGCGTACATCGGCGCGACCGCGATGATCTGACCGTCAATTGCAGCGCTGAGGTATTGTGGCTGCCACCCCGTACCGGGGCCGACGCTGCCGCTTTCCTCTAGCGCTGAAAGGAAACGAAAGGTGGTGAAAGGGTCCGCGGGGCGCGCGCCCCCGGTGGCTTCGGGGCAGGCACAGGCATCCCATTCCGCCTGACCGATTTGCGCGATGCGCGAGGCAATTCTGATTTCGACGTCGCGCGCGTTCATACTGGATGTCCCGTTGTCATAGGCCTTATCTGTGGCCGAAGCCGGACGGTTCAACCTTGCAGCGGCGCGTCATAGCCTTCGAAGGTGATATTATGCGCAAATTCGCGTGCGCCGTTTTCAACTGAAAGGCTGCGCACGGTCCAGCAGCAGATCATCGCGCCTGCCTCGCGCAGCTCTGCCACGCGGGGGCGGGGCAGATCATCGACCTCGTGGCTGATGAAACACGCGCCGGTGCGGTCGTAATCGGGGATCTCGCGCAGGCGGTCGCAGGTGGCTTTGGGCAGCGGCCATTCGACATAGCGATAGGCGCTGGTCACCAATCCACGCGGCACATCCGGCAGCAGCTCTGCCATCCGCGCGACGCTGTTGGGGTTGAACGACATGATAGCCACATCGCCCACATAGTCGCGCAGGGCTTCTGCCACCGCATCTTCCAGCGGTCCGATGTCCGTGCCCATTGCACCGTCCTGATCCTTGATCTCGACCAGCAGCGGCACGCGTCCTGCGATCAGTTCCAGTACCTGCGGCAGGGTGGGAATAGTGTCGTTGCCGCCGGTGAGCGTAATCTGGCACAGGTCATCCGCATCGCGTTGCCGGATGGCACCGGTCTGGCCTGTCAGGCGATCCAGCGCATAGTCGTGAAACACCAGCGCCACACCATCGCGTGACAGTTGCACATCAAGCTCGATGCCATAGCCCCGATCAATCGCGGCCTGAAAGGCGGCAAAGCTGTTTTCGGGCCGACCGGCATCGCGGTGATGAAAACCGCGATGCGCAATAGGGGTCGTATAAAACGCCTGTGGTAGGGTCATTCGATTTCGAAAATGCCTTCGATCTCGACCGCGACACCCAGCGGCAAGGAAGCGGCAGAAACGGCCGAGCGCGCGTGACGCCCCGCATCCCCCAAAGCTTCGACAAGGAAGTCAGAGGCCCCGTTAACCACTTTGGGCTGGTCGGTGAAATCGGCGGTGGAGTTCACAAAGGCCGTCAGCTTCACCACCCGCTTGAGCCGTTCGATATCGCCGTCACATGCGGCTTTGACTTGCGCCAGCAAGCTGATCGCGCAGGTCTTGGCGGCTTCGGCACCCGCGGCGACATCCATATCCGCGCCCAGTTTTCCAGTGATGAACCCGTCCGGCCCGTTCGAGATCTGGCCCGAAACATAGACCGTGTTGCCGGTTTTCACGAAGGGCACATAGTTCGCCGCAGGGGCAGGTGCGTCAGGCAGGGTGACGCCAAGATCGTTCAGACGGCTGGTGATGCTCATGGGGGACTTCCTTGGAATGAATGGCTTTGGCGGGACGATAGCGATGCGATGCCGAAACGAAAAGACCCAAGAGGGAGGAACTGCAACACCTGCCACCAACGCGAGATGCCCAAGGAAACTCATGTTGCGTATTTCGGGGACGCTGCGCATAACAAACCATGTTTTTCACGCGTTTTCGGGATTTATACCATGTTCAAGGCCACGACCCTCTCCACATCGCTGCGCGCCCTTGTGGGTGTCACTTTGGTTGCAGGTCTTGCCGCCTGTAGCGGTGCATCGCGCCCCCAGCCCGCAGGGGTCAATGACCCGCACGAGGTCGGTAACCGCAAGGTCCACGCCTTCAGTCAGAAGATCGGCGGATCGGGCAAACCCAACCGCGTGCTGGGGGCGGTGCCGATCGAATTCCAGACGGTCGTGCATAACGTCTCCGAGAACCTGTCGATGCCGCAAGCTGCCGTCAACAGCGCCTTGCAGGCCGATGTCGCGGGCTTTGGCCTGTCTACCTACCGCTTCTTGGTAAACAGCACGCTTGGGATGGGCGGCCTGTTCGACGTCGCGAGCGAATTCAAAGTGCCCGAGCATGATACCGACTTTGGCGAAACGCTGTATGTCTGGGGTGTGGGCGAAGGCCCGTATATCGAACTTCCGCTGATCGGCCCATCGACCCGCCGCGACACCGCCGGCCGCGTGGTGGACCTGTTCACCAACCCGCTGTCCTATACGCTTGATAGCCCCGAAAGCTACGTCGGCACCGTCACCGGCTATGCCGATAGCGCATTCGAGAAAAACCGCCGCATCGTGAATGGCAAGCAAGTGCCGATGTCCGCATCGGGTGACAGCTATGCCCAGGCACGTCAGGACTATCTGCAAAAGCGCCGTGCCGATCTGTCGCGCCCCACCAGCATCGCCGCCACCACCGGCCCGCGCATGGTTGACTAAGCATCAAATAACACGCGCCTCCCTTCCGGTCTCTTTCGGATAGGGGCGCGCGATTCAGGTCAGGGCAGCTTGGCAACGGGCCTGCGGAGGATCATTATCAGGGCATGGATATCACCCTGATCAAAACCTTTATCGAAGTCGCCAACACCGGCTCTTTTGTCGCTGCTTCCGAACGGCTGTTTGTCACGCAATCCGCTGTTAGCCTGCGCGTGCAACGGCTTGAGGACAGCCTGGGCCACCCGCTGTTCAAACGATCGAAAGCGGGGGCGGTGCTGACCTCGGAAGGCGAACAATTCACCTCATACGCGCTGAGCCTTCTCAAGATATGGGAAGAAGCGCGCCAGCAGATCGCCATCCCCGAAGGATACAGCCGCAGCTTTTCCTTCGGCGCGCAGCACGCCCTTTGGCACAAGCTTGGCTTTCGCTGGATCGACGCGATGCAAGCGATGATGCCCGAACTTAGTATTCACGCCGAAATGGGCATGTCCGACCGGCTGACGCGGTTTCTGGTCGAAGGGGTTATTCAGGCCGCCTTGCTTTACACCCCGCAGCTGCGCCCCGGTTTGCGCGTCGAACCCGTGCTGGAGGAAGAACTGATTCTCGTCGCGTCCTTTGAAACGGACGTCAAAGATCTTGGCAAAGAATATGTCGCGGTCGACTGGGGGCCGGAGTTTACGCATATGCACGCCAGCGCCCTGCCCCATCTGACCAATTCGGGGCGATCATTGGCCCTTGGCGGGCTTGCGGCCGACTATATCGTCAACCGTCGCGCCGCGGCCTACCTGCCCGCACGGGCAGTGCAACGGTATCTCGACGTTGGAAAACTGCATGTTGTGGCAAATTCCCCACGCTTTGCGTACCCCGCATGGGTGGTCTGGCGCGAAGATCTGGACCCCGAGATGCTGTCGATCGCACGGCGTAGTTTGATGGACCTCGCTCAAGCGGCTGAAAATCAACAGAATATTCTGATCGAGAGCTTGGATAACGGGCAAAACACGCCTTAAATCCGCTTCAAGGGTAGTTAACACGAGTAATTCTTGCTTCATGCACGATTTATTCGAATTTCACTTATCTGCCCCCCTATCTTAAATCCATTCTCAGCAGAGATGCTCTCGCCTCAATCAACGAGGCGGGTCACTTCTAAGGGAAAGGATTCCCCAATGAACACAGTACTTAAAGCGTCCGCGGTTTCCGTAATCGCACTCTTGGCTGCTGCTCCAGTTTTCGCGCAGCAACGTGCGCTTGGCATTGAAACGCTGAACGACCAGATCGACGACATCACCGATGATGTGAACACCGACCTGGCCCGCGGCACCGACGCAGAACGTTATGGCGCCAATGGCGTTGCCCAAGGCTGGCGCGGGTCTTTCGCCCTGTCCGCATCGGGCACCAGCGGCAACACAGACAACGGCGAAGTATCGGGCGCTGGCCGCCTGACATACGGTGTCGGCGACTGGAACCACCTGGTTGGTTTTGCGGTAGAATACGGCGAAGCAAACGGCACCAAGAGCGAAGAGAAGTTCTTTGGTACCTATGAAGGTAGCCGCTACTTCACGCCCGAGTTCTATGCGTTCGGCCTGGCCCGTTACCAATATGACGGTTACCTGACCGACACATCCGGTGCAGCCGTTGACGGTTCCGAAACAGACGCATTCTTGGGCTTTGGTCCGGGTTACCGCGCGATCAATAAAGAAGACAACACATGGCGCGTTCAAGCGGGCCCCGGTGTACGCTACTTTAAAGACGCAACCGGCACCTCCGAAACCGAAGTCGGCTTCATCGCCTCGTCGCGCTACTTCTACGCGTTCAACGACATCGTATCCTTCACCATGGACACCGACATTGTTGGCTCTGACGTGAACACCATCGTGTCGAACGACGCTGGCATCAACTACAAGATGTCCGACAACCTGTCGACACGCGTAAGCTACCGTACCGACTACAACACCGATCCGGTTGCGGGCCTGAAATCCACTGACAACACCCTGGGTGTGTCGCTGGTTCTGGGCTTCTAAGCCAGACCGTCAAACCCCACGGGGGCGGGTCTCCTCGTACCGCTCTCGGGGATGCGACAAAAGGAAGGGAGGCCGGAATAATCCGGCCTCCCTTCTTTCGTTTCCGAAGCGCTGTGCTGCGGCAGAGGCAGGGCCTTTACCCGCCAAAGATATCGCGCAGCACCCTGTCGATGACGCCCAATGGGTTGTCCTGACGCGGTACCCGCTGCGGCTGCGCCGGTTGCTGAGGCTGCGGCGGGGCTTGCACCACTGGCGGTTCCGGCACGATCATCGGCAGCGGCGTATTTGGCAGTCCTTCGTGAACGCGCATCATGACCTGCTGCCAGATCTCGGTGGGCAACCCGCCCCCCGATACACCGGTCAACGGCGTGTTGTCGTCATAGCCCATCCAGACACCGGCCACGTAGTCGGCGGAAAAACCGATGAACCACGCGTCGCGGTTGGCCTGTGTCGTGCCCGTTTTACCGGCCAGCTCACGGCCACCAAATTGCGCCCGCTGCCCCGTGCCTTCGGACACGACCTTTTCCATCATATAGACCAGTTGCAGCGCGGCATCTTCCTGAATGACCCGCTCGCCGATACCGCCGCCGGTGCCCATTACCGGATCAGTGTCGCCCTGCAACGTCAGATCAATCAGCCCATAGGGTTTAACGGATGACCCGCCGTTCAGGATGCCGGCATAGGCACCTGTCATTTCAAGCAACGTGCTTTCGGACGCCCCAAGCGCCAGCGCCGGACCAACGGCCAGATCGCTTTTGATGCCGAACTGCTCTGCCACTTGGCTGACCACATCGCGCCCGACACTCTCCGAGACTTTGACCGCCGGAATGTTCAGCGAATCCTTGAGCGCGGTGGTGAGGGTCACGTTGCCCTTGAAGCTGTTGGTATAGTTCTTCGGGCACCATTGGCCCGACCCGGGCACGTTCAGACAATAGGGCGCGTCTTCGATCAGGTCGTTGGGCGAATACCCCAGATCCAGCGCCGCTGCATAGATAAACGGTTTGAAGGCAGAGCCGGTCTGGCGCATCGCTTGTGTCGCGCGGTTAAAGGCCCCCGCGACCTTGGTCTTGCGCCCACCGACCATGCCACGCACGGCCCCGTCAGCAGACATGATCACCACAGCCGCCTGCGCTTTGGAGCCTTCGCGGACCTTGTTTTCGAACACCCAGCTCAGACCTTCCTCGGCGGCGCGCTGGATCTTTTGGTCAAGGGTGGTCTTGATCACCACATCCTCGGTCGTGTTGCGGGTAAAGAACTCCGGCCCCGACGACATCACCCAATCCGCGAAATAGCCACCCGCCTCGGCCTCTGCGGCTTCTGACAGCTCTGCGGGATTGGCAATGGCGTTATCCGCTTCGGCCTTTGACAGATATCCCTGATCCTCCATCAGGCGGATCACGGTTGCCGCACGGCTTTGCGATCGATCAAGATTATTGGTCGGTGACAGCGTGGTCGGTGCGGTCAACAGACCCGCCAGCATCGCGCCCTCGGCAGGCTTCAACGCGGCGGCCGGTTTGCCAAAGAAACGTTGCGCCGCGGCTTCGGCCCCAAAGGCACCGCCGCCCATATAGGCGCGGTTGAGGTAGATCGACAGGATATCATCCTTGGAATACTTGGCTTCCATCGCCATGGAGAACAGGGCTTCCTTGCCCTTGCGCGACAGCGAGGACCGGCGACATTCGGCTTCGTATTCCTTTTCCGTCTGCCCCGACGACGCATCATAGGGTTCACCCAGACACAGCAGCTTGGCCACCTGCTGCGTGATCGTCGACCCCCCATGACCGGACAAGGGTCCGCGGCCTTCGCTCAGGTTGATCTTGACCGCCGAAGCGATGCCGCGCGGGCTGACACCAAAGTGACGATAGAAGCGTTTGTCCTCTGTCGCGATCACCGCGTTCTTCAGGGCGGGGGATACGCTGTCTGCGGTGACGACGCCGCCGAACTGATCCCCGCGCCATGCAAAGACATCACCATAGCGATCCTTGAGCGTGACAGACCCTCGCGCACGCCCGTCCAGCAGCGCATCGAGCGGCGGCAGCGTGGTGTAGAAATAGCCGACGGCCAACGCAACCATCAGCACCGCCACGGCAGTCACCCGCCAGACGATCGTCCAGATCAAACGGAAGACCCACCGCACCAGCGCGGCCAGCCAGCCAATAGGCCCCTTGGGGCGCGCAGGCGGACGACGTGCAGGCTTGCGCTTGGCCGGAGCCTTTTTCGCGACCGGCTTGCGGGGCGGTTTGCCGCCTTTGCCCGCGGTGCGTTTATCGGCAACCAAGGGCCGCTTCCGTTTGGATGAATCACTCATATGCTGCTCGCTGAACCATTCTTTTTTTTTCGCACTCTATCCTGCACAGCGCGGTTTGTTTAGCGCAGACGCCCCGCTGCGCCGTCTAATTAACGCCCAATAATTAGGCACCTTTCCCACAGCGCCCAATAATCAGGCAAACACGCCCGCCCAGAGAGGCACTAAGCGCGATGCACCCTTCCTTCAAGGGGCACCGGCCGCTCTTTTATCCAAGGCATAACGCAGGAAGTACCTGCCATCTGGAAGAGGGATTATAGGTGAAACTCATTATCGCAACAATCAAGCCATTCAAGCTCGAGGAGGTGCGCGAAGCACTGACCGAAGCGGGCGTGCGTGGCCTGATGGTGACCGAGATCAAGGGCTTTGGCGCCCAATCCGGCCATACCGAAATCTACCGCGGCGCTGAATATGTCGTGAACTTCGTACCCAAGGTGAAGCTTGAACTGGTGGTCGCAGATGCGCTGGCCGACCAGATGGTCGAGACGATCACCCGCACCGCACATACCGGCAAGATCGGCGACGGCAAAATCTTTGTCCTCGACGTTGAACAAGCCGTGCGCGTGCGCACCGGCGAAACCGGCGAAGACGCCATCTGACCCCCACGTCCGAGGAATTGACGACATGACATCACGACTTCTTATTCCCCTTGCCGCCGCAGCGACGCTGCTGCCGTCCTTGGGTTTCGCGCAGGAGGCCGAGTATGCAACCGCGGCTGACACTGCTTTCATTTTCAACACGATCCTGTTCCTGATCGGCGGCTTTCTGGTGTTCTGGATGGCTGCGGGTTTTGCCATGCTCGAAGCCGGTCTGGTCCGGTCCAAGAACGTGACCACCCAGCTGACCAAGAACATCGCGCTTTTCGCATTGGCCGCCATTCTCTACTGGCTGGTCGGCTATAACATCATGTACCCCGGCGACGCGTGGATCATCCCCGGCGTGTTCGGCACTTTTGCAACCAAGGACATCAAGACGGCGATTGACGCGGGCGGCTATTCCAACGCGTCGGATTTCTTCTTCCAGCTGATGTTCTGCGCGACCACCGCATCCATCGTTTCGGGCACCTTGGCCGAGCGTATCAAACTGTGGCCCTTCCTGATCTTCACCATCGTGCTGACCGGCTTTATCTATCCGATCGAAGCAAGCTGGCAGTGGGGCGCAGGCTGGTTGTCTGACGCGGGTTTCAGCGACTTTGCGGGCTCCACTCTGGTCCACGCCGCGGGCGGCTTTGCGGCTCTGGCAGGTGCGCTGGTGCTTGGCCCCCGTATCGGCAAATACAAAGACGGTCGTGTGATCCCGATGCAGGGTTCGAACCTGCCGCTCGCCACTTTGGGCACATTTATCCTGTGGCTGGGTTGGTTCGGCTTCAACGGCGGCTCACAATTGGCCATGGGGTCGATGATCGATGCCGATGCTGTGGCGCAGATCTTTGCCAACACCAACATGGCTGCTGCTGCCGGTGCCATCGCCGCGCTGGTCCTGACCCAGATGCTGTACAAAAAGCCCGACCTGACAATGGTGCTGAACGGCGCGCTGGCCGGTCTGGTCTCTATCACAGCTGGCCCGCTTGACCCGACGCTCTTCGGTGCGCTTTGGATCGGTGCTGTGGGCGGTGCGATCGTGGTCTTCGCGGTGCCCTTCCTCGACAAGCTCAAGATCGATGACGTGGTCGGTGCGATTCCGGTTCACCTGATCGCAGGCTTCTGGGGCACGCTGGTTGTTCCCGTCTACACCGACGGCACATCCTTTGTGACACAGATCATCGGCTTTGCCTCCATCGGTGCCTTTGTCTTCATCGTGTCGCTGATTGTGTGGATGATCCTGAAAGCCACCACCGGCATCCGCGTCAGCGAAGAAGCCGAGATCGCTGGTCTGGACGTGTCCGAACTGGGCATGGAAGCCTACCCTGAGTTCTCCAAGAGCTAAGGTCTAAACTCCTGCAGGCAGGCAGAGGCCCGGGCGTTCGCGCCCGGGCTTTTTGCTGCGCGCGTGTTATGCTGGGCAGAGCTGAGAATGCGCCCAAACAAAAACCGCCGCGCCAGATGCCAGCGCGGCGGTTTGAGTATTTTTGAAAGGGTGAAGCAGCTGGTTAGATGCCGACCTCGATGATCGCCTTGGCGAGGATCGGCACGGTTTCGGCGTTCAGCCCCGCGATGTTCATGCGGCTGTCACCCACCATATAAATACCGTGGTCTTCGCGCAGCTTGTCGACCATGTCAGACGAGGTTCCGAGGCGCGAGAACATGCCGCGGTGTTCGGCAAGGAATCCAAAACGGTCAGAGCCGGAGAGACGCTGAAGTTCGCCCGCGAGCTGGCTGCGCAGACCCAGCATGGTGTTGCGGATGTCTTCGAGCTCGGCCATCCAGTCGCTGCGCAAGGCGTCGTCGTTCAGGATGGTGGTGACGATGCGCGCCCCGTGATCGGGCGGGAAGCTGAAGTTCTGGCGGTTGAGAAAGGCCAGCGTGCCCTGGTTCAGCTTTTGTGCCGAGGTGTCTGCCGACAGCGCCATCAGGATGCCGGTGCGTTCGCGGTAAATCCCGAAGTTCTTGGAGCAGCTTGCCGCGATCAGACATTCCGGCACCGCCGCCGCGACCTTGCGCGTGGCCGCCGCATCCGCGTCAAGCCCGTCGCCAAAGCCCTGGTAGGCGATATCGATCATCGGGGTGGCACCGGTGTCTTGCAACACTTTGATCACCGCGTCCCATTCGGCGGCGTTCAGGTTGGCCCCTGTCGGGTTGTGGCAGCAGCCGTGCAGCAGGACCACATCGCCTTTTTGCGCGGTCTTGAGGTCGGCGATCATGCCGTCAAAATCGACGCCACGGGTTTCATCGTCGAAATAGCGGTAGGGGACCATCTCCATCCCCAGATATTTCAGGATCGACAGATGGTTCGGCCATGTCGGGTTCGACACAAACACCCGCGCCTGCGGACGGGCCATCTGGATCAGCTCGAACGCCTGACGGATCGCGCCGGTCCCGCCCGGGGTCGCGGCGGCGGCAACCTGTGCGCGGGGGACCGCATCGCCAAGCACCATCTGCACCATCGCATCGCCAAAGGCAGGATCGCCCGCCAGACCGGTATAGGCTTTGCTGGTCTGGGCTTCCCACAGCTGGTGTTCAGCCGCCTTGACCGCGCGCATGACGGGCGTCAGCCCCGTGGCATCCTTGTACACGCCCACGCCAAGGTCGATCTTGGTCTCGCGGGGGTCATCCTTGTACATCTGCATCAAGGCAAGGATTTTATCGGCGGGCTGCGCCTGTAGGGTTTCGAACATTATGCGTCTCCGGTCGCAACGGGCACGGTGGGGAACATCCCCCATTCTGCCCAAGATCCATCGTAAAGGGACCAATCGGTATGGCCCATCCGTTCCAGTGCCAGCGCGAGTATCGCCGCGGTGATGCCGGACCCGCAGGTCGTGATCACAGGGTGCGACAGGTCAATGCCCGCCGCTTCAAAAGCCGCTTTGGTCTCGGCTACGGATTTCAGTGTTTTGTCGTCGTTCAACAGCTCTGTGTAGGGCAGGTTGCGCGACCCGGGGATGTGGCCAGCGCGCAGGCCTTCGCGGGGTTCGGGCGCGTCGCCGCGAAAGCGGGCCGCTGCGCGGGCATCCACGATCTGCGGTGCCTTGAGCTTGGACGCCTGAGCGACCTGCGTCACATCACGCACCAGTTGGTTCTGGAACCGCACGGTCATGTGGCGGTCGCGGGGGATCGGGGGCATGTCTTCGGTGGGGCGACCTTCGGCGACCCATTTGGGCAGGCCCCCATCCAGCACGGCGACATTTTCCTGCCCCATCAGACGGAACAGCCACCACACACGCGCGGCCGACAGCAAGCCGGCCCCGTCATAGACCACCACCTGATGCCCGTCTCCCACACCCATAGCGCGCATCCGCGACATGAACTTTTCAGCAGGCGGGGCCATATGCGGCATATCCGACCGCCCATCCGAGATTTCGTCGATGTCGAAAAAGCGGGCGCCGGGGATATGCGCCTGATTATATTCGGCTTTGGGGTCGCGTCCTGCATCGGGCAAATACCATGACGCGTCCAGCAGACGCAGGTCGGGATCCTTGAGGTGCTGCGCCAGCCAATCGGTTGAAACAAGCGTTTTCGGGTTGTCAGCCATGGGTCCACCCCCTTTTAGAACAGGTTTTTCAATGCCTACCCGCGACGGCCCCCGCAAGCAAGAGCCCGCGACTGTGCACATGCAGCACAGGCCGGAAATGGGCATATTGTGTTCCGTTCAGACCCCGAGAGCGGGACGGGGCGTCAGCCGTGGTCTTTCAGCAGACGCTGCTTTTGACGGGACCAGTCGCGCTTGGCGGCGGTTTCCCGTTTATCGTGCAGCTTTTTACCCTTGGCGATGCCGATCTTGATCTTAGCCATGCCACGGTGATTGAAATACATCACCATCGGGACCAGCGTCATGCCTTTGCGTTGGGTTTCATTCCACAGGTTCGACAGTTCCTTCTTGGACACCAAGAGCTTGCGGCGACGGCGTTCCTCGTGGGTGAAGGTCTTGGCCTGCGTGTAAGGCGCGACGTAGGAGTTCACCAACCACAGCTCGCCATCTTCCACGGCGGCGTAGCTTTCGGCGATATTGGCACCGCCGTTGCGCAGGGATTTGACCTCGGACCCTTCAAGAATGATGCCGCATTCGACATCATCGTCGATCGCGTAATCGAACCGCGCGCGGCGGTTTTCGGCGATGACCTTGTAGTTCGGGTCGGATTTGGAAGATGATTTAACCTGTGACATGCCAAGGATGTAGGGCGTTGCGGCCCTGCGCGCAAGATGCCGCAGCGGGCATAACCGCATGGACCGTCAGGCGGGGCGCGCCGGCCCTGCCCGCTTAGTCGCCCAGCTTGGCGTGCACCTCGGCAAGGTCGATCTCGCCCGTGGGCATCTTGTTTGCCGGATTGTCGAAATCGTATTTGAACAGCTCGAAATCCTTTTTGAAGATCTCGCGCATCAGATGCATCGACAGATCGTCGAAGTAATCCTCAACCGGGTGGGCGCGCTTGGGGCCGTGGCCTTCGGATTCGTTAAACCGCGGAATGTCGGACAGGTTCACCGCATGGGGCGTGTCGATGGCATCCAGCACGCTTTGCATGCCGTCGTTGAACTTCTCTGTCCAAATGATCTTGTCATAGGTGCCGCCGTTCACGATGAACGTGCTGACATGCCCCGATTGCGCGGACCAGTGGATGTCCGGGTCCATCGGGCGACGCCAGCGGATGGTGTCGCGGGCAAACAGCAGGAAACGGCGGAAGCTGGCGATCTGGTCAAACTCTTGCTTGCCGTCATCGCCGCCGACCTCGATCCCGTATTTCTGCACGAGGAGCGGCACCAGATTGCCGCGATATCGCCGGCCATTGCGCTGGATGCCGCAAATCTTGTCGAAGAAAGAGCTGAGGATGCGGGTATATGGATTGCGCACGCAGGTGAAGGCGTAGGATTTGTGGTTTTCCACATTGCGCGTGATCAACGGCTGAGAGTCGTCATGCGCCCATTTGTGCATGCCCGATTTCGCGTCATGGATGTCGCCGTCAAAGAATTCTCCATGGTCCGAATAGAACATGATCTGCCCGATCGTCGAACAGGCGCATTTGGGCACCACGCGGTAGACCACGCTTTCGCTTTCTGTCATCCATGTCCCTGGGAAACCCATAATCGGCTCTGCCTCCTAAATTTTTTTCGCACTTATGCTGCCATTTATGGCGACAGAATGGCCTGAAATATAGAAAAAGCAAATATTCGCGGTTTATTCAATCGCTGTTCGCCTTTATCTAACAAACTCGTCCAGAGCAGAGGGGATGCGTGTTTCGCGATGGCCAGAATTGCCTATATCCTTTTGTGTCACAAAGACCCCGTTGCAATCATCAAGCAGGCGGAGAGATTGACGGCGTCTGGCGATTACATGTCGATCCACTTTGACGCCTCGGCCAGCCCGACCGATTTTGCACAGATCACCCAAGCGCTTGGCAAGAACCCCAATGTGACCTTCGCAAGCAAACGCATCCGCTGCGGTTGGGGAGAATGGTCGCTGGTACAGGCGACGCTGAACGCCGTCGAAAGCGCGATTGATGCCTTTCCGCGTGCCACACACTTCTACATGCTGTCGGGCGATTGCATGGCAATCAAATCCGCCGAATACATCCACGACTACCTTGATGATAACGACGTCGATTTTATCGAAAGCTTTGACTACTTTGAAAGCGACTGGATCAAGACCGGCTGGAAGGAAGAGCGGCTGATCTACCGTCACTGGTTCAACGAGCGCACCCAGAAAAAGCGGTTCTACGGCATGTTCGAGCTGCAGAAACGCCTTGGCCTGACGCGCGACATTCCTGCGGACCTGCAAATCCAGATCGGCAGCCAGTGGTGGTGCCTGCGCCGCCAGACCATAGAGGCGGTGATGGCCTTCACCCGCAAGCGCAAAGACGTGATGCGGTTTTTCAAGACCACCTGGATTCCGGACGAGACGTTTTTTCAGACCATCGTGCGCCATATCGTGCCCGACAATGAAATTCGTGCGCGCACGCTGACGTTCCTGATGTTTACCGACTACGGCATGCCGGTGACCTTCTATAACGACCACTACGATCTGCTGCTGGCCCAAGACTATCTGTTCGCACGCAAGATCAGCAGCGAGGCGACGGACCTCAAGCGCCGGTTGGGGTTGCTCTATTCGGCCAAGGATGTCGAACTGCAGATCAGCAACGAAGGGCGCAACCTGTTCAAGTTCCTGACTGGTCGGGGACGGATCGGGCGGCGGTTCTCTACCCGTTTCTGGGAGACGGAGAGCACGCTGGGGCGAGAGCGCGAGCTGCTGATTGTCGTGTGCAAAAAGTGGCATGTCGCCAAACGCGTGCTAGAGCAGATGCGTCAGGTCACCAATCTGCCCGCGATCGAATATCTTTTCAGCGAACAGGACACCCCCCTGCCCGATCTTGGCGGCATCCAGAACAGTCTGGGCAAGCGCACCCGCCACCGGCGGTCCCTGATGCGGATGCTGTTCGACTATTACGAGGCCGACCGGCTGATCGTCTGCATGGACCCCGGCGATATCGACCTGCTGAACGACTTTGCCTCTGACCGGTCGATGACACGGGTTCTCGAGATCGAATGCCAGTTCTCGGATGACTACCTGATCGGCCACGCCATGCGCGTGGGGCTGGCGGGCGAACGCACCTCGGCTGACACGCTGGAACGGCTGCTGCCCACCATCCGGAACGACCTGACCCTTGAATCCGACCGCATCCGCGACGCGCAGTTTGAAAACTACGCCCGGATGCGCGAAACAGCCTCGGCGCAGGACAATGCCGAGGCGCTGGCCGCTTTCCTGCGCATCTCTCCGGAACAGGCGCAGCCCATTGCCGACACACATTATCTTTTCACCGATTAAGGACATCCCATGGCTTACAGCTACGACGACCAGAACATCTTTGCCAAAATCCTGCGCGGCGAAATCCCGAACAACACGGTATATGAATCCGACCACGCGCTTGCCTTTCGCGATATCGAACCCCAAGCGCCGACGCATGTGCTGGTGATCCCCAAGGGCCCCTACATCAGCTTTGACCACTTCGCGGCAGAGGCAAGCGATGCCGAAATCGTCGGCTATGTACGCGCCATCTCGGAAGTCTGCAAAGCCGAAGGTGTCACATTGGACGCGGGCGAAGGGTTTCGTATGATCGCCAACGCCGGCGCGCATGGGGTTCAGGAAGTCCCGCATCTGCATGTGCATATTCTGGGCGGTCGGCCCATGGGGCGCATGGTGGCGCGCCCCAGCTAACCCGTCACGACATCAATCAGTGCGCAAAAGGCGCGGCGTGATCTTGCGCCGCGCTTATTTGTTTTTACGACCCGCCCGCCAGCGCGCGAAACGGCCCTGCTTTTCGGCGATGTCATCTTCCAGCCGCTCTAACGTCGGATCGATGCGCGCGCGTTTGAACCGACGCCAGCGGACCCAGATCGCATAGACCACGGCCGCAAACAGGGTCAGGATAATGATATTCAGGAACGGGATGCCCTTGCTGGCATCCGGCCCGTCCACCACGCGCACGGACACCGCGTTGGGGAAGATCGACAGGAACTCGTTGCGCCAGCCGTAATGCTTGACCGCGACATACTGCGGCGTACCGGCGGCGGACTTCAGATCAGATGCCTCAGCCTGCAGGTTGGTCGTGTCGAACTTGAAATACGGCGGCCAGCCCCAGCCGGTATCCTCGTTGCGGTAGACCATGACGTCGCCTTTGGCCCGACGCGTCTGGATGAAGAAAACATCGCGGTTACCCAAGGCGGTGCTGTTGCCCACATCCGCATGCGACCAGAAGATCGAGTTCTCGCCAAAGTCGATGCGCTTTTCATAGGTGTCGGTGATCCGCACGATATCGACCTGAGGCAGCGTATAGTGAAAGAACGCGGCAATAATCAGCCAGATCACACCCCAGAAGGTCCATTTGATGATCGCCATCGGCGTTACCCCTTAGTTAAAGTTGGTGAGGTAGACGGTCAGGATGACCAGCCCCACCGGGACAATATAGACCCCAAGGATCAGCTTGCGACGGATCGACCCGTCATATCGTTTGAGCCCTCGTTGCACGAAAATGTCGCGATCCACAAGACGCGGCCCGTCCTCCCACTTCTGGTAGAGCTTGCCGCGCCGTACCCGACGCGAATAGATCGACAGGGCGATATAGATGATTGTTAGAACGACGAACCCGATGACGATCAACCTTAACAAAGCCAGCATAATCCCTGCGCCTCTCTTGTGCCCCGGGCCGGGTGTCAGTCGGTGACGGGCCAGACGATCTTGATCTCGCCGCCGCTTTCACGCTCTGGGGTTTCCAGCTCTCCGCCCAATTGCTGCGCGGCGGCAAGCAGGATGCGCATGCCGAGCCCCGTGCCCGTGGTCCGATCTTTGGGAATACCGGGGCCGTCGTCAATGCAGCTGAGGTGGTAGAAGCCGCCCTTGCGCTCGCCGCGCAGGTCGAGTGTCCCGCGCTTGCGGCCCTCGTAGGCGTATTTCGCAGCGTTGGTCATCGCCTCGTTCACGATCATCCCCACGGATGACGCAGAGCGGGACGACAGATGCGCCTGATCAACCTCTATGTTCACCTGCACCCCGTCGGGCAATTGTTCACTGGTGGAATGAGCGACCTTCTTCAGGAAGGCTGCAATATCCACCGCGGCACCTGTTTCGGTCAGGTACAACGCTTCATGCAGGCTGCTGATGGTCGACAGGCGGCCCTGAATGGTGTCCAGCGCGGCGCGGGCTTCGGGGGATTTTTCGCTGCGGATCTGGATGCGGATCAATGCCTCTAGGGACTGGAGCGAGTTTTTCACGCGGTGGTCGACCTCTTTGCGCAGCACCTCGGCATCGGCTAGGGCCTTGCGCAGCTCGATCTGCCGCATCGCCTGCCCCGCCAGCACCTTGAGCGCACGGCGCTGAAAATCATTCAGCTGATGCGGTTTCTTATCCAGCACGCAGAGCGTCCCGAGCGGCAGATTCTTGTCATCCTCCAGCAAGGCACCGGCATAGAACCGGATCGAATCCTCGCCGGTGACGAAATTATTGTCAGCGGTGCGCGGATCGGCGGTGGTGTCGTTCACCTCCAGGTAGTCATCGCCCGCGATGGCATGGGCGCAAATACTGTCGGTGATGTCGCTACCGTCAATTTCAAGCCCGACCTTGGATTTGAACCACTGGCGGTCTTCATCCACCAAAGAGATCAGCGCGATCGGCACCTCGCAAATCTCTGCCGCGAGGCGCGTGATGTCGTCGAACCCTTCTTCGGGGGCGCTATCCAGAATATTATATCCCCGCAGCAACGCGAGGCGCATTTCTTCTTGTTCTATCAAAGATGCTTTCATCGGGAACACTCACGAAACAGCGTGCGGAAAGCACTTTTAACAAGACTAAGGATGCAGGCGATAGGCACGGATATGGCCTGACACCCCCATCCCGCGACAGCGATGCGTCAAGATATCGACGTGACAGAGTACGTCAAGCCATATTCCCTGTTTGTACTCGCGGTTACCCCCAACCGCTAAAAGGGCGTTTGCCCCCCGTAAAGGGGGGCAGCGCAATCAGCCTACGACGTTGAAATCAGGGCCATAAGGATAGCCGGTGATATTGTCGTTGCCGTCTTCTGTGATCACCAGAATATCGTGTTCGCGGTAGCCGCCCGCGCCGGGTTGACCTTCGGGAAGGGTCAGCATCGGCTCCATCGAGATGACCATGCCGGGTTCAAGCACCGTGTCGATGTCCTCGCGCAGCTCCAGCCCTGCTTCGCGGCCATAGAAATGCGACAGCACGCCGAACGAATGACCATAGCCGAAGGTGCGGTATTGCAGCAGGTCACGCTCTTCGAGGAAGGCGTTGATCTTGTGGGTCACATCGGCGCAGCTGACACCGGGCTTCAGCAGGCTCATCCCGTATTCATGGGCGGCGACATTTGCCTCCCAGATTTTCAGGCTTGCGGGGTCCACCTCTCCGGCGAACATGGTGCGTTCCAGCGCCACGTAATAGGCCGAGATCATCGGGAAGGTGTTCAGCGACAGGATATCGCCGCGCTCCAGTTGCCGCGCAGTGACCGGATTATGCGCACCATCGGTGTTGATGCCGGATTGGAACCACACCCAGGTGTCGCGGTATTCGGCGTCGGGGAACCGCTTGGCGATTTCAAGCTCCATCGCATCGCGGCCTGCCATTGCGATGTCGATCTCGCGCGCGCCGATCTTGACCGCATCGCGGATCGCATAGCCGCCCACGTCAGCAACCTGAGCGGCCTGACGGATCAACGCAATCTCTGCCGGAGACTTATGCATCCGCTGGCGCATGGTCGTCTCGAACAGGTCGATCATCACCACCGGCTCAAGGAAATCTTCCAGCTTGTCGCGCTGCATTAGCGTCAGGTGGTCCCCCTCATAGCCGATCACCGCGCCCTTGCCCGTAACCGAGGCGACGGCGCGCCAGTAATTGTCGCGCTGCCAGTCGGTATAGGTAATGTTGTCGCAAAAGCTGCGGCGCCACGGCTGACCGGCGTCGATGCCTGCGGAAATCGTCACACAGTCTGTCTCGGTCACCACCAGCCCATAGGGGCGGCCAAAGGCGCAATACAGAAAGCCCGAATAATAGGCGATATTGTGCATCGACGTGAAGACCGCCGCCGTCGCTCCGGCCGCATCCATCCGTTCGCGCAGCTCTTCCAGACGCGCTTCGTATTCAGCGGTGTCAAACGGCAACGGAGACTTCGTGCCGTTATGGAAACGGTACATATCGGGACGGGCGGTTTTGGATGTATTGGTCATATCAGACCCTCCTTCTCAGAAAGGTCCCGGCGTGCAGGACGCAAGGGCCGTGAAATGCAGGACGACGCCATCGTCCCAACCCGCCCCCTGTCTCGCCGATTTGCGCGGCCCGATCAAGGCTCACTTTATGCCAAGCAGCGCTTTCACCATATCGCTGTCGGGGTCTTCCAGCAGGTCGATAATGTCAAAGTGGTGCCGCCCCTCGACGACGAACTGCTTGGCCCCCCACACGCGCGAGAATTGTTCGGCCTGCTCCAGAAAGGCGGGGCGCTCATCGGCCCCGACCCAGATCGTGACGTTCACCCCATGGGGCGGCGTCATGTTCACGGGGCTTTCCGCCGTCGCTTCGGCTTCGTCCAGCTGAAGGATGTCGTTCATAGAGGTCTGCAACAGCGGCATCAGATCTGCCACGGGCGAGATGGACACGATATTCTCGATCCGGTCGCGGACATCGCCGGACAGGATCAACGGGTCGGTCATGCGGGCAACCTGCTGCCCACCCGCGGAATGGCCGACAAGCGCCAGCGCACCTTGGGTGCGTTTGGCGATCTCGGAAATGGCGCGAGCGACCTGTCCGGTGATCTGGCTGATCCGCACATCGGGGCACAGGTCATAGCCGACCATCGCAACCGCATAGCCGCGCGCCAGGGGGCCAGCCGCCAGATGGGACCAATCGGCAGGAGCAAACGCTTTCCAATAGCCACCGTGGACAAAGATCACCGTGCCCCGCGACACGCCTTCGGGTTCAAACAGATCATAGATTTCGCGGTCGGTCGGCCCGTAAGAGATATTCTTTTGCGCACGAAACCCCAGCTTCTTGCGGAATGCCGCTGCGGCGTCTTTCCAGCGGGGCGGATATGCCTCTGCGTTATTGATATAAGCGGCGTTGGCATAGGCGTCGTCTAGCTGCATGTGGTCCTCCGTCAGCGTCCCGATACGAACTGGAACTAGACAATCATAGCGTTTGTTGCTTTGGGTAACCACAGACAAAAGCGGAGAGATCAAAATGACTGACGCAAAGACTGACCTGAAATCAATGCTCAAGGATCCAAGCCTGCTAGAGACCCGCGCCTATATTGGTGGTGAATGGGTGGATGGCGACGATGGCACCTTTGATGTGGTGAACCCCGCCCGCGGCGATGTGATTGCCAAGGTCGCCAACCTCAGCCGTGCGCAGGTGGCCGGCGCCATCGCCCAGGCGGAAAAGGCACAGAAGGAATGGGCCAGCTGGACTGGCAAGGAACGGGCCGGCGTCATGCGCAAATGGTTCGACCTGATGATGGAAAACCAAGACGATCTGGGGGCCATCCTGACCGCTGAACAGGGCAAGCCTCTGGGCGAGGCCAAAGGCGAAATCGCATATGGCGCGTCCTTTATCGAATTCTTCGGCGAAGAGGCCAAGCGCGTCTACGGTGAGACCATCCCCGGCCACCAGCGCGACAAGCGGATCACCGTGATCAAGCAGCCCATCGGCGTGGCCGCGTCGATCACGCCCTGGAACTTCCCCAACGCGATGATCACCCGCAAGGCCGCGCCCGCGCTGGCCGCCGGCTGCGCCTTTGTGGCGCGCCCCGCTGCGGAAACACCGCTGTCGGCAATCGTGATGGGTGTGCTGGCCGAACGCGCGGGCATCCCCGCAGGCGTGTTCAACGTGCTGCCGTCGTCGTCCTCCTCTGCCGTGGGCAAGGAGTTCTGCGAAAACCCCGCCGTGCGCAAACTGACCTTTACCGGATCAACCGAAGTGGGCCGCATCCTGCTGAAACAGGCTGCCGATCAGGTCATGAAATGCTCGATGGAGCTGGGGGGCAACGCGCCGTTCATCGTCTTTGACGACGCCGATCTGGACGCCGCTGTCGAAGGCGCGATCCTGTGCAAGTTCCGCAACAACGGCCAGACCTGTGTTTGCGCGAACCGCATTTACGTGCAGGCCGGTGTCTATGACGCCTTCGCTGAAAAGCTGAAAGCCCGCGTTGAAAAGATGAAGGTCGGCGACGGCTTTGAAGACGGCGTAGAGCTGGGGCCGCTGATCAACGGCGATGCCTCCGAGAAGGTGAAAGAACATGTCGAGGACGCGGTGTCGAAAGGTGCCGAAATCCTGCTGGGCAGCAAAGAAGAGAAGATGGAGGGCAACTTCCTCGCGCCGACCATCATCACCGGTGTGACGCAGGATATGAAAGTCTCGAAAGAGGAAACCTTCGGCCCGCTCGCCCCGCTGTTCAAGTTCGATAACGAAGACGACGTGATCGAGATGGCCAATGACACGATCTTTGGTCTTGCGTCCTACTTCTACGCCAAAGACCTGAGCCGCGTGTACAAGGTCGCAGAGGCGCTGGAATATGGCATCGTGGGTGTGAACACCGGCATCATCTCGACCGAGGTCGCGCCGTTTGGCGGCGTCAAGCAGTCCGGTCTGGGCCGCGAAGGCAGCCACCACGGGATCGAGGATTATCTGGAAATGAAGTACATCTGCATGTCGGTCTGACCTGCGGATCATCTGGCATTAGAAACGGGCGGCGGGATCATCCTGCCGCCCGTTTTCGTATCAGCCGTTCAGCGCGCGGGTGATCAACTGGCCCAAGCGCTCGATCCCTTCCGCGATCTTGCCTTCGGTCGAGGTGGAATAGCTGAGCCGCAAGGTATTGCGCCCCGTCCCGTCCGCGAAAAACGCGTGCCCCGGTACAAAGGCGACCCGTTCGCTTTCCAGCGATTGTTTCAGCAGATCGGCCCCGTCCAGCGTGTCGGGCAGTGTCACCCAGATGAACATGCCGCCTTCGGGTTTGGTCCAGCTCACCCCTTCGGGCATATGCGCCTGCAGCGCTTCCAGCATAGCGTCTCGACGGGCACGGTAGGCGCTGCGGATCGTGTCGATGTGGCTGTCGAAATGCTGCTCCGCGACCGAGGCCACGGCGATCTGGTTCAGTGTGGCACTGTGCAGATCCGCCGCCTGTTTCATCAGCACAAGTTGCGAGATCACCGGCATCGCGGCGCAGACCCAGCCCACACGCAGCCCGGGCGACAGTGTTTTCGAAAAGCTGCCGCAATAGATCGTCCGACAGGCTTCCAGATCACCGTTCCGGCGTTCGGCCTCAAGCGCGAGGATCGGCGGGATCGCGTCGCCGTCAAAGCGCAGCGACTGATAGGCCGCGTCTTCGATCACGGCGATGTCCATTTCCTCGGCCAGATCAATCACCCGCTCGCGCGCGGCGCGGCTGACCGTGGCCCCTGTCGGATTGGCAAAATCAACGGAAAGATAGGCGAACTTGGCCGCGCCGCCTGCCTCTTTCGCGGCGGCGGCATAATCCGTGCCACTGCGGTTGCTCAGCGGGTCCAGCTTGTCATAGCGCGGCTCGTAGGCGTTAAAGGCTCCCAAGGCCCCCAGATAGGTCGGCCAGCCCACCAGCGCGGTATCCCCCGGCGACAGGAACAGCTTGCCCAGATAATCCAGCGCCTGCTGCGAGCCCGAGGTGATCAGGATGTTGTCCGGCGTCGCCGGAATACCGATCGCCTGCATCTGCGCGGCAATCCAGACGCGCAAAGGTTTGTGCCCCTCGCTGGTGGAATACTGCAACCCCTGCGCCGCCATCGGCCCGTTCAGCGCCTCGGCAAAAGCGTCCTGAAACGCCGCTTTTGGAAACAGATCAGGGTCAGGGATACCACCCGCGAAAGAGATGATATCCGGCTGGTCCAACAGCTTGAGCAGCTCGCGAATTTCCGACGCCTTCATGCGATTGGCGCGTGTGGCAAATATTTCCTGCAGTGACATCCGGCGTTCCTCCCCCGACTGGATCGGGGCACTGTGCCCATTGCGCTATTTTAAGTCAACAACTGTGACCTAGCCCCCATGCGCGCACAAAAAAGCCCGGCGCAAATGCACCGGGCTTCGTCTGTCACTGAGGTGTCGCTTAGTTAACGGTGTTCGCGTCAACCACATCCTTTTCAATCGCCTTTGGCGCACGCGCGATCTGGATCTGGCGCGGTTTCAGCGCTTCGGGCACCTGACGTTCCAGATCGATGTGCAGCATACCGTCGGCATGGGCCGCGCCGGTCACTTGCACGTGATCCGCCAGATGGAAGCGGCGTTCGAACGCGCGGGTCGCGATGCCACGATGCAGATAGGTCTTATCCGTATCTTCATCAGCTTTGCGCGCCGAGACGATCAGAGATTTTTCACGGACTTCAACGCTCAGGTCGCCTTCGGAAAAGCCGGCGACGGCGATGCTGATACGATAGGAATCATCGTTCAGTTTTTCGATGTTGTAAGGGGGATAGCTTGGCTGCGGTGCGTCGTTGGCCATCACGCGATCCATCAGATTGGCAATCTGGTCAAAGCCGACAGTCGAACGGTGCAGCGGTGCAAAATCAAAACTACGCATAGGTATTCATCCTCGTTTGAGCGATAATCATTCAGGCCTTCCACCATGGACAGACCCTGGGTTGTCTGCCGGAACCCTCAACAGGCGTTCCGGTGACATGCATGTGGGGATGGATAAATCGCGTTTCAAGGGGACAAAATCACCCCTGATGACAAGGTCAGGGTTTGACGAATTTCGCGCCGGTGGTGCGGCGGCGATCCTCTGACGTGATGCGCTTGCTGACAACACCTCCGCCTTGGAACACCCCCTTGCCCGCCACCAGATCCGCCTGAAGCCGCGCCAGCGGCGCACCAAGCGCGGTACCAAGAGACACTTCCTTGTCCTCGACATGGGCCTTGGCGGATACGACAGACACAATCTGCGGCACCCCGTTTTCAAAGGTAAAGATCGGCGCACCACTGGCCCCGAAATCGACGGAGCATGTGGTCACCAGCACGCCTTCTTGGCGGGCCAGCACGCTGCAGACCTCTTGCAGGGACGGTGCCTCTGACCGGTCCTTGGCATAGCTCACCACCCCTAACTGGTCGCCGCGGCGCGGACGGCGGGCGGTGTCAAAAGGTTTGATCGTGGTATTGCGGATCGGCCGGTCGAGTTCGAGCAGGGCCAGATCGTTGCGCACACGGTCCGAGGATACGACGCCGTCGTAGACATAATCGGGATGCACCACCGCACGGCGCACATTGCGATAGGCCCCCGCCCGCCCGTTGCGCCAACCGGCAAGGAATTCTACCTCGCCATGATCAATGCGCTGCTTGCTTTCCTTGTCGTACAGACAATGCGCCGCCGTCAGCACCAGACGGGGCGCGATCAACGCGCCGGTGCAAAACCCCTTACCGCCGATATCCAGACGGCCCACGGCCTCCCACGCGCCGGCATCCACCCCCGTGTCCAGCCTGCGCAACCGCGCATCCTGAGCAAGCCCGGCCGTCGCGACGGTCAGGCACATGATAGAGATGGCTACCCAACGGCGCACGGATATCGCTCCTACTTCGGTGAGGTCTGGTCTTTAGCCTCTCCTAGCCGCGAGATAAGGCGAAAATGCGGCGAAAACCTTAGCGGAGGCGAGGAATCTGCAAATTTGCGCCTTTTTCTTGCGACAACGCCGGAGGCTTCGGCCCACCCGACGCCCAATCCAGCAACTCTACCGTGTGCACCACGGGCACGCCCGCCGCCGATCCGATCTGCATCATGCAGCCGATATTGCCTGCCGCGATCACGTCGGGGTTCTTGGCCTGCAGGGTTCTGACCTTCCGGTCTTTCAACTGCTTAGAGATTTCGGGCTGCATCAGGTTATACGTCCCCGCCGACCCGCAGCACAGATGTGAATCCGCAGGCTCGACCACGGTAAAGCCTGCGCGTTTCAGCAAATCCTTGGGGTAGCTTTTGATCTGCTGGCCGTGTTGCAGGGAACAAGCGGCATGATAGGCCACGGTCAGTCCGTGATGGGCGGGCGTGGGGGCCGTTGGCGCGTCGATGCCCGCGATATCCCCCTTGGCGGGGTTGGGCATGGCGACAGGGTCTGCGTCCCCCGCAAGATCGTGCAGCACCTCGGACACATCCTTGGCGATCGCCGACACACGCGCCGCATCCGCCGCCAGCAGGTCGTTGCGGAACATATGGCCGTAGTCTTTCACCGTGGTGCCACAGCCCGAAGTGTTGATGACGATGGCGTCCAGCCCCTGCCCGTCCATCTCGGCGCACCATGCCTTGATGTTGCGCGCCGCTGTGGCGTGACTTTCGCTGGTTTTGCCCATGTGATGGGTCAGCGCCCCGCAGCAGCCCGCGCCTTCGGCGACGACCACTTCGCAGCCCTGCCGTGTCAGCAGGCGGATAGTGGCGTCGTTGATGTCGGTGTTCAGCGCCTTTTGCGCACAGCCCGTCATCAGCGCCACCCGTTTACGCGGTGCCCCCTGCGCGGGGAAGCTTTGCGGGTCGTCGTTGCGGCTGACCGGAGGAATCGTCTTGGGGGCCATCTCGATCATCGCACGCAACCGCGCGTCGGGCATCAACCGCGCGAAGGGCCGCCCGATCTTCGCCCCCAGCAGCGCCAGCCGGAACCGCGTCGGATAGGGCAGGATACGCGCCAAAATCCACCGCAGGGCGCGATCGCTGAAGGGCCGTTTGTAGCGTTTTTCGATGTAATCGCGGGCGTGATCCACCAGATGCATATAGTGCACGCCCGAGGGGCAGGTCGTCATACACGCCAGACAGGACAGGCAGCGGTCGATGTGTTTGACCGTCTTTTCATCCGGATCGCGGTCGTTCTCGAGCATGTCCTTGATCAGATAGATACGCCCGCGCGGGCTATCCAATTCGTCACCCAACACCTGATACGTGGGGCATGTGGCGGTGCAAAAGCCGCAATGCACACAGGCGCGCAGAATTTCGTTGCTGCGCGCCGTCGCGGGGTTTTTCAACTGTTCTGCGGTGAATGTGGTTTGCATGAAAGCTCCGGCGTTGCGGGCACGAGACCCTGACGAGGTAAAGAGTTAAGCGGCGACGGTGCTGGCCCAGATCAGGCCGAACCAGGGCAGCGTGGTGGCCACGATCCCCAGCACATTGGTCCAGCGCCGCGTGACGGGGCCGGGATAGGCGCGGCGCAACACCTGCGCGACAAAGGCCAGAACGGCGATCCAGCCCAGCCAGATACAGGCAATCGCCCCCATCGACGCCAGCAGGTTTTCGCCCCAATACTGCGCCACGCCATAGCGTATCGCCATCCCCGCCACGGCACAGAGAAAAGCCAAGAGCACCAGCGCACGCAGGCTACGCCGGTCAGGCTTGCCACGGGTCAAGAGGCGGAACACCAACGGCCCGCCGATAAAGACGACAAGGAAGACCGCAAGCAAGCTCATGCCGCACGGTCCAGCTGGCCCGCGTTGAAGATGCCCTTGGGGTCGAATTGCGCCCGCAGGGCCGCTGTCAGCCGCGCCACACCGGCGGGTTCGGGGTGGAACACGCCCAAGCGCGCCTTGGTCTGCGCATCGGCCCGCACCAGCGTTGCATGCCCATCCATCGGCCCGATGGCCGCGCGCAGATCATGGCCCGCGGCGCTGCGCAGCCAGATCAGCCCGCCCGCCCAGTCATAGGTCCAGCGCTCTGCCCCCGACCGCGCCGCGATCCCCGGCGCGTCAGAGGGTTTGCACGACACGCGCCACACATCACCCTGCCCGTCGTGAAACGCCGCCACATCACGGATGCCGGACCAAAGCGCCTGCGTCGCCGCTGCATCGCGTTGCTCGACCTCTGCCCCCGCGCCGGCGAGCAACGATTGAAGCTGGCTCAGACGGTAGCTGACCGATGCCTCGAACCCCTCTATGCGCAGTGCGGTTTCGCGGGTGGCAGGGTCATGGGCGGCACCTGTCACCTCGAACGGGCTGCCAAGGGCGCGGGCCATCGCGGCCACAGCGGCCCCATCGTCCAGCCCGTGCAACACCAAGGTCGCCTGCGTTTCAGGGCGTGGCAACACCTTCATCGACACCTCGCTCAGCACACCCAAAGTGCCGTAAGACCCCGCCATCAGCTTGACCAGATCATAGCCGGTGACATTCTTCATCACGCGCCCGCCGTTCTTGACCACGGCACCGCGCCCGTCGACAAAGCGCACCCCCAGCAGAAAGTCCCGCGCCGCCCCGACCGAGATCCGCCGCGGCCCGCTGATATTGCCGGCCATCACCCCACCGATCGTCGGCGTGCCGCTGGTGCCCAACAACCCGCGATGGTCCATCGGTTCGAACGCGAGACGCTGGTTTTCGGCGGCCAGCGCCTCTTCGATCTCGGCCACGGGGGTGCCGGGTTTCGCGACCAGCGTCAGCGCACCGGGTTCATACAGCGTGATCCCCTGCAGCCCCGCAACGCGCATGATCTGACCTGTCGCGGGCAGGCCGCGCGTGCCGCCCCCCTGAACCGAGATCGGGCCAGCGGCACCTTTGACCGCTTCGACCAGCGCCTCTTCGGATGTGATGGCCATGTCTCGGCTCCTTCGTCGTGCGTGTGATCTGTTGAAGATCAGCAGTTAATCAGGCGCGGGTTATTCCGCCGCCAGCGCCACGGCGCGGCGTGTCTCTGACGCATCCAGCGGAAAGACCTTGGCTGGGTTCAGCAGCCACGCGGGGTCGAACACATCCTTCACCGCCATCTGCGCCTCCAGATCGTCGGGGGCGTATTGCACATGCATCAGATCGCGTTTCTCGATCCCGACGCCATGTTCGCCGGTCAGACAGCCGCCCACCTCGACGCAGAGCTTGAGGATCTCGGCCCCGAATTCCTCGCACAGCTCCAGATCGCCCGGTTTGTTGGCATCAAACAGGATCAACGGGTGCATATTACCGTCGCCTGCATGGAACACATTGCCGACCTTCAGCCCGAACTGATCGCTGAGTTCCTTGATGCGTTTGAGCACGAAGGGCAGCGAGGACACAGGGATGGTGCCATCCAGACACATGTAGTCGTTGATCTGCCCCATCGCGCCAAAGGCCGATTTCCGACCCAGCCAGATCTTGGCGCTTTCCTCAGCGGATTTGGATTGCCGCAGCTCCACCGGATTGTGCCGCTGCGCGATGTCGGAAATCAGACCCAACTGGTGGTCAATCTCCGCGTCGGAGCCTTCGACCTCGATGATCAGCAGCGCCTCGCACATGGGATAACCAGCCTTGGCGAAGGCCTCCGTCGCTTCGATACAGGGGCGGTCCATGAATTCGATGGCGACGGGCAAGACACCCGCCTTGATGATGTCAGAGACACATTCCCCCGCGACCTCGTTATCGTCGAACCCGATCAACACGGGCCGCGCGCCTTCGGGTTTGTGCAGGATGCGCAGCGTGGCTTCGGTGACGACCCCCAGCTGCCCTTCAGAGCCGCAGATCAGCCCCAGCAGGTCCAGCCCGCCCGCATCCAGATGCGCGCCGCCGACCTCGATCACCTCGCCATCCATCAAGACCATCGTAACGCCCATGAGGTTGTTGGTCGTCACCCCGTATTTCAGACAATGCGCCCCGCCCGAATTCATCGCGATATTGCCCGCGATGGCACAGGCCAGCTGGCTTGAAGGATCGGGCGCGTAAAAGAAACCGTCTTCCTCGACCGCGCCTGTGACGCTCAGGTTGGTACGCCCGGTTTGCACCTTGATGATGCGGTTGGGGTAATCGGTTTCGATCACCTCGTTCATACGCGCCACGCCAAGGATCACGCAGTCCGCCGTGGGCAGCGCGCCCCCCGCCAGCGACGTACCGGACCCGCGCGGCACGACGGGCACGCCCTCTTCGTGGCAGATGCGTAACACGTCCGACACCTGCTGTGTGGTATAGGGCAACACCGCCACCATCGGCGCACATTTATAGGCGGTCAGCGCGTCACATTCATAGGCCCGCGTCTCACGCTCATCCGAGATGACAGCATCAGCCGGCAGAACCTGACGCAGCCGATCAACCACACGCGTCTTGCGCGCGATCACGGCTTGGCTGGGAATGGGCATTTCCATGGCGAACCTCCAGTTTGGTAAAATAATATGACCAATTAAAGACATTGGCAACATAGAACCCGTCGGCGTATGCAGCTTAGCATGACTTGGATGGATCGCATCGCCCTGTTTCAACCGCTGGATTATGCCGCTTTGGCGATAATCTTTTGCGCCTGGCTGGCCATTGGCTGGCGCATCGAACACCCGAACCCCGCAAAGCCCTCTGTGTCGCTGATCATGGCGCAATACCGGCGCGAATGGATGACCCAGATGATCACCCGTCAGCCGCGTATCTTTGATTCGCAGATGATCAGCACCCTGCGGCAAAGCACGGCTTTCTTCGCCTCTACCAGCATGATCGCTTTGGGTGGGACATTGGCGCTTTTGGGCAACAGCGAGCGTCTGTCGACAGTGGTCGAAGACCTTGCCCTGACCGAGCTGCCCACCGTGGTGTGGGAATTCAAAATGCTGCTGCCACTGTTCTTTCTGACCAACGGCTTTCTGAAATTCGTCTGGTCAAACCGGCTGTTTGGCTATTGTTCGGTGCTCATGGCCGCCGTCCCAAATGACCCCGAGGACCGCCGCGCACCCCCGCTGGCGTCCAAGGCGGCAGAGATCAACATCACCGCCGCGCGCAGTTTCAATCGGGGGTTGCGGTCGCTTTATTTTGCGCTGGCCAGTCTGGGCTGGATCGTCGGCCCGATCCCCCTCACCGTAGCGGCCATGGTCACCGTCATCATCATCTGGCGGCGCGAGTTCACGTCACTGTCACGGCGCATTCTATTGGAAAATGAGCAAGGCTAGTCTATATGTCTGTTTTCAGACATTGGTGTATTCATGTACAAATTGATCCTTTCCATTCCGCTGCTGGTTGCAGCACAGGTCGCTGCGGCTGACCCGACCTCCATCAACTCGGTGCGCGTGTCGAAAGAGGGCGGCCTTTATAAATTCGACGTGACGATCAGCCATAATGATACCGGCTGGGACCACTTTTCGGACGCGTGGCGCATTCTGGATGCCGATGGCAACCAGCTGGCGATCCGCGAATTGATCCACCCCCACGTGGACGAACAACCGCTAACCCGTTCCCTGTCCGGCGTTGAGCTGCCCGCAGGCACGACAGAGGTCGGCATTCAGGCCCGCGATACGCAGTCCGGTTGGGGGAAGGAGATCAAGAAGGTCCAGATCAAGTAAGGTTTGGGCCCAGCCGGACCCCAGAGCTGGCGGATTTATACGCGGTGGTATGGGCCGCCCGACAGGATCGAGGCGGCGCGATACAGCTGTTCTGCCAGCATGACGCGCACCAGCATGTGCGGCCAGACCATCTTGCCGAATGACAGCGCATGATCCGCCTCGCGGCGTAGCTCTTTGTCGATGCCATCCGCGCCGCCGATGACAAAGCACAGATCCCCCCGCCCCTGATCGCGCCAGCCCCCTAGACGGTTGGCGAAATCCGGTGAGGTTTCGACCTTCCCCCGTTCGTCCATCACGCAGATCAACGACCCCGCAGGAATGGCACGGCGCAACAGCGCGGCTTCGGCGGGCATACCGCCATTTTTCTTATCCTCAACCTCGATCACGCGCGCGGGCCCAAGGCCCAGCGCGCGACCGGTTCGATCGAACCGATTCAGATAATCATCAATGAGGTCTTTTTCCGGTCCGGCGCGCAAACGCCCGACCGCACAGATGTGAACACGCATGATCCCTGCCTGAAAGGCAGCTTAATGCGGCATCACGGCTGGGGCTTCTGTGGTCATCCACATCTTCTCCAGCTGGTAGAATTCGCGGACTTCCGGACGGAACACGTGAACGATCACATCGCCTGTGTCGATCAGCACCCAGTCGCCGGTTTCCTTGCCTTCGACCTTGGGCGAACGGCCATAGTCGTCCTTGACCATCTGGGCCAGCTTTTCGGCGATTGCCGAAACCTGACGCGAAGACCGGCCGGAGCACACAACCATATAGTCGCCGATCGCCGTTTTGCCGCGCAAATCGATCTGCACAACTTCTTCGGCTTTGTCGTCGTCAAGTTGGGAAAGGATTGAAGCCAGCAGAGCGTCGCTTGTGGCTGTGTTTTGTTCAGCAGTCATCAGGGCTGCCTGCGGGGTAGCAGTCGGAACTGCGTTTGAAAGCGTTGACAGGACATTGTCCTCCTTTAGACGCGCCGACAGTCCCCCGGCGCTGGGGATGTCCTAGAATAGGCACGCCGAAGTGAAATTTCAATGACAAGCGGCCATGACCGGCATTTACCGGCGCGCGCCAGTCGGGGCGGTTCCAAGAGCCGCGACACCACCGCTTTGACGGGCCGCCCGTAACGCGGCCAGAGAATGGCATACCCTGACGGGCAAACTCTTGTCCGCTGTGCATTTTTGCTGACGACACTGGCGTTGTCAGGGGGTACGACGACCACCCTCCTCGCAGCGCCATGAAGGTCTGGCCGAAAGGCACATATGCCATCCGTCCGGCTCGGGCTGGCAGTCGTGCCATTGCGTCGCAAAGCTGCCATGCGCCCGCGACAGGGGGATATGGCGGTTCGGGCGCAGTAACGACAGGCTCACGGCCCCGCTGATTCCCGCCGCTCATTCCTGTGTTGATCCGGCACCTGCTCCGGCGCGGGACAGGGCGAGCTTGCTGTCGTCCAGAACCTTGACCTCGCGCTGCGGGAAGGGAATCGAAATGCCGTGCTCCTTGAACGCATCCCAAAGCGCCAGGTAAACATTGCCCCTGATATTGGTCAGACCGCCTGTCGGGTCCTTGATCCAGAAGCGCAGGATATAATCGACGCTGCTATCCCCAAAGCCCACGATATGACAGACCGGCGCCTTGAAGCTCAGCACCCTCTCGACCCCGCTTGCGGCCTCTACCGCCAGTTTGCGCACCACATGGGGATCATCCCCGTAAGCCGTGCCGAAATAGATATCGAGCCGCACAAAATCGTTGGAGTGGGACCAGTTCACCACCTGACCGGTGATCAGGTCCTCGTTCGGGATCAGATATTCCTTCCCGTCCCGCGTCACGACAGAGGCATAGCGCGCGCCCAAGGTCTGGATCCAGCCAAAGGTATCGCCAAGGCTGATCACATCCCCCGGCTTGATCGACTTATCGATGAGGATGATGATCCCCGACACAAGGTTCGACACGACCTTTTGCAGGCCGAAACCAAGGCCCACACCAATCGCCCCCGACAGCACCGCAAGCCCGGTAAGGTCAATCCCGACGGCCTTGACCCCCATAAAGAACGCGATGCCATAAAGCGTCAGCTGTACGCCCTTCACCGCCAGCACTTGCATAGAGGGGCTGATGTCTTCGTTCTTGCGGATCGTGGCAGCGCTGGTCTGGCTGATGATCCGCGCCACAGAGAAGAACAGACCGATCACCACCAGCGCGGTGATGACCGTCAGCAGCGAAAGCCGGAAATCCCCGATCGACAGCGCCACCGAATCCAGAAACGCCGAGACATCATCGACCACGTTCAGCGCATAGAGCGTGGCGTAGATCCACAGCCCCCATGTCACCAGACGCCGCATGGGGCGGTTGCGCACCAGCCGCGCTGCAAAGGCGATACAGACCCAGACCGCCACCAGCGTTGCAAATATGCCGATCAGATAGGACCGCGACGGCCAGGTAATGTTCTGCATCACAAGATAGACCGTCCCTGCCAGCAGGGCGAACCACATGAGCCCCAGACGCCGCTTGACCTGCACCACCATGCGCAGCTGCCACTTGGACCACCCCTCGCGCGAGCGGACCCAGTTTTGCAGCCAGTTGCCCGTGGCGTGATGCAGCCCCCATGATATCAGCGCAAGCCCGAGCAGGATGAACATCTGGTACTGACGCCAGCCGGGCTGCATCAGGCTTTCCGCCAATCCGATCCCCCCTGCGATCAACGCCTGGATACTCTCAAGGAAATGGGCAAAGGGGTCTGGGGTCATCATAAACTTTCAAGGCAAGAAACTTGTACAGAGCTTCAATGGTGGGACAATCCCGCGCACCGCGCAAGAAGGGATACCCGCGCCCACGCACAACCACGTGATCCGATGCAGCCGCGCCACCACCGCGCCACCACCGCACACCGTCAGAATCCTTGATCACATGGCCGAAAGCGTCTAGCTAAGCCGCTATGACACATGTTTCAGACGATCTGTTCAACATTTGCGACCGCGCCCGCTTGCGCGAACGCTTTTTCGGGGCAACCCACACCGTGCTGGCGCGACTATAAACGCCCGCCCGCGCCTTGGCGCTCGTCTTTCGTACACCCCTATTCTTCGCTTACATAACATACGGGAGAGGACCACATGTCCCCCAAAACGCTCTATGATAAAATCTGGGATGCCCATGTCGCGCACGAGGCCGACGATGGCACCTGCCTTCTGTACATCGACCGTCACCTCGTCCACGAAGTGACCAGCCCGCAAGCCTTTGAAGGGCTGCGGATGACGGGCCGCACCGTGCGCCGCCCCGACCAGACCATCGCTGTGCCTGATCACAACGTGCCGACCACGCTGGACCGCGCCAACGCCGCGACGATGACCGAAGACAGCCGCGTTCAGGTGGCCGCCCTTGATACAAACGCCAAGGAATTCGGCCTGCACTACTACCCCGTGTCCGACGTGCGTCAGGGCATCGTGCATATCGTCGGCCCCGAGCAGGGCTGGACCCTGCCCGGCATGACCGTGGTCTGCGGCGACAGCCACACCGCGACACATGGGGCCTTCGGGTCGCTGGCCCACGGGATCGGCACCTCGGAGGTGGAACACGTGCTGGCGACGCAAACGCTGATCCAGAAGAAATCCAAGAACATGAAGGTCGAGATCACCGGCAAACTTGCCCCGGGTGTGACCGCCAAGGACATCACCATGACCGTGATCGGTGAAACCGGCACGGCGGGCGGCACCGGCTATGTCATCGAATATTGCGGCGAGGCGATCCGCGACCTGTCGATGGAAGGCCGCATGACCGTCTGCAACATGGCCATCGAGGGCGGCGCGCGCGCTGGCCTGATCGCGCCGGACGACAAGACGTTTGAATATTGCAAAGGCCGCCCCCACGCGCCCAAGGGCGCCCAGTGGGAAGCCGCGATGGATTGGTGGAAAACACTGTATTCCGATGACGACGCCCATTGGGACAAGGTCATCACGATCAAGGGCGAAGACATCGCGCCAGCCGTCACCTGGGGCACCTCGCCCGAGGATGTTCTGCCCATCACCGCCAAAGTGCCCGCGGCATCCGACTTTACCGGCGGCAAGGTCGACGCGGCGAAACGCGCGATCGAATACATGGGCCTGACCGAAGGCATGGCGCTGACCGATATCGAGATCGACACCGTGTTCATCGGGTCTTGCACCAACGGCCGCATCGAAGACCTGCGCGCTGCGGCGGCGGTTCTGAAAGGCAAGAAGATCAAGGACGGGATGCGCGCCATGATCGTCCCGGGCTCCGGCCTGGTGCGGGCGCAGGCCGAGGAAGAAGGGCTTGCCGATATCTTCAAGGATGCCGGTTTCGAATGGCGCCTTGCGGGGTGCTCCATGTGTTTGGCGATGAACCCCGACCAACTGGCACCGGGTGAACGCTGCGCATCGACATCGAACCGCAACTTCGAGGGCCGTCAGGGCTTCAAGGGGCGCACCCATTTGATGTCCCCCGCGATGGCTGCCGCTGCCGCTCTTACCGGACGTTTGACCGATATCCGCAAGCTCGACGCGTAAGCGGCCAGCAGATCAAAGGACAACAAAACCATGAACAAATTCGACAAGCTTTCCGGGATCGCGGCCCCCATGCCGATGGTGAATATCGACACCGATATGATCATCCCCAAGCAGTTCTTGAAAACGATCAAACGGTCGGGCCTTGGCGTGAACCTGTTTGACGAGATGCGCTATGACCGCGACGGCAACGAAGTACCGGATTTCGTGCTCAACAAACCGCAATACCGTGACGCGCAGATTCTTGTGGCGGGCGATAACTTCGGATGTGGTTCTTCGCGGGAACACGCGCCTTGGGCCATCGCCGATTTCGGCATCACCTGTGTCATCGCGCCCAGCTTTGCGGACATCTTCTACAACAACTGCTTCAAGAACGGCATCCTGCCGATCGCCCTGCCGCAAGAGCAGGTAGACCTGTTGATGAAAGACGCCGAAAAAGGCTCTAACGCGCGGATCGAAGTGGATCTTGAGGCGCAGACGATCACCAGCTCTGACGGCGAGGTCATCAGCTTCCAGGTTGACGCGTTCAAGAAGCACTGCCTGATGAACGGGCTCGACGATATTGGTCTGACGCTGGAAAAAGCGGCCTCTATCGACAGCTTCGAATCTGCCGCTGCACAGGCACGCCCCTGGGTCTGATCCCCACGGGCCCGGCCTGACGGGCTGGTGCGCTTGACCTAACCACGGGTTGAGTTCTATACATGGTTGTGGGCACCGCTTTGTTGCCCACAACAGACCGCGGGTTGCGTCATTTTCGCCGCAGCTATGATGCAATATCGCACCACACCTGCGCTCAAAATGTCTCAGATCCGCGCGCATCGTCAGGAACGGGCTTGAGGAATGTGGCGAAAGAAGACACAATTGAGGCAATTCTGAGGCAGGCCTTCGACACCCGAGGGCATCAAGTTGGAACAAGCACGCGGCAAAGAATCGTGGCTGGCCAGTTTGGAAGGGTAGTTTTGTGATTGCACGTATATCCGGCGCGGCAGCGCGTGGCATTCTGGTGGCATTGTTGATTGCAACGCCCGCCCTCATGTTACCCGATGCGTTGAACGATTCCAGCCAGATCACGATGCTGGTGGCGCTGATCGCCTGTTTCCTCACGTTCATCGAATACAACTCGAACTTCCCCAGCATCATCGAATTCCGCGACGCGGCCCCCTTCAACCGGCTGCGCTATGTCTGCCTACTGGTCACCATCATCCTGCTGACGTTGATCCTGAAGCAAAAGGTCAGCCCCTCGGTTCTGGGCGGTGCCATGACCTCTATCGGGACGATCCTTGGCAATGCGATGGATTTCCCCTTTTCGCCGGTGCGCATGATTGTCCTGATGCTGCCCGAAAGCGCCAGCGATGCGCTGGTGACATCGGTCCGTACGTCCGCGGGCATGGCCTATCTGATCTCGCTGATCTCGATGGGGGCGTTTCTGGTGCTTGTGCGCATCATGAATTGGCCAGTGCGTCAGGGGGCCTTTAACGTCTGGGTGAACCTGCCGCTGTTCGACCCGACCGCGGGCGGCGATGTCATCTATCGTCTGCAACGGGACGCGCGGATCAATATCGCGCTTGGCTTCCTTCTGCCCTTCCTGATCCCCGCAGTAGTCAAAGCGGCGGCCGATCTGCTAGACCCGATTACATTGCAGAACCCGCATACCCAGATCTGGACAGTCGCCGCATGGGCCTTCCTTCCTGCCAGCATCATCATGCGCGGCATTGCCATGGGCAAGATCGCCGAGATGATCGAAGAGAAACGCCGTCGCGCCTATGCCGACGAGGCGGAGAAAGATCACGGCTTGCAGCCAGCCTGATCGCAGGCGTCCTGCTGGCCGCATCCCCCGCGGTCGCAGAGCCCCTGCGCATCGCCACCTTCAACACCGAATTATCGCGGGCCGGACCGGGTCTGCTGCTGCGCGACATTGCCAAAGGGGCGGACCCGCAGATTACCGCTGTGACGCGCCTGCTGGAAAATGTTGCTGCCGATATCATCGTGCTGCAGGGGGTGGATTACGATCTTGGCGGCACAACGCTTGGCGCTTTGGCGGACAGGCTTGGCGAGGCTGGCCCCAGCTACCCCTACCGTTTCGCGCTGCCTCCGAATGCGGGACGGCCTACGGGTCTGGATATGGACGGCGACGGTAAAACGGGCGGCGCGCGCGATGGTCAGGGCTATGGCCGCTTCTTCGGCGCGGGCGCGATGGCGATCCTGTCGCGCTATCCCGTGCTGCGCACCGATGTTCAGGATTACAGCGATTTTCTGTGGCGTGATCTGCCTGATGCGCTGCTGCCGCAGACGGACGGTGCCCCCTTCCCCTCTGCCGCGGCGCAAGAGGTGCAGCGGCTTGCCTCGCACGGGGCATGGGTCGTGCCCTTCGACATCCCAGAACAAGCGCCCCTGACCCTGCTGACCTTCTATGCCACGCCCCCTGTGTTCGACGGACCAGAGGACCGCAACGGCAAACGTAACCATGATGAAATCATGTTCTGGGATCACTATCTGGCGGGCACCTTTGGCACGCCGCCGACAGGCCGTTTTATCCTGCTGGGGGATGCAAATCTTGATCCGGCGAAAGGCGAAGGGCTGCGCGCCGCGATCCAGACGCTGTTGGATCACCCCGCGCTGCAAGACCCGCTAGCGGGTCAGCCCACCGTCACCTTCGACGGTTTGGGCGATATGCGTGTCGACTATCTACTGCCCTCAACCGACTGGCGCATCGTCGCCGCTGGCGTGGCCCGCGACCCCGCTGCCAGCCGCCATGGCGTGGTCTGGGCCGATCTTGACCGCTAGCCGTTCTTGACCCCTCTGCCTCCCCGCGCTACCCCGCTATCAACGTATTTTTCAGGAGACACCGCATGGCCAACCCCACATTGCTAATCCTCGCCGGTGACGGCATCGGCCCCGAGGTCATGGGCCAGGTTGTTCGCATCATCGACTGGTTTGGCGACAAGCGCGATCTGGCCTTTGACGTGGATCACGATCTGGTCGGCGGTGCCGCCTATGACAAACACGGCACCCCCCTGCATGACGACACGATGGCCAAAGCGCTGGCGGCGGATGCTGTTCTGCTGGGTGCCGTTGGCGGCCCGAAATACGACGAGCTTGATTTCTCCGTCAAACCCGAACGCGGCCTGCTGCGCCTGCGCAAGGAAATGGACCTGTTCTCGAACCTGCGTCCGGCACAGTGTTTTGACGCGCTGGCGGATTTCTCCTCGCTGAAGAAAGACCTCGTTGCCGGGCTCGACATCATGATCGTGCGCGAACTGACATCGGGTGTCTACTTTGGCGAACCCCGCGGAATTTTCGAGGAAGGCAACGAGCGCGTCGGCATCAATACACAGCGCTACACCGAATCCGAGATCGACCGTGTCGCACGGTCAGCCTTTGAACTGGCGCGTCGTCGGGGCAACAAAGTCTGCTCGATGGAGAAAGCCAACGTCATGGAAAGCGGCATCCTGTGGCGCGAAGTCGTGCAGAAAGTGCATGACGAAGACTACCCCGATGTCGAGCTGTCCCACATGTACGCCGACAACGGCGCGATGCAGCTGGTGCGCGCGCCCAAGCAGTTCGACGTGATCGTCACCGACAACCTGTTCGGCGATATCCTGTCCGATTGTGCCGCGATGCTGACAGGCTCGCTGGGGATGCTGCCCTCTGCCTCGTTGGGTGCGCCCAATGCCGATGGCCGCCCCAAAGCGCTGTACGAGCCCGTCCACGGCTCTGCCCCCGATATCGCGGGTCAAGGCAAGGCGAACCCCATCGCCTGTATCCTCAGCTTTGCCATGGCGCTGCGCTATTCCTTCGACCAAGGCGATGAAGCCGCGCGTCTGGAAAAAGCCGTTGAGAAAGTGCTCGCCGATGGGGCACGCACCGCGGATCTGATGGGCCCCGAAGGCGGCTCCCCCATCTCGACCTCGGAAATGGGCGACGCGATCCTCGCCGCCCTGGACGCGAGCGTGTAAGACATAAAGCGCAGCCCTGCTGGATGACCGGCGGGGCTGCTTTGCTTTCGCCGGACGCATCAGAAGCTGCCGCATGCCGCAGCCACGCCCGTTGAAGCGGGCATAAGCGAATGCAGCAGCCGTGACCCTATCCGCGTCCCTGCCGGCGCAGAAACAAAGTCGCCAGAGTGATCACCGTCGCCATCGCAATCACACCAAGATACCGTTCGTAAAGACCGTCGACATCGGTGGGTAGCATGAAAAAGACCGGTGCCGAGACGCTCCAGAGCGCGGAGAGACCGACAAGGATTCTGGCGTATATTGCACCGCAGCAGCGCGCCCCGTCTGACATGGACCACGGCAAGATCGCCATAAGAAGGCCAAGAGCATAGACCAGGTAGCTATGGATCACGACGCCATCGTTGTCGTTGTCGCCGTATTCATTCCGCGCGCCAACAAGGAAGACGATCAGCCCCAAGACGGTGAAGCCCACGATCCCGACGCTCCAGCGCCAATTGCCCAGATGAATATGCGCGGCAAGTAAAGCGACCGATATCAGTGAAGCCGAAAACGCATAGATGCCGATATCGACAATATATTCATATTCACCCGCACCAAGATCGCTGATGGTGTCGGCGATCCAGTCGTGGTCCGGAACAACAAAATCCGCGATCAGGATCATCACCGAAAACAGGATGCAGCCAAATATCGCGTACCACGCAAGGAGGCGCACGAGCCCGGGCCTTTCTCGAACTGCTTCGTCGCCGATTTCGTTCTCCATGTACAATTTACCTTATAGAAATGAAAAATTCCGATCGTAAGCTTTTCGTAAGCTTACGCTGGTCATGAGCACGCATCTAAATCTGCGAAAGCTCTATTATGGCCTCTGTGAAGACCCTTTTATCCCGGCTAGCCGTTCTGCGTGAACGGATAAGCATCTCCCCCGTACTGCTGACCGTTCTTTCCATCGCATTCGTGTTCAGTGTCGATAATAGCACATTCTGGGACATCTCAAGGGATGTCTTCTCGGGCCACCTATTGTCGCTCGCGGGCTTTATGGGGGCTGTGTTCTGTTTGACGTTGGCCGCCTTCAGCCTGTTCGCATACCCATGGACGGTTAAACCGTTTCTAATCTCGATGCTCATACTGGCCGCCATGACGTCTTATTACGTCGATACACTTGGCATTATCGTTGACCGCGACATGATTCAAAATGTCATGGTGACCACCGTCGCGGAATCCCGGCATCTGATAACACCTGGCTACATCACCCATATTATTGTCTTCGGTGTGTTGCCCGCGCTCGTCGTGATCTGGGTGCCCATTCGACCCCAGACGCGGATCAGGGCGGCTGTAACGCCGATACTGACCTTTGTTGTCAGCCTTGCATTGGCCGCAGGATTGCTGATGTCAGACCTGAAATCCTATGCGTCGATCCTGCGCGAGCGGAAGGATTTCATGAGCAGCTACCAGCCCGGTGCCCCGTTGGTAGGCGCGATCCGATACGCCAAGATGATGTCGCGTTCGGCCAATCTGGTCCTCACCAGCACCGGAACGAATGCAAGGGGCGGTTCTGCCTATGACGCGCCGCAAAAGCCTATGCTGACCGTTGTCGTTGCGGGGGAAACCGCGCGGGCGCAGAATTTCAGCTTGAACGGATACGGCGTCGACACGAACCCAGAGCTGTCCAAGCTGCCAATTATCAACTTCAGCAATACCCAGTCCTGTGGCACTGCCACGGCGGTGTCACTGCCTTGTATGTTCTCCAAATACAGCCGAGATGACTACAGCTTTGAAAAAGGCACCTCTACCGAGAATGTGCTAGATGTCTTCGGGCATGCCGGGCTGCAGGTCGAATGGTGGGACAATAACACCGGCGACAAAGCGATTGCCGCACGGTTCAAGACGCGCAGGTTCAACGATCTGACCGACCCGGAGTTCTGTGCAACGGGAGAATGTATCGACGGCATATTCCTTGAGCCGTTGAAAGACTACATCGCATCGATCAAGCAGGACACGGTCTTGGTTCTGCACCAGATCGGCAGTCACGGGCCGACCTATTATCAGCGCTATCCGGCGGCATTTGAACGCTTCACACCCGCATGCCGTACGGCGGAGTTCAAGAAATGCACCCCGCAGGAGATCACCAATGCCTATGATAACACCATCGCCTATACGGATCAGATCCTTGCCCAGACGATAAAAATGCTTGCCGCGAATGAAGCTTTGGCCACGTCACTGCTTTATGTGTCCGACCACGGTGAATCGCTTGGCGAACGCGGGCTGTATTTGCACGGGGCACCCTATTTCATGGCCCCGGACACGCAGACCCATGTCCCGATGCTCCTATGGATGTCAGACGCATTCCGAACCCGCTTTGGCATCGATGAAAGCTGTGTGGCGGAACAGAAGGACAAGCCGCTGTCACACGACAACCTGTTCCATTCCCTACTTGGGATGCTCGACATCAACACCGCAGAGCGAAACCCCGATCTGGATATCTTCGCTTCCTGCAAAACAAATACTGAGGTGGCCAAGATATGAAGCCGGAAATTATCAAACCGCTTGAGAAACCCGAACGCGTTACGGGGGTCGCCCATCTGTTTGCCGCTGCGGGCTATTCGATTGGCGGGCTGCGACGTCTTTGGATGGAAACCGCGTTCAGGCATATCATTGTGGCGCTGCCAGTCGGTAGTGTTCTGCTCTACATCATGGACGCGGGTGTCGCTGATTTTCTGGTCTTTCTGGTCCTCTTTTCGGCTCTTGTCGCGGTCGAGGCTCTGAATACGGCAATCGAGTGCATCGTCGACCACCTCGCTCCACAGTGGGAAGTTTTCGCCCGTGACGCCAAAGACCTTGGTTCGCTCGCGACCATGTGTTTGCTTTTCGCGAACGGTTTTTTCATGGCTGTGGTCGCTTTGCGCTATTTCGGGATGGCCTGAGATATGCCGATGAACCGGTCGCAGAAAATAGAATGCCCTAAGCCTGAAACTATGATCATGTCAGCGGCAGCCGAATTGGCTAAGCCGCGTCTGGGAACTGGACAGTAACATTATGCGCATACTCTTGATCGAGGATGAAAAAGCTTTGGCGCGGCCGCTGAAAGAGCATCTGGAGGCGGATCGTCACATTGTCGAATGGTTCTGCACCCTGGACGAGGCAGACGCCGCGCTGCGTACGCTATCCTATGATGTGGTACTTCTGGACCTGCAGTTGCCTGATGGCGACGGGTTGGATTTTTTAAGCAAACTGCGGGCAAAGGCAATACGCACGCCGATCCTCATTCTAACCGCCCGCGACAAGGTGTCGGACCGGATAGAGGGGTTGAACAGGGGGGCTGATGACTATGTGATCAAGCCTTTTGACCTAGATGAGGTCAAAGCGCGCATCCATACCGTCTGTCGACGCAGCGCCAACCAGTTTGCCCAAACGGTTCAGCTGCACGATGTGGTGGTCAATCTGTCCGATCACACCGTCATGCGCGCTGAACAGCCCGTACGTCTGACCGCTAAGGAATGGGGCGTCTTCGAAACGCTACTGCGCCGCAAACCCCAGATCGTGCCGAAGGAGAGCCTTGAAGCTGCCATCTATGACTACGGCGAAGAAGTCGAAAGCAACGCGATCGAGGCACATATCAGCCGTTTGCGCACGAAATTAGGCAAAGACCTTATCGCCACGCACCGTGGTTTAGGCTACGCCTTGACCTCATGACACGCCGCCACAAAAGTCTGGTTCAGTCGCTGCTTGGGTCGCTGCTTGTGCCCGGGCTGGCGGTGATGGTGATTGGCGTTTTGATCGTCCAGCATATCTTCAAGGACGAGTATGACGAGCTGCTTGATGCCAGCCTGATTGGCAAGGCGCATCTCTTGGTGGAGTTCATCGAAACGACCCAAGGCGACGCGGGCTTTGACGTGGGCGGCTTGCTGGATTTTGAAAGCAAACTGCGTAAGCCGGATGAACGCGCGTTGATGTGGTATCTGGATCCGGATGGTCAGGTCTACGCGCAGTCAAAAAGCGTTGGTGCTTTCGCGCTTCCCACGCCATTGGCCACCGGGCTAAGCACCGCCGCCGGGCATCGCTTTATCATGCTCCGTTCAGATCAGCCCGAGACGGGCAGCGTCGTTGTGGCCGAGCCGATGGTGGAACGCAATGAGGCGATAACCGATGTGGTGATCGCTGTGGCGATCGGTTTTGGCCTGTTGGGGGCGCTTTTTGCGTTATCCTCCTTCTGGGCGGTTCGACGATCAGTCGCGATGATTGCCGAGCTTAGCCGGAACATCGCAGAAAAGAACGAACACAACCTTTCTCCGATTGAACGCGAAAATGTCTTTTCCGAAATAACCCCGGCGATTGATACGCTTGACGGGCTCATGGGGCGACTTGACCGCGCCATCACCGCAGAACGTGCCTTTGCCACGAATGCCGCGCATGAATTGCGCACCCCCGTTGCCATTTGTCTGGCGCAGGCGCAGCGGCTGCGGGCAAAGCTGAGCGACCCCGCAAAGATCGACAATATCGTCGAAATCGAAACAGGTCTGAAGCGGCTTGAGCGCTTGATCGAGCGCCTATTGCAATTATCAAGGGCGCAATCAGGACTGGGCCTCAATGCGGTCGCGACGGATGTTTCCCCGGTGATCACGCTTTTGATGTCCGAGATGCGCAGCCGAAGCCGCACCCCGGAAAAGATCGAATTGAAGTTTCCCGAAACACATTTTTCAACGCGCGTTGATCCGGATGCCCTCGGGATCATCCTGAACAATATGTTCGACAACGCCCTGAAGCACGCTAGCGGCCCTTTGCCCACGGTTGTAGACGCCAGCCAATCGGGGAGAGTTGCCGTCGTGAACGATTGCGCCCCTCTCTCACCTGCGGACCTCGACCGCATAAAGCAGCGGTTCAACCGGCGTGGCGCGCTGTCAGACGGATACGGGCTGGGACTGTCGATCATACAAGATCTATGCGCCCAGTCCGGATGCCAACTTGAAATTTACGTACCCCGGGAACTGAGCCCGCGCGGTTTTGCTGCCGTCTTGCGCCTGCCCGAGACGACGAACGGCCCAAGCTGACTTTCCCCAACTGATCCAGAAGCACGCCCAAGCAGCACCAAGCGTTGTAAAATGCGTGTCAGGTCAGCCGCGCGTAAAGGCCATTGCGCGCGCGCAAGCTGTCGTGCGTTCCGGCTTCGACCTTGCGCCCTGCCTCCATGACGATGATCTGGTCGGCATGTTTCACCGTCTCAAGCCGATGCGCGATAATGAGCGTGGTGCGGCCCTTTGAAAGCCGCTCCAACGCCTGCTGGATGTCACGCTCCGTCTCGCGATCCAGCGCCGATGTTGCCTCGTCCAGGATCAGGATCGGCGGATTTTTCAGGAAAGCGCGAGCAATGGCGACACGCTGCTTCTGCCCGCCCGACAGCATGACACCCCGCTCGCCCACAATGGTTTCCAGCCCCTCGGGCAGTGCGGAGACGAGCGTGCCCAACTGGGCATTCTCGACCGCGGCATCCAGTTCCGCCGCCGTGGCATCGAGTTTTCCGTACAGGATATTCTCGCGCAGGGTGGACCCGAATAGGAACACATCCTGAGAGGCCAACCCGATCTGAGAGCGCAGACTGTTCAGGGTCATATCCGCAATGTCGATCCCATCAATCGTAATCCGCCCGCCGGAAGGGTCGTAAAACCGCGGGAGCAATGCCAGAAGCGTTGTCTTGCCTGCACCCGACGGCCCGACGAAAGCCACTGTCTCACCGGCTTTGGCGGTCAAGGTGACGTTGTGCAGAATGGGCAACGGGCTGTCATAGGCAAATGACACATCTTCAAAAGCGACCTCGCCTTGCGTGACGGTCACTGCGACGGCATCCGGCCGATCGCTGACATCGCGGTCGGTCTGCAACAATTCGGTGTAGCGTTGGAAACCGGCGATACCGCGGGGATAGGTTTCGATCACAGCGGCAATTTTCTCCAGCGGGCGGAAAAAGACGCTGACCAGCAGCAGGAAGCCGACAAAGCCGCCCGTGGTCAGCGACCCTTCCAGCACAAAACCCGCACCCGCCACCATCACCACAACCTGTACGAAACGCAGGCCCATGTAGTGGATCGCACTGGCCTTCGCCATGATCGCATATGCCGACAGTTTGGTCCTGCGATAGGCTGCGTTGTCACGCGCGAACAACGTTTCTTCGTGACCTTCATTGGCAAAGGCCTGCACGACCCGGATGCCGCTGATGGCTTCCTCCAGGCGCACGTTAAAGGCCCCCACACGCGCATAGATATCGCGCCAAGACCGTGTCATGCGCGCCCCGTAAACGGCCACGACCCAGACCATCAGCGGCACGATCACGACCGTAATCAGGGCAAGCGTGACATGCAGATTGATCATCAACGCAAAGGCTCCGACAAAGGTGACCACCGCGATGAACAGATCTTCGGGCCCGTGGTGCGCGACCTCGCCTATTTCTTCAAGGTCGCGGGTCACGCGGGCGACAAGCTTGCCGGTGCGCGCCCGGTCATACCAGCGCCAAGACAGCCGCGTCAGATGCGAAAAAGCGCGGCGGCGCATCTCGGTCTCGATCTCGATCCCCAGACGGTGCCCCCAATAGATCACCACCCCTATCAGGGCCGTATTGACCAGATACACCAGCAACAACCCAATCGCGGCCAGTATGGTCAGCCTCAGGTCGCCAAGCGGTAGCAGGTGATCTATGAAGGCGGTGATGGCGAGCGGGAAGGCAAGCTCCAGCAAGCCGGACAGCACGGCAGAGCCGAAGTCCACCCAGAACAGGCGCGTGTGGGGACGATAGTATTCGAAAAATTGGCGGAGCATTAGGCTGGCTTTCGGATGAATATGGTCGGGGTCAAATCGGGTGAACGACCGGGCTGGGCTTTGTTTCGATGACCTGCATGGGCAGCCCGTAGATCCGCTGAAGCGCGTCGGGGTCGAGCAAGGAGTGCGCATCGCCCTCAAGCGCCACGCGCCCGGCATCCAGCGCGATAACATGATCGCAAAAGCGCACCGCCATATTCACGTCATGCAGCACCACCACGGCAGAAAGCGCACCGGCGTTGACCGTTTCACGCAGCAGCCCCAGCACGTCGATCTGATGGGCCACATCCAGCGCCGAAATCGGTTCATCCAGCAGCAAGCTACGCGCCCCCTGCGCCAGCATCATCGCTATCCACGACCGCTGTTTTTCCCCGCCCGACATGGTGTCGACCATCTGGCCGCGCTTGTGCTCTAGCCCACATTGAGCAATCGCCGTATCAATCATGAAGCGATCCTCGGGGCCCAATCGACCCAAGGCTCCGCGCCACGGGTATCGGCCAAGCGCGACCAGCTCCTCCAGCCACAGCCCTTCGGTCGGGGGGGGCACCTGCGGCAGAAATGCCAGATCGCGGGCAAAATCCCGCGGCTTCCAGTCCCTCAGATCTTGGCCGCCATATTGGATGGTTCCGGCGCTCGGCCGGGTTTGCGCGGCGAGCATTTTCAGCAGCGTTGATTTGCCCGACCCGTTGCGCCCGACAAGCGCCGTGATCCCCGGCTTGATCGCCAAGGAAAGGTGATCAACCAGCCGCCGCCTGGGCACGTCAAAGCAGACATTTTCGAGCGTAAAGAGGGTCATGCGTGTCTCCGTCCGAGCAGGGCAATGAAAAGCCAGGGCGTGCCGATCAGCGTCGCGAAAAGCCCCAGCGGCAGGTCGTAGGGATAGCTGGCGGTGCGCGCGCCAAAGGCCGCGAGGCTCATGAGCAACGCACCCAGACACCAGCTGGCAGCCAGGAACGGCGCAGGGCGCAGCAGGCCAAGGCTGCGGGCGATATGGGGGGCCATCAGGCCAACGAAACTGACCGGGCCGACCAGCACGCTTGCCGCGCCAGTGGCCAGCCCTGCCGCCAGCACAACGGCAAGCCGCACGACGCCAAGCGGCACCCCCAGACCCTGCGCGACACCCGATCCCAGCGGCAGGATGTCGAACCAGCGCGACAGCAAAAGCGCCGCGCCAAGCGCCGCCACCGCCATTGCGGCAAGCGCCATCGCCCCTGCGACCGTGACCCGTGTAGCGCTTCCCGCAAGCCACCCCAGCAGGGACCATGCTCTGGGATCGCCTGACGCCATGATCGCTGCCAGCAGGGCCGAGGCGAAGGCTCCGATCGCCAGCCCTGCCAGCAACAGCCGCGCCGGTGCCATATTACTGCGCGCCGCATAGGCGGACAGGATGATCAGCGTTGCCGCTGCCCCACCCGAAGACCCGAGCGCCAGCGCCACTGGCGACGGGGCAGGCAGCAGGAACAGCGTCGCCGCATAGCCAAGCGCGGCACCACCGGTCACGCCCAGAACCTCGGGCGCGGCCATCGGGTTTGCCGTCACCCGCTGCAATGCCGCCCCCGAAAGCGCCAGCAGCGCTCCGGCCGCGGCAGCCGCCAGAATGGCCGTGGCCCGCAATGGCACGAAACTCGCCGCAATCGCGCCCGATATCACGCCCCAGCCCTCGGGTCCGCGGGTGCCAAACAGACTCAGCACGGCAAAGGCGACCGCCGCGCAGGCCAGCAGAGCAACCCGCCGCCACGGGTGCGGCGCGCGCGGTGGCAGGGTGTCGTTACGCTCGGCCTCGGGCGGGACAATGTTGCGCAACCGCGGGAGCAAAGCGATCAAAAGCGGCCCGCCGATCAGCCCGGTCAACGCGCCCGTCGGCAGTTCTGGCAGCCCAAAGGCGGCAAGCGACAGCAGCGCGCTGTCCACCAGCCACAGCAGCAGCGCGCCCGCCAGTGGCGCGGCCAGCAGGACTTGCGCCACGCTGCGCGCGCCCAAACGCCGTGCCAAGGCCGGTGCCGCCAGCCCGACAAACCCGACCAGCCCCACCTCGGCAGAGACCATGGCCGAGACGAACACCGCCAATGCCAGCGCCGCGACCCGTATCGCCCCGACTTGCGCCCCAAGCGCTTTGGCCGTGGCCCCGCCAAGGCTTAGGACCACCAGTGGCCGCACCAGCAAGGCGGCTCCTGCCGCCCCCAGCACCAGCACCACAGCCAGTCGGGTCACCCCGTGCCAACTGTCTTGTGAAAGCGCCCCGCCGTTCCAGATCACCAGCGACAGCAGGTAGTGCCCCTGCCCCAGTGTGAGCGCGGTAGAGATGGCGGAAGCAAGCATGCCCACCAGCATCCCCGCGATGGTGACCGTAACAGGCGCAAAGCCACGCCGCGCGCCAAGCGCCATGACAATGAGCGCTGCAAGCCCGCCTCCGACCAATGCGACAGGGCCGGGACCAAGGGCGAGCATATTCGGCCATAGCAGCGTGGCGCAGACCAGCGCCAGCTGTGCACCCGAGGCCACGCCAAGGGTCGTTGGATCAGCCAGCGGATTGCGCAGCACCGCCTGCATCAAGGCACCCGACAGCCCCAGAAGCGCCCCGATCAGCAGGGCAATCACGGCCCTCGGCATCAACCCGAAGGCAAAGATGATCTGTTCGGGTGACAGGTCTTGCGGACCTGCGACGGGCAGCACCCATTGCGCAGCGGGCAGGGCGGCAAGCGCTGCGATGGTCCATAGGCACGCCGCGCCGAGGGCGGCCACAAGGGGCAGCGTTAAAAAGGGCGGACGGATCATGCGGCTTCCAGCGCGGTCACAAGATGGGACGCAAAACGCAACCCGGAAGGCGCGCCGCCAAAGGGCATCTGATCGGGCAGATACGACACGCGACCCGCCCGCACGGGCGGCAGCGCGGACCAAAGCGCGCTTTGGCCAATCGCGCGCCGTGCAGTCACTGGCAAAGCGCCCGCGATGACCAGATGCGCCTGCGGAAAATCGATCAATCTGGACAGAGGGACCGGGGCATTGAATCCGAATTCAGTATCGCCGCCCCAGGCATTCGTCAGGCCGATCCGGCGAAGCGCCCCGCCATACAGGCTGTCGCTGCCATAGATCTGCACATGACGCGAATCCCCCACAGTCATCAACACAAAGGGGCGCGCGGCAAAGCCTGTCGCCCGTGCGCTCAGCGCATCGAAAGCGGTCTCAAAGTCCTGACGCACCCGATGGCCAACCTCTCCGCGGTCCAGCTGTATTGCCAACGTCTCCAGTGCCGACAGCGCCTTGGGCAGCGCCGGTTCGGTCGGGATGAACATATTTTGTGTGAACACCGGTGCGATACGTCCCAGCTGCGGTTCAACGAAACTGTAGAAATTCGACGACAGGATCAGGTCAGGGGCGACAAGGCTCAGCGCTTCGAGGTTGGGGCTGCCGCGCAACCCGACATCCGCACAGTTCGGGGGCAGCGTCACCGCCGTACCGCGCAGGAATTGACGTTTCTCAGCTACGGCAACCAGCGGCAGGTCGAGCGCGGCAGCGGTTTCCGCCATCGCCCAGTCAATCGCGGCGAGGCGCGATCCCCCCCAAGCGCGTGCGCCGCGCGCGCGAGATGCCACAAGAGCGCAGGCTCCTGTGGCAATGATCGCGCGGCGCGTGAGGGCGAGGCGCTTTACCACTTCTTGGACAGCGTCGCAGAGATCGTGCGCCCGTCGCCATAGTAGGTCGAGAAATAGCCCACCGAAGAGACATAAGCCTCGTCCGTCAGGTTGGTCACATTGACCTGCAGCTCTGTGCCGTCATCAAAGTCATAGGACACAGCCGCATCCAGCAGCGTCACAGAGTCGAGCTGATTGGCATTGGCGTTGAACGCATAGCGTTCCCCGATGAACCGCGCGCCTGCGCCCACGGTCAGCCCGGCAAGCGGTCCGCCCTGGATCTCTTTCGATGCCCACAGCTTGAAGGTATGTTTCGGGGTCAGCCCCAGTTCGTTGCCATTGTTGTCACCGCCGATGATCTCGCTGTCGGTAAAGGAGTAGCCGCCCGTCACGCTCCAGCCGTCGGCCAGATTGGCACGGCCTTCCAGCTCTAGCCCGCGGATGCGGGATTTGCCGACCTGATCATAGGCCCGCACCCCGGCCCCATTCTGTACATAGACGGGGCGGTTCTTTTCCTCGAGCTGATAGACCGAAGCCGACAGATACGCATCAAGGGTGGCGGGTAGGTATTTCGCGCCAACTTCCCATTGCTCGCCCGTGGTCGGGTCAAGCGCTGTGCCCGTATCGCCCGGCTCTGCAAAGCTTTGGAACGAGGTGCCATAGGACAGATAGGCCGACACGCCATTGTCCCAGACATAGCCAACGCTTGCCTGACCCGTGGTGGCGCTGTCGTCGCGTGTCAGATCAACGGTGCCGGGCGTGCCGCCAGAGCCCGGAACGGTGTAGAGCGTGTTGGACTGCCCTTCGGATTTGTTTCGATCATGGCGCAAGGCCAGACCCGCGCGCCAATGGCCATATTCGATTTCGTCGCTGGCGTAGATGCCGACCTGTTCCACGGTCACATTCTTGTTCGCATACCAGCTTGCCCCGTCGCGCACCGGCGTGATCGGGCTGTAGTCTGGCGCGGCAAAATCAATGCTGTCCTGACCATAGTAAAACACGCTGAGCGCAGATTCTTCGAACCGGCTGGCATCGATACCAAAGGCGAGATTATGCAGCACATCGCCGGTCAGCGCCGAGCCTTCAAGCCGCAGGTCCGTGGCATAAGACGTCACATCTTCGTCTTGCAACAGCTGTGTGCGCGCCACATCGGTGCCGGTCACGCCGCCGACAGAAAGGTTGGAATAGGACCAGTCGAATTTCGTCACGCCGGTGTTGCTGACCAGCCGCCAGCCATTATCGAACGTGTGGGTGACCTGCGCGCCCAGATTAAGCACTTTGCGGTCGCCGTACTCCAATGCCTCATTGCCAAAGTAGAAGTCGCGCAGGTCTTCGTCGGAACGGGTGCCTACCAGCCCGTTGGGCACGCCCGAGGGGGAATCCGGGTCGTCATCCTGATAGGACAGCAGGAATTCTACCGTCGTTGCATCGGTCGCCTGGTATTTCGCGGCAAAGCCCAGATAGGCCCCGGGGTTGTCGTAGTCATCGGTCCCCAGAACGCGATTGCCCGCCTTGCCGACGATGCGGTAAGCAAAGCGGTCATCGACCACGCGGTTGGCATCGCCAAAGACATAATAGGACCCGTTGCCATCCGCATGCAGGCCCAGCTCGGTCGTGTCGCCATCAGATTGCGCGCGTTTCTGGATGAGGTTCACCAGCCCGGCGGGCGACCCTGCCCCGTATAGCACCGAATTGGGGCCGCGCAGAAGCTCCACCCGTTCCATGCCGTAAAGATCAAGCGAGGGCGCGCCATAGTTCGGGCGCGTAGAGCGGCTGAATTGCAACCCGTTAAGGTAGATCTGGTTTTGCAGGTCCGCCCCGCGGACCGAGATTGAATCAAACCGCGGGTCCGCCCCATAGGCTTCGGTCACGACACCCGCCGCATAGCCAAGCGCCTCTGACAGATTGTTGGCGGCCGTATCCTCGATCTGGTCGGTGGTGACCACCGTGACGGAGGACGGCGTTTCCAGCAAGGACCGCCCGCTTTTGGTCGACGCCGTGGTGCCCGCGGCATAGCCCACCACCGGGCCGGTCGGGTCTTCTTCGGACTGGATAATGATCTCGCCCAGATCGACGGCGTCCTGCGCCGTCGCCACACCGGCAGACAGGGCCAGCGCGCTGGTCCCCAGCATCAAGAAAAAGGTGAACTTCATGGATATACGTCCCGCTGTTTATTTTTCCGAGTATTTAACTCAGTTATAAGGCGTCGTCTTGAACGCATCCGCCGTCATTTGTCCCAATCCGCTGTAAACGTATCACTGAATATCGCGTCGCCACTGCGATGGCGGCACCCCGACAGACCGGCGAAAGACCCGTGACATATGGGCCTGATCGGAAAACCCGGTTGCCGCGGCGATGTCGGCAAGGGGGCGTCCAGGGTCGGCCATCATCTCCTTAGCGGCGACGACGCGACACTCGGCGATCCAGCGTTGCGGCGACAGACCCGAGGTTTGCTTGAACGCGCGGCTGAACCAGCTTTCGGAGAGCCCCGCCAAATCCGCCAGTTCGCCCACTCCGACGGGGCGAAAGATATTCTGCGCCATGTACTGCCGAACCGCCGACATATGCTGAGGTGACAGCCCGCCGGATGCAGGCAGGGCGTTTTGCGACGGCGGGTCCATCACTGCGCCCAAAAGCGATTGCAGCAGGCCTTCCAAGACCATCGTCCCACGTTGAGGGGTCTCCACTTCGCTGGCCGCCAGACGGCCAAGGGTCAGCAGCAAGCTATCCTCCGGCGCAAACATCACGCGGCGGGGCAGATCTGATACACCGATCGCACCAAGCCGTGTCTGCAATGCAGCTGCGTCGAAATGGAAATCGATATGGCTGAGCCTTTGGGCCTTGCCCAGCTTGCTCCACAACGGGGTGCCTGCCGGAACAAAGAAAGCGCGCGTTCCGAATTGGGCCGTCGCCCCCTCGCCCGTTCGAAGCGCGATCAGCGGCGGGGTGTCATCCAGAAAGACCACAAGGCGCGGATCCGGTGCGGTGTAATACCCGCCGCCCCCTTGGTCCCCGTCGACATGCCAGACATCTGCGATAGCCCCCGACAAGGGCCGAAACCGCAAGGGCTTGATCGTGCGCAGGTTCCGGGTCTGCGCCTCCATACGAGGGACAAAAACCTGTGGCACATAGGATTTTGATAGAGGGGCGGATGACATGACGACGCGCTGAGACAGCTCCAGAATTCTGAAACCATTTTCTGACAAATTTACTCGGATAAGTCAATTCCGCAACATCCCCGCGGGGATTTGCATGTAAGTTCAGTCTTGCACCATCGATACGACGCGCCCAACTGCGCTTTGCACCAAGGGCATATGAGCCTGTTGTGCCTCCCGAGGCCACCGGATGAACAGCATGGTCTCGCCTGCGATCCTATTAGCGCTCAGCGTCGCTTCCAGATCTTGAAGGGAGCACCGCAAAATCTTCTGATCCTTGCGCTGCGCTTTCACGGCGATTTGCAGGTCGAACTGAACCCCCGGATGCGCTGTCTTTAGGTGATCTACAATCTGTGGCGCAGCACCCACGGCCATGTAAAGCGCCACACATGTGCCGGGTCTGATGTCCTTGATCGGTTCAGGCACCGCATATCCATCTTGGCGATGGCCGGTCGTCAGCACCACGGTGTCGATCTTGCCCCGATCCGTCAGGCTTTCACCGATGCTCGCGGCCGCGGCGCAGGCCGCGGTGACGCCGGGAATGATCTCGAATGCGATACCGCTGGCTTTCAGCGCATCGACTTCTTCTGTGCTGCGCCCGAACACCCCCGGATCACCACATTTCAGACGCACAACGCGCTGGCCGCGTTTGGCAGCCATCACCAGGGTCTGCGTGATTTTCTCTTGCGGCCAGCTGTGACAGCCCGGAGCCTTCCCAACGTAAATGCGCTCGGCGTCACGACGGGCCAATTCAAGGATTTCAGGGTCAAGCAACCGGTCATAATAGATCACATCCGCCTCCTGCAGGCGCTGCACGCCGCGCAGGGTGATCAGATCCTTCGCCCCCGGTCCTGCGCCAACAAGGCTGACGCTGCCGCCCGCAGCGGTGCCGAAGTCGCCCGTTTCGATGGCCGTTTTGATACGCTTGGCCGCCGCGCGTTCCGCACCGGCGGCAAACATCCAGCGCGGGCTGTCGTTGAAGACCCAACGCCACAGATCGCGACGCGCGCGCGGATCAAGGCGCGCAGACGCTTTCCCCCGCAACCGGCCCGCAAGTGCAGCAAGATCCCCCAGCCGCGGCTCGAGCATTTCCTCTACTTTCGTCTTGATCTGGCGGGCCAGCACCGGGGCTGTCCCCTCGGTGCCGATGGCCACGACCACCGGATCACGGTCCACGATCGAAGGCGTGATCGCATCGCAAAGCTGTGGCTGGTCGACGACGTTCACAACCGCCCCGGCCTCTTTGGCCAAAACATGCAGCGCCATGTCCGTACCAGGGCAGCCAGTGGCGATAAAGGCCAGCGCGGTGTCTGAAAAGCTGTTCGGGGTGATTGGACCGTCGTGAAGTGTGACACGGCCCGATGCAGCAAGGTCCGACAGTTCGGCATCGAATGTAGCGGCCCAAATCTCGACCGTCGCTTCGGTTTTCAGGATCAGTCGCGCCTTCTGGGCGGCCTGTTCGCCTCCGCCCATGATCACGACGCGGCGGCCCGCCATTTGCAGGAACATTGGAAATGTCTTCATGCGGATTGCTCCTTTGGCTGGTGTCGCTGGTCCCAAAGGCTGCGCGCCATTTGGTCGGCTTGAGAGAGCGTCGGAGACGCCTTCAGCGTCCACAGCGCAAGTGCCGCAGTGCCGGTCACCGTGGCGATTGCGAAAGGATCGTCCACGCGCCCCTGCCACAGGCCGTGCAGGTCGATGATATCGCCTGTTTCATGCAAACGCCGGGTGTCATCCAGGATTGGCGCGGCGGTCTGCTGGATATGCGCCCCGTCGCGCAGGCCGAACAGGGCGATGTCCTTGGAGGGATGCCGCTCGAATTCGCCGCCGCCCCCTTTGATGATGCTCAGATCCTGCTGGCCCAACAGTTGCGCGGCTTGAGCCTGCAGGCTGCGGTAGGACGGGTGGAACACGCCTTGCACCGTCGCCGGGGCCTCGGACGGGTTCCACATCCGCAATACCGTATTGAAGCACGATCTGAGGCCGAGCGTATCGCGCAGGTTCAAGATGCTGAAAGCCGCAGGGCTTAGGGTTTCTAGCGGGGTATAGGCCACCTGCGGCCCGGCAAGATCAATGACCTCGCGCACCGATGCATTGGCCGATTGATGCGAATTCCACCCGTGCATCGAAATGCTGTAACCGGCCTGCCCCACCAGCCGCGCAGCAAGCAGGAACAGCGGCACCCCCCGGCTGCGACCTGCGGCATAGGACGGCCAGTCCAGATCCGCTTTGGGCAGTTTGCCCACCACATGTGCGCGTAATGCCGCGGTGAAACCGGCAATCTCTTCGGGGGTTTCGCCGCGCAGACGCATGACCATCAACAGCGCGCCGACCGCTTCGGGGGCAGCATCACCGCGTAAGATCAGCGCCATGGCGTCCTGAGCTTCGGCCAAGGTCATAGCGCGGGCACGCCCCTTGCCGCGTGCGACGATCCGGACATAGGGGGCCAGGCTCATTCTGCGGCCATCCGTTGCAAGGTCTGATCCAGCAGGGCGGCGAGTTCGGGTTTGCACGACCCGCAGTTTGTCCCCGCGCAGGTGGCGTCGCCCAAGGCCGCGACGGTAGAGGCCCCGCCGGCGATCGCGGCCCGCAAGGTGTTGCGCCCCACATCAAAACAGGCACAGACCGTAGCACCCGGGTCCGGCCGGTCAGCGGCATTGCGCCCGGCGAGCGCTGCCAACGCCGATGTGTCCGTCCCGATCAGCGCGATAATCGCACTGCGCGAGACGACCACCGGATTGGGCGATACGAAAAGCAGCCTGGTGATCCGCCCACCTTGGGTTATCGCAATCCGAACGCCACCGGTTGCCACGTCGGACTGGAGCGAAAGATCACCCTCCGCCTGCCCCGTCAGAAGACGGGCCTCTGCCTCCCAATCCTCGGGGCTTTTGCTGCCCGCCAGCTCTGCCTGCCAGCCGGTATTGGTGCGGGCCACGGCGGCATAGGTGGTGCGCGGGGCGGGTTCCGCGATGCTTGCCAGAAAGCCGTACCATTTCGCCTTGAAAACCTCGGCAGTGACAGCGCTGGCCTTCAAGGCGGGTTGACCTGAAATCGGATCGGTCAGCGGCGTCATGACGCTATTGACCGTGCCCGCGGTGCTGCGCTGACGTGTCCAGTGCATTGGCGCGAACAGCGCGCCTTGGGCGACGCGCGGGGTGATCAGCGCCCGCATCAAAACGCGACCACGGCTATTTTGCAGCGCGATCAACGCACCGGGGAGTGCGCCCAATGCGGCGGCATCAACTGGGTTAATTTCTACATACGGTTCGGCCAGATGTGCCCCAAGCCGCGCCGATTTGCCCGTGCGCGTCATCGTGTGCCACTGGTCGCGGTTCCGTCCGGTATTGAGCGTAAAGCGTGAATTCAGCGACACAGGGGATGTCACGGCAACCATCTGCGCCTTGCCGTCAGGATGATAATATTGCCCGTCCGCAAAGAAACGCGCCCCGTTTCGCGGCCATTGGGTCGGCACCATTTTCGCGTAATCCGCATTGGCAAAAATGCTCAGATCAAGATCGCGCGGGAAGGCCGAAGCGGCCTGATCAAGCGCGACATATTCGGCAAAGACATCCGCGGATGAGCCATAGGAAAAGGCACCCGAAAACCCCATACGCTTGGCCACGTCGCTGATGATCTGCCAGTCGGGCCGCGCCTCAGCGGGGGCGGGCAGAAAGGCGCGCTGGCGCGAAATGCGCCGTTCGGAATTGGTCACGGTCCCGTCTTTTTCACCCCAACCGGTGGCGGGCAGCAGGACGTCTGCCAAAGCGTTGGTATCCGTCTTCTCCATGATGTCAGACGTAACAACAAAGGGCACATTTGCAATTGCCGCCGCCACGCCATCGGCATCAGGCAACGACACCGCAGGGTTGGTCGAGATCACCCACAGTGCCTTGATCTGCCCGTTGGCACAGGCCTCGAACAGATCGACAGCCTTCAGTCCCGGCTTGGTGCAGATCGTCGGGCTTTGCCAGAATCCCTGCACCGCGCTGCGGTGCGCTTCATCCCCGATCTCTAGGTGGTTTGCCAGCATATTGGCCAGACCGCCAACTTCGCGCCCCCCCATGGCATTGGGCTGGCCAGTCAATGAGAACGGGCCCATCCCCGGATTGCCGATGCGCCCTGTGGCAAGATGGCAATTCAGGATCGCGTTTACCTTATCCGTGCCACAGACCGATTGGTTGACGCCTTGGGAGTATGCGGTGACGACTTTGGGCGTGTTTGCCCAAAGCGCATAGAAATCGGCCAATTCCCGAGCGTTCAACCCGCTGTCCGCAGGATCACTGGCCTGTGCCGCCGCCAGCGCCGCGTCCAGCCCGTTCACATGGTTTTCCGTATAGGCCGTGTCGAGTTTTCCGGTCTCTGCCAGATACGCCAGCAACCCATTGAACAAGGCAACATCCCCGTCGGGGGCTATCCTCAGATGCACATCCGCCAGATCGGTGGTCGCCGTCCGGCGCGGATCGACATTGACGATCCGCATATGGGGGCGGGCCTGTTTTGCGGCGGCAATACGCTGGTGCAGGACCGGATGGCACCACGCCAGATTGGACCCGACAAGCACAACCAGATCGGCTTGCTCCAGATCTTCATAGGTGCCGGGAACGGTATCGGTGCCGAAGGCACGCTTGTGACCCGCGACAGAGGACGCCATGCACAGACGTGAATTCGTGTCGATATTGGCCGCCCCGATGAACCCCTTCATCAGCTTGTTGGCGACATAATAGTCCTCGATCAGCATCTGGCCCGAGGCGTAGAAGGCGACGCTTTCCGGCCCATGCTGCGCGATGGCATCGCTGAACCTCTGCGCCACCATATCCAGCGCCGTATCCCAGTTTGCCCGCACCCCGTTGATCTGCGGATGCAAAAGCCGCCCGTCCAGATCGATGGTTTCCCCCAAGGCAGCGCCTTTGGAGCAGAGCCGCCCGAAGTTGGCCGGATGATCCGGATCCCCCTTGATTGTACCATCGGCGGCCGCCAGCACACCGCAACCTACACCGCAATAAGGGCAAGTGGTGCGCGTGAGGGTCATGCGGCGCTCCGCGCGTGCAGGAACGTCCGGTCCAGCAGGATGCGCCCGCCTTCCACCCGCGCCGGATAGGTCGCGACGCGGCCCGCGTCCGCGCCCTGCGCCTCTCCGGTCTCGAGAGAGAATACCCAGTTGTGCAGCGGGCAAGTTACGGATTTGCCATGCACGATGCCTTCGGCCAGTGGGCCGGCCTTGTGCGGACAGGCATTATCAAGCGCAAAGACTTCATCCTCGGCGGTGCGGAACACCGCGACACAGCCAAGCGTGGTCTTGATCATACGCGCACCGCGCTGTGGCACATCATCAAGTGCTGCGATATCGATCCAGCTGGTCATTCCGCAGCCTCCAGTGACAGGGTTGCAAGGGGTTTGTAGCGCTCGGCCTGCTGGGTCACGTGTTCGGCCCAGGGGTCTTTGCGGTAAATCGTCTGGCTCAGCTCGAAGCGATCAACCAAAGCGTCGCCTTCGGCAGCAACCCGTTCCTTGATCCAGTCCAGACCGACCTTGGCCATCCATTTGTAGATGCGATCAAGGTATTTGGCATTCTCGCGATACAGCTGGGTCACCGCCTTGATCACATTGATTGCCTCTTGCTCGGTCGGCACCTGGATCAGCAATTCGGTTTCCCTGACGTCCATACCGGCCGCCCCGCCGATGCTGATCTGGTATCCGCTGTCGACACAGATGACCCCGATGTCCTTGCAGGTCGCTTCGGCGCAATTGCGCGGGCAGCCCGACACCCCGAGTTTCAGCTTATGCGGCGTCCAGGCCCCCCAAAGCTCTTTCTCAAGCTGGATGCCCAGACCCGTGCTGTCCTGGGTGCCAAAGCGGCAATGATCCGTGCCGACACAGGTTTTGACCGTGCGCAGCCCTTTGGAATAGGCATGTCCCGACACCATGCCGGCCGCATTCAGATCGGCCCAGATGTCGGGGAGATCCTCGCTTTTTACGCCCAATAGGTCGATCCGCTGCCCGCCGGTGACCTTGACCGTCGGCACCATGTATTTATCCGCCGCATCGGCAATGGCACGCAGTTCGTCCGGCGTGGTGATCCCACCCCACATGCGCGGCACGACGCTGTAGGTGCCGTCCTTCTGGATGTTGGCGTGTTTGCGTTCGTTGATGAAGCGCGATTGCGGATCGTCGCGATATTCCAGCGGCCAATCAGCAAGCAGATAGAAGTTCAACGCGGGGCGGCAGACATGGCAGCCGTCGGGCGTCTTCCACCCGCATTCCTGCCAGACCGCCGGCATCGAGGTCAGTCGCTGCGACTTGATCATCCGCCGCACGTCTTCGTGGGTCATGTCGGTGCAGCCGCAGATCGACGCCGCGGCAGGCAGGACGAAATCATCCCCCAGCGTGACCGCCAATACCTGTTCGACCAGCCCGGTGCACGTCCCGCAGGATGCGCTGGCCTTGGTCGTCGCTTTGATCGCGCCCAGATCAGAGGCGCCCGCCGCGATGGCGTCTTCGATTTGTCCTTTGCAGATACCGTTGCAGCCACAGATCTCCGCGTCACGCGGTAAGGCTGCAACAGCTGCTAAAGGGTCCAGGGGGGTCCCCCCTTGGTAGGCCGGGCCGAAAATCAGCGTATCGCGGATGTCGGCGATGTCGGTCTTGTCGCGTATCAGGCCAAAGAACCAGTTGCTGTCGGCGGTGTCGCCATACATCACCGCCCCGATAACCACGTTGTTCTTGATCACCAGACGGCGATAGACACCCCGCGCCGGATCGCGAAAGACGATATCCTCGCGCCCCTCGCCATCGGCAAAATCGCCTGCACTGAACAGATCGCAGCCCGTCACCTTGAGCTTGGTCGACAGCTCTTTCGGGACAAAGGTCGATGACTGCCCCAGCAGGGTCTGCGCCGCCACTTTTGCCTGATCGTACAGCGGTGCCACCAGACCGAACAGCGCGCCATTATGTTCCACGCATTCCCCGACAGCCAGCACATCGGCGTCGGAGGTCACCATCTGGTCATCTACATGGATGCCCTTTCCAACGGCCAAGCCTGCGCCCTGCCCGAGTGCCACGTTGGGGCGGATGCCCACGGCCATGACCAGCAAATCGCAGGGCAGTTCCGTCCCGTCATCCAGCAGCAAGGCACGGACCTTTCCGTTCTCGCCCAAAATTTCCTTGGAGTTTGCGGCGCATTTGACGGTGATGCCCTTATCCGTCAGGGCGCGGCGCAGCAGATATCCTGCGGCCTCGTCCAATTGCCGCTCCATCAAATGCCCCATGATGTGCACAACGGTCACGTCGACGCCGCGGGCCGCCATGCCTGCCGCCGCCTCCAACCCCAGCAGCCCGCCGCCGATCACGACGCATTTACTGCCTTCGCCCAGCCCCATCATCCGTTCGGTGTCTTCCAGATCGCGGTAGGCGATGACGCCTTCCAGATCGTGACCCGGCAAAGGGATCATAAAGGGGTTCGATCCGGTGCCCAGAACCAGCTTGTCATAGGACACCGTGCCGTTCTCGCCCGTTACCGTCTTTGCTGCACGGTCTATTTCCAGCACCTTTTCGCCAAAACGGCAGGTGATGTCATTTTCGGCGTACCATCCAGCATCATGGGTCACGATGTCGGCATAGGTCTTCTCTCCCGATAGGACCGGGGACAGCATGATGCGGTTGTAGTTGCCCCGTGCCTCTGCGTTGAAAAGGGTGATGTCATAGGCTTCGCGGTCCTGTTCCAGAAGGTGCTCCAGCACCCGACCGGAGGCCATACCGGCACCGATTACGACAAGTTTCTGTTTCATGGTCTCACTCCGCCGCGATTGCTTTGGGTTTCGGTGTCCCGCCGGAGGCAGGTGATTTCGGCGCATTGCCGTGTTCGTATTCCTCAAGGAAATCGAGCACTTCTTGCCGGTAGCTGTAATAGTCGGGGTGTTCGAGCAGCGCCTTGCGGGTGCGTGGACGCGGCAGGTTTACGTCGGTGATCTTGCCGATGGTGGCTTGGGGTCCGTTGGTCATCATCACCACGCGGTCGGCCAGCAGGATCGCCTCGTCCACATCATGGGTCACGCAGATCGCCGTCACTTTGGTGCGCGACCAGACTTCCATCAGCACTTCCTGCAATTCCCAGCGGGTCAGACTGTCGAGCATGCCGAAAGGTTCATCCAGAAGCAGCAGTTTGGGCGATAGGGCAAAGGCACGGGCAATGCCGACCCGCTGTTTCATCCCGTTCGACAAGCTGGCGGCATTCTTGTCCATACTGTCTGCCAGCCCGACGCGTTCAAGGTAGTATTCCACCACATCCTGACGTTCCGCCTGCGACGCGCGGGGATAGACCTTGTCGACACCAATGGCGACGTTCTCCTTGGCCGAGAGCCACGGGAACAGATTGGGCGACTGGAACACGACGGCGCGTTCGGGGTCTGCACCTTGGACGTTCCACCCGTCCAGACGGATCGCCCCTTTCGAGATCGGGTTCAGCCCCGCAGCCATCGTCAGCACAGTGGATTTACCGCAGCCCGAATGCCCGATCAGCGAGATAAATTCGCCCCTGTTGATCTTGAGATCAAAGTTCTCGACCACGGTCAGCGGCCCTTTCGGCGTCGGATACACCTTGTCGAGCTGCGAGAAATTCAGGAATTTTTCCTGGATGGCACCTTCCTGCGCCTTGGAGACTGCCGCGGGCACTGAATGGATCGGCGTGACATTGGGCAGCATACGCGTTTCTTCGACTTTCGCGGCGATACCGATGTCCATCAGATAGGTCGTGACCTGCCCGCGCAGCGCCTTGAATGCCGCGTCATTGTTCATCGCAATCCGGTCGCGGGGGCGGGGAATGTCGACTTTGAATGCCTCCCCAAGCGTGCCGTCCGGATTAAGGGCGATGATCCGATCCGCCAGAATGATCGCTTCATCCACATCATTGGTGATCAGGACGCAGGTTTTCTTGTCTTCGTCCCAGATCGCCTCGATCTCATCCGCGAGATTGGCGCGGGTCAGGGCGTCGAGCGCCGACAGCGGCTCATCCAGCAGCAGCATTTCGGGGTCCATCGCCAGGGCGCGTGCCACATTGACCCGCTGGCGCATCCCACCGGACAATTCAGCAGGGCGGCGCGTGGCCGCATGGGACAGGCCCACCATGTTGACATAGTGATCGACCTTGGCCGCCCGTTCGAGTTTGGAGAGATCAGGGAACATCGTGTCGACAGCAAGCCTGACATTGCCCTGCACGGTCAGCCACGGCATCAGAGAATAGTTCTGAAAGATCACACCGCGTTCGCGGCCCGGTTCGGTGATGGGCTTTCCCTTGTAGGTCACGCTGCCCGAGGTCGGCTGCTCAAGCCCCGCCATCAGATTGATCAACGTGGTCTTGCCGGTGCCCGAGAACCCGAGGATGACGACGAATTCACCTTCGGCAACCTCAAGGGAGATGTCCTTGAGAACGGGTTGGGTGCCATAGGTTTTGGTGACATTGTTGAAGTTCAAGATACCCATATCGATCACCGGTTATTCGAGAAGGTGAACATGGACTGGAGCGCATACATTACACGGTCCAGAAGGAAGCCGATGATGCCGATGGTCAGCACCGCGACCATGATCCGCGCCAGACTTTGCGAGCTGCCGTTCTGGAATTCATCCCAGACGAATTTTCCAAGCCCGGGGTTCTGCGCCAGCATTTCCGCCGCGATCAAAACCATCCAGCCCACACCAAGCGACAGCCGCAGCCCGGTAAAGATCAATGGCAGCGCCGAGGGCAGCACCAGTTTGGTGATCTTGGTATAGGTATTCATTTTCAGCACGCGACTGACGCTGACAAGATCCTTGTCGATGCTGGCGACGCCGAGGGATGTGTTGATCAGCGTGGGCCAGAGCGAACAGAGCGTAACAGTGATCGCCGAGATGAGGAACGACTTGGAGAACATACCGTCATTGGTGCTATAGACGGCTGATACGATCATGGTCACGATGGGCAGCCATGCCAGTGGCGAGACCGGTTTGAAGATCTGTATCAGCGGATTCAGCGCCGCATTCGCCGTTACAGACAGGCCCGCAGCGATGCCCAACGGGATCGCAACGATCGACGCAATGAGAAAACCGAAAAGCACCGTTTTGATCGAGGTCCAGATCTGGTCGTAGTAGGTTGGCTTGCCTGTATAGGCGCGATCACGCACACGATCTGCGTTGCCACTTGCGATATGCTTGGCGTTGCGCGCCTCTTGCCGCTCGTAGAAGGCGGCTTCGCGTTCGCCCTCGCGGATGGCGTCCTGATGCAACTCGCCGACCTGCTCCCAGACTTGGGCAGGGTCGGGCACAGCCCCGAGCGAGGTTTGAACCTTGGGGGCCAGGCTTGCCCAGAGGGTCAGGAAGATCGCAATCGCCAAGAGCGGCACGCCCAGAAGCCGCCAGATCTCGCCCGCCTGCGCGCGCGGATTATCCCCCGCGGCGGCCTTCAGGATCGGTGTCATCCAAGACAGGCCAAAGACGCTGAACCATGCGTCGGCCTTGTTGATCCGGGCAAAGCGCCGCGCGCGGCGGGCTTCGATGTCGAGTGTGTTTGTGTCAATCGCGGTCATATCGGCTGTCCAATTGCTGCTTTTGATGAAAGTGGCTCCCTCCCCCCTTCCGCTTTGCGGTGTGGCAAAGCGCGGGGGCGGGGTTTAGCCTTCGACCTTGCTGTCGACGACCGTTTGACCGGACTTCAGACCGATGGGCAGGCTGTCGATATAGGCGTTCGGCGCGCGCCCGTCGTAGCTGATCCCGTCGATGATATCGGCAGCCGGTGTCGGTGCTTTGAAGCCGTCGCTATCCCAAGGAAACGCCGCTTCGTCGGCCATACCCTCGTCCACCAGCAGCCTTGCGGCCTGTAGGTAGATGTCCGGGCGATACACGTCTGCAGCCGTCTCGAAATACCATTCATCCGGCTTTGTCTCGTCGATCTGGCCCCAGCGACGCATCTGGGTCAGATACCAGATGGCGTCTGAATAGAACGGATAGGTCGCATTGTAGCGGAAGAAGACGTTGAAGTCGGGGGCGGGGCGCACATCCCCTTTCTCGAACTCGAAAAAGCCGGTCATGGAGTTGGCGATTACATCCGCATCCGCGCCCACATATTCAGAGCGCGACAACATCTCCACCGCTTCCTCGCGGTTGGCGTTGTCGTTGGCATCAAGCCACATTGCCGCGCGGATCAGTGCCTTGGTCAGGGCCAGCGTGGTGTTGGGGTTTTCCTCGGCAAATTCGGCGGTAATGCCAAAAACCTTCTCGGGGTTGTTTTTCCACATGTCGTAGTCGGTGATCACCGGCACGCCGATCCCTTTGAAAACCGCCTGCTGGTTCCAAGGCTCACCCACGGCGTAGCCCGATATCGTCCCCGCTTCCATTGTCGCAGGCATCTGCGGTGGCGGCGTCACGGACAGCAGCACATCCGCATCAATCTGACCGGAAATATCTTGCGCGCTATAGTAGCCGGGTTTCAGTCCGCCCGCCGCAAGCCAGTACCGGATCTCGTAGTTGTGGGTCGAAACGGGAAAGACCATGCCCATATTGAACGGCTCGCCGCGGTCCTTGTAGCCTTCGACCACCGGAGCCAAAGCACTGGCGCTGATGGGATGCTGCGGCCGGCCATCGTCCATCGTGGGCACGTTCGGCTTCATCTCGTCCCAGATGTCATTGGAAACGGTGATCGCATTGCCGTTCAGGTCCATCGAGAAGGGCGTGATGATATGCGCTTTGGTGCCATAGCCGATCGTTGCCGCCAGCGGTTGGCCCGCCAGCATATGCGCGCCGTCCAGTTGGCCGTCGATCACGCCGTCCAGCAGCACTTTCCAGTTGGCCTGCGCCTCAAGCCTGACAAAAAGGCCCTCGTCCTCAAAATATCCCAGCTCGTAGGCCACAGCCAAAGGTGCCATATCGGTCAGCTTGATAAAGCCAAAGGTCAGCTCCTCTTTCTCGAGCGCCAGCATTTCGGCCGACGCCGCGGTCGCCAGCAGACTTGTCGAGGCGAGCAGGAGTGCGAATGTATTTTTCATGGGTCATGTCCTTTCATGGCCCCGAAGGGCAGAAACGAAAAAAGCCGCACGTATGGTTCACGGGGAAAAAATCCGTGCTCCGTACGAGCGGCATTGCTCTGAGTGATGTGCGACCAGCATTGGTCAGCGGTATAGGTCGGACAACGTTGTCCCTTGGCATCAAGGGTGGCTCATAGACGCGGCTTCACGCAACGAATTTTCTGCATTGCGGCAGCTTTTCAGAGGCCCATGCAGAAGCCGCTTAAGAATTCATCGCACAGCTGCGGTGAAATCAAACGTTCTGCCGTCAAAAAAGGCGTCGGGCGAAAGAATCATCTCTCCCCGCGCAGATGCTACAGATGTTGACAACATCATCGCCCCTTCGGTTTTCTCGGAGGATTGGGGCATATCAGCGCCGATATCAGACAGATTCTGGCGGAAAAGATCGGCGCGAAAACAGGTTTTGGCTTTCTCGATTCCCGCGGCGTCGGCACCAAGGTGATGCGCGATCCACGCCGCTTGACTGCGCCACGGGAAAGAGGCGGCATGGCTGTGGAACTGCAAGAACCGGTCCACCGTGACCGGAGAGGCCCCCGTTCGGGGGACGATATGCCCGGTCAGGGCCGGATCGATCAAATCGGGCGACATGCTCAGGTGTTCACTGCGCCCCAAAATCTCGACCGCCAGCGGCTTGTTTCCCGGCGCATCAAGCCAGGCCGACGCTTGGTATACCGCCCGCATCAGGCGACGCACGCTGTCCTCGTTCTGCGAGGCCCACTCATGGCGTGCGGCAAGCACCTTCTCCGGCGCGAACTGCCAGACATCGCGGCCCGCCATCATCAGCTTGGCAACATTATTCTGCACGGCCACACCGCCCCAGGGCTCGCCCACCCAAAAGGCATCGACAAACCCGTCCGAGACCGCATCCGCCATACGCATCGGCGGCACGGTGACCTCCTCGATCTGGAGGTCGGGCGCTTGCGCGGCCCAATAGGACAGCAGCAGCCGGTGCATGGAATAGTGGAAGGGGATACCCACACGCAGCGGTTTGGCACCGCGCGCGCTGAGCCCCGACAGCAATGCAGTCGTGTCCCCAAAGCGCACGTTCTCCAATGCGGAAGCAACAGCGTTGGAGACGCCGAACACCGTGCCGTTCACGGACAAGACCATCAGCGCATCTACCCGCGCGGGCAATCCACCCATCCCGATGGACATGGCCACCGGCATTGGCGACAGCATATGCGCGGCATCCAGATGCCCCAGTGCCAGCATATCGCGCAGTGCAGACCACGAAGGCTGACGCAAAAGATTAAGCGCGAGCCCCTGTTCGGCAGCAAATCCCAGCTCTTTCGCGATGACCAGCGGGGCGCAATCAACCAACGGGACATAGCCACAGTTCAGAACAACCTCGCTCATGACAACAGATCCGCTGCCGTCACCAATGCTTGTGCCACATCGATGACCTTGCGATTCTGGCGCATCGCGGTGGTGCGCAGCAGCTTATAGGCGTCATCCTCGGACATGCCGCGTTGGCGCATCAGGATCCCCTTTGCGCGGTCGATCGTCTTGCGATCCTCCAGCGCTTGCTTGGCAGCGTTCAGTTCGAAGTGGAATTGACGCATCATTTTGAAGCGCGCGATGGCCGTTTGCAGCACGGGTTTGATCCGGTCCATCTGAAGACCATCCACCACATAGGCGCTGACCCCGGCATTCAGCGCCGCCTGCGTCAGGTTCTCATCCGTTTGGTCCACAAACAGCGCGACCGCCCGCTTGGTCGTCTCGGTCGCGTGAGAGATATGTTCAAGCGTATCGCGGTCCGGATTTGTCAGGTCGATAAGAACGATATCCGGTGAAAATTCCCTCACCGTCTGGTTCAGCTCCGACATCTGCAGCAAAGCCTTGACGTCAGACCAACCCGCTTCGCGCAACGCATCCACGATGTCACGCACGCGTTCGGGGTTTGGCTCTACAACCAGGATACGCAGATCTGCATTCATGCATTTTGATCAACGATCATCGGTGCAACTTCAATCTGGCATCCCTCGTGCGCCAGCGGCTTACGACATGCTTAGCCCAAACAGTGAGCAGAAAAAACGCATGTGCCAATCTGTTGTGCAGAATAAAACAGCCGCTCGACCACAGCGGTGCCAGCCATTCAGGTTTACACCTGAGCTATGGGCAGCCCCCGCAAAAACACCCGCGGGCCGGAACGGGGTACCGCCGCCACATCCGGCTGTGGGGCCGTTAACGATCCGGTGACAGCAGCGACAGCCCTAATCGCTTGGCCGCATCCAGCGCGGCCTCATGATGCAGGGGCCATGCTTGCGTCAGCCCTTCGATGATCAACAACAGCGCGGTATCGGCCCCCTTCAACGCGGTCGCCGCTGCGGCCCTTTCCGCGACCTCTGCCTTGTGACGTTCCAGTAATTCGCGCAGCGGCTGACTGCCCGGTTCAGCGGCCACTGCAGCATGAAAGAGGCAGCCATGCGCGCTCTCGGTCACCATCCAGTTTCCAACGCGGGTCAGTATCGTATCAAGCGCCTCGCTCGGCTCCTCTGGCAGGTCATCAAACACGCGGGCGAGATAGCGCTGATGCCGGTTCTCTAACGCAGCAAGCACCATTTCCGCCCGCGACGGCGTGTATTTGTAAAGCGTGCGAAGGCTCACGCCCACAGCATCCCGCAAATCCTCGACGCTGGGCTCGGCAAAGCCCCGATTGGCAAAGGCGCGTTCAAGCCCTGCGGATATCTTGTTCATCATATCACTCATACTTGACGATGTAGAGCGATCCCTCTACCTACGCAAGTAGAGCAATCATTCTACATCGGAGATTTCCCTATGACGCTTCCTGAAACGATGAAAGCTGTACGCCTCACCGGCCATGGCGGGCTGGACAAGCTTGAATGGTGTGACGACGTTCCGGTGCCGCAACCCGACGCTGGCGAGGTCTTGATCCGTGTGGGCGCATCGGCGGTGAACAATACCGACGTCAACACCCGAACCGGCTGGTATTCGAAAGCGGTGCGGGGCGACACAGGGTCCGCCGCAACCGAGGGCTACGCGGGGGCGTCTGATGCCGACGGCGGATGGTCCGGTGCGCTCAGCTTTCCGCGCATCCAAGGCGCGGACTGCTGCGGAGAGATCGTTGCGGTCGGGGGCGGTGTGGACGCGGCGCGGATCGGTCAGCGCGTGCTGGTGCGGCCGATGTATCGTCCTGCTGGTGCCGGACCAGATGCGCTTGTGACCTTCGGCTCGGAGCGCAATGGCGGCTTCGCGGAATACACCACCGTGGGCGAGGAAAACGCACTACGGATCGAAAGCCCGCTTTCGGATGTCGAGCTCGCGTCCTTTCCTTGCGCATTCTCCACCGCCGAAGGCATGATCCAACGCGCCGGATTGGGGGACGAGCGCGTCTTGATCACCGGCGCATCCGGCGGCGTCGGGTCGGCGGCGGTGCAACTGGCCAAGCGGCGCGGTGCCCATGTCACAGCCTCTACCAGCCCGGCGAAAATGGACGCGCTGAAAACCCTCGGCGCGGATGCGGTGATAGACCGCAACGAAGCTTATCCGGATGACGTCTTCGACGTCGTGCTCGACCTTGTAGGGGGGCCGCGCTGGCCCGAACTGCTTGATGCTTTGGTGCCACGGGGGCGCTACGTCACGTCGGGCGCGATTGCCGGTCCGATCGTCGAACTTGATCTGCGGACCCTCTACCTCAAGGATCTGACCCTCATCGGGAGCACCCGGCAAGACCCAGGCATATTCACTGATTTGGTCAGCTACATCGAAGCAGGCGAGATCAAGCCCGTGGTCGCCGAAACCTATCCCTTGGCTGACTTGCACGCGGCGCAGAAGGCATTTCTGGAAAAGTCGCATATGGGCAAAATCGGCGTGACAATCGCAGACTGACAGACACGAGGCACAGGTTACAGCCTGCATAAGGCACGGTCTGCTCACAAGTATCGCTCCGGACCTTCGCCGCTGATGGCGTCGAGGTCCGGTTTCGCGCGGACCGTGAGAATGTCTCGCATTCTGCCATCATTAAATGCGCAATCGCTGCACGCCGTGTCGAATACGTCCTGCTGGCCGATGACGTTAGGCCGCCCCCTTACCTCCACGCGTTCGGCTTTCCCCGCAAATAGGTCACGTTCTCAGGCAGGAATGGTGACCCCGGCAGGATTCGAACCTGCAACCTGCCCCTTAGGAGGGGGCTGCTCTATCCAGTTGAGCCACGGGGCCACGGGATTGGCTTAGCGCAAAACGGGGTGGTGATCCAGCCACACTGCACGGTGGTATGGCAGCGCTGTGGTGGGGGGCTTGATATGGTGATTGCCTGCGCCCGACCGACGCACTACGCTGTTGATAGAATACCACTTTCAAGCAGGACAAGCGCCTTTGACACAGCCTCCGAAACGCCCGTTGACCCTTCGTGATGTATCCGATGCCTGCGGGGTGTCGGAAATGACGGTCAGCCGGGTTCTGCGAAAACGCGGCGACGTGTCCGAAGCGACGCGCCGGCGGGTGCTGGCTGCGGCGAAAGAGCTGGGGTATGTGCCCAACCAGATTGCCGGATCGCTGGCGTCCCAACGGGTGAACCTTGTCGCGGTGATTATCCCGTCGCTGTCGAACATGGTCTTTCCCGAGGTGCTGAACGGCGTCAATCAAGTGCTTGAAGACACGCCGCTACAGCCGGTCGTGGGCGTCACCGACTATATGCCCGAAAAAGAAGAACGTGTTCTCTATGAAATGCTGTCGTGGCGGCCCTCGGGCGTGATCATCGCGGGGCTGGAACATAGCGATGCGACACGTGCCATGCTCAAAAATGCGGGGATCCCCGTAGTCGAGATCATGGATGTTGACGGGCGCCCGATTGATGCGATGGTCGGCATCTCGCACCGCCGTGCGGGGCAGGAAATGGCCAAGGCGATCCTAAAGGAAGGCTATGAGCACATCGGTTTCATGGGCACCAAGATGCCGCTTGACCACCGCGCCCGCAAACGGTTCGAAGGGTTTACCGAAGGGCTCGCCAAAGCCGGGATAGAGATCGAGGACCGCGCGTTCTACTCTGGCGGCTCTGCGCTGGCCAAGGGGCGCGAAATGACGCAAGACATGCTTGAGCGGTCGCCCGAGCTGGATTTCCTGTATTATTCAAACGATATGATCGGCGCGGGCGGGTTGTTGTATCTGATCGATCAGGGCATCGATATTCCGGGCCAGATCGGCCTTGCCGGTTTTAACAACGTCGAACTGCTACAGGGCTTGCCCCGTCAGCTTGCCACGATGGACGCCTGTCGGCTCGAGATCGGACAGGCCGCGGCGCGTATCATTCTGAACGATACACTGGATGAACCGGACCCCGACCTGCAAACGCAGATTACCCTGACACCGACCCTGTCGCTGGGGGACACGCTGCGCCGCAACCGCAAGGTATGACGCTGCCGCTGATCGGCAACCGCGACGCCCGTCGCATCTTTCTGCATCGCCATCTACTAAGCGATGCACCCCAGGGGCCCGCCAGCGGGAACGACCTGTTGCAGCTGATCCAGGGTCTGGGCTTTGTGCAGTTGGACAGCATCAATACCGTGGCGCGGGCGCATGACCTGATCCTGTTCTCGCGCCGCCAACGCTATCGCCCGCAAGCGTTGAAGACACTGTATGAACGCGATGGGGCGCTGTTTGAGCACTGGACCCATGACGCCGCGGTGATCCCGATGGGATACTACCCCCATTGGGAATTACGCCGCCAGCGAGACGCGCAGATGCTGCGCCAGCGGTACAAGAACTGGCACCAACATGATTTCGAGGGGCGGTTCCAGACCGTGCTGGACCAGATCCGCGCACAGGGGCCGGTGTCGTCGTCTGATGTCGGGCAGGATGAACCACGCTCGAATGGCGGGTGGTGGGATTGGCATCCCTCCAAAACCGCGCTGGAATATCTGTGGCGCGCCGGTGCGCTTTGCGTCGTGGGGCGGGACGGTTTCCAGAAACGCTATGACCTGACAGAGCGGGTGATTGACGCGGCGCTATGCGACCCGTCGCAGGCACCGGATGAGGCGCAGACCATTGATTGGTGCTGCAACGGCGCGCTGGATCGTCTGGGCTTTGCCACGCCGGGGGAACTGGCGGCATTCTGGGCGCATATCTCTCCGGCAGAGGCGAAGGCATGGGTCCAGCGTGAACAGGCCGCCGGACGTGTCGAGCAGGTGCAGATCGCGGGCGCCGACGGCACAGTCCATCGCAGCTTTGCCCGTCCCGGTCTGGCAAGCGACCCCGCGATAGACATGGCTCCGACCGCACGGCTGCGCGTGCTCAGCCCCTTTGACCCGGCCTTGCGCGATCGCAAACGCGCCGAACGTCTGTTCGGCTTCCGCTACCGGATAGAGATGTTCGTGCCCGCGTCCAAACGGGTCTATGGCTATTATGTTTTTCCGATCCTGCAGGGCGACAGCATCATCGCGCGGGTGGATATGAAAGCGCACCGTGACCGCGATACGCTGGTGGTACGCGCCCTTTGGCCAGAGCCGGGCAGCCGGTGGGGCAAAGGCAAACAAGCCGCCTTCGAGGCAGAGCTGGCCCGCATCATCCGTCTGGCAGGCGTCAGTCAGATCGCCTTCGAAGACGGCTGGCTTCGTTAACCCACTCCGTTTCGATGAACGAATTGGCGGTACATGTCTGCGCAGGCAACAACGATGACAATTTGTAAACATTTTGTTGACGTATTGCTTTTCCCTGCCAAAGTGAGCGGAAAGGAATCAAGAACCATGTCGAACCGTCTTTGCTTTCATCCCAAGGGTCGCCCATGACGCGCCATGTGGTCGTCGTGGGGGCGGGTATTGTCGGTGTGTCTTCGGCGATCTGGCTGCAACGCGCAGGCGCGCAGGTCACGATCATTGACCGCGCGGCACCGGGGACAGGCACGTCGCATGGGAACGCGGGTGTGCTGGCGGCCTGCGCCGTGGCACCCGTCACCGCCCCCGGCCTGATCGCCAAAGCCCCCGCGATGCTGCTGAACCCGGATGTGCCGCTTTACCTGCGCCTGCCCTATCTGCCGCGTCTGCTGCCGTGGCTGGCAAAGTATCTGCGGGTCGCGAACGACCGCGACACCCGCCGGATTGCGCAGGGGCTCGCGCCTATTGTCAGCGACAGTGTGGACCAACACAAAAGCCTGACCGCTGATCTGGGCCTGTCCGACTGGGTGAGGGACAGTGATTATGTTTTCGCCTACCGAAACCGCGCCGCGTTTGACGCCGAAGCCTACACCTGGGCGCTGCGGGCGGAGGCGGGGTTCGCGCCAGAGCTGATCGAGGGGCCGCAGATACACGAGTATGAACCGACGCTCGGGCCGGACATCCACCTGCTTGCCACCATGAGGGACCACGGCTTTATCCGCGACCCCGGCGGCTATGTCGGCGCCCTGGCGCGGGCGTTCGAACAGGGCGGCGGCACGATCCTGCAGGCCGAGGTCAAGGATTTCGACCTGTCCGGCGGCGCGATTTCCGGGGTAGAGACGACCCAAGGCCGCGTGGCCTGTGACGATATCGTGCTGGCCACCGGCGTCTGGTCGAAACCGCTGATGGCCAAGCTGGGGCTGAACGTCCCGCTGGAAAGCGAACGCGGCTATCATGTGATATTCGAGGGGGCGACGGGCGGGCCTGCGCGCCCCGTGATGATCGCCAGCGGGAAATTCGTTGCCACCCCCATGGCGCAGGGCCTACGCTGCGCGGGTATTCTGGAATTCGGCGGGCTTGACGCAGCCCCGTCCAAGGCACCGCTGGCGCTGCTGCGGCGACAGGCCAAGGCGGCCTTTCCACAGCTTGAGGCCACGCGCGAAATCGAATGGCTGGGGCACCGACCTGCCCCCAGCGACAGCCTGCCCCTGATCGGACAGGTTGGCACAAGCCGGGTCTTTACCGCCTTCGGGCATCACCACATCGGGTTGACAGGCGGGCCCAAAACAGGCCGCCTCGTCGCAGGATTGGTTATGGGGCAACCCGTCAACACCGACCTGCAGCCCTATGCACCACAACGGTTTAGCAGGGGCTAACCCCGCAAACCAAAGACATACCAACAAGGAGAGAACCACATGAAACGGACCACCACATTGATGACAGGCGTCGCGACCGCCGCCCTGACGGTCACCACCGCCCTGCCCGCTTTCGCGGCTGAGAAATGGGACATGCCGATGGCCTATTCGGCGTCGAACTTCCATTCCGAGAACGGCGTTGAATTTGCCAACTGCGTGACCGAAGGCACCGCGGGCGAGATCGAGATCACCGTGCACCCCGGCGGGTCGCTGATCGCGGGTGCCGACATCAAACGTGCGATCCAGACCGGTCAGGTCCAGCTGGGCGAACGCATCCTGTCGGGGCACCAGAATGAAAACGCGATCTTCGGCTTTGATTCCATCCCCTTCCTCGCGCCGTCCTTCGAGGCGTCCGACAAGCTGTGGAAAGCCGCGAAACCCAAGATCGAAGAGCTGTTGGCAGAGCAGAACCTGACGCTGCTTTATAACGTGCCATGGCCGCCACAGGGTCTGTACTTCAAGAAAGAGGTCAACACGATCGAGGACATGAAGGGCGTCAAGTTCCGGTCCTACAACAACGCCACCAGCCGTCTGGCAGAGCTGACAGGCATGCTGCCCGTCACCATCGAAGCCGCCGAGCTGAGCCAGGCTTTTGCCACCGGCGTTGCGGAATCGATGATCTCGTCCGGTGCGACCGGCTATGACCAGAAAGTCTGGGAAAGCCTGACCCATTTCTACGAGGTCGACGCCTGGCTGCCGCGCAACTACATCATGATCAACAATGACGTGTGGAACGATGTCTCGGAAGAGAACAAGGCGATCATCACCACCTGTGCAAGCGATGCGGAAACGCGCGGGCTGCAAGCCTCCAAGGACTATACGCAGTTCACCTATGACGGGCTGCGCGAAGGCGGCATGACCGTGGAACCCGCCAGCGAAGAGCTGATGTCCGGCCTGCGCGACATTGGCGGCACCATGACCTCCGAATGGCTGGAGAATGCGGGCGAGGACGGTCAGGCGATCGTCGATAGCTACAAATCCATGCAGTAAATCAACGAATGGCGGCGCCCCACACAGGTGCCGCCGTTTGACGTTCGATCCGCCAATCCGGAGACCTTTCCCATGAACATCCTGCGACGCCTGCTTGATTTCATCTATTTCGCATCTGGTGCCCTGGCTGCCGTCAGTCTTGTCGCGATCCTGCTGCTGATCGTGGTGCAGATGGTTGCCCGCTGGACCGGCGAGGTTTTCCCCGGTGCGGCAAGCTATGCCGGCTATGCGATGGCCGCCGCCAGCTTCCTCGCTTTCGCCAACGCGCTGAACCGTGGCGCGCATATCCGCGTATCGGTGCTGCTGAACGCACTGCCCGCAGGCCCGAAACGGCTTCTTGAAATATGGTGCTTCGGCCTTGCCGCGGCGATTGCGTGGTATTTCACCTACTACGCCTATTGGTTCGTCTACTGGTCGTGGAAATTCAACGAAGTCAGCCAGTCGCAAGACGCCACATCCTTGTGGATTCCGCAGTCGGTGATGGTTGTGGGCGGCGGCATCCTTGCCATCGCGCTGACCGATAACCTGCTCTATCTGATCGTAAAAGGCGAACACCGTCTCACCCGCGATCTTGTCGATCAAAGTTTTGGGGAGTGACGCTGTGACGGAACTTTACGCGATCATTCTGTTTATCACTGTGCTGCTGTTCCTGCTGGGCACCGGCGTCTGGGTTGGTCTGGCGCTGATGGGCGTCGCCTGGTTCGGGATGGAACTGTTTACCACCCGCCCCGTTGGCGATGCTATGGTCACGACGATCTGGGCCTCGTCCAGCTCGTGGACGCTGACCGCGCTACCGCTGTTCATCTGGATGGGGGAAATCCTGTTCAGGACACGCCTATCCGAGGATATGTTCAAAGGGCTGTCGCCGTGGCTGGCGAAATTGCCCGGCGGGCTGGTGCATACCAATATCGTCGGCTGCACCGTATTTGCCGCCGTTTCAGGGTCGTCTGCCGCGACGCTGTCGACCGTGGGCAAAATGTCGATCCCCGAACTGCGGGCGCGCAATTATCCCGAAAAGATGATCATCGGCACGCTGGCCGGTGCCGCCACGCTGGGGCTGATGATCCCGCCCTCGCTCGCGCTGATCGTTTACGGCGTCACCGTGAACGAAAGCATCACCGAACTGTTCTTTGCCGGCGTCCTGCCAGGGCTTATTCTGGCGCTGATGTTCATGGCCTATGTCGCCTTTATCGCGCTGACCTCGAAGGACTGGAACCCCAGCGTCGAGACAGGGATGAGCTTTGCCGCCAAGCTGCGCAACTCGCGCTTTCTGTTGCCGGTCTTCGGGCTGATCACGGTGGTGATCGGGTCGATGTATCTGGGCTACGCCACCGCGACAGAGGCGGCGGCCATCGGTGTGCTGGGGTCGCTGGCACTGGCGTTGATGCAGGGGTCGCTGAACTGGACCAGCTTTCAGGAAAGCCTGATGGGGGCAATGCGCACCTCTGCCATGATCGCATTGATCCTTGCAGGCGCGGCCTTTCTAAAGCTGTCGATGGGCTTTACCGGCCTGCCGCGTGCGCTGGCGGACGGGATTGCAGCGCTTGAACTGACGCGCTTTCAACTGCTGATGGCGCTGCTGGTGTTCTATATCGTACTGGGCATGTTCCTTGATGGTATTTCGTCGGTCGTGCTGACGATGGCTGTCGTTGAACCGATGGTGCGCGGTGCGGGGATCGACTTGATCTGGTTCGGCATCTTTGTTGTGGTCGTGGTCGAGATGGCGCAGATCACGCCGCCGATCGGGTTCAATCTGTTCGTGCTGCAAGGCATGACGGATCACGAGATGGGATATATCACCAAAGCCGCCTTGCCGATGTTCCTGATCATGGTGGTGATGGTCTTTGTCCTGATCTTCTTCCCCGACATCGCGACCTGGCTGCCCGAAAATCTAAGGCAGGTGCCCCAATGACCGACTTTCCCCTGATCCAGACCGTTGGCCTGTCCGGCGTGCTGGTGCGTTTTGCCGACACTATGTCAGAGCCCGCGAACCGCGCCGCCCTGTCGTTTCGCGCCGCCGTGGATGCCGCCGACTGGCCCGAGGTGACAGAGACGAGCACCTCGCTGGTGTCCACCTTCCTGCAGATCGATCTGGTGGCTGCTTCGGTGGATACCCTGCTGGACCGGCTGCACGACCTGCTGGCAACGCGCGACTGGTATACCTCTGACCTGCCGACGGGGCGGAGGCTGTGGCATGTGCCAACGGTCTATGGCACCGACCTTGCGCCACAGCTTGAAGAAGCGGCAGAGCTTGCGGGGCTGGACCCCGATGCGGCGATTGCACAGCTGTCGCAGGCGCGCGTACGGGTGCTGACCATCGGCTTTGCCCCCGGCCAGCCCTATATGGGCGAACTGCCGCAGAACTGGGATATTCCGCGCCAGCAGGGGCTGACAAAATCCGTCCCCGCCGGCGCGTTGATCGTGGCGATCCGGCAGCTGATTATCTTCACCAATGCCTCCCCCACCGGCTGGCGCCATATCGGGCAGACCGCGTTCAAGACATTCCGCCCGCGCAGCGACACGCCCTTTGCCCTGTCACCGGGGGACGAGCTGTGCTTCCCCTCCATATCGCGCGCCGAATATGACAAGATCACCGCGACAGATGAAACCGGCCAGGGCGGCGCAGAGACAGAGGTGCTGGCATGAGCGCGACCCTCTCCATTTCCCAAGCCGGTCCCGCCCTGACGATACAGGATATGGGCCGTCCCGGTTGGCGTGCCCAAGGGCTTACAAAGGGCGGTGCCGCCGATCCCGTGGCGCTTTACGAAGGGGCCGCCCTGCTTGGCCAACCGCCCGAGCTTGCGGTGATAGAGATGACAGGCACCGGCGGGAGCTTCACGGCTGACGCCGACATCCGTATCGCCCTGACAGGGGCCACCATGGCCGCCAGCATCGACGGGGATGCCATCGTCTGGAACGCCAGCCACATGCTGCCCGCGGGCGCAAAGCTGACCATTGGCGGCACCTCGGGCGGCACCTATGGCTATCTGCATGTGGGCGGGGGCATCGCCTCTGACACACTGTTGGGGGCACGGGCCAGCCACCTGAGCGCCGGGCTGGGCCAGCCGCTTGCTGCGGGCGACGCGCTGCCCCTTGGGGCGGACAAGTCGCGCGAAACGGGGCTGCAACTGCCCCGCGACAGTCGTTTTGACGGCGGCACCGTGCGCGTCGTGGCCAGCATGCAGACCGACCACTTTACCGCTGATGAACGCAAACGCTTCGAAACCACCGCCTTTACCCGCGACCCGCGTGCCAACCGCATGGGCGTGCGCATGGACCACGACGGCGACGGTTTCAGCGCCGAGGGCGGTCTGTCCATCCTGTCCGAGGTCATCGTGCCCGGCGACATCCAGATTACCGGTGACGGCGCACCTTTCGTGCTGATGGGCGAGTGCCAGACCACCGGCGGCTATCCCCGCATTGGCACCGTGATTCCCCGCGACCTGCCCCGCGTGGCGCAAGCCGCATCGGGCACCGCGATCCGGTTCGAATTCATCACGCTGGAACAGGCCATCACGCTTGAGACGCAGCACCGCCAAGACATCAAGGCGCTTGGCGGGCAGGTCACGCCGCTGGTCCGCGACCCTGCCAAAATCCGCAACCTGCTGGCCTATCAGCTGGTGGGGGGCGCGATCTCTGCCACCGACAACCCCTTTGAAGAGGAGCATTAAATGCCGACCGTCGATCTGAATGCCGATATGGGCGAAAGCTTTGGCCCGTGGAAAATGGGCGATGATGCCGCTTTGTTGCAAATCATCAGCTCTGCCAACATCGCCTGTGGTGGCCATGCGGGTGACGCTGATGTGATGTCTGCCACAATGACGCTGGCGCGTGACAATGGCGTCGGTATCGGTGCGCACCCCGGTTTCATGGATCTGGCCGGTTTTGGCCGCAACCGCATGTCGGTGCCACGGGGCACGCTGCAAAATCAGGTCCGCTATCAGGTCGCCGCCAGCGTCGGCATGGCCCGCAGCCTTGGCACATCGGTGCGGCACCTGAAACTGCACGGCGCGCTCGCCAATATGGCGTCAGAGGACGAGATACTGGCCCGTGACCTTTATGAGGCCGCGCTCAGCGTCGCGCCTGATCTGATCGTCATGGTGCTGGCCGCCACGGCGCAGCAGGACGCGGTGCAATCGCTTGGCTGTAAGTGGGCCGGAGAGATCTTTGCCGACCGCGCTTATAACGACGACGCGACGCTGGTCGACCGCTCTAAACCCGGTGCGGTGATTCACGATGCGGCACTGGCGGGCGAACGGATGGTCAAAATGGTCAAAGCCGGTGCGATTTTGACCGAGGGCGGCCAAACAATTCCTGCCGCGATCGATACGATCTGTCTGCACGGCGACACCCCCGAAGCCGTCGATATTGCCCGCGCTGTCAAATCATCTCTGCAAGAAGCAGGGATCGCGCTGAAATGTTTTGAAGGTCATACGGGCTAAGCCCTAAACCCAACACCTGAAACGAAAAACAGCGCCCCGAGGGGCGCTGTTTTTATCCGTTCCAGTCAGACTGGAAAGTAGTGGTGAGCCGTGATGGGTTCGAACCATCGACCTACTGATTAAAAGTCAGTTGCTCTACCAACTGAGCTAACGGCCCACTAGGCGGGTATCTAGAAAGCTGCGGCCTTGGGGTCAAGCGGAAACTTACGAAAAATTTCACTCTCGCTGGATTAGTTTCAAATGCCGCGTTATATGCGCCGAATGTATAGTGATCTGATCAACGGTTTGCCCTTCATGAAGATGCATGGGCTGGGCAATGATTTTGTCGTGCTAGACGCGCGCGAAAAGGTCGTGCTGGATGCGCGCCAAAAAGAAATGCTGGATGCGCGCCAAACTGATGCGCGTGCCGACGCCACCCCGGCGCTCCCGAAGGTGACCCCTGCCCTTGCGCAGGCCATCGGACATCGCCAGTTCGGCGTGGGCTTCGACCAGCTGGCCGTGATCACCAATGGCGCGGCTGATGCGCATCTGACGTTCTTCAACGCCGACGGCTCCACCTCTGCCGCTTGTGGCAATGCCACGCGCTGCATCGCGCGGTTCCTGATGGAGGAAACGGGCAAGACCCAACTGCACCTGACCACCGACCGCGGCGATTTGGCGGCGCGGGATGCAGGCAATGGGCTGACATCGGTCAACATGGGTCATCCACAGCTTGACTGGGACGAAATTCCGCTTGCTCGCCAGATGGATACGCTTGAGCTGCCAATCGACGGTGCGCCGACAGCCACCGGCATGGGCAACCCCCATTGCACCTTCTTTGTTGATGATGTCGACGCGATTGATCTGGCCGGTTTTGGCCCCGGTATCGAGCATCACGCGCTTTACCCCGAACGCACCAATGTGCAGATCGCCCAGATCATCGGCCCCGATCACATCCGTATGCGCGTGTGGGAACGGGGTGTGGGCATCACGCTGGCCTCCGGCTCCTCTAGCTGTGCGACGGCCGTGGCAGCGGCACGCAGAGGGCTGACAGGCCGCGCCGTGCGCATTGATCTGGACGGTGGCACGCTGCACATCGATTGGCGCGAGGATGGCGTCTGGATGACCGGCCCCTCGGCCCATGTCTTCAGCGGCGTGCTGACCCCTTCGTTTCTGGAAAGCCTGACATGAGCGCCCCGATCTTCTCGAATCACGGCTGCCGCCTGAACGCCTATGAGACCGAAGCAATGAAGGAACTGGCCGAACAGGCTGGCCTGAAAGACGCGGTGATCGTCAACACCTGCGCCGTCACCGCCGAGGCCGTGCGTAAGGCCCGCCAGGACATCCGCAAACTGCGCAAGGCCAACCCCGATGCGCGTTTGATCGTCACCGGCTGCGCCGCCCAGACCGAACCGGAGACCTTCACCAAGATGGCAGAGGTCGACGCCGTCATCGGCAACACCGAAAAGATGGTGGGCGCGACGTGGCATGGGTTGGCGGCTGATTTCATCGGCGAGACAGAGGCGCTGCAGGTCGATGACATCATGTCGGTGACCGAAACGGCGGGGCATCTGATCGACGGGTTCGGCACGCGCAGCCGGGCCTATGTGCAGGTCCAGAACGGCTGCGATCACCGCTGTACCTTCTGCATCATCCCCTATGGCCGCGGCAATTCCCGCTCGGTCCCCGCTGGGGTCGTGGTGGATCAGATCAAGCGGCTGGTCGACAAGGGCTTTAACGAAGTCGTTCTGACCGGCGTGGACCTGACCAGTTGGGGTGCGGACCTTCCCGCGACGCCCAAGCTGGGGGATCTGGTGATGCGCATCCTGCGGCTGGTGCCCGACCTGCCACGCCTGCGGATCAGCTCCATCGATTCGATCGAGGTGGACGAGAACCTGATGCAGGCCATCGCCACCGAGCCCCGTTTGATGCCGCACCTGCATCTGTCCTTGCAGCACGGCGACGACATGATCCTGAAACGGATGAAGCGCCGCCACCTGCGCGACGATGCGATCCGTTTTACCCAAGAGGCCCGCAAACTGCGTCCCGACATGACCTTTGGGGCCGATATCATCGCCGGTTTCCCCACCGAAACCGACGCGATGTTCGAAAACTCGCTCAAACTGGTGACGGACTGCGATCTGACATGGCTGCATGTCTTCCCCTATTCGGCGCGCGAAGGCACGCCCGCTGCAAGGATGCCTGCGGTGAACGGCACGCTCATCAAGGAACGCGCGGCGCAGCTGCGTGCTGCGGGTGACGCGCAGGTCGCGTGCCATTTGGCGGCCCAACAAGGTCGCGCCCATCAGGTGTTGATGGAAAGCCCCACCATGGGCCGGACCGAACAATTCACCGAAACCCATTTTGCCACCCCCCAGACCGAGGGCGCGATCATTTCGGCCACGATCACCGGCCAGAACGCAGGACATCTGCTGGCTGTGTGAGACGTTGCAGATTGTAAACCTTTCTCCTCTAGGGTGATTCCCTAGCGAGAAAGGGTTAACATGAGCGAAATTATCGAATGGGTCCTCGAGATGGACGTGCGGGATGGTCAGGGCGACAATGTCCAACCGTTGCTTGATGAAATGGTACAGGCTGCAGAGGCAGACGAACCGCGTACGCTGCATTGCGAATTCTACATGTCCGACGACCGACGCACCTGCACTGTGCTGGAACGTTATGCGGACAACGCAGCCGTGATGGCGCATTTTGCGCAGTTCGGTGGCCGCTTTGCTGACCGGTTTACAGAGCTGTTTATGCCGGTGCGTTTAACCGTCTACGGCCCTGCCACCGCCGCGGTGATGTCCGTGCTTGCCGGCTATGGCGGTGTACGGCTGGACCGCGTGGCAGGCTTCCACCGCTAAGCCACGGGCACCGTCGCTAGCGGTATTTTACCAGCGAGTTTGGCGACCAGCCGATTACCCCCAAAAAGAAAGCCCCCCGAACCACAATGGATCGGGGGGCTATATTCAGGCATTGGCCGTGTGAAGGAAGATCAGTCTTCCTTGTGTTTCACAGGGGCCCACAGACGTTTGTTGGTCAGGTACAGCAGTACCGACAACAGCGTCAGGAACAGAACGCCAGCAAAACCGGCTTGCTTGCGTGCCATCATCTTGGGCTCGGCTGTCCACATCAGGAAGGCCGCAACATCTTCGGCTTCGTGGTGCAGGTCAGAATCGTGGCCGTCGTTATAGGTCACATCGTCGCCGTACAGCGGGGGTGCCATGGCAATCCAGCTGCCTTCGATTGTGGCGTGGCCATTCTCGTCCTTACAGGATTCGGGGATACCGCCGCTTGGGAACGCTGTGTTGTAGTGACCGGGGAAATCCTCGGGGGCACAGGCAGGCGCTTCTTCATAGCCGACCATCAGGGACGCGATGTATTCGGGTCCGCCGATGCCTTTGAAGAACTGGTTGATCCCCAGACCATAAGGCCCGTGGAAACCGGCGCGCTTCTTGGCCATCAAGCTGAGGTCGGGCGCAGTATCCAACGCGGACTCAGGGAAATGGTCAACCGGCGTGCCGGGGCGTGTGTCGTCCAGCTCGGGGTCGAAGATATCAAAGTTCGCGGCATAGGCACGGACCTGATCTTCGGGAAGGTGGGGGCCACCTTCATCCGCAAGTGTACGGATCGGCACAAACTTCATCCCGTGGCAGGCAGAGCATACCTCGGTATAGATTTGCAGACCGCGTTGCAGCTGGTTGGCATCGAAGGACCCGAAAGGCCCTTCGAAAGAGAAGTCAAAGTCTTCGACATGCGCTTCACCACCGGCGGCGAAAGCAGCGGAACCTGCAAAGCCCAAGGCGACAACAGCCGAAAGGAAGGTTTTCTTGATCATTGTCATGGTCCTTACTCTGCTGGCTTGACCAGCGTCTTGGTGCCGCCGGTTTTTGGCGCGTAATGTGCGTCAAAGTCGGCTTCGATGGTTTCAGGCTGCGGCGCTGGTTTCTCGATCACACCCAGAAGCGGCAGGATCACCAGGAAGTATGCGAACCAATAGGCCGACGCGATCAGCGAGAAGCTGGCATAGGGCTCTTCCGCAGGCATGGCACCCAGCCACATCAGCGCGAAGAAGTCGATCACCAGCAGCGCGAACCACCACTTGAACATGGGACGATAGCGGCCCGAACGCACCGAGGATGTGTCCAGCCAAGGCACCAGCGCCATCACCGCGATCGCACCGAACATCGCCAGAACACCAAAGAACTTGGCGTCGATGATGCCACCGGTCACGAAGGACGCAATCTGAACAACCCAGACTTCGGCAGTAAAGGCACGCAAGATCGCGTAAAACGGCAGGAAGTACCATTCAGGCACAATATGCGCAGGCGTCGAAAGCGGGTTCGCCTCGATATAGTTATCGGGGTGGCCCAGATAGTTCGGCATGAAACCCACGATCGCAAAGAAAACAACCAGGATCACGGCCAGCGCGAACAGGTCTTTCATCACGAAGTAGGGCCAGAAGGGCAGCGTGTCTTTCTCTGCGTCTTCCTTGCTTGTGCGACGGACCTCGACCCCTGTGGGGTTGTTGTTCCCCGTGGTGTGGAAGGCCCAGATGTGCACGATCACCAGACCGGCAATCACGAAGGGCAGCAGGTAGTGCAAGCTGAAGAAACGGTTCAGCGTGGCGTTATCGACCGCAGGCCCGCCCAGCAGAAGCGTTTGCAGGCTTTCCCCGATGAACGGGATCGCACCGAACAGACCGGTGATAACTGTAGCGCCCCAGAACGACATCTGACCCCAAGGCAGAACATAGCCCATAAAGCCGGTTGCCATCATCAGAAGGTAGATCAGCATGCCGACGATCCACGTGATTTCACGTGGCGCTTTATACGACCCGTAGTACAGGCCGCGGAAGATGTGCGCGTAGACCGCAACAAAGAACAGCGACGCGCCATTCATGTGCAGATAGCGCAGCATGTAGCCGCCGTTCACGTTCCGCATGATGTGTTCAACGCTCGAGAACGCGACATCGACATGGGGTGTGTAGTGCATCGCCAACACGATGCCGGTCACGATTTGCAGTGCCAGACAGAACGTCAGAACAATGCCCCAGATCCACATCCAGTTCAGGTTCTTCGGTGTCGGGATCATCAATGTGTCATACAGCAGTCCGACAACGGGAAGACGGGTGTGCAGCCACTTCTCTCCGTTGGATTTCGGCTCGTAATGGTCGTGAGGAATTCCAGCCATTCCCGTTCTCCCTTAACCTAGTTTGATCGTGGTTTCATCCACGAATTCTGCGATTGGCACCGGCAGGTTGCGCGGTGCTGGCCCTTTGCGGATACGGCCCGCAGTGTCATAGTGCGACCCGTGGCAGGGGCAGAACCAGCCGCCAAAGTCACCTGCGTCGCCCAAAGGCACGCAGCCCAGGTGGGTACAGACGCCCATCATCACCAGCCAGTCTTCTTTACCGGCCATGGCGCGGTTTTCATCCGTCGCGGGGGCACCGGCTGCGATGTTGGCGTTCTCGGCACCCGGATCGGGCAGCTCGGACATTTCAACATCACGTGCCTTGGCGATTTCTTCTTCGGTACGGCGGCGGATGAACACCGGCTTACCCAACCATTTGACCGTGAGCTGTGTACCTGGCTCAACAGCGGACACATCGACGCGGATGGACGACAGCGCCTTCACATCTGCGGATGGGTTCAACTGATTGACCAATGGCCAGACTGCCGCGCCGACGGCGACCGCACCTGTACCAGCTGTGGCGTAATAGAGGAAATCCCTCCGGGTGCCTGCGTGATCTTCTGCTTGGGACACGGGTTAACTCCAAATCGAGGGCCTGACGGCCATTAAATCAAGGGGCGGCGCTGACGCACCTCCCACAATTCTTTTGGTTACTAGCGGGCTGCGTCGCGCACGTCCAGATACCTTTGTCGCGCAAACCGTCGCAGTGTTGCATTCCTTCAAGGGTGCAGACCGGATTTTTTGCGCTTTTATCCTGCCGGAGGGGCAGTGGCCTGCATGGATGCACGCGAATCAAAGCGGCGCGCCCAATCGGCCAAGGCGTCGTTTCCCTTGCGCCAATTACGCGCGTCATGCCGGAAATCAAGGTATCCCAAAGCACAGCCGACGGCGATCTGCCCCATATCCAGCGGACCGGAAAGCTGACTGATCCAGCGTGTATTCAGCGCCGCGCAGGCCCGTTCGATCTTGGACCACTGACCCTCGACCCATTCCGGCATCTGCTTGCCTTCGGGGCGCATCCGGCCCTCGTAGACCATCGATAGCGCCGCATCCAGCATACCATCCGCCGTTGCCTCAAGCGTCAGCGTGTCCCAGCGGCGGCTGCCCGTGGGATAAAGCTTGCCGCCCGCGCGGTCATCCAGATAGGCGCAGATTACACGGCTATCATACAGCGCGGGCCCCTCGTCGCGCACCAGTGCCGGTACTTTGGCCAGCGGGTTGTTCGGCAGCAGCGCGGCATCAGGCGCCAGCGGCGTGGTCGAGATATTCTCAAGCGACACATCTTCGATCTGGCCGGTTTCGTGCAGCAATACCATGACCTTGCGGACATAGGGTGATGTCGGGGAATAGGATAGTTTCACGGATGTCTCCTCCTCGGGGTTCGGGCGAACTATCACCGTCATCTGCGCGCGGTGCAATCGCTTGTTGATCAGGCGCCTTTTGCCGCGCGCATCTGGTCGGCCAAACTGCCTGTTCCCGCGCCAAAGCCGTGCGCCTCTACCCCGTCGGCTGCGGCCAGCCGCACCGCATCGGGTTTATTCTGGCTCAGCTTCCACGTCCCGTCGACGCCGGTGATCCGCATCCGGCAGGGCACGATCATGCGCATCATTTTCTGCAGGGTCACGGGGTTCATCTTGGCGGTGGTCCACGGCGGCTTGGGCAGCAGGCGGTCCTCGAACCAGGCAGACTGGCGATCCAGCAGGTCCAGCAGCTCTTCTTGCGGGCGCAGTTCCAGCGTGCCGGTCAGATGCACCGCCACATAGTTCCACGTCGGCACCTGATCGTCGATTTCGTACCAGTCGGGCGAGACATAGCTATCGCCCCCGCTGATGGCGAGCTTAACCGGCAGCGCGGATTTGAGCGCCCGCGCAATCGGGTTTGACCGGACCAGATGCAGATCCGCCTGATCCCCTGCTTCGTTCAGCAAAAACGGGACATGGCTGATCAACGGGCCGTCGCTGCCATTGGCTGCTAGCACGCCAAAGCTGCGGTCGCGGGCAAAAGCGATGTTCTTGGCGGTGTCGGCGTCGTGGTAAACGGGATTCGGGTGCATAACGTAGGGTCCAAACTGCAAACGCGCTTTTGGTATTGCAGACGCGCCCCTGCCTTGGCAACGTATCCCTATTCTCAGGGCGGGGCGCAATTCCCCACCGGCGGTATGTGGCCCCAGTGCCACGAGCCCGCGAGCGCTGGCGACATCCCTTCGGGATGCGCCGGGTCAGCAGATCTGGTGAGATGCCAGAGCCGACGGTCATAGTCCGGATGAAAGAGAATGCGTTTGTTGCGGCCCCTTGGGGCCGTCCGCAATCGTGATCGCCTTGGGTGACTTGTGTCGCTGACGTAAAAAAGGAGATCACTATGACACACACCCGCTACGCCTTTGTAAAAGCACGCTGGCACGCCGATATCGTTGATCGTGCCTATGACGGGTTTTCCGAAACCATCCCCGCAAGCCAGATCGATGTTGTCGATGTCCCCGGCGCGTTCGAAATGCCGCTGATGGCGCAGACCCTCGCCAAATCCGGCAAATACGACGCGGTGATCTGCGCGGCCTTCGTGGTCGATGGCGGCATCTACCGGCATGATTTCGTGGCGACAGCCGTGGTTGACGGATTGATGCGCGTAGGCCTTGATACGGGCGTGCCCGTCCTCTCGGTGTCGCTGACGCCGCACCATTATCAGGAAACCGACCACCACAATGCGATCTACCGCGCGCATTTCGTCGAAAAGGGCCGCGAGGCCGCTTCGGCAGCGCTTGGCATCGTCGCGGCGCGTCAACTGCTTGACGCGTAAGACGGGTTTACCGCGCGGGCCTGTGCGTCAGGCCCGCTGCGCCCCGATGCTGGCGATGCCCAGCACATCCAGCACTTTGGCCTCGATATGTTCGGCGTTCATCCCCGCGACTGCATACATATCCGCAGGGCTCGCCTGATCGATAAAGATATCGGGCAGCACCATAGACCGGTATTTCAGCCCTGCGTCGAACACGCCCTCATCCGCCAGAAGCTGTGCCACATGGCTGCCAAAACCGCCGACTGCACCCTCTTCGATGGTGATCAGCGCCTCGTGATCGGCGGCCAGCGACAGGATCATCTCGCGGTCAAGCGGCTTGGCAAAGCGGGCGTCGGCAATGGTCGGCGTGATGCCCTTGGCCCGCAGCGCCTCGGCGGCTTTTTCCACCTCTGACAGGCGCGTACCAAAGGACAGCAGCGCCACGCGCTTGCCCTCGGCGATGATGCGCCCCTTGCCAATCTCCAGCGGTTCGCCGCGTTCGGGCATGGTCACGCCCGCGCCTTCGCCCCGCGGGAAGCGGAAGGCAATCGGCCCGTCGTCATAGGCCGCGGCGGTGGCAACCATATGTACCAGCTCTGCCTCATCCGCGGCGGCCATCACGACGAAATCGGGCAGGTTCGCCAAAAACGCCACGTCAAAGGCGCCGGCATGAGTGGCCCCATCCGCCCCGACCAGCCCCGCGCGATCAATCGCAAAGCGCACCGGCAAGCGCTGGATCGCCACGTCGTGTACCACCTGATCATAGCCGCGCTGCAGGAAGGTCGAATACATCGTGCAGAACGGCTTCATCCCGCCCGCCGCCAATCCGGCAGAGAATGTCACACCGTGCTGTTCCGCGATGCCCACGTCAAAGCACCGGCTGGGGTAGCGTTCGGCGAAAAGGTTCAGCCCTGTCCCATCCGGCATCGCGGCTGTCACGGCGCAGATCTTGTCGTCTTTTGCGGCCTCGGCGATCAGGCTGTCCGCAAAGACGCGGGTATAGCTGGGCGCGTTTGACGGCGCTTTCTTTTGCTCGCCCGTCAGCACATTGAACTTGGCGGTCGCGTGGCCCTTGTCACGGGCGGCTTCGGCGGGGCCATAGCCCTTGCCCTTTTTGGTGATCACATGGATCAGCACCGGCCCCGTCGCCCGCGCCTTGACCGTGCGCAAGACCGGCAGCAACTGGTTCAGGTCATGCCCGTCAATCGGCCCGAGATAGGAAAACCCAAGCTGTTCGAACAACGTACCGCCCACGGCCATGCCCTTGAGCATATCCTTGGCGCGCTTGGCCCCTTCGCGGAACGGGCCGGGCAACATGCTGACAGCGCCCTTGGCCGCGGCTTTGAAATCCTGAAACGGCTCTTCGGCATAAAGACGGCTAAGGTAGGTCGACATCGCCCCCACCGGCGGCGCGATCGACATCTCGTTGTCGTTCAGGATGACGAACATCCGTTTTTTCAGATGACCCGCGTTGTTCATCGCCTCATAGGCCATGCCCGCCGACATCGACCCATCGCCGATCACCGCAATCGCATCGCCCAGACCTTCGGGGACATTGCCGCCCAGATCACGTGCCACCGAAAAGCCCAAAGCCGCGCTGATAGAGGTCGATGAATGCGCCGCACCAAAGGGGTCGTAGGGGGATTCACTGCGTTTGGTAAATCCGCTCAACCCATCTTTCATACGCAAGGTGCGGATACGGTCGCGGCGTTCGGTCAGGATCTTATGCGGGTAGCACTGGTGGCTGACGTCCCAGATCAGCTTGTCCTTCGGCGTATCGAACACCGAATGGATCGCGACCGTCAGTTCAACCACGCCCAGACCCGCGCCCAGATGGCCGCCCGTCTCTGATACGGCAGAAATCGTCTCTGCCCGCAGTTCATGGGACAGTTTCACCAGCTCTGCATCCGAGAAATTCTTCAGATCGGCAGGGCGGTTCACCCGGTCCAAAAGGGGCGTATCTGGTCTATCGGTCATCTGGCTCTCCACCGGATCAGCTTTTGCGGGCAATAACGAAGCGGGCCGCGTCTCGCAAGGTTTCGGCGTCACTGCCGTAGGGGGACAGGGCCTCGCAGGCAGCATCGACAAGATCACGGGCACGGGCGCGGGCGGGATCCAGCCCCAGCAGCGACACAAAGGTCGCCTTGCCCGCATCGGCATCCTTGCCCACGGCCTTGCCCACCGTGGCGGCATCGCCTTCGACGTCAAGAATGTCATCCGCGATCTGGAACGCCAGTCCGAGGTTGCGCGCATAGCTGCGCAGCGCGGCGGCATCATCGCCCGCCATCACCGGCCCCGCCGTCGCGGCCCATTCGATCAGCGCACCGGTCTTGCCGGCCTGAAGCGTTGTGATCTGGTCAAGGGTCAGCGGTTGGCGCGCGGTTTCGGCGGCGATGTCCATCGCCTGCCCGCCCACCATGCCGCGCACACCGGCAGCCCGCGCCAGCCCCGTGACCAGCGCAACCCGTTCAGCGTCGCCGCAGCCCGTTGCCGCGACCAGTTCAAACGCCAATGTCTGCAGCGCATCGCCCGCCAGAACCGCTGTCGCCTCGTCCCATTTCACATGTACCGTGGGTTGACCCCGACGCAGGGCGTCATCATCCATGCAAGGCATGTCATCATGCACCAGCGAATAGGCGTGCAGCGCCTCGATCGCGCCGGCGGCGGGGGCGGCCTGCGCGTCCATCACCCCGTGCAACCGCGCGCTTTCGATCACTAGAAAAGCCCGCAGGCCCTTGCCGCCTGTCACGGCATAGCGCATCGCCTCGGCCACGGTGCCGTCCAACCCGCCAAGCCCGTGCAGGATCTGGCCAATCGCCAGATCCGCAGCATGGGGCATGGCCGCATGAAACGGTTTGCGCGTCAGCTCTGTCTCAAGCGAGATGTCAAACCCCGCCAACGGGAGCCACTCCGACAGGGTTGCCGTCGCCATCCAGCGTGATCTGCGCGACTTTCTCTTCGGCTTCCTTCAGCTTGGTCTCGCAGCGTTTCTTGAGCTTGGCCCCGCGTTCGTAAAGCGAAATGCTTTCATCCAGCGCCACATCGCCCCGTTCCAGCTGGCCCAGAACCTTTTCCAGTTCGGCCATCGCTGCCTCAAAGCTCATCTCTTCTACCGGAGTATCCGTCATTGCCGTGAATCCCATCAATCAAACTTGGCCTGACCATAGCCCGCCCGCGCCATGGCTTCCAGTGACCGTGCCGATTTCTTGGGCGCAAATTCTCTTACGCCACGATACCACATTTACCGCCAAGGCAGCGCGTGGTCAGTCGGGGGCCAGCATATAGCCCGCGCCGCGCACGGTTTGCAGATAGCGGGGCTGTTTGGGATTGTCTTCGATCTTGCGGCGCAATCGGGTGATCTGCACATCGACAGCACGTTCCTGCGCCTGCCCGCGGTCACGGCCCAGTTCCTCCACCAGTTTTGACCGGCTCAGCGCGGTACCCGGTTGGGCCGCAAAAATGCGCATCAGCTGGATTTCGGTGGCGGTCAGCCGCACCAGATCGTCGCCCTGCCACAGCTCTCCGCGTTCGATATCATAGCGGATCGGCCCCATCGACAGCACCTTGGGGGCGGTATCAGCCACGCGGGTGTCGGGCATACGCCGCAGGATCGCGTTGATCCGCAACAGCAGCTCTTTGGGTTCAAACGGTTTGGCAAGGTAATCATCCGCCCCCGCTTCCAGCCCTTCGATCCGGTTGCCTGTCTCGCCCTTGGCGGTCAGCAGCAGGATCGGCGTTTGCATGTCTTCGCGCAGGCTGCGGGTCAGGCTTAGACCATCCTCGCCCGGCATCATCACATCCAGCACGATCAGATCAAAATCCAGCCCCGCCAGAATACGCCGCGCATGGGCCGCATCGCGGGCCGAGGTCACAAGGAACCCGTGCCGCATCAGGAACTTCTGCAGCAGCGTGCGAATACGTTCGTCGTCATCGACGATCAGCAGGTGTGCGTCGGCCTCGTTCACGCGCCGTTTTCCTTCAGACGGGTGTAACAATGGTGCATTTCGGGGTCCATCATCGCCTCTAGCACGGTGCGGAAACCGGCGACCGCCTCGGGGCCTGCGTCGCGGAACGCACTGCGCATCCGCATCCGTTGTGCATCAGACAATGTCTGTTCGAGCGCGCGCCCGGCGTCAGTCAGATACAAGTGCCGCTCCCGCTTGTCTGCTTTTCCCACTTGGCTTTTGACAAGACCATCGGCGATCAGCGTGCGCAATACACGATTAAGGGATTGTTTTGTAACACCCAAAATCCCCAGAAGGTTGTTTACCGTCGTGCCCGGCGCCCGGTTGATAAAGTGGATCGCACGATGGTGCGCACGGCCATAGGCCATATCCACCAGGATCTTGTCAGGGTCGGCTGTAAAACCGCGATAGGCAAAGAACATCGCCTCGATCCCCTGCCGCAGCTGTTCATCCGTCAGGAACAGCAGGTTCTCGCCCGTGTGTGATGATGGGCCGCGTCCGTCTGCCATTATACTCTCCCCTTGCTGCGCCAAGAGCTTACGTCAGCGTTATTGACTTTCCAAGAGTCAAAGGCTATCGAATCCCATGTTTTGCGTAATTATATGTCTGCACGCAGCGGGCTTCACGCAATTTTCATAAATCCCGAGGTGCTTTGAGGAAGGATACATCATGGACGGCGCATACGACGATCGCGACGGCAAAATCTGGTTGGACGGTAAAATGGTCGATTGGCGCGACGCCAATGTCCACATCCTGACCCACGCCATGCACTATGCGTCATCGGTGTTCGAGGGCGAACGCTGCTACAATGGCAAGATTTTCAAAGGCCGCGAGCATTCGGAACGGCTGCGCAAATCGGCGCAATACCTCGATTTCGAAATCCCCTATTCCGTGGATGAGATCGAAGCGGCGAAATACGAAATGCTCAAGGCGAACGGCTGGACCGATGCCTATGTCCGTGCGGTCGCGTGGCGTGGAGCCGGCCCCGACATGGGCGTCTCGGCGGCGCGCAACCCTGTACGTCTGGCCATCGCGGGCTGGGAATGGGGCAACTATTACGGCGACGCCAAGATGAAGGGCGCCAAGCTCGACATCTCGAAGTGGAAGCGCCCGTCGCCCGAAACGATCCCCGTACACGCCAAAGCGGCGGGCCTGTATATGATCTGCACCACCTCCAAACACGCGGCAGAGGCCAAGGGCTGCTCCGACGCGCTGTTCATGGACTATCGTGGCTATGTGGCCGAAGCGACCGGCGCGAACATCTTTTTCGTCAAGGACGGCGAAGTGCACACGCCACTGGCCGATTGCTTCCTGAACGGGCTGACCCGTCAGACCGTCATCGGGATGCTCAAGGAAAAGGGCCTGACCGTGCACGAACGCCACATCATGCCGGAAGAGCTGGAAGGCTTCGAGCAATGCTGGCTGACCGGCACCGCGGCCGAGGTCACACCCGTCGGACAGATCGGTGACTACACCTTCGAGGTCGGCGCGCTCACCCGCGAGATTTCGGAAGACTACGAAAAGCTCGTCCGGTCCTGAACTGCCCCATCAAAACAAACGGCGCGAGGGGCTCTCCCCCCGCGCCGTTTTCATGTCCGCACCTGCGGTGTAGCACGTCGTGTTAGTAAAGCGCGACCGGATTGATCATCGCCTGTACCGTGCCTTTGATCAGCGGCTGCCCGAGCACAAACATGAACTCTTGCACGCCTTCCGCGACCAGCGGTCCTGTGTTCATCGTCTCCAGAATATAGATGCCGTTATCCTTGAGCAGCGTGACGTGGCCATAGAACACCTTGTCCCCCTCTTTCGGTGGAATGGCTTCTAGGCCCCATGTGTCTGCACCCACGGCCATCGGGTTCATCGATGCCATAAACACCGCGCCTTCGTTATTCAGCCCCGGTTCGGTGGACCCCCAGGCCGTCGGGTCGCTTTCCATCATGCCGTCGGTCCAGCCCGTGTGAAACAGCACGATATCACCTTCGTTTACCGTGATCTGCTGCGCCTCCATCGCGGCGGTAATCTCTGCCTCGCCAAAATGCTCACCGGCGGCCAACACATCTTTGCCCATGTGCTTGGCCATATCGATGATCACGGCGCGCCCGACCAAGGGCGGCACGGCATGCGTTCCCAACTTGGTCAGGCCGCTGATCGCCGAGATTTCCTTTTCGTCCAGGCAGTTATAATACATCCCGTCTTCGCCCAGATGCCCAAGCCCGTCCAACTGCGACCCGATACCGATCCAGGTTTGCAGCAGATCGTCGTTATAATTGCCCTCGTAGCCAAAGGACGACAGCTTTTGGCCGCCGTGCTGGTTCGGCTGGACCACCTGAAGGCTCAGCGAACGGGGCGGGAAGGCAGGTGTATCCGGCCCGATCACGATCCCGAGCGGCATCGATTTGCCCTGCTTGATCAGCTTGGCGGCCTCCAACGTGCGCTCGGTCGAGATCAGGTTCGCCGATCCCAGCTGGTCGTCAGGGCCCCAATGCGAATGGTCACAGTCTTGCGCCCATGCGGCAGATGCCCCGACGCCGATGGACACGGCAGTTGCGATAATCTTGGTAAATTTCATCTTTCTTCCCTCCCAGAAAACAGGGTGCAGCACCGACGGGATACCCGCTGCTCCACACCCTAGAGGGTTAGGTTAACATGAAATTCAATCAGGGCACGTAATTTCAACCGATCAGCTGGGCGTCCCCTGCGGCGTGCTGCTGGCCTTGGATTTGGATCGATCCAGTCCCAACTGCCGTTCCCGCCAGATAATCGCGGCACCGCCGGCGATGACCAGACCGGCACCGATCAGGATAGCAGGCGTCGGGATTTCGCTGAAAAGCACCCAGCCGATCAACACCGCGAACAGCATAGAGGCATAGTCGAATGGCGCGAGCATCGACACCGGGCCAAAGCGGTAAGAGGCCGTGATCATGATCTGTGATACCCCGCCGATCATGCCCGACAGGATCAACAGCGCCGAGACTTGCCAACCGGGGTTCACCCACCAAAGCGGCTCCCAGTTGATCACCATGCCTGCGGGCAGCGTGAGGAACGACAGGCAGGTTGCGGTAAGCGAGAAATAGAACACGATGGCCGCCGTGCTGTCGGTTTGCACCAATCGGCGCACGTGGATCTGGACAAGCGCGCGCATGATCGACGCGGCAACCACCATCATCGCCCCCAGCATGGCAAGCTGCGACACGCTATCCCCGCCTACGGTAAAGCGGGGGTACAGAACGATCAGCACGCCGATCAGCCCCACGGCCACCGCAGACAGTCGGAACACACGCACCTGTTCGCCCAGGAATATCGCGGCGAAGATTACCGTGAAAAGCGGCGTGGCATAGCCGATCGCGGTGACCTCTGGCAGAGGCAGCAGGCTAAGCCCGGCAAAGGTCAGCGCCATCGCCGTGGTCCCGAAAACGCCGCGCCAGACGTGGCCCATCAGATTGCTGGGCTTCAGCCCGTCGCGCAGGTCGCCGCTTTGCCATAGCCACAGGATGATCATCGGGAAAGCAAAGAAAGACCGGTAGAACACGGCCTGGGCGGCGGGCACGGTGGCCGTCGCGATCTTGATGAGGGCCGCCATGACCGAGAACAGAAAGACCGCCCCCAGTTTAAGGGCGATGGCCCGGCCGGGGCGGTGCTCTGTCGTGGTGCTTTGCATGGCGCATGCTTGCGCCTGCAGGTTTCAAGTTGCAAGACCCCGCGTCAACTTGCGCGTCGTATTCCCGCCAACATGCAAAAGATCCGAGCGTTCCGCGCGACTTAGCCGATGATGCCGCGGTTTTCGCCGACCTGACCGCGGTGCAACAGCATATGGTCAAGCAGGACGCAGGCCATCATCGCTTCGCCCACCGGCACGGCGCGGATGCCAACGCAAGGGTCATGGCGGCCTTTGGTGATGATCTGCGTATCTTCGCCGGTCTTGGTGATTGTCTTGCGTGTGGTCAGGATGCTTGACGTTGGCTTGACTGCGAAACGCAGCACGATGTCTTGACCGGTGCTGATGCCGCCCAGAATACCGCCCGCGTGGTTTGACGAATAGACAGGGCCGTCGGGGCCCATGCTGATCTCGTCCGCGTTCAGCTCTCCGGTCAGCATGGCGGCGGACATGCCTTCGCCGATCTCCACGCCTTTGACGGCGTTGATGCTCATCATCGCGGCGGCAAGATCGGTGTCGAGCTTGCCATAGACCGGCGCGCCAAGGCCCGCGGGCACGCCGCGCGCTGTCACCTCGATGATCGCACCGACGGACGATCCGGATTTGCGCAGACCGTCCAGATACGCCGCCCACTCTTCTGCCGCTTTGGCGTCGGGCACCCAGAACGGGTTTTGTTCGATCTGGTCCCAATCGAACGCATCGCGGTCGATCTTGTGGGGGCCCATCTGCACCATGTAGCCGGTGATCTGCACATTCGGCGCAATCGCCTTGATCGCTTCGCGCGCAAGGCCACCCGCCGCCACACGCGACGCGGTTTCACGTGCCGAGGACCGCCCGCCCCCGCGATAATCGCGGATGCCGTATTTCTGGAAATAGGTGATGTCGGCGTGACCGGGGCGGAACTTGTCCTTGATGTCACCGTAGTCCTTTGACCGCTGGTCGGTGTTCTCGATCATCAGCTGGATCGGCGTGCCGGTGGTGACACCTTCGAACACGCCCGACAGGATCCGCACCTCATCCGCCTCGCGGCGCTGCGTGGTGTATTTGTTCTGCCCGGGTTTACGCTTGTCCATCCAGTGCTGGATCATCTCTTCGGTGATCGTCACACCGGGAGGGCAGCCGTCCACCGTGGCCCCCAAAGCAGGCCCGTGGCTTTCGCCCCAGGTGGTCACGCGGAAAAGATGGCCAAAGCTGTTGATCGACATGGGCGGTGCTCCTTTGGCGGTGATCCTTAACGGGGGCTGCACCATGCCTCAAGGGGTTTCACCTTGCGCGCGGACGACAGGCGTTCTACCGATAAGACACCTCGGGGGGCCTGACAGGCTGAGATGTGCGCGCACGGACCCGTTGAACCTGAACCGGTTAACACCGGCGGAGGGAAGGTCTGGATACACCTCCAACGCTTTCTGACGCCGCATTTTGGAGGATGCCATGAAGTATCTTACACTTGCTGCCACCACGCTTTTCGCCACGCAAGCATGGGCCGAGACGCCCGAACTGGTGGTCTATACCTACGACAGCTTTGTCGCCGAATGGGGCCCCGGCCCGGTGATCGAAGCGGCCTTCGAGGCGGAATGCGCCTGCGATCTGAAATTCGTCGGCATGGGCGATGGCGCGGCGCTGCTGGCGCGGCTCAAGCTGGAAGGCGCGCGGTCTGACGCCGATCTGGTGCTGGGGCTTGATACCAGCCTGATCGCGGCGGCCAAGGAGACAGGGTTGTTCGCGACTGCCACAGTGAACGCGGATTATGACCTGCCGGTCACATGGGAGGATGACAGCTTTGCCCCCTATGACTGGGGCTATTTCGCCTTTGTCCATAACGTCGATCTGACCCCGCCCGCGAATTTTCGCGCTCTGGCCGACAGTGACCTCAAGATCGTGATCCAGGACCCGCGGTCCTCTACCCCCGGTCTGGGCCTGCTGATGTGGGTCAAGGACGCTTATGGCGACGAGGCCCCTGCGATCTGGGAAGGTCTGGCGGATAACGTCGTGACCGTGACCAAGGGCTGGTCCGAAGCCTACGGCCTGTTTCTTGAGGGCGAGGCCGACATGGTGCTGAGCTATACCACATCCCCCGCTTACCACCTGATCGCCGAAGAGGACGCGACCAAAGCCGCCGCGGCCTTTGACGAAGGCCACTACATGCAGATCGAAGTGGTCGGCAAACTGGCGGGCAGCGACCAGCCCGAGCTGGCCGGTCAGTTCATGCAGTTCATGGTATCGGACGCGGCGCAATCGGTGCTGCCCACGACCAACTGGATGTACCCTGCCGTCACGCCCCAAGGCGGGCTGCCCGAAGGCTTTGAGCAGTTGATCGAACCGGGCAAGGCGCTGCTGATCCCGAACGATGACGTGCCCGCCCTGCGCGAGGAAGCATTGGCCGAATGGCTCTCCGCGCTGTCGCAATAAGCACGAAATCCGGCATCAGCGCCGCCGTTCTGGTTGCGGCGCTGATCCTTGCTGCGGTGGGGGCGGTGCTGTGCCGGGCCGAGTTCGGCAGCGGGCTTGGCCCGGCCGATTGGTCCGCGATCCGGTTTACCGTGTTACAGGCCGCGCTTTCCGCCCTGCTGTCTACCGCGCTGGCGATCCCTGTCGCCCGCGCCTTGGCGCGACGGCGCTTTGTCGGGCGCGGGCTGCTGGTCACGCTGCTGGGGGCACCGTTCATCCTGCCGGTGATTGTCGCCGTGCTGGGGGTGCTTGCGGTCTTTGGCCGCGCAGGCTGGCTCAATACGGCGCTGTCGGCGGTCGGATTGCCCGGCATCACGATCTACGGGCTGCACGGCGTGGTGCTGGCGCATATCTTCTTTAACCTCCCGCTGGCCACGCGGCTGCTGTTGCAGGCGTGGCAGACCGTGCCCGCGGAACGGTTCCGGCTGGCCGCACAGCTTGGCCTGACCCCGCGCGCGGTATTTCGCAGCATCGAGCTTCCCCTCCTGCGGCAAATCCTGCCCGGCACCGCAGCGTTGATCTTTGTGATCTGCCTGACCAGCTTTGCCGTCGCGCTGACCCTCGGCGGCGGCCCCCGCGCCACGACGATCGAGCTTGCGATCTATCAGGCGTTCCGTTTCGACTTTGACCTGAACCGTGCAGCGCTGCTGTCGCTGGTGCAGCTTGGCCTTGCCGGCAGCACCGCCGCGCTGGCGCTGTGGATCATCCCCGCGATCAGTCTCGGTGGCGGGCAGGACCGACCCCTGCACCGCTGGGACGCACGTGGTGGGCTGCAACGGTGGCTCGACGCGCTGTTCATCACGTTGGCGGCGGGGTTTCTGCTGCTGCCCCTGACCTCGGTCGTGATGCGCGGGGTGATCGGCCTGCCGCAAATGCCCGCCAGCGTGTGGCAGGCAGCGGGCACCTCACTCATCGTGGCGCTGATCAGCGTGGTGGTCTTGCTGGCCTTGGCCCTGCCCCTTGCCGGATGGATCGCGACCCGCGCCCGCGGCGGGGTAGAGGCCGTGGGCCTCTTGGGGCTTGCGGCCTCTCCGCTGATGATCGGCACCGGCTGGTTCATTCTGATCAACCCTGTCGCCAGCCCCTTTGCGCTGGCCCTGCCCGTCACGGCGCTGGTCAATGCGCTGATGGCCCTGCCCTTTGCCCTGCGTATTCTGGTGCCCCGCCTGCGCGACACGGTGCAGATCTATGGCCGACAGGCGCAGATGCTGGGGCTGAATGGATGGCCGCTTTGGCGCTGGCTGATCCTGCCGCGCTTGCGCCCGCAGATCGGCTTTGCCGCGGGGCTGACCGGTGCCCTGTCGATGGGAGATCTGGGGGTCATCGCCTTGTTCGCCGACCCCGACAGTGCCACCCTCCCGCTGCAGATGTACCGGTTGATGGGGGCCTACCGGATGGAGGCCGCGGCCGGTGCGGCCCTGATCCTGCTGGCGCTGTCGCTTGGGATTTTCTGGATATTCGACAAGGGAGGGCGCTGGCATGCTGACGCTTGAGACCGCGCAGATCACCCAGGGCAGCTTTACCCTGCACGCCGACCTGACCCTTGCGCCCGCGCAGACCTATGCGGTGATCGGCCCCTCGGGTGCGGGGAAATCCACCCTGCTGGGGGCGCTTTGCGGGTTCATTCCGCTCAGGTCCGGTAGGCTGCTGTGGCAGGGCAAAGACATCACCCAAGCCGCCCCCGGTGCGCGGCCGATGACGATGCTTTTTCAGGATAACAACCTCTTTCCCCATCTCAGCGTGATGCAGAATGTGGGGCTGGGGCTGCGCCCCGACCTGCGGCTCGGCACTGCGGAACAAACCCGTGTACACGAGGCGCTTGATCGCGTCGGGCTGCAGGGGATGGCTGCCCGCAAGCCTGCCGAGCTTTCCGGCGGGCAGCAAAGCCGCGTGGCCCTCGCACGGGTGCTGGTGCAAGCCCGCCCGCTTGTCCTGCTCGACGAACCCTTTGCCGCACTTGGCCCCGCCCTGCGCAACGACATGCTGGATCTGGTGGCCGCCCTCGCCGCAGAGACCAAAGCCGCGTTGATCATGGTCACCCACGCCCCCGAAGACGTGCGCCGCATCGCGGATCAGGTGATCTTTGTCGAAGGCGGCACCGCGCATCCGCCGCAGCCTGCCGCAGCGCTGATGGACAACCCGCCCGACGCGCTGCGCGCCTATCTGGGGTAATCAGAAAATGACGGCGTAAAAGGTCAGCGATGTCAGCAGGATCGTCAGATATCCCAGCAGCACATAAAGCCCGTCGCGGGTGAACAGACCAAAGGCGAACAGCGCCACCGTTCCGCCCCCGAAGGACGACGCGAAGGGCACGAATTCAAGCAAGGGCCAGCCCACAGGCAGGATCACGCAGGTCACCAACGTCAGCAGACGCATCGGCCCTGTCGTCAGAAACTGGAGCCTTTTGCCGGAGTGGCGATCAAAAAACGCCGCAGGCTTGCGCAGCCACCGCACGCAGAACAGCAACCGCGATGACTTGACCTCGCGGCGCAGCAGGAACTGCGGCAACCACAGACGTTTGCGCCCATAGACCGCCTGCGCCGACAGCACGATGATCACCATCGCCATGAAACTGGACACACCAAAGACACCGGACAGCGGCGACACCAACAGCAGCGCGGCCAGCAGAATGAACGGGAGCAGGGACCGCTCTCCGAATTCGTTCAGCACATCGTTGATCGTGACCGTCTCGCGGCTGGCCGCTTGCTCCATCCCGTCCAGCAGATGGGTGAGGCTACGCTCCTCGATATTGTGCATATACCCCCCAAAGGTCAGCTGTCTTGTGCAAGTAATGCCGCCAGCCCGGCCCGATAGGTGGGGAACTGCGGTGCCCAGCCTAACGCCTGCTTGATACGGTCGTTCCGAACCTTCTTGCTTTCCGCGTAAAAGCTGCGGGCCATGGGGGTCATATCGGCCTGATCAAAGGGGATCGCGGGGGGCACGGGCAGGCCAAGCAGCTCTGCCGCGTGGGCGATCACGTCTTGCGGTGGCGCGGGGTCATCGTCGCACAGATTATAGACCGCGCCCGGGTCGGGCCGCTGCAAGGACAGCTCAAGCGCTTGGGCAATATCCTCGACATGGATGCGAGAGAAGACCTGCCCCTGCTTGATGATCCGCCGCGCCGTTCCGGCCCGCACCTTGGCAAAGGGGCCGCGTCCGGGGCCATAGATCCCTGCGAGGCGAAAGATATGCAGCGGCAGATCGGAGATCGCCTGCCACCGTGCCTCTGCCGTGACACGGGCGCGTCCGCGCTTGGTCGATGGTGTCAGCGGCGTGTCCTCGTCCACCCAATTGCCGTCGTGGTCGCCGTAAACCCCTGTTGTCGACAGGTAGCCGACCCACCGCAGATCGGGCGCGGCGCGAATGACCGCATCCTCGACCGCATTCAAGACCGGATCGCCTGCGCTGTCCGGTCCGGCCGAGACGAGCACATTGGGAAACTGCGCGATCAACGCCCCCAGATCGGCCCCCGGCCAGACGACGGGTTCAACGCCTGTGTCCGCAATGGCATCTGCCTTGTCGGGGCTGCGCGTGGTGCCGACGATGCGCCAGCCCTGCGGCACCAGCCGTGCGGCAAGGGCGCGCGCGCTAAAGCCATGCCCGATCGACAGCAGCGTTTTTTCCATGAGGCGTCCTTTCTATGTGGTGGGGGTCCGGGGCAAGGCGATCCGCTGCCCTTCGGGGACCAATGCATTCATCTGCGCGATATGTTCCGGCAGGCATTTGGTCAGGAAGTCATAGGTCTGGACCACATGCGCCCGCGCCGCCGGCCCCAGATGCGCATAGGCCGCCGGATTGCCCAGCACATCCGCCACCTGATCGCCCAGCGCATCGGGATCGAAGAAATCGCACAGCAGACCGGTTTCGCCATGGGTAATCGCCTCGCGCACGGGGGCCACGTCAGAGCCGACGATCGTCGCGCCCATCGCCATCGCTTCGAGCAGGGACCACGACAGCACAAATGGCATCGTCAGATAAAGATGGCAGCGGCTGATCTGAATAACCCTCTGGTAATCCTCGTAGGACAGCTTGCCCAGAAAATGCACCCGCGACCAATCGACGTGCTTGCCCACCTCTGCCTCCATCTCGGCGCGCAGGCCCCCGGGGTGTTTGCTTTTGCCGCCATAAGAGGTGTCGTTGCCCCCCACCACCAACACCCGCGCGTTGGGGCGTTGTTTCAGAATGCGTGGCAATGCGCGCATGAACACATGAAAGCCCCGCGTGCGTTCAAGGTTGCGCGACACAAAGGTCAGCACCTCGTCATCCTTGGTCAGGGCGCGATCCATCCGCCCCAGCTTGAGCGTCACCGCCGGATCGGGGCGCAGCTGGTCTGTGCGTATCCCGTCGTGACAGACATAGAGCTTGCGGTGAAAGCTTTGCGGAAAACGGTCGCGCTGCCAGTAGGTCGGGCTGAGCCCGATATCGACGGTTTCGATATTAGCCAGCGGCACGGCATTGCGCGCGTGCAACAGAAACGGGGTATTCTCGGTCACGGGGTCTTCGGGGTCGAACCCTACAGGGCCGCCGGTATCGCTGTAGTAATACTCGAAGAAGCCGATGATCGGGACATCGGGCCAGATCTGCTTGAAAAACGTAAGCTCCCCCCAGCCCACATGCCCCACCACGATATCGGGTTTGAACCCTTCGCGGGTCTCGATCTGTTTGGCCGCGCGGGCGGCCCCCAAGCCGTTGCCGGTAGATTCCTCCCAGTTCTTCGACAGCCCATAGGCAGTCTCTGCCGGTCTGTGATGCGCCTTGTAGACCCGTGTCTCGACGCCATCAAAACGGGGCGGGTTTTTGCGTTGGGTCAGGAAATAGATCTGGTGTGTGCGTTGATCGGCCAGCCATTGCACCAGCTCGCGGTATTGGCCGGGCATATTCTGGTGCACAAACATGATCTTCATGGGGTCGCCTTATGTCCTGTCGGTTGCAGACAGTTAGCCCAGTCGGCACGGACAGTGCAAACGCCACGGCGCTGGACGGCTCTGGCTTGAACCTCGGGCGATCTTCGTGTCAACGTCAGGTATGAAAGAACACACATTCCCCTCATGGCCCGATGTGGCCGATCAACTGGTCGCTGTTGCGGCAGGACGCAGTGCTGCGGATACGATTATCACCGGCGGTATCTGGGTCAACGTGCACACACGCGAAACCCTGCCCGACCATGATATCGCGATTAAGGCGGGGCGCATTGCCTTTGTCGGGCCGGACGCCAGCCACTGCAAAGGCGACACGACCAAGGTGATCGAGGCAGAGGGCCGCTATATGATCCCCGGCCTGTGTGACGGGCATATGCACATCGAAAGCGGTATGCTGACGCCAGCGGAATTCGCCCGCGCTGTGATCCCCCATGGCACCACGTCGATGTTCACCGACCCGCATGAGATCGCCAATGTGCTGGGGCTGGAAGGCGTGCGCATGATGCATGACGAAGCCCTGATGCAGCCGGTGAACATCTTCACCCAGATGCCGTCCTGTGCGCCATCCGCTCCCGGTCTGGAAACCACCGGCTTTGAAATCACGGCAGAGGATGTCGCCGAGGCCATGCACTGGCCCGGTATCATCGGTCTGGGCGAGATGATGAACTTCCCCGGTGTGACCGCGGGCGACCCCAAGATGCTGGCCGAGATTGCCGCAACGCAACGCGCGGGCAAGACCGTAGGCGGGCACTATGCCTCCCCCGATCTGGGGCCCGCCTTTGCGGCCTATGTGGCGGGCGGCCCTGCGGATGATCACGAGGGCACCTGCGAGGCGGATGCCATTGCGCGGATGCGTCAGGGGATGCGGTCGATGATCCGGCTGGGGTCCGCGTGGTATGACGTTGAAACACAGATCACCGCGATCACCGAAAAAGGGCTGGATTCGCGCAATATGATCCTGTGCACCGATGACTGCCATTCCGGCACCTTGGTGAATGACGGTCATATGAACCGCGTGGTGCGCCATGCCATCGACTGCGGCTGCGATCCTTTGGTCGCGCTGCAAATGGCGACGATCAACACCGCGACCCACTTTGGGCTGGAACGCGAGATCGGATCGCTGACGCCCGGGCGGCGGGCCGATGTGATCCTGACCTCTGACCTCAAGACACTCCCCATCGAGACGGTGATCGCGCGGGGACAGATCGTGGCCGAGGATGGCGCGTGTCTGGTAGACTGCCCGCATTACGACTGGCCGCCCCATGCGCGGCAGACCGTCAACATGGGCAAAGCCCTTGGCGCGGATGATTTCCAGATCACCGCTCCTGCGGGGGCCAATGCCGTCACCGCCAATGTCATCGGCGTCGTCGAGAATCAGGCCCCCACCCGCGCGCTGAAATTCGAGCTGCCGGTGACCGAAGGGCGCGTGCAGTCCACGGGCGAAGTGTGCCAGATCGCACTGGTCGAACGGCACCGCGGCACCGGCACTGTGGTCAACGCGCTGGTGTCTGGCTTTGGCTATCAGGGGCCGATGGCGATGGCGTCCACCGTGGCGCATGACAGTCACCACATGATCGTGGTGGGCACCGATACCGAGCATATGGCGATGGCCGCGAACCGTCTGCGCGAGGTTGGCGGCGGGATCACCATCTTCCAGGACGGGGCAGAGCTGGCCATGGTCGAGCTGCCGATCGCCGGCCTGATGTCCGACAACCCCGCCTCCGACGTCGCCGCCAAGACCGAAGCCATGATGCAGGCAATGCGCGACTGTGGCTGCACGCTGAACAACGCCTATATGCAGCATTCGCTTTTGGCGCTTGTTGTCATTCCCGAATTGCGCATCTCTGACCTCGGCTTGGTCGATGTGCGCAGTTTTGAATTTATTCCTTTGTTAGAGCCTGTTTCATGACCAGAATCCTGACCCCAGACGCCCGCCCCGCCGAACAGTTCACCGATGCTGCTGCCGCCGTTGCACGGCTGATCGAGCTATACAGCCAAGCGACAGGCTTTCTGAGCGCACATTTCCAGAAGGCGATGGACAGCGCCGCCCCGGAAACGCGGATCAGGGCCTTCTACCCCGAGATCCGGTTTACCACCTCCAGCTATGCGCAGGTGGATTCACGGCTGTCGTTCGGCCATGTGTCGTCCCCCGGCACCTTCTCGGCCACGATCACGCGGCCAGAATTGTTCAAACATTACCTGACACAACAAATCCGTCTGCTGATCGAAAACCACGGCCAGCCCGTGACCATCGCGGTATCCGACACGCCAATCCCCGTGCATTTCGCGGTCAGCAATGACGACAGCGTGACCATCCCGCAGGAAGGTGCCGCGGATTTCACCCTGCGCGATGTGTTTGACGTGCCGGACCTGAGCACAACCAATGACGACATCGTTAACGGCACCTATCTTCCGCTGGACAACGTACGCCCGCTGGCCCCCTTCACCGCGCAGCGCGTCGATTATTCGCTGGCACGGCTGACGCATTACACCGCGACCGATCCCGAACATTTCCAAAGCCACGTGCTGTTCACCAACTACCAGTTCTACGTCACCGAGTTCGAGGAATACGCCCGCGCTATGTTGCGTGACCCCGATAGCGGCTACACGTCCTTCGTCTCTACCGGCAATGTCGAGATTTCGAACGGCGACGCGCCGCTGCCTGCGTCGGTCAAGACTCCGCAGATGCCGACCTACCACCTCAAGCGCGCGAACGGGTCCGGGATCACGCTGGTCAACATCGGCGTCGGCCCATCCAACGCGAAAACCGCGACCGACCACATCGCCGTGCTGCGGCCCCATGCGTGGCTGATGGTCGGGCACTGTGCCGGTTTGCGCAACACACAGGCGCTTGGGGATTTCGTGCTGGCGCATGGCTATCTGCGCGAGGATCACGTGCTGGACGACGACCTGCCGGTCTGGGTTCCGATCCCCGCGCTGGCCGAGATCCAGATCGCGCTGGAGGACGCTGTTGAACAGGTCACCCAGCTTGAGGGCTACGAGTTGAAGCGGATCATGCGCACGGGCACTGTTGCCACCATCGACAACCGCAACTGGGAATTGCGCGATCAATCCGGTCCGGTGCAGCGGCTCAGCCAGTCGCGCGCCGTGGCGCTGGATATGGAAAGCGCCACGATTGCGGCCAACGGCTACCGCTTCCGGGTGCCCTACGGCACGCTTCTATGCGTCTCGGACAAACCCCTGCATGGCGAGTTGAAGCTGCCCGGTATGGCGTCTGATTTCTACAAAACGCAGGTCGCACGACACTTGATGATCGGTATTCGCGCGATGGAACAGCTGCGCGATATGCCCCTAGAGCGGTTGCATAGCCGAAAATTGCGCTCGTTTGACGAAACTGCCTTTCTCTGAAGGCCAAAATCGGCTGAAAATAGCATGTTTTCGCGGTTTCTTGCGACCTATTCGTTGTGTTCAGCCACAACATACCGTTACATTCTGCGCGTGAGGCCCTAATCCGGGCGGACGAAGGAGAAAAACAAGATGGCAACTAAACCAATGACAAAAACCCAGCTCGTCGCGGCTTTGGCTGAGGAAATGGGCGAAGACAAGAAAACAGCAAGCGCGGCACTGGACGCGGTTTGCGCGTTGATCACCAAAGAAGTCTCCGGCGGTGGCGCTGTGACACTTCCCGGCATTGGCAAAATCTACTGCCGCGAACGCCCCGAGCGTATGGTGCGCAACCCTGCCACCGGCGAACAGTTCAAGAAAGACGCGGACAAGGTTGTTAAGATGACCATCGCGAAAGCGCTGAAAGACAGCGTTAACGAATAAGACTGATCACAGTCTGTTCTGACAAAGGGTCGCCCACGGGCGGCCCTTTGCGTTTGGCGCAGGTCTGTGTTGCGCTGAATGCGCTTGCCCCTGTCGGGCAACTGCGGAAGTCTCCGCCCACTGGAAAACCTGAAAGGCCCCCTCATGGATATACGTGCAATTCTCATGGGGCTGGCCTTCGCCGTCATGTGGTCCTCTGCCTTTACATCGGCACGGATCATCGTCGCGGACGCGTCCCCCTTGATGGCTTTGTCGGCGCGGTATCTGATCTCTGGCCTGATCGGCGTGGGGGTCGCGCTTGCGCTTGGGCAGACGTGGCGGCTGACGCCTGCGCAATGGCGGGCAACGATCATTTTCGGCGTGCTGCAAAACGCGGTCTATCTGGGGATGAACTTTGTCGCGATGCAGACCGTACAGGCGTCACTGGCGGCGATCATCGCCTCGACCATGCCGTTGCTGGTCGGTCTGGCGACATGGCTGTTTCTGGGCGAAAAGCTCAAGCCGTTGGGCATCGCAGGGCTGATCGCAGGTGTGATCGGGGTGGCCATCATTATGGGGGCACGGATCAGCGGTGGCGTCGATCTGACGGGGCTTTTGCTATGCGGCGTCGGTGTGGTCGCGCTATCAGCGGCGACCCTGCTGGTGCGCGGTGCGACCTCTGGCGGGAACTTCCTGATGGTGGTGGGCTTGCAGATGCTTGTCGGCTGTGTGGCGCTGTCGATTGCGACCTTGCTGTTCGAGACGCCGCACATCAGCCCAAGCTGGCCGCTGGCGCTTGCGTTCCTGTATACCTGTCTGGTGCCGGGGCTGCTGGCGACGGTGGTCTGGTTCTGGCTGGTCAACCGTATCGGAGCCACCCGCGCCGCAACCTTCCATTTCCTCAACCCGTTTTTCGGGGTGGCGATTGCCTGGCTGTTGCTGGGCGAACCGCTGGGGGTTCAGGATATCATCGGTGTCGCTGTGATTGCCTTGGGTATTCTTGCGGTTCAGGTCTCGCGGCAGCGCAGGGCCTGACCTGCAAGCCAAGGGGTTGGACGACAGGCGGGCGGTCACAGATCGGTGCGTCGGTGCATTACCCCTTTGAAAAATCCGCGCAGGCCCCATTTAATGTATCAAACCGCAAAGGAGCCTCGCATGCCGACCTATGAAAAGACCGACGCCGCCATTAACGCTCTGTCCCCCGAAGAATTCCGTGTCACCCAGCAGAACGGTACCGAACGGCCGGGCACGGGCAAGCTGCTTGATAACAAAGAGCCGGGCATCTACGTAGACATCGTCTCTGGCGAGCCGCTGTTCGCGTCCTCGGACAAATACGACTCCGGCTGCGGCTGGCCGAGCTTTACCAAACCCATCGAACCGGCCCATGTCGCCGAACTGCGTGACGCGTCGCTGGGGATGATCCGCACCGAAGTGCGCAGCGCCCATGGGGACAGCCATCTGGGCCACGTTTTCCCCGACGGTCCCGCGGATCGTGGCGGGCTGCGCTATTGCATCAATTCCGCCTCGTTGCGCTTTATTCATCGTGACGACATGCAAGACGCAGGCTATGGCGATTATATCAACCAAGTGGAGGATGTAGCATGAGCGAACAACGCGCAGTACTGGCCGGAGGATGCTTTTGGGGCATGCAGGACCTGATCCGCAAACGCGAGGGGGTTCTATCGACCCGCGTGGGCTATTCGGGCGGCGATGTGCCCAATGCCACCTACCGCGACCACGGCACTCATGCCGAGGCGATCGAGGTGATGTTTGACGACGACGTGATCAGCTATCGTGATCTGCTGGAACTGTTCTTCCAGATCCACGACCCGACAACGCTGAACCGTCAGGGCAATGACCGCGGGCTGAGCTATCGTTCGGCGATCTACTATGTCGACGAGGACCAGAAAGCCACGGCGCTGGACACGATTGCCGATGTAGAGGCATCGGGCATCTGGCCGGGAAAAGTCGTGACAGAGGTAGAACCCGTCAGCGATTTCTGGGAAGCAGAGCCCGAGCATCAGGATTATCTGGAGCGTATTCCAAACGGCTATACCTGCCACTTCCCGCGCCCCGATTGGGTCCTGCCCAAACGCGCGGCAGCAGAATAAACGCAAAACGGCGCAGCCCCTCGGGTTTGCGCCGTTTTCTTTGGGGCGGGGTCAGGCCGATGCGACCCTTGGCCTGCCTGTCGCCTCGACCGTCAGCAGCGCTTCGATAAAGACCTCGCGGCTTTCGACCTCTGCATGGCGGATGTCGCGTTGCACGTCGATCTGCACATCGACCACCCCCGCTGCCCGCGCCGCCGCCTCTGCCTTGTCGCGCAGGGTTGCCTCAAGCGTGCTCAGCGCCTGTGTCTGATCCGTGAAATCCTGCGGCCCGTCGGCCAGATACACCCTGAACCGCCCCTCTGCGGGCGAGGTCACCGTGCCGCTTTCCCGCATGGTCACACGCCCGACGACAGCGCCAATGGCATTGGCCACTGCGGCGTGTTCGGGCAGGATCATCTGCGTGCCAAGCCGTTCCCCCACCGCCGGATAATAGGCCGCGGCAGAGGCTCCCAGCCCGATCACCGGCACGTTCAACGCCGCCTCGATCCGCACAAGCCCCGCGTGCCCGCGCAACCCGCGCTGCAACAGCTCGTGGCGGGCCAGCGTTTCGGGTTCTGTATCAAAGGCGGGCTCTTCTTCCGCCAGCGCCGCTTCCAGCATGGCTAGCGCGGTCTGTTCGGTCAGTTGATCCACGATGATCTGCGCCATAGCGGCGGGGTCAGGGGCCAGCATCTGCCCCGCGCCTGTGCGTCGCCGTCCAAACAACCGCAGCGCCTTGCCTGCGGCCTCTGCGTCCCACGTTGCCACCCGTTCCAGCACATGGCTTGCGTCCGATGGTGTAACGCCGGCCAGCTGGACCAAGCCACGCTCTACCAGACGTTTCAGCGCGCCTGTCTCTATCCGTGCGCGCAGGATGTCGGCCATCGGGTGCAGCCCGTCACCAATACGGTCCAGCAGCATTTGTTCACGCGCCGAGATCCCCTCGCGCGGTTGACTGGCTACGGCACGCACAAAGCGCCCGTCATATTCGCCGGAGGTGGTGCTGCGCAGCTGCGCATCAAGCGCGGCATGAACCACCTCGGGTGCCTCCGCTGCGATGAGGGCAATGGGCAAGACCCGCTTGGGCCCCAGCGTCACCCCCCCTTTCAAGCCTTCGGTCAGGAAATGCACCTCGCTGTCGCCCCCCAGACCAGTGGTGCGCATGGCAACGGCCTCTACCATCGTGCGGTAGCTGCCGACACGGGCCCCTGCGGGGTCGATCGCAGGCCGGCCATCGCGCAACAGGGCTACATCGGTGGTGGTGCCGCCAATATCGCTGACCAACGCACGCGCCGCACCGGTCATCCACCGCGCCCCCACGATCGAGGCCGCAGGCCCGCTGAGGATCGTTTCAATCGGCCGTTCCCGTGCCTGCGCGGCAGAGATCAGCGCCCCGTCCCCCCGCACCACCATCAACGGGGCCGCGACGCCAATGTCGGTCAACACATCCTCGGCCCGCCCGATCAACCGGTCGATCATCCCGATCAGCCGCGCGTTCAGCACCGCTGTCAGCGCCCGTTTCGGCCCGTTGAGCTTGGCCGACAGCTGATGCGAGGCCGACACAGGCCGCCCCGTCACCTGCGTCACCAAGGCGGCGACGCGTTGTTCATGGACGGGGTTGCGCGTGGCGAACTGGCTGGCGACGGCAAAACCGCTGACCTGTTCACGCTGCTCGGTCAAAAAGGAGATCAGCGCGGCTTCGTCCAGCGGGGCACGCTCTGCGCCTGCGTGGTCATGACCACCGCCGAGGATCAGATAGGGGTCACCGTTCAGCGCCCCTGCCAGCCCGTGCGTTTCAAGATCCCGTTCCTTGAAGCCGACATAGATCAACGCGACGCGCCCGCCCTGCCCTTCGACCAGCGCATTGGTTGCCAGCGTGGTCGAAAGCGACGCCATCGCCACCTGACCCGCTGAAACATCAGCCGCCGCCAGCACGCGGCGCACGGCCTGCCCCACACCAATGGCCAGATCGGCGCGGGTGGTCAGCGCCTTGGCCGATGCGATCACCGTGGTTTCATCGCGGATCAGCACCGCATCCGTATAGGTGCCGCCCGTATCGACCCCAAGCAAAAGCGCCATTCAACTATCCTTGCACCGTTTTCCTAGGGTTTACCTGTTCCGGCGCAGCGGTCCAGCCCTGTCAGCCTTGGTTTTCGCGCAGACGGGCCACGGCCCATTGCGCCGCGTCGGCGACAGTCGCGTCCGGATCGTCCAACAGGCCCTGTGCCACGGGGGTCAGACGCGCCTGACCGGAGTTACCAATGGCATAAAGCACATTGCGAATGAACCGGTTGCGCCCGATCCGCTTGATCGGCGAGCCGCTGAACCGCAGACGAAAGGCCGCATCATCCAGCGTGGCCAGCTCTGCCAGATCGGGGGCTCCGACACCGCCGTGATAGCGCAAATCGCTCGCCGCGACGGCGAATTTGTTCCACGGGCAGGCGGCAAGGCAATCGTCACAGCCGTAGATGCGGTTGCCCATCTTGCTGCGCAGCTCAAGATCGACCGGCCCGTTGTGTTCAATCGTCAGATAGGAAATGCAGCGCCGCGCATCCAGCTGATAGGGCGCGGGGAAGGCATTGGTCGGGCAAGCCGTGAGGCAGGATCGGCACGACCCGCAGTGATCCACCTCTGCCGTGTCGGGGGCGAAATCCAATGTGGTGAAAATCGCGCCCAGAAAGGCCCAGTTCCCCCAGTCGCGGCTTAGCAGATTGGTGTGCTTGCCCTGCCAGCCCAGCCCCGCCGCCTGCCCAAGCGCCTTTTCCGGCACGGGGGCCGTGTCGACAAAGACCTTCACCTCGCAGGGTTCCTGCGCCACCAGCCATCGCGCCACCCGCTTGAGCCGTTTCTTGACGATGTCGTGGTAGTCGCGCCCCTGCGCATAGACAGATACGCCCGCCTTGTCGGGGTGGTTCAGCACCTCGGTCGGGTCGTATTCGGGGGTGTAGCTTTCGGCCAACATGATCACCGACCGCGCCTCGGGCCAAAGGGCGGCAGGGTCGCCGCGCCACGCCATGCGGTCGGCCATCCACGCCATCTGCCCGTGATAGCCTGCATCGACGAAAGCCTGCAGCCGTTCGGGCACATCAGGCACCGCGTCGGGGCGGCAGATCCGGCAAGAGACAAAGCCTTCGTCCAGCGCCTGCGCCACCAACCGGCCCCGCAGGGCGTCCGTATCGGCAGCCGATGTCACAGACATCGGCTGCGGCGTGGATCAGAAATCAAGGTCATTGTAATGCTTCGGCGGCGGGAAGCCCGGCACCTGATCGGCCAGCAACGACCGGAACGCGGGGCGGGACTTGATCTTGGCATACCAGTCCTTGACCACGTCGGACCGGTTCCAGTCCACATCCGAGATATAATCGAGCGAGGATAGATGCGCCGCCGCCGCGAAATCGGCCAGCGTCATCACGTCGCCCGCCAGCCAGCGCCGGTGGTCCAGCAGCCATGCCATATAATCAATGTGATACTTGATCGCCTTGGCCCCGTCCTTGACATTGCGACTGTCGGGAAACCCCTGCTTCATCACCTTTTTATTGACCCGTTCGTAGAGCAGCTTCGAGGTGACCTCGTCGTGGAACTTGTCGTCGAACCAGCTGACCAGACGACGCACTTCAAGCCGCTGGACCGGATCAGAGGGCATCAGCGACGGTTCGGGGCGGGTCTCTTCGATATATTCGCAGATCGCTGCGCTTTCGGACATGATGATGCCATCAAGCTGCAATACGGGCACCTTGCCCGCCGGATTGCGGCGCATGAAATCTGGGTCTTGCTCCCAATACCGCTCTTCGACGCGTTCAACCTCGATCTTCTTTTCAGCGAGGCTCAGCCGGACTTTGCGGCAGAACGGCGAAAGCGGGACGTGAAACAGGCGAGCCATAAGGGGTTCCGGTACTAACAAACAGGGGTTTCATCCTCATGCCCGTCTTGGTTGGGTTTTTCAACTCTCGAAACAGGCTGCCCGTCCGTCCTTGCTGATTGTCGCCGCACCATCGCGGATCTGTGCGCTGCGCTTGCGCACCGCGGCAGAGGGGCGCGCGGCCGAACGGGTTTTCGGCGACGGCAGGATCGCGGCCAGCCGCGCCGCTTGGGTTGCGGTCAGCTTGGCGGGAATCACCCCAAAGTAATGTTGCGCCGCAGCATCGACACCAAAGATGCCTTCGTCGAACTCGGCCACGTTCAGATAGACTTCGATGATGCGCCGCTTGGTCCAGACGGTTTCAACCAGCGGCGTGATCCCGGCCTCAAGCGCTTTGCGCACCCATGTGCGGCCATGCCAGAGATAGACGTTCTTGACCGTCTGCTGCGACAGGGTGGATGCCCCGCGGTTCGATCCTTCAGCGATGGCGCGTTTGATCGCGGCCAGATCAAAGCCCCAGTGTTCGCAGAAATTCGCATCTTCCGCCGCCACAACAGACCGCGCCATGACAGGCGCCACGTCTTCCAGCGCGACCCATTGCTGGTCCACGCCCCCCAACCTGCGGCCTTCGCTGAACATATAGGGGGTCGTCGGCGGGTTGATCACCGCGAACAGCAACACCAGGGCGATCAACAGGCCAAGCACGGCGAGCACCAGCTTGAACGCGCCCCGAACCACACGCCGCTTGAGCGACCGCAACTGCGCCGCAGGGGACGGGGTCTTGGACTTGGCTTTGCCCTTGGATTTGGAGGATGCGCGTTTTGCCATAGCCATCAGCTATATCGTGGCAATGGCTTATTGTGAACGGGCACTGCGGGCGGAAATCCCTTTTGCAAGATAGGCCCCGATCAGCGCAGAGGCCTTAGGCGACGGGTGGGTGTTATCGCTGGCAAACAGGCTGGGATCCTGACGGTCGATGACGGTTTCTGAATCAAGGAATGTCACCCCCGGGGTTTGTGCCGCAAACCGCGCGATGCGGCGTTCCAGCAGCACCAGATCATCGCGACAGCCCTCGAATGACCCTTTGCCATTGCCGGCGTAGTACCCCATCCACATCACCTGCGCGCCCGTGCTGCGCAAACGCGTCAGGAAGGCGGGGATTTCCCCAGTGGCGGCATCCGCCGCGATCAGCGTGTCGACCACAGGCGTGCAGGCCGCGCATTTGCAGTCGTTGAACCCCAGATCATTGGCCCCGCCGTTCACCACGATCCAGTTCCACTGCCCGCCGGGGTACTGATCCTGAATGTCGAAACCGACAGCGGACAAGAGCGTGCTGTCATTGCTGAACTGTGCACCGGGGACGGCCTTGCTGACCACATCGCGGCCAAGGCTTGCTGCCATCGCATCGGGGATCGCCTGATCGCTTGATCCGTTCCACGCCATGACGGAATCGCCAATCACCAGAATATCGCCGCCGCCCTTGGGCGCAGCATCGGTACAGGCCGCAAGCGCGAGCCCCACCAGCAAAAGCGCCATCAGCCGGACGCGAGAGGAAACTGTTTTGATCATCCCGTAACTATAGGCCGGTTGCGGCCCCGGTAAAGCGGGGGCGACGCACACAAGAAATCGAGCGCGAGGTTTCCCCCGCGCCCGATCTATCCGTTTTGCTTACTCCGCCGGGATCGCGTGTTCTTCGACGCTCAGCGGGGCGGGCAGATGGACCAGCATCTCTTTGGGGCAGATCTGCAGGAAGTTATCCTTTTCAATGTCCCAGTGCTGCAGGATGTCTTCGGCCTTGCGGCTGTTGGTTTCCTGCAGGTGCCGTTCAATCAGGCCCTTCAGCTGGTTTTCCCAATGCTCGACCGTGACAGGGCAGGTCACCAGCGTTTCGCGGTTCAGCATTTTGTCGGCCTTGCCATCGGGGTTGTAGAGATAGGCCATACCGCCCGTCATACCCGCGCCAAAGTTCGCACCGATCTCGCCCAGGATCACGGCCACACCGCCGGTCATGTATTCACACCCGTTGCTGCCGCAGCCTTCGATCACCACATGCGCGCCCGAGTTCCGAACGCCGAAACGTTCACCGGCACGGCCCGCTGCGAACAAAAAGCCCTTGGTCGCACCATAAAGCACCGTGTTGCCGATGATGGTGTTGTCAGAGGCGACGATGGTGCTGGCCATAGACGGGCGCACGACGATGGTGCCGCCCGACAGACCCTTGCCGACATAGTCATTTGCATCGCCGGACACTTCAAGCTTGAGCCCCGGTGCCGCGAAGGCCCCCAGCGACTGCCCTGCCGAACCGGTCAGCTTGACCGTCAGGTGATCGGGCTGCAGCTGGTTGTTCATGCCGAAGTTGCGGATGATGTGGCTTGAGACGCGGGTGCCCACGGTACGGTGCGTGTTCTGCACCGCATAGCTCAGCTGCATCTTCTCACCATCCTCAAGGAACCGTGCGGCGTCGCGCACAATTTCAGAGTCCAGCGTGTCCAGCACAGCGTTGCGTGGCTTGTTGCGGTCATAGACGATCTCTGCCGCGCCATCGACGGTGATCAGCAGCGGGTTGAGATCCAGATCGTCAAGGTGCGCAGAGCCACGGCTGACCTGTGCCAGCAGATCGGCACGGCCAATCACGTCATCCAGGCTACGCGCCCCGATAGAGGCGAGCAATTCGCGCACTTCGGTGGCGTAGAAGGTGATCAGGTTCACGACCTTATCGGCGTTGCCGGTGAACTTGCCACGCAGCGCTTCGTCTTGGGTACAGACACCGACGGGGCAGGTGTTGGACTGGCACTGACGCACCATGATACAGCCCATGGCGATCAGCGCGGCAGTGCCGATGCCGTATTCCTCGGCGCCCATCATCGCGGCCATCACGATGTCACGCCCTGTGCGTAAACCACCATCGGTCCGCAGGGTGACGCGGTCGCGCAGGTTGTTCATCGCCAGAACCTGATGCGCTTCGGTCAGGCCCATCTCCCACGGCAGACCCGCATATTTGATCGAGGTCGCAGGAGAGGCGCCCGTGCCGCCATTGTGGCCCGAGATCAGAATGATATCCGCCTTGGCTTTCGCCACACCGGCCGCAATCGTGCCAACGCCCGAGGACGCCACCAGCTTCACGGTCACCTTACAGCGCGGGTTGATCTGCTTGAGGTCATAGATCAGCTGCGCGAGGTCTTCGATGGAATAGATATCGTGGTGCGGCGGGGGCGAGATCAGGGTCACGCCCTTGGTCGAATGGCGCAGACGGGCGATCAGGTCGGTGACCTTCATGCCCGGAAGCTGACCACCCTCGCCGGGCTTGGCCCCTTGGGCGACCTTGATTTCAAGCTCTTCACACTGGTTCAGGTATTCGGCAGTCACACCGAAACGGCCCGACGCCACCTGCTTGATCTTGGCCGACGGGTTATCACCGTTGGCCTCGGGCACGAAGTGCGCCGGATCTTCGCCGCCTTCACCAGAGTCGGACTTGGCCCCGATGCGGTTCATCGCGACGTTCAGGGTCTTATGTGCCTCGGGCGACAGCGCGCCAAGGGACATGCCCGGCGTCACGAAACGCTTGCGGATAGAGGTGATGGATTCGACCTCTTCGATGGGCACTGGGGCCCCCAGCGGCTTGATGTCGAGCAGGTCTCGCAGATGGATCGGCGGGTTGCTTTGCATCTTGGCGCTATACTGCTTCCACATCTGGTAGGACGCTTTGTTGCAGGCCATTTGCAGCATGTGCATCGACGATGCTTCCCATGCGTGGGTCTCGCCGGATTTGCGCGCCTTGTAGAAGCCGCCGATGGGCATGACGACGCCATCACCCTGCCAACCACGGTCGTGGACCGCTTCGGCCTTGCGTTGGATACCGGTCACACCGATCCCGCTGATGCGGCTGGTCATGCCGGGGAAGTATTCCGCGCACATCGCACGGCTCAGCCCTACGGCTTCGAAGTTCAGGCCGCCACGGTAGGAAGACATGACGCTGATGCCCATCTTCGCCATGATTTTCAGCAGCCCCTGATCAATTGCCTCGCGGTAGCGGGCCATCGCGGTCGTCAGGTTCATGTCCAGCAGACCACGCCCGATACGATCCGCCAGCGAATCTTCGGCAAGGTAGGCGTTCACCACGGTGGCACCACAGCCGATCAGCACAGCAAAGTAATGCGGGTCCACACATTCGGCCGAGCGCACATTGAGCGAGGTAAAGGTCCGCAGGCCCTTGCGGGTCAGCTGGCTGTGCACGGCAGAGGTCGCAAGGATCATCGGCATCGCCACGCGGGTCGCATCGCTGAACTGGTCGGTCAGCACGATGTGACCAGCACCGGAGCGCACGGCGTCTTCTGCCTCGTCCCGGATGCGGCGCAGGTTTTCGCTCAGGTTGTTGCCGCCCGGCTCGAACGTACAGTCGATGGTGACAGAGTTCGCGTTGAATTCGGTCATCAACTGATCGAACTGCGCGTTCGCGAGGAACGGGCTATCAAGCACGAGGATCTCGGTCTGGGCGCTGGATTCATCCAACACGTTCTTGAGGTTCCCGAACCGCGTTTTCAGGCTCATGACGCGGAATTCGCGCAGGCTGTCGATGGGTGGGTTGGTGACCTGGCTGAAGTTCTGGCGGAAGAAGTGGCTGAGCGGGCGGTACTGGTTCGACAGAACCGCCGACGGGGTGTCATCGCCCATGGACGCCAAGGGCTCTTTCGCGTCTTCGGCCATCGGTGCGAGGATCTGCTCGAGGTCTTCGATGGTATAGCCCGCTGCCACCTGACGGCGGCGCAGCTCATCGCCCGAGAACAGCGCCTTTTCCTCGACATCGCCAAGCGCTTTGTCCAGCTCGTTGATCTTGCCGACCCATTCACCAAAGGGGCGCGACGCGGCGAGCTTGTCCTTGATCTCGGTGTCGCCGAACATCTTGCCTTCTTCGATGTCGACCGCCAGCAGCTGACCGGGGCCAAGCGCGCCTTTGCGCACGACATTCGCCTCGTCCTGCGGGACCATCCCCGCCTCGGAACCCGCGATCAGCATGCCGTCACCGGTGACGACGAAACGCATGGGGCGCAGGCCGTTCCGGTCAAGACCGGCGCAGACCCAGCGGCCATCGGTCATGGCCAGCGCTGCGGGACCATCCCAAGGTTCCATCACCGAGTTGCAATAAGAATACATGTCGCGCCATGCCTGTGGCAGCTCAACCGCCTGCTTTGACCAGCTTTCAGGCACCAGCATGGTTTTCGCCATGGGGGCCGAACGACCCGCGCGCACCAGGACTTCGAACACCGAATCCAGCGCGGCAGAGTCGGACGACCCCGCGGCGACGATCGGTTTGATATCTTCGGCCATGTCGCCAAAGGTGCCCGAGGCCATGCGGATCTCGTGGCTTTTCATCCAGTTGACGTTACCCTTGAGCGTGTTGATCTCGCCGTTGTGGGCCAGCATGCGGAAGGGCTGCGCCAGCCACCACTGCGGGAAGGTGTTGGTCGAATAGCGCTGGTGATAGATCGCAAACGCGGATTCAAAGCGTTCGTCCATCAGGTCGGGGTAGAAGTTGGCAACATCCTGCGCCAGCATCATGCCCTTGTAGATGATCGACCGGCAGGACATCGACGCGATGTAAAGCGTTGGCACCTGAGCGGCCAGCGCGGCTTTCTCGATGCGGCGACGGATGACGTACAGCTCGCGCTCGAATGTTTCCTCGTCCACACCCTTGGCGTTGGAAATCAGGATCTGTTCGATCTCGGGACGGGTCGCGTTGGCCTTTTCCCCCAGAACCGACGTATCGACGGGCACGTGGCGCCAGCCGTAGATATAGTAGCCCATCCGCAGCACTTCGGTTTCAACGATGGTCCGGCAGGTTTCCTGCGCGGCAAAGTTGGTGCGCGGCAGAAAGACCTGACCGATGGCGATCAATTCGCCTTCGCGGGGGCTGTGGCCGGTGCGACGCACCTGATCGTAGAAAAAGTTGACGGGGATCTGCACGTGGATGCCCGCGCCGTCGCCGGTCTTGCCATCGGCATCCACCGCACCACGGTGCCAGATCGCCTTGAGCGCCTTGATCCCGTTTTCGACAACCGCGCGGCTGCTGGAGCCGTCGATGTTCACAACAAGACCCACCCCGCAGGATGAATGCTCTTCTTCTTCGGAATACAGACCGTTTTCTGCCATGAAGGCGCGTTTTGCTTCTTCGCGTGCTACCCAGGCGTCATCATATTTGGTCATTTGGAATCTCCTAAATCGGGCGCGCCCGAGGCGCGAAATATCAGTTGAAAGGGGCGCTTATTCGGCCGCGATGGCCACGCTGGCCCCCATCTTTTCAAGGATCGCCTGCGCACAGTCGCGCCCGTCCTTGATGGCCCAGACCACCAGCGACGCACCGCGCACGATATCGCCCACGGCATAGACGCCATCCAGCTCGGTCGCGCCGGTGATATAGTCGGCCTTGACCGTACCCCAGCGGTTGACCGGCAGCTCGGGCGTGTTCCACAGCGTGGGAAGGTCTTCGGGTTCAAAGCCAAGCGCCATGATCACAAGATCCGCCTCTTCGACATAATCGGCGCCCTCGATCACCTCGGGGGCCTGACGGCCAGAGACATCAGGCGCGCCAAGGCGCATCTTTTGCACGACGACGCCGGTCACCGGATCACCGACGAACCCTTTGGGCGCGGACAACCATTCGAAGACCACGCCTTCTTCCTCGGCGTTTTGCACTTCACGTTGCGAGCCGGGCATGTTGGCGCGGTCACGGCGGTACAGACATTTGACCGAGGTCGCCCCCTGACGGATCGAGGTCCGTACACAGTCCATCGCGGTATCACCGCCGCCGATCACGACAACGCGCTTCCCTTGAGCATTGAAACGGCCGGAATCGAATTCCTCTACCTTGTCGCCAAAGCTTTTGCGGTTGCTCACGGTCAGGAAATCAATCGCGCGCTCAAGACCAACGCCGCCCACGCCGGGGGCCTGGATGTCGCGTGTTTTATAGACGCCCGTCGCGATGATCACGGCGTCATGCTTGGCGCGGATATCGGCAAAGCTGATGTCGACGCCCACGTCACAGTTCAATTCAAAGTTAACGCCACCTTCGGCCAGCTGGTCGTTGCGGCGCATGACCACATCTTTTTCCAGCTTGAAACCGGGGATGCCGTAGGTCAGCAAACCACCCGCGCGGTCATAGCGGTCATAGATCGTGACCTGCACACCCGCGCGGCGCAGCACGTCGGCTGCGGCCAGACCACCGGGGCCCGCGCCGATGATGCCAACGGATTCGGCGCGTTCGGTCTTGGGCTTGATCGGCTGCACCCAGCCATTTTCCCACGCGGTATCGGTGATGTATTTCTCGACCGAGCCGATGGTCACAGTGCCGTGGCCGGATTGTTCGATCACACAGTTGCCTTCGCACAGACGGTCCTGCGGGCAGATGCGGCCGCAGATTTCGGGGAAGGTGTTGGTGGCCTGGCTGACCTCATAGGCCTCTTGAAGACGCCCTTCGGCGGTCAAGCGCAGCCAGTCGGGAATGTTATTGTGCAGCGGGCAATGGGTCTGGCAATAGGGAACGCCACATTGGCTACAGCGGCTGGACTGCTCCTGCGCTTTCTCATCCGCGTATTCCGCATAAATCTCTTTAAAGTCTTCACGACGCAGATTCGGCATCCGTTTTTCGGGCATATCCCGGGATACCGTTGTAAACTTGAGCATTGGCTGCTTTGCCATCTTGGATCTCTCCGCCTGAAACACGTTGCTGCCCCCTCATACACAGGGGCCAAACGATTATAAAGGCAGCATTGCTGACCTATATGCGGTTTATTTCATATCGACTCCGATATTCTCGCAAATTTACCATATATTTATGTCCGCTTCGGACCCAACAACGGACTTCCCTTCCAGCCCCCCAAAGTTATACGCCTAGGGCATCGCAAATGACCCAAAGGCCGCCACCCTTATGACCCTGTTCCAACTGCTGCTTGTCGCGATCATTCAGGGTCTGACAGAGTTTCTGCCTGTCTCTTCCTCGGGTCATTTGATCCTGCTGCCGACGCTGACCGGCGGGCCGGATCAGGGGCTTGCGATTGATGTCGCGGTGCATGTAGGCACGCTTCTCGCGGTCGTGCTCTACTTCCGGTCCGAGGTCGCAGAAGCCACCATCGGGCTTGGTCGCCTGCTGCGCGGCAAGATGGACACCCCCGGCGCAAGGCTGGCCGCCCTGCTGATCCTCGCAACACTACCGGTGCTGGTCGCCGGGCTGGTGATCAAATTGCTGGGGATTGACGAGATGCTCCGCTCTGTCGCGGTGATCGGCTGGACCATGTTGCTTTTCGGTATTGTGCTTTATTGGGCTGATCACACGGGACGCAGCGATCGGGATACTGGCGACTGGGATGTCAAAGGTGCCGTCTGGATGGGGCTGGCGCAGGCCCTTGCGCTGATCCCCGGCACGTCGCGGTCGGGCATCACCATCACCGCCGCCCGCAAGCTGGGCTACGACCGCGCCAGCGCCGCAACGCTGTCCATGTTGATGTCGATTCCCACGATCCTCGCCTCTGGCGCGCTTTTATCACTGGATGTGATCGGGCAAGCCGACGCGCAACTCGCGCGCGACGCGTCGATCGCTGCTGGCTTCGCCTTTGTTGCCGCACTGGCGGCACTGGTCCTGATGATGCGCTTGCTGCGCAGCGTGAATTTCACCCCCTACGTCATCTATCGCATCCTGCTGGGGGCAGCGCTTTTGGTATACGCCTACAGCTAACGCAAAAGGCCCTGCCGTCGCCGGCAGGGCCTTTCCAAATTCGACATCGAAATCGTCAGGTCCGCAGGTTCTTCGCGGATTGCTTGATCTCGTCATACTGGCCCGAGGGGCGGAACCGCCACAGATACTCGGGCAGGACGGAGCCCATGGACACGGGGCTGATCCCCAAAGCATCGAAGCCCTGCGCCCCCTCACCCACAACATTATCATGCGTCAGGTTCTTGACCTGATCACGGGTCAGCGTGTTGTTCTTGACAAGGCCGAGCGTCACCGACTGCAACACATCAAGACCAAAGGCGATCACCCGCGCCACGAAAGTCGGCAAGGCGACAACCATGCGACGACGGTTCACCACGTCAAGCATACGTTGCATCAGGCCGCGAAAGCTTTCGACCTCGGGGCCACCCAGTTCGTAAATACCGGCAGGGGCCTTGCATGTCACCGCAAGTTCCGCCGCGTGGGCCACGTCATCTACATAGACGGGCTGGAACAGCGTATCCGCACCTACAGCAGGGATCGCGGGGCTGATCCGCGTCATACCAGCGAAACGGTTAAAGAAGTCATCCTCGGGGCCGAACACGATCGAAGGGCGCAGGATAACAGCCTGCGGCATATGCTTGAGCACACCGGCCTCTCCCATCGCCTTGGTCTGGGCATATTCGCTATCCGCCTCGGCATCCGCCCCGATGGCAGAGATTTGCACCAAACGCGTGATCCCTTCGGCGGCGGCCAAGCGCGCAATGCGTTCTGCGCCGTCGGCCTGAATGGCGTCAAAGGTGTTCTTCCCCGCCTCGGCCAGAATACCGACGCAGTTCACCACCGCATCAGCGCCCTGCAGCGCATCGCGCACCGAAGCATCATCACGGATGTTGCAAAAGACCGGTTCGACCTGGCCGACAGTGCCGTAGGTGCGCACAAACAGCGCCTCGTTCGGGCGACGCACCGCGACGCGCACCCGCCATCCCGCCAACGCCATGCGACGAACGATATACCGCCCCACAAACCCGGAGCCGCCGTAAACCGTGACCAGCTTTGCCATGATGATACCCCTGACCAGAAAATCTAGCGCTACAGATACATCCAGCCCCCCTCGGGAACAAGCAGCAATTCCGGCAGAGATCGCCTCGAAAGCCCGACCCACCGCACCAAACCTCGGTTTTCCGGATTTATTTTCACACCGTTTCATTTTGTTGCGAGAATCCAATTGACACCCCCGCCCCACAACAATAAACGCTCCCTCACAACCCCCCTGTGCCCAGGTGGCGGAATGGTAGACGCGCTAGCTTCAGGTGCTAGTACTGGCAACGGTGTGGAGGTTCGAGTCCTCTCCTGGGCACCACTTATCCCCGATAAGTCGCTGTTTTGTTTCGCTGTTTTGTTTGACTGTTACTTAGTGCTCCTTAGCGATCGTTGTCCCTGCCCATCGAACTGCCCTTTCAAATTAGCATCGCATCTGCGGCATACCAGCCACCATCGACAGCGCCATCAAAGACGCCCCACTGGCGTCGGGCCCGCTTCACACCCATGTGATATGTCAAAAGTTAAGTCGATTTGTCGCCACTTATCGCTAATGAAATTGCAGAAATTACTATAAACTAGGCCGGTCCGGATCATTTGACCGACCCACAGGCCACCAGAGGGTAAAGACATGGCGAGCTTTTTTGCGTTTGGTATCGATGTTATCAACAATCCCGCTGTGTCCACAAACTCCAGCGCAGGCCAAGACGGCGCTGGTCAGATGACACTTTCCGGTGGCAGCCAGCCCTTCGCTGACGATGCCATCATCGAATTCATTACACAGAATGAAACGGCAGACGGTGAACTTGACGGGGGCTCGTCCTTCATCGGGATCAAGGTCTATGCCAGTGCTGCCGACTATAACGCCGGCATCGTCCAATATAATTACGTTCCGATGAATCCCGGCCAATCGGCGAATATCCAAAGCGATGTCAGCGGACTTGGCGACACCTACGTGCGGTTCAACGCCAACGTTCTGGTGCCCCGCACTGAAAGCGGTGCCAACGACCCAAGCGCGCCGACATTTGGGAATCTACTGGTGGCACCAGGTACCAATGCGGGCGACAATATCGGCACACTCAAGATCGACCGCAATACGGATCAGGATTTTGACGGCGACGGCTCCATCGCATCCGGTACGTTGGAGGATGGCAACGGCAAGTTCTATGTCGGGAACACCGTGCCATGTTTCACCGCGGGCAGCTTGATCGCCACTGCAAAAGGCGACACCCCTGTAGAGAACTTGAAAGCCGGTGACGCTGTCATCACACGCGACCACGGAATGCAGAAAGTCTCTTGGGTCGGTGCACGCCAGCTGACAGCGGCGGAGCTGGTCGTCTATCCACACCTGCGCCCCGTTTTGATCACGGCGGGTGCTCTCGGCGCTGGAACGCCAGAACGGGACCTTATCGTTTCACCCAACCACCGAATATTGCTTTCCGATGCGCGATCGATGCTACATTTTGGTCAGGATGAAGTCCTCGTCGCCGCGAAGCACTTGGTGAATGGTGACACGATCCGGACGTTCACGCCATCTTCTGTACAATACGTGCACCTGATGTTCGAAAGCCATCAGCTTGTGCTGTCGGACGGGGCATGGACAGAAAGCTTTCAGCCGGGAGTAGAGACACTCCAAAGCATCGGCCAAGCGCAACGCGACGAGATCCTGGCGCTGTTCCCCGCGCTTTCAGAGCAGATCGGCATAAAGCAATACAACGCCGCGCGTAACACGCTGAAACGCCATGAGGCACGCCTGCTCCGGCTCTAGGGCGCGTTCAGGTTTATGGAGTGGAGCGGTTACAGTTTGCGCTCTTTCTGAGCTGTGTCTCTGCGAATCTTCGTGTTTCCGAAGCATCCCACTTCCGCAAATTCAGCTATAAGTCGCGGTACCTGCGTTACTATCAGGTCACCCCTCGCGGCATCACGTTGGCTCAAAGCGCCACAAAGCCCGCAGGTGATGCGGGCGTTTTTTATATCGTATTTTTTGTATTTGGTTGCGGGAGTAGGATTTGAACCTACGACCTTCAGGTTATGAGCCTGACGAGCTACCGGGCTGCTCCATCCCGCGCCGGGTGCCAATGTTTTTGTATTGGCTTATTTATTGTCATCGTTGAGAGA